>PPCM01000053.1_pt1 | contig 225236 bp, 183 predicted proteins | sample 1555541 | NCBI WGS metagenome assembly PPCM01 (sample SAMN05284479, study PRJNA326546) | Marine sediment metagenome, whole genome shotgun sequencing project. | isolation source: marine sediment | place: Germany: Wadden Sea | collected 2012-09-05
AATGGCGGAGCGGACGGGACTCGAACCCGCGACCCCCGGCGTGACAGGCCGGTATTCTAACCAACTGAACTACCGCTCCGCATAATGGGAAGCGCGCTTTATTCGATTAATGGCGGAGCGGACGGGACTCGAACCCGCGACCCCCGGCGTGACAGGCCGGTATTCTAACCAACTGAACTACCGCTCCGCATAATGGGAAGCGCGCTTTATTCGATTAATGGCGGAGCGGACGGGACTCGAACCCGCGACCCCCGGCGTGACAGGCCGGTATTCTAACCAACTGAACTACCGCTCCACATCTTCAATGTTATCAGTGAGTTGACTTGGCTGTTGTTGCCCTGTCCCCTGACTGCGGCGCAGATAATACGTATTCCCCTATGTGGAGTCAACGCTTTTTATTAATAAAATTGTCATCTGCGGTTTGTTTGCCTGTTAAATAGGCATTATGTCGAAATAAAATTCAAACTGAACAAATTAGCGACGCCTTAAACTGAAGCGCTGGTCTCCCTGCTATTCCTTTTCAGCTTTTTCACGCTTTTTGAATAGCCCTAACAGTTTTTTAAACCCCTTAGGTTCAGATTCCATAGTAAGGTCAGCATCGGTGGTTTCTCCGGATGGCTTTGCAGTACTATTTGCTTGCTTAGGCGCAGACGCCTTTTTTCGCATAATAATAATTACAGCAGCAGCGATTACTCCGATGAGCACTATAGACCCATTTACGGCCACCAGAATGAGGGTTAGCGTCCCATCATCCATTTCATCTTCTACCGAATTTGGCTGCATATCGTCTTGTGGCACTTCAGGTTGCGTTATTGAGGGTGCACTGCCATCAACGATAGGATCTTTTCCATTGATTAAAGGGTCTTCAACCTCAGGCTCGGCAGGTCCCTCTGCCACAAAACTATATTCAGGGACATCTAATATAAAATCGCGCCCATCCATTGTCGTGCCGTAAGCAGTGAGTTTTACCCTAAAAATTCCTTCTTCGTAGGCGACAATTAAGTGCTCTCGAGGATCCACACCGCCTTCTGTTAGCGAAAAATTCTGCATATCGGAATTAGGAAACTTCACTTTGCCATCGACTAACAGTGACTCGATGTCGACTAATTCACGGTCTACATCAATGATAATTTTATGATATCCCTCTCCGCCTCCATCCATTTCAACATCAATAGACACGGGATTTTCATGTAAGACGATAAGTTCGCCTATTTGCTCGCGGGTGTACATTGGTGTGCTTACGCGAAAAATAGGCTTCCATTCACCAGCCGGTATTTTCAAGTTGAACTGGCCAGTAAAAACGCCATCTCCTGGTCGCTCATCCATCCCTCGCCCATCGTCTTTAAATGTCGCTATGCGCTGGTCATTTGTACCAAAGTTGCCGTAGTTAGGGTTATTGGTACTCTTAAACTCAATTTCTAAATCAACGACATCTCTGAACTGTTTGTTTTCTATAGGCTTGCCGTTGTTGGTTAAATAGGCTGTGGATTTAAGTATTTCGCCGGCAAACAGCACATTTGGTAACGGCTCAGCATGAAGTTCAACATTAGACAAAACCATTACACGGCTTTCCGGTAATACTTGACCTACAGCTTGCCAAGGCCCAGGCACAGGATCTTTGATGGTGATCATGTCAAAGGTATCAGCGTCGTACCACTGCACCTTTTCTTCGTCGACGCGCCCTTGAAATAGCTTTGAACCATCGGGTCTAACCAGCACTACAGGGGCAGAACCGTACTCCCTAAAGAAAACCATGGTGATTTCTTTAACGTTATAGTCAACGCGAAAGCGGTTTTGTAACAGTTGAATGGAGTTGGTGTATTCATCACCAAGCTCTGTAAGAGGAGATGTATCTATTGTTGCGTTGCTTGATTGAGCATTTTGTACAGCACTATCTGCTAGCTGCCTTGCAGCATCGCGCTCGTCCTCTTGCGACTGAGCGCCAGCGGTTAAGTGTATAAACAATGATAAAAGAATTACCCAATAAAACCACACTCTCACGCTACGCTGCTCCTGCATTGTTTGGCTACTTTATTTCTATTTGATTATGTTTTGCTAAGACACCTCTTCAGGCTGAGGACGCCATAAGCATTTGCCACCCGCTTTTTCCACTATGTCCAAGCGAGCCTCGTGCTGTGTTATTTCATCGGCGGTAGCTTTAATAACCTTTAATTTATTTGCGCTTCGCTTAACTCTTCGTATCGCGGTGGAATCGGCATCACTGCCAGAGCTAGATGCTAGTTTAAGTTTGGTCTGCCCACCGGTCATTAACAGGTAAACATCTGCCAGAATTTCCGCATCCAGCAAAGCGCCGTGAAGAGTTCGATGACTGTTGTCTATACCATAACGCTTACACAAGGCATCGAGGTTGTTCTTTTGGCCTGGGTGCATTTGGCGAGCAAGAGTAAGTGTATCGAGAACATCGCAAATTTGGTTAGTAATAACGCCTTTGGTAGACGCTTCCATGCCAAACTCGTGATCCATAAACCCAACGTCGAAGGGCGCGTTGTGAATGACTAACTGTGCCCCTTTGATAAAGCTCACAAACTCCTGAGCCACTTGAGAAAATGTAGGCTTGTCGGCAAGAAATTCATTGGTTATACCGTGGACTTCAATTGCCTCTTGTTCAATGTGACGGCCTGGGTTGATGTAAACGTGAAAGTGATTCCCCGTCAAACGGCGGTTAACCACTTCAACACACCCTATTTCGATAATGCGGTGGCCTTCTTTGGGGTCAATACCTGTGGTTTCAGTATCGAGAACAATTTGGCGCATGGAACCTCTACTATAATTGCACTTTCATTTTTTGATAGTATATCAATCCCTTCGCAATCCGCTAAGGGAAAAGATACGATAAATTACGCTAGTTAAATCAAAGGAAACGCTGTGGCTCAAAAGACCATTCATATATACACCGACGGCTCGTGCTTGGGTAATCCAGGGCCGGGCGGGTACGGCGCTGTGTTAATTTATAAGCAACACAGAAAAGAGTTGAGCGATGGCTTTGCCCACACCACTAACAATCGCATGGAACTCTTAGCCCCTATCGAAGCACTTAATAGCCTAAACGAACCGTGCAACGTCGAATTAACCACCGACAGTCAGTACGTAAAAAACGGCATTAATCAGTGGATCCATAACTGGCGCAAAAATGGTTGGCGCACGGCTGACAAGAAGCCAGTAAAGAATGCAGATTTGTGGCAACGTTTAGATGAAGCGGTAAAAAAGCACAAGATAAACTGGCATTGGGTGAAAGGCCATTCGGGTCACCCTGAAAACGAGCGCTGTGATGATCTTGCACGCGGTGCTGCAGAGGCAAACCCAACAAAGCCTGATGAAGGCTTTGTTGGAAAGTAGTATACCTCAGCGAAGCGTCTTTACTACGAGCATTACTAAAAGCTCTCACCGATAGCTTTTATCAAAGACGCTTACCACGAAAGCACCAACTTGCCCTGTGTGTCGTTGTTTTCCAATCGCGCATGAGGCTTGTCGATATCATCAATGCTGTAATGGGTATCGATGTTTACATTTAGCTCTTTATTTTCAAAAGCGGGCAAACATACGTTGGAAAAGTCACGTATCAAGTCCGCTTTATACTCGTCACTCCGGTTTCTCAGTGTAGTTCCAATAATCGAGGCTCTTTTACCTAACAGCATTGCCATGTCGAGGTTGTCGGCGTAACGTCCTGCGAGCATAGCTAAATAAACCACTTTTCCATCTTGCTTTAGTATTTTGAGGTTTCGATTTAAGTAGTCGCCACCTACCATATCAAGCACCATATTAACCCCTTCAGGCCACACTTTTTTAAGAACGTCTTCAAACTGCTGCTTTTTGTAGTTAATAAGGTGTTCTGCACCATTGTTTTCACAAAGGGTAAGCTTATCTTGGCTTGACGCTGTTACGGCACTATGTACGCCCCAATATCGACATAGCTGAGTGGCGGCCAACCCCACACCACTTGCACCACCATGAATTAACGCCCGTTCAGCCGGTTTAATATGCGCGATTGTGCGTAAGCACTGAAAAGCCGTAAGAAATACTTCAGCCAAACCCGCAGCTTCAAAAAACGGCATACTTTTAGGGATAGGCATTAAGTGCGCTGGATTAACAATGACTTCAGTGGCATAGCCGCCACCTGCAACCAAACCAAATACTTCATCTCCCTCTTTAAAGGTACTCACATCACGGGCAACTTCCGTTACGACGCCAGCGACCTCTAATCCGAGGATTTCACTTTCCCCTGGCGGAGGTGGATAGTTGCCTTGACGCTGCAACGTATCTGCTCGATTTACACCGAATGCTTTGACCTCTACTTTTACTTTTCCTGATGTTAGCGATAAACCTTCGCATTCCTTAACAACCAACTCGCTTGGGGTACATCCCTTTTCAAAATCCACATAGCGCATACTTTGCACCTAATCCTAGTCTTAAAATTTTAATCGTAATGTGTCTACGTACATCAATAACAATCAGTTTGGGTTTGTTTTGTGTTTATACCAGTCCGGATAGAGCATTTTAACTCTCGCTGAGTGGGTAATTATTTATGCAGATTGGTATTATTAACACAGAACTTATGAAATTGCGTATAATCGCGACCATTCTCATAAGCGAGTAAAATCGCTTAACTCTGTTTCACATTTATTAAATTAGTACGAGAGCCTTCATGTCAGCACAGGTCATATTACAGCCATCCAGAGACAAATCACTTCGCCGCAAACACCCTTGGGTATTCGAAAGCGCTGTGGCTGAACTAAAGGGCCGCGCGCGAGTTGGCGATACGGTAGACGTATTTGACTCTGAAGGCGACTGGTTAGGGCGAGGCGCTTACTCTCCAAATTCAAAAATTCGCGTTCGTATGTGGACATTCAAAAAAGACGAAAGCATTGATAACGGATTTTTCCTACGCCGTTTAGAAACTGCACTAGCCCTTCGCAAACGCTTGTTTGACCCAAACAAAACCAACGCGTTTCGCTGGATAGCGTCTGAAAGTGATGGCCTTCCAGGGATCACTATAGACCTATACGACAACGTTGCAGTACTTCAGCTTTTGAGCGCGGGCGGCGAAAAACACAGAGATAAGATAGTGTGGGCAATTACTAAGCTAATGCCTAATGTACACATATACGAGCGAAGCGACGTGGACGTGCGCAAGAAAGAAGGCTTAGAACCTGTAACTGGTGTACTGCATGGTGAACCACCTATGCAAGTTACAGTAAAAGAAAACGGCATCAACATAGTGGTTGATATCGAGAACGGCCATAAAACCGGTTTTTACCTTGATCAGCGAGACAGTCGCGCGGCGGCTGCACACTACGCGAAAGATGCCGACGTACTCAACTGTTTTAGCTACACAGGTACGTTTTCTTGCTACGCACTTGCTGGCGGTGCTAAGTCAGTGACTAACGTTGATGTATCTCAGCCTGCTCTTGATTTGGCTAAGCACCATGTAGCCATCAATGGTTTAGACGAAAACAAAGCCAATTACGTAAACCAAGACGTGTTTAAGGCACTCAGGGAGTATCACGAGCAGGGCAAACAGTTTGATATGGTGATACTCGACCCGCCAAAGTTTGTCGACAGCAAGGCAACATTAAACCGTGCTGCCCGCGGCTATAAAGACATTAATATGTACGGCATACATGCTGTTAAATCTGGTGGGCTGCTGCTTACATTTAGCTGCTCTGGCCTTATGCCGGCAGATTTATTCCAGAAAGTTGTGGCAGACGCTGCACTTGATGCAGGTCGTACTATCAAAATTATCGCAAGGCTTAATCAAGCCTCAGATCATCCTATCATTGGCAGCTATCCAGAAGGCTATTACTTGAAAGGTCTAGTGTGTGAAGTCACCGACGACTAGCGATTAAAAAAGCGCCCTTGTTGATGTATAGGGCGCTTAACGAAATCTATTGAGCTAACATTACGTTGTGCGAAAAGCTTACGAAGGTAAATCCATTCCCTTAAGATGCAAAGGTTATCTCATTGTTAGAAAAGCTACTTGATAACTGTTGTGAACTGTCATCTGATTGTTCCTTAACAACACCCTCTTTTTCTTCAACTTTCTTCCACACCATCTCGTGAAAATAAAACGCCACGGTATTAATGGCTGGCTCAACCAACGCTACAGCACCGCCTACTACCACACTTCCTGTCAGTAAGTAGGCAACCGTAAAGGCCACTGAAAAGTGCATCACTGCAAAGGTCATCGTCTTTTTCATATTCATCGCTCTCTCAAAATATTAAATCAGTTTGCTTTCGCGTTAATGAGAATTATTGGCAATTAAGACTGAGAGTTAAAATAGAAAAAACTGAACGGCCTATTCGGTTTAGTATATGAAAGCTGAAAGACTGTTTTCAAACCACAACGGGCTGGTCAACATAGGAGTGTAAAGAAAGAAGCAACACCGCGAGTACGTTATTGCTGTAGACCCTGACGCTTTGTGTTTTTTAGTTAGACACGAAAAGGCGAAGCTTTTACCCCGCCCTAACACGTTAGATTAGACTATTTCATCTGAGAAATTTCGACGCCTATAATGCAGCTTGACTCGGATTCAGGTTCACAGCGCACAACAGTCGCTAATGCTGCCAAAGATGGGATTTGCGAACTAGATGACTCTATTGCAACACTCACTTGTGTACCCACCTCAATTGAGGGTTCATCGACTTCCAAAGACATACCTGTAGCACTGATATCTCTACACATTGCCTGCATGGTGCGGCTCGACTCATCATCAGTAATTTGCAACTGACAAGGCGAATTTACCATCATCCTGAAAAAATTTCGCTTATCGTCGTATCCCAACATGTCTACTTCTCCTGATTTTTAGCGTTACGCTGACGACTACATCTGATGTTATAGGGCGATGCCGGTAACTTGTCAATCGAACTGTATAATATTTATTCAACAATTATTAAAAGTGTACTTTGGTCTAATTTCGACTACCTTCCCACTTAAATCAGCGACTCAGCCGTTTCTGCCCGCTGTTTTGTTTGCGATAACAAATATGTGCCCGCATGCCCTAGCCTAGCTCATTGATGCTACCTTACACCTAACGCCCTTTTTTAAAAGTCAGCGAGGTGCAAAGTGATACGCTTAGCCGAAATGGGATAAGCCGTACCAAGCTGCTGCGCAAACAACGAAACCCGTAATTCTTCTATCATCCAGCGCACATCATTAAGAGCTTGAGGTACTTTACCTATGGGGTATTTGCTGCACGCCTTTTCCCATTCTTTAATCGACTTTTCTACCGTGACCTGATGCATTCTGTCTTTGTTGGGATCAATGGGGAGCTTCTCTAGCCGACGCGCTAAACCTTTAATGTAACGATTCCAATCATCTAATCTGCTCTCGCCAATTTCAGAAACAAAACCAGGAAAAACTAACGATGCCAAGTGGGCTTTACAGTCTCCTAAGGCATTTATCATCGTCAGCGGCACGTTACCTTTCATTTGCTTCTGGCACTGGTGCGCGAGGGTAAGCCCCTGCTCCACTTGTTTGGCAATCTCTAACACTCTGTCATTAATGTTTGCACGAGCAATCTCTAAACAGGCTTCAAAATCGGCTTTGCTGCGAATGTCGGTGTTATTGGTTTTGCAGTAATCACTGACGATGGCGTCGATACCCGCAAAAATACAATCATCAATTAGCGCTTTCACTTGTCCAAATGGATTGAAATACAAACCCAGTTTGGCTTTATTCGGTAATTTGCTTTGCAAATAATTAAGCGGCGACGGCATCGCGTTTTTAATCAAGACATTCACGCCCTGCTTATGCAGCACTTGGGCTTTATCCGCCTCCTCAATTAACGCAATATCTACCTTATCACCCTTTTGCACCAGAGCCGGAAACGCCTGAACTTCAAACCCGCCTACTTTCTGCACGAAGGTTTCTGGCAAGCTTTCGAAATCCCATTGTTCTATGTTATTTCGCTCTAACTCCGGTGTTGCGGCTTTCTCAAAGGTTTGTTTCACCTGCCCTGCACACTGTTGTTTAAGCGCGTGCAGGTCGTCACCTTTAGCAATATCATTACCGTTGTCGTTAACTACCGCAAAGTGCATTTTCAAATGCTTATCAAGCTGATCTAAATTCCACTCTTCGCTTTCAATAATTACACCCGTCATTTTGCGTAACTTATCGGTTACAGCTTCAAGCAGCGGCACCGGACGGTTGTTCTTATCTGTTTCACTGATATCAGCAAGGCACGCCTCAGCAAAATTAGGCGCAGGCACAAAGTTACGACGCAAGCGTTTAGGCAAGGTTTTAATTAAACCCACAATTAGATCGTGTCTTAGCCCCGGCACCAGCCAATCAAAACCTATATTGTCGACTTGGTTAAGCACAGGCAGCGGAATCACCACAGTTACGCCATCGTCTTCAGCGTTAGGTTCGAAGTTATAGCGAAGCGGCAGCGTAATATTGCCTTGGCGCCATACATCAGGAAATGCGTTTGCTACCGACTGCCCAGGCTGCTGGCGATATACGTCTTCTTCTTTAAACGTTAAACTGTCGTTGCTTCCGTGTTGCTTAAACCACTTCTTAAACGCCGCGTCGTTATTGGCTTCAACCGGAATGCGCTTGGCGTAAAAGCTTACCAGTTCTTCATCATCGACTATCAAATCGCGACGACGGGTCTTTTGTTCAAATTCATCAGCTTGTTCAAGCAGCGCCTGATTTTCCTGTAAGAAGCTGTAATTGAGCTTAGTATTGCCCTCAACTAACGCTTCGCGGATAAATAGTTCGTGGCAAATTGGCGGGTCGATAAGGCTATAAACCTTCGCACGCTTCATCACTATGGGTAGCCCGAACAAAGTAACCTTTTCAAAGGCAATCACCGCGCCGCGCTTTTTAGACCAATGGGGCTCTGAATAGCTTCGTTGCACAACATGCTCGGCCAAAGGCTCTACCCATGTTGGGTCTATTTTTGCCACCATACGAGCAAATAGCTTAGAGGTTTCTACAAGCTCAGCTGCCATTACCCATTTTGGCTGAGATTTTGATAATCCCGAACCTGGGAAAATAAGAAAGCGCGAATTACGCGAGCCCATATACTCCCGTTCTTTATCTTTAAAGCCCATGTGAGACAGCAAGCCGCTGGCGATGGCTTGGTGAATAGCCTGATAGTCGGCTTCTTGTTTTGAAATGCCAAAGCCCAGCTCAGCAATAGACTTTTTAAGTTGGCTGACAATGTCCTGCCACTCACGCATACGTAAATAGTTGATGAAGTTTTGCTTACACCATTTGCGCAATTGGTTTTGACTGAGTGCGTTTTGCTGCTCTCTAAACGCCACCCACAAGTTGTAAAGACTGATAAAGTCAGAATCTTTATCGTGGTATTCGCTGTGCTTCTCGTCTGCTTGCTGGCGTTTTTCCTGTGGGCGCTCACGCGGATCCTGAATTGAGAGCCCCGCTGCAATCACCATGACTTCGCTTAGCGCATTAGTGCGCTCGGCTTCAATCACCATGCGTGCATAGCGAGGGTCGATAGGCAAACGAGCTACTTGACGACCTAACGGAGTAAGCTGCATTTTGCCGCTTTGCTTGGTTTTCCGGTTATCTTTGCCTTTCGCAATAGCTTGAATTTCTTCAAGTAAACGGAAACCGTCGTTGATATTGCGGTTATCAGGCGGCTGAACAAATGGAAACGCAGCGATATCGCCTAACCCTAAAGCAAGCATTTGCAAAATAACCGACGCTAAGTTGGTTCGTAGGATCTCTGGGTCGGTAAATTCTGGGCGGCCTAAATAGTCATCTTCACTATAAAGACGAATACAAATACCGTCTGACACACGGCCGCATCGCCCTGCTCGCTGATTCGCTGACGCTTGAGAGATGGGCTCAATAGGTAAACGCTGTACTTTACTTCTAGCGCTGTAGCGTGAAATACGGGCAAAGCCCGGGTCAATGACGTATTTAATGCCGGGGACCGTGAGCGAGGTCTCTGCCACGTTGGTGGCAAGTACAATGCGCCTACCGCTGTGAAACTGAAATATGCGGTTTTGCTCTGCCGCCGACAACCTCGCATACAGCGGAACAATTTCAGTGTTGCGATAATGCTGTTTGCTCAAAGCATCTTGGGTGTCGCGTATCTCGCGCTCCCCGCTTAAGAACACTAAGATATCGCCCGGTGCTTCACGCATTAGCTCGTCGACAGCATTTACGATGGCGTCGCTTTGATCAATATCGTCATCATTGTCTTCTGGCGCGTGGTAGCGAATTTCTACCGGATAGGTACGTCCGCTCACTTCGATAATAGGCGCATTATTAAAATGCTTAGAGAATCGCTCTGGGTCGATAGTAGCTGATGTTATGATGAGTTTTAAATCAGGGCGCTTATCTAAAAGCTGACGCAAATAGCCTAACAAAAAGTCGATATTAAGGCTTCGCTCGTGGGCTTCATCGATGATGATAGTATCGTATTGATTTAAAAAGCGGTCTTGCTGCATTTCAGCTAGCAGCATACCGTCGGTCATAAGCTTAACGTAGCTTCGCTCGCTTACCTGATCGCTAAAGCGAATTTTAAAACCCACCTTTTCGCCAAGCGGCGTGTTGAGCTCTTCGGCTATACGGGTGGCTACACTTCGCGCCGCTAATCGTCTTGGCTGGGTGTGGGCTATCATGCCATTTACACCGCGACCTAACTCTAAGCATATCTTAGGTAGCTGCGTAGTTTTACCCGACCCAGTCTCACCCGCAACGATAACCACTTGGTTATTCGCAATCGCTTCTTTGATATCTTCTTTTTTATCGCTAACTGGCAGCGGTGGGTATTCAACTTTGGGTAGGTTGTCTTTACGCCAGTTACGCTTTTCTACCGATGCATCGATGTCGCCTTCAAGTTTTTCAAACTGCGCTTTTAAGCTTTCTTCGCTAACCGCGCTGTTACGTTTTGAAACTTTGGGATTAGCAGCTTTTTTCTCCGCGCCTTTTCCTTCAACACCAGATTTATCATTCACTTTTTGTGCAAGCTGTGTAATGCGGCGCTTCAAGCGAAATTTATCTGCGCTCAAACAATCATCTAGTTTGTTGTAAAGAGGTTTTATTGCAAGTGTTGAAGACAAAGTGACATCCTAAAGCGTGTTTCTAATCATCAATAAAATTCGGGCGGTGATCCTAGAAGATACCGCCCTAAAAAGCCAGCGTGTTAAGCGTTACGAGAATTTAAGCGCTTTGGGTTAATTCATCGTCTTGGGGCGTTTTAAAACGGGGAAAACCGAACCAAATGGCCGCCACACCAAACACGAAAATCAGCATGGGATACCAGCAGTACGGTGTAATAGCTAACGGTGAAATACCTACTACGGCCGCGGCACTTAAAAGCTGCGCACCGTAAGGGACTAAACCTTGGAAACTGCACGAAAAGATATCCAAAAGTGATGCGGTACGACGAGGGTCAACACCGTATTTTTCATTTAAGTCTTTAGCAATTGGACCTGCGGTAACAATCGCAATAGTGTTGTTCGCCGTTGTAATGTCCAAAAAGCTAACCAAACCAGCAATACTGAACTCAGCGCCTTTCTTTGACGTGACCTTACGAGTTAAGCGCTCGATTAACCATGTTATACCGCCGTTAGCGTGCATAAGCGCCACAATACCGCCTATGGTTATAGCGATCATCGCTAAGTCTTGCATCCAGCCCATCCCTTTTTGGATGCTCTGCATCATTGAAAGTGGCGTAAAGCTGCCTTGTAGCAAGCCTACTACGCAGGCACTGGCAATACCCACTGCAAGTACGCTAATGACGTTAAACCCTGTTAGCGCAAAAGCGATAATGCACAAGTAAGGCACTATGCGCCAAAAATCGTAGCTGCCGCCTTCAACGATGCCAGAAGTATCAACATCTACCATAAGCAGCAACGCCATGGTGACGATGCATGCCGGCACAGCAACCATTAAGTTTGCCTTGAACTTGTCTTTTAGCTGAACGCCTTGGGTACGGGTTGCGGCAATGGTGGTGTCTGAAACAAACGAGAGGTTATCACCGAACATTGCGCCCCCCACCACAATACCCAGCGCCATTTCCACCGGCAGCCCTAAACTTGTGGCAAGACCTGCACCTATGGGCGAGAGCGCGGTAATGGTGCCCATGGACGTGCCCATTGAAAATGATATGAAACAGCAGATCAAAAACAGACCTGGCAATATAAGTGCAGAAGGCACAAATTGAAGTGCCATATTCACCGTGGCATCCCGAGCGCCAATATCAATAGTCACCGCATAAAATGCACCAGCTAACAGGAAAATAAGCACCAAGAGAATAATGTTTTTATCGCCACCGCCTTTACAAAACGTTTGTACTTTTTCAGAGAAGCTGACCTTTTTCCCTTTCGGGTTTAAACATAGCCCATAGCCAGCGCTGATAAAAAACGCAACCAAAATAGGCATCGCAGTGATGTCGTTTGTAGTAATGCCGGTTACCACAACAAGGATCACAAAAAGCAAAATAGGCGTTAAACCTAGCGGGTTAGGTGCAATAGAATTTGGTGCAATGTCTTTATTTTCGTGCACAGAAAACTCTCTTTTTGGGTTTTATTGCCTGCTAGCAACAGTTTAAAGGCTACGCGGAAAAGCCACCTGCCGGTTGCGAATGCGCAAGAAAAAGCTTCAACGAAACCATATTTTGACGGTCTTGAACGGTGAAAAGCTAAAGCTGCAAAGGATAAAAGGTTTTTAAAGCATTGAAAAGAAATTTACTTTCCAATAATTAACTCATCTGTACTGTGCCAGACGCTACGATTAGATTTCGAGTTATTACAGGAGTGAAGCTACAACCATTTAGCCGTAGAACGCGACTGCCGCCTAGCTATTTTTCATAGCTGTGTTGCATAAATGTTTGGCATAAGTGTGTGGCATAGCTCTGTTACGTAGAAATATGGACAGGCGCTATCAGTCATTCACGTTAAATTCTAAGCTCGCTAGGGGTTTTACCTGTGAGCCGTTTTACCGTTCGTCGAAAGTTAGGTAAATCGTTAATGCCCATTGCATTGGCCGCCGTCTCGTTACTCACTTTGTGCACCGAAAGAAGTAAAAGTGCATGATTGCGCTGTACTTCCTCGCAGAGCGCGCGATAGCTAGTGCCGTACTCTTTTAGTTTCCGCTTTAGCGTAGCCACGCTGACGTTTAAGGCTTCCGCTAATTCAGGTAATCCGATATTTGCTGCCTGTGTGTTGGAGGATGCATAAACATAACGCCTCACAAAATCAGGCAAAGACAAGCGGTTTTGCAATTCAATAGAAACCCCTTCTTTTGTTTGCGTTGCGCTATTACTAACGACACCTTCCAGAGAAACATGTGATTCAGCAGAACAATCCGACTGAGCTGTTAGCTTCAAAGGTTGGCGTAATACGTCTTTCTCAATGCAAATACTGTTAAAAGCGCGATTAAACGATAACTTAAGCCCAAGGTGGGTTTCGTAATCAGCAATATTTCTTGGTCGACTCTCGGTAAAAGAGAAAGATAAACGAATTCGCTTATTCGCTATACTTTTCATAAGTGCAACAACGCTTGCGAATGCCATTTCAATGGAGAACTGAAGCTGTTTGCTGCTTACCCCTGTAAACTGAGGCACTAACATTATTTGGTCGGCGTTTTCAAAACGCTGAAACTGACAGAGCGGTAGGCTACACCACCGGTATGTTTGGCGTTGAGTCAGCTGTAAAAGTAGCTGCTCTACATTTTCACATGCTTTGAGCGCATTAAGTGGACTAGATAGCCACTGCGAGGCGAAAGCGCCCCCCAGCAAAAAACTAACGTCGCCGCCTCTCGCCTGGCTTTGAACGTTCACTAACAGCGATGAGTATTGCTTTGTGCTTAGTAGTGATTGGTGTTGCAACGCATCTTCAAAAATACCTGTACCGCGCAAGAGCTTATTTTTATTCGCACCACGAGAGAGCGCCACATTAAGTGCTGCCCTCACTAACCAATACCCAACTATTACTTTATCTTGGCTAGACATCACTACATGAGCACTACCAGCACTATCGATGACACCCATGCCAAGCGCTTTAGCATCAACTTTTAGAGCGCCATTTACAGAGACACCCACGCCAAGCCCATCAGCACCGCCATTTACAGAGACACCCACGCCAGATAGACCTGTTAAATAACGACGCTGAGCTCCTGCAGCTTTCTCTTCGTCAGCAGAATCTCGTAGTGCGATTAGTCTTGGTAACATTAAATCCATAAGTTACTCGCTGCAGGCATCTTCATTCATCTTCACCGGTTACCCCTACCAATTACTTTCGCCAAATACACTGATCAAACCGGCCTAATTACGCTGCGCTATCATGGGCACGTTCAAGTTCTAAGAGCATGGTGTTAAGCACTGTCGCAAGGCGTTGGTTAGGTAACAAGGTCACTTGAGTACTGCGAGCGGTGGTGTAAATGGCGTTTGCATTTTGGCTGTGTCTAAACGCAAGGTGCTGAATGCTCACTTTGATATCGTTGAGGATAACGTCAGCCTGCATGGGCGAGACGTCTGGCATCAAAATAGCAAACCTATCACCGGCATAACGGCACGCTAAATCTTGCTGACGCAAATTCATGATAACCAACTGCGCAATATCGTGCAGATACCTATCGCCTTCTGTATACCCATGTTTTTGATTGAACAAAGAGAAGTTATTGATATCGATAATGGCGATGACAGCTGACTTGCCAGATTGCTGTAATTTATTAATTTGTGTTTTCCAATACTCTGCGCGGTAAAGCTGAGTGATGGGATCGATAGCATCGTGATCGCGAAAGTCCCATTCTCTGCGTCGTAATTGCAAATTTAACGCGCGCTGCTCTAGATGCCACTGATACAGTGCCGCGGTCATTACTACCATACCCACAGCCGCAGGATAAGACTCAATCATGCTAAGCCAATAAGCCTCTTCAGGATAATGAAAAAACTCATCCAAAAAATCTAAACTAACTGAAAATAGAAAGAAGCCGAGCCCTATCGTGAGAAGGCTCGTTACTTTACCTGGAGGACGGCTGGCAAGCGCAGCTAGCATCCACGCCAAAGTTAAAAAAGCAATGCTTCCCTCCCCCACAATATCGAGGCCTGATATCACGGTGCTTTCTTTTGCATTGCCAAACATAAAAGCTAAACAAACCGCTAACGCCACTACGCAAAATGTAAATGCTAGCCAAAGCTTGTGATGCCTAAATTGTGTTGAATTTGTAAAGGTAAACATAGTGCTCTCTTTGGAAATCTCTTGAATTGGATACATCACGCGTTAGTCCGGCCACCGCCAGCGTTTATAACAAAACGAGAGTCTTGCCCAAATCTGATGAAACTGTCGAGGGTCAGTTTGGCTCAGCAATGTGACATCTTGATGGCAGCGAACTTTAGGAGCATAAAAAGAGACACACAAACCAAACAAAATCAGTAATTTAAGCAAGGGTCAATTTAGCTCAGCCAATTGCAAATAGGCGACAATTACCGATTGTGTACCGCTTGTTCCATCAAATCGTCATATAACTGTCATGCAGGATTCTTAGGGTACCCATTCACTTACTTAGCACTTATTCAAAACGCCTTTTTACTGCTTAATTAATTGGAAAATAAATGAAAATTAAAACCGCGTACTCTTCTCTAACACTTGCCTGCATAGCGGCAATGGGCCTTAGCGTCGCTACACCTGCTTCAGCTGCTGATGGCGTAATTATCGGTTCAGTAAAAGATGCCGCACAGACGCGCAGCTATACCGGTGCTCAAATTAAGCTTAAAGAATTAGGACTAGTTACTGAAGCAGGCACAGACGGTACATTTCGGTTTCCCTCTATTCCAGAGGGTACTTACACGCTAGAAATTTCTTATCTTGGTGAGGAAACGGTTACGCAAGCGATAAAAGTGACAGACAACGGCATTGCGCGCGCAGCCGTGGAGTTTGGCAGCGGCGATACTATCGATGAGATCTTGGTGCGTGGTCAACGAAGCGGTCAGGCAAGTGCCATAAACCAGCAGCGAACGTCAGATCGTATTTCGTCTATTGTATCCGCAGATGCCATTGGACAATTTCCAGACCAAAATGCTGCTGAGTCGTTACAGCGTTTACCTGGCTTGTCGATTGAGCGAGATCAGGGTGAAGGTCGTTTCGTCGGCATACGCGGTATCGACCCCAACTTGAATAACGTAACCATTAACGGCTTGAATATTCCCTCGCCTGAATCAGGCGTACGTTCAGTAGCCCTTGACGTTATTCCCTCTGAACTCATCCAAACGTTAGAGGTGTCTAAATCGGTAACTCCCGACATGGACGGAGACGCCATTGGTGGTTCAGTCGCGGTGAAAAGCGTGAGTGCGTTTGATAAGGCTCGTGATACCGCGAGCATTACCGTGCAAGCCAGTCAAAATGATTTACGCGATGAAACCAGTCCAAAGCTTTCTGGTACGTTTACCAAGAAGCTTTCCCCTGAATGGGGGGTGGCTGGCGCCATTTCCTACTTTGACCGAGATTTTGGTTCAGACAATGTTGAAAGTAACGGTGACGATGAGCTTGAGCAACGTCACTACACGATCACTCGCGAACGTTTGGGGAGTGCGTTAAATATCGATTTTCGTCCTGACTTCAACAACCAATACTTTCTTCGCACACTTTACAGTGAGTTTTCTGACGACGAATACCGTCAAGGTAATATATTCACGTTCGATGGCGAAGACTCAGAAATAGAAAGAGAAAGTAAAGACCGCTTTGAAAGCCAGAGTATTTTTACTGTGGCGCTTGGTGGTGAACACCAATTGGATACCTGGAAAGCAAACTGGCAGCTCGGTTATGCAAAGTCTGATGAAGACGAGCCAGATGCACTGTATTACGTATTCAAAACCGAAAATGACAGTATCGACGCAGACTTAAATACTATGCGTCCAACCGTGTCACAAAACGCTGATGCCATGGACTTATCAACCTATGAAGTCGATGAGATCAGCTTTGAAGATAACTACACGAAAGATACCGAAACCAGTATTAAATTCGACGCCGCCCGCCCCATCAACCTTGGTGGCTATATCGGTGAGTTAAAAATTGGCTCGAAATATCGAAGCCGAGAAAAAGACCGCAACAGCAGCATCGCTATTTTTGATGGAGAATTCGACGACCTAGACGCTTCGCAATTCGGAGCTGCCAGTCCAGACTACTCTCTTGATAACTTTGGGCCTGGGCTTAATCGAAGTGAAATGCGCAACTACTTTAACGAAAACCGCGAGAGCTTGGAATTAGACAGCCTAAATTCTGAAGTAGAATCTCGTGGCGCGACCTATGTGAATGAAGAGGATATTTTTGCCGCTTATATCATGGGCAGCGTAGATATAAATAAACTTCATTTGGTAGCAGGGGTTCGCTATGAGCGTACTGACTTTTCTACATCGGGTATGCGAGTAGAGCTTGTAGAAAACGAAGAAACCGACGTGGAAGAAGTGCTAAATACGCCGTGGGAAGTGGAGCGCGACTACGATCATTGGTTACCCAGTGTAAATGCCAGATACACCGTTTCAGATAAACTTCAGCTTCGCGCTGCCTACACCCAAACTATTTCAAGACCAAAATTTGAAGATGTAGCGGCATTTCAAATCATCGAGAGTAAAACGGAAGAAGATGATGGCGTATTTGTGACCGAACGAGAGGCGGAAGTTGGCAACCCTGACCTTCAGCCATACGAAGCACAAAACGTTGATTTGTCGATTGAATACTATCCAGGTGACATTGGTGTAGTTTCAGCAGGGCTGTTCTACAAGAATATCGATAACTTCGTTGTGTACGCTGATGTTGCAGGTACAACCGGTTGGGAAGGTTTTGAAGAGGTCATACAGCCAATTAACGGCGACTCTGCCGATTTAACCGGCTTAGAACTTTCTTGGGTGAAAGCTTTCAATAACGGTTTTATTGTTTCCGCCAATGCTACTTTTACTGATTCTGAAGCGACTACCTTCTTAGATGGCGAAAAATTTGAAACCCAGTTACCAAATCAATCAGACAGTATTGGCAACATCACCATTGGGTACGAAGCGAATGACTTCAGTGTACGTCTAGCCACCACCTATAAAAGCGACAATTTCGAAGAGATTGATGGTGACATGCTCAGATTTGAAGACGACCACGTACAGGTTGATTTCATGGCGCGCTACTACATCAACGACAGCATGCAGGTGTATTTCAACGGCATCAACTTAGGTGACGAACCTTTCTACAACTATTTCGATACGCGCAACCAAAACGCGCAGTATGAAGAATACGGCCGCACGTTCGAACTTGGCTTTACTTGGCAGCTTAACTAGGCAGGTATATCGAAAGTTAATTATCGGGTTTGAAGGCCGTAGGTAATTTGGCCTTCAAACCTGCTCTTAATAATCTGTAAGCCATGTTTTAGTCGATGCGCCATGCATGGTTTGATCTCAGTAAGTTTCAGGACAATAACAACAATGACCAATCAGCGTCACACCAAAACAGTTTTTAAAACCAAATTTACCACAGCGGCACTTTCAAGCACACTTTTGACTTTGTTCGGTTGCGCAGCCTCTCACGATACTAATACCAGCGCAGATACCAGTGCAAATATCAAGTTAGCGCACAGCGAAAGCCAGCTAGTAAAAGCAGAAAGCCAAGACATCGCATTACCGCTAACAAAGCTAAAAAAGGGTTTAGGCCTGACTCTGCATTACCAAACGCACGCCAACCATTCCAACACCAAAAGCGCTTACAAAGACGCTTACAAAGACACCCATGCTAACAACACTAGCAAGGACGCCCGCGCCAACAACAAACATAAAGTTTACGATGACACCCACGCTATCAACATTAATGTTAACGAACATAAAGGTATTTCACTAAGTAACTCTGAAGGAAAAAAACACTTCATTGCGGGACATTACACCTTAGCACGTGCCGAAGTTGTGGAATCTAATTCAAGACAATGGGTGTCTTTAGTAGTGTTCAATAACAACACCCAGTACATAGAGGTGTATCGCATTAACGCCGCGTCTCTTGGGGTTTACCAACCGCAAACCCAGTTGACCAAAGGTTCTGAAGCCATTTGTGCTACAACATCAAGCGCTGGCGAACTGCAAATTGTTAATATCGATGCGACAGGCACATTGAATCAGTATGAATTTTACAACGGGCGCTTTTTATCGCTTAGAGACTTTGCGATAGGTCCAGGCATTAAAAGTTGCGCGATAAATGCCAACACCGAAACGCTATACCTTGCTGACGAATTTGCCGGTGTGTGGCAATTAGATACCGATATTGAAAGTGAGCTAGCAAAAACCCTTATTTTTCACGATCAAGATGTTGCCATTGAAGGTGTAGCCACCCTATCTTCAACGACGGTAGATGGCGTGGATATCGCTGCCTGGGCGAGTCCGGATGCCAGCGGGATATGGCTCAAAGCACCATGTCTTACGCAATTTGTCTCGCTAATAAATACGGCGAACGAAAGTAACTCAGCAGATCGCCAATTAAAAGCAACCGACAAGTCTACTTTTATTCAGCCTGAATTCATTCATCTGTCGTTAAGTGAAGAAGGCACGCATATTTCTCTTGTTGTTGACGATGATGATTCAGGCGACGTGTTTTCTGCCGAGCTTCCCTCAAAACTAAGCGCAGCTTTACTTCATCGACAATGCGGCACCGATTTTAAAGCTGCCTCGCCAAAAGAAAATTACATGGAGAAGGCGTATACAAATAACAGCGCTTCCCAACATGCAAACCTAACTATCAAGGTTAAACCCGATGTTGAAACTGACCCAGTGGAAAATCATGGCGACGCCGCTGACGACCCTGCCATTTGGGTCAACTCGCACAGCGCTTCACAAAGCCGCATAATCGGCACCGACAAAAAAGGCGCATTAAATAGCTATGACTTAGCCGGCAAGCTAGTGCAAAGCCTTCTTGTTGGCAGAGTGAATAACGTTGATGTGGGATACAAGGTATCTGTGACACAAACCAAAGCTCAGCAAAGCGATACGCCACTTATCGATATCGCAGTGGCATCAAACCGGTCGAATAACAGTTTGTCTGTATTTGAAATAGATAAACGCGGTCATATGACTCAACTTGGCCACATAAGCACTACACTCAATGATATATACGGCATGTGCCTGTTTGTGTCAGGCGGAATAGCTCATGTATTTGCTAACGACACCAGTGGCCGCTTCGAACGATATAGCGTGTCTATCGCTCCAGACAAAGCTGTTGATGGACATTTAACACAGTCCTTTTCACTGCCCTCACAGCCAGAAGGATGTGTTGTGGATACTAAAACGAGCACGGCATACTTAGGTGAGGAAGGTGCTGGTATCTGGGCCCTGGATATAACAACAAACAGCAATCAGCCTCAGTTCATCGCAGAGATAGAAGCCCCGGTAGAAGCTGATGTAGAAGGTTTGGCACTGTTTAATGTAGATGCACAAACTTACCTAATCGCATCGAGTCAGGGTAATAACAGCTATGCTATCTATCACGTACACAATGAGAACCCTGAAGTCTTGAAACTTATGGGTCTTGTTCAAATTACGGCAGATAAAGCCACGCAAATTGACGGCGTGTCGGAAACAGATGGGCTTGATGTAACCAACGCTAACTTGGGAGGAAGGTTCACCGAAGGGCTTTGGGTAGTACAAGATGGAAGAAACGTTATGCCTAGTGAAACCCAAAACTTTAAGCTAGTTGCTGGTGCTTCACTTAAAGATGCGATCAGAAAATTAGCGAGCGCCAAGCGTGAACACCACTCACACATGTAACAAATAATACGAAAAGTAAATAAGAAGGAGGCGTTAAGCAAGTTAACGCCTCCTTTCTGGTATATGATAAATGCATGGTGCCGCACCAGCTTCTGGCCTTTCTAACCCAGCGCCGCACCTTCATTCATTACGCTACCTGCAGCGCTAGATCCTACCAAGCTAAATTAAAGTGCGTTAGTCTAGCCCGCGCGCTGGTATCCATCATTTAATTGAACATCAATAGCCCGTAGCACTGCCGTTCGATTAATTGAGCCTAACAGTACCCCGTCATCATCAACAATGGGGTAAACTCTCGGCTTTTCCTTTAACAGCAACTGCGCTAACTCTATTACCGACATATAAGGTTTGATAGAAATCACAGGGGTTTTCATGATTTCCCCTACTCTACAAATTTGTTCGCGATAGTAGCTTGACGCAATCATTTGAGCGATACAGTCTTGCTCAGACAAAAAGCCCACCACTCTGCCTTTGCTATCGAGTACCGGACCACCACTCTGCCCACTGGCTAATAACACTTCGACAGCCTGCGCAACGGGCATATCGACATTAAGCTTCACTGGGTGAGTATTCATATAATCACTGACTTGCAACGATTCCATTTTCAATTCTCCAGCCGTGGCGCCTAATGTGACCGATACTGCGACTTAATTGGCGTTACGGCACTTCAATTATTTTTAACCACATGTGAAAGCAATTTTCCCCCACACTTTAAGATTAGACGTTTCGTTGCATACAAGCCAGCACATTTAACATTAAAATAACAAATAGTTTTTCAGTGATCAGTCCTTGTAAATTGCCACTTTAACTTTACCATTTATGTCAACACTAGCGCGGTACATCCCCGCAGAATTGAAAGGCATAGCGACGTTACCTTTAGCGTCAATAGCAATCACACCGCCATCGCCACCGGCTTTTACAAGTACGTCGTTAACTACAGTGTTCGCAGCGTCGTTTAACGTTAAACCCTGGTACTTCATTCGCGCACAAATATCTGCTGCCACGTTGTATCGAATAAAATATTCACCATGTCCTGTGGCCGATACCGCGCAGCTTTCATTGTCGGCATAGGTCCCCGCTCCAATAACAGGCGAGTCTCCAATACGTCCATACCGTTTAGCCGTCATTCCGCCAGTGGATGTTCCCGCGACAATGTTGCCTCCTTGATCCAATACTACGGCTCCAACTGTGCCAAAGCGCTCATTGCCTTGCTGCGAACCGTAACCACTCGAGACCTGCTGCATACGTGCTTTCGCTTTATCTAAAGCTTGCTTGCGAAACTCGGTATCAAAAACGGTGTTGTCTACCTGTTCAAGGCCGTTTTCTTTTGCGTAATCTTCAGCGCCTCTCCCTGAAAGCATAACGTGTGGAGACTCATTCATTACCAATAACGCAGCCTCTATTGGGCTTCTTATTGTTTTCACCCCCGCAACAGCACCTGCATTTTTACTGCCGCCGTGCATTATCGACGCATCAAGCTCGTGCTCACCGTCGAAGGTATATACCGCACCGATGCCAGCATTAAACAACGGCGAGCTTTCAAGAATTTTGATGGTTTCTACTACCGCCACTTCACCTTTTTCGCCTTTCTGCAACAAGGCGTAGCCATGCTGCACCGCTTGGGTTAATACGCTTTTATAGTCCGCTTCTTTTTCTGGCGTCATCGATGATTTTAAAATGGTTCCTGCTCCGCCATGAATAGCGATAGCTACGGGTGTTTTTCCTAATTGTTTGGAATCACCCGCTAATGCGGGAACACTCGTAATGGCAAACGTTGCAGCAAGCGCGCCTATTGCATACAGTGCATGTCGAACTTTATTCGGCTGGCGAAAAATACGAGATGGGTTCAAAAGCTTTACTCCTAATAGCTACGTTTTACGTGCGCGCATAATCTGGGAGATGGTTTGAGTACAGATTTCTAGAATCAATTCAACGCGCTCTGTTGATGCGATTTTTACGCGACCTTAGACGTAAGATGACACAATTAGCTTAGGTAGGCTAGGCTACCTCGAGGATCTCTAAGAAAGTATTAAGATCATCGGTGATGGAAGGGAGTAGCGCTTCAGCGTCTTCCCACTTTTTCGCCTTTGACAATTCCCATAAGCTCTCAAAGTCTCGTTGTAACTGTACGGCACCAATATCTGCAGACATACCTTTGAGCTTCAATGAAAGCACCTGAACCTTTTCGAAGTCTCGACTATCAATAGCCTGCTGCAGTAATTTAAGCTTGTCAGGCGCGCTTCTGGAATACAGGTCGCAGACACGGGAAAATAGCGCTTTATCGCCCATTATCCGAGCAATGGCATCGTCTTTTTCCCAACATCCATCAAGCCCCTCTGAATTGTTTTCATCAGCTTGAGTTTGATTGACGTTATCAATTTCAGCCTCCTTCTCCGAGCCCTCGCGAGCGGCGATATCATTAGCTATTTTCGCGTTTTTTAACGTGGGGGCTATTTCTACTTCAGACTCTTTACTTGACTGAGCCTCTGTTCTTGAATGCGATAGCGTGTCGCAGTCCATTTCTTTTGAGATGGCACTCAACAAACTGTAAACCAGTGGAGGTTCGCTGGCAGTAATTCCGGTACCTGACCTCGTATCAGTATCGTTAAGCTCTGCACTTGCTAATGCCGTTATTTGATGCACTATCCATTGTTTCACTTTAGGAATAAGTACATCGGCCATGACAGGCTTTGTCGCAAAGTCGTCCATACCTGCCTCTAAACATTTCTCTTTTTCGCCGAGCATGGCATTGGCTGTCATGGCAATTATAGGTACATCTTTGTGCATCGCTCCTGCCTTACCTTCTCGTATGGCTCGGGTAGCGTCATAACCATTCATATTAGGCATCTGGCAATCCATCAATATGCTGTGAATTCTGCGGCCTTTGCTTTCACATTTCGTCAAGAACGCCACGACTTCCTCACCATCGCTGCAGGTAAACAATTTAACAGGTAAACTTTCCAGCACTCCCTTCGCCACCTCGCGATTGATCATATTGTCATCAACTATCAATAAGTTGGCATTCTCAATAGACAATTGCTGCTCAGTATCGTCTGCTGCCCCTTCATCGTCTGAGATGTCCTCAGCTTTCCCTTTACCTGATGAGATATCTGACTGGCTTAATGTATATCCCGACAGCGCAGCGTCTAACCCTTGTTGGACAATTGCAAAACTCGACCTGAATAATGGCTTTGGCAAGTAAAGCGGCACAAGGTGATTGAAGTGGAAAGGTGTCCCTTCTAGTTTTTGAAGAATATAAACCACAGGTAACGAACCCGCGTCTTTAGTGGCAGCTTGTGCCTGCCATATATCATCTAGCTCACGAATGAGTGAGCTGGCCTCGTCCACAATAATGGCATTAAATTGCGTCCAAGGTACTGTTCCTAATTCAGAATGCTTACCTAATACTTGCGGCTCTGCACCGACGTGTAAGGCTAAACAACAGATGTTTTCTTCTAAAGGTGGATAACTTGCAGAAACACCAATTGTGATCCCGTTAAGCAGCATACTTTCGTTTTCCACCGCCATTTTATGCTCGAACGCGCTGTCGTACGTTGTTTCAGGAAGAGTAACGAAAAATGAGAAGGTGCTGCCTATGTCCACTTCAGAATTGAACGTAATGTCTCCTCCCATAAGCTGGCTCAATTGCTTGCAGATAGACAAGCCAAGTCCGGTACCTCCGTATTGGGTAGCAACAGATGCATCAGCCTGCGTAAACGCGGTAAACAATTTGGGCTGATTTTCTTGTGCTATCCCTACGCCCGTGTCACATACGCTGAAATGAAGCTGTTGTGTCCCAGCATCTACATCACTTAACGATGCTTGTAGCTTTATATGCCCTTCTTCAGTGAATTTAATAGCATTGTTCAATAAATTACTAAGAATTTGGTTGATTCTGTGTGGATCTGAGTTTATTTCCACCGGGGGAAGACCTGTTGTGTCAACAAGAAGCTGTAACCCTTTAGAAGCTGCCTTAACGGCAAAGACCTTGGCGATAGACTCGATAAGTGCAAGCGGATCAAAATATTGATTATTAATATCAAGCTTGCCCGCTTCAATTTTAGACAAGTCGAGAACGTCGTTAATCAGCACACTGAGATTGTTGCAGCTAATTTCCATCATGGAAACAAGCTGTTCAGCTTTCTCATTAAGGGGCTGACACTTAAGTAGCGACAAGGAGCCAACTACCCCGTTTAACGGTGTTCTCATTTCATGGCTGATATTGGAAATAAAAGAGCTTTTAACACTGCTCGCTTTTCGCGCCTCTTGCGTAGCTTCAACAAGTTCTTTCGTTCTGCTTACCACTTTTTCTTCAAGCTTCAGGTTTACCCTTTCTATCGCGTCTTTTGCCTTTCGTTCGTCGGTCACATCTCGAATTACAACAGCAACACCTGAAAACTGTGATTGTTCACCCCAAATGGTAGATGCGGTTATGAGTAGCGTGTGCTCTTCTTTTTCGTCATCGATGTAGGGGGTTGTAAAGGTACTTTGCTTTCCGCCTTTGGTGAGAACCGATTCAAGCCCTAATAGAGAAAGCTGCTCAAATGACGAATAGTGATGATTTAAAATAAGCTGGCTTGGGATCCCAAAAAGTGACTCCGCTGCCATATTCCAACTTTTCACCACGCCAGCAGAATCTACGCTAAAAATCGCATCTTTAGATATAGCGATAATAGCAACGGACTCACCGCGCACCTTAGCCAGCTCAATGTTTTTACTGTTACTACGGTGCACGAAGAGTAAAACGCTTACAAAAATTAGCGTAACTACCCCAATTACACTGTAAACGCTAATCCTCTTCTCATTGATAAGGGCTAGCACTTCTGACTGAGACAATGCCGTATGAAGAAAAAACGGGGCGGTTTGCTGATTTCCATTTATCGTAAAAGCACGAGTGACCGTATACAAAGGTGAGTTTGTCTGTGCGGCCTGTTTAATTTTAGCCCTACCTATTTTCGAAGGGCTTTCGAATTCGCTCGCCCAATTCACCATAGGATTTAAATCTCTGGAGAAGGACTTATCACTGTCTGGATGACTGACAAAAAAGCCTTCACTGTCGGTAACAAATAACAATTGATTGCCGACAAGCGTTTGTTCCATTTGCGACAGTAGAAACTGGGCGTTTACATTCATGATTATAAAACCATAACGCTCACCAGAGCTGCTGAAGATTGGAAGAGAGAGGCGAATGACGCTTTTATAAGGAAACTCGAGCTTCCCATATTCACGATTCAAATTGATATCTGAAATATAAAACTCGCCCTTATTACGCTTAACACTCTCTGTGAAGTAACTTCTCGCTGCTTTAGGTTGTAAATCGTTGTCCTTAATTACTAAAACACTTCCTCCGTTTCTTTCCACTCGAATAAACTCACTTCCATCCTCATTGGCTCGAATGATCCTTAATTGATCCACTTCTTCGTTATTTTCTATAAAAGCAACGAAAATCGTTTCTAGTCGCTGCTTCCACTGTTCCAACGTCGTACCGTCTTTGGGGTCTAGGTTTTCATTTTCAGTCGCGCGGACGATGCCGCTTATGGGTGGTGTCTGATGTAGAAAGTTAAGCGCATTGATATACTTTCTCACCTGAGAGTTTGCAGCATTTTCAGCACTGGCGGCACTCTCTTCTAATGCCGTGAAAGTTTGAGATTCAGCCGTCGCTTTGATATTACTTTCGAACAAACCAACAACAAGTACAACAAGCACTGTTGCAAGTACTAACGCTAAGCCTAAAGTACTCTTAGCTTCACTGATGGATGAACTGGATTTAAGGAACGACAAACAGGCAATATCCGTATAAATTTTGATAACTTAAAGCTAGTCATCATTTTGTTAATGCGCAAGTTTCGCGCGATACATCAAAACGCAAAATACTCAAAAAAAGACAATGATTAACGCGTTTTTTTTAAGTCTTGCCGATGGCTAACAAATAAATCACTGTTCATATTAACGCCAGCATTTGGTATTCAATTTCTCGCGGTGTACACTGCCATCAATATTTCTCTAACATCGCAATAGTGGTTATGCACGCACCTACATTTTTGTGGCACGATTTTGAAACCTTTGGCACCAGCCCACAAAAAGATCTCCCCTGCCAATTCGCTGCAGTAAGAACTGATATGGATTTAAATGTGATTGGTAAACCCATAAATATCATGAGCGCCATTGCGAATGATTATTTACCACATCCAGAAGCGTGTTTGGTGACCGGCATAACACCGCAGCAAACCATTCGCGACGGTTCTAACGAAGCTGACTTCGCCGCGCGAATTTATCAGGAAATGTCGACGCCAAATACCTGTAGTGTGGGCTTTAATAGTATCCGATTCGACGATGAAGTTTCCCGCTACCTGTTTTATAGAAACTTTTACGACCCATATTCACGTGAATGGCGAAATGGCAATAGCCGTTGGGATATAATCGATTTAGCGCGAGCGTGCTATGCGCTGAGACCCGATGGTATTAATTGGCCACGCCGAGAAGATGGTGCACCAAGCTTTAAACTTGAGGCGTTAACTGCAGCTAATAATATTGGCCACGAAAACGCTCACGATGCTTTGAGTGACGTCTACGCCACAATAGCCCTTGCTAAACTGATAAAAGAAAAGCAGCCTCGCCTTTTCGATTATGCGCTGTCGTTACGCAGTAAACAAACAGTTATGCAGCAAATTGATCTCACTAAACCATCGGTATTACTTCATATCTCGTCTAAACTCCCTGCCTCTCAAGGCTGTTGCACTTGGGTTATGCCTGTGGCTAAGCACCCAACCAACAACAATGCATTTATCGCTATTGATTTATCGCATGACATTGACAGTTTAGTGAATGACACACCAGAAGAGATTAGACAGGCGCTTTATGCCCCGTCAGATACATTTGACGATGCGTTAGAAAGACCAGGGCTTAAGCTCATTCACGTCAACCGCTCGCCATTTATTACCACAGCTAAAGCAATGACAGAAGACAATGCCGCACGACTAGGACTGGATCGCGAGCGCTGCTTAGACAATTACAAAGTACTTGCCAGTATGCCCGAACTGGCCACTAAAATCGTAGATGTCTATGATGACGACATTCAAAGTGGTGAACTGGATATAGATCACGCGCTATATAGTGGTGGGTTTCTTAATGACGAAGACAGAAGGTGGTGTGAGCGTGTAATTGAAGCACAGCCCGATGATTTAGCCACTCTGAGTGAAAAAACACAGCACGAAGGGCTCAGAAAGCAGCTATTTCGATACCGCGCTAGAAATTATCCTAATACACTGACTGCAGATGAAATGACCAGGTGGCAGCATCATCGCCAAGCTCGCTTGACTGATTCAGCTTTTCACGGCTCAATCACATTAGAAAACTATATGATGCGGTTGGAATCACTGGCGCATGAACACAGCGACAATCCTGAGAAGCAGGCCATTTTACGCGCACTTTACCAATATGCCGAAAACCTTTGACGGGCGTTTTAGAACGCCTTAAATTAGTAGATGAAAAAAATAGACAGGCCGAGAACAAGTCAACGTCAAGTAATCGATAGATGCCGCCGATAAAAAGAATACACGTGCGCAAGGGAATAAAGAAGTTATGAATGGCGTAACAATAAGCTTCGACAAATCAAGAACCTACATTAACTTACAGTTAAATCCTTCTGATTTCACGTCAGAAGTTGATAGTAGGGAAATAAGAAAGCAACTAGAGAGCGGTGAAACTAAGCGGCTGTATGTTTCTGAAAAAGCGTTAAAGTCGGCCTGTGATACAGCTAATCATTATTTTAAGACGGGTGATAGCACTGTCGTTCAGGAACGCATTGGCGAACGCAAAAATGCTGAAATTGAATTTCGCATTCCCGAGGATGGGATGCAGGCGAACCTTGTGCTGACCACACCCTATGGCGGTAAACTTCCCTCATTAAGTACCGTTAAATCTCTAGCAGTAAAAAACAGAATCATTCGTGGCTTAAGCACCAAAACCATTGAATCTATGCTTACCCAAGCAAGGCAGTCTCCTCCAGGCATAGTGCTAGAACAAATTGTCGCGAAAGGCCTACCAGCTAGAAATGGCAAAAACTCAAAGTTTATTCCTCTAGTGCCAAACGCACTTGAAAGGGTGTTAAAACCCCAGACGGGTGATGGCGAGCGCGTGGACATGCGTAATTTAGGCGAAGTTATTTGCGTTAAAGTGAACACGCCTGTTCTGAGAAGAACCGAGCCAACTCAGGGCCGTTCTGGCTTCGATATCAAAGGAAATAAAATTCCAGCCGTTGCGGGCGAATGGGTCAACTTTAAAATGGGCAGCGGCACCGTGGTGTCCGACAACGACGCCAATTTATTAATGTCTGCAATTTCTGGTATGCCGAAATACCGAGACCAGATAATGAACATCGACGACACCTTCATTTGTAGCGGCGTGAACGTTGGCTCTGGGCACGTGAATTACGAAGGTGCAGTATTGGTAAACGGCGATGTTACAGAGAAAATGCAAATCAAGGCCGCTGGTGATGTAACCATTAACGGCTTTGTGGAGTCGGCGTATATCGAGTCTGGCGGCGACATCATCATTACCGAAGGCGCGATGGGTAAAGTTAACGATACCCAAGGTGAATTCCAATGCCAACTAGTCGCAGCCGGCAGTATCCACGTTCAACACGGTCAAGGCATTGATATTCAATGTAGCGGTAATATTACCGTTGGTCGTCAGTTGGCGTATAGCCGCCTGCGTTGCGGCGGCGCAGTCATAGTTGGACAAATTGATAAGCCCATGGGAAACCTATTTGCTTGTGACATTATCAGCCAAGATCGCGTTGAAGCTGGCACCTTAGGCGCTGTATCTGGCAGTACATTGAAAGTTGATTTTAGCCCGGGCTTTAACCAACTGTTAGAGCGCAAAGACTCTTTAGATGAATTGTTGAAGCAAATTCGCGAAAACAATCTTAAACACAAAGAAAAGATTAACCTTATTCAAGGTAAGAAAGTGCCTAAAGAGCTTCAACGTAAAGTAGCTGAAGCGTTAGAGCTTTTTAACAATGAGAGCGCATTGCTGGAGTGGCTTGAAAACAAAGCCAACGACGTCAAAGCAGCAAAAGAAAACTACCAGTCAGATATAAAACTTATCGCAAACAAACGTCTTTATCCCGGAGTATCGGCGAAGCTTAATAACCGTAACTGGCGTTCTGAGCGAGAATACGACAGGGCGCAAATTCGTTACGATTCGCACCAATGGCACTACGACCCTTTAATTTGACCTAACTAGTTCACTGAAGTTACTGTGCCACAGTTACGTTGCCATACCCTTGGCGCTTTGACTGGTACAGTGCCTTCATGGTGCGTTCAAACCACTCTGTGAATTCCTCAGACTCCCTGAGCTCAGATAAACCCATGGCCGTTTTAAAGCTCTCGACAAGCGAGTGATGTGTAGAAATGCAGTCTAACAATCTGTCTGCAAGGTTTTTAGCTGCGTTTAACTCGGTTTGAGGGCACAAGATAATGAACTGTTCACCGCTAAAACGCGAAACAACATCGACTTCTCGAACGGTATTTAGACAATTCGTTGCCACGGCTTTTAGCGCCTCTTCTTTAGCCGAGGGCTCAATTGAATCTCTGTCATCGCTTACAGGGGTTAGTTCGATAACAATTAACGAAGCCGTAGTGTGAAATCGATGGAAACGTGAGATTTCTTCTTCCGCACGCTGGATCATATGATTGCGGTTATATAGCCCCGTTACCGTGTCGTGAGCAGACAAGAAAGCAAGGGTCTTGTTCTTTTCTAACAAGGTTGCTTGTAACGCACCTATTTCCTCGTTTTTCTGGTTAATAATACGCTTGTAGCCGCTAACGTTTCTATTTCTAAAAGTAAAAAGCAAGAAAACTAAAATGACAATTGCGGTGCTCAAAACCATAACGACATAGTTACGACTATAGCGAACTTGGACATTATTCCACTGCTTATAAATTTCTACCTTTCGCGTTTCTGGAATACGCTCAATGGCAAAGTTAAGCTTGTCCACCAGGTGGCCATAGGTTTTGTTCACACCAAAAGCTAATGAGTCGAAGGGCTCGGCGTAACCAACAATATTGAGGTCTTTAAGCTTCAAATTATTAATGTGCATATTTACGCTCATTAATGAGCCCACCATTACATCAAACTCATCATTCGCCAGCTGCTTTAGCCCTTCTTCTTCAGACGGAATAAGCTTTAAACGTAACCCCGGATAGTGACGTGAAATATATTCAACTTGGCGATAACCCTGAACAATCCCTACTACTCGATTTCCCACTCCAGCATAGCCTTGTATCATTGGCATTCCAGACTTAGCCACCAGCACATTGGGCGCTTCAAAATACGGCACGCTAAAGTCGAGGAACTGCTTTCGATAGTCGGAAGTATTTAGCATGGGGATAACTTGGCACTTCCCCTGCTGAACGTACTCTAGGCTCTGTTGCCAGCTCTCAGTGGGCACTAGGGTAAACGTTAACTCAGATATTTCAGCAATAAGCTGCATATATTGGGCAGAAATCCCCACATGGATGCCGTTTCTGATTGCTTCGTAAGGCGCCCAGTTAGGATCTATACAGTACGTTACATTATTAGATTGTTCAGATGCCGCCTTTTGACCAGCTTCTGCTTGTAGGAACGCGCTAGAACAACTCGCTCCTACAAACAACATGGTACAAAGCAGATATTTTCTTATTTTTTTCAACTGCACACCCAAAACATGTGAAGATATCGATGACAACCGCGAAGTATTAAGCGTAAATTCAAAAATTGCAATTATTTAGCTGATAATCTCGCTTTTCAGCTAGGTAACGCTCTGTCTTTGCTGAAACTCATCGTTTTCATAGCGCTTTTCATTCATAATTTTGGTCAGGCTTGCCACCGCTTTTTCAATATCGACGAAACTTAAATACAATGGCGCAAAACCTATTCGCAGAATATTTGGTGCACGGAAATCTGCAATCACCCCCTCAGCGATCCAAGCTTGGCAAATGGCGTAAGCGTGGTCGTGAGCGAAAGCTAGCTGACTACCTCGATTATCAATATTGGGGCTTACAATGGAAAACTTTTCCAGAAGGCCTGCGCGCTTGGCTTCAGCGATGAAAAATGCCTGTAGCTTTTTGGATTTTTCATCAATAGCTTTAAGTGATACATCTTCAAATACGTCTAATGCCGCATCTAAAATGCTCATTCCAATAATTCCTGGCGTACCGCACAAGTTTTGCTTCACGGAATTGTCGCCAGCGTAATCAGGAGAAAATGAGAAAGGCGAGCTGTGCCCCATCCAACCAGACAAAGGTTGTTGATACTGTGCTTGATGTCGTTTAGCGACATAGATAAACGCTGGCGCGCCAGGGCCGCCATTTAGATATTTGTAGGTACAGCCGACTGCAAAATCCACATTACATGCGTCTAGGCTGACAGGAAATGCTCCAGCACTGTGCGCTAAATCCCACAAAGTTAAAATGCCTTTTTGATGGGCTTGCTCGGTAATGCTTTGCATATCGAGTTTGTTGCCACTTCTGAAATTTACCTGTGTCAGCATCAGTACGGCAATATCATCAGTTAGCTGCGACCCAATGCATGCTTCGTCAACATAGCGAATACTGTAATCGCTGCCGAGTAAGTCAAGCAGGCCTTGCACCATGTATATGTCGGTAGGAAAATTATCGCGGGTAGTCGCTATTACCTTGCGACTTGGGTGCATTTTTAACGCCGCGCTTAATACTTTAAACAGATTGATAGAAATGGAGTCACAACAAATAACTTGGCCACTTTTAGCGCCAATCAGACCGCCTATCTTATCACCCACTATTTGAGGTAGATGGATCCACTGATGCTTGTTCCAGCTTGTAATGAGCCCCTTTCCCCACTGTTCATTGACAACGTCGTCAGCTTGCTGTTTCGCTGCCTTAGGCAGAGGCCCTAGCGAATTGCCGTCTAAATAGACCGTATTAGCGGGAAGCGAAAACGCCTGCGCCTTGTCACGGAGTGGATCTTTAATATCAAGTTGTTCAGCTGAAAAAACCTTATTCATCATGTTCACTAATAACCTCAAGTAAAGCATCAAAGGATGTTGATTCAGGGTGAAGCCAATCGAAATGGCCACCATTTTTAATTATTTTTTGGTTGGTTCCAGATAATACAGCGTGGCGCGCTGGCACAATACTATCAGCATCGCCTTGGAGTAGTGTAATTGGCAAACTGCCATGGGTTGGCCGTGGTGTAGCCCTTTGATATGCGGTTGGAACATCTTCAGGCGTACCGTTCATGAATTTCGCTGTAGCCAACTGGCAGCTATTATGGCCCATGGCATAGGACTGGATGTCCGTAATTGCTGCTAATCCGATAATCCGTTTTATGTTTGCGCGCGATAAGTTCAAGGATGACGAAGATAGGCGTTGCGCAGCAAGCAAAGCTAAGTGCCCACCAGCAGAATGCCCCGCAATGTAAATGTTGGTGTAGCGCCCTTCGTTCTCTATTCGTTTTAAGGCTGTACTTATTGCTTGTGTCACGTCGTCTAAACTACCGGGCCAGCCACCGCCTTCATCACCTACGCGCCGATACTCTGTTACGTAGACACCCATCCCAAGCTCTGCTAAAGCATGGTACATCCCTTTCGCGTGTTCGTAACCGTAGGCATTAAGCCAACACCCACCGTGAATAAATATTAACGCTTTATCAGCGTACATTTCGTTCGTAGACGAACGTCCATGCCAAGTATAAATAGTTTGTAGTAGGTCATCGCCGTAGCTGAATTGTTCATCAGCTTCGCTTGTTGGCAAGACACCCAACGCTGAATAAGGTACCTGGCTTATTTTCTTGGGGTAGATAGCTGACGATTCACTGTTGGCATGGGCACTGTTGGCATGGGTGTTATCCGAAGTCTTTTTTTCTTCGTTAGTGTGGGTGTCTTCCGAAACAGCGTCGTCAGAACCATCAACGGTTGATTGAGTTTCGTGAAGCGCAGACAGAGTTAAGTCATCGTGGGTGTCTTCATTACTCGATAAAGAACGTGATTCCTCGTAGTGAGTGCCATTGTTATCGTGGGTGTCTGCGTAAGTCGAGTTTACTGAAAACGATGAGCCAGCTTGGACTTTCGCAACAAGCGTTAAAGTGGATAGCGCAACCGCAAGGGTTATAGAGTTGATAACGTAAGTCACTGTCTTCATGCTTTTGTATTTTTCTTTATATTGAACCACAGAGCGAAATCAATGTGATTAGGCTCCGTGATTAAATATTTTACATATTTGCCATCTATAGCTATAGCGGCTTAGAGCATTTCAACGGCAAGCGCTACACCCTCACCACCACCAATACATAAAGATGCGATACCTTTGCGACCACCGCGTTGCTTAAGCGCGTGAAGTAGTGTTACCAAAATGCGTGCACCAGAGGCTCCGATTGGGTGACCCAATGCACAAGCGCCGCCTTTTACGTTTACTTTACTTTCATCTAGTCCAAGCTTCTTGACAGCCAACATGGTTACCATGGCGAAGGCTTCGTTAATTTCGAAAAGATCGACTTCTTCTTTCGTCCAACCTGCCTTATCCAGCACTTTTTCCATAGCGCCAACAGGCGCAACGGTGAAGTTTTCAGGTTCAATAGAATTTGTAGCGTGAGCAACCACGCGCGCAAGCGGTGCTAGACCAAGTTCATTTGCTTTGCTTTCGCTCATTACAACCAGTGCCGCTGCACCGTCAGAGATTGAGCTTGAGTTAGCAGCCGTGACCGTACCGTCTTTTTTGAAAGCCGGTCTTAGTGTTGGAATTTTTTCTGGGCGAGCGGAACCTGGGCCTTCATCGGTATCAACAACGGTATCGCCCTTACGAGAAGAAACTGTAACGGGTACTATTTCATCGACGAAAGTTCCGCTGTTTATTGCTTCATGTGCCTTGGAAAGCGAGCTTAGAGCAAACTCATCCATTTCACCGCGAGAAATATTTTCTTCATCAGCAGTATCCTGTGCGAAGCAGCCCATTGCTTTGCCGTCATAGGCATTTTCCAGACCGTCTAACATCATATGGTCAAGCACTTGACCATGACCCATACGATATCCAGTTCTAGCTTTAGGCAACATATATGGCGCATTACTCATGCTTTCCATTCCGCCTGCCACGACTGCTGTCGCACTGCCTGCTTTAATTAAGTCGTGGGCCATCATTACCGCTTTTAAGCCCGACCCGCATACTTTGTTGATAGTTGTCACACCTGCACTTAGCGGAAGCCCCGCACCCAGCGACGCCTGACGCGCTGGAGATTGACCAAGACCAGCAGGTAATACACACCCCATGATGACTTCATCAATTACAGAGACATCCATCTCTTCACAGGCTGCTTTAATCGCAACTTCTCCAAGTTTGGTCGCAGCAAGCGAAGACAAATTACCGTTGAAACCACCCATTGGTGTGCGCTTAGCTGCGACAATAACTACTGATTCGTTACTCATAACCGTGCCCTTAAAATTCATTAAAATTATAGAGTTAAGTGAAGAAAGCTACGTAGATGTATACAAAAGTAAACACCCCTAACAGCTACAACGTCTTGCCTTCACCATGAAAAATTGACGTTAGCAAAATGTTACTTTACCTTAACGTAAAATGTAATTAACGTTAACGTAAACCTGTACTAAGTATGTGTCAACCAAACACTACGTTTTAATATAGCGGTATATAAAACCATCTACCTTAAAACGATAGTGCTATTGCAATGACACCCAACCTACTACAGAGAATTTAATTACAATGACACCCACGTCAAAACAAGGGTGTTAATCAGCGCTGAAATACAAGGTACGTGTAATGAGCAAGTACGACGACGAAACAACATATGCAATAGGCGAACTCGCTCGAGAGTTTGACATTACTCCTCGTTCAATTCGTTTTTACGAAGAACAAGGCCTAATGTCACCGTCAAGAACGGGACAAAATCGCGTCTATCTGAACAAAGATAGAGTGCGCTTAAAGCTGATCTTGCGAGGAAAACGACTAGGATTTTCCCTTGCTGAAGTCAAAACACTGTTCGACATGTACGACACCAACCCCAATTCGGCTATTCAGTTAGAAGCCATGCTCGAAATGACTGAACAGAAAAGAGCGGTGCTTAAACAGCAGCTAGAAGACATCCAGATGTTAATGACTGAACTGGATGATGTTGAAGCACGTTGCCGTGAAGAACTCGCAGAACTCAAACGAGGAAATATCGCATGAACACCTCCTACCCTACTTTAAATTTTGGACTTGGCGAAGACATCGAGATGTTACGTGATCAGGTCTATCAATTTGCACAAAATGAGATTGCTCCTCTTGCTGAACAAGCAGACGCAGACAACCAATTCCCAAACCAATTGTGGACAAAACTTGGCGATATGGGCCTATTGGGCGTTACAGTTTCAGAGCAATATGGTGGCTCTGATATGGGCTACCTTGCGCATACTATCGCAATGGAAGAAGTTAGCCGCGCGTCAGGTGGTATCGGTTTGAGCTATGGCGCACATTCGAATCTTTGTGTTAATCAGATCTTCAAAAACGGTAACGATGCCCAGCGTGAAAAGTACCTGCCTAAGTTAGTAAGCGGTGAACACATTGGTGCACTGGCAATGAGCGAGCCCAATGCAGGTTCGGACGTTGTTAGTATGAAGTTGAAAGCTGAAAAACGCGGCGACAAATACATCCTAAACGGCAATAAGATGTGGATCACAAACGGTCCTGATGCACATACCTTTGTTATCTACGCGAAGACCGACCCTAACGCGGGTCCACGAGGGATCACAGCGTTTATCGTAGAACGTGACTTCCCCGGCTTTAGCCGCGCGCAGAAACTCGACAAACTTGGTATGCGCTCATCTAATACCTGTGAATTAGTATTCGAAGATTGCGAAGTACCAGCTGAGAACATTCTTGGCAAAGAAGGCGAAGGCGTTCGCGTACTTATGAGCGGCCTAGATTACGAGCGCCTTGTTTTATCAGGTGGCCCGCTAGGCATTATGCAATCGTGCATGGATATCGTAGTACCTTACATTCACGACCGTCAGCAGTTTGGCCAATCAATTGGTCAATTCCAGCTAGTACAAGGCAAAGTAGCTGACATGTACACGCAAATGAATGCCGCACGCGCGTATGTCTACACCGTTGCACAGTCATGCGATCGCGGTGAAACAACGCGAAAAGATGCTGCTGGCGCTATCCTTTATTCAGCGGAACTAGCAACCAAAATGGCATTAGATGCTATTCAACTACTTGGTGGTAATGGCTACATCAACGAATATCCGACAGGTCGCCTATTACGTGATGCCAAGCTTTATGAAATTGGCGCAGGAACGTCTGAAATTCGCCGAATGCTTATAGGCCGCGAGCTATTTAACGAATCGAAGTAATACGGAGTTCTGGGTGGAAACAAACTTCGTTTGAAACAGGGAAAACTCAGGCATTCCCTGTGTCATAGAAATTAGGAAGACACCCACCCTACTCTATTTAAAGTAGATTTAGAAACGCTGAACTTTATTAATAGGCTAATGAATTGCAAAGACACCCAGCGCAGCGAAAGCGCTTAGCATGGGTGTCTTGCTAATCATCTTGCTAACTAGTGGCTAACGCGACAGCCGGTCGCATAGGCCCAACACAAGGAGGGGTTATGCCCGTTCTTCGCTCAAGTATAAATACGAAATCTGAAACATTTATCGCAAATGCCGAGCACATGCAGGCTCAGGTAAATGATCTCCTCGAAAAAATCGAACAAATTTGCCAAGGTGGCGGTGAAAAAGCGGCGGAGCGCCACGTGTCTCGAGGAAAACTTCTACCTCGCGACCGAATCAACGCACTGATTGACCCAGACACGCCTTTCCTAGAAATAGGCCAGCTGGCTGCATGGGAAGTCTACGAAGACTATGTACCTTGTGCCGGAGTCGTTGCCGGTATCGGTATCGTTGCAGGTATCGAGTGTATGATTGTAGCTAACGATGCTACTGTAAAAGGCGGGACGTACTACCCCCTTACCGTGAAAAAGCACCTTCGTGCTCAGACTATCGCAGAGCAAAATAACCTACCTTGTATTTACTTAGTAGATTCAGGTGGCGCTAACTTACCTCGCCAAGATGATGTATTCCCAGATAGAGAGCACTTTGGTCGCATCTTTTTTAATCAAGCGAATATGTCTGCTAAGAATATTCCTCAAATTGCGGTAGTAATGGGTTCCTGTACAGCTGGTGGTGCTTATGTTCCCGCCATGGCTGATGAAAGCATTATCGTTAAAGAACAAGCGACTATTTTTCTGGGCGGCCCACCGCTTGTTAAAGCTGCAACAGGTGAAGTTGTTACCGCAGAAGAGCTTGGCGGTGGTGACGTTCATACTCGAATTTCGGGCGTTGCCGACCATCTCGCCAACAACGACCACCACGCACTCTCATTAGCGCGTAATGCTGTCTCCAGACTAAACCGAAAGAAGCCAGAATGCCTAGATGTGGCCGAGGTAAAACCTCCACGCTACGACACCAAAGAAATCTACGGCATTGTGCCTGCTGATAGTCGTCATACATACGATGTAAGAGAAATCATTGCGCGTGTTGTGGATGACTCAGACTTTGATGAGTTCAAACCGCTTTACGGCACAACCTTGGTTTGTGGTTTTGCGCGCATTTTCGGTTTCCCCGTAGGCATTGTGGCTAACAACGGCATACTTTTCGGTGAAAGCGCGCTTAAAGGTGCTCATTTTGTCGAACTATGCGCCATGCGAAAAATCCCTCTCGTGTTTTTGCAAAACATCACAGGCTTTATGGTCGGTAAGCAATACGAGCATGGCGGTATCGCAAAACACGGCGCAAAAATGGTAACCGCCGTTGCATGTGCGAATGTGCCAAAGCTCACAGTGCTTATCGGCGGAAGTTTCGGTGCAGGTAACTACGGCATGTGCGGCAGAGCCTATGACCCACGCTTCCTTTTCATGTGGCCAAACGCTCGAATTTCTGTAATGGGTGGTGAACAAGCTGCTGGCGTTCTCGCTCAAGTTAAGCGCGACCAAAAAGAGCGCTCAGGCGAATCATGGTCTGCAGAAGAAGAAAAGGCATTTAAACAACCTGTTATCGATACGTACGAAAAACAAGGACATCCATACTATGCGTCTGCAAGGCTTTGGGATGATGGCGTTATTGACCCAGCGGATACTCGATTAGTGCTTGGACTATCGCTTTCAGCGGCGCTTAACAAGCCTATCGAAGACACCCAATTTGGCATATTTAGAATGTAGGAGTGCAGGTAATGGAACAATCAGTAATTTACAGCGTAGATGAAAGAAACATTGCCACTGTTACTTTAAACAGAGCTGAAAAACATAATGCCTTTGACGACGAAATGATAAACGAGCTTACTCGCGTTTTTAAAAAAGCGGGGGAAGATAAAAGCGTTAGGGCACTAATCCTGAGAGCTGAAGGCAAAAGTTTCAGTGCAGGAGCCGATCTTAACTGGATGAAAAAAATGGCCAGTTATACCGAAGCGCAAAATGAAAGTGATGCACTTGCATTAGCAACCATGCTGCAGACGCTTTATAAAATGCCGAAGCCCACGATAGCAAGAGTACAAGGTGCAGCTTTTGGCGGTGCTGTTGGTTTAATTGCATGTTGCGATATTGCTATTGGAAGCAAGCTCAGTAAATTTTGCTTAAGTGAAGTTAAAATTGGCCTTATTCCAGCAACCATCAGCCCTTACGTGGTTGAAGCTATGGGCGCACGAGTATGCCGACGCTACTTCCAGACCGCTGAAGTATTTTCTGCGCGCAGAGCAAGACGACTTGGACTTTTGAGCGAATCAGTAACAGAAGACGAACTCGATAGCACTATCGACAATATTTTATCAAACATACTGAAAAACGGCCCCCAAGCAGTGGCGAAAGCAAAAGACTTAGTGCAATGGGTGTCTACGCAAGAGATTAACGATGCGCTTCTCACAAAGACGAGCAAACTTATCGCACAAGTTAGGACATCTGAAGAAGGTCAAGAAGGTCTGTCAGCCTTTTTAGAAAAGCGCAGTGCTTCATGGGTGGAGGTTAAGAATGATAAATAAATTACTAATTGCAAACCGTGGTGAAATTGCATGCCGCGTTATAAAGACAGCCAACGCTCAAGGTATAAAGACGATAGCCGTTTACTCTGACGCCGACAAAAATGCCCTTCATGTACAAATGGCTGATGAAGCTGTTTATCTAGGGCCATCTCCGTCGAAGGAAAGTTATTTACGAGGCGAGTTGATAATTGAAAAAGCAAAGGAGCTTGGTGTAGACGCTATCCACCCAGGCTACGGCTTTCTCTCAGAAAATGCTGAGTTTGCGAATCTATGCGCCAAAAACAATATTATCTTTGTAGGCCCACCAGCATCTGCAATTGAAGCGATGGGGTCTAAGTCTGCCGCCAAACACATTATGGAAAAAGCAGGTGTTCCTTTGGTTCCAGGCTATCACGGCGACGATCAAAGTGAAGCGGTATTGAAAGGCGCTGCCGATGATATGGGCTACCCAGTCCTATTAAAAGCCGCTGCTGGCGGTGGCGGTAAAGGCATGCGCCAAGTTTGGAGTGATAAAGAGTTCTCTCAAGCATTAAACGCAGCCAAACGTGAATCTATGGCGAGCTTTGGTGACGACCACATGCTGGTTGAAAAGTACCTGACGCGCCCTCGTCATGTTGAAATTCAAGTTTTCTGTGACACCCATGGCAACGGCGTATACCTTTTTGAACGTGATTGTTCAGTTCAACGCCGACACCAAAAGATTATTGAAGAAGCCCCTGCCCCCAATATGTCTCAGTCAGTGAGAGAAAAAATGGGTGAAGCGGCGATACTCGCGGCGAAAGCCATTAACTACGTAGGTGCGGGAACGGTTGAGTTTTTACTTGATGAAGACGATTCATTTTACTTCATGGAAATGAATACACGCTTGCAAGTAGAGCATCCTGTGACAGAAATGATCACCCGTGAGGACTTGGTTCACTGGCAATTAACTATTGCCGAAGGAAAGCCCCTTCCCAAACAACAAAATGAACTCACCTTAACAGGACACGCATTCGAAGCGCGCATTTATGCTGAAGATCCAAACAACGAGTTTTTGCCTTCTACCGGCACGCTGTGCCTTTTACGTACGCCAAAAGAAAACGACGTAGTTCGCGTTGATACAGGTGTTGTTGAAGGTGATGAGGTAAGCGTTTTTTACGACCCTATGATTGCCAAGCTTGTGGTTTGGGGAGAGAACCGTGAAATAGCGCTCAAGCGCTTAATTAGTGCACTGGGTGACTACTACATCGACGGTGTAAGCACAAACATCGACTTCTTAAAGCGTGTCGCTACACACCCTGCGTTCGTTGCCGCTGAGCTTACAACTACGTTTGTGGAGAAACACCATGATTCGTTGTTTAGCGCGACAAGTGATGATGCAGCTAGCGATGACACCCAAGTAAACATTCCTGTGATGGCATTGCTTTCACTTTTAAATAGAAAAGTTTTTAGAAGCGATAAAACCCCATCTGTGTGGTCAACCGCCGGTGCGTGGCGCGCTAACGCAAATCATACAGAAACTCTCACCTTGCTTTGCAACCAAGAAGAAGTGCATGTTGGAGTCAAACACCAGCGTCACGGAACTGAAGATGCTTGGGAGCTATCTGTTGGAGACAATTCCTATAACGTTAAAGGCAAGCTGGTAGATAGTGCTTTGCAAGCAACGATTAATGGGTACAAATCAACATTTACGTTTTCAGATAATGATGGCGTGTTTACACTCCTCAACAAAGACACCCATGCTAAGTTCACCCTAATCTCAGCATCTCTTGGTGATGATAACTATGATAATGGCGACGCTAATTTCAGTGCCCCGATGAACGGAACCATAGTGGCGCATTTGGTCGAAAAGGGTGTGTTGGTCAAAAAAGGCGAGCCTATACTAGTTATGGAAGCGATGAAAATGGAGCACAGCATCATTGCCCCGCACGATGGTGCAGTGGAAGAGTTCTTTTTCAATCCCGGTGAACTAGTTGACGGTGGCGCAACACTGTTGGCGTTCTCCACTAAAGAAGCTGCCGAGGTTTGATGTGATGTTTCCTAAAGAAGTGAGTATTGTTGAAGTAGGTCCTCGAGATGGCCTTCAGAATGAAAAGCAGGCCTTAAGCGCCGAACAAAAGATTGAACTTATTCAACTTCTTTCTAAAACTGGCCTTAACCGTATCGAAGCAGGAAGCTTTGTATCGCCCAAATGGGTGCCCCAAATGGCGAACTCGGATGCGGTTTTTAAGGCGCTTAGCCCCGAAGACAAGATTCATTATTCTGCATTGACACCCAACCTTAAAGGCTTGGAAGCAGCCATTGAAGCGGGTGCGAAAGAGGTTGCAGTATTCGGTGCTGCCTCTGAGTCCTTTTCACTAAAGAACATTAACTGCTCTATAAGCGAGAGCTTAAAGCGTTTCGAGGCTGTGTTTGACCTGGCAAGCGAAAACAAAATCAAAGTGAGGGGCTACGTTTCGTGCGTAATGGGGTGTCCTTATGAAGGTAAAATTTCACCTAGTGCCGTTACACAGGTGAGTAAGGAACTTATTGACATGGGGTGTTACGAAGTATCCCTTGGCGATACTATCGGCGTAGGTACACCAATGTCTACAAAACTGCTATTAGATGACGTCTTAAATGAGGTTGATGTCAGCAAAGTTGCCGCCCATTTCCATGATACTTATGGACAAGCGCTAGTGAATTTATACACTGCCCTTGGATATGGCATCTCTTCCATTGATTCAGCTGTTGCAGGACTTGGAGGCTGCCCGTATGCCAAAGGCGCAAGTGGGAATGTTGCAACTGAAGACGTCCTATATATGTTGAACGGTATGGGTATATCAACAGGTATAGACATGGCGAAATTGTTAAAAGCGTCTTCTTACATTTCAGAACTTTTAGGCCGCTCTCCCGTGTCGAAAGCAGCTAATGCGCTTCTAGCAAAATAAAAAACTGATGGGGGATGCGGCAATGCGCCCCCTCTAAGAAAGACACCCACCCTAATTGTGAAGTCTCACTTTAAATCACCGTTTATGTAATGGGCGTCTTTATAAGTTTATAGGCACAAACTCAAAAATACATTCTTTCACGCTCAGCCAGTTAACTTTGCAATGGATGTCTCTCCAAATATTCATTACTTTTCATCGAAAAGTCTTACGTTGGGTGTCTCTTCTAAAACAAAACAAGTCCATCGGTCAGGTCACAACTGAATATTCACAATGCTAAGGTCACACAATGACTAATTACCTTGCATTTATCTAACATGGCGCAAAGCAGAAAATCCCTCATTAGTTTAAAAGATACACCCTACTATCATTGTATATCTCGCTGCGTGCGCCGTAGCTACTTATGCGGGTACGACCGAAACAATAGAATTAGTTACGAGCATCGAAAATCGTGGGTAGAACAACGGCTGTTATTTTTGAGCCGGGTATTCGCGATAGATATTTGTGCATACGCTGTTATGAGCAACCATGTCCATATCGTTTTATGCGTGAATAAAGAGGCAGCGCTCTCATGGTCATTACAAACTGTGTTACATCAATGGCATAAAATGCACAAAGGAACAGTACTCACTCAAAAGTTTATGAAGGGCGAAATCTTGAGCGAAAGTGAGTATGAGACAGTTAAAAGTACTGCTGATGTGTATAGAAAAAGGCTCTACGACATAAGCTGGTTTATGAGAAATTTAAACGAGTATATTGCGAGAAAAGCAAACGAAGAGGACGATTGTACTGGCAGATTTTGGGAAGGTCGCTTCCGTTCACAAGCATTGCTAACAGAAAAAGCCCTACTGTCATGTATGGCATATGTTGACTTAAACCCTATACGCGCAAAGGTCGCAACGGGCTTACAAGACTCATATCACACAAGCATTAATAAAAGATTGAACACGAGTATTTCACAAAACAAGACAATAAAAGGGTTAATGCCATTAAAGAGCCACCAACGATGTAGAAACACTCGCGGCTTAGATTTAACGTTGAATGACTATTGCGATCTTCTTAACCAGTCAATCGAACTGTTGCGCGACACCGATTCGACAGCCGCTCAAACGAGACCCATTCAACATGTAAAACCTCTTGGTGTATGCCAACATCATTGGCATCACATTATCAGTGATTTCGAAAACGTATTTTCAGTCGCGGCAGGAGACGGTTCATCTATGCGGAAGTTCCAAGCAAATACTAAAAGAAAACGAATGGCCAAAATATCTTCGGCAGCGATATGCTTTGACTAAACCAATCTACTTCTCGTCAGGTAAGATAACAGTAGTGATAATTGCCAGTAACAGCATACCAGCCATAATATAAACCACTGAAAAGGTTAAAACAGAGGTTAATGCAGCGTAAAGTGCACCGAATGCTAATAAAATCATACCTATAGCCGTGTTTGAGAAGCCAACCAGCTCTGTTCTTTCATGGCCTTCTTTAACATCTAAACTATATGTTTTCCGTCCGGTTCTTACGCCAGCATGGGATACCGATAACAAGAAAAACAACAGTGCAGAGGTTACAATCGTCGTCGTTTGCAATGTAAGCAAACCAATGCATGAAATTATCGCGAGTAACCCTGAAATTTGAAGGGTTAACTTTGCGCTTTTGTCTGCAATCTTTCCCCAAATTATTGATGATAGAAGAGCAGCAGTTGCTTCGGCTCCTATATAAATAGGAAGCAGCTCTTTTACATCTCCATTTTTTTCTATCATGAAATAAGGCGCAACCAAGGCTGAGTGAACGAAAAGCCCTCTTACCAAAATGAATTTGTAAACCGTGGCGTCGAAGTCAATACTAAACGCTTTTTCCTCTTTATCACCCACATCTACCGTCGTTTTAACAGGCCATACACATATAAGGGTCAAAACAAATGATAAAAGACTCCCGCACAAGACTATCAGCAGCACGTTCGAAGAAAGAGAGCCGTCGTAAATTGCCAAAGGTATAGCGATAACAAGGGTGACCATGCCTGAAACGGTAGATGCAATTCCGATTAGGTTACCCCGCTCTCCTTTCTTAGCTACGTCAGCCTCCATATCTTTCACGGTAAGAGAGCAGGCAGAGCGACCCAGGCTCAAGAAGACAAGGGAAATAAGTATCAAGGTACCCGCCAAGCCCCCTGAAAATAAAATGACCGCGAGCAGCATACAGAAAACTGAAAGCGTTTGTGTGAGCATACCGACACGCCAAACCAAGTGCCGCTGAGTATGTTTTCGAAGATAAATGCTAATAAGTACTTGAGGCAGAAGCGCGCCCGACTCTCTAATTGGAACCAGCCAGCCTATCATCCAAACTGGTGCGCCGATGCTAATAAGAAGTGCGGTCAAGGTTGTTTTAGCAGAGATCAGTAGGTCGGCTAGTTTATTAAGCGAAAGGCCTGTAATAAGTAATTTTTTTTGTTTCATGGAAGGTAAGCATGCACCGCAATTCGATTGAACATATACGGTGCACTTATCCAGTCAGATCAGAAAGTTATATGCCCTACCCAGCGTTTTCAGCGAGTATTTTGAGATTTTCTAGGCCCATTTCGAAATCCGGACCAATCATGCTGTCCATCATCAAAGCAAAATATTTGTTTATAGGGTTATTGTCTACCGAGCCTTCATCTCTCCAGGTTACAAGAGAACCATTTTCTGTGGGCTCAATTTCTACGACGCCCGATGAACCCATGTCAAAATCGGGAAAATATAATCGGTACATCACACGTCTGTTATGCTCTAGTTGCGTAATCTCCATTTCTCCATTTCCCTCGGTTTCACTTAACCACTCGGAACGCATCCCAATAGCCCTATCAGGCCCTGAATAATCAAGTTTCATATCAGGATCACGCTTGAACCATACGCCCCATTTCTTCCACTCTTTCAAATCAACGACATAGGGATATATTTCTGATGGCTGAGCATCAATATTAATTGTCCTTTCAACGCTGTAATCTTTAGGAATAAAAAAGCTTGTTGCGACAAATAATACTATAACAACACCTACGACCATTAAGAGTTTTTTTAACGCTCCCATCTGAGACTCCATAAAAGAATTGATCCTTTAAATATAACATTTAATTAACATTTGTCACTGAAAGATCTTTCTTGCTCATTTTACTGTTAGATAGACACCCACCCCGTCATGTTTAACGCAGTTGAAAGCAAATTTATACACAAAATAACTATTATGAGCCTTCTCTTTCGCGTTACCGAGAAAGGACACTCAGCAATAAAACCTTATGATGCATGAAGTAACCACTTCGTTTATCGAGCAAAGTGTAGACTAACTTTCTACAGTTTAAAAATGGGTGTCTACACAGTGACTTGCTTTGATCGAGGGTCTTTTCTGGATGCGCATGATGAAATTGAATTGTGTGTCTCGCTAACTTTTTTATCGTCAAATTTACTAAGTAACTAACTCATAGTAGCGATGGGTGTCATGCTAATACTTTAATTCTAGAAGCCTATTCCAGCTTAATAATAAGAGATAGGGGTGGGTGTCTTTGTAAGAGCAACATTTGAATGCCATTGGATGAGATTAAGGGAATTAGGGTGGGTGTCTCTGTAAGGGCGAGAGCCCCCCAACCTACAATTTTTTAAAAACATTTACCATTTCATCACAAAGCATGAAAATCGCGCTGTCATTCTAAATTATCTTGTGTAATATGGATTTAGGTTATCAAGAAAGCCTGTTCAATCAGGCCTATCATGCATAGCGCAGTCAATCGCAACACTTCGTTTTCTTTTTATATTTCTATCGATACACAGTTGTCGCTTTATTACAGGAGTTTATAGGAAATGGCAGATCAAAGTTCTCGTTACATCAGTAACCTTACTCGCGATACATATGCGCTCATCCTCGCGGGTGGTAAAGGTTCTAGACTACACGAGCTCACTAATTGGCGAGCCAAACCGGCACTTTATTTCGGCGGTAAATTTAGAATTATCGATTTCCCGCTATCAAATTGTGTTAATTCAGGTATCCGTCGAATAGGCGTGGTTACCCAATACAAGTCGCATTCTCTTATTCGTCACTTGGTTCGCGGTTGGGGTCATTTCAAAAAAGAACTTGGCGAATCTGTAGAAATCCTACCCGCTTCTCAACGTTTCTCCGACAGTTGGTATGAAGGAACCGCAGACGCGGTCTTCCAAAACATAGATATCATTCGTGATGAGCTTCCAAAATATGTCATGATCCTTTCAGGCGACCACATATACCGTATGGACTACGGTGATATGTTGGCCAAGCACAAAGAATCTGGTGCAAAAATGACGGTTTCATGTATGTCAGTGCCCTTGGGAGAAGCCGCGGGTGCGTTTGGCGTTATGTCGGTTGATGAAAACTATCGTATTAACGGATTTGAAGAGAAGCCAGCTAACCCGACTCCACTTCCTAATGACCCAACGCGCTGCTTAGCATCTATGGGCAATTACGTGTTTGATACAGAGTTTTTATTCGAGCAATTACGTGTTGATGCTGAAAATATGGGCTCGCAGCGAGACTTCGGTAAAGACATCATTCCATCAATCATCGCCGACCACCCTGTATACGCCTATCCTTTTGAGAAAAGTGGCGGAGACAACGCCTATTGGCGCGACGTAGGTACTATCGATTCATTTTGGGAAGCCAATATGGAAATGGTTGCTCCTGTACCTCAATTGAACCTCTACGATAGAAAATGGCCTATATGGACATACCAAGAGCAACTGCCACCAGCAAAGTTTGTTTGGGAAGACCACGACAGACGTGGTGAAGCGATTAACTCCGTAGTTTCTGGGGGCTGTATAATTTCAGGCTCTACACTTCGTTCATCTATTTGCTTTTCCAACGTACGCGTACATTCCTATGGCCTTATTGAGGACGCCGTAATTCTTCCTGATGTGGAAATTAAACGCCATTGCAAGCTGAAAAAGGTGATTATTGATCGAGGTTGTGTCATTCCTGAAGGTACTACGATTGGTTACGACCACGAGCAAGACAAGGCACGTGGATTCCGCGTATCTGAAAAAGGTGTGGTACTGGTGACGCGAGAAATGTTAGGTCAGCCCGTGGGTGGACTAAGCAAGCCTAGAAAGCACGACTAACTCATTTATCCTAATGTTATGGCGAGATTGATTTTGGCGTTAAAACGCTTAAATCAATCTCCGTAATATTTAATTCGCCTCATGACTCCACTGCGTTAATGTACGCTCAATAAAGCTCGCTACCTGCTCAGGGTGTTCTAGTGGAAACATATGCCCACCATCGAGCACGCTATGCTCAATAGCATTATGCTTCAGAAGCCGCGAGTACATTTCTGGCTTACACACGTTACTTTTGCTTCCTGTCGCCAATACGGCCGGACACTTAAGCTTTCCTTTATATTTACCCAAATTGTGCGGAACATTGCGAAACAAATCTGCTTCTACTTCTGCACGAAATGTGAGTGAAATATTGTCCCCCTTCAAGGCGGTTACAGATTTTACATAATCGCGTACGCATCGTTTATCCATATCCCTAAACAATGCTTTGCTGTGAAAGTACGCCACCATGTCAGTATTCCTTGGCCAACTGGTATTGCGTGTTTGCGCGAGTTTCGCTGGCGTTAGCTTGTTAATTAACGGCGTGTGTTTCGCGAATTTAAAAAAGTAACTTAACGGGCCGACAACAAGTGGCGGATCGAATAAAATAATGCCTCTGAACAGCTCTGGCGCTTCGCAAGCCGCCATGTAGGTAATTACAGCACCAAATGAATGCCCAATACCATAAACGCCTCGCGGATCCTTGTTCTCTTTTTTTATATGCTTGATAAGTTCTTGAACTTGATTGCGCCAGTTACCATTCACAGGAAGCTGAGGATCGTGTCCAAAGCGCTCAACATGAAGACGGTGAAAGTGATCAGGTAACGCTGAAAACATCGCATTATAACTACCTGCCGGAAATCCATTTGCATGGGCAAAATGAAAACTCAACTCTGACGATGTCACCAATACACTCCTTTATACTCAAACAACAAAGGGGCTTTAAATCAGCCCCTTAGCATGAAAGTTCGATAATACTATAAGCCTCTGGCTTCTGCCATTTCCCAATCTTTTACAATCTTCGTGCTCGTCCATAAGAACACGGCAATAGAAAGCGCGTAAGGAACTACTAGGTAGATGAGTGCCTGTCTCAATGCCTCCGTCTCGCCTAAAGATGGCACCAATGCTTGGCTAATAATACCCGTCAGCGTTGGGCCACCGCCCAGAGCAATGATGTTCAATACAAAGAAGAACAACGCTGTCGACATAGCTCTTACGTTTATTGGAGCTAGTGTCTGTGCCATCGCAAAACTTGGGCCTAGGTATGAACCACTGGTGAATAACAACAGCGCCATGAGCCCTACTGATAACCACAAATCTTGCACTTGTAACGATGCATAAAATGCCGGCACACCAATAATAAGTGCGATAGCGGGCAATAACGCATAAGCTTTTTTATTGTGCTTACCCCATCTATCAGCAATATAGCCTCCTAGCCATACACCGAGCGCATAGGCGGTGCCATTGATAATGCCAAAAACGATTAGCAACTGTGTAATATCTAAACCCGCAAAGGCGCGAACGTAGTAATCAATTACCCATGTCGATATGGCATAGTTACCGAATGATCCAAAGGAAATACCCAGTGCCATTCCCCACCACGTCGGAATTTTCAGTAGCATCTTGAGAGACGACTTTACACTCGGCTTGTTCGCATCATCTGCGCTTGGTAAAGAGACCGTTCTGGCAGGTTCCTTGACCGTGAGCTTAAGCAAAATAGCCAGTAACACCCCTGGAATACCCACGCTGTACATTACCGTTCGCCAGTCGGCAGAACCGCCCTGTAAAAAGAACGCTGATGCAAAAAACGCAAGCATAACGCCAAAAGGAATACCTAAAGAGTATATTGCGAGCGCGCCCGCGCGTTTTTCTTTAGGGAATAAGTCAGAAATAATACTGTGGGACGGTGGACTACCACCCGCTTCACCGATGCCGACACCAATACGTGCTATGGCAAGCTGCATGTAATTGGCAGCTAACCCAGATGCAGCGGTAAATCCACTCCAAAGCGTTAGAGAGATCGCAATGATATTAACGCGGCTGTACCTGTCGGCAAGCCATGCAATTGGGATCCCCATCACGGTATAAAGTAGCGCAAAGTAGATGCCTTTAAGCCACCCAAGTTGGGCGTCATCTAACCCCAAATCGGCTTTGATAAAAGGAGATAGAATCCCAATGATTTGCCTGTCTATAAAGTTAAAGGCATACACCAAGGTTAATATGAATAGAACGTAATTCCGGTAACTTCTAGATGCTCCTGCTTCTGCAGCGGGAATACCTTCAACGTGAGTATGGGCCATAACAGTCCTTTTGAGTGACAATAGCTCAGTCTATGCATTAGGCAAAAAAATAAACAACTAATTGTTACTTATTTGTTAACATAACGAAAATTTCTAACTGAGGCTTTTCGTTCTATAGCGCTTAAGGTACGATGACAAACACTTAACTCATCAGACCAGACAAGCAAATATGACAGTAGATGAATTGCTCAATATTCCTCAATTATCTCAAACTTCGGAAAACACATGGAAAGTTGATGGACTAGTTATCCCTAAGACGTGGGGACAGGGACGAACTGCGTTTGGAGGAATTTCTGCCGGTATGCTTTACACCGCAGTAAAGCAGCAAGTCACTGATAACCGCGTGCTGCGCTCTTTTACCACTAACTTTGTTGGTCCCCTATCTCTTGAAACGCCTTTTTCTATCGAGGTAACGCTACTTAGAACAGGGAAAAACGTCTCTCAGTTCACCGCTCATGCTATTCAAGACGGCAAAAGCTGTGTTTTTTCGCAAGCCTGTTTTGGTGTTGCGCGTCAGTCAGGTATTCAAGTTGAGAATACAGATACACACGACATGCCTCAGCCGAATAAAGCAAAGTTCATCCCGCAAATACCTAAAGTTACGCCTAAATTCTTACGCTATTTTGATTTGGCAATTGAAGATGGCGGCATTCCATTTACGCGCAGAAAAACCAGCCATTATCACGGCTTTATGCGCTTCAAGCAGCCCCCCGAAGCCATCACTGATGCACATATCATTACTATGATCGACGCATGGCCACCTACACTTTTACAAATGATGAAGCTTCCGGCACCAGCCAGTACAGTAAGTTGGAACTTAGAATTTATCCATCCTCACAAGCCGGTAAGCCCGACAGACTGGTTTGCTTATAAAGCTCACACAAGACAAGCTGCAGATGGTTATGGCCATACTGAAGCGACGATTTGGGATAAGGATAATGAAGTGATTGCCATCAGTAGGCAAACCGTAGCGATTTTCGACTGATCGCTACGGCATTTCGAAAAGCACGTTAAAAACGTTACATTAATACAGCATAAACGCGTTAGGGTTAAACAGGGAAATTACCGAAATACACTGCAGGTTGGTTATATCTAGCGCGTCTTCTAAATCTTCGCGATTAAGCGACAATGCCTCATGCAATTCTGGCTTTAAGTTGTGATAACTCGGGTAGATCTCAGGGTTGACGTTATCGAGTGCCAACACATACGAGAGTTGTAGAATCTTCTCATCTGTAGAAGCAGACTCCTCCTCTTCTTTGTGGATACTGGCAATTGGCGTATAAATAGAGCTTGGAATATCCCACTTTTCAATTAATCTTGCCGATAATTCCGCATACGTGAACCCTAGCACTCCAAATTGAAGCTCAGCAGGACTTACTCTGGTGTTGAATGCCTGACAACGGGTTGCCGACTCAGGCAAAACCGAAACGGTTACCAGCTCGCCTATGTTGTGAAGCAGCCCCGAAACAAAGAGTCGCTCAGGCTCACGAATATTGCGCATATCCGCAAAGTACTTTGCCAGAAGACCGCATGAAACACTTTGCTCCCAAAACTTGTCGAGATCGATACGTTGACCGTCTACATCACTGAATGCTTGACTTACGCCATAAGCCAGTGCCAAGTCATAAGTGGAGCGGGTCCCCACTACCTGGATGGCTCTTGTGACGGTGTCTATTTTATTAGGAAAACGATAGAGCGCTGAGTTTGCTACTCTTAGCAATTGCGTTGCCAATGACGGATCGAAAGCAATAATATCGCCGATGTCGTCAATGCTTGAAGCTTCATCATCCATACAAGCTTTAAGTCGAGTTACCGAATCAGGTAAAACAAAGAGGTTTTCCGCTTTCGAAACTAGTTCATCTAAATTCATTCGTGCACTCTCTTTCATGCCGCCTTTGTCAATGTAGCGTTGAAGGCACCTCCATTCGCCTTGCGTTCATTAAGGTATAGGCACAAAAATGTAGTTGGTCAATAAGTATCAACTAGTAAAAAAGTATGATTTCTTTACTAATCATTAAGTTAACCTAAATCCTTCATAAGCCTTGATACCGCGGGGCTCATTTTCAATTTGAAAATCTTGCTTTACGCTGAACATCAACAATTCACGCAACGCCGCTGATACGCACTACACTCGTGTATTCAGCGCATCTCTGGAAGGCCTGTATTATAGCTTTTTGCCCCTTTTTACATACAAATAATTCTAATACATAGAAAAACTTAGGGTAATTACCCATAAGAATTAGATTTTCTAAGGAACACTTGCTTTTGTAATGACCAATTCAAATTTATGGTAGTATTTGCACACTATTTACTATGCCCTTGATGGCAAAGTTCTTAAAGCAAAAGTTGTAATCCATCCATGTTAAATGTCGCTGTTATCGGTTATGTGTGGCCTGAGCCAAATTCTTCGGCCGCGGGCCAAAATATGTTAGCTATTATTAAGCGTTGCTTATCTGCCGATTTCAATGTGACATTTCTGACCGCTGCCACCGATAGCGACCATAAAGAAGACCTTACAGCATTAGGCGTTGATGTGCATTCTGTGGCATTGAATTGTAGTTCTTTTAATAGCCAAATAGCGCATATAAAGCCTGACGTTGTTATATTCGACCGCTACATGACAGAAGAGCAATTTTCTTGGCGAGTAAAAGAAGCGTGCCCAGATGCACTTCGAGTTTTAAACACTGAAGATTTGCACAGCCTGCGTCAGGCTAGGCACGAAGCGGTAAAACAGGACAATGATGCTCGCCTTGCTCAGTTAAATAGCGAATTGGCGCAAAGAGAAGTTGCAGCAATACTAAGAAGCGACCTTACATTAGTAATTTCAAAACGAGAAATGGCGCTTTTGACGGAACATTACGGTGTACCTAGAGCGCAGCTCCAATACCACCCTCTTGTTGTAGGAAAAACGCCCCTCGTGACGCTTCCTTTTGAGGAAAGAGCGCACTTTGTTCATATTGGAAACTTTCGCCATGCGCCTAATTGGGACGCGGTCCTGCAACTAAAGCAAAGCATATGGCCTGAGATAAGAAAAGCGCTACCTAAAGCAGAATTGCACATATACGGCGCTTACCCGCCTAAAAAGGCCACCCAACTGCACAACGAAAAACAAGGCTTTTTGGTAAAAGGTTGGGCCGAAAATGTGGAGTCTATAATGTTGAGTGCAAAGGCGCTGATCGCTCCTTTACGATTTGGCGCAGGCATTAAAGGCAAACTAATTGATGCGATGCGCTGCGCTACTCCTAGTATCACCACGTGGATAGGCGCAGAAGGTATCACCTCAACCGCTTCAATCACTGCTAATAGCAATATACAGGAAATCGATGATCCAAAGCAGCTAGCGCAATGGCCTGGTGCGCTTTGTAGCGCGAATACAACTGACGCAGCGGTTATTCAAGACTACGTCAGACAAGCTGTGGCACTTCACAATGATAAGTCTACGTGGGATAGCGCTAGTAACTTAACGGCGACAATACTTAGCTCTTTTGAAAGCGAACAGCCAGAAGTGCCGTTAATTGAAAAAATCACTGGTTTAAAACAGTCGCTTAACACGCATAGAAACGGTTTATTTATGCAAAGCTTGCTGTGGCATCAAACACTGACGGCGAGCAAGTACATGAGCCAGTGGATTGAAGCAAAAAACAAATAACGGCAGCCACTAGTTTAGCGGCTAGATGCCCTTTAATTTAGCTATTACAGATTTAATCCCGTTTCCACGAGACTGACTTAAGTAGCGTTCCAGCTGACAGCGAGACAAATATCTCTCAAAGTCGAATTCACTGCGCTGCTGCGGGGTTAATTCGTTTGCTTTTTCTAACAATACTGCAAGCACGCCGCGAATCACTTTGCTAGGCGAGTAAGCCATCAAATTGCCTTGTTCGTCAGAAGTGGCGAGCCATACCGGGCTTTCACACCCTTCTACTTCTGTTTCAGCCAAACGTTTTTCCGCTGGAAGCGGGACAAGCGATTTACCCGCAAGCATCAGTGTACGAGTAAAATCGTCCCACCCTTTCGCGTTAGCCAAAGATGAAGCCAGAGGAAGCAAAGTTTCGAGAGAACTCATGATCTCTATACCTTGCTTAATTTCCGCTAAGCTCTGAGGCTAAATCATCTGCAGTCATAACTAGGTTTTCAACATCACTCGTGGTGGGGAACATTACTAGCTCAACGCCATTCTTCTCAAGGCCTGGCAACCAAGTTTGCATAAACTCATCGAGTGTAATATTCACGCATTGGCCTTCAATTTCGTTTATATCTACAAACTTTTGAGCTAAATCGTGATGCGGGAATACTGGTAGCTGAACGCTTTCAGCACCTTCAAACATCACAAAACCTTCACTACCTTGCACCATCCAAATTTCATTTGCTTTTGCAATATAGCTCACTACAAGCTCTTGTCGGTCTTCTGCACTTAGCTTCATCGCTTGCTCGATAACCGCATCACTCAATTTGTCTGCAACTGTTTCTGGAAACACGTTATTTCACCTATCTCAAATTTTGCGGCAAGTATACCTGCCCCAGTAATAGGCGCAATGCAATAAGCGTTAAAAAAGCCCCCTCGGCTAACACACTTACAAAGACACCCATCCGTAGCTCTTCTTCTTCATCAAAAACAATATAAAGAAGACACCCAAGTTTACCCCTGAAATTACGGGAATCATTGTCCGATTGTAACTCGATCAGCCATTACATTATTAACATTGACATTTTTCGCCCGTTACGAAGACACCCATGATAAAGTTAGAGCAAATCATTCAACGCTGTGAAAGCTTAAACGCAAAGACCTTTACCTCATGCGCAATCTATTTACTGCTCTTAAGCAAGACACCCATGCCAACCACGCTATCTTGGAAAATACCTTTCCCTTCTCGATGTACCACAAAGATAGTGAGTTTAACCATGAGGCCTATCTTGCCATCCTTAACATCATGAGGGTGTTTCACCAAACAACAGCAGAAACCGTAAAACAGACTGCACTCCAGACCCCTTCCCTTAACCGCATCGCCTCAATGCTCAATAGCGAAGTTGTTCTACTAGCGCTTAACAATGACACCCACGCGTTGTCGTCCGCAACACTGTCTGCTCAACAACGTTACAATGACACCCATGCCAAGCTCGAACCTACTACAAGAATAAAAAACAAAGATGAGCCAGTCTTAAACGCCCAGGCTATCGCACAGTTAATTCCTTGCTCTAATTCAACCACCAGCCAGGCTATCGCAGCCATCTATGTATGGTTGGGCTCATCAATGGGCGCCAACATTATTGTTAGGCGGTTAGAAGCCATGACGTTAGATATTCCTACCGAGTATTATCAAGCGATGGCAGGGTGTGCCAAAGCATGGGTGTCTTTCAAACAAGACGTAGAAACACTCTTACCCGAGCTCGGCCTAGATAATGAAAGCTTTGTTAAGAACGCGGTGCAAGACGCAAATGCTTGGTTTGAGTTCTTGATTTCACTCGGTAAGCGCACGGCACCAAATGACACTCCCTACCATGAGGCAAACGTGTGATTAAGGGATGACTAAATTTATGCTAATGACGAGCTTTTATACACAGCGATTTCACCATTAGCTATAAATAAACTTAATCTAGCCAATCGACTGAATGCATTAATATAGTGGCAAAACGTCGTTAAGCGGCCGTGCAGTTTCTGGTAAACTCTAGCCAAATTCGAAGCAACCACTAAAAAAGCATGAAAGTAATCTCATTTAATATAAACGGTATTCGCGCTCGTCTACATCAACTTCAGGCGGTTATCGACGCACACCAACCCGATATTATTGGCTTACAGGAAATTAAAGTTCACAACGAACAGTTTCCGGTAGAAGCCGTTGAGGCCATGGGCTATCACGTTTATTTCCACGGACAAAAGAGCCATTACGGCGTTGCTTTTTTGGCGAAGAAAGAGCCGCTTTCTGTGTCGATGGGTTTCCCAACAGATGACGAAGACGCCCAACGTCGCATGATTATTTTAAAAACCACCGATGATGCTGGCGAGCCCGTTACCGTTCTAAATGGTTACTTCCCTCAGGGCGAAAACGAAAAGCATGAAACCAAGTACCCAGCTAAGCGTAAGTTCTACAAAGACTTAATGACTTATTTAGATGATAACCACACACCAGATGACAACGTAATTGTTATGGGCGATGTCAACATCTCTCATACAGACTTGGACATTGGCATTGGTGAAGACAACCGCAAACGTTGGCTGAAAACTGGAAAATGCAGCTTCTTGCCGGAAGAGCGTGAGTGGTTGAACACAGTAATTGACTGGGGCTTTGAAGATAGTTTTCGAACACTCAACCCAGAGACAAACGACAAGTTTTCATGGTTCGATTACCGCTCAAAAGGATTCAACGATAATCGTGGCCTTCGCATAGATTTGATTTTGGCAACAAAACCGCTTCATGCAAAACTACATGACGCCGGTATTGATTATGAGCTGAGAGGCATCGAAAAGCCGTCTGATCATGCGCCTATTTGGGCTGAGTATAAAGGGTAAACAGTACTAAATACTGCTCCCCGCCATTAACTAAGGAGTAAAAGTGAGTTCACTACAACTGCTAGCATTGCTGATTTACGGTGTATTATTACTCGGTGCGGTCAGGCATGTGGACTTTACTCATTTTGCGAGTAACAAGCAGCAGCAACACCTTATTTTTGGTACTGCTGCTTCGCTTTTCGTTCTCTGGTTGTTTAAAGCAGGCATCTTCGAGGGCCTAGATGTTCATTTTCTAGGCCTTTCAGTTTTGACATTAATGCTCGGCTTTAGAAACGCTATTATTGCATCGTTTATCGCGCTATTAGGCGCAAACGCAGTCGGCTACGGAAGTTGGGAAAACTTTGGCGTTAACGGGCTACTCGGCACCGTTGTACCTATTGGCATAACCTATCTATTTTATATGCTTTCTTTTCACCGTATCCCTCGACAACTTTTCGTGTACATTTTTGTTTGTGCCTTTTTCCCTGCCGCTCTTTCTATTGCATTAAAGACGCTAACGCTCGGCGCATTTTATTACATTGAAGGTACATATACTTGGGACATCATTTTTGACAACTACGTTTTGCTTATACCACTTTTGGTCTTTCCTGAAGCTCTGTTAAACGGTATGGCGATAACGCTTTTAGTGATCTACCAGCCAACGTGGGTTTATACCTTTCACGACAAGTTTTACCTCGATAATTAAGTTCTCTTCAACACAGTTACTGTAACTCGTGTAACTCTTCAACTAATGTTTAATAAGCTTTTCCTAATTTCAATCTATTATTAAAGAGTATGGTTGAGTGGTAAAGGCCGAATGTATATACAAACATTTTCGTTGGAGTGTAACGACGCACCTAGTATGGCGTCCGAAATAGATAGGTTATTTAGTGAAAATACACCTTCACTCGTTATTGGCTACGGCAATGCAGACTTACCTTTTAACGAGCTTCAACATGGCCTTAGCGCGTTTACCGCGCCTTATTTCATTTCCAGCTCTTGTTTAGGAGCGCTACTTTGCGACGGCAGTACCGTTGACGCGGGTTGCCAGTTAGCGCTTTTTTGTGTGAATGACGATGGTGGAGCCTACGGCGTTGGAAGTGCAGACGCCTCCTGCTACAGCGCCTTTGAAGCTGGCGCCATCGCGTTACAAAATGCGCTAAACAATGCGGGAAGACCTTATGAAAGCCCAGCGTTAATTTGGTGTGCGTTGCCGCCAGGAGAAGAAGAAAGAATACTTGAAGGTTTCGCCAGCATTGTAGGGACTCAAGTTCCTATTTTTGGTGGTTCAATGGCAGACAACACGGTTTCAGGCGACTGGACAACCGTTACAAAAGATGCGTGCGGACCACACACTGTGGTAGTTGCAGTTATGTATCCCTCTACTCCATTAGGGGTGAGTTATAGCTCAGGATACAAGCCAACCGATACCCTATTTGAAGCAACGAAAGCGAAAGGACGCCAACTACAACAGCTTAACAATAGCGGTGCAAGCACCGTTTATAACAAAGCGACCAATAACCTTATCGCTCAACAGCTATACGGCGGTCAAATCTTAGGACTAACATCGTCAGCGCCGCTAGGCAGACCAGTAGAATTAGACAACGGTGCGGTGAATTACCTTCTGTGCCACCCCGATTCTGTCGATGAAAGTGGTGCACTACATGTTTTTTCAGAAGTAGAAGAAGGTGAAGAGTTGGTGTTGATGGAAGGTAGCATTTCTAGCCTTACGTCTCGTGCAGAGCGTGTGATAAACAATGCGGTTATGTTGCTGCCCGAAAATAGAAAGCCTGTTGGCGTACTAATGATTTACTGCGCAGGATGTCGCTTGATGGTTGGAGACGAAATTAATTTCATGCTGAATTCGCTGCAAGAAAAATTTCCAGCATTACCTATTTGCGGCCCGTTTACTTTTGGTGAGCAAGGGCGCTTTTTAGATGGCAAGAACAGACACGGCAACCTTATGATATCAGCGGTAGTGTTCTCTCAATGAATAAAGATTACGAAAATGTTTTAGAAGATCTAGCGCTAGTTTACCGTCTTAAACAGCAGGCTGAGGCACATAAGAAGGAAAGCGATGCTTTGCTAGAAGGCACTCGTGTATTACTTACCGCAGAGGACGAACAAGACCTTTATAAAAAAATGTTTAGTGTGTTCAAGGGACTGTATAATTATCAAGTTTGCTTTGTTCTTGAGAATGAAAGCGCTGGCAAAATGAGGTGCATTAACAGCACCCATCCACCGCTACTTAACACCGTATGGCAAATCGATGACACACTCTCCCGTGCGGTTAAAAGTGAGCCTATAGCACTATTCAACATTAAGCAGCAAGCGACGTGGCAACGCCACCTATCCTTATTCGACACGCCCGTCACCTCTGTACTTTATTGTCCATTTAAAGTACATCAGCAACACGCAGTTATTGTGTTTTGCCATCAAGCACTGGGTTATTACACCCAAGAATTTGTGGATATGGCTAACAGATACCGTACATTTACCGAGCAAATGGCCATGGGGATGCAGGCTAAGCTAATGGCGCTTGAAACGGTGAGGTTGAAAGAAGAAAAAGCCATTGTAGAAAAAAGCCTTATCGATTCAGAAAAAATGGCATCGCTAGGTTTACTTGCCGCTGGTGTTGCCCATGAAATTAATAACCCTGTTGCTTTCATTAATAGCAACATTCACTTTTTACGGAACGTGCTGCCTGCGCTTTCGCAAATGCAAGACATCGTCTTACAATTGGCGGCTAGCGCAACCGACGATGAGAGGCTGAAGGTAGCTGAAGCTGCGAAACAGTGGAGGGTTGAAAATAAGATTGATTCATTAAGCGACGAAATTGCAGATATTTGCAGCGAATCAGAGGAAGGCCTAAATAGGGTTACAGACATTATCACCAGTCTTCGCTCTTTTTCCCACGATGCAGATATTCCCGATGATGAAACCGTAAACGTGAACGACTGCATAGCTCACGCCTTGCGATTAGTAAACAGTGAATTGAAGCACCGCATAAAGATTCAACAGCACCTAAGCGATGTGCCTTTAATTAAGGGAAAAACAGGAAAATTAAACCAAGTATTAGTCAATTTATTCGTAAATGCTGCGCAAGCGATGGAAGATGGGGATAAATTAACTATTTCTTCGTTTGAAGAAAAAGATCACACCGTCATAACGGTAAAAGATACGGGCTGCGGTATAGAAAAGCATGCCCTTCAAAAGCTCTTTGAACCGTTTTACACCACCAAACCAACCGGCAAAGGCACTGGGTTAGGACTTTATATCTCGTTCTCCATCGTTGAAGCGATGGGGGGAACCATTAGCGTAGAAAGTGAAGTAAACGTGGGCACCACATTTACACTATCTTTTCCAACAAAGTTGGAAGATAAAAAAACCGCACAAGCGTGCGGTTTAGATACGTTTGACAGCAACTCCTAGTCGCTTATATCAAGCAATTACTCACTACTTTTTGAACAAAATGTCCATAACGTCAGCCAGCTCGCCTTTGCCTTCACGAATTTCTTCTTCCGACAAACCCGCAATTTCATGAGGGAAAACTAGCCATTCATCACTTTCGTTAACGTAATAATCTGGCACGATGTCTGTTGTGTTGTTTTGCGGCTTGTACCACGGACATGCAATGCGAATATCTTTGGGCATGTTCAAACGCATTAGTTTATTAATTTGCTTAATAAGTGCATCTACGCTGCGGCCTGAATCGAAAACATCATCAACAATCAACAACTTGTCATCAGCATTCGCGTTTTCTACCAAGTAGTGTAATCCGTGCACACGGATCTCTTTCGATTGTTTGTTTATTCCGTAGTAAGACGATGTACGTACTGCGATATGGTCGGTTGACGTATTCTTAAATTCAAAGAATTCTTGAACCGCGATACCAATGGGAGCACCACCACGCCAGATACCAATAATAAAGTCAGGGCGAAAGCCGTCTTCATACACCTTTGCCGCTAGGCGAAAGGAATCCTGTAGAAGCGATTGCGAGGTGATAAAATTCTTGTTCATGACGTCTCACTGGGCAAAATTTAAAAGACCGCGAGTATAGTGAATTTTGCACTAACTTGCACGGTAAATTCAGCGATTTATTCGTTTTGGAGCGCTTGCGATGGTGCAATTTTCATCGCTTTTCGCGCTGGATAAACGCTGGCTAAAACACACAGTAGCAAAGACAGCAAAGCAATACCTACAATTTGTACAACGTCCATTTCAATTGGCAGCCCTCTACCATCTGCCGCTAAGGCTAACGGCGACCCGATAAGGTCCAAAATGTTATTTAATTGGAGCGTAATCACTACGCCTAATACTAGACCAATGCCAGCGCCTTTGATGCCGTTAAACAAGCCGTTTAACACAAAAATCCACATTACTGAACTGGGTAACATACCTTGAGTTTGGAGTACTGCGATATCGCCTTGTTTTTCCGTTACCACCATTACCAGTGCCGAAACGATATTAAATGCCGCTACCGCGATAATAAGCAGCAACATGAGCGTCATCATGTTCTTCTCCATCTTGACGGCATCAAATAGCGGCCCCTGACGCTCACGCCAAGTCTTCATATTATTTACAGAGACACCCACCCTATCGGTGAGCGCGCTAACAACTGCTTGGTAGTTAAAAGCGTCATTTAAAAAGAGTCGAAGCGATTGTTCGCTACCTTTAGGATCTCGCATTAAGCGGTTCACATCCTTAAGGTTCATATACATCACTTTGTCATCCATCTGCGAGCCCATATCGAAGACACCCACCACGGTTACAAGCCGTTGACTTGGCATTCTTCCAAAAGGTGTATACACACTTGCGCCTGCCACCATGACACGCAATCTATCTCCTACTCGTGCTTCAAGTTTTATGGCAAGCGAGCGCCCAATGATCGCTGCAAAACTTCCTTTGGTTAGATCGCTAAATCGCCCCTGCTCCATATGGTTTGCAACCAAAGTGTGCTCAATCATTACTTCAGGTTGAACACCGTGAACCTGGACACCACGCAAGTCCGAGCGAGACTGCACTACTGCTTCAGCTTCCCTGTAAGCCATAGTGGCAACAACGCCTTTGATGGGTGTCTCGCTAATTTCTTTTAAAGTCACTGTCTGCGTTTTTTCTGCAGTTTGCGTGGGTGTCTCTGAAATTGCGTTTTCGTTGGATGTCCTGCTAGGGTTCTCGCTTATGATGGGTGTCTTTGTAACTTCAATATGAGGGACAATGCCTAATATGCGCTGTTTTAGTTGACCTTCTAGGCCGTTCATAACAGACACAACGATAATGAGCGCCATCAATCCCAGTGCAATACCCGCCACTGAAAATCGATTAATGAATGAAACAAAACTGGTTTGGCTTGCTTTGTTAGACTTGGCATAACGATAAGCAATGAATGCAGAAAGAGGATAAAACATAGCGCCTTGCTTTTCAGTAATACGGTAATCTGCCTTATGTTTAGCTATGCTTAATGAATGAGAAATTCAGATAAGTAGCCCAAAGACGAGATGACGGGTTAACCCCAAAATAGTAAAGTGGGTATACTACGTGTGATCGGTATACTACTTATAAGTTACTAACTGCACAAGAATTAGTGGCAGAGGAATGATGTGAGCGAACTTAGCCTAGAACAAAAAAAAGCCCAATTCGATGAATATTTTTCAATCGCACATCGCATAAACGCCAATATGCGCCCGTTAGGTGAAGACGAAGTAGTGCCTGATGAAGAAAACTTAGAGGAGTCGATGCCGTATGCATTTCGCATTGCCAGCGAAATGGCCGCTATTGAAGCGCAAGCAATTCGTCCGCTTCGCAACTTAAGTGACCACGCTGAGTCGCTGGCTGACTACTTAAACCATCAGTCTCGAAAAATTGACTTGATGATGTCGTTCGTTTTGCACCAGCAAGACGAGCCAGAGTTTCGCTTCAAAACCGTAAAGCTCGGTGGTGGCGGTGTGGTCATCGAGTCAAGAGAAGCATTGGATGTGGGCGCCAAAGCGGAACTTAAACTTTTCTTGGATGCCGAAGCAGCAGCAATATTTTGTTTTGGCGAAGTAATTACTTGCGAGCAAGTAGAAGACCGTTACCATATCGCCTTTATTTTTAACACCATTCGAGAGCAAGACCAGGAACTTTTAGTTCGCGCTAGCTTGCATATTCAAACGCAACAGCTAAGAAAGCGGGCAAAAGAAAAAAAAGCGGGATCTGAATAGACCCTAACATCAGTATATAAGCCGTAAAACTCATCTTGCACTTAAAAAACAGGACGTCATGACAGCCACTTTATTATCGCTTCCATTACCTGCGCCTATAAAAGAAGCCTCATCACAAGATCACAAACACTGGGGCCAACTTCAAGGCAGCAGTGCCGCACTATGTATCAGCCAAGCACTCAGCCAATACAAAGGCCCTATTGTACTGATTACCGCCGATACACCGTCGGCAATGAAGCTCGAAAAAGAAATAGCCTTCTTCTTAAGCGATAATACAAAGCATACACCTATTACTCTGTTTCCAGATTGGGAAACACTGCCCTACGATTCGTTTTCGCCCCATCAAGACATTGTTTCTCAGCGATTAGAAACCCTATTCCGCTTTACACAGCAAGGCGAAGGCATATTCATAGTGCCTGTTAACACGTTAATGCAGCGTTTAGCCCCTACCAATTATTTAGCAAAGTATTTGCTTATGCTAAATAAGGGCGACACCTTAGATAGAGATCAGTTCAGACGCAACCTCGAACAAGCCGGCTACCTGCATGTTAGTCAGGTAATGAGCCACAGCGAATTCTCGGTGCGCGGCAGCATCATCGACCTTTTTCCGATGGGAAGCGACCAGCCATTTCGAATAGACTTGTTTGATGACGAAATCGACTCCATTCGCTATTTCGATACTGAAACCCAACGCTCTGGCGAGGCTGTTAACGAAATTCGCTTGCTTCCAGCACGAGAATTCCCCACAGACAAAGAGGCAATCACGCTTTTTCGCCAGCAGTTTTTAGAAAAGTTCGACGCAAACAATGCATCTGAAAGCGTATTTTCTCAGGTAAGCAAGGGCACCATGCCGAGCGGTGTGGAATATTATCTTCCCCTCTTCTTTGAAAAAACCGCTACGCTTTTTGACTATCTTCACCCTAAAAGCCTGCTATTACTTCACGGTGATGTGCAAGACGCCAGCGAGTTTTTCTGGGCCGACGTACAAGAACGTTACGAGCAGTATCGTTATAACTTAGCCCGTCCACTGCTTGCACCAGACGAGCTGTTTTTACCTATAAATGAGCTATTTGGTGCCATAAAACAGTGGCCACGTGCATCCCTTTCTAGCAAGGTGCTTGAAGAAAAATCAGGTACTAGCAACCTTCAGTGCGAAAAGCTTGACGACATCGCGATTAACTCGCAGAAAAAAGTACCTGCTGAGCGACTCATTAAAACGGTAAATCAAGCCACTGACAACGGGGCTAAGGTACTGTTTTGTGCTGAAACCCAAGGTCGCCGAGAGGGTTTGCTAACCGTACTCGCAAAAGCAGGCATCAAACCAAAGATTGTTGATAGCTTTAGCGATTTTATCGCAAGCCACGACGCCATTGGCATTACCGTGGGTATGGTTGATAACAGTTTCCGCTGGCAAACTCAGGAAGGCGAGCTGTTATTCATTACCGAAACCGAACTATTAGGGCAAAAGGTAAGCCAGCGCCGTCTTCGCGATAAACGCACCGCCACCGACGAAAGCGCCATTATCCGCAACCTGGCCGAACTTTCTATTGGTCAGCCTGTGGTGCACCTCGATCACGGTGTTGGCCGTTATTTGGGTCTTCAAACGTTGGACGCGGGCGGCGTAGCAACCGAATATTTGTGCATCGAGTATGCCAAGCAATCTAAGCTTTACGTGCCTGTGGCCTCGCTTCACTTGATTTCACGCTACACCGGTGGCGACGCCGACAGCGCGCCAGTAAGCGCCCTAGGTTCTGACGCATGGACAAAAGCCAAGCAAAAAGCCGCCGAAAAAGTTCGTGACGTGGCCGCTGAGCTTTTAGATGTATATGCCCGCCGCGCAGCCAAGCCAGGTTTTGCGTATAAAATTAACTGGGACGACTACCAAGCCTTCTCAGACAGCTTCCCCTTTGAAGAAACGCCTGACCAAGCCCAAGCCATTGCTGCGGTTATGCACGACATGGGCAGTCCATCGGCTATGGATCGCCTCGTTTGCGGTGACGTAGGTTTCGGTAAAACCGAAGTTGCCATGCGCGCGGCATTCCTTGCAGCTAATGCTGGTAAACAGGTGGCTATTTTGGTGCCCACTACCCTACTGGCTCAGCAACATTACGAGAACTTCAAAGACCGTTTTGCTGCGTGGCCGTTTGAAATTGAAGTGATGAGCCGTTTTGTGAGCGGTAAAGCGCAAAAATCTGTGGTTGAGCGTATCGGCGAAGGGAAAGTAGATATCGTTGTAGGCACACATAAACTGCTGTCTAGCGATATAAAATACAAAGATTTGGGGCTGGTGATCATTGACGAAGAACATCGCTTTGGTGTGCGTCAAAAAGAGAAACTTAAGTCCTTACGTGCCGATGTAGATATCTTAACGTTAACCGCTACGCCTATTCCTCGGACGCTTAACATGGCGTTATCAGGCATGCGCGACTTATCGATTATTGCCACAGCCCCGGCTCGTCGTTTATCAATTAAGACTTTTGTGCAGCAGCGTAATAAAGCCGTTATTCGCGAAGCCATTATGCGTGAGATACTGCGCGGCGGTCAGGTTTACTTCCTTCACAACGAAGTGGATAGCATTGCGCGAACGGCCGAAGAAATCGCTGAAATCGTTCCCGAAGCCCGTATTGCAGTGGGTCACGGCCAAATGCGCGAGCGTGAACTTGAAGGCGTAATGAGCGACTTCTACCACCAGCGCTACAACGTACTTGTGTGTACTACCATCATTGAAACAGGTATCGACGTACCAAGTGCGAATACCATTATTATGGATAGAGCCGACCATCTAGGTTTAGCGCAGCTGCACCAGCTTCGTGGTCGTGTGGGTCGCTCGCATCATCAAGCGTACGCCTACTTATTAACGCCTCATCCAAAGCGCATGACCAAAGATGCAGTAAAACGTTTAGAAGCAATATCGCAGCTTGAAGATTTAGGTGCAGGTTTTGCGCTTGCTACCCACGATTTAGAAATTCGTGGTGCCGGTGAGCTGCTAGGCGACGATCAATCGGGGCAAATAGCGAGTATTGGTTTCAGTTTGTATATGGATATGCTCGATAAAGCCGTTAACGCGCTTAAAGAAGGCCGAGAGCCATCATTAGACGACGCGACCTCAGGCCATACCGAAGTTGAACTGCGTATTCCAGCCCTATTGCCTGAAGACTATATTGCCGACGTTAACACTCGCCTATCGCTATACAAACGTCTGGCCAGCTGTACGTCCCAAGACGACATTGATGAATTCCAGGTAGAATGTATTGACCGCTTTGGTCTATTGCCAGAGCCAGCTAAAAACTTGATAGAAGTGGCTGAAATTAAACTAAAAGCCCAGGCGTTGGGCATTCTAAAAGTAGACTTGTCGGCACAAGGCGGTACCATAGAGTTTAAAGAAACCACTAAGGTTAACCCAGGCTATATTATTAGTTTGGTGCAAACCAAACCAAACACCTTTAAGTTTGAAGGAAGCCAAAAACTGCGTTTGGTGAAAAAGACCGAAACAGCTAAAGAGCGCATCGCGTTTATTAGCGATATTATTGCCGATTTTGCAAAGGAGTCGCGGTAACATGAAGTTATCTCGCTGGTGCCCGTTAGTTGCATCAATAAGCGCCGTTTTCTTAACGACAATTTCAACTGCAGCTAACGCCAATGACAACTGGTGGTTCGATGTGGAAGTTATTGCGTTTAAGCGCAACGTAGCACTAACTGAGTTAGAAGAGCAGTTTTCTTTGGCTGACAACTTGTCAGCCCCTCGCGCTCAGGCAGACATCATCAGCGATATCATTTCGCCTGATATAAGCTATCTAAAACAAGGGTTAGCCGTTTGCGGCGCTGATACATCGGTTAAGTGGCCTAGCAACGGACTTTTGAGCGTGCCCGCAAAAGATGTAGATTTTTTGTCGCTGCCTAAAGATAACAGTGCGCAGTACGGTGACATGTCTCCTAGCTCTTACTCTGAAGAAGCGGGCTATGGATATAATGAAACATCTGGTTTAACAGCCAATGAGCCAACTCCTACACCAGACGTAGCGAGTCAGGCACAAAGCGAAACCATTAAAGGCGATGAGTATGGCGCTACTTATTCTTCAACAGACTCAGACTATAGCGATAGCCTTGACTACTCAAATGAGGGGATCATCACTGACGACGCGACACCCGCTCCTGATGCTGCAACCATCGCCAGCTATTGGACGTCATTCTTCGGCGTAAAAGATTCCTCACCTGTCACGGTGCCTGTATTTAAGTACTGTGAAGAAGAGAAGCCATGGCTTAGCGCTGAGGTAACCACTGCACTGAACGTTGTTGTTCGAGGCGACGACGAACTAAACTCAGGCGTTTCGACAAGCGAGAGCAAGTCTAGAAGCAGCGCGCTTCAACCTGTAATCGTATGGAAGGTGAATCAGCCGGATAATAGGCTACCCGCTCCAGCAAGCTTACCTATTATCATTGAAGGGCACGACTGGCCGCTTGCGTCAAAAGCGCATCTGCTTACCAGTAATCAGCAAGCACTGTCTTCAATTTCTCGCCAAATACGTTCTAATCGCGAGCTAGAACGTTTGTTTCATGCAACCTGGCGTCAGCCAGTTATATTTGGTAAGAACAAAGCTTTCAACGTGCGTCTTTATGGTGGGCAAAACTACGCGCAGCAGTTTGACTTGAACGGTGATATGCGAGCTCCAAAACACGTTGATAATGTAAACAGTGAAACTGACGATTCCGCTCCAGAGTTTGGTTACGGCTCCACCGCCGCTCTTACTGATAATGATGCTTATAAAAACACATCGAGCACAGATGAAAACAGCCTAAGTGGTGTAAGTACTGCTTTTGAAGCTGATAAAACTGCAGCGCATGGCACTGATCAATTTCTTGCTGTTTCAGATATTTTTGCCGATTTGGACCGCCGTTTGTCAAACCCACAGGCTATAGAGTATGGCGCATTTAAAGCGCTTGATACGCCGATTATTGTAGAGCAAGGTGAAGATGACACTACCGACGCTTCATTAAGAACCCCCATTTGGGAAATTGACGGCACTATCAAAGTATTTCTTAAGTATATTAACCGCGTACCTTACCTTCATGTAGATGGCGAGATGTTTTATCGCCAGCCGGTGCCAATGAGCTACTTCAGCAGTGAAGATGACAGCTCTGGTAATGCTGCTAAGCCCCGTCAGGCGACATCAACAGCGTACAAACTGGTTTCAGTTCCGTTAGCTGAGCAAAGACGTGTAATCAGTACGCAACTGCATTATTTCGACCACCCGCTGTTTGGTTTTGTAGTACAAATTCGTCGCTATAATCGCCCTGACGTTAGCGAGTAATTTGAGTAAACACTTAGTGTAAGTGCTTTGGTTTTAAAGACAAAAAACAACATTTGCGATTGATAGAGAGATATAGGTTTTTATGAAGATTTACACTCGCACTGGTGATAAGGGCAGCACGCAAATTTACGCTGACAAAGCCGTTCGTGTAGATAAGGATGATTTAGTAGTACAAAGCTATGGCGATATGGACGAACTCAATAGCCACATCGGGCTACTCGCAGCGCATGTCACTGACAAACATAGGCCAATGCTCCAGGACATTCAGCGCAACCTGTTTCAAGCTGGCTTTGCTATTTCAGCAAGCTCAACGCTGACGCAAACTGATATTGAGAACCTAGAAAGCCTTATAGACAATATTACCCGTCAAATGCCGCCTAATACGTCGTTTGTGCTGCCTGGCGGATGTAAGGCTGCTGCCCAAGCTCATGTTTGTCGAGCTGTATGCCGCCGGGCTGAACGTGCTGTCATTAGCCTATCTAAACATTATGACGTGCCGGAAGTGGTACATGCTTATTTAAATCGCTTAAGCGATTTTCTCTTCACTTTTGCGCGATTTATGAATGTAGAAGCTGGCGTAGACGAAGTACCAGTATAAGCAAACGGCATTAAAAACAGAAAATGAAAAACGGTAGTTATAAAAACTACCGTTCGCTTAAACGCTTCACCAGCTCAACCGCACTGTCGTATTTATCATTAAGCCCTACTGGCATAATACGATCGTAAAGCGCCATAACGCGCTCTTGCTTTTGTAAATCGTTGTGAGACGGATTAGCAAAGCGCATTTCCAATCCATCAAGGATAGTCTCAGCCCCTTTCGGATTGTTGCACGCAAGTACCATGTCGCAACCTGCTTCCAGCGCTGCCTCAGCACGCTCAACGTAACTTCCCGCAACACTTGCGCCGTGCATAGACAAGTCATCAGAGAATACTGCGCCGCCATAGCCTAGATCCTGTTTAAGGATATCCTGCAGCCATTTAGTTGAGAAACCCGCAGGCTTATCGCACACCTGATTATAAATAACATGGGCAGGCATAACGCCATCAAGCAACGCACGCTCAATTAAGCGTTCAAAGACCACCATATCGGTACTGCGTATCTCATCAAATTCGCGTTCATCGACGGGTAACGCTACATGAGAATCTGGCGCTACACTGCCATGCCCAGGAAAGTGCTTTCCAATAGCTGGCATATTTACAGCTTTTAAACCTTGGATTAAATGAGCGGCAAGGCGAATAACGTCGTCTGCATTGTCTGAAAATGCCCTGTCACCAATAACTTGCGATACACCATTTATATCAAGCACCGGTGCAAAGCTAAAATCGATGTCTAAGGTTTTAAGTTCATAAGCCAATACTAATCCACACGCTTTTGCGTATGCAGCACTTTCATCTTGATGCTCTGACTGCCTTAAAATATCGCCCATTGCAGGTATGGCAGTAAAGCCTTCACGAAAACGCTGAACGCGGCCTCCTTCATGATCGACGGCGATCAGTACTGGACGCTTTGCAAAGCGTCTTATATCTTGAACCAGCGCAGAGAGCTGACGTTTATCATGATAGTTGCGGCTAAATAAAATAACGCCACCCACTACTGGATGTGTTAACTTTTCCTTTTCTTCAGGCAGAAGTTCTTCGGCCTGACAATCCAACATTAATGGCCCCACGGCACCGCCTTAGTATGTGTCATAAAACATCACTTCAATTTTGCAAGTTCTGTGGTTAGGATAGAGAAAAATAGGGAGTTTTACACGTGATAAATTGGTTCAAGTGGTTGGTTTTAAGTGTTTTAGCACTGCTTTTTTTAACGGTACTGGGATTGTACATCTCGCTTCGTATGAGTTTGCCCGCACTTGACGGAAATAGCGCCACCTATCACGTAAACGCACCTACTGAGCTAAGCCGTGACGAACTAGGCCAAGCTGTTATTAAAGCCAACGATATTTTCGACGCAGCCTATGCACTGGGTTTTGCGCATGCTCAAGATCGCTTTTTTCAAATGGATTTACAGCGCCGCGCCGCATCGGGTAGTTTGTCACAGTGGGTGGGCGACATTGCCCTAGATATCGATAAGAAAGCCCGCTTTCATCAATTTGAGAAACGAGCAAAAGCCGTATTCGATAACCTTCCCTCAAAACAACAAGAACTACTTGTACGTTACGCCCACGGCGTAAATGACGCATTGTCTGAGTATACGTTGCCACCTTTTGAATACCTAGCTGCAGGCGTTGATATAAAACAATGGCGCCCCACCGACAGTATTCTTGTGATTTACAGTATGTATTTGGATTTACAAGGTAGCCAAGTAGAGCTTGATTTAGCAAGAGAGGCATTGCTTTCAACATTTGGGAATGATGTATACAGCTTCATTACTCAGCCGAGTAATTATCAGGCAGCGCTTGATGCCAGCGAGATACCACTGCTTGAAGCACCTATTCCAGAGTACCCTGCATCGCTACGCCCAATTACTCACTCACCAGAAGATAGTAATGGCGAGAGCATTAAGCAAGAGCCTGAAGACGCGACTACTCAGTACTTAAACGATAACGACAATACTGCGATCGCCCGAGCACAATATAACGGTACTGAGCTTCCTGATATTGGAAGCAATAACTGGGCGGTGACCGGGAGTCACACCACTACAAGCGCAGGCCTTTTAGCAAACGACATGCATTTGGGCTTACGGGTTCCCATCATCTGGTATCGCGCCCAGCTAAACTATCAAGAATCGGGCAGCGATGTGCAAGTAACCGGGGTTTCCCTTCCGGGCATTCCTGGCATTGTTGTAGGCACCAACGGCCATATCGCTTGGGGTTTTACCAATGCAAATTTAGACAATGTAGATTGGATTGAACTAGGCGAATCGACGGCCACAAGTACGGTAACAGAGCGTATTCCTTTACCTGATGGTGAGCACACATTTGAGTTTGAAGTAAGCTCGTATGGGCCAGTGAAAGAACTCAATGGCAAGCGCTATGCACTTAATTGGGTAGCGCATCATCCGTTTGCTGCGAACTTGGGAATAATAAACTTCGGCAATGCAAAAAATGTCCAAGCAGCGATAAAGATGGGCCAACGCATTGCTATTCCCACGCAAAACCTCGTGATTGTTGATGAAAGCGGCAATGCGGCTTGGCTTCCTGGCGGCGCAGTTATGGAAAGGCAGCAGGCTTCATTCACTGCTATAAAAGAACAAGAAGCAGTAAACACACCACCAAAGCGCGCATCAAAGCTTCCCATGGTTTTAAACCCCGATATGGGAAGAATATGGACTGCAAATGCCAGAGTAATTTCAGCTGATGACTTCAAAGTCTGGGGCGACGGTGGTTACGCGCTAGGTGCTCGCGGACAACAAATAAGAGACCGTTTATTTGAAAAAGACACCTTTACTGAGACTGACTTTTACGCCATTCAGTTAGATAATCATGCCCGCTTTCTTATTCCTTGGCAGCACCTTTTGTATGGGCTGCTCAATATGCAAGACATTGAATTTAAACCCGACCTCGCTTACCTAAACACATGGGACGAATGCGCGTGTGAAGATTCGGTTGGCTATACGTTAGTTAAGCACTTTAGGCAGGAGGTGGTACAAACCCTGTTTGGAGGCGTACTTTCAACGTTAGACCAACAAGGTGTAAACAGCCGTACACTCTTACGTGGCATTGAACCTGCTGTGTGGCAACTTATTCATAGTCAGCCTGACTCTTGGCTACCTAACGATACTGAAAGCTTCGACGAGCTACTTGTAGACGCTTACAGGCGCGCCAAACACAAGCTGTTAGACAAGTATTCACCAGTAGAAGCTAATATGGAAACATTAGCCTGGGGCAAGGTGAACGCACTTTCTGTTAAACATCCATTTGCTGATCAAATTCCTCTAGTTGGTGATATGTTAAACATGCAACAAGTAGAAGGTTTTGGTGATACATACATGCCTGCTGTACAAGCACCTAGTTTTGGTGCCTCTGAGCGACTATTTGTCAGCCCTGGCCATTTAGAGGATGCCATTCTAACACTACCTGGCGGACAATCTGGCCACCCACTGTCAAATTTTTTTACAACTGGCTTTAACGACTACGCAACACACGCAGCTACCCCTCTGCTACCCAGCCAGCCGATATATAGCCGAACATTTTACAAAAAAGAGGTTGAATGACACCTGCAATCACTTTGCTTACTAAAAAGCGTATCGCTCACAGCGTTTTAAAATATGAACACGACGCAAATGCGGCGTCATACGGGCTAGAGGCGGTTGAAAAGCTAAACCTCAATGCGGATACCGTTTTTAAAACATTGGTAGTGAGTACAGATAACAACAAGCTTGCCGTGGCCGTGGTCCCTGTAAACACCAAACTTAGCGAAAAGAAAATGGCTAAAGCGTTAGGTGTTAAAAAGGTAGAAATGGCGCAAGCAAACGCGGTAATTGTTGCAACAGGCTATGTGTTAGGTGGTGTAAGCCCTTTAGGGCAAAAAAAGCGCTTAGCGAGCGTTATTCATTACAGCGCTGAAAATCTGCAATCTATTCACGTAAGCGCTGGAAAACGAGGATTGGAAGTGGCGCTCGCCCCTTCTGATCTAGCTACGCTCACTAGTGCTAAGTTTGCAGATATTTCAGTAGATTGAACAAAGATTGAGAGAGTGCGTTACTTGGCTACTTGCTAGCCTGGGCTAACCACTGCTTGCGTGCTTCTTTAAGCGCGGCTTCATCAGGCTGCTCGCTTCCTGCAATGGCTACAGCAATTTGTTGAATGATAGCGTCACGCTTTTCAATCAGTGCATCAGTACGAGTAAACAAGTCCTTGGCTTCCGGGTACTGCTCTTTAAGCGTTTCTACCTCTTCCAACGCATAATAACGCGCTTCAAACGCTTCGTTGTACAGCTGGCGCTTAGCATTGAATACAACGTAGTCTTTCGCAGTTTCTGAATTAAGATAATCCATATCTTCAGATGACAGGTTGGCAGCCTGCCCTACTTCACGGGCTTGTACCATCCAAGAATCTACTACTTCGATATTCCCATCTTTTACAGCCTGCTTAACGCCTTCCTGCAAATCACTAGCGTGAAGAATTTCCATGACTGTGATTAGCGGAACTTGCGCTGCGTCTTGGTCTCGTTTGTCTGCATCCAGCGACAGATAAGCAAACCATGAAAACGTAGCAGCAATAATAATAACAAGAACGACAAGTGCTTTCTTCACACTTTCCTCCAAAGAAATTGCATATGAAAACCAGTGCGACGGCACTGTATAAAAGAAGCAATACAAAAAGAGCGAGAGACCCCGCTCTTTTTCAGTATTGTAACGACCTAAAGATTATTGGTCGACAGGTGCAGAGTTTTCAACTCGGCTTTTCAATTTTTGACCCGGGCGGAATGTAACCACACGACGTGCTTTAATTGGAATGTCTTCACCGGTTTTTGGATTGCGGCCAGGACGTTCATTTTTATCACGCAGGTCAAAGTTGCCAAAACCTGACAGTTTCACTTGCTCACCAGATTCCAGAGCGCCTTTAATCTCTTCGAAAAAAAGCTCTACCAGATCCTTCGCATCACGCTTGTTAATGCCTAGTTTCTCGAATAGGTGTTCAGCCATCTCGGCTTTGGTCAATGCCATAGTTTACTCTCTTAACGCGGCCCCAAACTCAGATTCCAGACCTTTAACCACAGTATCTACAGCTTGCTGAATCTCAGCTTCTTCCAAGGTTTTATCCGGATCTTGTAAATGAAGTGACAAAGCAAGGCTCTTATAGCCAGGCTCAATTCCCTTGCCTTTGTACTCATCGAACAAGTTTAGAGCAACTAGTTGATTTACGCCAATATTTTCTATGTAAGAAAGAACATTCCCTACACGCACTTCATCTTTAACCGTAATAGCAATATCACGGCGATTCGATGGGAAGCGCGATACTGGTACGGCTGACGGTAACTTGCGATCAGTAATGGCATCTACCACTAGTTCGAACACAAATACACGGCCGTTAACACCAAGCAATTTAGTGAACTGCGGGTGTATAGCACCAATATAGCCAACTTCTTCATCATTAAGCAAAATTTTTGCCGTCATGCCAGGGTGTAACGCACTGTGTTGCCCTGTAACGAACTGGAACTCACCGGTTCTGCCTGTAAGTGCCAATAACGCCTCAACGTCGGCTTTTGCATCGAAGAAATCAACCGGGCTGTCGCCCAAGTCCCAATGTTCTTCATTACGACGCCCTGCTACTACACCACCAATTACTTGCTGTTGCAATACACCATTTGGCGCATCTTGTTGAGGTATAAAGCGTAATCCGGTTTCAAACATGCGAACACGTTGCTGCTGACGCTTCTGATTATAAGCAGTAGCACCTAGCAAACCCGGCCATAAACTTACACGCATTACCGACATATCAGATGAAATTGGGTGTGGTAACACCATACCTTTTACGTCTGGGAATAATGCGTTTTGAATTTTAGGGTCTACAAACGAATACGTGATTGCTTCGTTGTAGCCACGGCTTAGAAGCAATGACTTCATTGTGTTTAGCGGCAGCTTGGCTTCTTGCGAAGGCAGCATTGCCAACGTCGCTTTTGGTGCCACGTTTGGAATGTTGTTGTAGCCGTATACACGCGCAATTTCTTCAATCAAATCTTCTTCAATTGAAATATCGAAACGATAGCTTGGCGCAACCGCTTCCCAGCCAGCTTCGGTTTGCGTTACGTCTAAACCAAGGCGGTTTAGCATTTCGGTTACTTTTGCATCGTCAATGCTAATGCCTAGTACGCGAGACAAACGTTCGCGACGAAGCGTAACCGTAGCCTGCTTGGGTAGCTTGTCTTCAGCCACTGTTTCAACAACAGGGCCAGCTTCACCACCGCAAATTTCTAGTACCAGTGCAGTAGCGCGCTCCATGGCTTTACGCTGAAGCTGTGGGTCTACACCACGCTCGTAACGGTGCGACGCATCGGTATGCAAACCGTACTGACGGGCACGGCCCATAATCGCATCACGGCTAAAGAAAGCACTTTCAAGTAAAATATCTTGGGTTTCGGTGGTAACACCAGAATGTAAGCCGCCGAAAATACCTGCCATAGCTAACGCTTTGTTGTCATCAGCGATAACTAAAGTATTGCTTTGTAACTTAGCTTCGGTTTCATCAAGTAGTGTAAGCGTTTCGCCTTCATTAGCCATACGCACGTTAATGTTGCCTTCAATGCTGGCAAGATTAAACGCGTGCATTGGCTGGCCAAGCTCTAACAATACAAAGTTAGTCACATCTACAATGGGGTCGATACTGCGAATACCGCAGCGACGTAGCTTTTCAACTAACCATAGTGGTGACGCTGCTTTAACGTTAACGCCCTTAACCACACGGCCTAAATAACGCGGGCATGCGTCATCAGCGCTTAGCGTAATTGATAATTTATCTTCAATAGTTGCGTTTACCGCAGCTACTTCAGGCTCGCACACGTCAAGGTTATTAAGTACGCCAACTTCACGGGCAATGCCGCGAATACCCAAGCAGTCTGCACGGTTTGGTGTTAGGTCTACTTCGATTGCGTTGTCATCAAGACCAAGATAATCGCGAATGTCTGTGCCAATAGGTGCATCGGCGGGAAGCTCGATAATACCATCGTGGTCGTCGCTAATACCTAGTTCAGAGAAGCTACATAGCATACCGAATGACGGCTCGCCGCGAAGCTTTGCTTTCTTAATTTTAAAGTCGCCTGGCAATACAGCACCAACAACAGCAACTGCTACTTTAATGCCCTGACGGCAGTTAGGCGCACCACAAACGATATCAAGTAGCTCATCGCCACCTACGTTTATTTTAGTCACGCGCAGTTTATCGGCGTTAGGATGCTGACCGCACTCCACTACTTCACCTACTAGCACGCCTTTAAAATCGCCTGCCACTGGCTCAACGCCGTCTACTTCTAGGCCAGCCATGCTCAACTGTTCAGACAGCTCATGTGCCGACAGCGACGGGTTAACCCACTCTCTTAACCATTTTTCACTGAATTTCATGTGTACTCTCTGCCTTAGTTGAACTGCTTAAGGAAACGAAGATCGTTTTCAAAGAACGCGCGTAAGTCGTTAACACCGTAACGAAGCATTGTTAAACGCTCTACGCCCATACCAAAGGCAAAACCTGTGTACTCTTCTGGGTCGATACCTACCGCTTTAAGTACATTTGGGTGCACCATGCCGCAGCCCAATACTTCAAGCCACTGACCGTTTTTACCCATTACGTCGACTTCAGCTGACGGCTCAGTAAACGGGAAATAAGACGGACGGAAGCGAATTTCTAGTGACTCTTCAAAGAAGTGATGTAAGAAGTCGTGCAAAATACCTTTAAGATCGGTAAAGCTGACATTCTTATCAACCATCAAACCTTCCACTTGGTGGAACATCGGCGTGTGTGTTTGGTCGTAGTCGTTACGATACACACGGCCTGGCGAGATAATACGCAATGGTGGCTTTTCTGCTTCCATAGTACGAATTTGAACACCAGAGGTTTGCGTACGAAGCATCATGTCTGGGTTGAAGTAAAACGTATCGTGGTCGGCACGCGCTGGGTGATTCGCAGGAATGTTCAGCGCGTCGAAGTTGTGAAAACCATCTTCAATTTCAGGGCCAGTTTTAACTGAAAAGCCAAGCTCGCCAAAGAAAGACTCAATGCGTGCAATCGTGCGGCTAACCGGGTGTAAGTTTCCTGGCTTTTCTGTGCGACCAGGCAACGTTACATCTACTGCTTCTTCTGCTAGCTTCTTGTTAAGCTCTTCAGTGCGTAAAAACTCACCTTTTGCAGAAATAGCTTGCTGAATAACCTGCTTAGCTTGGTTAATCTTTTGGCCTGCGGCAGGACGTTCTTCGTTAGATAACTTTCCAAGCCCTTTAAGTAAGTCGGTAAGTTTACCTTTCTTACCCATGAATTCGACCCTAACTTGGTCTAATGTGGCTGCATCTTGTGCAGCGTCAATCTGGCTTTGTGCCTGATTGATAATAGCGTCAAGCTCCATGTTTTCCTCAATTTACATGATGACTGCATGGCCAAAGCATAGGAAGAATTTTTCTGTGCGCTAAGGCTTGCCTGAAATAAAAGCGATAGTTTACACGAGTGACTGACATTACCGCTACCCTATATAGCTGATAATGGCGAAATTTTAGAAAAAGCTAGTAATTATATAAAAGCCCTACATAAATACTCGACTAACCATTACCCTTATTAGACAATGCCGGTGCAAAGTGTGCGTTTTTAGTGGATCGTATATTCTTTAACACTGCTTAATTGAGAAATATGTAATATGAAATTCAGGGAAGATATCAATGCCCTGCGAGCCATCGCAGTAGCTTCAGTAGTCGTTTTTCACTTCAATCACAGTTGGTTGCCTGGCGGCTTTGCAGGTGTAGATGTCTTTTTTGTTATTTCCGGCTTTCTTATGACAATGATTGTTGTGAAAGGCTTGGAAAAAGAAAATTTCTCAATTCTTTCGTTTTATATTGCGAGGGTAAAAAGAATCATTCCAGCATTGTCTGTTCTTTGCTTTACTCTGTTGATCTTCGGTTTATTTTTCATTTCTCCGATAGACTATTTGAACTTAGGCAAACACGCGGCGGCAAGTTTATCTTTCGTATCAAACATGGTTTATTGGTCGGAATCAAACTATTTTAACCCTTCATCAAATGAAAAATGGCTATTACACACTTGGAGCCTTTCGGTAGAGTGGCAGTTTTATCTAATCTACCCATTGGCTCTAGTTTTTCTTAAAAAAGTTCTGACATTTCGACAATTGAAGTTCGTTGTACTTTGCGGAACTGTACTAGCTTTCATGTTTTCTGTTTTCGTTACCATTAAATCAAGCAGCGCAGCATACTTTTTGCTACCTACTCGAGCCTGGCAAATGTTAGCTGGAGGTTTAGTATTTCTCTATCCTTTGAGCATCAAAGATTGCTTTAGGCCGCAGCTACAATTAACTGGCCTAATATTAATAATAATAAGCTTCTTTATATTCTCTTCATCTACGCCTTGGCCGGGGTACGCTTCACTAATACCAATTATTGGTTCGTGTATGGTACTAGCTTCTAACAGTGACTCTAAGCTTGTAAGCAACAATATTGCTCACTCACTTGGCAAATGGTCTTATTCTATTTACTTATGGCACTGGCCCATAGTCGTTGCTGGGTATTATTTTGAATTGGGTCCGTATTGGTGGCTAGTTGGTATACCCCTATCAATTTTGCTTGGTGCTCTAAGCTATAAATATATTGAATCTAAAACGCTAAAAGATTACCACTTGGATAATTTCAAAGTGCTTTTACGCCCCTTACCATTCGCAATTGTAGTAGCTCTAAGTGGCATGGCCATTTTTTATACTAACGGGCTTTTGCACCGTTTTTCACAGAGCGAACAATTGTTGGTTAAATCTGCTTTAGAAGCAAAAGACGACTGGAATTATCCTAAACCTAATATGGAAATAGCGGGCTTAGAAATAAGATTTATAAAAGGTAGTTCAGATAAAAATTTATTGGTAATGGGAGCAAGTCATGTAGAACAACTTTACCCTTACGTCAAAAGTTTAGAAAACAAATACAATATATATTTTCTGACGCAGAGCGGCTGCTTTGTTACGCCTTCGATGAAAAACCCTAAATGGGGATGCAGTGACCTTCAAAACTACAAAAAGCTGCTCGATAAAATCAAGTTTGAGAAAGTACTGACATCGTTTTACAGTTTTAACTCGTATCTACCAACCTCAACTTCCCAGAGAAATAGCGAAAAACTTATCCGGATAAAAGAATTCGATAATTTTATGCTTGTCCTGAAAAGTAAAGTTCGTGAAATTTTCTTATTAACGGGCGAGCCTAAGGGCACAGAATTCGATCCCGTTTTCGCAGTCCGTAATAAACTACCCGATAGTATTGCAGAAACACAAGTCCGTATAAATTATTCAGAGCATGAAGAAGCTTTAACTAAGCTAAAAAATATTGATGACATAAACATCATTGATCCTATTGCCTATCTCTGCCAAAACAAACAATGTAAAACAAGAGATGAAAAACGAGGCTTCTACTACCGAGACAACAACCATATGCGGCCATGGTATTCAATTCATGCGAACTCGTATCTAAATAACATCTTTCTACTGTAGAAGTAGTAATTACGGTCATTTAAGGCTAAACCATAAGCTTCATGAATTTAGTAACAAACAATTGATTTAGCTATAAAATATTTTTAAACCTAATAATATAGGCAAAGAAAATAGCTTTTTAATTAAGAGAGAGAGATGATGATAAAAAATAGACGCGACTATTTACATTTCTTAGAACAAGATAGATTAGCATTGAATGTAAAACCAACTCTTAAAAACTACTTAACCCATGATATTTGGCGTTTCCAAGTAGCTTTAAGAAAATTAGAGTTTAGGAAAAACACTTCTAAAACTTTAATTGGCAAAGGTTATGCTGCGTATTTGCAGTTAAGGGTACGAAGGCTAGGACGTAAGCTAGGTTTTTCTATACCTGCCAATGTCTTCGGCCCCGGTTTATCTATAGCTCACGCAGGTACCATAGTAGTCAATGGAAAGTGTAAAGTTGGTGCAAACTGTCGAGTCCATGTATGCGTTAACATCGGAGGAAGTTTATCTAAAAAGGGAGCTGCTCCTCACATTGGCGATGACTGCTATATAGGCCCCGGCGCCAAAATATACGGCGATATAAAAATTGGCGATAATGTCGCGATAGGTGCTAATGCTGTAGTGAATAAATCCTTTGACAGTGACTGTACTATCGGTGGCATACCTGCAAAAGTTATCGCAGATCAAGGGCCACTGGAAATTTTAAAAAACAAGCGAACAGAAATTAAATATTAACTCTATGCTGAAGAGAATACTTGCACACACACGTTTTTAACGTTTTAAAATGACACTTCAATGTTTTTCTAGAAGAGCTAAGATAGTACACTGCTGCCCTGTATGTTCGGCAACGGCATTTATATTGCTTCCCGGTAGATAGTTTAAGTTCGGTAAAAGGATATTAAAAAATATGGAAGTACAAGTGCTACCTTCAGTGTCCGTTATAATCACGACACACAATCGCCCTGACTATTTAAAAGAGTCACTCGCTGCAGTATTAAAACAAACTGTTATGCCAAAAGAAGTGTTCGTTATTGATGATGGCTCTTCGGTGAGCTATGAAGAAGTGTTATCTCTTTTTCCAAAAGATCAATTTACTTATATCAAGGTCCCCGTTGCGTCAGGTGCTAATGCAGCACGTAACTTAGGAATATCTAAGTCGACATCAGATATTGTTGCGTTCTTGGATGATGATGACGTGTGGGACAACGACTATCTTGAACAACATATTGCAGTACACCAACACGCTGATGCTGTAACCTGCGGATACCGATTCCTTGAAACACCAGATAAAATTCACATCAACGAAACTGAAGTTATCACCACAGATGTGATCAAGAAAGGTAATAAATTCTGCGGAATGAGTGGCGTTACGTGCAAGGCTTCATTAGCTAAAAAGCTGATGTTTGATGAAGAGCTAAAGAATAGCCAAGATTGGGACTTCTTTGTTCGTATTACATTAGAAGATACTGTTTTCAGAAACATCCCTAAAGATATTTATTTCTATCGCAGAGGTCACGTTAGTATTTCTACCGAAGTAGCCAATATGCCACTAGAAAAAGTCTTCCCTAGGCTCAAGGCATTTAAAAAACATAAGGCGCTATTAGGCAAAGAAGCTTATAACGACCGAGTTGCTAATCAAATTCTTAGTCAAATTGGCAAGAAGAATAACAAGCTAGGTTGGATTAGTTTATCTGTGCGAGAAGCGGGGTTAGTAGCAACAGCCAAAGTTATCTTAGGGAAAGATAGGCTTCGTCGGAAGTTCGGCAAGTAAGCAGCATTTACAAAATAGTAATGCGCGCTGTTACCGACGTTAACAGCGCACTTTTTATGTAGAGATAAAACTTTATAAACTCTCTATCACGTCCGCGTATCGCTCAGCTACACTCTCCCAACTAAAATCAGCTGCTTGCTCAACTGGTGCATTAGCCCAGTCGGTTGATAGTGTGGTGGCTATGGCAGCAGCGTATTCTTCAGTGTTTTCAACATTACAAACCACACCTGCTTTACCTATTAGTGTTCTACGCATGGAGTCATCGGTAGCTACAACGGGTAAGCCACTTGCCATTGCCTCTAGGTACACTCGCCCAAAAGGCTCGTCTTCAGATGGTAATGTAAATGCATCAACTGAACGATAAACATTGGGAATATCAGCAAAGTCAACTTTAACGATGTTAAAACGTTGTGCACCTAACTTTTGTGAACAAAGGTCATTAAAGTACTGTACATCTGGGCCATCACCACAAATAAGTAACGACACACCGTTTAGTTGACTTACTGCCTCGATGGCTAGATGTATACGCTTGTGATTTTGCCTACTTAACGCACCAACAGTTAATAACACTTTGCCCTGTAAACCATGCTCATATTTTTCGCCCTGCGGGCTGAATTTAGCTAAGTTTACACCGTTAGGAATAATCTCCACCCGTTGTTCAGGTGCTATAGAATGAACATACTCTTTGGTTTCTTGGTTAAACACAACCAAGCAGTCAGGTTTAAATTTCAAATTGCGACGTAATACTTTACCGTTCGATACCATCCCTGCCCTTTCGGTATAAAGAATGGGCGTTTTGAATAGTTTTCTAATTACTGTTGCTACTGCCAAGCCACCATAATCGTTATTAGGGTAAATGACATCACAACGCTCAAAAATTAAATATGGCGTGTATGTTAGGAAGCTAGTTAGCGACTCGATAAGCAGAGATGGATTAGAAACAAAGCGCGTCAGCAACCAATCAATGGTTTTATTGCGCTGGGCTTTTTTCACTTTCCCTCTGGGAATACAGGGAATAACTACACTGTGTTCACTACATTTGGATGAGCTTAAAAGCTTTACGTCAAAAAATGCGGCAAGATGTTCCGCCATTTCATACGCACTGAGCTGAGATCCGCCGCTTGATGAAAACCCTGCCTCAGGGTGAATAACGGCTACTTTTTTCTTCATAAAATTTCCATTTTAGTGCATAGAAGTAATTGCTTTGTCCGGTATTCTTTTTAAGTATACCAAATTGTCTTCAAAGATTATTCTTGAAATAGGCGAGTTAGTAATAAACTATCATTAATAGTCCATTTTCGAATATTTAGATTAAGCAATTTAGATTCCGTTTTTTATAAAACTTAAAAGAACCAGAGTAAGGCGAGCTGTTTTACCAGCAGTAGCAAACTAAAATTGTAAAGATCCCATCCACAGGCTTGCTACGTACCAAGGTTAACACTACCCTTTCGATACAGCCCTAGTTTTCCTTTCATGCTTTTCAACCTATAGGGATATACCATGCACTCTGCTAACTCAAAGCCATCTATTTTTCGCTTCGCTTTTATTGGTTTACTGTCGTTTCTAATGCTTTCTTGTGCCACAGTGAACAAGAATGATAAAGATTATACAAAAGGCGGCCAACCCGGTGATATTTTGCATAACTATCTTAATGCGAATATTAGTAATAATAATACTGTAAGCTCATTACTAGCTAATTACAAAGGTCCTAAAAACCTATCAACCGTTATTGAAAAGTACGAAGACGAGATAGCCCAGCTTTATAAGCAACATGTGTTAATACCTAGGCCATCTATAAGTGAAGAAGAAAAGAAAGCGCTGTTTGCTAATATAACGTCTAATCAAGCCTCAGCTCTGTTTGCTTTGTATCCTATCGATACTGCAAAGTGGATGAAAATAATTTCAACATATACGGGCTTAAGCAAAAACGATATTTACGAGTCGGCGATTACAGCAGGGTTAGACCCTTCAATAGTTTTTGCCGCATCAGCCTCAGGGTTTGAAGATACCGCTACGCCGCTTATCAACTCGATAGGGTTGGTAATTTACGGCCAAGATGAAGAAAGTACTGCCACCGTTAAATTTAGGGCTGATGATGATACCTATTGGCGTGAAGGGTTAGACCTAGCGTGGGAGCCCATTTACGGGTCGTTCACTGGAAGCATAGTGTATCTAGAAGCAAACACTACGTACCATATAGAAGTTAAGATTACAGATATTTATGGCGACGTAATAGAGCATACCTTTCAAACAACAACAAAGCTCAATAGTCCCCCTATCGACCCAAATAAAATTTATTACCTTTCAGAAATTTATTCTGGCGGCCAACTGGATTTAGAAGCGCTAAATATAGAAGGTAGCGAAGATGGTTACGCGAAAATTATTGGTGATGGCCCCGCTATTGAAGCTGGCAGCGATGTACTCTCGGCTGTGAATATTGGTAACAATTCATACGTAATGCTAGAAAACCTTACCGTTAAAGGCGGGCAGCGTTACGGTATATTCGCTAAAAAAGCACACCATATCTGGATTAAGGGCTGCAATGTTTCTGAATATGGTAGAGAGGCTGTAGATATAAGGGATGGTATTGCCTACTCAAGCACCACTAATAACTCACCTATTAATTACGATTCCGGTATTTACTTGGAACGAAGTGGTATTGCGGTAATAGAAGAATGTGAGGTACATAGCCCTAACTTGGGTGCAAATAGCTGGGCAGCAGGTCACCCTAAAGGTGCAAATGCGCTACAAGTTTGGGCATATCACGACAGCGACGCCTACCGAGGTGAATTCATCGTTAGAAACAATCGCTTTTACGGCGCGCCCGATCATAGATTCAATGATGTTATTGAGGGCAGAAAAAATTTCGAAAGGCGCGGTGGCTTCGTTAAGAATTCGGCAATCTATGGCAACTACCTAGCTTATGCAAATGATGACTTAATAGAAATAGATGGTGGTCAACAAAATGTGTTGGTTTACGACAATGAAATGGAGCAAGGTTATGCAGGTATAAGTATAGCGCCGAATACTTTGGGACCTAGCTATATATTTCACAACTACATACATAATTTAGGTGATGAAACAGGCAAAGAATGGACTGCAATAAAAGCAGGCGGGTTGATTTCTAGACCAGCGGGCAGAACCTTCGTATTCGAAAATGTGATTGACGTTGAGCGTAACGGTATTGCTGCATCCAGAGTTGATAACGATTCTACATTTTGGGTAACCACGCAAAACAATATCATATTCACGAAGAAGACTGGCTATTCTGTTGGGCACTGTATTTTTGACAAAGAAAAGTATTCGGGCAGCACAAGTACTAACGACCTTTGTTTTAACGAGAATTCAGCCGATGCAAGATATGAATTTAATTTAGATAATGTTGTTGAGCACCCATACTCCGACGATATCTCATACATTGAGTCACTACAAAGCTCACCCAAACCAAAGCTGTATATATCGGATGAATTCAAAATTCCTAACTTTTCTTCGGAAGAAGTTTTACAAGCCGTAGTAGAGCAGACACCAACAGTGTGGGAGTTTAAAGCGAACGAAATTGAGTACACCGGCTTTCCCAAACAGTATCGTTACGGAACGACAACCGTTACAAGTGACCATACTGTTACTTTAACCGGAAATAACTGGCACATGTTCCCGATTAGCTACACATTGACCGAAGACTCTGTATTAGAGTTGGACCTTGAAGTAGAAGGTAACCCCGAAATAGTAGGTATTGGCTTTGAAACAGACACTGAATTAAATAGCTCTAGAGTGGTTAACTTTTTTGGTACGCAGACATGGGGTATAAAAGGAAAGGACTTTTTTACGTTTACATCAAGTACTATATCATTCCCTATAGGGCAATATGTAAAAGGTAAAGTGAACTACTTAATACTAGTGTTAGATAATGACGATATTGAAAGTTCGCGTAATAGAGATAAAGTAAAATACAAAAACATTCGACTAGTTGAGTATTAAATAAGGACAAGAGTTAATTTTCAATGTACAGATCCTTAAATGCGTATAGTCTATTGATTGCTAGAAGCTCTAGGTATAGGAAATAGCGATGTTTGGCATCAATTATGCTGCAAAGGAATTTCAATTTTTCTACTACTAGAGGTAAACAGTGCTAAAGAGTTTATTTAACAAAGGAAATAAAAGTAAAGTTGATAACAAATTATCATTAGCATTAAATTTACAAGAAAAAAATTTTTTCTGGAATCCAAAGGATAGGACACCAAACATTGGTGATTATTTAGCATTCGAGACCGTTAACTACTTACTAAATTTAAAAGATAAGCACCCAATTGAGATTCGAGATGGAAAGATACTCTCTATTGGATCTGTACTTCATTTTGCAAGAGATAATGATGTTGTATGGGGTACGGGGAGAAATGGAAAAATCTCTGAAGATAAACATAATTTCAGCAAGTTAGATGTTAGAGCTGTTAGGGGCCCTAATACTAGGAAATATCTAGAAGAAAAAGGGATAGAAGTTCCAGATATTTTTGGTGACCCAGGCATACTAGCACCTTTAATTTATCCGAAACACATGTTAGAGCAGGTTTTTGAGTGCCCCAAGTCAAACTTTGTAATTATTCCTCAACTAAATGACAATATTGAAAACTATAAAGGTTATGAGAAACATTTGGTTTCTCCTAGGCAGTTTCCAGCTCATTTCATAAGCAATATAATCAATGCGGAGTTAGTTGTTGCGAGTAGTTTACACGGCTTAATTCTAGCAGAATCATATGGAATTCCCGCCGTCTTTTTCAATTCAGGTAGTGGAGAAACAATGTTTAAATATGAGGACTATTATTATGGTACAGGAAGAGAATCATTTATAGTAGAAAAGGAACTAGCCTCCTGTTTTGATAAATCCACCCCTCCCATACCGGAACTTAGTCGAAAACAGGAGGCACTTGTAGCAAGTTTCCCGTATGACAGATATTAAAACTACTAAAGGAAAAGCCTTTTATCTAGTTTTACAAAAGGTTTTTCTATAAATCTAAATATCAACGCCGAAAAATGCATCATACGGAACGGTATTGTTAATATTTGATTCTCTCTCGAGGCGTTTTATTTTTTCGGCTGGTGTTTCTTTTGAACTTGGCATAAGTGGATGCTGAAATGGTTTCGACCAGTCGAGTCTACCATGCTTTCTGAGCCAAACCAGTACCGTCGACCTTCCTTGTATTCCGAAGTGAGCTTGTGCCTGTTTATAAGTGAATTCGCCTTTTTCTACACGCTCAACTACACCCAATTTAAAAGCTAATGTGTAATCACGCTGTGTGCGCTTAGGTCTTTGATTACTTGAAGTTGTCATAAAGAAGTCCTCTTTATGTCAACGTATTTTAGGACGGGACAGCGAAAACAAAAAAGCCAGGTCGTAAACCTGGCTTTTTCCATAAACTAAGTCAGTTAACGCTTTAATCTGCGAGATGCAAATAAAATCATCAACGAAGATAAAAGAATTGAAAGAATACCCGGCTCGCTTACAGACGTAAAATTGCCGTTTGAAGCCGTTATGCTGTAGACAGAGTTCGCGTTTACACCTTCAACATCTTGATCGTTAATGAAAACGATATAGTTAAACGTGCCCGTTACGAAGCTACCCACGTTTACAAAAAAAGTTTCGATAGTATTTACTGTTTGGTAAGTGTTGAAATCCTGAACACCAAACGTTTGAGAACCCGCTAATTGAAAGTATCTATTCGTTCCGTTTCTGTAATCATCTTGAGAGTCAAAAATCACATCATCATCAAAACCAAACCCATGAAGTTCGCCTAACAGCGATGAAAAAAACGTAACTTCTAGAACGGTATCCTGTTCTATAACAAATGGCCCTTCAAACGCAACCCAATTATTGCCGTTCATTGTCAAGCTAGCACCACCATTACTTGCTTCAACCTGACCATTCTCAAACTGATTGCCATAATCGGAGAATGAGCTCGAAAAATCCAACGATATTACTGCAGCGTTTACCGAAAACGCGAACAGAGAAATGAATACTGCGATTAATTTTGTCACTACTTTACATCCAAATGTTAAGACTACACCTGAAAAGGTAATGCAAAAAAAATGCCAAGATAAAATAACCTATAAAAATCAGCAATATGAGCAAACCCAATTTACTTTAAAATATTCTGTTGTAAAAAAAACAGACATGATGCTTTATGGATAACTAAACTTTAATTAATTATTAACTTTCTTACGAAAAAACATGTCTTTCAATTCTAGTAAACTCAACTTTAAATGCGGATAGAACAGCACAGCTAGAGTTAAGGGATAGACTAGTGCGCCTATGGTAACAAGCCCAAGTAATAAAATAATATTATTCTTTAGAGTCTCTGCTAACACTGGTTTAATTAAATTTAAAACTGTAAACATTATTACAGAAGATACAACCGCGGGAGCTACACCCGACAAAAGACTCTTTATGTTGATCGGAACGTGCTTTTTCACTATGTAGAGCCTAACAGGTAATATAAAAAAACTCGCAACTACCAATGATATCAACATCACTTTTACACCAAACCATATCGTGCAGCCAGCCACTAAAATGTTGGACACTAAATTAAGCATTGTAAGCCTCAAAGCGTCGTGAGTCTTTCCTTCAGAAACTAATAAGTTTGGAAGAAACCAAGCAATAACACTTGGAAACATAGCGAAAGCTGAAATAGTCATATAAGCGGCACTGGGAGAAAACTTTTCTCCAAATGCTATGATAACAAAAGGGTCTGCAATAGCAGCTAACCCCATAAAAATTGGAAGTACAAGTAATGCTGTGATCGAAACCATTTTTATGTAAAGGGTGCCAAGCCTGTTTTTTTCTGTCACTCTAGAAAAGCTTGGAACAACCATCGAATTTATTGAACTCATTGTTACCTGGTTTATAACTAACTCCCCTTTATGAGCTGCAGCTAGTAATGCAAAACTTGCTGGACCTAACACGAATCCTGTAAACATGTTGCTAGCTTTCCTGTGAAGGAAGTTCATTATTGTCATTCCGAAAAGAGGTAAGCAAAAGCTAATCAACTCTTTGTTATCGCTTTTATCGAAATGAAAGTAAGGTTTAAATTTAGCCACATAAAGTAAAAGAAAATATTGGACTATAGCATTAACTAACTTACCGATAATTAGCGCCCAAAGACCATAATCATTCTCGGCCAATACAATAATCGTCACGGCAGAAATTATAGTGGCACAGAACTTTGCCCCCCCCATTTGCTTGTTCTTAAATTCGCGAAGTAGTTTCCCACTAACAACTACCTGTAGGCTTGTCACTAGCGTAATTGGGGCAAGGCTGGCAACAACCCAAGCGGCTAATTCGGAGTAAGAGTAATAGGCTATAGGCGCTCCTATACCCAGAATTCCTAATACAACTATCATTCCCATACCAGCAACAAACGTCATTGTACTGGCAGCGTATCTGTCTTCCCACTTGTCTCTTTGAACTAGGTTCTGATTAACACCCGCATTTACTAGAGTATTGGCAAATTCAATGAACAGAAAACAGAAACCGGCCAAACCGAATTCCTCTAAGGTAAGAACTCGAGCCAAATAGGCATATACCAGAAAATCAACAACGTTGATCCCCGTTCTTGTTAAAGACGTCCAAATACTACCTTTTGTAGCTTTTTTCTTAAGCGACATTCATTTCTCAATAATTTAACTGGGAGTGGTTTTCGAAAGTATTAACTAAGTTCTATTTGCTTCTTTACCTAATTGAAGCAAAAGAAACTCCGTCATACTGGTGAGAAAAATTAAAAAAAGTAACCAAGTAAGACTAACCTTGCGTTTGAAGGAAAAGCTGGCATTAGTAAAAGTCTTCTTTGTTCGCCCCAAGAACATTTTTACTAAGCCAACACAAAACCGAAGTTTTCGACCTACGCTAGCCTTTGAAAGTTCTGCGTCCCAAGTCCCCCCTACTACACGCTTTCGTTTGATTAACAACTCTTCTTTATTGCGCGATGGGTGAAAAACTTCGGCTTTTTCTGAATATACAATTTTGCCCCCGGAGCTCACTACTCGCTGACTAAACTCAACGTCCCCGCCAGATTTTAACTTTTCGTTAAACCCGCCGTGTGTTTCAAGTAGTTGCTTTGTACAAAACAAATTTGCAGTTATGCACTTGCCGTTTTTTGCGTTCTGGTCTTGCTTCATAGAAAACATGTTTTCAAAGTCTAGAGCACATTGTTCAGTATTTTTCGCGCTATCTGAGAAAAACGATACTTTTCCTGCGACCACAGTCCTGCCACTTTGCGCTTTCCAACAATCAAGTAGGCTCTGAAGCCAATTTTCAGAAACCACACAATCGGAATCTGTAAATGCAACGAATTCTCCTTGAGCCAATTTAAGCCCTTCATTTCGTGCAGCATAAGATCCGGGCGTAAGGCACTGGATAAGGCGGAACGCTTTTTCATCCAATTCAGAAATTAATTTTTGCAGTAGTTCGTATGTACCGTCAGATGAACCATTATCAACAATTATGACTTCATACTTATCTTTTGGAAAAGTCATGGCCCCAAGCTTTTCAATACAAAGGCCTACTCTGTCAATGTCGTTATAAACTGGTATTAAAACGCTAACTTGTGGGGTATACAGGGAAGCACTATTATCTGAATTCATTTCATTTTCTACCAATACTCTAGGCATTATTAAGAACCATGTTCCAAGCTTCGACTACACGGTTTTCACCGTAACAAGCTAACACTTCTTTGCGAACTTCTTTTTTAGATACAAAAAGAGTTCGCAGCATATCCTTTGAAACTTTTCCAATATCTACTAGGTGAACAAATGAATGCTGCTCGCTTTTGACTTTTCCAAACTGGCTTGCGTTCACCAAAACGTTACATCCTTCTCCGATAGCATGATAAAAAGACCCAGAACTTATCATAGTGTTATCTGAATGGGGTAAAAGGACGAACTTTGATGCTCTCAACATTTCATTCAACTCATCACTTGAAAGAAAGCGATTATCCCAATCAACGTTGAGGCTTCGTTCTTCAATAATCTTTTCTAACATCTCGGTATAAGTTGGATCCGAACACTTTCCCGCTATCTTCAACGGAATTGATGAAGGCCAGTCGAGAAGGACTTTATCTAAATTTTTATAAGGCTTTATTCCACCGAAAAACAACACATCTATAGTGCTTTCTTGCTCTGTTGCTTTAACGTCCTCAATGAGTTCATTGTTTGATTTATACAATGGATGAATAAGAGAAGGAGACGAAAAGTAACTCTCTAGTGATATTGGGGGTATGTTTAGCTGTGAGTACAACTTACATAGAAAATCAAAGCGCTTAGTACTCCCTTTGCTATTATGTGGCCGAAAGTTATGCTTTATCCAGATCACTTTTTTAGCACAGATTTTAGAAAAGACGACTAATAAGATCATTTTAAAAAAATACTGAACAGTAGTTTTATATGACCTGCCATATACTCTATCTTCTACCCAGTTTAAAATCACGATGGCTTTTTTAGGGTGAATTAATAAATACTTAATAAAAGTTAAATCGGTTGGCTTAACATCGTAACCTAACTTTCGAAGTGCTTTTTTATTTAAGTCTAAAAACTCATTTTGACTTCTTGGTGGATACATAAAAGCTTTTTGCATACTTTCCTGCTTCATTACGCTAATCCCAACTTAATTTTCCCTTCGCTTTTATTCCAATAAAAACACTATATCGCCATAGGCTTTTTCAATATTTTTCTACGTAAAACTCTGACGAAATAGTTTGCTGTAGCTTTAATACCGGCAAGCTCTATCGACAGAAAAACCCATTCTTTTTTGTTTTTCTTATGTTTTAGCGAAAAGAGTACTTGCTCACTCACACGCTTTTTAAACCAGTAGTCACCTAAAAACTCCTTGTGCTTATATGCAGAAGCTAGCCTAGGGTAAATATCTTTAGGGGCTAGTTTACGTACTTTAGCTCCAATTCCATCTTCATTTTGGAAGCGATATAAAAAAAGCGCCTTTGGTATGTTTCTAAAATCCATTCCTTTTGTAAATAATCTCACAAACATGTCCCAATCTTGGCCATTGGGGAGGTTTTCATCGAACTGGTTCTCCTCTAAAACTTTTCTGCGACAACTAAACCCAGACATTCCACAGTAGGTATTCCCTCTTTGCAAAGAGGGTTTAGTCACTTTTTCATCGTTATTTACGACTATTACATTTTCATTTCCTAGTTGTTTAAAACCAGTTACAACCGCATCAGCCCCTTCCAAAAACCTTGCATGCACTTCACTGAGATAGTTAGGAAGCCAAACATCATCATCATCGAGAAAAGCAACGATAGCTCCTGAGGAATTATTAATACCTATATTTCTAGCCGCATTTGCCCCAACGTTAAACGGTTGTTTTAGATATTTAACACTAAGGCTTTCCATTAACGATTCAATGTTGTCATAACTCTCAGTAGAACAGTCATCTACAACTATTATTTCGAATGGCTTGATATCTTGGCGGCTTATTCCATACAATGCCTCTTCTAAAAAATGAGGTCTATTACGAGTCGTTATAACAACAGAAATTTTCACTAAATTCCCTTTCCATTAAAAATTAATTATCGAACCATTTTGTGTGCCCTATAAATTAGGCTGCGCGTCTATTTTTCTCACCTAAAAGCAAGAACCTGGCGAAAGCTACCTTGGCCACAATCAAATAAACAGCTATCGGCCCGATTAAACCCGCCGCCAATCCAAACGCGAAGTTAACTTCAATAGGTAGCTCAACAACTTTATTAATAATTATCCTACTTGCTGCTGTAAAGAAAACATGGAATATGTAGATGCTATACGAATAAATGCCAATTTTTGCCAGCCAATGAATTTGCAGCCTTAAACCTAACAAGAAATAACAGCTAATCATTCCTATTACACAACCCAATAAGCTTCTGCCATATACACCGTCCGTCAGAAAGTAAATTGCAGCCATTATTCCTATAAAACCGATTAGGCTAGGTAACACAGGTAAAGGAGGTATTTTGAAACGCACTATGCTCATTCCAAACAAAAAGAACGGCGTTAAATATATAAACCCTTTAAAGGCCAGTAATTTCGTGTAGGGCTGTCCAATGGCTAGAGCTAAAAAAGCCGCAATAGTTAAAATTGTAACTAGTCTATTATTTAATAACCTATTGAGTTCAAGCGGTATTATTAAAACAAACACCCAAAATAACGCCTCTACAAACCAAAAATGTTGAACTGGATATATATGTAGAAGCCACCAATTGTCTATTTTATTGTTGGTGCCAGGCACTAAAGCTTGAATTATAGCGAATAGCGTACCTACAACTAACATAGGAATAAGCAGTCTTCGTGCTTTACCTTTTAAAAATTTCGGCCAATTACCTGACAACGGCCTATAGGCATACACCATACCCGAAAGAAATGTAAATAAAGGCATTCTCACGGTTTCAAGCAAGTCATTAATCTCCCGCAGAAAGCCACTTTCTATATGCAAGCCATTTGACGGGTTATTACCAATTACATGGTAACCCACCAAAAATATGCAAGCCAATCCGCGAAGCGTGTCTATTCTTATATCTCTCATTTACTCTGCTTACTTGTCGCTTCCATCTAATGATTGGATGTATTTTTTTGTATAAAGCGCTATTTGGTCCCAATCGAACTGAGTTAAAAACCTTTCCCTGTCGATGTATAAATTCAGAGCATCCAAATTATTCAGCTTAGAAGTGAGCATAGCTTCGTTACCTACTTCAAAATAAGTATCTGCAGGCGCTTCTATATCTAAATTAGGGATGATGTCACTCAGCAATACATCGGTTCCCGAACTGATTGCTTCTAATGCCACAATTGGAAGGCCTTCGTGATAAGACGGCAACACGAAAACTTTTGCATGTTGATACAGTGCTTTTAGTTCGCTGCCAGAACGACGCCCTGCGAAAATAATATTTTCAGATGCCATTGCTTTTAGCGACGTGGAGTATTCGTCTTCGTGATCGGTATTACCTACTATAACTAGTTTAAGCTGCGTATTTGCCTTTTTATAAGCGTTTACTAGGTTATGAAAACCTTTTTCTGGTACTAAGCGCCCTACCGTTACAATGTAGCCGCTACTAGTAAGGTTAAGTTGAGCGGGCAAGTCACTCTCTGGTGATCGGCCAGTAAACGAAGGCAGCATACCGTTAGGAACATAATTTATTTTGTGTGCATGTTTTGGGTACTGTTCTTGTAGCCGCGCTGTTAGAGACTTGCCAACCACAAACATTTTCTGCGAAAAAACAACGCCCATTTTTTCCCCAAATTTTAGAATACTTTTTGCAAAACTATTCCACTTTTGCCTGTCGTAATCTGCACCATGATGTGTAACTACTACCTTCATACCCAGCAATCGTGCAAGGGGTGTGAAGAGTGCTGGGCCTATAGCGTGAAGATGAATAACATCGGGCTTTAAAAATAAACGTGCATAAAAAATAGCGATAAAAGTGTGAAGAAAAGTTTCTAAAAATTTGTTTCGCACAGCCCAAACTGAACGCACTTTAACGCCTTCATATTCGCAAGCTTTTTTACTCAAATACGGCGAACGTCCAATAACGGTTATATCGAGATCATCGCTTTTCATTCGGGGGTAAATATTCTGGCAATGAGATTCGATCCCCCCCATTACATCTGGTATTCCACGCAAACCGATAACAACAATATTCATTAAATAGCATTTCCCTGTGTTGGATTTATTCCCATAACTTTTTCAATACTTGAAATAGGCGCTTTACGTTGCTTGTTTGGTTTATTGGCGAAAACTAACGCCCCCATTAAGCTAAAGAATATAAGGCCTTCTATATTCCATAACGGCATAGTCGCCATGTTCATAGCCATAAAACCAAAAAACGATAGTAGCAACAGCTTTTTAAGACCTGAATCAGATAAAGTAAGGGTCTGAAATACAATAGAAACACATAATAATAGGAATGATAGCAGCCCTAGCAAACCGTACTCATAAAGATAAGAAACGAAAGTATTATGTGCATATTGCGCAAAAACACCGCGCCACGAATCAGGTCCAAACCCGAAAAGTTGGTTCAGGAGGTCAGCATTTATAAAGGCGTTTATGTAAAAGCTCCAAATATAAACCCTAGCAGACATTATATCCTTTTCAGCCTCGCTGAAATATATAGGAGCTTTTAAAACAACATCGAGATTAGATATGAGAGTTCCAATATCAGCGAACCGCTCGCGCATCGTTATAGAGAGCGCCATAAAAGCGAGAATGATGACCATGCTAACAATCGTCATAACTGACACTTTTTGAGAGGGGCGAATTCGCTGCTCTATCAAATTGTAATAGAATACGGCTACTGTAGGTAGAACTGCTAACATTGCTGTTCTGTAATTGACTAATATCAGTAAAAACACAGCCAGGCTAAACAGCGTACTTCTAAACTTTATACTTCCGCGCTCTGTTAAACCAATGACAAAAATAAAGCTTACAATAATCATTGAAAACGCAGCTTCGTGATTATACCCGCCTATATAACTGGCTGAACCGTCAGCTTCTGTAGCTTTTACTTCGCCTAACAAAAACGAAAACACTTGTAACATTACTGGCATAACAAACGCGACAGCGAGCTTTTTGAACGTATCTGCGTGACCCTGCATGCGGATTGAAAGAAACAGTGCGCCAGATAGAACTAAGAAGTAACACCATTTAACTAAAACATTAATGGTGCCTGGAATTTCAAAATTTACTATGCCGCTTGCCGCGATGGCCGCGAAGAAAAGGTAATAAGGAAATAGTTTCCTTAAAGTAAAAACAGCAGTAGGTATTAATAGTAAGCCCAAACCAGCTACGCCAATGCTCCCCAATGCATTTATTGAAAAGCCAGCTACTAATGACGAGTAAGTAATGCTATGAAACGCCGACAAAAAGAATCGCAACCATATAGCGCAAATAGCAAACGCAAGATATTTATTGCAGTTCCCAGTTATGGTGCGATACACCAAAATAAAACTTATTAGGCCAACAACTACTTTTAACCCTTCAAACATGTTTATTTGCAAACCTTTTCAATAATGGCTATTACTTTTTCTTGAAAGGCATTGTAAGAAAATTGCTTTGCACAGCTTTTGCTTTTTGCAGCGTAAGATGCCCGAACAGTTTCATCACTGAATGAGCTTAACGCACTTGCAACACCTTCAGCGTTATTTAACTCACAAAGAATACCGTTTTTTTCATTGCTAGCGCCAGTTACTCTGTAAGGGTATTGCTCGGCAATAATTTCCGCAGGGCCAGATTCGCAGTTTGTTGCTATTACTGCTTTTTCTAAACACATGGCTTCAACAATGGCATTAGGGAACCCTTCAGCATTCGACGTGCTTACAAAGTATTCGGCATTGCTTAAATAAGGGTATGGGTTTGCTTTAAAACCAAGAAACTGCGTTTTATTTTCAATTCCCAGTTCTTTAGCTTGTGCTTTTAGGTTCGCTTCTTCATCGCCCACGCCCAGAATCACTAAGTTTTCTGCAATGTTAGCTTTAGCATAGGCGTTAAGTAATAAAGAGAAATTTTTATTTTTGACTAAGCGCCCTACCCCAATAATGTAAGGCTTTGCTGGTAGATCCTGCACACTTTCCGATGCCTGAGCCTGAAGTTGCTCGATATCATACGGGTTATACAGCACCGAAATTTTATCTCTTGATACTGCATAGTTGTCGATAAGGTCGGCTTTTACACCTTCAGAAACGGCTACAACGCTGTCAGCTTTGTTGTAAAGCAAACGAACTAATAGTCGGCTAACACTGTCTTTTAGCCCGCCAGAAAGATGGCTTGTTGTATTAACCCGCTCGCTTATTATGGCTTTAAATTTTAGCCGTTTAGCCAAGATAACGTTTAAGAAGTTACTTCTTGTTAAAAAGCTGAAGCAATATTCTGGGTTCAGATCTGCCAATACGGGTTTTAGTTGCTTATACCCTGAAACCAAACTTCCTTCGGTATTAAGTACTATTTTATTTACGTACTCGGGGCATACCTGTGACTCTGGCAAGTCGTCAAGAAGAATAAGATGGACAGGAACACTTTTAGCAACAAAGTACGATTGCATTATGGTTAATAGTTTAACCATAACTCGTTCAGCGCCGCCGCCTTCAAGTGAATTTATGATAAACACCGCTGGACGCGCTGAGTACTTCATGAAAGTTCCTTTTCGTTGTAATAAAACTACAAACAGTTCTAATGATATCAGGTGTTATTGATATTCGTACATGGTTTCCGCCCTTCAATGCTAATTGATGGCAAGTGCTTATCGAAGCTTTCGAGGGCGCTGCACGATTTACCTAGCTTATAAGAAACACGAATTATGCCAATTATGATCACTTTTGAGTAAAAGATAATTCAGTTAAGCAAAAACCTTTCAAGTTATCACCAAGTTTGCCATCATAACGCAATCACAGGTGAGACAGCGTACAACGTTGTAGTGAAACATTTTTTACATTCGCCTTAATCTATTGCATAAAGTATCCACGGCTTGCACCAAAAAGAACGCTACGTCACGCGAACACAGAACCCAGTCAAACTCCGCAGTTTAATTACTGCTTTTCGCGCTGGCGTTATTATGATGTCTTGCGTATTTGTCGTCGCGTCTGGTATTGCTCAACAAAAAACGGTCTTTACCGAGCAGGTTTATAAGCGGATTAATGACGTATATGGCAGTAACGCTGCCGAAGATGTTGCTGATTGGCGACAACTGATCGATGAATTACAACAAGAGGCGATTGATGAAAAACTCTATTCTATCAACCGCTTCTTTAACCGGTTCGATTTTGTTGACGATCTTGTTCACTGGAACGAAAAGGACTACTGGGCCACCCCTATAGAGTTTATTGCCACTGGCGCAGGCGACTGCGAAGACTACACCATTGCGAAATATTTCTCACTCATTGAGCTAGGTGTACCAGAAAGTCAATTAAGGCTTATGTATGTAACAGCATTAGAATTACGTCAACCTCACATGGTGCTAGCTTATTATGAAACGCCTAGCTCAGTACCTTTAGTTTTAGACAATATTAATCGGCGAATTTTACCGGCGAATAAGCGCAGAGACTTATCCCCTATTTACAGTTTTAATGGTAATGGATTGTGGGCTGCGAAAGCGATGGGAACAGGCCGGAAGTTGAGAGGTAGTGGCCCAATGAAAATGTGGGACGACATGGTAGAGCGACTAGACCGCGTAATGTACGGAGATAAAGAAAAATAATGAGACTATCTACCCAATTAAGTACGAGCTTAGCCATTTTTTTAGTTTTAGTATTTGCTGGCTCTTTCATTATAAATGTAAAGCTAACTCGAGAATATGTTAACGAGCAACTAGCGACTCACGCTCAAGATACAGCAACGTCTTTAGGCCTTTCCATCACGCCTTACATTGGCGAACCCAACGGAATAATCGTTGCGGAGACTATGGTAAATGCCATTTTTGACAGGGGTTTCTATCAGTATATTACGGTCTCTGACATGGAAGGAAATTTACTGATTGAGCGTAAAAACCCAAATACTCAAGATTCAGTGCCTGCGTGGTTCACTAATTTAGTAGAAGTCACACCACCCGTTCAACGAACTGAATTAAACGACGGCTGGACCCTGGCCGGGGAGCTAACCGTTCAAAGCAACCCAGGGCTTGCAAATGAAACGCTTTATGAAAGTGTCAAACAAAGTGCCTTTATGTTTTTTGCCGCGTTCGTTGTAGCCTACATCGCGTTGCTTTTCATAATTACCGCTATTACAAAACCGCTTAGAATCGTGGTTCGCAAGATTAATGACATTCAAAACCAAAAGTTTTCTCAAATAAACTATAAGCCATTTACCCAAGAGCTTACATTTATTACCCAAGCGGTGAATAAGCTGTCTTCATCTGTAGAAGGGATGTTTAAAGAACTTTCCCAAAAAGCAGAACACTTCAAGGCGCAAGCGTACGAAGACAGCCTTACGGGCGTTCAAAACAGAAGTGCCTTCACTCGTCACATGAACGCTTTATTAAGTTCGACAGCCCATTCAGATGAAGGTTATTTAGTTATAATACGACTAGCGCACCTCAACGCTATCAATACTTCTCTCGGAGCCCAAGAGGGCGACAATTACGTTACTTCAGTTGCCAACATTCTTAAGCAGTTCTCCAAAGAGTCGGCTGAGACTACACACTTATTCAGGCTATCAGGCGCCGACTTTGCACTAGTCACTGAAGCCATATCAAAGAGAGAATGTTCAAATAAAATCGAAGATTTAAGTGAAACTCTCGTACATTGCAATCCTCTCAAAGACGGAAATCGCTCGGTGTGGATGGGCGTGGCGCAATTTAGCGATAAGCAGTCTTTTTCCGAAATTATGGAAAATGCTGACAGCGCGCTTATGGCTGCAACTAAACAAGCTAATGGATGGCAATTTGCTTCAGAACTCTCTCATATACACAGTAACACTGCATGGAGAGAAAGGCTTAATGTGATATTGGAGCAACAGTACGCTGACATGCTGATACAACCCGTCATGAGTATTGCTGAAAACACTCCCTCATATTTTGAGGCTTTCGCACGCTTCAAAGACAAAGAAAGCGGCAGTGTTATACCAATGTCGCAGTTAATCCCCGCTTCAGAACGATTGAACCTTATTCCAGAGGTCGATAAGTTGGTAGCAACCCTCGTTTTTAAAAAGCTTTCTCAGGCAAAATGTGATGTGGCCATTAATATTGCAAATGCATCTCTAGCTAATTCCCATTTCAGAACCTGGCTAGTTGCACAATTGAACCAAAACACGGCACTTTGCACTAAGTTGGTGTTCGAATTCGAAGACTCAGCACTCATTCACCATAAAGATGACACCATATCTTTTTGCAAGACTCTAATGACATTAGGCTGCCGCGTAACAATTGAGCACTTTGGAGAAAATCTTGCATCACTTGCAGGATTGAGGGCTATTCAGCCTCATTTTGTAAAAATTTCCGGCAAGCTTACGAAAGATATTCACACAGATAAAGATAATCAGTTGTTTGTAAGTAGCTTGTTGAGCATAGCTCGAGGATTAAATATCAACGTAATTGCTGAGCTTGTTGAGAATGAAGCAGAGTCAGTGGCATTAACTCAACTCGACGTTGCTTATCAGCAAGGTTTTTATTTCGCAAAGCCTACGCTTTGGCAAAATTAAGTTACTTAGCCGAAAAGTCGTATAACAAAGTGAAGACCTAGCACGCTTATTTGTTATACAATGATTACTAATGGTGTTAGCAAGACGCTGACCCGACGTTTTATTTAAAAGGATAAGCTATGCGTAGCAACGTTATTTTATCTCTACTTTTGATTGCACTGGTTGTGCTAACGCCTGTTTCTTCAGCGCAAGAAAATAGCGCACCGGGCACTCAAGTAAGAACGTTACTTGTTAATGAACTTGATAACGGAGCGAATATACAAGACGCCGCAAATCAAGTTAGTCAGACTGTAATCAATGAAGGTCTTTACTTCGATGCTGCAGGCACTGCGTATTTATCTGACAACCAAGATTCATTTGAATCTGTAGTAAGTTTACTTAACGAAAATGCCACAGGGTTCGAATTAGCCATCGCTGGATTTACACAATTTCCAGATCAAGCATCTCAAATCATAACGATTACTGTTTTAATGTTTCCTGAGAGTGCAAGCGAGATCTACAATATCGCTCTTCAAATGCAGGTAATTAGTGAAGACGATGCACTGCTAGCAGTTATTAATGCTGGTGTAGATCCAAGCACATTAACAGCTACTGCAGCAGGTGGAACGGGCAATACGTTTTCTCCGCTTGGTGTCGGTACTGGGGCAGCGGGTGCAGGTGGTGGTGATACAACAATTTCTGCCAACTAACCAAAACGTAACTGCTTAAACTTTAACTATTTTTGTTGTAGTTGTTTATGGTTAATGTTCTGAAAACCGAAAAGTTTCTTTTCGGTTTTCTTTTATTCACTTTGTTCTGGCTTCCTCTGTCGTTGGGCGCAAATCGCCCGTGGGCGTGGGCGCTGATGCAAATGTCGCTGTTTTCAATTGGCGGCACCTTGGTTCTGCTAAACACTTCTCTACTTCATCAACTCTACACAAAATATCGAACATTCATTATTCTTTGGGTTATTTTTCTTGCTTGGCAGCTTATCAATATTGTTCCTCTACCCTTTGCGCTGGTCGAGGCAATAAGACCTGAACGTGTAAGCTACCTCTTAAGTGAGCAATGGGGTAACCAAGAGAACGTCACTTCAAAGTGGCTATCTTTGAGTTTTGATGTAGGCCAGAGCGACGTAACTTTCTTCAAGTCTCTTGCCTATTGCTTTCTATTTTTCATCGCATTAACCCTTGTCAATTCAGCTAAGCGTTTACGCTACACCCTTATAGTCATTAGCGCAGCTGGCATATTTCAAGCTATCTACGGCGCACTAGAAGTACTTTCAGGTATTAAGTACAGCCTGGTGTTCAAGCAGCCGGTTTCGCACATCGCGACTGGCAGCTATATTTACAAGAATCATTACGCAAATTTTCTAATGCTCTGTTTGAGTGCCGCAATCGGGTATTTGATAGCGAGTTTGCATCAAGACAACACCACCAGTAAACGAGAAAGGCTGCGAAGGCTGGTGAAGTTTTGGCTAAGTAACAAAGTACTATTTAGAATAGGCATAATTATAATGGTGATTGCGTTAGTCATGTCCCGTTCTCGAATGGGTAATAGCGCTTTTTTTATAGCCATGACAATTACTGCCACGCTCGGCTTGATTTACTTTAAGCCCCGTCAAAAAAGCTATATCACTTTGTTTATCAGCATGCTGATTATCGATATTTTGTTAGTCAGTAGTCTTTTTGGCCTCAAGCAAGTGCAACAGCGCTTAGAACAAACAAACTTTGCACAAGAAAGTAGAGATGAAGTAATAACAGACGCACTCCCCCTCTTAGGTAAATACGGACTAATAGGTACCGGAGGTGGAACTTTTTACACCGTTTACCCTCAATTTCAGAGTGAAAGTATCCAGCACTTTTACGATCACGCACACAACGAATATCTTCAATTTAGCATTGAGTTTGGTGTCGTAGGTGCCTTTGTTCTTGCTCTGCTAGTGCTGCTGTGTACTAAAAATGCACTTAGCGCCGTTCGAAATAGACGCCACCCTTTACCCAGGGGCACCGCTTTTGCAAGTATTATGGCAACTATCGGCATGGCTTTGCACAGCAGTGTGGATTTCCCTCTACAAGCACCAGCAAATACGGCTATATTTATTGTTCTTCTAGCATTAGGAGCGCTAAGCAGAAATATTTCTATGGGAAGGCAATCACATAGATAAACTGCTTAACTCAATTTTTTCTCGATCGTTTTATCGTAAAAGGACGCAGTGTGGTTTTAAAAATTAAACGCCCCGTTAGAGAAGAGCCCAACGTTCAACACATGCTTGAGCGTATGCCGAAAAAAGTAGCTGACTCATTCTCTGATGAACAATTATCTCATTTAAATACTGCGCTTGCGGGAAGACGTTGGGGTAATCATAAAGTGGATGTTCGGGGCACCATTAGCCTCCTACGCAGCCGCTATTATTTCGTAGTGTTAGCTGGAACAGATAAACGAGATTTATCCAGAACTGAAAGTAGAATTGGCAGAATTGCTATGGCAGCAACTGTTGCGCTTTTTTTCTGCGTATCGTTAATACTTGGTTTGGTACTTCTTTATATCCTCAAAAGTTGGTTAGGAATAAACCTTTTCGAAGGATTTTCACTGGGGCTTTGGGACTGGTTGAAAGGAAAAAGTTAATTTCGGTCGTTTTTAGTCGTATGTCACGCAATTAGGTATACGCTTTTTGACAGGGTAACTCGAAGTATTCAACCAACGACACACTACTTCCTCTGCGCTATGCTTTTGGATAGCTTCTAAAACAAAATTTCTGCTAAGTGGATTTTGAATTCCTAAATCTAAATGGCGCTTTAATAGATCTTTCACTTTTACATAATGCACTGAGCGTGCGGCAAACATGTCTAAGCCATATTCTACGATAAATTTGTGCACTATGGCATCTTGTGCTCCCACATCAACGGCACGCGTTACATAATCATAGAATGCACTATCTAATTCTCTCTGTTTCCACTTAACTGACGCTAGCCCTATCCAACTGCCGCTCCAATTCGGTCTTAGCTCTAGACTCTTTTCGTAGGCGGTAAAGGCTTGGTATAAATTTCTCTTCGAATCAAAAGCTGCTGTTTGAGTGTCGCTCGACACGCCGGCTTCACCCACACTATATGCTTTCCATTCATATAATTGCCCTTGTACTTGATAGTAGAGTGCGTTTTTCGGGAAATAACTAAGCGCTGTTTCTATTTTATTTAGAGCTCGCTCTATCTTCTCTGTAGTCGCACGCTCAGGCCTTTGCTGCCACATATCGATGTTATTCTTTACGCTATAGTACGCATTACCCGCAATAAAAAGCTGCACACTCCACACTAAACTCCATAACGCCATAAGCGCTACGATCCATTTAAGCGCTATACTAAAAATTTGTTGGTTGTGAAAGCTAGCGAGATGAAACGCCTTCATTAAACACCTTGCCTAAGTGCTTTACCTATTATTTCACCAGGCTTGTTAATGAAAACGTCTTGAGCGAAGACCCTATCGAAGGCAGCGACAACGTCAAACGCATCTCTCATGTCATTAGGCCGTCGTACTAAATCATGGGTATCAGAGGCAACGACATGAAATGCTTTTCGCTGCATTAAACTTAATGCAAATTGTGCTACGTTGTCTCCAAATCGCCCCGTCAAAGCGCCAGCGGTAACTTGAAACAAACACCCTTGTCGTTGAAGCCAGCTAAACTTAGTTGGCTCTGCTAACAACTCCCGATTCCGTTCTGGATGCGCTATAAGAGGTTGAACGTTATTTCTTAATAGCCATTTAACTAGGGTCTCAAGCCCCTGGGGAACATGGCTATGAGGCATTTCAAGCAGAAGTATTTTTTTATCGCTTAGTTCACCGATGAATGGTAGCTCCCCTTGTTTCAACCAAACGGGAATAAGCTCATTCACTCTCACTTCAGCTGCATAAGAAAGTGTTAAGGGAATCGCCGCTGCTTTGACAGCTTTCACAAACTCATCAAATACAGGCTTTATTGTGCTGGGAGAATTGTCGAAGTAGCCTTTATGGATATGAGGCGTGCAAACCATGTGACTTACGCCACAGTCAACAGCTTGCTGTGCCATTTCTATGGCGATATCTAAAGACCTGGCACCGTCGTCGATGCCAGGCAATATATGACTATGTATATCTATCAATAATTACTGTTAGCTGTCTTTATGACTCGTATAACCGTATTGGTCGTAGAATCCAGCATACCTTTGTGCTGCACCAGATTTACGTAAGTCTACTTGATTTAGCACTACCCCATCAAGACGATGACCAACTTGAAGGAATCGAGACAAACCATTATTTATTAACTTCTCACTGGTACTGTCTGCACGAACTACGTAGATTACAGAATCACATGAGTTTGCAATAACCATAGAGTCACTAACAGCTTGAGTTGGTGCAGTATCAACAACAACGTATTTGTACTGGGTCTTGAGCTGGGCGATAAGTTCGCCGAAGCCTTTGTCAGCTAGCAATTCTTGTGGATTTGATGGGATAGTTCCTGCGGATAATATATCTATCTTAGATTCTTCATCCTGCACTAAGCATTCATCAAAAGTATGTGATTTTAAGATTAAGTTCGCAACACCGGGCTGGTAATTTGGAATGCCAAATTGCTTGCCAACGCTAGGACGACGTAAGTCGGCATCAATCAGTATGGTCTTATCCAGCTGCCCCAAGGCAAACGCTAAATTAATCGAAACGGTAGTTTTACCTTCTTTAGGCACGCTCGATGTAATCATTATGGCCTGCTGCTCTTTATCTAAATTCAATAATGATAGGCTAGTTCGCAGGGTACGAACCGACTCTGCAAATTGATGCTTTTTACCATCAAAGAACGAACGAATTGGTAAGTCAGTCTTCTTCTTGTGTGGAAGCCATGGGATAAGACCCAACATACGCTGTCCAAGTTTACGCTCAACATCTTCAACCGAACGAATACCGCTGTTAAGGGTTTCCATTGCAATGGCCAAGAAAACGCCAAAGCCCATACTAAAGACAAAAGCAGCACCTATTAACAGCTTTTTGTTGGGCTCGGAAGGCGTATATTTGGGTAACGCCGCGTCGAGTACTCGCGCATTTGCTGACTCAAAGCCGCCCAGCTCATCGGTTTCCTTCAAACGAGTAAAGAAAGAGTTGTAAAGCTGCTGATTAATATCAACTTCACGTTGCAGAGCTCGCCGCTGGTTGTCTAACGCTGACAGTGAACGGAACTCAGCTTTCGCTTGCGCGACTTCTTGCTCTAGCTGTACAACGCGGTCTTCCGACACTTCGTATTGCGTTGTAATACTCGTTATCAAATCTCTAATCTGACTGCTCAGTGTTTCCCGAATAGAAGAGAGCTCTGCATTCGCAGCAATCATTCTAGGGTGTTTAGGGCCATAAACTTTACTTAGCTCGCTCACGCGCGTCATCGCCTTTGCTTCGTCACGTCGAACATCTCTGATGGTTGGGTGATTCAGTACTTCAGGAAGACGCGCTATGTCTTCTAACGAAACATCGTTGCGCGTTTGTCTATAAATAACAGCATTGAGCTTAAGTGCGGTTTGCGCATCGAGTAACTGCTTGCTCAGCTGCTCTAGTTCATCGGCCGCTAAGCCCACTACACCATCTATGTTAACGACTTGATTTTGTTCGTAAAACTTAGCAAGATTACGTTCAGCCACGGTAAGCTTTTGCTTGAGGCCTTCTAAGCTATCTGTAAGAAAAGACGTTGCTTTCGCAGTCATATCAAGCTTAGCCTGCAGATAGTTTTCAATGTAGACGTCTGCGACTGCGTTAGCCAGTTCTGCTGAAAGTGTAGGTGATTCAGTAGTAATGGTTATTCTCATTACTTGCGTATTATCGACCATTTCAACGGTAAGTGCGCTCATTAAGAGTGAAGTAGCTTTGCGCTTTTTTGCCGCTAAAATTTGCTCTTCAGTTAAATCTTTAGGCTCTTCCTGTGGAAGAAACGGTAAAGCTTCGACTACCCTAGCTTTTAGTTCATCGAATAGACTAGGGCCCTCATCAACTGGCATAAACTCTTCGTTGTTATAAAGCGATAAGCTTTCAACCGTGCGTTCTGCAATTTGACGGGACTGCAGTATTTCAAATTGCGTTTGCATGTAGTCCTTGCGCTTTGTGTCAAGACCATATACTTCTTCTATTGAAACAACGTTCGCCTTTTCTGCCTCTACTAAAATAGTTGTAGTAGAAGTGAACATGGGCGTCATACGCATAACTAGCAATGCAACTAAGATCGTAAATGCAATTGCTAATGATACAATTCGAAATGCGTAACGCTTAATAATTCCCAAATAATGAGCAATGTCGATGGTCTCATTTTCAAACACACCAGCATTGAACTCTTCCCTGCCATTTACTGCCATTTTATTTCCTGCACGCTACGTAATTTAGAAGAAACGCTGATTGATGGTGATAATATCACCAGGCTGAATCATATCGCTCACGGTTACGGTGAATTCGTTTGTTCTGCCGTCCTTTTCACGAATTATGGTAATTTTGTCGCGGGCCGCTCGCTCTGTGTAACCGCCGGCTAATGCAGCTGCTTTATTAACAGAAAGGCCTGGTTGATATGGATAGCCGCCCGGCCTTTTCACTTCACCATCAATAAAGAAGGGCCTGTATTCAACGATAGCTACTGAGACAGAAGGGTTAACCAAATAATCCCCTAGCAAACCATCATAAATTTTCTTTTCGACTTCATCGGCAGTTAAGCCTACCAATTTAATTTCCCCTAAGAATGGATAATTAATTGTACCGACGTCAGGTAGACGTACTTCCATCGAAAGATCATCTTGGCCAAAAACACTGATTTTTATTCTGTCACCAGATCCAAGTTGATACTGACTCATGCTCAAGTTTCCTTCCTGAGCGAAGGAGAACGCCGAGTAAAGAATTATGAATAGTATCGAAGCTAAACTAATTACCTGTCGTTTCACAGTGTTACCTCAGCAGTTACCCCAATTTCGCTCTTATCATAGCCAATGGTCTCTCGGTTACTATCGCGATCTGTATACTGATAATAAGTGCTGAATTTTAACCATCTGCGAGCTTGATAACTTAAAGATGCTGAGTAATTTATGAGTTCGTCGTCTCTATTATCGATATCAATTTCGTTAAATACATATTCGTCATCTTGTTGAGTGACACTAAACGAGGTACTTAAACGCTCAAGCCAATCATGATTCCAGCGAACACTATAGTTTTGTCCACGGATGAAATCGCCTTCACCATTCGTTTCGAAGGTATCTGCACTTGTCGAGATTCTAAACGTAGAATAGCTCACTGGTTGCCAATCTATTCCAACCTCCCAATCTGTGCCGTAGAATGTCCCTCGTGATTGATCCTCAAACTCTTTCTCTTTATAACCTACTTTTGCAAAACCTGTTGTCGCAGCAGTGCTTTCCCAAACAACACCAACTAAAACGCGTGTCTCATCACTGTCGCGAGTGACAAAGTCTAACTGCTCATCATATCTAACGTAGGTTTGCGTAATATCAATAACAGCACTAGTTGCAGCTCCAATTTGGTAGCCAAACTCACCGCCAACCATGGTTTTTACCCTATCGCGGATCAAATAGGCGTCTTCAGATCTGTCATAGTCTAGTGATTGTCGACGTGTTTTTAATGTAATAAGACCATCAGAAGTCACGGCACCATACGTGTATTCAGCAGAAAGGTTCGAGCTTTTATAAGTATCTGGTGTTGAAATATCCAACCCAGAACCAATTGAGAAGCCGGTTCCGCGATCTTCATGACCATCTTCATATTGAGCGAGCGCACTCACACGATGACGACTATTCAATTCAAAGTCGCCCGAAGCTTCTACAAAATGGTCAGTATAATCATCATTGCTACTGGAAAAATATACACCACGCTCCAGTCTATAACCAATCTGAACGGGGTTGCCGTTGACTTGTGTAGCGGCAATAAGTTCAGGGGATAAAGTGGTACGCCAGCTGTATATTTTACTTTGGTTATCTCGTGCATTCGCCACGTTGTCAACATACGCCATCGAAGACGTAAATGAAGGGATCAAATCAAATTGCCCAGCTTGAATTCGACCAGCCTCTTGGGCAAATAGAGTCGGTGTGGCGCAAATTACCGACAGAGCTATTATGCTTTTGGTCCTTTTTAACATGTTATTTCCTTCCTACGATGGCTTGGGTGTATTAAAACGGTGCATTATTTCGATATAGCGCTTTCAAATACATCCTTACGTAAACGCTATAAACCGCGAAACAGCCGGAATATGTGTAATTCTTACAAACTAAACAAGGTGAATGCCTTAATAGTTCATGGATAATCAATGTCGAGCAATAGGCGTGCCGCTTTTGCTTTGCTAGGCTGTGAACATTACTAGCGAACACATTAGAGCAAAAGTCAATTTGCTCTATATTGTTTGACTCAACAGTCAGTTAACAAAGTACTGCAACTTATACCTAGGTATTGTTGCATCTATATGTCCAAGGCTGCAAACGCGGTATATGCTATCTTAATTATATTGTTCATGAAAAGCGCTAGCGCCGTATTCTACTCATTTTGCACCAAATTAGTACGGAATGAACTTTGTTTTTGTAATAAAATTACAATATCCATATAATACGCTGTTGCTAGAGCACTTAAGCGCTAGACGTGAAAAATTTCAACGCGAATATAATCAGCACGTTGTGATTATTCATCTTACGCGCTTAAAAGTGGGCACAGTATTTGCCTAACTTCCATAAGTTGTCTTCGCTATTCTTCTTAATTCATGGCTTAGCTTGTTTTTGTTGTCGTTAGCTTTGGCTACAGGCTTCACTTTTTCACTTAGAGATTACTTAAATGGACAATAGAGTAGAATCTAACAAAGCACTTAAAGCTCACCCCGTTGAGTCTAATACTAATGGTGGTTTGGTAGTCAGGAACCAAAGTGGTTTTTCAACCATTTACAGACTCATCGATCTTTCGCTGGTAACGATTTTGTATTATTCAGCAGCAGCGTATTACGGTACCCAGATAGATACCACCAGCTTAATTCTTCTTTTTGTAAACGTTATTTGCTTTCAAATTTCTGCCGAAGGCGTTGAGTTATATCGGTCGTGGCGTGGGCACAGAACGCCTGAAATGCTGAGAGCGGCTGCAATCACATGGACATTGAGCGTTCTCGGTACCATGTCAATGGGGTACTTTTTCGTTCAAGAAATAAAAACGCCCCCACCTGCAATATTGCTTTGGTTTGCATCTTCGTTTGTCGTTTTGATTCTGTGGCGTTTTATTATGCGCAAGTTCCTCTTCCGCATCCGCAAAAGTGGCTTGAACACACGCCGTTCAATTATCATTGGCGCTACTCATTTAGGTGCGAATGTTGCTCTTCAGATACAACAGAACGAACATTTAGGTATTCGCTTTAACGGTATTTATGATGACCGTGAAGCAGAACGTCTCCCTCATGAGATGCAGGGCGCTGTGCTCGGCAACATTGAAGAAGCCATAGAAATGGCCAAGCGCAACGAAGTTGATTACATCTACATAGCATTGCCAATGAGTGCAGAAAATCGCATTCGTGCAATTCTTGAACAGTGCAGCGATACCACCGCTAACGTTTATGTAATTCCGAACTTCTTTATGTACAACTTGCTTAACGCTCGCTGGCAAACCGTGGGTAATGTACAGGCACTAAGTGTATATGACACCCCTTTCCAAGGCGCCAGTGACGTATTGAAGCGGTTTGAAGATGTTGTATTAAGCAGTCTGATTTTAATGTTGATATCCGTTCCCATGTTAGCAATTGCGGCCGCAGTTAAGCTCACATCTAAAGGGCCAGTCATTTTCAAACAAAAGCGTTACGGATTAGATGGTAAACAAATTACGGTTTACAAATTCCGGTCTATGACTACGCAAGACAACGGAGCAGTTGTTAAGCAAGCAACGAAAAACGACGCGCGTTTAACCAAAATAGGTGGTTTCTTAAGGCGCACATCGTTAGATGAACTACCTCAGTTTATCAATGTTCTGCAGGGTCGCATGTCAATTGTAGGCCCTCGCCCGCACGCGGTTGCTCACAATGAGGAATATCGTAAGATCATCACAGGTTACATGCTGCGGCATAAAGTTAAGCCTGGTATTACAGGTTGGGCACAAGTAAATGGTTTGCGCGGTGAAACGGAAACCACTAACAAGATGGTACAGCGTGTAGAGTACGATTTAGACTATATACACCGCTGGTCTATTTGGTTCGATATTAAAATTGTATTCATGACTGTATTTAATGGATTCATTAACAAAAACGCATATTAGAAGTACACCAAATCAAGAAAAGGACATCATCATATGAAACCTGTTGTATTGGCTGGCGGCACTGGTAGCCGCCTTTGGCCAAAGTCTCGCGCCGCTCTTCCAAAACAGTTTTTGTCGCTTACATCCAACAGCACGATGCTTCAAGATACAATAACTCGACTTAAAGGAACCAATGCGGAGCCTCCTGTATTTATATGTAACGATGCGCATCGATTTTTAGTTGCTGAGCAGCTTCGTAAAAAAAATATAGAACATGATGGTATTTTATTAGAGCCCGTTGGGCGAAATACTGCACCAGCAATAGCGCTTGCGGCATTACATGCCACAAAAAATGAGAATGACCCTGTTCTTCTTGTCCTCGCTGCGGATCATTTAATTAAAGACCAAAGCGCATTTCATAGTGCCATTACTAAAGCAGAAGTATTAGCAAACGAAGGAAAGCTTGTAACTTTTGGTATAGTTCCAGACCAGGCCCACACCGGCTATGGCTACATCAAGGCTGGAAATGTACTGAATGTTGGATTTGAGGTAGCTGAGTTTGTCGAAAAGCCAGAACTTGAAACAGCAAAACAGTACGTTGAGTCAGGTGATTTTTTCTGGAATAGCGGCATGTTTATGTTTAAAGCCAGCCGTTATATTGAAGAATTAGGTAAGTATCACCCCGAGATGCTAGAGATTTGCCGTCGCGCAATTGAAACTGAAGCACCTGATTTAGACTTTATTCGAGTTGACTCTGAAATTTTTGCTACGTGTCCTGACGACTCTATTGACTATGCAGTGATGGAAAAAACTGACAGCGCTGCAATGGTGCCATTAGATGCAGGGTGGAGCGATGTAGGCAGTTGGACATCGCTTTGGGAAACCGCCGATAAAGATGACAACGGCAACGTTTGTGTAGGCGATACGATTTTAGAAAATACTAAAAATAGTTACGTGAACGCAGAACAGCGATTAGTATCTGTCATTGGCTTAGAAGACGTTATTGTTGTCGAAACCAAAGATGCCGTTATGGTCGCACATAAAGATGACGCTCAAAGTATTAAGACCGTGGTCAACAGGCTAAAAGCTGAAAAACGTCCTGAGTTTGAATTCCATCGCGAAGTTTTCCGTCCGTGGGGTAGCTACGATTCAATTGACAGCGGTGCACGCTTTCAAGTTAAACGTATTACGGTAAAACCTGGTGAAAAACTATCTGTGCAAATGCACCACCACCGCGCTGAGCATTGGATTGTGGTATCGGGCAGTGCCAATGTGACTATTGATGACAATACTCAATTAGTAACAGAGAACGAATCTGTCTATATCCCAATCGGTGCAGTACACGCACTAGAAAACCCCGGAAAAATCCCTCTAGAGCTTATAGAGGTGCAATCGGGCGCATACCTTGGTGAAGATGATATAGTTAGGTTGTCAGACCGCTACGGGCGTGTAGAGAAAAAATAATAGCACTAAGTGCTAAATTGCGAATATAAGCAGAGCTTTGGCTCTGCTTTTTTGTGCTTAAAATTCCACATGTAGAAGCCCCCCTACTCTTTTGTTCTTTGCGCATGAAAACCTAGAGTAAAGCTAGAGAAGGCGCGCTTTTCTACAGATATTCAATAAGTGGATATTAGAAGGGCGTTGTTAAACTATGGACTAGATAAGTTTAAAACAAAGTCTGAACCCCAAAAACGAAAAAAGGCGAGCATCCTGCTCGCCTTTTTCCGAAAGAACTTAAACTTAATTAGTTAATAATTAAGCTAATGCGCCTTTAGCCGCTTCGACTAGTGCGCTGAAAGCTGCTTTGTCATGTACTGCGATGTCGGCAAGGATCTTACGATCGATTTCAACAGACGCTTTCTTCAAACCGTTAATGAAACGGCTGTATGACATACCATTTTGACGAGCAGCAGCGTTAATACGTGCAATCCATAGTTGACGGAATTGACGCTTGCGCTGACGACGGTCACGGTAAGCATATTGACCAGCTTTAGTTACAGCTTGTACCGCTACGCGATATACACGTGAACGTGCGCCGTAATAACCTTTTGCCTGCTTGAGGACTTTTTTGTGACGAGCACGTGCGATAGTGCCGCGTTTTACTCTAGCCATTAATCAGTCTCCTAAGTCTTATACGTAAGGCAACATGCGCTGAACCAATTTGGTATCAGAGTCATGAACCAGTTTTTTGCCACGAAGGTGACGTTTACGCTTAGAGCTCTTCTTAGTCAGAATGTGACGTAAGTGAGACTGTTTGCTTTTAAAGCGGCCAGAACCCGTTTTCTTAAAACGTTTGGCGGCACCGCTTACAGTTTTCATTTTAGGCATTGCTAAAACTCCGCATTGTTTAATATCGGTATTTTTCGTGTTGCAGTCACTTCATACCGGTTAATGTTTAGCAGCAAGGTGTTTAAGGGTGCAGATTCCTTAAAACTTTAGACCGTTACTACTTCTTATTTGGGGCTAGCACCATGATCATCTGACGGCCTTCCACACGACGTGGGAAAGACTCGCATGTAGCGATATCTTCTAAATCGGTTTTAACGCGGTTAAGTAGATCGATACCGATGTCTTGGTGCGCCATTTCACGACCGCGGAAGCGGATCGTAACTTTGGCTTTATCACCACCTTCAAGAAAGCGACGCAGGTTGCGCAGTTTGACCTGGTAATCGCCTTCATCAGTGCCAGGGCGAAATTTAATCTCCTTGACCTGAATTTGCTTCTGTTTTTTCTTCTGCTCTTTTTGAGCTTTACTTTTTTCGAAGAGGAATTTGCCATAGTCCATAACTTTACAGACTGGCGGCTCGGCATTCGGACTGATTTCTACAAGATCTAGGCCCGCTTCTTCTGCGTTACGAGTAGCTTCTGCTAGAGAAACCACACCAACCTGTTCACCGTCTTTGCCAATTAATCTTACTTCTCTGGCTTTAATCTCATCGTTAATGCGGGCTTTGTCGCCCTGAGCCTTGTTGTTAGCGCCTTTAATGTGCTATTCCTCCAAACATTTAATTCTTTTGTCTGCTTTTGGGAGGTCGGTTGACCCAAAGTAAAACCAAAAGCAGACACCTTAATTGTGTATTATACACAATTTGCTCAACTACTTAATCGTCTTTTCAACAACTTCTTGTTGAGCCATGGCAATAAAGTCTTCCAGGCGCATTTTGCCTAGGTCGTCACCGCGACGAGAGCGCACTGCTACTTCGCCCGCTTCCATTTCTTTATCGCCCACAACTAGCATATACGGAATACGCTTCAAAGTGTGCTCGCGGATTTTAAAGCCGATCTTCTCATTTCGCAAGTCAGACTTTGCTCTAAAACCTAATTCTTGCAGTTTTTTTACACAATCTGAGGCATATTCAGCTTGTTTGTCGGTAATATTCATTACCACAACCTGCTGAGGTGCCAACCAGAGTGGGAAGAAACCTGCAAATTCTTCGGTCAAAATTCCAATGAAGCGTTCTAGTGAACCTAAAATAGCGCGGTGAATCATTACCGGCACTTTGCGTTCGCCATCTTCTGCTACATAAGTAGAGCCTAAGCGACCTGGCATTGAGAAATCTAGCTGTACGGTTCCGCACTGCCATGCACGGTCTAAGCAATCGTGCAGTGTAAACTCAATTTTTGGCCCGTAGAACGCTCCTTCTCCAGGCTGATAATCGAACTCGATGTCATTAGCTTTAAGTGCATCTGCAAGCGCAGCTTCTGATTTATCCCAAATCTCGTCAGCACCTACGCGCTTTTCTGGGCGAGTAGACAGCTTAACTTTGATATTTTCGAAACCAAACGCAGCGTATGTCTCGTACACCATCTTAATACAGCCACTCACCTCTTCTAGGATCTGTTCTTCAGTACAGAAAATGTGAGCATCGTCTTGTGTAAAGCCACGAACACGCATTAGACCGTGTAGTGCACCCGATGGTTCGTTACGGTGACAGCAGCCAAACTCAGCCATACGAAGAGGCAGGTCGCGGTACGACTTCAAACCTTGATTGAAAATCTGTACGTGGCCTGGGCAGTTCATTGGCTTAACGGCATATTCACGCTTTTCAGATTCAGTCGTAAACATGTTTTCAGCGTATTTGTCCCAGTGACCTGACTTTTCCCAAAGCGAGCGGTCCATCATTAATGGGCCTTTTACTTCGTCGTAACCGTATTCGCGTAGTTTCTTACGAACGTAGCTTTCAAGCTCGGTATAAATTGACCAACCGTCGTTGTGCCAAAACACCATGCCTGGCGCTTCTTCTTGCCAATGGAAAAGGTTAAGTGCTTTACCAATTTTACGGTGGTCGCGCTTTTCAGCTTCTTCTAAGCGCTGTAGGTAAGATTTAAGCTGCTTCTTATCTGCCCACGCAGTACCGTAAATACGCTGAAGCATTTTGTTGTCGCTATCGCCACGCCAGTAAGCACCCGCCACTTTCATCAGTTTGAAGTGATGGCAGAACTTCATATTTGGCACGTGAGGGCCACGACACATATCTGTGTATTCTTCGTGGTGATACAGTGCTGGGCGGTCGTCCTTGCTGATGTTCTCATCAAGAATTTCCATTTTGTAGCTTTCGCCGCGCGCTTCAAATGCATCGCGTGCTTCTCGCCAGCTAACTTTGTTCTTAACCACGTCGTAATTAGTTTTAGCCAGTTCAAGCATACGCTTTTCTAGTTTAGCTAAATCTTCCTGGGTTAGGCTTTCTTCCATATCAACATCGTAGTAGAAACCGTTGTCGATAACAGGGCCGATAGCCATTTTGGTGTTAGGCCAAAGTTGTTTGATAGCGTGACCTAACAAGTGCGCGCAACTGTGACGAAGAATTTCTAAACCTTCATCGTCTTTTGCAGTAATAATTTGAAGTTGTGCGTCCGCGTCAATCATATCAACGGCGTCAACTAACTCACCGTTTACTTTTCCTGCAATGGTTGCTTTGGCTAAACCAGGGCCAATATCATTTGCAACATCTAGTACAGAAACAGCGTTATCGAAAGCGCGTTGGCTTCCATCAGGAAGGGTAATTACAGGCATTTTAATTCCTTTACAGTGGTGACGCCTACTCTGCGCCACATGCATATTTTTGAAAATTTAATCGTGCTTTATAGCACTCGAAACTTGCTTTATTTGAAGCGACTAAAGTACAGCATAAAAATACAGCGCATTGGTACTGCAAAACTGTATACGCGTCGAACTTACTGAGTTTTCTCAGTATTAAAGCAAGTTGTGGATTATAACCAGTGTAGGGGCAACTTCAATATCGAAAAGCCTTTATTGGCTAATTTGTGAAGGTTTGATTTCGTTTAGGAAGATTTTGAGTAGGAATTTATGCATTTCACCGTTTTTATCCCATACTTTAGTGTAAGGCGATAAAGGCTGCTGGACTGGTTCTTTGCAGGTGCTCTAGTGTGCCATAGGAAAGTAGTCACTCAACACTCCAATCGCCTTGAAAAAAGCATTAGAACAAGCAGAGCGTACAATATGTGGCATTTTATTAGCGAGCATATTTCAGATGAAACCCAGCAATTTTTTATCTGCCAAAAAGCACAGCGCGTAAGCGGCGGAGATACGCACGAAAGTTACATCATAAAGGATACGACCCATCGCTACTTTGTTAAAACCCGCAAATATGATGATACTCAGCAATTATCTCATGAAGCCGAAGGACTAGCGGCCATCGCTAACACGCAAACCATTGCTACCCCGCGAGTCATTTGCCATGGAATTACAGCCAATGAAACGCCCAATATGGAATATTTGGTACTTTCTCACGTTCGATTTATTGAACCTACTGAAAATGACTATTTCATTTTAGGACAGCAACTCGCTGCACTTCATGCGGTTAACGCCTACACCAGCTATGGGTGGCCGCATGACAATTACATTGGCGCCAGTGTACAAACCAATGGAAAAATGGCGTCTTGGGCTGACTTTTTTGCAGAAAAACGAATTGGTAGCATGCTAGAACGCTTGGCATCAATTGGTACATGGAAAAGAGAAGATGGCAATATAGACAATATTGTTACTCGAGTAAGACATCTCTTGAGCTTACATCAACCCCACCCTTCCCTACTTCATGGCGATTTATGGGCGGGTAACGCGGGATTCAATAAGAAAGGGCCAGTCTTATTCGACCCAGCGGTGTACGTTGGCGACGCCGAAACCGACCTTGCTATGGCCGAATTGTTTGGCGTTTTTCCCCAATCATTCTTCGAGGGCTACCATCAACACACCCCAATCGAAAATAATTACCGCTTAAGAAAACCAATTTACCAGCTTTACCATATTTTAAATCACGGGTTATTATTTGGCGCGCACTACATAGCGCAAGCCAAACAAATATTAGACGACATTTACAAGCACTAATGCGACATGCAAACTAGCTCGCATTTCTTGTCCATCATTCGTTTAATCGTCGTATGGTTGCCACCCCCACTTAACAATGAACATGCAGGCGATAGATAGACAGCATACGATTTAAAATAGAGAGCAGCTTTAATTATGAAAAACTCAGGCCCTGTTGCATTTATTACCGGGGCAGCAAAACGAATAGGCGCCGCTATGGCGTGTCAGCTTCATAGCGAAGGCTATCGCGTTATTATTCATTATGGACATTCCAAAGACGATGCACTCGCACTGACTGAAAAACTTAACAATCAGCGAGCGGATTCAGCTATCTGCCTTCAGGCCAACCTTTGTAATTCAGACGAAGTAAGTGCACTTGGGCAGCGAGCATTAGGCATTTGGGGTCAGATAGACGTTTTAGTAAATAATGCTTCTAGTTTTTACCCCACTCCGGTGGGCGAAATTTCAGAAGACGACTGGGTATCTCTGATAGGCAGTAACGTGAAGGGGCCATTGTTTTTGTCACAAGCATTGGCACCAGCATTAGCGGTAAGTAAAGGCTGCATTATCAATATGGTCGACATGCATATCGATCGTCCACTTCCCAAGCATAGTGTTTATTTGATTGCTAAATCAGGCCTTGCCTCACTGACCAAGTCACTAGCAATAGACTTAGCACCCCATGTTCGCGTAAATGGTATCGCGCCAGGGGCTATTTTGTGGCCAGAAAGAGAAATGGGTGATGATGAAAAAGAAAAATTATTGTCGAGTATTCCGTTAGGGGAATTAGGTACACCTGCAGACATTGCCAAGACATTGTCGTTCTTGGTATCAGCCCCCTATATCACAGGACAAATCATTTATGTCGACGGCGGGCGCGGACTTCATACCGGTGCCTCCGCGTGAGGAAATTTCAACGAAAAGCCTTGCAACCAAAAGTTTCGCACTTAAGAAGCGCCTGCCGAAATGTCATTATCAGCGTGGGCTTACTTTCTTTAACGGGTTGTTTTGGCGGTAGTACTGTGAAGCAAAGCATTGATGATTACGCCGCACGGCTTTCTCGCGTGCTCGATATGCCCCTACCCGACTCGTTTAACAATAAGATTACTACACCACTTCCCAAACTTGCCGACTCCGCAACGCTTAAGCACACCATTGAAGGCGTGAGTATAAACCTGCGTGAGTTTTATGCGCTGCAAGATTGTGAGCTGGGCACTGTAGTTGCCGAGCGCAATACGTCACTAGGAAAAAGTCAGTTGCCATCCCAACGGCTTGTTTATGAGAGCAAACTGCTTACCGTGCTTAAAAGCTGCGAGGCGGCGCTTACTAAAGAAGGCGAAACTAGCCAGAGTAATGCGGCACTGGCCGCAACCATCGCATCGTGGCGTGAACAAAAAACGCAAGACTACAGCAAAACTTGGGCAAACCTAGTCCAAGGAAGCCAAGAATTACGTTTGGCGCTTAATACACCTGAACGTCTATTTTCAGTTGAAAATAATAAAGACACACTTTCTAGCGTAAACGCGCTTTATTACATCAATAGCTTAAGTAACAAAGAAGTGCTCTTGAGCGATATGTATTTCTCAAATACAGCACCGAGCGATACAGAAACAGAGGCTACGAATGAAAATAATAGTGAGAGTATTATTGAGAGCAGCGAGCTTGAACAACAGTTGAAAATTATACGCTCAGCCAGGTTACCCGCTACACTTTGGCATACACAACAAACCTTAACGCAAAACCTCTCATTGCTTACAAATATGCTTGAAACCGAGCTTGATGCGGTAAGCTGCCCAGAAGGCCGCGCCAGCGACAAAGCAAAAATATTGCGTAATGTATTCTATCTTTTTTTTATTGAGGAAATTCAACCTGTAGGAAGCTTGGTAAATCAATACCACTACAAACTAGCGCCATTATGGGAAGAGTGGCTTGCGCAGCCGTCGCTGCACGAGGAATTCAAACGCTACATCAGGCAACAGTCACAAGACGGATTCAACCAATACAGCAGCGTAATGAAAGCGCATGTCAACTTATGGCAAGGATTCCTTGGTAGATGTAATCTATCGCCCGTCGCGCCTATTTAATAGCGCGACGAGCAAATCCACCAGCCCAGCTTTTGCTGAACATCTCCTCACCTCTGGCTAGCTTTGCCGAAGCACGCTCAATTTGCACGGTTCCCTTCTAGATTTGAAAAGAGGGCAAATGACACATTCCAATAATCCTTTACATAACAAATGTTAAAGAATATTTTCTCCTGCTTCTGGGTCTCTCGAATTCCGAGCCTGCTCTCGTATCTCATGGGCTTCGGAAGACACATCATCATTAATTTTCGAGTCTTGTGGGCGCGTATTTCCAGCCCCTTTAGCACTTGACCTTTCGTTTCGATTTTCTGTGGCTCCACTATTCTTTTCGCTATCCAAGCTTTTTACGTTCTTTTGGCCTGTAGTTATTTCACTTAACTCATTTGCTTCATTTTCAGAAGGACGAGCGCTTGAAGCGTCTTTCTCGGAAGCGTGGTAAATATGCATACCCTCAGGGAAAATGCGCTCTCTCGCGTCATCAGGCATACTGATATTCGCCTCTAAGAAGGCTTGGGTGATTTTACGCATCAGCACCGATGCCATTTTTAGTACACTCGTTTTCTCTACATCCACCCAAAAATAAACCTTGATGTTGTAGGTCGAGGGGCCTAGTTCGTCGATAAGAATTTGCGGTTCAGGGTCGATTAACACGTTGTCTTGTGCTGACGTAATTTCTTGCGCCATCTGCTGTGCGTGTTGTATATCAGCATCGTAACCCACGCCAATAACAAACTGACCACGCATTAGCGGGTTGGCCGTAAGGTTTTTGATTACCCCTTTGTAAATAGTCGCGTTAGGTATTTGAATATGGTTGCCGTCAAAATCCACCAGCGTGGTCGCACGTGCCGTTACTTTCTGAATGATGCCGGTGAAATCGTTGATTTGTACGATATCCCCTATTCTAAAAGGGCGTTGAATAGTAAGCAGTAGGCTAGAAATAAAGTTCTCTGCGATGTCGCGAAAGGCGAAACCAAGAATCAGCCCTACCACACCTGTACCACTCACCACCGCGATTGCAAATCCGGTGAGCCCAGCTAAGAACAAAAATAGATAAATACCGAGTAAAATTAAGACTAAACTGACACTTCTTTGAATGACTGAGCGCAGCAATGGAGATGTGGTCGTACGGGTTAACGGTTTAACTAAAACCTTGGCAATATGTGGCGCTAAAAGGATAAACGCCGCCATGATAACTAAACCTAGCGCCAACCCTGGTAATCGATAAACAAAGTTCTCCCAAAGCTGAGAGAGTAGCGACTGTGCACTTGATAAACTGCTTATTGCGCCACCTTCGTCACTTTGTTGAAGCAAAGTTTGTATTAAAGGTTCGCTGTCGGTTTGCGGGAAAAAAAGCCCCGCTCGCTTGTTTAAAATAGAGGGTTGCAATATTTGTTGCGCACTGAACATCACCTCACTCCTTGGCGTTCATGTGTTTCGGTTTTTAATATAAATAACTACGACGCGATAACTAAATAAGATCCCAGCCCGATGGTAAATAAAAAACTGCCCCATATAGCGTGTTCTATAACCACCACGGGCGTCGAGTTAGTTTGCATATACCTATAACCGAAAATGCCACCGCCAATCCAAGAAATGACTACAGCAATCCAGTTACCGTACACTAAGTGGGCTAAACCAAATAAAAAAGTACTTAAGGCCCACCTTGCATATTTCGAAGGCAGTATTCGCTTGTAACGGTGAAAAAAGTACGTTCGAAAAATGATCTCTTGCGGGATGACCGACACTAACGGATAAATCAATAATGTAGCTACCCACATCCATGGCTGGTTCATAGGCCAATGTAGGAACAATTCCGGTTTAAAAAAGTAAACTACCAGCGCCAGTAAGCTCGCCCAAGGCAAAAATAACCTTAGCGTACTTTTTAAATGCGTTCGATAGTCTTCCCAATGCCACAATTTAATGCGTTTAAATTGCTTATCTGCTAACAAGATAGCTAAGCAACAAAGTCCCATAACACCTAAAATAGGCATGAGATAATTTGCAAAATGCTTTATCCAGTAGAGAACGGCAAAGGGAATCACCACAAAGAGCAAGATCAATTCAGACCACAGCTTTGCCACAACTCACCTCTTTCTCTCGATCATGCTAGGTTCGCTGATCGATTCCCCAAACGTTTTTACTAACTAGAATCGATGCTAAACCAACAAGGTAATTACCAACCGATGACACTTTTGTGAATTTTTACGGTTTATGTCTATGAAAGTGTAGTGCCAATTTGCAAAGCATGAGTGATTAATTAAGTGCTACTTTAGCCCTATACTTTACTGCGCATTCGTAACTCTCTATATAGATAAGATTTTTTAAGAACAGTGGAAACTTGTGAGCGTTTTTTAGTAATGAGCAACAACGCTTATTATAATGTTCTACTTCAATAGTCGGCTTCGAAAAACCTATTTTGAAGTACGTAAACGCGTTGAATTCAGGTAGTGTTTGTATATCGCACAAAAGTCGTGAAATAATTGCATAAGATGTAAGAGGCGATACCAATGACAAAAAATAGCCCTAGCGACGTTTTACAGCAAATTGAAAACCACTATGCCTCTTTGTCCCCTTCGGGCAAGGCTATTGCGCATTATATTCAGCAGAATCCTATCGCAGTATTAAGCCAATCTACGTCTTTAATTGCAGAAAAAACGGGGACGTCAAAGGCCACAGTCAGTCGCTTCTTTCGCCAGCTGGGTTTTGACTCGCACCAGCAAGCTAAAGAGGCGCTTGTTCAGCTACGTGAGCAAGGCGTGCCTGTTGTAAGCCCTTCAAGTGGCGTACTTCAGCATGAGAATGATAGTAAGAATTTGGCCAATACATTTGATAGCACTTCCTCAGAGGCATTGACAGATATTGCTAAATTGCTGGCATCAGCAGGCCAGGTCACCTTGATTGGTTTTAGAAACGCCTACCCCATTGCACTTCATTTTAGGCAGCAGCTCAAACAAATTCGTGCGTCGGTCCGTGTGCTTCCCCAGCCCGGTCAAACACTTAGTGAAGATATTATCGACCTAACCGAAAATGATCTTGTCGTACTTTTTGGTTTTCGTCGTAGAACCCGACAATTCAAATTTGTTTTAAATAGCATTAAACACTGTAAAACCGTATTAATTACCGATCCAACGGGCCAAGGATATCGTCACGATGTCGACCACCTGTTGGTTACCCACATTGGCAGTGACTCGCCTTTTGATAGTTACGCGGCTCCAATGAGCCTGGTTGCATCACTGTGTAACCTTACCTACGAAGCATTAGGAAGCCAGGCCGCAGACCGCGTCGACGCGATTACTGACATCTACATTCAAATGGATGAGCTAGAAAGTCCAAAGCGTTAACCCTTCCCACAGAACACTTTTTAAGCAATACTATAAAGAGAGCGGATAGCAGAGAATTGTTATTTTGCAAGCGTAAAGGGAACTAAAGCGCTTAAAAATGGGTATAAGTATTAATTCACAACGCTTATTTTGGGTTTTAATGCATAAAAACGTACCTGTTAATTTAATTTCACTGCTAAAAGCGTGTGGTTGGAGTTGATATGGATAAAACGCAAGTAGTCATGGAAGAAGCTAACGGTGTGCTAGACTTTTGGTTTGGAGAACTCTCCCCAGAGCAATGGTTTAAGGAAGATGCAGCACTAGATAAAACGATCACTTCGCGATTTTCAAAATTGCGCGCAGCAGCCATAAAGGGCGAGTTGTGGCCTTGGCGAGCGACGGCTACCGGTCGTCTTGCCGAAATAATTCTTCTCGATCAATTCTCGCGAAATATTCATCGCAATGACAAAGATGCATTCAGTGCAGACAGCATTGCTTTGGTTCTTGCGCAAGAAGCGGTAAGTGTTGAAGCCGATAAAGTACTTACACCGCAGCAGCGCGCGTTTCTGTATATGCCGTTTATGCATAGTGAATCACTCGCAATCCACGACGTCGCATTGGAACTATTTTCACAAGAAGGCCTTGAAAGAGAATTCTCCTTTGAAAAGCGCCATCAACAGATAATTGAAATGTTTGGCCGCTACCCTCACCGCAACCGAATTTTAGGGCGCGAGTCGACACCAGAAGAAGTTGCATACCTGAAGCAAAACCCCCAAGGCTTTTAGCAACTTATTTAGTGTTCTTTAACGATTTACTCAGCGCTTTACCAATTATGTAACTCACAGAAAATAATGTACGTACTAAAATGCCCAATGAAGTAACGTTCGTTTCTCTTGACTTTTTAATGAAACAGTTGTTTCATTAATCTAAAGACTAATAAAGAAACAATAACGAATAAGTAACGCGCTGTGAGCTCTCCTTTTGTACTGAAGCCCTGTGATGCCAAGTTCACACAGGCAATTAAAAACCTAGAAATCGCATTCAGTCTTGACGGTAGTGTTAAAGATGACGCATTTTCGGCGTCAGGAAAAGCGCTGAATCAGGCAAAAAGTCAAAGTAAATTGCCGCTTAGCGGACTAGGTCTGGCAGTGAAAGATTTGTTTCACATTGAAGGATTGCCAACTGCAGCAGGAAATCCTGATTGGTTAGCCACACACGCGATTCCGAAAAACACAAATCGTTGCGTAGCAAAGATGCTTCAAGCGGGTGCCACGTTCAAAGGCAAAACCATCACTGATGAACTTGCCTACAGTTTACACGGGCAGAATAAGCACTACGAAACACTGGTAAATCCAGTGGCACCAGCTCATATACCTGGTGGTTCTTCGTCAGGTTCAGCGGTGGCCGTTAGCGCGCACCTTGCCGACATAGGGCTTGGCACCGACACCGGCGGCTCTATTCGCGTACCGTCTAGCTATCAAGGGTTATGGGGGCTTCGCACCACGCACGGCGTTGTGGCCTGCGACAATATGGTGGCACTTGCTCCGTCGTTTGATACCGTGGGCTGGATGACACGCGATTTAAACACGCTGACTAAGGTTGCCAATGTCTGCATAGATAGCGCAACACAAAGTGAAATATCAGGTTCGCCTCGATTTGGCATAGCAGCGCATTTATTTGAGCAGGCCGCTCACAAATCGCTGTGCAAAACATGGCTTGCAGCGCTGGCTGATAACAACGACTGTATTGTATTGTCAGAGACACAGCTAGATTTAAAAACCTTACAAACTGCCGCTACCTTTCGTACCTTACAGGGCAATGAAATATGGCAGCAACATGGCGAATGGATTGAATACACTCAACCCGATATCGCCAAAGATATAATGTTGCGCTTGAATTGGTGTAAAACCATAACAACGCAAGAAGTAGAACAAGCTAAAGCGCAACAATCTGTGGTAATCAATCATTTAAACACGCTGTTTGAAGAAATAGATGTATTGATTATTCCCACGACACCCGGTGTAGCACCTCGATGTGATGCCGATGAAACAACGCTGGCAAATGATAGAAACGCTCTGCTCGCACTCACGGCGATAGCTGGGCTTGCGGGATTACCCCAACTTCATTTGCCGTTGTTTACCCTACACAACGCCCCGTGCGGATTATCGCTAGTGGGCAAAAAAGGCAACGATCTTGCACTTCTCGCGTTAGCAAAAAAGCTAACCACTCGCTAAACGTGTAAAGCGCGCCTGTTTTTTTAAGTTGCACTTAAAAAAAGCATTAGCGCCCTATCGCATTCAAGTTGAAACTAGAAAGCGGAAGTAAGACCTAAGCGCCCGTCATTTTGCCTGATTTGGGCTTAAACTGACTGCGCGGTTGCCGAGTTTTTGAAGGAATTAAAAATGAGTGAAAAACCAAATATAGCGTTTACTGCCCCTCACTTTGCGGCATCGCAAGTGGGCTTGAACATATTAGAAAAAGGCGGCACCGCTATTGAAGCTATGGTAGCTGCTGCAGCATCTATCGCGGTTGAATACCCGCACATGAATGGCATGGGCGGTGATGGATTTTGGCTAATCAGTGAACCTGGTAAAAAGCCGATTGGCATTGATGCATCTGGCGTAGCAGCAAAGGGCGCGACACCTTCTTTCTACGAGGGTAGCGATGCCATACCGAGTCGAGGCGGAAAGTCAGCATTAACCATGGCAGGCGCAGTTGCTGGTTGGCAAGCCGCGCTTGAATTAAGTCACAAATGGCAAAGCGGTTTACCGTTAAGCACATTGTTCGATACGGCGATTAGTCAAGCTAACTGGGGGATTGAAGTTACCCAGAGCTTGGTGGATGCCAGCAACAAAACCTTTGAAGAGCTAAGTGCGGATGAAAATTTCGCTCAGTTTTTGATTAAGGGGAAAGCCCTTAAAAAAGGTAAAATTTTAAAGCTAACAAAGCTCTCTGAAACTTTGAAGCATTTAGCAGAAAAAGGGTTAGATGATTTTTATCACGGTGAGTTAGCTTCACAGCTGGCTGAAGACTTAGAAGCCGCCGGCTCCCCTATTCGTCTTGAAGATTTTAACAATTACAAAGCGACAATTGTTGAGCCATTGTCAGTGTCCACCAGCAAAGGCAAGCTTTATAACTTGCCGGCGCCCACACAAGGTGTGGCGTCGCTCATTATTTTAGCCTTGTACGACAAAGTTCAGCATTTAGGCAGCACCGATGCTGACATGGTGCATTTACTTATTGAATGCACGAAACAAGCCTTCATTGCGCGTAACGCGAACGTAACCGACCCATCTCGTACGCCTGTTAGTCTTCAAAGCCTGTTAAGTGACGATGTGCTTGATGAAATGGTGAAGAACATCTCATTAGATAAAGCACTTCCTTGGCCGCACGAAGCCAAGCACGGCGATACTATTTGGATGGGTTGCTGCGATTCTGAAGGCCGAATGGTGAGCTACATACAGTCACTTTACTGGGAGTTCGGCTCGGGCGTAGTGAGCCCGCAAACAGGCATTGTTTGGAACAACCGTGGCACTTCGTTTTCACTCGATCCAAACAGTAACCAATATTTGACCCCAGGCTTGAAACCATTTCACACACTTAACCCCGCTTTCGCTGAGCTTGTTGACGGTCGACGCATGAGCTACGGCACCATGGGTGGTGAAGGTCAGCCTCAAACCCAAGCGGCGCTGTTTGCTCGTCATGTGTACCACGACCAACCTATCGCCAAGGCTATTTCCCTAGGCCGTTGGCTACTTGGTAGAACTTGGGGCGATCAAAGTCACAACTTAAAAGCAGAGCGAGATTTAGTTGAGTATGTGGGTGAAAGCTTACTGGCACGGGGCCACGATATGGTGACGGTAGATCCTTGCAACGAACTCATGGGTCATGCTGGTGCAATTATTTGCGACACAGAAGGTACGGTTAGCGGCGCAAGCGACCCAAGAAGTGACGGCAAAGCCTACTTTGGACATCGCTAGTTTATTCGCGGTGGCTAAGACGCAGCACTGACAAATAGTTAAACCAACAAACGTTAAAGAGAAAGAAATCACATGCAGTTTTTAATGGATAACCTAACGGTTATATTATCGCTAGCAGGAACAGGCGTGTTCGCAGGCATACTAGCAGGAATGCTTGGCGTAGGTGGCGGTATTGTCATCGTGCCGGTACTGTTTTTCTTGTTCCAAGCCCTCGGTGTGTCCCCTGAGAGCGCAATGGTTATAGCCACGGCAACGTCTCTGGCAACCATCGTCCCTACTTCAGTAAGCTCTATTCGTGCTCATCACAGTAAAGGCAACGTAGACTTTGCGTTGCTAAAAGCGTGGGCAGTGTTCATTTTAATTGGCGTGCTTGCCGGAAGCTATGCGGTGACGGCTGTTAACCCGACGTTCCTTACCTTACTGTTTGGCATTATTGCAACCTTGTCTGCCATTAATATGCTCATTGGCAAGAAAGACGCGCTATTTAAAGGGCTACCGGGCCGCGCGGGTCAGTCGATTATGGCAACCTGCATTGGCCTATTTAGTTCTATGGTAGGCATTGGTGGCGGTACGTTAACCGTGCCGACTCTCACATTTTGTAACTACCCAGCACACAAAGCGGTGGGCACCGCTGCTGCAGTCGGTTTGATTATTTCGCTTCCAGCGGCGCTTACGCTGCTATTTGTTGGTACCACTCCTGTTGATGCGCCCTTCGCTACGTACGGCTATGTAAACTTGCTGGGGTTTGTCTGCATTGTTCCGCTCACCGTGTTATTTGCGCCTGTCGGTGCAAGCATAGCCAATAAGCTAGACGCTGGCTTACTTAAGAAAATCTTCGCCGTTGTTCTCATCATCACTGGCTTGCGCATGCTAGCGCAAGTGCTTATCTAGGAGTGCCCACATGTCTAAAGAAGCTTCTAACAGAACGTTTGCTCCACTATCCCCGCCGCCTCGCTTGCTAATGGGCCCGGGCCCAATTAACTGCTACCCCCGTGTGTTAAGCGCCATGTCTACCCAGTTAGTAGGTCAATATGACCCTGTAATGACTGGCTACATGAACGAGGTCATGCAACTTTACCGCGATGTTTTCAATACGAAAAACCAGCAAACCTTCTTGGTTGACGGTACGTCGCGCGCTGGAATTGAAGCTGTATTGGTATCGGCAATTGAGCCAGGCGATAAAGTCCTCGTGCCTATCTTCGGGCGTTTTGGGCATTTGCTTGCTGAAATTGCAGAGCGCGCCGACGCTGAAGTTCACACCATTGAAGTGCCGTGGGGCGAAGTGTTTTCACCTGAACAAATTGAAAAGGCGATAAAAGACGTAAAACCAAAACTGCTTGCCATTGTTCAAGGGGATACGTCCACCACCATGCTGCAACCGCTTGCAGAAATTGGCGCGATTTGTGAAGCAAACGATGTGTTGTTTTACTGCGATGCAACAGCGTCAATAGGTGGGAACCCGCTAGACGTTGATGCTTGGAAATTAGATGCGGTGTCAGTTGGCCTGCAAAAGTGCTTAGGAGGCCCATCAGGCAGTGCTCCTATTACACTAAGCGACAAGTTTGTTAAAACCGTGCGTACCCGTCACCACGTTGAAGCCGGCATTCGCGATGCTCACCATGAAGCTGCGCGTGGCCCTAAAATTCGTTCTAACTACTTCGACTTGCCCATGATCATGGATTATTGGGGCGAGGAGCGACTAAATCACCACACCGAAGCGGCCAGTATGCTCTATTGCGCCCGTGAATGCGCGCGCCTGCATTTAGAAGAAGGCCAGGAGAACGTGATTGCTCGTCACAAAGTAGCGGGCGACGCGATGCTAGCCGGTATTCAGGCCATGGGACTTGAGCCCTTCGGCGACCTGAAACACAAAATGTACAATGTTGTAGGTGTTCATATTCCCGAGGGTGTTCATGGCGAAGAGGTACGCGAAACCTTACTTCTGCGTTTTAACATTGAAATAGGCACTAGTTTTGGTCCGCTAAAAGGAAAAATTTGGCGCATTGGCACTATGGGCTATAACGCCAGAGAAGATGCCGTGTTACATACCCTCCAGTCCCTTGAAACTGTGCTTCGTATGCAAGGGTTTGCGCTACCTGCTGGTAAAGGTGTAGATGCTGCGCTTAGCGTTTATGCTAAGGCTAAAGCGGCGGGAGTCACCAATGGGTGAATTCGCAGAATTTGCTGAATTGGCTACGCAAGTCATGGCAAGGTGCGAAACATTAGGCACCTTAAGCCAGGACCCAGCCTGTTTAGACAGGCGCTATTTGACCGAACAACACAAGCTTGCAAATCAACTAGCCTCAGGGTGGATGATTGAAGCAGGAATGACCACCTGGCAAGACGCCGTTGGCAATATATGGGGGCGCTATACATCAAGCGTGCCCAACGCACCGCGATTAATTCTAGGTAGCCACCTCGACACTGTGCCTAACGGCGGAAAGTACGACGGCATGCTAGGCGTGGTCGCCGCTATTTCGCTGGTCGCTATGTTTGACGGCACGCAAACCAAGTTCCCTTTTCATATCGATATTGTGGGTTTTTGTGATGAAGAAGGCACGCGATTTGGCACCACCCTTTTAGGAAGCCGCGCGCTCACCGGTAAGTGGCAAGAGCAATGGCGTCATTTAAAAGACGAAAATGGCGTGAACTTAGAGCAAGCCATGGCGAACTTCGGCCTTAATTTCGACGCAGTAAACAGTGCCGCTATTTCCCGTACCGACATTTTGGGCTACATAGAGCTTCACATTGAACAAGGCCCTGTTTTAGAGCAAGAAAATCTGCCTGTTGGCGTTGTCAGTGCTATTGCAGGTGCAAAACGTTTTAATTTTTCAGTAGAAGGCATGGCGGGTCACGCTGGCACTGTGCCAATGTCTATGCGACGAGATGCGCTGTGCGCAAGTGCAGAGATGCTATTGGCTGTAGAGAGCATTAGCTTGCAGCGTCCGGGCGTTGTAGCCACGGTAGGTAAAATTGAAAATGCGCCAAACGGCGTTAACGTCATTTCTGGTCGCACACGTTTTTCTCTCGATATCAGAAGCGAAGATGATGAATTGCGAGATTCTGTATTGGCAGAAATATTGCAAAAGTTTGATGCCATTGCGCATGCAAGACAAATAACGCTAACACGGGAGCAAACCCACAGCGCGCCCGCGGTACATTGCGATAGCCAGCTAAAAGAAGCACTCGTTCGGGGGGTAGAAGAAAGCGGGATTAAGCCAAGAGTCCTTGCCTCGGGAGCAGGTCATGACGCTATGGCTATTGCTGATATTTGCCCTGTGGCCATGTTGTTCACACGTTGTAAGGGCGGAATAAGTCACCACCCTGCAGAATCTATTACCATTGATGACGTGGCCGCAAGTTTGTCAGTACTTTATAAAACCATTAGCAAGCTCAAGCATACGTAGTGGTCAAATCAGTAAAGTTTCAATGAAGGGTTAATAATGAAAATAACAAGGATTTACAACGATGAAGCAGGCAAAAGTCACTTTGGCGAAGTGGAGATTGCGCTAAAAGACGGCGGTCCTATCGGCATGCTTTCAGAAAAATTTGGAGCCGATAAGATCATTTTTCGCGAAACCCCTGCAGATTATGATTTTAGGTGGCATCCAGCGCCGGCACGACAACTCCTTTTCATAATTAAAGGGCGTGCTGAATTTACGGTGTCTAACGGTGAGCGACATGTGTTTGGAGCAGGTGACGTATTATTGCTAGAAGACACAGAAGGCGAAGGCCATTGTTCCCGCGCAATGTACAATGAAGTGCGCCACTCAATTTTTGTGACGTTAGATGAAGGCGTAGTCCTTTAAAACGACCGTTCGCACTGCTCTGAAAAAATGCGCTAATTTAGCGCATTTTTTTGTTTAGGCACCAAAATGGGGCTTACGAATTGCCTAATTATTTGCTCCTTACCCAAACCCACATAAAAAACATTTTAAAACAAAAACTTAAAAACACATTACTAAGCAGACCAACTGGTCAATATCTTGCAACCATAGAGCAACTATTGCTAAGAAAAATTGCTCATGTCATTTGTTGTACGAACCCTGTTCATTTTGTCTTTATCCTTTGTTGGTCTTTATTCCGCCGCAAACCCCTTTCCTACTGAAGAAGACGCAAACAATTGGTTTAAGCAATATACACAGTCATTGACCGACTCACAGACCTATCAACTACTTAAACAGTTTCCAAAAGGCGGTGACTTGCACCATCACTTATCAGGTTCGGCGTACGGCAAATGGTGGTATGAGCTAGCAACTAATCAAGCACTAAACGGCGGCTATCAGTACTTCACTAAGATAAATCATAGCGAGTGTGACTCGGCGCCGTTGTTTCATACCATTTCTAACACTACCCACTCTAAACTAACGAAATGTGAGCAAAAGCAATATAAAGCGCTGAATGCCCTAAGTAACAAAGAGCAAGAAGCGTTTATCCATAGTGTTGAACTTGATAAGCCAGAAGAAGGTCGAGAGGAGTTTTTTGAGTTTCACTGGCAGCGTTTAAGCGAGCTTACTCAAAACCCCTATATTACAGCGCAAGTTCTGCTTAGAAACATGCAGCTGTATCAACAAGAAAATGTGCGCTATTTAGAAACGCAAATGAACGTTAGGCTCATGAATCGCGCAGATGGTAGCCGCTTTCCTCCTGCTGAAGCACTTAAAGTTATTACAGACATGCTCGATAGCGAAGCAGCTAAAGCTACTGGTGTCACCGTTCGTTTTCAATATGCCTTGGTTCGTTTTACTGACAACATTGAAGCCCAATTAGACTGGATCTTCAAATTCGTAGACGCCAATAGAAAATGGTATGTAGGGATAAATTTGGTTGGCAGGGAGGATGATCCCCGAGGTCAACCCACGCGCTTTTTAGCGCCTATAACGAAACTAAGAGCTCAATATCCAGCCATTCGCCTCTCCTTTCATGCAGGTGAATCTGAGCATGCAGATACCAATATTCGCGACACCTTATTGTTAGGCGCAGAGCGAATAGGCCATGGCATTAATCTGCTAAAAGATCCTTCAACGTATTTGCTCATGCGCCATAACCGCTATTTGATTGAAACCAATTTAATTTCAAACCTAAAGTTAGAATACATCGACGATTTGAGCGCTCATCCCTTTCCTCAACTTTTAAGAACCGGTGTACCCACTGCACTTTCAACCGACGACCGAGGGATGTGGGATGCCACACTCACAGATGAATATTACCTGGCATTTACCCAGTTCAATATAAGCTGGAGTGAGCTAGTTACATTAAGTCAAAACAGTATCAAGTACAGCTTTTTACAAGACGAGAAAAAAGAGCAACTACTTACTGAGCTAAACCGAGATTTAACACAGTTTTTAGCCTTAATAGCGGAAAGCGCTAACCAAATACCATCAGCAAACAGCAAAGTACAACCTCTTAACAGCAACGTGGAACGCTACAGTGATTTCATCTGCGAGTTTGCCGCCTCGGTCTGCGCCAATGAAGGAAATAATAAGGAAACAACAAGGAAATAACCATGTCTTCAAATCACAACGAACTACTTTACGATTTACATGATAGTCCGGCATTTCTTCCTTCACTTACCGCGGCATTTCAGCATTTACTTGCAAGCTTTGTCGGTGTCATTACCCCGACTCTTATCGTTACATCAACACTGGGCCTTACTGAATACACGCCTTATCTTATCAGTATGGCCTTGTTTGTAAGCGGCTTAGGCACGGCAATTCAAACAAAGCGTATAGGCCCGGTAGGCAGTGGATTGGTAGCCATCCAAGGTACCAGTTTTGCGTTTATCAGCGCGTTAATACTGGCAGGAAATCAGGTCAAGGCGGATGGAGGAACACCCGAAGATGTCTTGTCTTTGTTGTTTGGATTAACTATGGCGGGAGCCATGGTCGAAGTGGTGTTTAGTCTGTTTGTACATAAGCTCAAACGTATCATTACGCCATTAACTACAGGAATTGTGATAACCGCTATTGGGCTAAGCTTGATAAACGTAGGCATGACTGATCTTGCGGGCGGTTTTCACGCCGCTGACTTCGCCAGCACAGAAAACTTAGCCGTCGGCCTTGGGGTGTTACTCATCATTGTTTTCTTGAACGCCTCAACAAATCATTGGCTGCGTTTAAGCGCCATCTTTATTGGTATGGCGATTGGCGCAACCTATGTCGGCTTTACCAAAGGGTTAGATTTTAGCGGCCTTGCTTCACTTTCTGTCATAGCAATCCCCACTCCGTTTGCCTTCGGCATTGCCTTTGATATCAATCTCTTTTTACCTATTGCGCTTATTTATTTGTTCAGTGCAATAGAAACGGCCGGCGACTTAACCGCAAATAGTCTTTTCTGTAACCAGCCTTTGAGCGGTCCGATTTATTTAGCAAGAGTGGAAGGCGGAATCTTGGGCGATGGCATAAACTCGTTCCTTGCTGGCATGTTCAACACCTTTCCAAATACTACATTTGGCCAGAATAACGGGGTTATCCAATTAACCGGTATCGCCAGCCGTAAGGTCGGCTTTTTTGTTGCAGCGCTTTTCGTTGTTATTGGGTTCTTCCCCATTGTAGGTGGTGTGCTGCAGGCTATTCCCAAGCCAGTTCTTGGCGGTGCCACACTCGTTATGTTTGCCATGGTGGCGGTAGGCGGCTTAAAGCTATTAGCCAGCTACGCGCTTGATAGGCGCAGTAGCTTGGTGACAGCGTGTGCTCTAGGTATGGCGATTGGTGTAATGATGGTTCCAGAAGCCCTTGCTCAATTGCCTTCATGGCTTGAAAATATCTTACTTTCCCCAGTAACCTCGGCCGGCCTCACCGCCGTCATCCTTGATTTAACCTTACCAGGAAAAAAGCCCATTGCTTCGCCACACACTAATGCACAAAAAGTAGAAAGCAGCACTGACGTTGCTCAGGAAAACCCTTCTTACGAACCTATTCACAACCCAAAGCCAGAAAGCAGCCGTAGGGCAACGAAAGTCCCCTATGAAAAAGCCTTTGTAAACCATGAGGCTGTTAAGCACTCAGCACACTCGACATCCATTTTAAGTATAGACGGACAACCGGGCGTAACCTCTGCTCTTTTTAGTGCAAAAGCTCGCTAAAAATCACCTTAAAAGTGCATGCATTTATGCGATTGAGTTTATTTACATAAAAATAACAATATAAGAACAATATTATATATTTTTATCCCTATAATTCAGCAACTTAAGAGAAGGTTAAAAGTTGACCAACTGGACAAGTAGTTGGCACTCATCCTGCTAACTCTCTTGCCAATAACAAAACGCATATAAAAATGCGTGAAAAGAGCCCTAAAAAGGGGCAACTAAAAATAACGAGGAAACCATGAAAAACACTACATTCAATTTATCTCCTCTAGCAAAAGCTTTTGCAATGACTACCGCGGTCGCGCTATCGTCGCAAGCTTTTGCTCAAGAAGAGACAGAGGTTAAAGAAAAAGACGTTGAAAAAATTCAGGTAACAGGATCTCTTGGGAGCCTTCCTGGCCAAGACGTTGAGTCAGTTTTTGGCTTTGGCAAATCTATTCTCGAAACGCCTCGCTCAGCGTCCACGATTTCTCAAGAGCAAATGGAGCGCTTCAACGTTTCAGACATTGATGAACTCGTCGCGTTCGCACCAGGTACATTCACACAGTCGTTCTTCGGTGTTGCAGGCTCTCTGGATGTGCGGGGCACGCCCGGGGAAACTTACTTCCGCGGTGTTAAGCGCTTAGACAACCCAGGTAACTACCCTACGCCTATTGGCGCGTCCAGCCGAATCGACATCGTTCGTGGTCCGGCATCACCTATTTACGGCCCATCAAAAATTGGTGGTTATCTGAACTTTAATCCCAAGTCTGCCCGTGCGTCATCGGGGCAGTATTTAGATGCACCGACGGGCGCGTTGTCTTACACAACGGGGTCGTGGAACAAAAGCATTTTAACCGCAGAAGTTGGCGGACCGACTAGTGTTGCCGGTAAAGAAATGGGCTATTACATATACGGTGAGCTAGAAAACTCTGACAGTTACTACGACAATACCCAGACTGATCAAACCGTACTTCAAGCATCATTTAATATCGATATTACCGATAACCTTCGCTTTGAATTTGGTGGTATGTACCACGACTACGATGGTAACCAAGTGGCCGGCTGGAACCGATTAACTCAGGAGTTAGTTGACGACGGAACCTATATTACAGGTACGGCTCAACCATTAGATACGGACGGCGACGGTCAAATCAGTCACGAAGAATATGCTGAAGTTGCCGACTTGATTTCACCGTTTATTTTCACGCCAGCTGTCCCATTAGATTCGGTTACAGGCGACTTTTTCGATCCTTTAATGGCATTACAAAACCCAGGTACTACGACCTTAAGTGGTAGCCAAACTTTGGTAGCACCTGATGACCAACTTGGTAACGAAGCCATAACGCTCTACTTCGACACCATTTACTACACGGATAATTGGGAAATTCGCAACCAGCTTTTCTATGATGCATACGACAACATAAACGAAAATGCTTATGGCTTCTCACAATTCCATGACAGCTGGGTTATAGAAGACAAACTAATTTTTGCGACAGAATATGAGAACGACGGACTATTAGCGCAATTTCAATTTTCACCATCTGTACGCTATACCGACTTTGAGCACGGCGATGACTTCACTTACGAGTTCTTTAATCGTCGCGACCTTACCATGCCGTCTTCAGCGCTCGATCGCCGCCTTTTGTCTACCCGCTCGGGTAAAAACTACGACAACTATGACGTAGGTAATTACTTAGACTTAGGCATTGCTGCAATGACCGATTTAACTTGGGACTGGGGTTTAAACTTAGTACTAGGTTTACGATACGACACTATTGATATTGAAAGCACATCGCGCACGGATTTACTTTTGGGCGCTACTGGAGATGAAACACCAGTTTATGCTGAAGAAACCGTAGATGGATGGTCTTGGAACGCTAGTATTTCATATGAATTTGAATTTGGCCTTATTCCTTATATCACTGCAGCAGAGCAAGCTACCCTTGTTGCAGGCCAGGGCGCCGAGATTGGTGTTGGCCAACTCAATCAACCTGGTGGTGGCGGTGCATTCGACACCTCTGAGCTGATGGAATACGGTATTAAAGGTTCTCTCGTTGACGATACACTCTATTTTGCACTTTCATTCTTTGAGCAAGAGCGTACCGACTTCAATACTCAGAATACGGTTACCAACAACACAACCAATAACGAAGGCACCGAATTTGAACTTCGTTGGGTAGTCAATGAGAACCTTGTTGTTTCTGCTGGCTATACAAATATAGAAGTTATCAACTTAACTGCACTTGCCAATGGAAACCAATTTGGGTTCTTAGGTGCTGACGATTTAGTTGCTCTTGATGATCCTTCGTTAATTTTTGGCGGGAACGTAGTAGGTCTTAACCTTGTTGGTGAAGGAGAAACAAACTCTGACGGACGAAAGGCCGGTATTCCTGAAAATATTTACACGCTGACAGCAACCTATGACTTCCAAAATGGTTATGCTGCCAACGTGAGTATTGTGGATGTGGATGAGGTCGCGTCTGGCTACTCAGCTGCAGTGACACTTCCAGCCTACACGTTAGTCAATGCTGGCTTGTCATATCAGGCGGAAGATTGGTCGTTAAACTTAACCGTTAAAAACTTAACTGACGAGCGTTATTTCCGCTCTAACTTCCCTGATCTATTTGGTAGTCAAATTGTACTACCTGAACTACCGCGTCACTGGAATGCTAAATTTACTTACTCATTCTAAGTTCGCATACTCTTTGAGCGTGGTCGTGCCTCATGTGTAGATTGAACGTTCGACACACGCTCTCAGGCCTGTAAGTTTTTTCGATAAGAAGCCCAGTTTGATAATGCTGGGCTCTTTTTTAGGAGTACTAAATGCATCTTTCTTTTTATCCACTGCTTAAACAAAAACGGTCTGCCTTTTTCAACGCTTTGCTTATATTGGCTATGTTTTTGGGTTTCTGTAGCAGTAGTTATTCTGCCAGTGTTAAAACCAATGACGCTAAGCCGCCAATGAAAGTGAAGGTTGTTGTGGTAAGTATGTTCGAAATTGGCAGCGACGAAGGCGACGCGCCTGGTGAATTTCAATTGTGGAAGGCTCGCCAGAAACTCACAACCCAATACCCTTTGCCTCATGGCTTTCACGACATTTACGCCAATTCTGATACAGGTGTAATCGGTATGGTTACGGGAATGGGCATTGCGCGCGCTTCAGCAGCAATAATGGCACTAGGTCTTGATCCTCGCTTTGATTTATCCCAAGCCTATTGGTTGGTCGCAGGGATCGCGGGAGTCGACCCAGCGGATAACACCATTGGGAGTGCAATTTGGACCGATTACGTAGTCGATGGCGACCTAGCACATCAAATTGACGCTAGAGAAATTCCGTCTCAGTGGAGTACGGGCTATTTCCCCCTCTTCACTCACGCGCCCTTTGAAAACGCTGACGCTGTAGACGTAAACAACAGCCCAAATGGCGAGGTGTACGCGCTGAACTTACCGTTAGCAAAGTGGGCCTATTCGTTGACAAAAGACACCAAGCTTTTAAACAACGAAGCGATGGATGCACTGAGAGACAAGTACGCCAACTCCGCTAATGCAAGGGCACTTCCAAATGTATCTATGGGTGCGCATTTATCTGCTTCTACCTTTTGGCATGGCGAAAAACTAAATACGTGGGCAAACGATTGGGTAGCATACTGGACGCAGGGCAAAGGAAATTTTGTTACCTCGGGCATGGAAGACTCAGCAACACTTCAAAGCTTGAGCTACTTGGACAATGCAGGGTTAGTCAACAAAGACCGCTTACTTATTCTTAGAACGGCGAGCAATTTTACCATGCAGCCACCATCGTTGAGCGCTGCGGAGAACCTAAAGTTAGAGAGTTCTGGCGATGGATATGCAGCAATGGGAGCCGCTATAGAAGCCGCCTATAAAGTCGGCTCACAGGTGACAGACTATATTGTAACGCATTGGGAAACCGTAAAAGATACGCCCCCTTCAGCGGAATAAACGCACTTTAACCTCTACGCTGTCACTGATTTAGCATTTAGTGCATGGCGCACCTGAAGGGTAACGTCATTTTGTACTACGGGCTTGGCAAGAAAATCGGCCATGCCCGCATTGCTACAATTAGTTTTATCTTCAGGCGTTGTATTTGCCGTTACAGCCACAATACGACCGTGTTTGGGCAATAAGTTTTCTTGGACAATAATCTTAGTCGCACTTACCCCATCGAGCACTGGCATAGCGCAATCCATAAAAATAATGTCGTATTTTTTAGCTCGGGCCATTTGAACGGCCACTTCGCCATTTTCGGCTTCATCTGGAAGGTAATTAAACTTCTCTAGCATGGATGCAAGCACGAAACGGTTTATATCGTTGTCATCAACAACCAAAACGTTAAGAGGAACGCTAAGCAAGTCTGAAGAGAGGATAACGTCACTCTGCTTTTCTTTATCTAAAACTGCCATTTCTACAGGTATAGCTATATCGAAACAGGAGCCTTTCCCTGCGCTTGAACGTACTTCAAGCTCGCCGTCCATTTTGCCAACAAGTTGATTGACGATAGACAGCCCTAAACCGTTTCCATTTAACTCTTCAGAGGCACTGGCGGTGTCGTTTTGAAATGGTCTAAAAATACGTGACAATATTTCATCACTCATGCCCACACCAGTGTCTTCAATTGACGCAAGTAAGATAGGCACATCGCCTTGATGCTTTAACGTAACTTGCACCGAAATATACCCTTTCGGCGTAAATTTGACCGCGTTCGATAGTAAATTTGTAATGACTTGACTGATTCGGGCGGCATCTCCGTGAACATAAGTGTTTTCGTCAAAAGACAGCACCGCGTAAAGCCTTACGCCTTTCTCTGCACATTTTGTTTTAAATACATCTAGGATATCTTCAATTAACGAACGCGCACAAAAATCGCTATATTTTAGTGAGAATTCGCCGTTAATGATGGAGGTGTAATCCAAAACATCGTTTATAAGAGACAATAAGCGGTCTGCGCTATGAAGCGCCACATCCGCTTTGCGCATTCGCACATTTTCTTTATTTTCGAACTTGAGCGCCTGCAGCATGCCGGTAATGCCATTAAGCGGCGTCTTTAACTCGTGGCTTATACGGGATAACAACATGCCACGTTCTTTAGACGCAGCTTCGGCTTCCCTTCTTCTCTCTTCCAATTCGAGTCTAAGTTGCACCGACTTGTTTACGTTTTGGCAAGTCCCAAACAAACGAATACACTTTCCGTGCTTCATCTCAGCCATGCCGTGGGTTTCTATCCAAACTGAATTACCTTTGGCAGAGACAAGTTCAAGCGTTGCACTCCACGGTTCACCCGTAGCGACTGTGTGGGAGACAATGCGGTTTATCTCATCTCTATCAAACCCCTCTTTGTAGAAGTTGATAGCTGTTTCTAATGTGGGTACAAAGTCTTCTGAGACTTCGTGAATAAGCCGAGTTTGTGAAGACCAGCTAAGTGCATTAGTGGTCAAATCAACTTCCCATGTGCCTATGTTCGCTACACTTTGTAACTTTTCGTACAACGTGTTTTGATTGGTCTCTGCTTTTTCGAGATGAAACTTATCCAACATCACGCTCAGGCAATCGTCTAACAGCGACAGCTTGTCGAGGTTTACCGACTGTTCTGGGCACGCATTAATAAAGACTAAGCAGACTTGGCTTCCATCTAGGGTATGAACACGGCCTCGAATGTATTTTTCGGCATTAAAATAAGTAGAAAACCATTGTTTAAATGCAGTAGAACACTTAGCGCTGTTTACAGGGAAACAGTTGTCTACTGGCACACAGGTAGAGAAAGAAGGGACCGACTTAAAGTTGGGTGCATACGCCGACGAAGCTTTAACCAATATATTAACTGTCTCTTCGTCCAGCTGTAAAAGTAAACCTTGAAACACGCCAAACGAATCGCAGCCTCGCTGTACCAAACTGGTTAGCGATGCCTTCAACTGGTGTTCCAGTTTCACATTCAAACTCGATTGTTCGTCAAAATAAACCATGGTTCGCTACCCAAGCGTAAAGACCACAAGATTCTTGCCGCCTTGCTCGATTCGTGCACAGCGGCCCCGCATTTATAATGATAGCTTGGGATTTGAATACGGGATATTAAACAATAGGCTAGAAATTCTATTTTTATGATGGGATATTGGGCGGTGGCCTCAGCCCTTGGCTTGGTTTCGCCCTAATTCTTTTGCTTCAAACAATGAAATGTCAGCGTCTTCTATAAGCGCAGCCACATCGTCTTCAACCACATCCGTAGCTTTCCAAACTGCAAAGCCTGCACTTATTGATACGCGGCTTTCTATCCCTTTACCATGTGGAATGCTTGCATTGGCGACAGCCTCAACAAGCTGTTGTGCCACTAGCTTTGTGCCCTGATGGTCGATATAGGGGAGGACGACCAAAAACTCTTCGCCGCCAAAGCGAATAACGGCATCTTTCGGCCGTTTAACCGTATCCGATACAATTTGCGCCACTTTTTGAAGACAAATATCGCCTTCGAGATGCCCGTACGTATCATTGAAAAGCTTAAAATAATCGATGTCGATCATTATTGCTCCAACCGTACCTTTGTCTCTCGCAACTTGCTTAATGAGTAACGGAATTTCCTTGGTTAAATACGTACGATTGTACAAACCCGTTAGCTGATCGTGAAATGTCATCATTTCAAGGAATTCGGTGCGAAGCTTATTTTGCAGATGTGTTTTGATGCGATGCGTTAATGTAGAGGCGTTAACCGGTTTCATGACAAAGTCTGACGCCCCTACTTCCCAGCACGCATTTTCACTCTCAATATCCATTGTAGATGTAACGAAAATGACGGGGATATGATTCGTTTCAGGCGAGGCTTTTAAAGCGGTACAAACATCTAACCCATTAATGTCTGGCATGTTCATGTCAAGCAGGACTAGGTCAGGAAGGTTTGCCTCGCAGTAGGATATGGCTTCTTCTCCCGACTCGGCTGTAGCACAGGTAAACACCGACTCTAGGATGGATTCGAGCAGCATACGACTCATCGGCTCATCGTCCACAATAAGTACGTTACACTCTGCGTAGGGTTTTATTTCTTTTCGATTCATCAGGTACTTTTATTGTTACTACACCAAGGTGACCATTCTCGCTTGCGTTGTTTCTGCTTTTACAATATCAAAGTAATAACAACGCTTTACGCAAGTCTAACACCTTACATCCAAATTTGTATCGAAAAGTCAGCTAGTTTGCTTTCAAGTAGGTATGGTTTGAACGACAAGGTTATAAAGAAGAGACTATCGATTAGCACTCAACTCAGCGTCCAGTGAACTTTACGCTACTTGGCAATCATCGATGAACTTCGTGAAGAAATCCGCCATCGCCATAGGGCGACACATAAAATACCCCTGCCCTAAGTGACACCCAAGTGCTTTGAGCGCGGCAAAATGAGATTGGGTCTCTATCCCTTCGGCAACAATGGTTAACTCTAAGCTTAATGCTAAATGCACTATTGCCGTTACGATATCATGTGCCTGCTGTTCTTTATCCATATCAATAACGAAAGAGCGATCTATCTTAAGCACATTCAATGGGAACTGACGTAAATAAGAGAGACTTGAATAGCCCGTACCAAAATCATCCAACGCAATAGTAACGCCCAATGAAGCCAAGTCGTTCAGGATATCTCTGGTTTGTTCAAAGTCGTGCATTAAGGCTGATTCTGTTACCTCCAATTCTATAGACGACGCGGCGATACCCGCTTCGTTGATAATTTCAGCAACTTCTTTTGCGAACCCTGGGTTTGAAAGCTGTTTAGCAGCTACGTTTACCGCCACTTTGAAGTCTTGCCCCAATTCGTTGCATCTAGCGACAAACTCACAGCTTTTTTGCAACACTTGCTTACCTAACTGATGTATTAGCCCAGTCTCTTCTGCCAGCGGGATAAATTCATCGGGTCCAATAACTTTTCCATTTTCGTCGAACATTCTGACTAAGCTTTCCGCACTTAATACTGCGCTATCGTCAAAGTTATATTTTGGCTGTAGGTAAATGGCGAGACTGTCGTTCTCGATAGCATTTCTAAGCTTTACCTCCATCTCCACACGATGATGCATGGCATGCTGCAGGTCTTTTGAAAAGAAACTGAAAGTGTCTTTGCCTTTTGATTTAGAGCGGTACATGGCTGAGTCTGCATGGCGCATCATCTCTTCCGCATTAACAGCATCTTGGGGATAAAGGCTAATTCCAATGCTTAAGCTAAGTTGATGGGCCTTACCGTCTATATCAATGGGCTCTCTGCCCGCCTGCAAACACGCCATAGCAATACTGTCTGCACTGTAGCCCGAACCAATTTCAGTAAGTAAGCAGGCAAACTCATCGCCACCCACGCGGGCGAGCGTAGCGCTTTCTCCAACAACCTTTGCAAGGCGCTTTGCAATAGACGCAATAATATAGTCGCCGACTTGATGCCCCAGGCTGTCATTGAGGTATTTGAAATTATCGATATCGATTAACAGTAACGCTATGCTTTGCTTAGAGGTAAAACAACGAGTGATAGCTTGAACAACTCTATCGTGCAGCAGAACTCGGTTTGGCAGGCCCGTGAGCTGATCATGATTGGTTAAATGTGTCATCTTTACTGCCATTTCAATGGCTTCTGACACATCTTGGAAAACGATAACCGCGCCAGACAGATGGCCATCCTCATCAATGATGGGCGACGCTGTATCTTCTACCCTGAATACTTGATTGTGTCGGCTTACCAGCGTGGCGTTATAAGACATAGCTACCGGGCGCATCACTTCTAGTGCGTAAAGAGCGGGGTTTAAAAGACGCTCATTTGTCGAGGCATCTCTTAAATTCATAACCTCATCGATAGGTTTGCCAAGGGCTTCCGTTTCACTATAACCGGTTAACCTTTGCGCTACCGGGTTAATAAAAGTTACATCCCCTGCTGCGTTAATTGAAATAACGCCGTCAGCTATAGATTTGAGAGTAATAGCAAGCTGCTTTTTCTCTGCTTCTAATTCGTGATTAACACGAGCAAGCTTCGTTTTTTGGTCCTGAATAGTGAGATGATTTCTAACTCGCATCTGGCACAACCCAATATCAATGGGCTTGGATATAAAGTCTATGGCACCTAACGACAATGCCACATGTTCATTTTCTGGATCGCTATGGGAAGTGACAAAGATTACTGGAATTGCTGCCGTTTCTGGACACGCTTTTAACTGCTTGCAGACCTCAAAGCCAGATAGCTCAGGCATGCTTATATCTAGAACAACCAAATCAGGAAGTTGTGCTTTTATCACCGAAAACGCATTCGCGCTTTGCGAGACCGTAACAACCTTTGCTAGAGATTCTACTGCACTTTCTAATAACAAGAGTGTTGTTGGTTCATCGTCAATGATGACTACTTTCTGTGTCTCATTATCCATGAGAAATTCCACACCATGTAACAAATATCAGAATAAGTATCGCCCGAGATACGTAAAAAAAAATTAGTCTTTAGTCTAGGGCCTGTTGACCTTTGGTGTACGAATTTTGGTCTAAATGGCAGCCTTTTAATCGCGGAACAGTCCTGCAAGCCTAGCGGGCTAAGTTAAAGGACTGTGACAAAGAGTAAAAGGCTTCCATAACGACCCCTTCGGGCAGCGCCTTTGTGCCATCTATACTGCGTTGAATGTTCTCGATTTAGAACCACTAAACCGTCAAACATTCGCCTTGTCTAGATGGCACACAGACCGCTGCAAAAATGTACAGCAAAGGTCAACAGGCCCTAGGTTTTGCTGGTTTATGAACCGCAGTATGCTATGCCACTAAACTTGCTATTTCTTGATTAGAACATGTATTGTACACTGGCATAACGCTTCAATTACGGTGGCACATATGGACACATCTAACTCAAACGATACGCCCACTCGAGAACAATTATGGAACCGCGATGCTGCAATAAGCAGGTTGGGTGGAAATGAGGGGTTATTGAACCGTATTGTTGAAATGTTCCTCGCGCAAATAGAACAAAAACAACAAGCACTTAAAAGTGCAGCGACCGCATTGGATGTTGAAGCTGTTAGATTCAACAGTCATGCTATGAAAGGTGTGTCGGGCGATGTAGGTGCCGATGCCATTCGGGAAAAGGCATCGTCTATTGAAAACAAAGCCAAGCAAGACGATTTAAGCGAAATCGTTCAAGACATCACGGAATTAGACAATTTGATTAAGCAAACTATTGCAGTCATGCAATCGTAAAATCACATTAGCTTCTCGCATTAATCGCCAGAAGCTAACTCGACTATCATCCACTCCTCGCCTTGCTAGGCTGAAAGAACCTTTTCAACAAGCTGGTTTTTCTGCTCCTGCGGTAAAAAACTTGCCTTAAAGCTATTTGCTACCAACGTACGAACTGTTTTTTCATCAATACCCAGCGACTGGTGCAACGCTTCAAAATTGTCATTTAGGAAGCCACCAAAATACGTAGGATCATCAGAGTTAACCGTGACCAGAAGCCCAGCATCAAGAAGCTGGACAATATTGTGGTCTTTCATATCATTTATCACACACAGCTTGAGGTTACTTAACGGACAAACAGTGAGTGGAATTTGTCTTTCTTTCAAGAGGTCCATAAGCGCCTCGTCTTCTTGGCAGCGTACACCGTGGTCAATACGATCAACGTCCAATAGCTCGATGGCTTCCCAAATGTAAGATGCCGGTCCTTCTTCTCCAGCATGGGCGACAATTTTAAATCCCAGCGCTTTGGCTTTTTTGAATACGCGTTCGAACTTTGATGGCGGATGCCCAAGTTCGGAGCTATCTAACCCTATCGCTGTAATGTGCTCGTAATAAGGCTCTGCTGCAGAAAGCGTATCGAAGGCAGCATCTTCTGGCAAATGGCGAAGGAAAGACATGATTAAATAGCTACTGATACCGTATTCATCTTTTGCTTTTTCCATCGCCTTCAAAAAGCCTGGCATGAAAATATCGAAACCTATGTCACGCTCTGTATGGGTTTGCGGATCAAACATAATTTCTGTGTGGACGATATTGTCCTCATGACACCGCGTTAAGTATTCCCACATTAAGGCAAAGAAATCATCCTCATCGCGAAGCACGCCCGCCCCTGCATAATATAAGTCAAGGAAGCTTTGTAGATCTTCAAAGTTATACGCCGCTTCTATCTCTTCCACGCTAGCATAAGGAAGTGATACACTGTGCTTTTCAGCTAGGCGCCACATAAGTTCAGGCGTTAAGCTACCTTCTATATGCAGATGCAGTTCGGCCTTTGGAATGTTTTTAATTATTGATGACAGCGACATGGCCCCTCACTTATTTGCACCACAACAATGCAATGGCATTTAATTGGTGCGTAATAGTTTATCTTTAATGCTATCTGTAAACGAGTTCTATTGCTCATTTAGGTTTTGTTTGCGGTTTTTTTGACTTCATCTATGTTGATTACTAACCGTTTGGCTGGCTTTGTGCTGCCTGGCTAGTGACCTTGAGTCACGCAATGGCTATTAATTAGTCATTGTACTGAAAAGTAAGTTAGCACAAAACACACCAACAAGTTGACTAATTGGTCAGTTTATTGCTTTCAACGCACAAAACACACAATGAAATACTAACAGAGAACTCTTGATGTCCAACAACGTAATCGAACGGCTATTTAAGCTGCAGGAACACGGAACAACAGTAAGAACAGAGATCATTGCAGGACTTACTACGTTCGCAGCCATGTCTTATATACTCGTGGTGAACCCAGGTATTCTTGGGTTAAGTGGCATGCCCGTAGAGGGCCTAATTACAGTGACAGCAATAGCGGCGTGTATTGGCACTTTAATGATGGCGCTAATGACTAACTACCCTATTGCGTTGGCCCCAGGCATGGGCTTGAACGCCTTTTTCGCGTTTACCATTTGTCTTGGTCGTGAAATCCCATGGGAAGCAGCGCTTGGTATTGTTTTCTGGAACGGCATTCTCTTTTTACTCCTTTCTCTCACCGGAGTTCGAACCAAAATAGCCGAGTCTATACCTCCTTCTCTCAAAATCGGCGTGCAGTGTGGCATAGGTTTATTCATTGCCTTTATCGGCCTTAAAAATGCGGGGCTGATTGTTGATAATCCTGCAACCTTCGTACAGCTTGGCGACCTTTCTGAGCCGGCAGTAATGTTAGCGCTCATCGGCATTATCTTTACTATCGTTCTTATGGTGAAACGCGTTACAGGCGCTATCTTAATCTCTATCGTAACACTCACCTTAATTGGTGCTTTTATCCCCACTGAAAACGGTACCTTAACTGCAACGCCTTCTGCTGTAGTTGGCATGCCAGAATCTATTTCAAACACCTTTATGGCAATGGACTTTTGGTACCCAATCGATCACCTTGCTGAAACGTGGGACCTCATTTTCGCACTTATGTTTGTGAACATGTTCGATACCATAGGTACCTTAATCGGCGTATCTCGAAAAGCCAATCTACTTACACCCGAAGGCAAGCTACCGAAAATTGGCTCAGCAATGACAGCCGATGCATCAGCGAGTATTGCTGGCGCATTAGTGGGTACATCTCCAGTAACTAGCTATGTGGAGTCCGCTACGGGCGTATCGGCGGGCGGCAGAACCGGGCTTACCGCAGTAGTGGTTTCTGTCTGCTTCTTACTCTCGCTATTTTTAACACCGCTAATGAAAGTTATCCCGCTGATGGCCACTACGCCAGCGCTATTGATGGTAGGTATTTTGATGATGGAATCGATTCGACAGGTTGATTTCGACGACTTAGGTGCGTTAGCCACTGCTTCTGTTGCACTTATCGCCATGCCGCTCACATTCAGCATTAGCGAAGGCATTGCCCTTGGTTTTATTACTTATGTTGGCATTAAGGTAGGTACGGGAAAATTTAAAGAAGTAACACCGCTCACTTATGCACTGGCGATTGTTTTCTTATTACGATACTTATTGGATTTAAAATAATTCAACGGCGCTTATTGCGTGCCTGTAAGTTAACGCTTTAGATACAAAAAAGGTGGCTTTCAACGCCACCTTTCTTTTTAAACTAGGCAAGTGAAAAAGATATACGTTTACTTCAATCCATCGTAAGTGAAGGTAACGGCTTTATCACCCATAAATACGATTTTAACGTGCTTACTGTCTTCATTGCCCCATGTACATGCCATGGTACCCATTGTTTTTCCGCAGTTGTCAGCTGACCCTAGAATTGCTTCAACTTCGTCCTGAGACATACCCATTTCTAATTTATCGTAGTTTTCTTTAGTCAGCTTTGAACATGCTGTCAGCGCTAGCGCCCCAAGGGCAATAATGGCTAGTTTTGTTTTCATGGTTTTGTCCTTTATTAAGTGAAGGCGGTAGTGATCAATCTGTTTCACTCTCGTCTCTTCACTTTACTGTACTTCAAATATAGTAGGCGTACTGTAAACGCTACGTACGCGGCTTGTCACCACCATCTTTAGGATGAAGCTCCAACCAGTGACGGGCAATTTGCTCTCGTGTCGCTAGCCATACTTTATCATGAGACTTAACGTACTCGATAAAGCGCTTAAGTGCGGCGAGTCGAGCAGGCCGTCCTATTATGCGATTATGAAGGCCGATAGATAGCATCTTAGGCGCTTCTTCTCCTTCTTCATACAACACGTCAAACGCATCTTTTAAGTAGGTGAAAAACTGTTCCCCACTGTTGAAGCCCTGAGGCGTGGCAAAGCGCATATCATTGGTGTCTAATGTGTACGGCACCATCAATAACGGCTTGCTGTAATGGCAGTCGTAGTAAGGTAAGTCGTCAGCATATGAATCGGCGCAATATAAGATATCGTCGCGCTCTGCAATCAACTTCAGCGTATTCGGACTCGTTCTTCCTGTATACCAACCTACAGGTTTACTGCCCGTTAACTGCTCATGAAGAATAATCGCCTCATCAATTTGTTTACGCTCTTGCTCTTCGTCCATGTCTTGATAATGCACCCAGCGCATGGCGTGGCTGGCGATTTCCCAACCTGAATCCATCATGGCTTTTACGGCGTCAGGGTGTCGTTGCATAGCCATAGTGACGCCAAACACAGTAACGGGAATGTCGTATTTATTAAGCAAACGGTGTAAACGCCAAAACCCTGCACGACTGCCGTATTCGTAAATAGACTCCATGCTGAGGTGGCGGTCTTTATACGCTTGTGCGCCGATAATTTCCGATAGGAATATTTCCGACGCCTCGTCACCATGAAGCACGCAATTTTCGCCACCTTCCTCGTAATTTAATACGAACTGAATCGCGATTTTTGCTTCGCCCGGCCACTTAGCGTGAGGTACATGTTGACCATAACCAATCAGATCACGAGGGTAAACAGACTCTGTCATGCTACACCTCGAAGTTTTCTGGCACAGATAACCCACAGCCACCGAGCACGAGTTTTACCACTTGTTTTGTAGCGTCTTCAAAATCTGATTTTGTCATTTTTTTACCGCGTAGACGGGTTATTTGCGCAGAGAAGTCAGCATAGTGCTGGGTACTCGCCCAGATTGTGTAAAGCAAGTATTCACCTTCAACAGGTGGCAGTTTGCCGGCCTTTACCCATGCATCAATAACCGCAAGTCGCCCTTTCATCCAAAGCGCATGCTCTTCATCAAAGTAGCCACTTAAGTTTTGTGCACCATTGATAATTTCCATCGCAAAGATCTTAGAGGCCATTGGATGCGTTCGCGACACTTCCATTTTCTCGGCGATATAATTGGCGAGTACCTCGGCTGGGTCGTCTTCTACTGTGGCTTTATCAAAACGTGAGTTCCACAGCGAGAGGGTTTCTTCTAGTACCGCTACGTAGAGCTCTTGTTTTGTTTTGAAATAATACAAAACGTTAGTCTTAGGAAGTCCTGCTTCATCAGCAATTTTTTGTACTGCTGTGCCTTTGAAGCCAAACTGTGCAAAACATTTTTCAGCGGCTTGGAGTATTTTTCTTCTGTTCATAGCGCCAACGCCAGCGTCAGCACTTTTTACCTTCATCATTATTATTAAAATTCCTTTGCAATCTACTTTGCAAGCGCACGGGCAGTATAAATGCTGCATGCCTTTTCGATAGGTTAGCATTTATTGCCGACGAGTTGCTATGCTCTTATAGATCATACATACCCTATACAGGGAGTGTTAACCATACTAAAACACGAATTACGCGAATAGTTCAAAACCTTGCACGAATCTTGCCTTATTCTTTATTAACAAATCGACGTAGTGCTTAGCAAAAGAAAAATAGAAAGGTATCACTTCTTTTTTTCCAATCAAATTTGCGCAAAATCATGGCCTTTTAGAACTCGGCCTTTTTTTATAAGCAATAAATTGACCAAATGGTCTACTTTTATTGAAAAAATACAGCTATATTAATGAATACAAGAATGAATATAACAAGAAGGTGTGAGTATGATTCGCTTTCTAATAAATAACGATGTCGTTGAATTAAATGAAGCGCGGGCCGACCTCACCCTTCTACAATTTATTCGCGAACATCGCAAAAAAACAGGCACAAAAGAAGGCTGTGCAGCAGGAGACTGCGGTGCATGTACCGTAGTACTTGTGGAACCAGCCTCCTCAAATAGCGCTGCAAAACTTAATTATCGAACAGTGAATAGCTGCATCACGCTAATGAGTGCAGTTCATGGGAAGCAGCTTTTATTTGTTGAGCATTTGAACGATGGTAAACACTTACACCCCGTACAGCAGGCGTTAGTTGATCACCATGGTTCTCAGTGTGGCTTTTGCACACCTGGTTTTATCATGTCGATGTTTGCCTTATATCACAGCAATACAAAACCAAATCGCGACGATGTGCTGCACGCTTTATCAGGCAACTTATGTCGCTGCACAGGCTACCGCCCTATTATCGATGCTACGATGGAGGTGTGCGAACAAACACCTGTTGATCAATTCACTGCACGCCAAGCTGCCACCCTTTCTACATTACTGTCATTATCTGGTGAGAAACCCACTGGTACGGGCAATATCCATACGCCAACGTCTCGCGAAGAACTGAAGACTCTGATTCAAGCGCATCCAGCTGCACAGCTAGTCGCTGGCAGCACGGATTTAAGCCTTCAGTTCACGCAACAGCTAAAAGATGTAGAAACGCTTATCAGTGTGACGCATATTGATGCACTAAAACAATGCACCAAAAGCGAGCATTCTCTTATTCTTGGTGCAGCTGTACCGCTAAATGATGCGGCACCTTTATTACTAAATGCATTTCCGCAAGTGGCTGAGCTTGTTACCCGATTTGCCTCGTTGCCTATCCGCAATCAGGCTACCATTGGCGGTAACGTGGCTAACGCTTCCCCTATTGGTGATATGCCACCGTTACTACTCGCGTTGAATGCCATACTGCATTTAGATAACGGCGAGAGCGTTCGTATGATCCCAATTAGCACATTCTTCACAGGCTATCGCGAGACCATGCTGGCGAAAGATGAATGGATAAGTGCAATAGAAATACCATTGAAACAGCCCAATCAAGCATTAGCTGCATATAAAATATCGAAACGATTTGAAGATGATATTTCTGCAGTATGCGCCGTATTTAATGTCACACTCGACAACGGCAAAGTAGAAGCCATTAGCAGTGGCTTTGGTGGTGTAGCAGCAGTTCCGTCAACCTGCAATGCGTTAGAAAACGTTTTGAAAGGTAAGCAGTTCGCTAGCAACGAATGTTTAACGTTGGGCAAACAAGTCTTATTCGATGCATTTTCACCTATCGATGATGTGCGCGCTACAGCCCAATACCGTAAAACTGTTTTAGCTAACCTGTGGCATCGCTTCTGGTTAGAAAACCAAACAGCAAACCAATTTGAAACACGGGTGGTGCAGCATGCGTAAGTTAATTGATGCCCCTAATTCACTGCAACAAAACGACAAGCAAAGTGTCGTTCACGTATCTAAAAAGCACGAGAGCGCAACACGCCAAGTACAAGGCAGTGCCAACTATGTTGACGATGTTATTGAACCTCAAGGCACTCTTTATGCTGCCGTTGGTGTAAGCCAATGCGCAAAAGGTACAATTAACTCGATAAATCTTGACGCTGTTCGCCAAAGTGAAGGCGTTGTAGATGTGGTTACGATTGACGACGTGCCTGGCCATAAAGATATTGGACCTGTGTTCGAAGGCGATCCGTTACTTGCTAATGGCGAAATCAAATTCTTCGGTCAGCCTGTATTTGCAGTGCTTGCCACTTCGATAAACCTTGCCCGACAAGCTGCGCTAAAAGGGAAAGTAGAGGTGAGTGAAGCCAAACCTATACTTAATGCCGAAGCTGCCCACCAGCAGCAAACGTTTGTGCGTCCCCTACATCGGTTTGGCCAACATACTGACCGCGTTGAAAGTACATTTGAAAAAGCGATCCACCAAGCACATGGCACGCTCAGTATTGGTGGACAGGAACATATGTACTTAGAAGGACAAGTGAGCCTTGCGATCCCTGATGAAGAAGATCGCATGAAAATCTATACGTCTAGTCAACATCCCAGTGAGGTACAAAAACTCGTTGCCGAAGTGCTCGATGTAAAATTGCACCGTGTAATGGTAGACATGCGACGTATGGGCGGCGGCTTTGGCGGAAAAGAAACGCAAGCCGCGCAATGGGCCTGTATAGCGGCTCTACTGGCATCGCGCAATCAATGTGCGGTTAAGCTTCGCTTACCACGCTTCACCGATATGCATGTTACTGGCAAACGTCACCCGTTCGAAAACGAGTTCGACGTGGCCTTTGACGAGACAGGTAAAATTGAAGCCACCCGCATGACAATCAATGGTATTTGTGGGCACTCGCCTGATTTATCTGACGCCATTGTCGATAGAGCCATGTTCCATGCGGACAATGGTTATTTCTTAGGTGATAGCGACATTGTTGGCCACAGATTGCAAACCAATATGGTATCGCACACCGCTTATCGAGGCTTTGGCGGACCGCAAGGTATGATTATGGCTGAAGCCGTGATTGATAAAATTGCCCGTGCTATTGGCAGCGACCCCCTATCGGTAAGAAAACGTAATTTATACGGCCCCACTACAGGTAGTTTTACCCCCTACGGAATGAAGGTAGAACATAACCTTCTGCCCGATATGATTGCCGAGCTAGAAGAAACCGCTCAGTATTGGCAGCGCCGTGAAGCTATTGCAGCGTTTAACCGCGAAAGCCCGGTGATTAAGAAAGGTTTAGCGCTAACGCCTGTTAAGTTTGGCATTTCATTCACCGCGAAGCATTTAAACCAAGCTGGCGCTTTAGTGCACATTTATACTGATGGTAGTATTCAGGTGAACCATGGTGGTACTGAAATGGGCCAAGGGCTTCACACCAAAATAGGCCAAATTGCAGCCAATGAATTTGGACTAGATTTGGATATGATTGAAGTCACTGCAACACGCACTGACAAAGTACCTAACACTTCACCAACAGCAGCTTCAAGCGGCACTGACTTAAACGGAAAAGCCGTACAAAATGCATGTATTACGCTAAAAGCCCGTTTGGCCGAGTGCTTTGCCAAAAGCTTAGGTCTAGAGGACCGCGCTGGCGACGTGCTATTCATTAATGAGCACGTGGTATTGGATGAGCACAAAATTACCTTTACCGAGCTTGTGCAGAAAGCGTATTTTGCTCGTGTATCTTTGTCTTCAAGCGGTTTCTACAAAACCCCAAAATTACAGTATAACCGCGAAACCGGTGAAGGCCGTCCGTTTTTCTATTTTGCCTATGGCGTCTCAATGAGCGAAGTCTCTGTCGATACACTTACCGGTGAATATACGGTAGATAAAGTTAACGTACTCCACGATGTTGGCAACAGTCTTAACCCTGCCATTGATATTGGCCAAATAGAAGGCGCGTTTATTCAAGGTATGGGTTGGCTTACCACAGAAGACCTTAAATGGAATGAAGCGGGTAAGCTGATAAGTGAAAATATGGCGACCTATAAAATTCCAGCCATTGGCGATACGCCAAAAGAGTTTAATGTGAAGCTGTTTGGTAGAAAGAATGCTGAAGACAGCATTTACCACTCAAAAGCGGTTGGCGAGCCACCATTTATGCTGGCTATTTCAGTGTGGTGCGCCCTTAAAGACGCCATATCTAGCCTATCTGGCTACACAGTTGATCCGCAACTAGATACACCAGCCACACCAGAACGCGTGTTAAATGCAGTAAGTGCTATGCAGCATTCTTCCAGTCGAGGCGGTGTTTTATGACACTCACGGCAGCAAAGTCATCTCGCGCGCCCCAATCATTTCGTGCAACAAACTGGTATGAGGGAATAGCCGAATGCCAAGCGCGTAATGAAGGCTATGTGCTTGTGACTGTGGTTGGCACTGCAGGCTCTACACCTCGTGAACCCGGGAGTAAAATGGTAGTTACCGCTTCACAAAGCATCGATACCATTGGCGGCGGGCACCTTGAGTTTAATGCCATTGCCCGCGCACGAGAGTACCTTGCAAAAGGCGAAGCATGCACTGAACTTCACAGCTACCCGTTAAGCAGTTCTTTAGGACAGTGCTGCGGCGGCGCGGTAAAGGTGCTATTTGACGTGTGTAACGTTCATCAGCAGCACATCGCCATTTTTGGTGCTGGCCATGTTGCAAAAGCATTGGTGCCTATTTTGGCTCAATTGCCTGTACGCATTTCGTGGATAGACAGTCGCGAGGAACTGTTTCCATCGTCTTTGCCAGCCAACGTGCACAAAGTCGTGGAAGAAGCACCAGAGAGCGAAGTTAGACACCTTGATGAGAACAGTTGGCTGATTATACTCACCCACGATCATCAATTGGACTATCGCATTACAGAACAGGCGTTAAAGCAACCTTCCCTCCCCTTTGTTGGGTTAATTGGTTCAGACACCAAAGCAAAGCGCTTTATTACCAAACTGACTCAGCGTGGGTTTGACGACAACGCGCTGGCAAGGCTATTTACGCCAATAGGTAACCGAGATATCCCTGGCAAGCAACCAATTGAAGTTGCCGTTTCTATATCTGCGCAAATTATCGAGCGTCTTCATGTAAAAGAAGTAACGGCAGGCAACAGTAACAAATACAGTGAGAAACCCGTTACAGCTTTTCACAAAGAAAAGGACACCACCAGTGACACTTAAAGAATTAAATACGCTAAGCGCTGAAGAGGCATCTTCTTGGTTTGAGCAATGCTGCGCGGCGAAAACCTGGATTTATCAAATGGTAAAAGCACGCCCCTACAGCGACAAGGACGCACTTGTTAATCAAGCGAAGAGCGCGTGGGCCAAATGCAGTGATGACGACTACCTTGAAGCTTTTACGGCACACCCCATGATTGGCGACGTTGATTCGTTGCGCAAAAAGTTTGCAAATACCAAAGCCATTGCTGCGGGCGAGCAGTCGGGTACAGCCAGCGCGTCCGAGGCCGTTTTACACCAGTTAAAAGAAGCCAATCACGCCTATTTAGACAAGCACGGGTTTATCTTTATTATTTGTGCCACCGGTCTTTCTGCGCAGACTATGTTAGAAGCATTACAAGCTAGGCTACCCAATACCACACAGCAAGAGATTACCAATGCTGCTGCAGAGCAAATAAAGATAACCCTATTGCGTATTAACAAAGCGCTGGATTAACCCCCGTATTTTCAAAAATATGGTCAATACGCATTGAATAGTTTTTAAGGAAAACAGTATGAATACGCTTTCTAGCCACGTACTCGACACTACATTAGGTAAGCCAGCACAAGGCATTGCCCTTACACTTACACTACCTGACGGTAGCACCCTTTCGGGTGAAACGGATAATGACGGGCGTTTTAACAACTGGGGCGTTGAAGACGGTTTTGCCGCAGGCGTTTATACCCTGCGCTTTCACTGCAAGCCTTACCTTGTAGAAACGCATGACAAAAGTTTCTACCCACACATTGATATTACATTTGAACTTGATGAGAATGGCGGTCATTATCATGTGCCACTTCTTATCTCTCCATTCGGTTTCAGCAGCTACAGGGGCAGCTAACAAACATGCAGCTTTTTCGTGCAAGCATTGCGCACTTTCCTAACCAAACTACACAGTTCGATAATGACATCGCTATATTCAAAGACGGTGGTTTGTTAGTAGACAATAAAGAAATAAAAGACATTGGCACATTTGAAGAGATAGCAAAGCGCTACCCGGCTGCCACTGTGACAGATTTTTCAGGCAAGTGGATTTTGCCAGGTTTAATAGACAGCCACCTGCATTATCCGCAAACACAGAGCATAGCTCATTATGGCGAGCAGCTGTTGAGCTGGCTTGAAAACTATACGTTTCCCACAGAAATGCAGTTTGCTGACAGTGAACACGCTAAAACCATTGCTAACGTATTTTTGCGCCAATTGCTAAAGAACGGTACTACCACAGGTTTTGTTTTTACTACGGTTCATAAAAGCAGTAGCCACGCATTATTTAGTGCAGCAAGCGAAATTGATATGGCAATTGTGGCCGGTAAAGTATGTATGGACAGGAATTGCCCTAGTGCGCTTAATGACTGCGCCGACACAGCACAAGCTGACAGTGCAGAATTAATCGAAGCTTGGCATAACAAGGGCCGCAACCGCTATGCGCTAACGCCCCGTTTTGCGCCAACCAGTACTGAAGCTCAGCTTGCTGCATTAGGGGAACTTGCCAAGCAGTATCCCGACGTTTTCATTCAAACACACTTGTCTGAGAACTTAGACGAGATTGCATGGGTGAAGAGCTTATTCCCTAAAGCGGACGGCTATTTAGATGTATATGACACCTACAGCCTTGTGCGTGAACGTGCGGTGTTTGGCCATGGCATTCACCTTACGCCCAACGAATGGGCGCGCTTAGGCGAAAGCGGCGCTACGGTGGCCTTCTGTCCTACATCTAACCTGTTTTTAGGAAGTGGCCTTTTTGATATGACCGCAGCGCGTGCTAACAAGGTCCATGTGGCCATGGCCACCGATGTGGGTGCAGGCACTACGTTTAACATGTTTAAAACCTACGGCGATGCATACAAGGTTAGTCAATTGCGCAGCGAGCCCATCAGCCCGTTAGAAGGCTTTTATCTTATGACCCAAGGCGCGGCCGTAGCTCATGCGCTTGATCATGAAATAGGCAACTTAAAGCCAGGCACCACTGCTGACTTTATCGTTGTTGAGCCTAGGTTTGACGAATTGACACAATTGAGAATAAAAGAAGACGCGGACTTTGACGATGTGTTTTTTGCCTTGAGTATTTTAGGTGATGACCGCGCTATCGACCAAACGTGGATAAGCGGCACCTGCCGCTATAAAAAAGAACATCATTAATAACAGGCTGCTGTAGGGCTTTTTGGCCCTAAATAAGGAGAACAATAATGCCGTGGCTAGATTGGATAAGTTTATTTGTACGTTGGTTCCACGTTGTAGCGGGTGTAGCGTGGATTGGCGCGTCGTTTTACTTCATTTGGTTGGATAACAATCTACGCACGCCACCTAAATGGAAACAGGACAAAGGTATCAAAGGCGACTTATGGGCTATTCACGGTGGCGGCTTTTATGAGGTCGCAAAATACGCCTATGGCCCAGAGAAAATGCCAGAAACACTGCACTGGTTTAAGTGGGAAGCCTATACCACGTGGTTATCGGGTTTCGCACTACTCATAATTGTTTATTACTTTGGTGCTAGCGCTTATCTTATCGACCCTTCGGTAAACGCCATGTCACCGACCACGGCAATATCTTTAAGTTTAGGGTTAATCTTTGGCGGACTAGCCTTATACGAATTTGCTTGTCGCAGCCCATTGGCAAAATATCCACTTGCCTTCGGTATTGGATTAGTCGCGCTTGTTTGTATTGTCAGCTACCTGTCTACCCAGTGGTTTAGCGGTCGCGGTGCCTATATTCACGTTGGTGCGCTTATTGGCACTATCATGGCAGGGAATGTCTTTTTCAACATCATGCCGAACCAGCGCAAAATGGTAGCAGCTGTAGCCGATAAGAAAGATATTGATCCTACTTGGGGTGCGAGCGCTAAATTGCGTTCGGTACACAATAACTACTTTACGCTGCCTCTGCTGTTTATCATGATTTCAAATCATTACCCCATGACGTATCAACACCCGCAAAATTGGCTGGTACTCATTGCGATAATGGCCGCTGCCGCTTGGATACGTCATTTCTTTAACTTGCGTCATGTGGGCATCACTAAACCAGGTATTTTAGTGTCTGGCGCAGTCGCTATGCTAGCAATAGCGCTATGGGTGTCATGGCCTCAGTCGCCATCACATACATCGAATGAAGGACATGAAGATGTGAGCCTTGTCGATGAAGTAGGTAAAAAAGTAACGGCTAACAATGCAGTCGCCCAAGCGAGTTCTGAAGTAAGCAATGAGCGAGTAGTAAGCTTAATTACAACCCATTGTGTGGGTTGCCACTCGCGCACGCCAACCGACGATATCTTTAAAGTCGCGCCTTTAGGCGTAGTATTAGATACATGGGAAGATATTGAAAGGTTTGCGCCACAAGTGGTTCGAAGAACCACTGTGACCAAAGACATGCCATTTTTAAACAAGACAAAAATGACAGACGAAGAGCGTCAGGAAATAGCGCGCTGGTTCGCTCAAAGACAAAAATAGAATGGCGAAAGCGATGTAGATATCGAGTCTCAGGAATAGCTGTCTACATCGCTTTATCAATCGCGGTTAAAACTTGCTGATAACGCTTTTTTCCGTACATTACCTCATCGGCCTTATCTAGCCACTCCTGCACGGTTTCAATCCCTTCGCTCCACTCAACCCAGCCAACACTGAAGCCAATTGGTACTACCTTATTGCCATCTACATTAACTTCAAAGTCGCTTTGGGCAACCCTATTAAAAAAAGCTTCCGTTTCCTTTTCACCCGTGCCATAGAGCAAGATGACAAATTCATCTCCTCCAATACGACCGAATCTATCACTATCACGCAGCAAACTACTCATTCTTTCAGAGAACTCAACAAGCGCCTTGTCTCCTACCTTGTGACCATATTTATCGTTAATTTCTTTGAATTTGTTTAAGTCTATATAAACAAGCGTTGACGTTTGTTGGCCACGATCCATACGAGAAATTTCGTCACTTAACTGGCTAAATATCTCTCTCCTATTCGCAAGTCCAGTGAGCGAGTCGGTTTTCGACAGGTGCTCTAATTTAGTGACGGCGCTCATCAGAGCTTGTTGCTGCGTTTTCTCTCTTGTTATGTCGTCGGCTGTACCTAAAATAAGCGACTGCATTTCACGGTCGTCAAATATCAAGCTTCCGCGATCGTGAAGGTACTTCACTTCGCCTTTCGAGTCGTATATACGATATTGAATATCCCAATTCTGCAAAGGGCGTTGACTGAACAGTTTTAACACCCGTGCTTTATCATCTTCATGTACATGATCAATAAAGCTCATAGGGTTACAGTAAAGTTCGTACTCGTTGCGACCGAATATGTTTGAATAGCCATCGTTAACGTATTGCAGTTTAGACAAGTCTGGCGTCGCCACCCATATAAACGTTCTATCAGAAAATGCGCTAACAATTTTGCTAAACAAGGCATCAACTTGAAAGAGCTCAGACTGGATGCGCTTTTTCTCGTCGATATCTTCCACAATAGAAATAAAATAGTCTGGGTTGCCGCGCTGATCTCTTACTAAAGACACTGTTAACTTCGCCCAAACTTGCTCGCCATCGCGCCTTACATATCGCTTTTCAATCGCATAGTCATCGATATCACCTGCCATCAGGCGCTCTAAGTAACTTAGATCTTCATCAAGATAATCTGGCGCAGTTAATTCTTGAAAGGTTAACGTCGTTAGTTCTTCATCAGAATATCCTAAAAAATCACACAGTCGCTTATTTACACGTATAAAGCTTCCATCCACGCTTACGTGAGCGAGCCCAACAGGACAAAAGTGAAAAGTTTTTTCAAACATAGGGCATCGCCCCGTTCGGTAATTGCATTCCGTCGCCTCAAGAGGTGGCACTCAAAGGATAATGAGCACCCTTTTATACTTTAGTATAAGCCATTATAGATTAACTTTTTTCATTCGCTAAAAAATGCATCTAAGAAAAAGGCTTAGATAGCGTCTAACTGCGACATAGCGGTAAAAGGCATTTGATGGTGGAGATTGCTTTTCACCTGAAAAAAGTTGCTAGTCAGCTTTAAACGCTAACCATTACTCCGTTAGTTGCCTATGTTAGCGTTTTTTCTCAATAGGACAGTAAAATGATCGAGTTTTCAGTCGTAATCTATTCTCAACCAAACCAACAAGATGCACTTTTAGACGCATTGTTACCCTTGGTTAAATCAAGCCGAGAAGAAGTCGGCGCAGTGATGTATGACCTACATGCAAGTGAAGAGGGTGTGTTTGTTATTACGGAGAAATGGCAATCTCAGGATGCCCTTGATGCTCATGAAGCTACTGAACACTTTGTTGGTTTCCAAGAAAAAGCCGGAGAGCTTGTTGAAAAAGTACTTCGATTACCGCTAGTGTCGGTCTAGCTCTTTATAAAGCAAATGCGGTGAGATAAATGCTCACCGCTAGCGGTATTCAATCATTCGTGTGGTTTTCAGACCAGACTCTTAGCTGTTCAAGAATATCTAGCGCTGAGCGCCCAAACTCGGTGAGACTATAAGCAACCGCAATTGGACGAGAGTCGATAACGTTGCGGATCACCATACCGTTGTTTTCCAGCTCTTTAAGGCGCTGATCGACCATCTTCCGGCTGGCGCCGCCAAGCATTCTACACAGGTCGTTAAATCTAACAGGCTCATCTTTGAGATGATAAATAATAGAACCCGTCCACTTTCCACCAATTAGGCGCATTCCACGCTCTATAGCACAAGGCTCTGTACAAGTATTTAGAACGGTTTTTCTACCCTTAGCGTCTGTTTTTATTTCACTTTCCATCTATTTTCCTAAAAAAGCCACCTAGTTACTAAAAGTATACTAATTGTTTGTTTGAACAAGGTAACTAAAATAGACCACATAAGCAAGTTTGGCCTCTAGTATACCTTTAGTTAATTAGTCTAACTCCAATTCGAAAGGTTCATTCGGGCGTCTATGGAGTGAGCGGTTATTAAAGGGAGAGCCAACGCGGCCAGATTTTAATAATACCAATTAAAACAGGCAAAACAGACCGTTCAAACCAAGTACAGCGCCTTGGCGAGAGCATATTAAACATTAACTTCACGGTGACACAAACCATGATTGAATTTACGTTAAATGGAAAAAGAGTGCAGACAGATGCTGCATCAGATACGCCTCTCGTTTGGGTAATACGCGATGAATTTGGACTAAAAGGTACCAAGTTTGGGTGCGGTGTAGCGATGTGTGGCGCATGCACGGTACATATTGATGGTAACGCTATTCGCTCTTGCTCCTATCCCGTTTCGTTAGCTAAAGATAAGAACGTAAACACTATTGAAAGCTTCAACAACGCGCATCCGCTGCAATCTGCTTGGGTAGAAGAGCAGGTTCCTCAGTGTGGCTATTGCCAGTCTGGCCAAATCATGCAAGCAGCGACATTGCTAGACAGAAATCCAAACCCGAGCGACCAAGATATCGTTAATCACATGAGCACCAATTATTGTCGCTGTATGGCTTACCCGCGCATAAAAAAGGCGATTAAGCGCGCTGCAACGTCTTCCGTTCAATACTTTGATCCAACCGCTTCATCAGAAGGGGAAAACGCATGAGCATGAAAAATATCTCTCAAGAAAAGAAAGATATGATCAACTTATCTCGCCGTTCTTTCATGGTGGGATCAGTGAAAACGTCTTTATTCATGGCATTTGGTGCTGCTGCTATTCCATCCCTGCTGTCGGCGAAGGAAAGTATTGAAAACAAAAAGTTTTCTCCAAATGTTTGGTTTGAGATGGATATAGATGGCAACGTCACCGTCAACATAGCCAAAGCGGAAATGGGTCAGCATATCGGCACGCCAATCGCTAGAATCTTGGCTGATGAGCTTGAGTGCGACTGGGAGAAAGTGTCTATTGTGCACGTTGATACAGACCCTAAATGGGGCTACATGATAACAGGCGGCTCTTGGTCAATTTTCCATACTTACAAGCCCATTTCTCAGGCGGGCGCCGCTGGCCGCATGGTGTTAACTGCTGCAGGTGCGAAGCTACTTGGCGTGCCTGTCGATAGTTGTAAGGCAGAAAAAGGCTTTGTTATCTCAGGTAACAAGAAAATTAGCTATGGCGATATCGTAGCGAATGGCAAAGTAGACAAAACATTCAGTGCAGATGAGCTTGCGGAACTGCCGATTAAGCCGGGTAAAAAACGCCACCTTATTGGCGTTAATGCAGACTATAAGGCTCTCGACATACCGCCTAAAACTAACGGTACTGCGGTATACGGTATTGATGTTGAAGTGGAAAATATGCTTTATGCACGCCCCATTCTGCCGCCGACGCGTTATGGCAGTACAGTAACGAATGTCGACGACAGTAAGGCTAAGAGTCTACCGGGATATAAAGGTTATAAAGTGCTTACCGATCCAAGCGGTACCATCGAAGGCTGGGTCACTGTATTGGCTACAGACTACCCCACCGCGATTAAAGCTGTTGATATGGTAAAAGTCAGCTATAACGCCGGTAAAACCGCTAATGTTTCTGAAGCTGATATACAAAAAGAAGGCGAAAGAATTGTACGTGACCGCAATGAAGGCACTGTCTTTGTTGACGAAGGCGACGTAGTTAAAGCACAGGCTAATGCTGCCTCTACTATTGAAGCGATATATACAACCTCTACGGCGAGTCACTTCCAACTAGAACCGTTGAACGCTATTGCGGAATTCAAAGAAGGTAAATGGCACATCCATACAGGCAACCAGTGGCAAGGACTGACGCTGCCGGCCGTAGCCAAAGCTGCTGAAGTGTCGGATGACGAAGTCGTTATGCATCAATACTACCTAGGTGGTGGTTTTGGACGCCGTCTTTTCGGTGACTGGGTTATTCCAGCTTTACTTACTGCTAAGGCGGCAGGTCAACCAGTAAAACTGGTATTTATGCGCCCAGACGATGCCCTGTTTGACCAACCTCGCTCTGCATCAACATCATTGTTTAACGCATCGTTTGACGAAAATGGTGAATTCACAGGAATGGAACATGCACTCGCTGCCGGTTGGCCAACCTTACACATGGCGCCAGATTTTCTTGTACCTGGCGTTGATGGCAAGGGCAAAGTAGACATGTTCTCAGCGTCGGGAGCCGATCACTGGTACACCATGTCACATCACCGTGCTCGCGTTGTTAATAACAAGGTCGCGCAAGATACTTTCACACCAGGCTGGCTGCGTTCGGTAGGTCAAGGTTGGATTGTATGGGGCTTAGAATCGTTTATTGACGAAGCTGCCATTAAAGCCAACAAAGACCCTGTCGACTTCAGGCTTGCGATGTTAGACGGTAAAGGTAAACAAGGAGGCAAAGCGCCAGAAAGTGTGGGCGGAGGCAAACGACTTGCCAATACTCTTGAAATTCTTAAGAAAAAGACCGCAAATATTAAACTTGGCGCTGACGAAGGCATTGGTTATAGCGTGACAGCAGGGCAAGAACGTACAATGCCAGCGTGGCTAGCCACCGCTGCACATGTCCATGTTAATAAGCGCACAGGAAAAATAACCGTTAAGAAACTTTGGGTAGTATCGGATGCCGGTATTGTTATTCACCCAGATGGCGCCATGGCGCAGCTTGAAGGTTCACTGTTGTGGGGGCTCAGCTTGGCCTTATTTGAACACAATGAAATAAAAAATGGTCAAGTCGCGAAAACCAACCTACATACTTATCTTCCTTTACGCATGAACGATGTACCAGAAATGGACATTGAACTGGTAGAGAGCGATGAATTCCCAGTTGGTCTTGGTGAACCTGGCGTTATTGGTGTAGCCCCTGCTATCGGCAATGCAGTATACCAAGCGATTGGTGTACGGCTACGTCATTTGCCCATGCTTGCTCAACACGTTACCGCAGCATTAAAAGCATAAGGGCAGTATGATGAAAATGATAACAGTCCTATTAAGTGGTGCTCTCTCATCATTCGTCCTGAGCGGGTGTATTGCAAACAAAAATGACGATAGCGACCATAGTAATTTGACCGCTAGCGTTTCAAAAGCAGCTAACTCAACGCCTGCTTTTGAAGCTTATCAGCAAGATCCTAACCCAACGACAGCATTTAACTACTTGTTCGATGTAGCAACACATCCACGGTGTGTGAACTGTCATGGTGTTATTGAAGATGGCGCTCACCGACCGACAGTGGGCGACAACAGCGTCCCCCACCCTATGAACATTACCTCTGTGAATAATTTGAAAATGGCGGTGCAAGATGGAAAGTTTGTTCAGGTTGGCGAAACGCACCCCGTAAACTGCCGCGGATGTCACCAAGATGAAAATGCGCGTGAACCTGGCAGGCCACCTGGTGCAGCAAACGACCTTATGCCAGGTTTCGTGTGGCACATGCCGCCTCCTACCATGATTATTGGCAGCGACATGACACCCTCAAAATTATGCAACAATTGGTTAAACCCGCGTTTGAACTCTTTTCTTGCTCAACGTGGGGGAAGAGATGACATGAAAACGTTCAAAAAAGAATTTGAACACCATGTCAGTGATGATCCATTAGTGAGATGGGCATGGAACCCCGGCCCAGGCAGAACACCTGCTCCTGGCACACATGCACAGTTCGCTAAGGCAATGTCGGTTTGGATTAACGGCGGCGCACCTTGCCCGACAGAAAGTTAAGTTAAAAAAGTCTTTGCCAAAAATGAACAGCCCGCGTTTTAAGCGGGCTGTTCAACAAAAGAAGTAGGCATTGCTTGTTTAGGCGAGATTAGAAATGGTAGTGAGCGCTCAATACGAACGATTCTGAACCAGGGTTCGTGTCCCCTAGCCCACCGTTAGAAATATGGCCAATTTCAGCCTCTAGCGAAAAAGATTCAGAAAAATTGTAGAGTCCGGAAAGTGATGAATAGAACTCAATGGTGTCGCCTAAATTTTCAGATTCATCAACAATGCCCGCGTGAAAGGCAACGCGTACTGAAAAGTCATTGTATTTGTAGACGTCTTTTGCCAACCCCGCAGCGAAATAGTGTTGGCCTTGATCTGCGTTTACCAAGAGAACTGTTGGTCGAATTCCGTAAAATGATTCGAGCGGTTTGTGAACATAAGCCACATGCAATGCGTAACGGTCTGCGTCATCAAACAAGTTCCATACCGCAGCCCCAGCTTTAAGCTCACTTCCTTGCGGCAGGGCTTGAGTAGAAAGAGAAACAAGGGGAGAAAGTAAAGATAATGCAAGTGCGAGTGTTTTTACTGGTGTTTTCATGTTTATACTGTTCTAAGCAAAAGTTAAAAATAGTGTTCCGTCGACGCTTCTATTAGAAGCGGTTTTTATACGTGAGTACATAATGGTAATCAGGTTACTTTTTTCAACCTAATAAATATTAGTAACCTTATAACTTTGAGGAAAAACACATTCTTATTTGCTCTAAACGTACAGATTGAATTAATGAATAACCTAGGGTCTTTTGACCTTTGCCGTGTTTTGCACATCAAAAATCAACGGCTCCTTATCGCTCAACTAGAGCTGGATGTAGCACTGAGTAGAAATGTATGACTGACGAGAACATCATTGAAAGCAATGTAGAGAGCACTAAGAAAAGTAAGAAAGTACTGGTTCTCTTTGCCCATCCCGCGCAAACCCGTTCAGAAGTAAATGTGCCGCTTTTTCACGAAGCAAAAATGAATAAACACGTTACTGCTGTTGACTTGTATGCGGAATATCCAGATTTCAATATTGATATTGAGCGGGAACAGCAGCGTTTAGTTGACCACGATGTCATTATTTTTCTGTTTCCACTTTACTGGTATTCCACACCTTCAATCTTAAAAGAATGGCAAGATTTAGTGTTGGAATATGGTTTTGCCTATGGGCATGAAGGCACTGCACTTAAAGATAAATTATTTCTTTGCGCATTAAGTGCAGGCGGTAAGGAAGAAGCCTATCAAACTGATGGCTTTAATCATTACACCATCAGGCAACTGCTCCAGCCTTTAGAGCAAATGGCTCAGATCACGCACATGACCTACATTGCTCCTTTTGCGATCTTTGGCTCTCGTACCGCGCAAGAAGAGCATCGCGTTGCTGAACATAGAGGTAAGTGGACAACCTTGCTAAACAAATTGACCACTAACACCCTGAATCTAGAAAAAGCAAAGCACATCGAGAATCTCGCAGACCTTTGTACATCGCAAGGAGAGTAACGTGACTGGCTATTTCTTATATGCATTTATCTATCTGGTCGCCGCCGTAATTGCAGTGCCCATTGCGAAGCGTCTTGGATTAGGGTCTGTACTAGGCTATTTAATAGCAGGGCTAGTGATTGGCCCCATATTCGGCCTTGTTGGTGACGAAACTGTTGCCATTCAACATTTTGCTGAATTTGGTGTAGTCATGATGCTGTTTTTGGTTGGGCTAGAACTAGAGCCTCGCTCGCTGTGGGCGATGAAGTCAAAATTAATGGGATTGGGCGGCCTTCAGTTAGCGTTAACCACCGCCCTTATCACAGGCGTAGCCATATTGCTTGATCAGCCTTTTAGCATTGCCCTTACAATAGGCCTTATATTCGCCCTTTCTTCAACTGCCATTGTTTTACAAACGTTGCAGGAAAAAGGGCTGCAAAAAACGGAAGGAGGCAAAAGCGCTTTTTCTGTGTTGCTGTTTCAGGATATCGCGGTTATTCCCATGCTTGCGCTTATCCCCCTCCTTGCCATACCCGAGCTGGTCGAAGCAGGAAATGCACATGGCGGCGATACAGGGTCACACGATAGCTTTAATTTAGTTGAAGGGCTTGCCCCATGGGCTTCAGGTCTTGTGATCATTAGCTCAATTGCCTTTTTAACCATCGGAGGACACTACTTAAGTCGCCCCTTATTTAAGTTTGTTGCTGCATCGGGTTTACGGGAAATTTTTACCGCCACTGCGCTCATGCTCATTATAGGAATTGCAGCACTAATGGGACTTGTAGGTCTCTCTCCCGCCCTTGGTGCATTCTTGGCTGGTGTAGTTTTAGCAAACAGTGAATTCAGGCATGAACTTGAAGCTAATATCGAGCCGTTTAAAGGCTTACTGTTAGGCCTCTTTTTCATAACGGTAGGCGCAGGCATTAACTTTTCCGTACTTAGTGAGAGCCCAATGCTAATAGCAGGGCTAACCGTAGCTGTTATGCTTGTGAAAGCCATTGTGCTGTTTATCATCGCCTTAATTTTTAAAATAAAAGGCACTAACAAATGGCTATTCACATTAAGCCTTGCTCAGGCGGGTGAATTTGGCTTTGTGCTATTAAGTTTTGCCTCGCAAAACTATGTGCTTCCCAGCGACATTATTTCTGTTCTCTCGCTTGTTGTTGCCATTTCAATGTTCCTAACACCAGGACTTTTTATTCTTTTCGACAAGGCCATCATTCCTCGCTACAAAAACGCGAAATCACAGCGAGCTGAAGATGAAATTGACGAGAAAGGCACCGTCGTTATTGCTGGAATTGGGCGCTTTGGACAAATCATTAACCGTCTTTTAGTGGCCAACGATGTAAATACCGTTGTGCTTGATATTCGCTCTGAGCAAATAGACCTTATCAGACGGATTGGCACCAAAGCCTATTTTGGCGATGCATCCAAACCAGACATTTTGCATACTGCTGGCGCCCATGAAGCATCGTTACTAGTTATTGCTATAGACGATAAAGAAACCGCTGCCGAAATGGTGAAATACGCCAAGCACGCATTTCCTAACATTAAAGTGCTTGCGCGTGCCTTTGACCGCGGTCATGGGTATCGCTTGCGCCAGTTGGGTGCAGATTTTGTGGTATCAGAAACGTACCACAGCGCTCTTGAAATGGGCGCAGAGGCACTTCGCTCACTCAATATTCACCCTTTCCAAGTTGAACGGCAAAAAATGGCGTATAAAAATATTGAGGCTCAGCAAAACGATGTGCTGTATCACGCGTGGGCGGATGAGGCCAGCGGAGAACGAGTAGACAATAATTATTTGAAACTCTTTATTGAACTTGAGTCGCTAATCGAAAATGCGCTAAAAGCAGATTTACACGACAAGCATTCGAAAATGCGTGGCTGGACGCCACCACCGAAAGGCTATGCTGAAAACCTCGCGCCCGATGAGAAACCTGATTAGGGTGAATTGCGAACTAGCCGGCGGTATTTCGAGAAGGTAATTGTCTGATAGTGACCGGACACCCACGAATATTTATGGGTGGTAGCATACTATCGCCTTGTAAAAATAAACAAAAAGCTGATCGAAAAGGGAAAAAAGCGCTATAACCTGTATGTATAACAAACTTGTCGTATATTGGCTTTTTATCTTTCACGTTCAAAAGTTAACACGCGCCTTGTACAAGATAACCCATTGCCTTAGTGGGAATAAAAAGTGGTCTATTTAAATGGAGAGTTACCATGTTGTCTGAAAAAAGTCTCTTTCACAGCTTAGCCCTGCGCACTGTGATGGTATTTACTGCACTCGCTGGATTAAGTGCGTGTGAGGAAGCCCCCACGCCACCCAAAGCAGTCTCATCGACACCGGTAACGCTTTATAAAGTGCAGCACTCAGACGAAACCATCGCCAAATTCCCGGGGCAAGTGGAAGCGGCTGAGTATTCAAACCTTTCGTTTCGCATTGGCGGCAAACTCCAAGAACTCAGAGTAAAAGCTGGTGAAGAAGTTAAAGAGAACCAGCTTATCGCAAGACTTGATGATAGAGACGCGAAAGCACAGTTAGCCACCGCCCAGTCTCAGTTTGACGTGTCATCGGCTATGTTTGAACGTATGGAGGCTTCCGTTGAAAAAGGCGCGGTAAGCCGCTCTACTTTTGATGAAGCGAAAGCCAATTTTTTAGCCGCTAAAGCCAGTCTGACCAACGCACAGGACCAGCTAAGCTATACTGAGCTTCGCGCACCGTTTGCGGGGCTTATAGCGTCTGTTCCTGTTGAAAATTACCAAGTCATTGTACCGCAGCAAACCATTGCCGAGCTTCATATGCCGGGTGCAATCGACGTTACGTTTCAATTGCCAGAGCAAAAAATGCGTATGATTGATCGCTCACGAGCCCGTAAAAATCGTACATCTGAAATGGCATGGGTGAGCTTTTCAGGTATGCCAGACAAGCGTTACGCGGCCATGTATAAGGATCACGAAAGCACCACGCGACAAGGCGAGCTTAGTTATGAGGTAACAATTACTCTGCCAGAACCAGACGACATCAATGTTCTAGCGGGCATGAGCGCCACCGTATTACTTGATATGTCGAAACTCATTGAGTCTAACGCAAAACTTTGGCTAGTGCCTTTTGGTGCGGTGGTTACCGACAATGCAGATCCGGACAAAGCGATTGTATGGCGTTTTAAACCTAGTGATAGCGACGCAACGAAGGGCACCGTAGAAGCAGTAGAAGTGATGATTACGCGCGGTATTTCCAACGGTCTGTTAGTTGAAGGCCCGCTAAACGACGATGATAAAATCGTTGCTGCTGGCGCTCATCTTGTAAAAGAAGGCCAAGCTGTTACGGAGTGGACGAAAGAAGGGGGCCTATAAGCCATGGTCGAGTATTTTTTTCGTCAAAAAGTAATTAGCTGGATGGTCGCCATCATCTTGGGTGTTGGCGGCATTGTGACTTTTCTTGGCTTAGGTCAGCTAGAGTTTCCTGAATTCACCATTAGAAATGCTCTGGTTATTACTCAATACCCAGGGGCAACGCCTGAGCAAGTTGAGGAAGAAGTTACGCTGCAGCTTGAAAAGGCGATTCAGCGTATACCCAACGTAAAACGAATCAGCTCAGTAAACATGGTTGGGCTATCGCAAATTACTGTTGAGCTTAAAAGTAGTGTTCAGGCCAAGGACCTAGAGCAATACTGGGACAACTTGCGCCGTAAAGTGGGCGATGCACAAGCATCGCTGCCACCTGGCACCAGCACCTCGATTGTGAATGATGACTTTGGTGACGTTTTTGGCCTGCTGCTTACTCTTAAAAGCGAAGACTACTCCCTTAAGCAAATGGAAGACTTTGCAGATTTAATGCAGCGAGAGATTCAGCTTGTTGACGGTGTAAAAAAGGTGTCGATTGCCGGTACCGTTAATGAACAGATTATTGTGTCGTTAGATCACGATAAAATGAAAACCCTTAATGTTTCTGCAGAATCCATTGCTGGCCTTTTAACCGCGCAAAATGTAGTGGGCAACGCGGGTTCGATTAAGGTTCAGGGCAAGCGCCTGTCCATACAGCCCACTGGCGAATTTGATAACCTAGAAGCGTTAGGTCAGGTGGTGATTGGCTCACCGGCAAGCGGCCTTATTCGCTTAACAGATATTGCGACTATTGAGCGCAAGCTTAACGATACCCCTTCAATCCTTTATCACAGTTCTGGCACGCCGGCTCTGTCAATTGGTGTGTCGTTCGCGTCGGCGGTAAATGTAGTTGATGTAGGTAAACGGCTTGATAGCAAAATAGCCGAGCTAGAGCAGCGTATGCCCCTGGGTATGACGCTGGATACCGTTTACAACCAGCCTACAGTGGTCGACGATTCTGTAACTGGCTTTCTTATTAACCTTGTTGAAGCCGTGGCCATCGTTATTTTCGTGCTGCTACTTTTCATGGGCTGGCGCAGTGGCGTTCTGATGGGGCTCATTCTTGTGCTTACCATTCTCGGCACCTTTATATTGATGTCGGTAAAAGGCATTGAGTTGCAAAAAATCTCCTTGGGTGCGCTTATTATTGCTCTGGGCATGTTGGTCGACAACGCCATCGTGGTAACCGAAGGCATGTTGATTGGTGTGAGAAAAGGGCAAACCAAACTTCAGGCGGCAAAAGACGTGGTATCGCAAAATGGGTTGCCGCTGCTTGGCGCGACTGTGATTGCCATCACCGCTTTTGCGCCAATTGGTCTATCGCCAGATGCCACAGGTGAATTCGTCGGCTCCCTCTTCTGGGTACTGTGCTTTTCGCTTTTCTTAAGTTGGATCACCGCACTTACCATTACCCCCTTCTTTTTCGACTTACTGTTTAAAACTGAAAAGGAGCGCGGAGCTAATGACGAAGATGACGACCCATATAAGGGCATTATTTTTACGGTATACAAGCGTGTGCTTACTGCTGCTATCAATCATCGTTACGTGACAATTGTACTGGTACTTGTTGCATTAGTAGGCAGCATGGCGTCAGGTAAATTCGTAAAAAATGCATTTTTCCCAGATTCATCCACACCGCTGTTTTTCGTCGATTTGTGGTTGCCTGAAGGTAGCGATATCTTAACCACCGAGCAGTCTATTCGTCGCTTAGAAGACAACGTGTTAGGCATGGAGAATATCGCCAACGTAACAAGCGTTATTGGCGGTGGAGCACAGCGCCTTACCCTCACCTATGCGCCAGAAGACAGATACGCCAGTTATGGTCAGCTTATCGTTGAAACTGATACGGTTGAGTCTCGTGATGCTCGTATGCGAGAAATTATCGAGCTGGTGCAAGAAGACTTCCCTAATGTGCAATACAAGGTAAAAGCACTGCAAGTAGGCCCTTCTGCAAAAGCGGCAATTGAAGCGAGAATTTACGGACCAGAGCCTGAAGTTTTGCGTGAGATTAGCAGCGACATTGAAGCCATATTTCAAGCAGAGAAAACCATGGACAGCGTTCGCTTGTCGTGGAGCAACAAAGTCCCATTTGTTGAACCTGTGTTTCTGGAAGAACAAGCTAGGCGTATCGGCGTAACGCGAGATGCCGTTCACACCGCATTTTTACTGAACAATGAAGGTGAAACTGTGGGCCTTTACCGCGAAGGTAGTGATTTAATACCTATCGTCATGCGCAACGATCCAAACCAGCGCTATGACATAGATAACCTCGCCTCGCTCAACGTATGGAGCCAAGAACAAGGTAAATATATTAGCATGGCTGATGTTATCAGCAATGTGGATGTATCGCTTGATAACCCTATCATCAAACGCCGCAACCGGGTGCGGATGCTAGCGGTTTATGCAGAGCCCATGCCTTTATCCGGTGAGACGGCCGCGAGTGTGCAAGCTAAAGTTCGCCCTCTTGTAGAAGAGCTTAAACTGCCTGATGGCTACCACATTGAATGGGGCGGCGAATACGAGACCTCAACAGACGCACAAAGCGCCCTATTTGCAAGTATGCCTATTGGTATATTAGGTATGTTCATTATCACCGTTTTGCTGTTTGGCAAGCTTCGTCAGGCGTTAGCGATATGGGGCGTAATTCCACTCACCACTATCGGCATTATTGGCGGGTTGGTGTTAGTTGGTGCACCCTTTACGTTCATGGCGCTGCTCGGCAGCTTAAGCCTTATTGGTATGGTGCTTAAAAACGGGATCGTATTAATGGAAGAAATAAACGTACAGGCAAAGGGTAACAGTGGCGCATTCGATGCCGTAGTAGCCGCGTCAGTATCTCGTGTACGTCCCGTTTCAATGGCAGCCATTACCACCATACTGGGTATGATCCCGCTGTTTTCTGACGCGTTCTTCGCGTCAATGGCAGTTGTTATTGTATTTGGTCTGACCGTTGCCACCGTACTTACACTGCTTATATTGCCTGTGCTGCACTGTACGTTCCACGGTATAAAGTCAGAATAAAAAGTACGCACAACAAATTCGATTAGTTGTGCGCTAGTTCGTGTAGGTAGCACAAAAACGGTGCGGACCTAATATTGTTAACAGCCAGCATGAGGAGAGTCTACTCATGCTGGCTGCATACTATCGCTTAGCTGCAATCTATCCTTCTCAACAAAAACTACACCCACCAGTTTACTTTTAACAAAATTAGTTTAATATGGGTATACTACACTGTGCAGTATACTTTTTGTTTAAGGTGAGAGCATGCCCGTTTTTAATCGCACACGCTTTCTTGTTGGAGTTTTATTTATGACATCTTTCTGTGGTTCTTCAAACACCCTTGCTGCAAGCGCGTCGCAACCTGAAAAATTCACTAATACTCATATTGAATATAAAACGACGTGGCGAGACATGTGGAAAGTCACCAAAGCGTATTTTCGTGACAATAGAGATGCTGCAACGCCAACGTTTGACATACCCGTGTCGGCACTTACACCACAGATGCTTGACGCAGTTGCAGAAGACAGCGTGATAAAGCTGGGCCACTCTACTACCCTATTGAAACTTGCCAAACGTTATATCTTGATCGATCCGGTCTTTAGTGAACGTGCTTCTCCCGTCCAATGGATGGGGCCCAAGCGTTTCCACCAAGCGCCAATTTCACTGGAAGACTTGCCTAAATTAGATGCCGTTATCATAAGTCATGACCATTACGACCATTTAGATAAAGGCAGTATTGAAATACTAAAAAACAAAGTCGACGTGTTTATTACACCGCTAAAAGTTGGCAATCATTTACGTGACTGGGGTGTGGATGCAAATAAAGTTGTTGAGCTAAATTGGTGGCAAAGTACAAAGCTGAGCGACATTGAAATAGTGGCCACACCGTCTCAGCATTTCTCGGGGCGAGGTTTATTTGATAGAGACGAAACTCTTTGGGCAAGTTGGGTTATTAAATCTGCAAATACCAACATCTTTTACAGCGGTGACTCGGGATATTTTGACGGATTTAAAGCCATTGGTGAAAAGTACGGTCCGTTTGATTTATCGATGATTGAAACCGGTGCGTACAACCAGCTATGGTCTGACATTCACATGCTGCCTGAAGAGAGCTTGCAAGCCCATATTGATATTCAAGCTAGTGTCATGATGCCCGTGCACAACAGTACCTTTGATTTAGCACTACATAATTGGAATGAGCCTTTAATAAAAATCACAGACCTTGCTGGTGCTAAGGGTGTTCCCACCAGTATTCCTATCTTTGGCGAAGTTGTTCCGGTTAAGGGTGCAGGCGAAGCTCCGAACAAAACCTGGTGGTTAGACGAAAGGTGAGTAGCTAATAAACAGCGCTTGCTTCATTATTCTGGGCTTTAATTGCTCGCTTAACTCTATGTTTTGCAGTACATTTATTATTCGCCGCTTAGGCACTATTGGCGGGTATAACAAAAGCCTCAATCAAAGTGATAGTACTCGATTTGGTTGAGGCGAATAATAAATTTCTCAGTTAAAGGAGCTAACTGCTAGCAATGAAGCTGTCTAGTCAAATTAATTTGGGCGTTTTTGCCCTTATGCTTTTAGCATTTACGGTGTTGTCGAGTATTGAGCTAAGCGAAATAAAATCTCGCACTTCAGTGTCAATCGAGCAAGAAGCTGAAGAAGCACGGCTGCGTTACGAAACAACCGTCTTACAAACCTCTGCCTTGTCTTCTCAGTCGAAGCAATCAGTGATTGATGCCATGCTTCGTCAAATGGTATTGCAGCCGTTTTTATCTGCAGCCAAAGTCATTGATGTCGAAGGAAATGTGTTTGCGAAGTACGAGCGCTCGCCTAACACTATTGTTCCTAATTGGTACTTACAGCTGGACTCCGCACCTGCCGTTAACAAGAAAATTCCTTTTTCGAACAATGATGGTTATTTGTTAGTTACGTCAGACACGTCTTATATTTACACTGAAATCACCGCTATTCTCATCAAAAATGCTGTTATCTTTTGTGGGCTATTTTTCGCCCTCGCGCTATATATCGTCACGGTAACCAAATTTGCTAGGCGCCCCATTGCCAACACCATTAAGAAGCTTAATGAGATAAATAGCCACGACTTCACCCCCTCGCAGGTAAATGCGTTTACAACAGATTACCGCCAACTTACCAGCACAGTGAACACCCTAACCACTTCGTTAGCATCAAAATTTAATGACATTGCTCAGCAATCTGAGCGATTCAAAACAGAAGCCAATAAAGATACATTGACGAAGTTGTCGAACCGCAGTGCATTCGAGCGACACACTCGCGCGCTGTTGTCTGACACGTCTAATTTCCAGGAAAAAGAGCTTATTCTCATCAGGCTCGCTCAACTTACCACTATAAATACTAAGTTGGGCATGTTAGCTGGTGACAATTATGTAAAATCTATCGCGGACTTTCTTGTGCATGAGGCGAAGCACAATTGCAAAAGTGGCTTTGTATTTCGGTTATCAGGCGGAGATTTCGCCTTGATAAGTGAAATTATGGGGCGGGACGAACGGGATTTGATGTTAGAAAATATGTCGAAGCAGTTTGCAAACGCCACGCCACTTCGAGATGGAAGCAAAGCAACGTGGATGGGCGTTACACGTTTTTCTAGCCAAATGTCGTTACAGCAGGTAATGGAAAGTGCTGACAGTGCGTTGATGGCGGCAATGAAAACGCAAAAAGGATGGCAGTTTTCTTCAGAAGTGTCTCAGGTTCATAGCAATACAAAATGGCGTGAGCGCCTCAATTACATCGTGTCGCAGCAATATGCCGATATTCTCATTCAACCCGTGATGAATGTAGAGCGAAACGCACCAGCATATTACGAAACGTTTGCTCGATTTAAAGACAAAGACACCAATGATGTTATACCCATGGCGCAACTTATCCCCGCATCGGAGCGATTGGACCTTATTCCTCAAGTCGATAAGTTGGTAGCAGGCATCGTGTTTAAAAAACTAACGGTAACGTCTCATCAGGTTGCTATAAATATTAGTAACGCCTCAATTGCCAACGGCGAGTTTAGAAAATGGTTAATTGAAGAGCTTCGAACCCGGGAAACGCTATGCCCAAGACTTATTTTTGAAGTCGAAGATGCAGCGCTTATTCACCATCGAGAAGTAGCCGAGAACTTTTGCCGTCAACTCATACAGCTGGGCTGTAGAATTACCATAGAGCACTTTGGCGATAACTTTGCCTCGCTTGCGGGTTTAAGGGCAATTCAGCCTCAATTCGTTAAGCTTTCGGGACGGCTAACCCAGGGAATTCATACCAACAAAGATAATCAGTTATTTGTCTCTAGCCTTATCAATATTGCGAAAGGCCTTAATATCCATGTTATTGCGGAAATGGTAGAAAACGAGGCTGAGTCTGTTGCACTGAGAAAACTAGACGTTGAACACCAACAAGGCTATTACTTTTCTAAACCCTCACTTTGGACAATGTACTAAGTGTAAGCTCGCTGGTCTGAGGCACTGAACGTCAGGATAAGTATTGACGCTTTATGTGAGACCCCGCGCTTTATACGAATTTATTGTGCGTCGATTCGATGAAACGTTTAAGGCGGTGTTGTGAAAATCTCTTTCATATACACCTCCTTTGAACCGCATTTACTGTTCGTTAAGCAGCTTTACAATGGCGTCAGAGCGAATGGGTTTTGAATACAGAAAGCCTTGCACATATTCAACGTTAAGAGACTTGCAGTAGTTCGATTGATTTTGAGTTTCCACGCCTTCAACAACAATGTTTAAATCGAGTTTGTGACCAACATTCACGATAGCCTCCATTAACGCGCTATCGTAGGCATTTTCCGGTGCACCTCTTAAAAATGAACGATCTATTTTTAAGTGGCTAACGGGAAACTGTTTTAAATAACTAAGCGAAGAATAACCCGTACCAAAGTCATCAATTGATATTTCAACGCCTTGGTCGCGTTGCACTCTCAAATTTTCTAAAATCGTATTGTCAGACTTAATAAGCACATTCTCAGTAAGTTCTAACCCAATATCTTTAGGCAGTAAACCGTGCCGCTCTCGACACTCCCTTAGGCGTTCGAAATAAGCATTCTGCTCTAACTCTTTTCCTGAAACATTGATATCAACGCGAATATTAATGCCCTGCTCTTTCCATAACTGTGCCTGTTTGCACGCCTTTTCTAACACCCAATTTCCAATGTGAACAATTAACTCACTGCGCTCAGCGATGGGGATGAAGATATTGGGTGGAACAGCCCTATCCTCATCTTTAGGACGCCACCTTAACAGCGCTTCACACGATGCCACTTTTCCAGTGAGCAAATCTATTTGAGGTTGATACAAGAGTTCAAACTCATCGTTAACCAAAGACTCATGGAGATAAGCTGCGATACTTCGCTGTTGTCGAACTTTCTGACTTAAAGCGTGGGTGAAAAAATGAAAACGGTTTCGGCCTTCAGCTTTCGCCTGATACATTGCGACGTCTGCATTTTTCAGAAGATCATCAATCTCACTTCCGTCTTTAGGGAACATACTAATACCGATACTTGAAGTGATATGCACGTTTTCAGTGCTAAGTGCGAAGCTCTGCTTGAAACACTCAGTAAGTTTCTTAGCAATGTCAGCACTTTCATTTTCAGAAGTCACTTGTGTGGCGACAAAAACAAATTCGTCTCCACCGAACCGAGCCAGTAAGCCTTGCTCGCTCAGACAATCTGACAGCCGCTTAGAAACAGAGCGCAGTAATTCATCACCCCAGGTATGCCCAAGCGTGTCATTAACTTCTTTGAACATATCTAAGTCAATGAAAAACAAAGCGAAGCCAGACTCATTGCGCGATGCATCCTCGATGGACGACGTCAAAAACTGCTCTAACAGGCGTCGATTAGGCAACTCGGTTAACAAATCTGTGGATGCCATTCGCTCAAGTTCTTGCCTGATGTTGTGCTGCTCACTCAGGTCAATATCCACACAATACATTTCGGGTGAATCTGTGCCTTCTTTCAGCATGACGTGAGATGAGAAAACATGGATAGGCTCGCCACTTTTCTTCTCAAGCACGAGTTCGTCTGAAGGAATTGCCTCACCGTAATCTATCCATCGCTGATGTAGCTTTATCACTTCACTTTTCATGAACGAGGGAATGATGAGATCTTCAAGTTTTTGACCTAGTGCTTCGCACTCACGAAAGCCATACATGTCTTCACTTGATTTATTCCAGTAGATAACTTTTCGGTGCTTGTCATAACCTTGCACCGATACCTTTGGCAAGGCACTAATAAGCTGAAGGAACCGCCTTTCAGCCGAACCATGTTGTTCAAATAACGGGGGCTCTTGGTATTTCTGTAAGCTCATCGTACTCCCGCGAGTGCTAAATTGTTAGATAGCAAAGATATAAAAACGGCCACCATTCTTTTAGTGTAGTCCAAATCACACAGACCACCCGACATTAAAAAGTTAAATTACTCATGAATATCGCTGAATAGAGAAAAGGGTAGCAGTGCGTGTTACGCAGAACTTGGGTAAATAAAAGATGAAATTAAATCGTAAGATGGTGCGTCTACCCTGATTCGAACAGGGGACCTCTACCATGTCAAGGTAGCGCTCTAACCAACTGAGCTATAGACGCATATAGAATTTTGTTGCACCTGATAGGTGGGCGAATGCCAAGCAACGGCGCGTATAATACTTAGCACGAGCGTTGCCTGCAAGGAAAACTTATCAAATGACGATTCAAGTGACTAATTTGACAGCAATTAGCCACTTTCTTCAACAATTTCGATTAACTTAAATCATTTTAAATGGAAGCGGCTTGATAGCGTCCACTAAGGAGCCATCGTTAACAGCACGCATAAAATATTCACCCAACCTGTCAGTTTCTTTCAATACTGTTTGCCAATACTGGATGCGCGTTTTTGCATCGAGTACTTCAAAATCTTTCCTATCGGGGATTTTGCTATAAGGCAAATTAGCAACAAACGATGCCGAAGGCACAAGCATTACAACGTTATCGTAGCTTGAACGATGAGGCACTCTGCCCTTCAAGCCCTTGTCGAACCAGCCTGGAATGGGCTTGTCATAAAAATGAGGGTATAACACTAAGCCATCATCTGGTCCGAAGGACAAGTCGAAATGGTAGTCAATAATACCGCCATCTCGATACATTCCGGCTGGCGCACCTTCAATTTGCTGTACGCCCTCAATTACCACAGGAATAGAACCAGACGCTAGCAGCGCGGTATGAATATTTCCACGCGTTAATGCATGGTACTGAGTAGGCAGTTGATACGGGTCGTTTATCGCAAACTCCGTACCCGGCGTTGAGAACACGTAGCGCTTGTATAAGCGAGAAAGGTGTCGTCGGTTCACTGTATTGGCCGCTGCACTCATCGCCAAGCCCGAAAGTTGCCTAAACTTACTTTCAAAACGAGTAGCACCTAAACATTTAGCAACGATCAGGTGCGCTTTAAAGCGGGAGTTAGACAGCACTTCTTGCTTACCTGCTTCATCCACCATTTCTTTCAGCAGGTCTTCAGCTTTAGCCGTAATTTCTCTAGGCGTAGGCTTATCACTGCTATAGGTCGTTGTTGAATAAGAAGAGGCTAGACGATTTATGGCTGCTAGGGGATCATTTTGAACAGCGCAAATGGTACGAAACGCACCTGCTGAAGAGCCAATCACGTGAATTTGATGCTTAACGTTGGCAAACCACTCAGGGAACAGTACGCGATCTAGACCAGCCAGAGAAAACCATTTCGGGCCGCCAGATGCCCCCAGAAAATAGCTAAATAACTCAGGCGTAAATCCGTTTTTCATTATGGATTCACGTGCTTTTTTACCTGCGTATATTTCTAAGGGTGCCACTCAATGTCCTCGCTGTGCGCCGAATAGAAGCGCTTGATAAATATTTAGGGGGTAGCAAGCCATGACCAATAAATCCAATAACTTCCCCATTTAATTAGTTTCGGGGGAATTTAACAGTTAAAGGCGCGAAAGTAACCTTTATAGCAATGCCCTCACATCTGCTCAGACCAGACTTTTCAACGACTTCACCCGAATCTTAAGGCGTTAGTGCATCTATCACTTTTACAAATATTCGATACTCATCTTCATTGATATTTTCCAAACGCTTATTTTGCCAAGCCACAATTTTAGGCAACAGCGCCCGATAGATTCGTTCTCCTTCCACTGACAATGAAATTAATGTGGCCCGTTTATCTCGCTTGCTCACACGCTTAACGATAGCATCTCGCTTAACCAATCGCTCCAGCGCTCGCGAAACCTGCACTTTATCTAGTCGTGTTGCAATAGCGATTTCTTTTGCCGTTAGCAGTGATTTTGGCGAGCTTTCATTTCGGCCGCCTAATGTGGCTAAGATTCGCCACTCTGGTTTAGTAAGTTTATATTCTGCATATTCTTTTGAGAGCGATTCACTTAAATCGCTCGCGAGCATGGCTACCTTGTAGGCAAGCATATCTTCTAGCTGCATGTTTTAAGCCCTTATCACTGTATTACTCTTGCTATTTTTACTTCTGCGACCGCCTTAAAAGCCATGGTTGTTTTTCATTTACCTTAGGCGTTACTTATACCCACAGTGTCGCTACCATCTGTCGAGCGTTCAGGCGCGTTCAACATTAACCCAGGTAACTTTCACAGCTAACATCGTGCATTAAAAACACGCAATACGTGTAACCTTGTAATGGCCCTCACATAAAAGGTGTAAAGCTAGCGTACCAAATGACGTTGGTTCTATTCCCTCTACTCGCCCACGGCCATTGATTTACATTTCATTTACCTCTAGCCTAAACCACATAGTTTCATTTGTAACTACTTTTATTTAGCATTCATCTGTACAGCCACATCGATGGCCGCCTGTGGGAGGGTTTATGGATAATTTGTCGTATTTAACGGGTTTTAATAACGAGCACGAGACAGAGGCACTGCCGGGTGCCCTTCCTAAAGGCCAGTTCAGCCCACAAAAAGTGAATTATAAGCTTTACGCTGAACAGTTTAGCAGTACAGCATTTACTGCCCCACGAGCAGAAAACCGCCGCAGCTGGACCTATCGTTTACGCCCCTCTATTGCTATGGGCGACTTTGAAAAAATTGATAACGGCCTGGTAAAAACAGCACCTGAGTCTGATGTCCATTGCCCTCCGAATGTACTTAGGTGGGATCCTGTTCCCTTACCAGACAAAGACGTTGATTTTGTAGACTCGCTTGTAACCATCGCCACTAACGGTGACGCTAAAGCCCAAGTAGGTATGGGCATTCACTGCTACAGTGCCAGTGCTAATATGCAAAATCGTGTTTTCTACTCATCAGACGGAGAAATGCTTATTGTCCCCCAGCTAGGCGACATGCTGATCACCACCGAGTTTGGTAGGCTCAACTTGTCTGTAGGTGAAATAGCCGTTATTCCTCGTGGCGTTCGTTTTTCGGTTAACCCTATTAATGGGCCAATTCGCGGATATATATGCGAAAACTACGGTCATCCTTTTGTGCTGCCAGAGCGTGGCCCTGTAGGCGCGAATGGCTATGCGAACCAGCGTGATTTTTGCTATCCCACGGCCTGGTTTGAAGATAATGAGACGCCTCACACTTTGGTAAACAAGTTCTGTGGAAATTTGTTCGAAGCAAAACTCGATCACTCTCCCTTTGATGTGGTGGCTTGGGTAGGTAACTCTGCCCCTTATAAATATGATTTGTCCCGTTTCAACGTTATGAACACCGTAAGTTTTGACCACCCGGATCCGTCTATATTTACCGTGCTTACCTCACCATCTGAGCTGGAAGGTACGGCGAACGTTGACTTCGTTATTTTCCCTCCAAGGTGGATGGTTGCTGAAAATACTTTTCGCCCACCGTATTACCACAGAAATATTATGAGCGAGTTTATGGGGCTAATTGAGGGGATGTACGACGCCAAAGAACACGGTTTTGTGCCCGGCGGCATGAGCCTTCACAACTGTATGACTCCCCATGGCCCAGAAGCTGAAGTATTTGAAAAAGCCTCGAACGCCGAGCTTTCACCGCAGCGTTATGAAAACACGCTGGCGTTTATGTTTGAATCTCGCTATGCCATTGCGCCAACGGAGTTCGCTTTAAACAGTTATATTCGTCAACGAGATTATTTGGCGTGCTGGAAAGGCCTTAAAAAGTACTACGATGGTGAAAAATAAGCTCCCTGGGATTTGTAACGTTACACGTACCGATACCTAAACAAGCAATTGTACTGATTTTTGAACACAACCGACAAGCATCACATTTGCTCAATATCATTTATTTTCAACAAGTTAGGGGAAGTCAGCTTTCCCTAACTCAGCATCTCATTCACGGGTGAAAACAAAACGTTACAGCTTTGCTTTCCATGCCCAAAATCCTTGAACTCGACACCTATTGCTTGCTTTTTCACTGCGCCCTTACAATCAGGTAACAATTATAAAATGTGATTTACGTTGAGGATGTATCGCTATGGCTGATTTGTTTGAAAACCCTATTGGTTTAGACGGGTTTGAATTTTTAGAGTTCACTGCGCCGAAAAAGGGCATGTTGGAACCCATTTTTGAAGCTATGGGCTTTACCCTTGTTGCTCGCCACAAATCAAAAGACGTGGAATTATGGCGTCAAGGCGACATCAATTTATTAAGTAACTACGAAAAGAAATGTCATGCAGCCTATTATGCCGAAGAACACGGTCCATCAGCGTGTGGTATGGCATTCCGCGTTAAAGATTCACAGCACGCATATAAAGAAGTGCTTGCCCGCGGTGCTCAGCCTATGGATACCCATACCGGTCCAATGGAACTGAAACTTCCTGCTATTAAAGGTATTGGCGGTGCGATGCTTTACCTTATAGACCGTTATGAAGGCGAAAATACCATTTACGACATCGACTTCAATTGGATTGAAGGCGTTGATCGCCATCCTGAAGGATGTGGCTTCCATACGCTCGATCACCTCACCCATAATGTGTACCGCGGCCGCATGAATTTCTGGGCAGGGTTCTACGAAAAGCTATTCAACTTTAAAGAAATTCGCTATTTCGATATTAAAGGTGAATACACAGGTCTATTATCGAAAGCAATGACGGCGCCAGACGGTAAAATTCGCATACCGCTAAATGAAGAGGCGGTTGGCGGTGGTGGCCAAATTGAAGAGTTCTTAATGAAGTACAATGGTGAAGGTATTCAGCATATCGCTTTCGCTTGTGACGACCTAGTGGCGTGTTTAGACAAGCTTAAAGCGAAAGGCATGAAGTTTATGACGCCTCCACCAAACACTTACTACGATATGCTTGAAGAACGTCTTCCTGGGCACGGCGAAAACGTAGATGAGCTACAAAAGCGCGGTATTCTATTGGACGGCACAACGGAAAATGGTGAGCCTCGCCTACTGCTCCAGATATTTTCTGAAACCGTTTTCGGCCCAGTGTTCTTTGAATTTATCCAACGCAAACAAGATGAAGGTTTCGGCGAGGGTAACTTCAAGGCACTATTTGAGTCGATTGAACGCGATCAGGTAAATCGCGGCGTGCTAAACAAGTAATTCGATAGCTAACACAATACTAGGGCAGCAAGTCTCATCACTTGCTGCCTTTTTCATAAAGCGCGCACGCAGCGCCGCTTGGGTCAATAATGACACAAAAGCTGTCTTTGCCGTGATGACGTATATCACCCGCCTGCTTTCCACCTTTGGAAGTAACTTCTTTCAACGCGGCATCTAGATTTTCTACGGTAAAGTAATTAATCCATCCGCTTGGGTACTGCGCGTTTACACCCCGCTTATGACAAATGCCGCCCACAGGTGTGCCGTCGGCCTTCATCATGACATAATCATTGTAGCCACCCATATCTATGGATTCTTTCTTCCATCCCATCACCGCTTCATAAAAGCTGACAAGTTCGTCTGCGTTTTCTACAGTAATATCGCACCATGAAGAATCTGACATTGTCTCTCCCTCTGTTTTTTTTTAGGGCTGTTGTTTTGTAAGGGCTCTATTTATGGTTGAGGCATTTTTTCTAGTCAGCGCTCTTGTTCTGGTTAGAGATCAAATACCTAGTAAGCTACATAACTGATAAGCGCAATGCCCCATTGCTTCAATAAGCAAAACCCAAGACTAAATTAACTACTAACAGTAGTACCTTACTGAATATTTGTTAACTAATAGATCATTTTAATGTACTGATGTTTTAAAGGTAAAAAGGCTAGAGTCTATTGACCTTTGCTGTACATCAAAGATCAACATGGCCAAAAGAGTTCGATCATTTGAATCTCGCGTTTTAGTAATACGCAAATTTCTGAAAAAAGCCATGGTTGTCAAGCTAAGAAATTGCAAAATTACAAAACATTTTTTATTTTAGTTGTAGACATGGCCTGTGGAAAATGCTTGTAAAATTGAGAATGTTATCCACTGAACATTGTTTGTACAGTTTATTTATTCCTTTAAATACATACACTTACAACAAAGCCCCAAACTACTCAACAAACTTATCCACAGATTAAGTGGATAACACGTAGCACTTAATCACAGTTAGTGGTTTAATGTGAATATCTTCGAAGTTATCTTTTTTTCGGTTTCTCATGCCCAAACAAACACTTTTAGTCAGAGAATCTTTGTTTACCATTCACAGCTTGGATCCTGAAACCAATATCCCCGCATCTGTGCTTAATAGCCCTCTTTTTTTCTTAGGTAAAACAGAAGATGAACTATCTATTGTTGTGCCTGACTCGGTAGACGTACCGTCACTAGATAGTGATGAAGGTTGGCGTGCACTTGAACTGTTAGGGCCTTTGCACTTGTCCATGGTAGGGATCATGGCCCAAATCGGCCAAGTGTTAGCATCAGCAAAAGTGGCTATATTTGTGGTATCAACCTTCGACACTGACTTCTTTTTAGTAAAAGACAATAAACTAAAAGATGCCATTAGTGCGCTTAAGAAAGCTGGCTATTCGGTAAGTGAGGACGTTTAATACCGTGAATGCTAAGCAACTACAATACGCACCAGACAGTTTTACCAAGCAGTTTGTAACTTTAAGCCCATTTTCAGGGCAAGTGGTTTCACTCTCACACATTGACGATCCCTATTATAAAAGTGGCCTTATGGGGCCTGGTGCAGCAATAAGCTCAACATCAAATACTGTCTTATCGCCTTTCGCTGGTAAAGTATTGAGCGTTTCCCCGCTAGATTACGCAATCGACATACAGTCTAGCGCGGGCCTTAAATGCAAGATTAAATATGGTGGCGATACTAGTCATTTGCATGGCGCACAATTCGCCTGTTCTTTGAAGCGGGGCGATGAAATAAGACTTAAACAAGTACTTTTTACCGTGAATGCTGCATGGCTAAAGCAGCGCGGTGTTAGCAATACCTGTTCAATGACGTTGCTTAATGCAAATGCGCTTATCGGCGTGGTGCCTACGCATCAAAAGTTTGTCGAAGCGGGCGAAGATACGTTGTTGACACTTTACCTCTAAGGCCTGTTGACCTAATTGTAAAACAGGCTTTCAGCCCTGAATGATTTACTATTAAAAATCATCGCAAGTGAGTTTATCAACGTATCAACAGCTTGTATGATGGAGCACATTGAAAAACAAAAATGTACAGGCGCACTGTTTTCGGGCTATTGCGGTTTTCTATTTTCTCTAGCTCTTCGAAACAGCGCCACATAATGGCACTGTTCTAACCAGCGTCTTTCATTTACAAACAACAAAGTAGTACGGAATAAATCACCATGAGCACAATCCTTTATGGGATCCCAAACTGTGACACCATTAAAAAAGCAAAAAAATGGTTAGCAGACAACGATATCGCTTTCACATTTCACGATTACCGCAAGGACGGGATAGATAACGACTTTCTTGTACGAGCCGAGTCTGAGCTTGGCTGGGAAGCAATGCTCAACAAACGCGGCACGACCTTTCGCCAGCTAGAAGAGCAAGAGAAAGCGAATCTAGATAAAGATAAAGCACTGGCTCTGCTAGAGCTTCATCCTGCCATGGTTAAACGCCCTATCCTTGTTCATGACAACGCGTTTTATATTGGCTTCAAACCCGCGCAGTATGAGGAAATATTTTGTTAAACGACTCTGTTATTGAAATTGCTAAACAATTAATAAACCGCCGTTCTGTAACGCCAGAAGACGCAGGTTGCCAAGAAGCCATGGGCGAGTTTTTAGGTGCTTTAGGGTTTAATAATGAAACCATGGTATTTGAAGACACGACGAACCTTTGGTCTCGCAGAGGTAAAGAAGGCCCGGTATTTTGTTTCGCAGGCCACACTGATGTAGTGCCTAGTGGCCCTGAGTCAGCATGGAAAACACCGCCATTTACCGCGACAGAAGTTGACGGCTATCTGCATGGGCGCGGCGCAGCTGACATGAAAGGCAGTCTTGCCGCTATGCTAGTAGCCACCCGCGAGTTTGTGAACAAATACCCTGATCACAAGGGAAGTATTGCGTACCTTATTACTAGCGACGAAGAAGGCCCTTTTATAAACGGTACCACTCGCGTTATTGATACCCTTGAAGCCCGCAACGAAAAAATTGATTGGTGTATTGTTGGCGAACCCTCTTCAACCGATGAAGTAGGCGATATTGTTAAGAATGGCCGTAGAGGTTCATTAACGGGTGATTTGATAGTAAAAGGTATCCAAGGCCATGTCGCCTACCCTCATTTAGCTAAAAACCCTGTTCATAGTGCAATGGCAGCCCTTGACGAGCTAGCTAAATCTCATTGGGATAACGGTAACGACTTTTTCCCTCCCACCAGCTTCCAGATATCAAACATTCACGCGGGAACAGGTGCGGGCAATGTGATCCCGGGCGAGATGCACATTTGCTTCAACTTCCGTTTTTCAACGGAAGTAACCGACCAAATTCTCATTGAGAGAGTCACGGCAATTTTGGAAGCCCACGAACTGGAGTACGAGATTAAATGGACGTTTAACGGTCAACCCTTTTTGACCGATACGGGTGCCCTGTTAGAAGCCACTCAAGGTGCAATAGCTGCGGTTAAAGGAACACCTACCGTGCTGTCTACTGCTGGCGGTACATCAGATGGTCGCTTTATCGCGCCAACAGGTGCACAAGTGATAGAGCTAGGCCCGGTGAATGCCACTATTCACAAAATTGACGAGTGCGTGAAAATGTCTGACCTTGAACAGCTTGCTGATATGTACTTCGGTATCTTAGAACGCTTGCTGGCTCAATAGCCGCTATTGATGGTTATGAATCAAGTGCCAGAAAAAGCGTGGTTGGGCCAGCACAACGACTATCTCGTTGATGCTGGCAACGGCCATAGACTGCATCGCGACGTGATATCGCCGTTTCTTGCCATGCAAGATGCTGCGCAAAAAGACGGTATAGACTTACAGTTGGTCAGTAGCTTTCGAGATTTCGACAGGCAAACAGCCATTTTTAACCGCAAATGGGCAGGTCAAGCACAGCTTCTTAATACCAACGGTGATGAACTGCCATTCGAGGCACTAAGCGATAATGAAAAGCTTCATGCTATTTTGACATGGTCAGCACTTCCCGGCGGCAGTCGCCACCACTGGGGCACTGACATCGACGTGTACGACAGAGCTGCCGTGCATAACTGGGGGGGCAAGTTTAATCTTGTCGAACGCGAATACCTTTCTGGCGGACCGTGCCATGCCCTTTCATGTTGGCTAGCTGACAATATGGAACAGTTTGGCTTTTATCGCCCTTTTTCGGTTAATACGGGTGGCGTCGCAGTAGAGCCATGGCATTTAAGCTTTCAAAACACAGCGTATGCTTTCGAAAATGCCAGGCACTTAGATGGCTTTACGAAAGCCATCGAACAAAGCGATATAGAAGGCAAAACATGTATTTTGCCACAGCTACCTAGCTTGTATAATCGCTACGTATTGAACAAAGGGCTGTAGCCTACGGAATTTTTATGAGTACTACCTGGGTCATCATCATTATTGTTTTAGTATTGGGCGTTGTGATTGGGAATATCACGCTGCTTAAATACAGTGCTAGATTTAAATTTCCGACACCTTCTAAACCTTATGATGATAGTGACGACGATTCAAACAAGGACAGTGAAAGCGCGAATACATCCGTTAAAGACCAAGATAAAGACAGCAACACCCCTATGAAATAACCCTATCCTGATAGCGTCAATCGCGGCATTTTAATCGAAGCCTAAGTAAAGCTTTTATAATTCGAGGCTTTTATAATTCGAGGCTTTTATAATTAGAAGCTTTTACCCATTGTTTATGCCGACGCGGGCACTTCAGTATTAGGGCTCTCAATTATTCATTCACAAATCACTTTTCACATTTAAACACACTCTAAGAGGTTCTAGACGTGTCTAAAAAACAATCCTTACTGGGCAATATCGGCGTACAAGTTGTCATTGCTATGATTATTGGCACCGCTGTTGGCGCCTTTATGGGTGAAAACGCTGAAATGTTCGCACCACTAGGTGCCATTTTTATCAATTTAATTAAAATGCTGGTCATTCCACTGGTGGCAGTAGCGCTTATCTCTGGCGCTGCGGGGCTTGGCAACAGCACTAATGCAGGAAAAGTGGGGCTATCTACCCTTGCTTATTTTGCGTTAACGTCAGCACTTGCCGTAACACTGGCCCTCATTATGGGTGAAGTGTTTAAGCCAGGAATAGGTATCGACGTTTCTGCGGTAGAAGGTATGTTCTCTGGTGAATACGCCTCTAAAGGTGAGCTACCTTCATTTTGGGCTACCGTTACAGGTATGATCCCCACCAACGTATTTGCGTCGTTAACCAACGCGAACATTCTTCAAATTCTGGTGTTTTGCTTGTTCTTTGGCCTCGCCCTTTCCAAACAACCTAAAAAGAACCGTGAGCCTATTTTAAATGGCGTGAACACTATCGTTGATGCCATGGTATGGATGATCAACTGTGTGATGAAAATCGCGCCTATCGGCGTATTTGGTTTAATGGCAGAGGCCGTAGGAACATTTGGTTTTGCCGCGCTCATGGTTGTATTCAAACTCTTCTTGGTATTTACTGCGGCAATTTTAGTATTTGGTTTTGTAGTTTACCCGCTTTTGGTACAGCTATTTACAAAAACGTCGGCTAAGTCATTTCTCGTGGCTATGAAAAAGCCTCAGGCGGTTGCTCTTTCAACCGCGTCATCCATGGCGACACTTCCGCTCACTATGAATACAGTAGAGAATGAGCTAGGTGTAAGAAACGCAACGGCATCTTTTGTACTGCCGTTAGGCGCCACCATCAACATGAGCGGAAATGCCATTTATTATGGCTTGGTAGCGGTGTTTTTTGCGCAGCTTTTCAATATAGATTTATCAATGGGTGCATATGTTGCCATCGTCCTAACCTCTACCCTTGGCGCGGTTGGTCAAGCGGGCGTTCCTGGGCCATCATTCTTGGTCGTTGCGGTGTTGCTTGCTGCCGGCATTCCCATTGAAGGTTTACCCCTGCTATTTGCCTTGGACAGAATTTTCGACATGATCCGCACTGCGCTAAATATTACGGGTGATGCAGCATGCGCAGTGATCGTAGATACGATTGCCATTGATGCTGATGCTGTTGAAGAGCAAGCAATAGAAAATACGGCCAAATAAAGCCTAGTCTTACAGATAGAAAAGGGCAGCAAAGCTTTTTGAAACGCTTAGGCTGCCCTTTTTTGATTGGATTGTGTCGCTTTTTGCTTATCGCAATTTTATACCAGTCCGCATAGACAATTACCCACTCAGCGAGACTTAAAATGTTCGTAATCGCGGCGTGTTACCGCAGGTATAGTGGTCTACATCAAGGTGACACAACAAAGAGTACGGACATTTTAAACTCGCCCTTCGGGAAGGTCTGGCAAGCTTCCTAGCTTCATTCTGGGAATTTGAAAGGGAACAGCCATTCCTGCATTCCCACGCTTCGCTAGGAAACTTGCCAGCACCTTCTGAGTGGGCAATTATCTATGCGGATTGGTATTAATCGGCACTTAATTGATAAACGTTAATTCACCAAAGCATACGCCCTTCATAATCTTATAAAGGGGTTGTTTTCACCGCGGTACCGCTAATGCTCACCATAAGCATACTGCCTTTATCGCCAATCACTTGATAATCTAAGTCGATGCCAACCACAGCATTTGCGCCCATGCTTCTGGCTTCATGCTCAAGCTCAGTAAACGCTAACTTACGTGCGGTGGTTAACTCTTCTTCATACGACCCAGAACGGCCGCCAACGATATCGCGAATAGAGGCGAAAAGATCTTTAAATACGTTTGCGCCCATCACGGCCTCGCCCACAACAATACCGTAATAAGCTTCAATTTTATGCCCTTCAAGCGTTGGGGTAGTTGAAACTATCATGCATAACTCCTTTTAATGTGAACTGTTTATTTTGCGCTATTAAGGGCGTGCGCCCTCTAGCTGTTGTTTTCGAACCACTGCTTAACAGACTTAACAAGTGCCTGAGCATCGTTTGTGTTATACGCCACTGCTGGCTGGTTGCCCCACACAGGTTTTGGCCACGCACAATCATTTTCAAAACGTGCGACGTGATGAACATGAAGCTGCCTTACCACATTGCCTAGTGCTGCCACGTTAAGTTTAAGCGGTGAAAACAAGGACTGCATGGCTTTTGATGCCAATGCAGACTCTTTAAGTAAAGTAATCTGCTCTTCTTCTGACAAATCGATAATTTCCGCAATATCATTTTTCATCGGCACTAAAATAAGCCACGGAAACTGACTATCGTTCATTAACAGTACACGACACAGCGAGAGATCACAGACAAAAAATGTATCATTGTGTAAACGGCTATCAAGTTTAAACATCTAGCTTATCCAACGTAGTAGGCACAACGGTTAATAAGGCGCGTTGTCCAATGGCCACTTTTGCATTCGGGAAAACAATGGCTTCGCCGTCCTGCTCTGCTATGTACTCTTTACTCGGTTCAGAAGCCAATACCGTGCCTTTAGGGTAGTCAGTGAAGTTTGGCGTATCGTCATCGAAATGAAGCGTAAACTGTTCTTCGTTTCGGTTTATAACTTGGTTCACGCGATAAATATCAAGGTCATCCATATCAACCTTAGGCGCGTACTCGGTTTGAGTAATTAGCTGCGTTATCGCTTGTTTCGCATCTTCAAATCGACGCATATCGTTTTGCCCAAATGGACGCACTTTGCCAAGTTCAACCGTAAACGCGTGCGCGTTGTATTGATATGACGAGAAATAGCTAAAGGTGGTTGTCGAGCTTTCCGACAGTAATATGGTTTTCACACCACACGCGGCGAGAAATGCCAGCTGCCCTTTGCTGTGTATTCTGTCATGAAGATAAGGATATACCGCAAACTTTTCATTTTTTGAGGCGCGAATTGCTGTGTGTAGGTCGTAGTGATATCGGGTGCCCTCTCCCGCTTCAAAGAAAGACGCCACAGCATCTTCGAGCTGTTTAGCACGAACGCGCTCTGCGTTCACTAAACCTTCGCCCTTCGAGTGTGCACCGCTAAACAAGCGGTTCATGTTCTCTTCAACGAAACGCTCTGCAATATCCATCGCTGGCAGGTTGCCAAATAAGAACAAAACATCATGTGCCAGCGTTATGTTCCCTGTAAGGATCCCCTTAACTAAATCATCACAGATTTCGATAGGTGCGGTTTCATTACCGTGCACACCACACGATAAAACAATGCGTTTATTAGGCTTAGAGGTTGGCTGTACTGAAAAACTGATAATGCCAGGTGCGGTAATATCGACGAGCGTACCATTAGCTAATGTAAATTGATGAGAGCGTTCAAATAATGCGGAATTACGGCGAGAAAGTGTTAAAAATTGGCCGCTTTCGATAAGTTCTTGCATAAGTGTGAGCTTTGTCTACGTTGTCTAATCTCGAATGCTTCCAGTGTACCCAGACAGGCCTTCAAAATCACGTTATCTCACTGTTTAATTCCCAGTAGCTGTAAGCATTGAACAACGGAACTACAGATTGCCGCACTTTCAGATACTACGCTTGAGCGCGTCTAGGCGAGTTGCCGATAATTATCTCTTGTTGGGTAAGCTGTACGAAATCAACGAATGGAATGGCGCGAGAGAATAGGTATCCCTGCCCTTGTGTAACCCCTATTTCTCTGAGTATGTGAAGCTGCTCTACGGTTTCTATGCCCTCGGCGACTACACAGCACTCTTTTGCATGCCCTATCACTTTCGCCGCTTCGATAATGGCGCGATTAACAGGGTGAGCTTCAAGTTCCATCACAAAGGACTTATCGATTTTCAGCGCATCCAAATCCAGATCTCGAATATAAGCAAGATTTGAATACCCTTTACCAAAATCATCTACAGAAATAGATACGCCTAAGCTTCGCAGCTCATCTAACTGCTTTTTCACCATTAATGAATTAGACAGTGCCACGTCCTCGGTAAGCTCCAACTCGATTAACGAAAGCGGCATTGAATACGTACGACTCAGCATCGTCAGGGTTGGAACTAACTGGTTGTCGTATAACTGTGTAGGAGAAATATTCACAGACAGCATTAAAGACCGCTTCATTAGGTCCAATTCCGAGAGCGCCCTAAAGGCTTGCTCAAGCGTCCAGTAGCCCAGTTCGCTCATCATATTATACGACTCGGCCGCTTCGATTAGCGGACCTGGAAATAAGACGCCATCAAGAGGGTGATTCCAGCGAAGTAAGCACTCAGCCCCCACTACTTCTAGCGTTGTCAGATCGACTTTTGGTTGATAGTAAAGCTCGAGTTCATTTTGTGCTAATGCACGTTTTAAATCTGCTTTTAGCGCCAAACTTCTGCCCGTGTCGGTTTTGTCTGACTTAGTCAACGCGAAGTAATTTTCGTATTTGTTTTCTTTTGCTTGTTTTAAAGCCGTTTCCGCTCGGGAAACAAAGGAAGTGATATCAAAGTCATTCTTAATACTGCACACCACACCTACGTTAAAGTCTGCAATAAAAGCCGTACCATCATAATGCATAGGCGTTTTGAAATGCTCGACTAAGCGTTCGAACATTTGTCGCATTACGGTTTCATTACTTTCATTAGGAAAAACGATGCCAAAAACATCACCACTGATACGGCCAATCGATACCGCAGTTCCAAATAGGAGTTGGATGCGGTTGGCTATTTCAAGTAAAAAGCGATCGCCTACATGAATGCCCAGACTGGTTGTCACATCAGAAAAACGCACTACATCGACCAGCATCAATGAAATAGAAGCACTGCGAGATGCTTGCTTCGAAATGCTATCGATAAACGCATAGCGATTGGGAATGGTTGCCAGTGATGTGTGTTGGCTCATGATGTTTTCCTTGAGCTTTACGCTTCGAGGTACTAAAAACAACTAGTTATATAAAACCATGGCGCTACGAAAGGCGCAACGACAGTAACGTATTATTTTGTATACCGTCTTATACTTTTGTACAACATTAGCCTAATATTGGACAAAAAACATGGCTGTAGTACTTATTTCTGGTGACGTTAAGAACAAACTGTGCCGTATTTTGAACCCAATACGAAACAATGAAGAAGTATTTAGAGGGTAATAAAAAACCCGGCGAGTGTACCACTGCCGGGCTATTTCTTTACGGTTCTGCGATTAGCTTTCAATCTTACACGGTGAAAGTTTCCAAACGCGTTCTACGTAGTCACGAATTGAACGATCTGAGGTAAATTTACCCATCTTCGCTGTATTGATGATGGCCATTTCTGCCCAACGCTCTTTGTCGCGGTATGCAGCATCAACTGCAATTTGTGCATCAGAATAAGCACGGAAATCTGCAAGCACCATGTACGGGTCACCGTTATCAAGTAAGCTTTGCTTAATTGACACCAATGCACCTGGTTTACCTGGCGTAAAGTAATCCGTTTCTAACCAATCCAGCACAGCTTTAATTTCTGGATCTTTATAGTAGTAGTCATGTGGGTTATAGCCATTCGCTTTAAGCTCGTTCACTTCTTCTACTGTAAGTCCGAAGATAAAGATGTTGTCATCGCCCACTTCTTCAGCAATTTCAACGTTTGCACCATCAAGTGTACCAATAGTTACCGCACCGTTCAGCGCAAGCTTCATATTACCGGTTCCTGATGCCTCTTTACCTGCCGTACTGATTTGCTCAGATACGTCTGCCGCTGGAATCATTTTTTCAGCGAGTGATACACGGTAGTTTGGTAAGAATGCTACTTTAATCTTGTTATTTACGCGCGGATCGTTGTTGATCTTATCCGCTACCTTGTTAATAGCGAAGATAATATCTTTCGCAAGCTTGTAGCCCGGTGCCGCTTTAGCACCAAACACAAATACACGCGGGTGCATATCGTAATCAGGGTTTTCTAGAATACGACGGTACAACGCCATAATATTCAGAAGCGCTAAGTGTTGACGCTTATACTCGTGCAAACGCTTAATCTGCACATCGAAAATGGCGTTAACGTCTACTTCTATATCAAGGGACTTGCGAATTTCCTCTGCTAGTAACTCTTTGTTCTCAAGCTTCACTTTCATGAATTGCTTCTGGAACGTTTTGTTGCTCGCAAATTTAGCCAACCCCTGCAGTTTGTCTAAGTCGCGCGGCCAGTCTTCACCAATCTTTTTATCGATTAGCTTGGACAGCGCTGGGTTACACGCTTTCAACCAGCGGCGTGGTGTAATACCGTTGGTTACGTTAGTTAGCTTACCTGGATATAGTTCATCGAACTCTGGGAACAGAGACGACTTAACAAGACGAGAGTGCATTTCTGCCACACCGTTAACGGCAAATGAACCGATTACCGACAGGTGGCCCATACGAACCATCTTCTCGTTACCTTCTTCAATGATTGAAAGCTTAGCTTTCATGGCATTGTCGCCAGGCCACTTCTTATCAACCTCTGCCATAAAGCGGTGGTTAATTTCATAAATGATTTCTAGATGACGAGGAAGGATCTTCTCAATCATGCGCGCAGGCCACTTTTCAAGTGCCTCTGGCAGCAAGGTGTGGTTGGTATATGCAAATACTTTTGTACAAATCCCCCACGCTTCATCCCAGCCAAGCTCTGCGCGGTCAACAAGAATGCGCATTAGCTCTGGTATAGAAATAGCTGGGTGCGTGTCGTTTAGCTGAATAACAACCTGATCGGCGAAACGGCTCCAATCGTCACCATGAGCACGCTTGTAACGACGGATAATGTCTTTAAGCGAGCACGAGCAGAAGAAGTACTGCTGAATAAGACGCAGCTCTTTACCCGCTTCGGTCTCATCGTTTGGATAAAGTACTTTTGAAATCGTTTCAGCTGATACATTTTCACGCTGTGCATCAACATAACCACCAGCATTGAATACGTCCCAATTGAAGTAGTCAGACGCTTCTGACTGCCACAACCGCAGTACGTTTACGGTTTTACCTTCGTAGCCTACAACCGGAATGTCCCACGGCACACCTTTAACAATTGAGCCAGGGTGCCATTCTTTCAGCACTCGTCCGTTGTCGCCGTATTTAGTCTCTACATAGCCGTAAAGCGATACTTCTTGAATAGATTCTGGACGGCAAATTTCCCATGGATTACCGTAGTCACGCCAGCTATCTGGACGCTCGATTTGCGCACCGCTTTTAATTTCTTGGCGGAACAAACCGTGCTCGTAATGAATACCATAACCTATTGCAGGTAATTCCATTGTCGCTAGTGAGTCGATGAAGCAAGCCGCTAGTCGGCCAAGGCCACCATTACCTAGCGCCATATCAGGCTCTTCTTCAAGAATGTCTGAAATTTCAACACCTAGCTCTTTCAACGCACCACTCGCTACATCGAATAGGCCAAAGTTTTGTAGGTTGTTTGAAAGCAAACGGCCCATTAGGAATTCAGCAGAGAAATAATGAACGGCGCGGGTGTCGTTCAGGTAATGACTTTTCTGGGTTTTGCGCAACCCTTCAAGTACTTGTTCTTGAATTGCAGCGCACGTTGCTTTCCACCAAGCGTGATTGTTTGCTTTGTTTTCGTCGGTGCCTAGCGTGCAGTGTAAGTGTTTAATAACCGCTGCTTTGAATGCAGCCTTATCGATCACTGGAGAGGGTTGCGTCTTGGTCGCTTTTGCGTTCATTTTGCGTCTCACTCTTAAGTAGAAGCGGTGTTTACACACCGAAAACGTAATTTAATTACAGAATAACTTCAGAATATGACAGCAATATAGCAGCGCTTAAACGATTATGTTGTAATAATTTTGTTAAAATAACAAAAAATCGCATGAATTCGTATGCATTCATGCGATTTTTAACAATTGATTTACAAAAAAGAATTTAAAGTGATTTATTTTTGTACTTATTTAATTATTTTTCCGACTAAGGCTTCGGCTTCAGCAATTAGATCCTGTAAGTGGCTTTCACCGTTAAAGCTTTCCGCATAGATTTTATAAATTTGTTCGGTGCCAGAAGGACGCGCTGCGAACCAGCCATTTTCTGTCGATACTTTAACGCCACCAATTGCCGCATTATTACCTGGCGCATGGGTTTGAACGGCAGTGATAGGCTCGCCTGCCAACGTATCGCTAGTGACGACAGATGCATCCATCGCCGAAAGCTTTTGCTTTTGTTCAAGTGTTGCTGCCACGTCAACACGGCTGTAAACCGGCGCTGCAAATTTTTCCGTTAGCGCTTTGTAGTGCTCGCCAGGATCTTTGCCTGTGATGGCTAGGATTTCAGCTGCCAGCAAACAAAGAATAAAGCCGTCTTTGTCTGTCGCCCACGTGCTTCCATTGCGTTCAAGGAAAATTCCACCAGCACTTTCTTCACCCGCAAAACCAATAGTGCTGTTTGATAAACCATCAACAAACCATTTAAAGCCTACCGGCATTTCAGCCAAAGGTTTACCTAAACTGTTGGCTACGCGGTCAATCATACTGCTAGACACCAGTGTTTTACCGATATTTAAATCGCTAGGCCATTCTGGACGGTGGGTATAAAGGTAGTTAATAGCCACGGCCAAATAATGGTTTGGGTTCATAAGGCCCGCACTTTTGCACACAATACCGTGACGATCGAAGTCAGGATCATTGCCCCAAGCTAAGTCAAAGTTATCTTTCAGCTCGATAAGCCCTGCCATCGCATAGGCAGACGAACAATCCATGCGAAGCTTACCGTCTTTGTCACGGCGCATAAAACCAAACTGTGGGTCAACCGCGTCGTTAACAACGGTAATGTCCAATCCATACTTTTCAGCAATACGCGACCAATATCCGACACCTGCACCACCGAGTGGGTCTGTACCTAGTTTTAAGTTAGCTTTTGCAATCGCTTCCATGTCGATAACGTTCGCTAGGTCTTCAATATAAGGTTCCATGAAGTCTTCTTCACGAACCAATTTGCGCGCGGTAGCTTGACGAATATCAATGCGCTTAACGTTTTTATTGCCATCGGCAATTAGTTCATTCGCGCGTTCTTGAATTTGCTTGGTTACGTCGCTATCGGCAGGTCCACCATGAGGCGGGTTGTACTTAAATCCACCGTCTGAAGGAGGGTTATGAGAAGGCGTAATGACGATACCATCTGCCTTGTCGGTGTTACCTGCGCGATTGTAGCGAATAATAGTACGTGAAATAACAGGTGTCGGCGTATAGCCCATGCTTTCATTGTCTGCGCGCTGCACGACAACATTGACACCGTTTGCACACAAAACTTCGATAGCGGTAATCATGGCAGGCTCAGATAACGCGTGGGTATCTTTACCAACGAACAGCGGACCGTCGATACCTTCTTGTTTACGATACTCTACCAATGCTTGGCAAATTGCACTGATGTGGGTATCGGTAAACGTAGCGTTGGAAGCTGTACCTCTGTGACCTGACGTGCCAAAAGAGACCGCTTGACCCGGGTCATTCATATCCGGTTTATAGCTGTAATACTGGCTCACTAACTGCGCTACGTTAATGAGTTGCTCTTTTGCTGCATGCTGTCCAGCCTGCGGATGTAATGCCATGAAAAAAATCCTTATTTAGAAGTTTCGTTGTTCTATACCTTGGCTTGCTATTTACCTTCTGAAGAGAAACGCGCAATCACGGTTTCAATAACATCGGGTTGATAGCCTAAGTTACGCAAAACTTGTTCCAGCATATTCGTTTTCTTGGCAGTATTGTTATTTGTTACCACCCAGAACGGGCTATCAGGGATAGCTTTAGGATTAGTACTGCTGCCGTTTTCCAACAATGCCGCCTTACTTGTCGCAAAGTACGTACGGTTTTTACCTTTTATACTTTCAACACGAGTAAAGTTTTCTGCATTAAGCTTGTGCGCTGCACTTAAAACAAACAGGAATTGATCAACGCGCTTGGTAAATGTGCCTAATGCATCTTTTGACACCGCTTCAAGAATGTCTCTTTTCGAGTGAGCTTCTGTTGCTGGCGTTACTGAAGAAACTTCCGAAACCTTTTTAGCTGCCCTTGAGCTCGCAGGCGCTTTTGCTGCCGTTGCTTTAGCTGGAGCTTTCTTCGCTGCAGCCTTTGGCGCTGCTTTAACTGCTGAACTGGCTGTCGCTTTAGTAGGCGCTTTGGTTTGTACTTTAGTCGCCACTTGAGTTTCAACTTCGGGTGTTGACTCACTTCCGTTATCTGCGGTTTCTACAACGTCTGTACTTTTTGGTTCGCTTGTTTTTACAGATGTAGATGAAGCCCCACCATGCTGGACACCGTGGGACACGGCACCGTCTTCAGGCAAAAGTAAACGTCTTAAAATTTGTGATGCACTCTCACCAATATGCTTCGTTTGGCTGGCGATGAAGGCATATAAATCGTCATCTATTTCAATGCTTTTCATAACTACTTCCTTTTTAAGAGGCACCATTATAGACAACACAGATAAACTACGCAGCACTTAATAACAGATGTTTTGCGGGAATCTATGCTAATAAGGCAAGAAAGTGACGTTTTACTGCTTCCCATCCCGTCGTATCTGCTGTCGATAAAGTCCATGTAAGCCGTTTTTACTTTTTTTAAAATAGACGTCGCCTTAACAACATTAAGAACATAGGAGAAACAACGCAACGAACCATCAAGTCGCTGATATACCTGCGTATAAAATTTAACAGGTAATTCAATAGAAAGCCTTTCACTATCGTTGCTATTATTAAGAAGTAGTGACCTTCGAAACACCACATTGTCGGCACTCGTTACCGTTCGCTAAACATGTAAGCTAGAACATGAACTCAGACATGAACTTAAACATCATTGCGCAACATCCTTAGAAAAGCCTTAATCGCTTTCTCACTGTTTAATACGTAGTGTGACAGAGTAACTTTAAACTTAAGTGACAATCATATGCGCCAAGATATCATTAACGTACAGCGGGCTCTTAGTCAGAAAATTATTGGTAAAGATCACCAATTAAAACTCGCAATAACTTGTTTACTTGCCAATGGCCACTTATTAATTGAAGACTTACCGGGAATGGGTAAAACCACCCTTTCTCATGCGCTTTCACAAGTTTTTGGCCTACAATATTCTCGCATTCAATTTACTTCTGACTTACTCCCATCAGATATGTTGGGCGTAAACATTTTTCATAGTAATGAACAAGACGAGGCAAAGCGCTTTTCGTTTAGACACGGCCCTATTTTTAGCCAAGTGGTGTTAGCGGACGAGCTAAACAGAGCCAGCCCCAAAACACAAAGCGCTCTGTTAGAAGCGATGGAAGAGCGACAAGTAAGTATCGATGGTGTAACCCACGCGCTACCCTCTCCATTTTTTGTTATTGCTACACAAAACCCAAGCTATCAATCGGGCACTTATCCCTTGCCAGAGTCCCAACTCGACCGTTTCTTTATGCGTATCTCTTTGGGCTATCCAGCGTGGGAAGCAGAAAAAGCCATGCTATTGCAACAGGATGCATCAGCACCGCTTGCACAAATACTAAATGAGGAGAATTTGTGCGAGATGCAACGAGAGGTAGCCGCTATTCATACCAGCGATGCCATTATTCATTACATTCTAAGATTGGTGAGTGAAAGTCGAGAAAGTAATGATTACCCTAATCCCCTATCGCCACGAGCGAGTAGAGCGATACTCCAAGGTGCCAAAGCCTGGGCGTTTGTTTCTGGAAAATCATATGTTACTCCCGAAGATGTACAGGCCGTCTTCGTGGCCATTACCGCTCATAGGCTAACATTGTCTTCACATCAGTTGGCACAAGGGCAGCAAACCCATGCTTTTGACGGTGAAAAACTGAGCCAGAAATTACTCGATAGTATTGACCCACTGGCAGCCTAGCATTCATGAATTTTCGGAGCGCTAAAGGTGCGTAGAATGCCAGCTTCACTTTCGAATTACCTACAACGCAGGCTATTAAAGTGGTTAGACAGGCGAGTTCCGGCTTCTCACGAACATCACCTCAACGTAAACAGTATTTTTATATTGCCGAGCGGATTCGGTTGGTCTTTTATTATTCTATCGCTGTGTTTGTTTTTACTTGGCACTAACTACCAAAACAACTTGATGTTGCTGCTTAGCTATTTGTGCTTAAGCATTATGCTATTAACGCTGTTTTACACTCATCAAAACTTTGCGCGTTTAGCGCTTAAAGCGACGCCCCCCAGTCCATTTCACTGTAACTTACAGGGTGAATTGCAGCTTCAGGTTATCCCTCACGCGGCAGCGCCAACGAAAACGTGCAATGGCGTATTAGCAATAAAGTGGCTAAATACAGTGCGCCCCATGGATACGACTGCTCATGCAAGCAATGAAAACATTTCAGTGGCTCAGCAGACGTACAGCTTTTCTTTAAACGACAATGAAGTTACGGATACAAAACAAACGCAAACCCTCAGCGTGCCTCTTCCAATACCAGTACGGGGGCGATTTGCACTCGGCAGACTAACCATTGCATGCGATTTTCCGTTGGGATTATACAAATGCTGGACCCACCTCGATTTTGACCAACAAGTCACTGTCTACGCAAAACCTCAAGAAGGTCCGGTCACTGTTAATAAGGTAGCGAGTTCTAATGAGTCGGATAGCGTCAGTCAGGTTAACGACCTTACAAGTAACGAAGACTTTTACGCATTAAACGATTACGAAGTTGGACAGCCGCTTAATCGCGTATCATGGAAGCATGTGGCGAAAAACGGAAATTGGGTTTCGAAATCCTTTACCTCCTTGCAAAGCGACAGTTTTGTACTTTCAGTTCCCTCAAACATAGATGTGGAAACTGCCGTGTCGGCGCTTACCTATGCAACATTGTCTTGGACAGGCGCAGACCGGGTATTTGGAATACAGTACAAAGGGCTTAACATTGCCCCTGCTCACGGGGTAAAACAAATGCACGAATGTCTTAGTGCACTTGCGTGTTTGAATTCGCATTCATCACAAGCTTCTTCAACCTCAAATAAAACGGTCTCAATATCTTCCATAAAGAATGAAAGGGCGAGGTCAACGAAATGAGCTCCGCTATCTTAAGCCGTTTAACGCAATTAACCGTTGTTAAAAGCGTGTTTAGCCAACCAACGTCCGTGGCTGTGCTTATGCTCTGCATAGCTTTCTCTCTTATTCTTTTTACTCTTACCGCGCCGCTTATGACATGGGTAATTATGCTAGGTGGGTGTGCTGTGATAGTGAGAGCCGCAGGCCTTAGTGCGTTGAATAGTTTGCCAACATCACGCACGGTTAACTTGCTGGCAATATTGGCAGTGTTCGCATTATCGTGGTTCGGCTTTTCAGTAGGATTGCTTGATAGCATGATTAACCTATTGACCGTCGCGTGCGCGCTCAAAATCATGCTGGTTGAGAAAAAACGAGATTTTCACTTAATTGTATGTACCTGTTTGTTCTTGATCGGCTGCGGATTTATCTCGTCTCTAAGCGTATTTGCGTGGATTGGCTATACAGGAATACTGGCCCTGCTGCTATTCGCGACTGCCATTTATCACGGTGCAGGAGTACCCAAATCAAAAAGCATTAAATTCGTGACCGTACTTATTGTCCAAGCTTTCCCTATCGCGCTGCTACTGTTTTTACTGCTTCCCCAACTCCCTCCGCTTTGGCAGATGCCCACGTCAAAGTCGACTGAAACCGGGCTTTCTGACACGGTGACGCCTGGTGATATTGCGTCACTTGCAAGTTCATCTGAATTGGCTTTCAGCGCCACATTTGAAAACGCAGAAGCAGTCCCTGTTGCACCGTCCAGGTATTGGCGCGCTATGACCTTAGAACATTTTGACGGGAAAACCTGGTCTATTAGCAACAAACGCAAACAGGCAGAGCAGCAGTTAGCTTACATGGGCAAGCCAACACCCTTGTCAGCTCTGGCCGAGGAAAATACGCCTCAAGTGATAAGTTATGAATTGATCGTGGAACCCACACAGCAAACGTGGCTGTTTGCGCTAGCGCCTTCGACACCCAACAACCGCGAGAACAGTATTTTCGTAAGAAGTCTTTTTGATTTTACGTTAAGGGCGAATAGCCCAATATCCAGTAAAAAAGCGTTTTATCTGCGCTACTATCCAACTGCGCAAATCACTAGCGGAATAGGAAATTTTGAATCGCAACTAAACCTTCAGGTTTCCATGAATGGCAACCCTCAAGCCAGAGCATGGGGACAGACACTTGCCAAACAATACTCAAGCGCACAGCAAATTGTTAGCGCAATAATGCGTGAATTTAATCAAGGGGGCTTCCGCTACACCCTATCGCCGAACGCCATGCCTACCGACCCCATCGACCGTTTTTTATTTGAAGAACGCTCAGGTTTTTGTGCCCATTACGCAGGCGCCATGGTGTATGTGCTTCGCGCCGCAGGGGTACCGGCAAGAATGGTGACAGGCTACCAGGGCGGAAGCGCACTTAATGACAATGTGCTGCAAATAAGGCAGTACGATGCACATGCGTGGGTGGAAGCATTTATTGATGGTGTATGGATTCGACACGACCCAACGAGTATGGTGGCACCGTCACGCTTAACCTTCGGGCTTGAACGTGCGTTGGAAGAGCTTGGGGAGTCTCGTGAAGCGAGTATTTTGGGCGACCTTAGCAACGCTGCCATTTTTGCAACGTTACAAAGCTGGTTTCAACAGCTCGATTACTCATGGAGTAAATGGGTACTGGGCTTTGACAATACTGCGCAAACCAACATGCTTGAAGAATTACTAGGCTCGCTAACGCCGCAAAAAATGCGAGTTGTATTTCTTTCCGCCATTGGCCTAATTGGGCTTATTTTAGCACTTTATTTTTTACCCAATACGCATCGCAACACACTGTCGCCCTCACACAGAGTTTTACTAAACGCAATAAAATGCGTTGAAGCTAAAACAGGAAAAGAAAGAGGGAATAAAACCTTGTCCGCCTTTATGAGTGAAGTTAACCCTTTGATAAACGAAGATGCTACCAAGGCACTAACACTTCTGTGTGAACTATTTGAGCATGAAAAATACGCACACCGAACACAAGAGACAAAAGTTTATCCAACCATGAAGCGTCAGTTAAAAATGTTAAAACAGGCATTAAAGTAGGAAATGGTTAAACCGGTTGCACCTTAAACACTCACACTCCCCCCCTTTTTAGTGCAGACTAATTAATAGTGCCTTGGCGCAAGCGTCTATCAACACAGCCATGAATTTATACAAAGCATTGTTTTTAATAGCAATAAATAACGCATTTAGGTACATTTTGGTTATTGGCACTTTTTTAGCTTTGTACAAATGGATAACAAAAGTACGAAGGCGCTTATACAAGTATTAGTTGCCAACGGGCTTCAGAGTACAAAGGCGTACATATAACCGACGGTTTATTTGTTAGCTACCACAATGCATGAGTTTCGGACAAAGGCGTCCCCAGTTCTTTCTTACGAGAGCGCTGCGGACGCCTTTTTTTGATCTTCTGGAACGCATTGAAACAGTAAACGCCAACATACAGATGACAACTTATTAATAACGACAACGTGAGGTGAAACCATGGCTTATCTTCTCCCCGCTGAGTTTGCAACCAAGATGGTAGATGCAGGCGAAGCCAAAATTTATATGTCTACACGAGATACTCTAATTCGCGCTTATATGGCAGGTGCAATATTGGCCCTAGCCGCTGTTTTTGCCGTTACCATTGCCGTTCAAACCGGCGTGTTTCTTCTTGGCGCAGTGTTATTCCCAGTGGGCTTTTGTATGCTCTACCTTATGGGGTTTGACCTATTAACCGGCGTGTTTGTACTTACCCCGCTCGCTTGGCTTGCACAGCGACCTGGCGTCACGCCAAAACAAATTCTACGAAATTGGGGATTAGTATTTTTAGGTAACTTTGGCGGCGCATTAACCGTGGCCTTTATGATGTCGTTTATTTTTACCATGGGGTATAACGTGGATGGCGGTGCCATCGCGACTAAGGTAGCCAGCATTGGCGAAGCTCGTACATTGGGCTACGCAGAACACGGCGTTGCAGGCTGGTTCACCATTTTTATTCGCGGCATGTTGTGTAACTGGATGGTGTCGCTAGGCGTAGTGGGTGCAATGATTTCAACCCACGTTAGCGGAAAAGTACTAGCCATGTGGATGCCAATCATGCTGTTCTTCTTTATGGGTTTTGAGCACTCAGTAGTAAACATGTTCCTTTTCCCATTTGGCCTTATTATGGGCGGCGACTTCTCGGTTATGGACTACTTCATTTGGAACGAGATCCCAACTGCACTTGGAAATCTTGTTGGTGGCCTCGCCTTTACTGGACTAACCCTGTACACCACCCACGTTAAGACGCTACCCAAACGTACTATCCCTGTTGATAAAGCCGCTGCATCGCAAACACTGCCTATTTAACTAAAGCGCTTATCTTAAAGCCATCATGCCTTGCCCCTACAAGACACGTCATGATGGCGTTATCCGTTTCCTTGGAAATAACTAATTGGGCTCATAATTAAATATGCAGGTAAGAAGCAATTAAACATGAATGAGCGAGCCGCGTTAAACGCCCCAATTAACCCACCAGCTAACACGCTCAGTGTAAGTGCATTTTCTACAGCCGGCGTTAAAGCGATAAACCAAGATGCATACGCTTTTCATGTTTCTGATAACCCAGATCAAAGCAGCGTTTTTGTTATCGCCGACGGTGTAAGTAGCAGTACGGTTAGCCAAGTTGCTAGCGACTTTGCTACCAGTCAGTTTATTAAACTGTTTAATATGGCGCCGGAACAATGGTCGGTTAAGACGCGCGCTGAAACCATTATTAAAGAGATAAACGCGCTGCTTTACACACGTACGCAAAGAAGTCCCTTTTGCTATACACCAGAAAAAGGTTATGTTTGCACGTTAACAGTGGCAGTGGTAACAGGCAATCACATGGATGTATTTCATGTGGGGGATTGTCAAATTCAAGTTCTTTCTAAGAACGCACAGTCGCCTGTCTTACTCACAAAACCTCATCGTCAAGTATCGGAAAGTGAGCCTTCGCAGAGTTATCTTACTAAAGCATTAGGCGTTAAAGCGAATATAGACATCGACCACACAACACTCACCCTCAACTCATCGAGCACGTTTTCGATAAGTAGCGACGGGGTTTATGAGTTTGTTTCGCTACCCACCATTCTTATGAAAATCAGTGAGGCCGATACGCTTTCTGAAAACCAAGCTGCGCTGGTAGTACATGAGGCATTTACTAGAGGAAGCGATGACAACCTCACCTTACTTCTCGTAAAGGTTCTTGTAGCTAGCCATGATGGCCTAGACGATCACAGACACCCACTGTATACAGGCGTTTCAACTTCACCTCATTCATCTGTACTTAACAGGTCGTTGGGCGAACAACTGATAACCAATTCTGAGGTTTCTGATGCTGCGATTCATTACTCAAATCAGCATTCTGATGAACATGTATGCGAAGAGCCTGCTGCCGCAAACTTTAAGACGGGTGATGATGTTGATGGACTGAAGCTAGAACGACAGCTTTATACGTCGGCCCGAAGCCATGTTTTTATTGCCACCAATTCGTCTTGTGAAGCTACGCACAGAAACAGCCCTGTGGTTGTAAAAACACCGGCTACCGACTTTACCCTATCACCAGAAATGGTAAATGGATTCCTAATAGAGAGCTGGTTTTCGAGACGGATTAATTCGGCACACGTTATTAAAAGCCCAACGTTTACTGATTTGGGTTTACCGTACCCTCCTTCTTCTTTTTACAGCGTAAGTGAATATATTCAAGGTCAAACGCTAGCTCAATGGGCTGTTGATAATCCTACGCCGCCATTAGAGCAAGTTAGGAATATAATCGAGCAGGTTGGTAAAGGTTTACAGGCAATGCACCGTCAGGGCATTGTTCATAGGGATATACGCCCCGACAATATTATTATTAGCGAACAAGGGCACTGTACTATTATAGATTTGGGTTCAGCAGCCTTAGCCGATGCCCCAAGCCTCTATAGTGACACACCTATTCCTGGCGCTGCACTTTTTTCCGCACCTGAATACTTTTTAGGAAATGTTGGCACAGAGCGCTCTGATCTGTTCTCCTTAGCCGTACTCACCTACTATCTTTTGTGCGGGCGTTACCCCTATGGCACAAAGCTCGCTCATTGTCGCACGTTGGCCGAGCAGAAAAAGTTAAAATACCAAACCGCATTGGCTCCTAATCGACCAATACCTAATTGGGTTGATAGCGCCCTTAAGCGTGCTTTGCATGTGAACCCTGATAAGCGATTTTCTTCACTATCTGAGTTTCTTTTTTCGCTTCGCTACCCAAATCCATCACAACATACGGCGTACGAGCCGTTAGTAAAACGACACCCTCTTTTTGTGTACAAGGTGCTAATACTGGCACTTATTTTCAGCAATCTAGTTACGCTCATTTTGTTTAACTAACCCTTTAAGGAAATGCAAATGATTACATCGAGAACCCAAGTTACCGACATGATCCAGTCAGCCAAAATTTTAAAAGGCATAAAGTGGAGTCAGATTGCCGAAGTTGTTGGTCAGTCAAAAGAATGGAGTACAGCAGCTTGCTTAGGACAAATGGCCATGACAAAGCAGCAAGCTGAAGCCGTGGGTGAGTTACTTGAACTCACCGACGAAGCCATTGCTTGGCTTCAAATCGTGCCTTACAAAGGCTCGTTACCCACAGAAGTCCCTACCGACCCGCTTATTTACCGCTGGTATGAATTGGTGAGTGTGTATGGCACTACATTAAAGGAATTAATTCATGAAGAGTTTGGCGACGGCATCATGAGTGCAATTGATTTTTCTATGGATTTACAGCGCGAAAACGATCCTAAAGGTGACCGTGTCAGCGTAGTTATGTCAGGGAAGTTTCTGCCATATAAGATGTACTAAACGTATTTCAGGATGGGACACCCGACATAAAAAAAGCCGGTCATGCGACCGGCTTTTTAGTATTTCTTGAAGCGTAAGCTAACCCAAAGTCAGCTTACGTTCGCAAAGGCTAATTACTTAGCAGCTTTACGTGCTTTCGCTTCTTCAATTACTTTGTCAGCTACGTTCTGAGGACATGCTGAGTAGTGGCTGAATTCCATAGAGAACTGACCACGACCAGATGTAATAGTACGTAGGTGACCGATGTAACCAAACATCTCAGATAGAGGTACGTCAGCCTTGATGCGAACGCCAGTAGCGCCAGCTTCTTGGTCTTTGATCATACCACGACGACGGTTAAGGTCACCGATTACGTCACCAACGTTGTCTTCTGGGCTGAACACGTCAACTTTCATTACAGGCTCAAGAATTTGAGGACCTGCTTTTGGCATTGACTGACGGAATGCGCCTTTCGCTGCAATTTCGAACGCGATTGCTGATGAGTCAACTGCGTGGAAACCACCGTCGAATAACTCAACTTCAACATCTAGTACTGGGTAGCCAGCTAGTGGACCCACTTCCATCATGCCTTTGAAGCCTTTTTCAATGGCTGGGAAGAATTCTTTAGGTACGTTACCGCCCACAACAGAAGAAGTGAACTTGAAGCCTGAGTTAGTTTCGCCCGGACGGATGCGGTAATCAATCTTACCGAACTGACCAGAACCACCAGACTGCTTCTTGTGCGTGTAGCTGTCTTCAACCGCTTGCGTGATAGTTTCACGGTATGCAACCTGAGGCTGACCAACTTCTAGCTCAACGCCGTAAGTACGCTTCAAGATGTCTACTTTGATATCTAGGTGAAGCTCACCCATACCTTTAAGGATGGTTTCGCCTGAATCTTCGTCAGTTTCAACTTGGAAAGATGGATCTTCTGCTACTAGTTTACCGATAGCGATAGACATCTTTTCATTAGCGCCTTTGTCTTTTGGCTTAACAGCAATCGAGATTACTGGCTCAGGGAAGATCATTGGCTCTAGTGTACAAGGGTGCTTCGGATCACATAATGTGTGACCAGTTTGAACGTTCTTCATACCAACAACAGCTAGGATGTCACCTGCTTGTGCTGAAGTAAGTTCTGTACGTTCATCAGCGTGCATCTCAACCATACGGCCGATACGCTCAGTCTTACCCGTTGCGCTGTTAAGAATGGTGTCGCCTTTGTTAAGTTTACCAGAGTAAATACGGATAAACGTAAGGGCACCGAAACGGTCGTCCATGATTTTGAACGCAAGTGCACGGAACGGCTCGTCAACAGATACTGTTGCAACTTCACCAGTAGGCTCACCCGTTTCTTCGTCAGTTAGATCCTGTGGATCAACTTCTGTTGGAGAAGGTAGGAAGTCTACAACCGCGTCAAGAACTAGCTGAATACCTTTGTTCTTAAATGCAGAACCACAGTATGTTGGGAAGAACGCTAGGTCACGAGTACCTTTACGGATACAACGCTTGATGTCTTCTAGAGACGGCTCTTCACCATCCATGTAAGCCATCATTAGGTCGTCGTCTTGCTCAACAGCAGTTTCGATCATTTGCTCGCGATATTCTTGAGCTTTCTCAACCATGTCTTCAGGGATGTCTACAACTTCGTAGTTTTCAGGAAGACCTGAATCGTCCCAGATGTACGCTTTCATATCTAGAAGGTTAACAACACCTGTAAACTCGTCTTCGATACCGATTGGAAGCGTCATTACTAGTGGGTTTGCAGCAAGTACTTTCTTAACTTGGCCAACTACACGGTAAAAGTCTGCACCCATACGGTCTAGTTTGTTTACGAAGATTACACGCGCAACTTCTGATTCGTTAGCATAACGCCAGTTAGTTTCTGACTGAGGCTCAACACCGCCAGAACCACAGAATACACCGATACCGCCGTCTAGTACTTTAAGTGAACGATATACTTCAACTGTAAAGTCAACGTGTCCCGGAGTATCGATGATGTTCATGCGATGATCTTTCCAGAAACAGGTTGTTGCCGCTGACTGGATGGTAATACCACGCTCAGCTTCCTGCTCCATGAAGTCAGTTGTTGATTCACCATCGTGAACCTCACCAGTTTTATGGATTTTACCAGTAAGCTTCAAGATACGTTCTGTTGTGGTAGTTTTACCCGCGTCTACGTGGGCGAAAATACCAATGTTTCTGTAATGAGATAAGTCTGACATTAGTTCACTTTCATTGGTTCAGAGTAAAAAAACGGCCGGATTATAAAGGATTTCTATACCAGATTTACACCTTTTTTAGCATAAACCTTAAATTCGTTTGCCAAAATCCGCGCCACCATTAATTCTTTTCTTTAAGTATCAATAACTTATTAATTAATGACACTTTTTTGAAAAATAACAAAATCACACCTCATCTTTTGAAGTGCGAACAATTGTTACTGTAACTTCATCTCTGTCGTGGTAGAGATGCCTCACCTTCACCGCAAATGCATCTTCCAAGGCATTTAATCGGCCTCTTAGCAACGTCATGGCTTCAACTACAGTTTCATAACGTTGTTTCATAGGTAACTTTAAATTGAATATTGCGTGCGTTGCCCAGTGCTTAACTAACCAATCACCCATCAATTTAGCTACCCTATCGGGTTGCTCTATCATATCACATACCAGCAAATCTACACGACCAAATTGTGGTCGATAGGTAAACCCGTCTGCCGCGTGATGTTCAACCAAGCCCGTGCTCATTAAACTATCGGCTACAAGTCCATTGTCGATAGCTTCAACATACATTCCGCGCTTCACCAGCTGATATGTCCAACCGCCCGGGCATGCACCTAGGTCCACGGCACGTCCACCGCTTCGAAGTACCTTAGCCTGCTGTTTGTCGCTCAGCATATTCACTAAGGCATCTTCAAGTTTAAGCGTCGAGCGGCTCGGCGCATCACTTGGGAACTTTAACCGGCAAATACCCAAGTGATCGCCACTAGCATGACTGGGTAATGTATAGCCAATATGGCAAATCTCAAATGACTCAAAGAAAATATGTAGCTTTGGTTTACCTAAATTTTCCTTTGCGGTGAGCCATCCCGCCTTTCTTAGGGCTTGGCGAAGAGGAACCGTAAACTTTCGGCAGAACTTTGCGAGGGTTTTACCTTCTTCTGTATCTGGGTATTCGACGTCTATGGCGCCAAAAATTTGAAATGGTTTTTCTACCTCTTTCAAAGCCTCGAGCACTTGCCCTACCCTGTCCTCTTTCTCTATATCGTTTAGCGTGGCAAAAACTGCCACCAGCTGACGAGGGAAGATACTGTCGTGAACAGCAAACTGGGTAATGGTTTGCTCAAGCTGCTTGGCATCATATAAATGATAAAGTACAAAGCCACTGTTCTTCTTAGATACTGGGTAGCCATAACACTGGGCTTCACCGTAACGAGAGGTAAGCTCGTTAGCCGTATCATTTTCATAACCAGGTCGGCAATAACCTAAAATACTGGTGTTAGACATTACCTGCCCCCGGCATGTGGTGAGTTTTGTTCTGCTCTTCTTTTTGTTGCTTGTTTAAATCATGACCCTTTATCAGCCCAATCACTAACAACACCCAACCGATAATAAAGAACATGCCACCCAAAGGGGTTATCGGGCCAAACCATTTTATGCTGCTTATTCCTAGCGCGTATAAACTTCCACTAAACAACACCGTACCGGTAACGAAACAAAACGCTACCCGATTTGCCCACGTCGATGAGACAACGCCTGACAGCGCAGGCAAAATCAGCAAGGCTAATGCGTGATACATTTGATAACGCACGCCAATTTCAAACGTGTTGAGCTGCTGTGCAGTTAAGACGCTTTTTAAACCATGTGCGCCAAACGCACCTAGCACGACAGAAAGGCCCGCTAGCAATGCGCCAATAATAAGATAAGGTTTAGCAACGGTGGCAAACCTAAGTTTTTCAGTTTTCATTAAATTAGTCTTTCGCTCTGATTTCTAATTAACCATTAATTATTTAAATGGGCTTCAATAAAAGAAGCGGTAAGCGTGGCAGCGGTAACAATATGTTCTTCCTGCGTTTTGCCACTTGCTTTGCGAGGCTTAAAACTGTGATCGCCGTCGTCTAAATAGGCGCATTCAATGTCTGTAGATAATACGCTGCGCTTTTTGTAATCCTCTACTTCGCTCTTTGTACCAAAGGTATCTCGTTCACCCTGAATAATAAGCAAAGGCTTAGACGCCGTTTGCAGATGGTCGGTGCGTGTTTTTTCTGGCTTACCAGGAGAATGGAACGGATAGCCCAGCGCTATCGCGCCTTTTACATTGCTCACCGCTTCGTACACCATGGTCGCCATACGCCCGCCCATCGACTTTCCACCGATGAACACAGGCAAGTTATGCAAGGCTTTGTTATCTTTGCTGCAGGTTTCAATCACCGCAGTAAAATGTGACATAAGTTTATCGGCTTTATCGGGAGGCCTACGCTTACCGGTAGCTTTTATGGTTTGCATATAGGGAAAGTTAAAAAGAACGGTTGATATACCTCTAGCAACAAGTTCCTTCGCAATGTCTTGCATGAACTCATGCTCCTTACCGGCGCCGGCTCCATGGCCTAGTATCAAACACGCTAAGGGCTTATCGGCTTCATGCAATTCAATGTCAAAACTAGGCTGTTCAGCAATGGTGTTCAACTTAGTCATATTACAACAAGTCCTCTTGTTCAGCTTCGACCAGCGCTAAGATCCAGTCTCTAAATGCCGCAATCTTACCGAGTTCAGCCTGTGATTCCTCACACACGAGATAAAACGCATCGCGACTCTCCACTCGTTCTTCAAACGGCATAACTAGCCTTCCCGCTTCAATTTCCGGCCTTGCAAGTACCGTGTTACCCAACGCAATGCCTTGACCGAGTGCAGCGGCTTGCAAAACTAGCATGGAGTGACTGAAAACCGGTCCTTGGTTAACGTTTACGCCAACCACACCTACATGCTTCAACCAATTTTTCCATGCAGTACGGCTTAAGTCGTGAAGCAACACGTGGTGCCGTAAGTCAGACAGGCTGGATAAAGGTTTGGGGCCTTGAAAAAGCATTGGAGAGCAAAGCGGAGTAAGAAACTCTCGATGTAGCTGATCGGCTTGAAGACCAGCCCAACGACCTTTACCGTAATATATCGCAACGTCTACATCGTCTTCTAAGAAGCCTTCATCGAAATCAACTGCCTTGATGCGTACGTCGATGTCTGGATGCGCCAAACTAAACTTATGAATACGGGGTACCAGCCATTGGCTCGCAAAGCTGGGCGGCATCGCTACCGTGATAGCACCTTTACTGCCCTTCGCAAGTAGCCTTTCTGTCGCATCTTGTAAGTTTTTGAAGATATCTTTTAGCTCAAGAAAATAAGCTTGACCTTCTTCGGTTAGAAGCAGGGTTCTATTTCTTCGAAGAAATAGCTTCATCGATAAGAAATCTTCAAGTGCTTTTATCTGGTGGCTAACGGCAGCTTGCGTAACAAACAGCTCATCGGCAGCCTTAGTAAAGCTCAAATGGCGAGCAGCCGCTTCAAACGATTTCAAGGCGTTGAGAGGGGGTAAACGTCGATGCATATATCGTTTTTAATCCAGTGTGACCGAAGCATGACAAATTCATTAGTTTTTCTAATGACAACCCATACTTTTACTCGTTTTATTTTTCACCACCCACTGACTATAATTTACCCGAAATTAAAAAAGAACATTTAATTTCAGCATTTTATGATGAACATTTGTTAAACATTTTAACATTCATCAACAATTATTTAATTATTTTTATTAGGTGTGAAAATGAAAAAATTACTTTTAGCTAGTGTTTCTGTAATGGCTTTTGTAAGCGCTGCTGCAAATGCTAACGCACAACCAGAAAAGATCAATCTACAATCGTTAATCAACACAGCAATGACCAGCGTAAAAATGGCCGAAGTACTGCCAGAAAACGATGCGCACATTGTTGTGAAAAAGCAGTCTAAAGCGATTTTAGCTGAAGAGACGCAAGTTCAGCTTCACAAGAACTTATTAGCAATGACAAAAGGTGAAGAGCGCGTAAACGTTTCTGAAGCGGAATAAGCAACTCACACACCTGATACGCATGCCGGTGCTTGCACCGGCATACGCCATCAAATACTAGCTTAGGTATTACTTGTATCTAACGCGTCAAAACCTTTCACCAATTCATCTAGTGCTTTCATCTGCTGCAAGTAAGGCTCTAATTTTGCCAACGGCAGTGCGCAAGGCCCATCACATAGTGCTTCATCAGGGTTAGGATGCGCTTCTATAAATAGCCCTGCCAAACCTAATGCCATACCACTTCTGGCCAACTGTGCAGCTTGCGCTCTACGACCATCTGCAGACGTCGCACGGCCACCCGGCATTTGAAGTGCGTGAGTCGCATCAAATATTACTGGGGCATATTCTTTCATTGCGTCCATGCCAAGCATATCCACAACTAAATTGTTATATCCAAAGCAGCTACCACGCTCACAAAGAATAACCTTATCGTTCCCCGCTTCGCCTAGCTTTCCTATGATGTGACGCATTTCATGCGGTGCTAAGAATTGAGGCTTTTTCACATTGATAACGCTACCGGTTTTTGCCATTGCAACCACAAGGTCGGTTTGGCGCGCCAAGAAAGCAGGCAGTTGAATAACATCCACCACTTCAGCTACGGGAGCTGCTTGGTGCGGTTCGTGCACATCAGTGATAAGCGGAACGTTAAAGGTCGACTTAATTTCTTCAAAAATACGCAACCCTTCTTCCATGCCAGGCCCACGGTAAGAAGTCACAGATGAACGGTTCGCTTTATCAAACGAGGCTTTAAAAACGTACGGGATATTGAGCTTTTGCGTTACTTCAACATAGTGTTCTGCAATACGCATAGCGAGATCGCGAGACTCAAGTACGTTCATTCCACCGAACAGAACAAACGGCAAGTGGTTGGCAACGTCAACGTTACCTACATTAATAATCTGTTGAGATTCAGACATTATCTATTTCCAATTAAATCTTAAAAAAGAGGTTGTTTGGTTACAGCAACCATAGCCGTTGCCATAAGCACAACAAGCGCTGCTACGAAAAAGCTCCATTTGCCTAACGCTGTTTTGGCTTTTTTCAATGCAAACAATCCAAACACTATGTACAGCACCACGCCCACAACTTTAAATGTGAGCCATGCATTAACTAAAGGATATTGAGACAAAATAATGCATAGCCAAATTGCGCTGGCTAATAGCACGGTATCAATGATATGAGGGAGAATTTTAACCCATTTTTTGCTAAGTGCTGTAGCGTCGAATTGACTCCATATAAAGCGAAAGACAAAAAATAATATGCTCAAGCCAACGGCGGTCATGTGAAGGTGTTTAGCCATCATGTACATAATGTGTTCCTGTTCTTATTAGATAGTAAGGCTGCTTCTGGTTACTTTAACACAGGTGTTAATTGAGCCGATTTAGTTTTACAGCAATGCAAAATTCAACAGACTCAGAATACGAGTAGCAGACTCAAAAAAACAGGTGCATGTAGCACCTGCCTTCGTTTTAATTATGGCGCCTGTCTAGAGGCTGTTATTGTAACGTATTACAGTACGTAAATAACGGAGAAATAAATCATTATGCGTCAGGGAATTGAGCTTGAATTGCCATAAAGGCCGGAAGGTCATTTAGCATACACTGAACTAAATCAGGGTCGAAGTGCTTGCCACTTTCCTCTTTCAATACGGCTTCAACCTTATCAATTGTCCACGCTGGCTTATACGGCCTTGCGTTTAACAGTGCATCAAACACATCAACTAACGTGGCAATACGGCTTTTTATATCAATTTCTTCGCCTTTAAGCCCGTCTGGATATCCCTTTCCATCCCAGCGTTCGTGATGCTGCTTTGCTAACATTGCTGCAAGTTGGATAGTGGGCCGGCTTGAATCTCGCAAGATCTGGTAACCAAATTCAGCATGCTGACGTATTTTAAATACTTCCTCTTCGGTTAACGGCGTCGTTTTGTGCAAAATAGATTTAGGCACTATAGACGTCCCAATATCATGGAGTGGCACGGCAAGGCGTAATGCGTGGATGTCTTGCTCGTTCAGCCCAACCTTTTCTGCCAACAGTTGCGCCATTTCAACCATTCTTGTGAGATTATTTGATGCATTTGACTCATGCTCTAACGCTCGACCTAAACGCTCAATTATTTCTTTCTGCGTCGCTTCAACATCTACGGTTTTAAGTACGTTGTCAAAAGCAAGCTGAACACTGTCTGAAAAGCGTTTTACCAGATGACGATCACTTTCCCCTATTCGTCTCGGTAATCCTGACAAGTACAAGAGTGCGCCATTGTGGCTTTTACTGTTGCAATAAGCCACAACGTGATCTTCTGCATAAACAATTTGCTTATCGCGCATGGCTCTTGCGCACAGGGCATATTCTTGTGCGCTAATCGCGTCTTTTAAAGGCACCCCTTCCTTACTGGCGTACTCACCGTTGCCAGCAAAAACATATAGTTCGTCGTCACCCAATTTGTTGTTGCTGGTATTAATAGTACGCGATGTGGTTGCCACCGCTGTAGTAATGTAGGCTGCATCCTTTGAACAGCCCAGAATAGATGCCAGCTGTTGAATAATCCCCTGCATGAACTTTTCGAGGGAACGGGAGGAAAATAAATCCACAGACGCATCTATAATTTTTTCAAGGCCGCGTCTATTTTCTTCGATAACGATAATATCTCGATATGAGCGGAGCGCTGCAATGATAACAGTAAAAAGTTTTTGCGCGGTCAGTTCGGTTTTCGACTTGTAGTCGTTGATGTCGTAATTAATGATGACATCTTTTTCAGGGGCTTGGCCAGGTTGTCCAGTACGCAAAATAATACGCGTGAAATGATTGTCTAATTCGTTACGAACATACTCCGCCACTTTAAGACCGGCGTCATCAGTCTCCATAACAACATCAAGTAACACAACGGCGATATCATCATGGGTTTTGAAAATGGCCTTCGCTTCCTCTCCGCTATAGGCACTAACAAACTCAAGGGTTTTGCCATTTAAACTAAAGTCATTTAGCGCCAGCTTGGTAACGGCGTGTACTTCGGGTTCATCATCAACAATGAGTACTTTCCAGCTACCCAGATCATCTACTTCATTTTCATCGTCATCTTCTGCGAAAAGAAAGTCATCATTCATCTGGTACGTCCTGTAGTGTAAGAGATTGTTTAACTTAGTGCTTTTTGAGGTCTTACAACCGCTTAATAGATACTAATGTAAAACAAAATATTAGCAAGTTTGCAATTAAATTTTGATAACTACAGGAAAGATAATTTCTTTGGAAGTTGAAAACTACTGCCACTGTCCTAGCGTTACACGGTCATTGTCGCCGTAGTCTTTAACAGTTTTGACTTCTACAAATCCCGCATCTACGAGCAAAGCGTTTACCGCAGCCCCTTGGTCAAAGCCGTGTTCGAATGCAAGTAAGGCACCTTTATTGAGATATTGCGGCGCGTTATTAATAATCTGTTTGATGTCGTCTAGACCATCACTGCCCGAGGTTAATGCTGTTTTTGGTTCAAAACGCACGTCGCCCTCATTAAGGTATGGACTGGATTCTTCTATATAAGGTGGGTTTGAAACAATAATGTCGAAGGTTTGACCTGCCAGCGCACTAAACCAATCACTTTGAACAAAATGCGCATTGGCTATGCTATTAGCTTGGGCATTACGGGTAGCAAGGTTCACCGCCCCCGCTTGAAAGTCTACGCCAGTAACGGATGCTTCTGGCAGTTCGCTCGCTAATGCCAACGCAATGGCGCCGGTGCCTGTTCCCAAATCACAGATTGATAAGGATGCAGAGGAGTGTTGATTTGCCCAATTAAGCACGTGCTCAACCAATACTTCAGTATCCGGTCGTGGAATTAACGTATCTGGCGAGGTAAACAGTGACAGAGTCCAGAAATCACGCTTGCCGATAATATACGCCACGGGCTCACCCCGTTTACGCTTGGCCACATCCGCTTCAAACTGCGCTTTTTGGGCGGCATCCAAGGTTTTATTAGGCCATGTGAATAGGTAAGTTTGTGACTTACCTAGAATGTTCGCCAACATGACTTTGGCATCAACAGAGGGTGACTCCCCACCCTCTAGTTGCTCAGCAGCCCATGCTAAGGCGTTGTCTATGCGCATTGTTTTTCTATAAACAGTTTGTGTAACAAGACAGCGTTATTCGTCAGAAAGAGAGGCCAGCAAATCGGCCTGATGCTCTTGCAAAATTGGGTCGATAAGCTGCTTAAGGTCACCCTCCACTACTTCGTCTAAACGATAAATAGTCAGGTTGATACGGTGGTCGGTTACACGTCCCTGCGGGAAGTTATAAGTACGAATTCGCTCAGAGCGGTCACCGCTACCGACTAGGCTCTTACGAGTAGAAGCCTCTTCTGCTGCTCGCTTCTCTTCTTCAATCTGATTTAAGCGCGCTTGAAGTACCGACATCGCTTTCGCACGGTTTTTGTGCTGTGAACGCTCGTCCTGACATTCCACTACCAAGCCTGTTGGCAAGTGAGTAATACGAATAGCCGAGTCGGTTTTGTTAACGTGCTGACCACCCGCACCTGATGCACGGAAGGTATCGATGCGAAGCTCTGCAGGATTAATTTCAATTGCCTGCGACTCTGGAATTTCTGGTAATACCGCCACGGTACATGCCGAGGTATGGATACGGCCTTGTGATTCGGTTTCTGGTACACGCTGTACGCGGTGACCGCCCGACTCGAATTTCAATACGCCGTACACGCCATCGCCGCTAACATTCGCAATGACTTCTTTATAACCACCATGCTCACCTTCATTGGCGTTTACTAACTCTACACGCCAGCCACGGCTTTCGGCATAACGGCTGTACATGCGGAACAAGTCACCTGCGAATATTGCCGCTTCGTCACCACCCGCACCAGCGCGAATTTCCAAGAAACAGTTGTTATCATCGTTAGGATCTTTTGGCAGGAGTAGCACCTGAAGTTCAGTTTCAAGGCGTTCAATTTCCGCCTTGGCATCTTTCATCTCTTCCTGCGCCATCTCGCGCATTTCGGCGTCGTCTTCATTCAGCATTTCCTGCGCTGAAGCCAAGTTTTCTTGTGCTTGCTGATAAGCATTAAAGCCTGCCACTACATCTTCTAGCTGACTGAACTCTTTTGACAAGTTGCGAAACTTATCCTGATCGCCGATAACTCCAGGGTCGCCTAACAACGCCTGAACTTCTTCGAAACGCTCGACTAAGTGTTCGAGTTTCCTAACTACCGACTCTTTCATATGCTTCTTATTACCTTATTTATTATCGTCTGACGAAAAGTCAGATAAATCTAATGCCTGTCCCATCCATCGGCTCAATGCCGGGTCATCGTGCATGGCAGCCTCGCGTAACGCTAAGGTTGTTGGGTGCAATAGCGTATTGGTTAATTTATACGCCATTTCTTCTAATACCGTTTCGGCATTTTTACCTTCCGCTAATTGCGCTTTGGCTTTTTCCACAATATCGTCACGCTGTGCCATGCCTTTTTGGCGATACTGTCTTACTAAATCTATCGATTGCTGCGACTGCTTCCACGTCATGTAGTCGCCAGCTTGTTTGTCGATGAGCTTTTCCGCTTCTTTTGCTGCTTGCTCGCGGTTTTCTAAATTCTTCTGAACAATATGCTGCAGATCATCAACAGTATAAAGATAGGCATCGCCTAGCTCGTTAACCTCTGACTCAATATCTCGTGGTACCGCCAAGTCCACCAAAAACATCGGCATATTTTTGCGCTGTTTAAGGGCTTTCTCCACCATCCCCTTGCCAATTAAGGGCAGTTGGCTAGCGGTAGAGCTTATCACGATATCAAAGTCTTTTAAGTGCTCTGGCACTTGCGATAAGGTAAACACACTCGCATCTAGTGTTTCGGCTAAGGCCTCTGCGCGGGCTACGGTTCTATTCGCCACCGCCAAACAGCTCACGCCCTGCTCTTTCAAATGCTGAGCCACAAGCTCAATGGTTTCGCCAGCTCCCACTAATAACACTGAACGTTTTGGTAGTTCAGCGAATATATGCTTGGCCAACTGAACGGCTGCATATGCCACGCTTACCGCGTTTGCACCTATATCTGTTTCACTGCGAACTCGCTTCGCCACCGAAAACGTATGTTGAAACAGCTTATCAAATTCGCTGCTCACCATACCTGAGTGTTTTGCATCACCAAACGCCTGCTTCACCTGACCTAAGATTTGAGGTTCTCCCAAAATCAGTGAATCAAGTCCGCTGGCTACACGCATAATGTGCTTTACCGCTTCATCCTGCGCGAGCACATAGCTGTTATTGGCAATCTCTTCTACATCCAAGTGATGGAAGTCACTTAACCATTGTAGAAGCTTTTGGCCGGTGTCGTCTTGAGTATTGACGTATAGCTCAGTGCGGTTACAGGTCGATACAATGACAGACTCATCTACGCCTTCCAGCTTTTTTAAACTCGCAAGCGCTTCCACCAGAGAATCCGGTGTAAAGGCCACTTTTTCGCGAAGTGCTACTGGTGCTGTTTTGTGGTTAATACCGAGGGCGAGTAAAGTCATTAAAATCTGTGCTGGCAACGTCGGAGCGGCATTGTACGAAAAACCCAAAATGATTGAAAGTGTTGGTGAAACTGTGTTCCCATAATGTCACAATTAAATGTGTTTTATTTTTATACAGGTAACGCGCCTTAATGATTCGCTTTATTTCCCTACTGTTGTTTCTCTGCTTCGTACTGAGCGCATGCACAACCGCTCCCAAAGGCCCAGAAAACGCGGTAAACCTCACGGCCCAACTTGAAAAAGTTGCTGAAGTACATAAGTGGCAAATGCGCGGAAAAATTGCATTTCGCCAAGGAAAGGAAGCGGCCAGCCTTAATTTAGTCTGGAAAAACGATTCCGGTGATTTTGATTTTCGATTAACCAATTTTCTAGGGGTAAGTCTGGTTAACCTTTACGTTACCCAGCAGCAGTCGGTATTAGAGGCTGACGGTGAAACGTATGTAGATGCTTTACCAGAACCACTTATTTATCAGATTACGGGAATGGTCATTCCGGTGGAATCACTATTGTCTTGGGTAAAAGGCTTACCGCTAGACGGTGATAAATTCACCCTAACTGAAAAAGGGTTGGTTAATACCCTAGAGAGCTATTGCCAAGGTTGCCGCAATTGGCAAGTTGCTTACGGTAACTACGGTAGTGTTGAGCTAGATGATGGCACATCTGTATGGTTGCCTCACAGCATAACGCTTACCCAGAATGAAACGCCGGACATGCCTAATACTCAGCTTAAAATTAAAATTTATCAGTGGACTCTGTAGTGAACTCATCTGTTTCAGAACATAAAGATTGGTGGCCTTCCCCCGCTAAACTGAATCTTTTCTTGCATATACTTGGCCGCTACGACAACGGCTATCACCAGCTTCAAAGTCTGTTTCAAATGCTGGATTACGGCGATGCACTCGCCTTTGACATAAGTACAGACGACACAGCCATTCGCATGGAAACACCTCTTGATGGTGTGCCAGACGATGACAATTTAATTGTAAAAGCAGCGCGACTGCTGGCAACAAAAACAAAATGTGATAAAGGTGCCGTTATTTCGTTAGACAAGCGCCTTCCTATGGGGGGCGGAATTGGCGGGGGTTCATCGAATGCGGCAACCACGTTAGTGGCGCTTAATCACCTTTGGAACACAGGGCTAAGTGAAGATGAACTGGCTGAGCTTGGGTTATCTTTAGGCGCTGATGTACCTATTTTTGTGCGAGGTCTAACTGCATTTGCAGGAGGCGTTGGAGAAGAGATAACGCCAGCTCCCCAAAAAGAACAGTATTTTCTTGTAGCGAACCCAAATGTTCATGTCAGCACAGCCGAAGTGTTCACCTCGCCGGATTTGCCCAGAAATACACCTGCGATACGTTGGGAAGACTATAAATTTGAAAAAACTTGGAATGATTGTCAGCAATTAGTCGCGAATCGCTATCCTGAAGTTGCAAAATTATTACAGTGGTTGGTACACTACGCACCGTCGCGAATGACGGGCACAGGTGCATGCGTGTTTGCCACTTTTTCTGACTACACTTTAGCCGAACAAGTTAGGGCTCAAATGCCTGAAACTTGGCAGAGTTTTGTCGCAAAAGGTGTGAATCGCTCACCACTATTAGACAAATTAGAACAACAAAGATAGCGTGTACGCCACATCGGACAAGAACTTAAAAATTGGGGTATAGCCAAGTTGGTAAGGCAGCGGGTTTTGATCCCGCCATTCGTAGGTTCGAGTCCTGCTACCCCAGCCAAACCTCTTTTATCAACGCACTGAGGAACCACTTGTGCCAGATATGAAGCTCTTTGCAGGTAATGCCGTACCAGAACTTGCCCAGAAAGTTGCCGATCGCCTCTACACCAAACTTGGAAATGCCAAAGTTGGCCGTTTCAGTGACGGTGAAATCAGCGTAGAAATTCATGAAAACGTCCGTGGCTCGGACGTTTTTATTATCCAGTCTACGTGTGCGCCTACTAACGATAACCTTATGGAACTTATTGTGATGATCGACGCACTACGTCGCGCATCAGCTGGTCGTATTACAGCAGTAATTCCTTACTTTGGTTATGCACGCCAAGACCGTCGTGTTCGTTCAGCTAGGGTGCCTATTACTGCGAAAGTAGTGGCTGACTTCCTGTCTAACGTTGGTGTTGACCGCGTACTTACTATCGACCTACACGCCGAACAGATTCAAGGTTTCTTTGATGTTCCGGTGGATAACGCATTCGGTACTCCTATCCTTCTTGCTGACATGGTAAGACGTGATTTTGCCGACCCTGTAGTCGTTTCTCCTGACATTGGCGGTGTTGTACGTGCACGTGCTACTGCGAAACTACTTAACGACACCGACCTTGCCATTATCGATAAGCGTCGCCCTAAAGCGAACGTGGCTCAGGTAATGAACATCATTGGTGACGTAAAAGACAGAGACTGCATCATTGTCGATGACATGATTGATACAGGCGGTACGCTTGCAAAAGCAGCCGAAGCACTTAAAGCACATGGCGCGCGTCGTGTTTATGCTTACGCAACTCACGCTATCTTTTCAGGTAACGCTGCAAACAACCTTAAAGAGTCTGTTATTGACGAAATTATCGTTACCGACTCTATCCCATTAAGTGCAGAGATGAAGCAAATTGGAAAAGTAAAACAGCTTACTTTATCTGAGATGCTTGCAGAAACTATTCGTCGTATCAGCAACGAAGAGTCTATTTCAGCAATGTTTGAATACTAAAATTTAAATATTGTTACTCCTACCAAAGAGCTGGCCCATGTAAGTGGCGCCGGCTCTTTTTTTACCTTTCTTTTTTCTTTGAAAGCGAACATCGCCTTAAAAATAAGAACAGTACATCAAGCCAAACACATTCCGTTTACGCCTTAAATATACTTTATTGCCGTTTTCCGACTCGTTAATGTGACTTTCTTTTCATCAATTTTAGGTTTAACGTTAAGAATTGTTGCGCGTTAAAACTACTATGAAGGACATAAAATGAAAACAAAAACACTATGCCTTGTTGCAGTAATTACTGCCCTTTTAAATACAACGGGCTGCTCTGGAGATGACGACTCAGTGAAACAAGCAGATCTTGAGAAACAAGGAACTGAAATGAAAGACAAATCTTCCACAGTTCAAGCTAATGATAAGAGTTCTATGCCCAAGGAACTGGTAGCCGAACCAGTTACTCAGGCTGAAGCCGTAGAAGATAATGCAAAAGGTGAAGTCACCATGAAGGGCAGTATTATTTATAAAGATCTCGAAGGCGGTTTTTATGCTTTTATTGCTGAAAACGGCGATCGCTATACGCTACATGGTTTAGATGAAACTTATCAAAAGAACGGCCTTGTTGTGGAAGTTAAAGGTACTCCTAAACCTGACATGATGACCTTTACGCAATTCGGTACGGTACTTCAAGTATCAAGCGTTAAAGTACTCGATACCAGTAAAGTCATTGATAACCTGCAAACACAATGATCGTGAATGTAGCTATGCGTGTAGCAAATTACTTATAAAGGTAATTAAGCTAGCGATTTAGCAATTATAGAATTTTTGCTTACGCGTTAATGTTGCGTAGCAACACTTAAAAGGACGGTTATTGATGATAAATGCATATGCCGCTAAAGAAGCGGGTGGAAAACTAGAAAAGTTTCAATACGACCCCGGTAAGCTTGGCTCACATGACGTTGAAATAGACGTTGAAAGCTGTGGTATCTGCCACAGCGACCTAAGCATGCTCGATAATGAATGGGGCATGACAGAATATCCCTTTGTGCCTGGTCACGAGGTTGTCGGCACAATTAGCCAAATAGGTGAACATGTAACGTCACTTAAGGTGGGACAGCGTGTCGGTTTAGGCTGGCATTCAGGCTACTGCAATAGTTGTAGAACCTGCGAAGAAGGCGATCATAACCTGTGTGCCGATGCTACGATGACCATAGGTGGTCGTCACGGTGGATTTGCAGATAAAGTCCGCGCCCAAGCACGTGCCGTTATTCCCCTTCCCGATGCTATCGATAGCACAAAGGCAGGCCCTCTTTTTTGCGGAGGTATTACCGTCTTCAACCCATTAGTCCAGTTTGGTATTAGTCCTACCAGTGAAGTGGGTGTAGTTGGTATTGGCGGCCTGGGTCATCTTGCCCTGCAATTTTTAAATGCGTGGGGATGTAAGGTAGTTGCGTTCACATCAAGCGAATCTAAAAAGAAGGAAGCGCTAGAGCTAGGTGCATCAGATACAATTAATAGCCGTGATGAAGACGAAATTAAAAAAGCGCGCGGTCGGTTTGACTTAATTATTTCAACCGTAAATGTGAAGCTAGACTGGAATTTGTACCTATCTACATTGGCACCGAAAGGCCGACTTCACTTTGTAGGCGCCACCCTTGAACCCCTAGATATTGGTGCATTTAACCTAATTGGTGGTCAAAAAAGCGTGTCGGGTTCGCCAGTAGGAAGCCCCGCGACCATTAAGACCATGCTAGATTTCGCAGCACATCACAATATTGAACCTGTGACCGAAACCTTCAAGTTTGAAGACGTGAATGACGCAATTGCGCGACTAAGAGACGGTAAAGCCCATTACAGAGTGGTGCTGACGAAGTAAACGCTTGTGTAAAAAGTTGCTATGTTCCCAAGGCCTGTTGACCTTGTGAAGCCACAGGAAAGAGACATTAACGGTCAAGTTAGTCTTAGCAAAGTGCTTTTTTCTATAAATATGATAGAAGCGCGCCAAGGTGCGCTTCTTCTATTGTGAGCAACGTGAACACTCACATTTGCTTGGTTGGATATTTTATCTGCCTTTGTAATTGTATGTTTTGGTAGGTGGTGTTAGAATTCGCCGCCCTTGAATTTTGGGCTGGTGTTTTATTGCGCATAAAAAGTTATTTTTAAACGTAATTCACATCATTTTACCGTGGGTTTTGGTCGCAAAAATCCACATCATTAGACTTATATTTTTGGAGACAGACAATGTCTGAAGCAAATTTCAAACTAGACGCTTCTGTTCGTACAGACCTAGGGAAAGGTGCGAGCCGCCGCCTACGTCGCGAAGATAAGCTTCCTGGTATCATCTACGGTGGTGAAGAAGCACCAGTTTCTATCACACTAGATCATAACAAAGTAAACAACTCTGCTGACTTTGAAGCGTTTTATTCTCACGTTCTTGAGATTAACCTTGACGGTAAAGTTGTTGAAGTTCTAGTTAAAGATATGCAACGTCACCCGTTCAAGCCAAAGATCACACACATTGACTTCCAACGTGTAATCGCTGGTCAAGACGTTCACACTAACGTACCACTTCACTTCGTAAATGAAGAGAAATCTGCTGCTGTTAAAGCTGGCGGTATTGCTGAGCACCACGTAACTGAAATCGAAGTTACTTGTCTACCTAAGAACCTTCCTGAGTTCATCGAAGTAGATATGGCTGGTGTTGAAATGGGTCAAACGCTACACCTTTCTGACCTAACTCTTCCAGCTGGCGTTTCTTCAGTAGAACTTGCGAAGAACGACGAAGCTCACGACCTAGCGGTTGTAACTGTTAAGCCTGCTCCTAAAGCGGCTGACACAGAAGAAGACGGCGAAGAAGCAGCTTCTGAGGAATAATCCTCTTGGCTGATATCCGCCTTATCGTGGGTCTGGGTAATCCAGGCCCCGAATATGAAAATACCCGACACAATGCCGGTGAATGGTTTCTCAACCAACTAGCCGACACCTACAACGCCCCGCTAAAACCAGAAACCAAATTCTTCGGTAAAACTGCTCGCATTACAGTTGCAGGCAAAGATATCCGTTTGCTCTACCCCACTACCTTTATGAATAAGAGTGGACAAGCCGTAGCAGCACTGGCTAATTTTTACCGCATAGAACCAGAACAAATATTAGTAGCGTTTGACGAGTTAGATTTACCCCCAGGTGTTGCAAAATACAAAGTGGGCGGAAGCTCTAGTCAAAATGGCGTGCGTGACATTGTGGCTAAAATGGGTAACAACAAGAATTTTTTGCGTTTGCGCATAGGTATTGGTCATCCAGGTCATAAAAGTCGCGTTACCGGCCATGTTCTTGGAAAACCACCAGCAGAAGAAAAAGCAGCCATTGAAAGTGCCATCGATGAAGCGGTACGCTGTACAGAAATTTTGCTGAAAGAAGACCTTAAGCAAGCACAAAACAGGTTACACTCGCACAAAGGGTAAACCTAGCCAGTTATCACTTTTCCAAACTAAGGATCCATACCATGGGTTTTAAATGCGGTATTGTTGGCCTACCAAACGTAGGTAAATCAACACTTTTCAATGCATTAACTAAAGCAGGTATTGAAGCGGCAAACTTCCCGTTTTGTACTATCGAGCCAAACACAGGTGTTGTTCCTGTGCCAGATCTTCGTTTGGACAAGTTGGCTGAAATCGTAAAACCTCAGCGCGTTATTCCTACTACCATGGAATTCGTAGATATTGCTGGCTTGGTTGAAGGTGCTTCTAAAGGTGAAGGTTTAGGAAACAAATTCCTTGCTAACATCCGTGAGACTGACGCTATTGGTCACGTAGTACGCTGTTTTGATGATGAGAACATTGTTCACGTTGCAGGTCGCGTTAGCCCTAAAGACGATATCGATGTTATTAACACCGAGCTTGCACTTGCTGACCTAGAAACGACAGAAAAAGCACTTCACCGTGTTGCTAAGCGCGCCAAAGGTGGCGATGCTGAAGCTAAGTACGAAATGAAAGTGCTTGAAAAGATTAAGCCACACCTAGATGAAGGTTTGTTACTACGTTCACTTGAGCTAACTAAAGAAGAGCTTGCGGCAATCAGCTACATGAACATGCTTACCCTTAAGCCAACCATGTACATTGCAAACGTGAATGAAGACGGTTTTGAAAACAACCCGTACCTTGATCAGGTTAAAGAAATTGCAGCAGGCGAGAATGCCACTGTAGTTGCAGTGTGCGCGGCAATCGAGTCTGATATTGCTGAGCTTGAAGACGACGAACGTGAAGAGTTTATGCAAGACATGGGTCTGGAAGAACCAGGTCTTAACCGCGTAATTCGTGCGGGTTACAGTCTTCTTACACTACAAACCTATTTTACTGCAGGCGTAAAAGAAGTACGTGCGTGGACCTTCCCTGAAGGCTCAACTGCACCACAAGCGGCAGGTAAAATTCACACCGACTTCGAAAAAGGATTTATTCGCGCTGAAATCGTAGGCTACGAGCACTTCGTTGAGTTCAATGGCGAGCAAGGTGCGAAAGACGCAGGCAAATGGCGTTTAGAAGGTAAAGACTATATTGTTAAAGACGGTGACGTTATTCACTTCCGCTTTAACGTGTAATTTCTATTGTAGAAATTAGCACTGTTTACTAAAGCCACCGCAAGGTGGCTTTTTTGTTTCTAGCGAATAATTGTGAAGCGCACATAGGCCTGATATAACTAATAAAAAATTAACGGCTTTTGTAATGACTATTAATCAGCTTTGCGCTTCGCTCCCTTTAACTTGCAGCAAATCACAGCACGCCAAACGGTTTTCTGTATTAAGAACCTCAATTAAAGCGTTGTGCTTGTTAAGCCTGGCTAATTTTTCTTTTGCCAGTGCCCCCCAAACTAACCCTGTGAATTCACAAATCAATAGCGACGCTGTTGAAAAGACAACAGCAATAGCGAGTAACACCGCCAGTTGGTATCAAGTACGTCACAGTAATACTGTGACGTTTAAAACAGCGTATGGTGATGTGGTTATTGCGCTTCACCCTGCCCTTGCGCCGAAACATGTGGCCAGATTTAAAAGTTTAATAGACGCAGGCTTTTATAACGAACAAGCATTTTATCGTGTAGTAGACGGGTTTGTGGCACAAGCAGGCAGTAACGATACTCACGATGCCTCAAAATTTCCGCCGACACTGCTTAAGCCAATCAACGCTGAATTTACCCAACCGCTCAATAGCAATGTCAACGTAGTTGAGAGCAAAGATATGTTTGCGCCTAACACCGGCTTTTTAGATGGCTTTCCAGTAGGCATTGATCAAAGCCGTAAAGAAATGTGGGGGCTTCACTGCCCAGGTGTTGTGGCTTTTGCTCGCAATAGCGAGAAAGATACGGCCAGTACGGAATTTTATATTGTGATTGGGCAAGCACCACGACACTTAGACAGAAATATGTCGGTCGTAGGTCGTGTAGTCCAAGGTATGGATATACTTCAAAAATTACCGCGAGGGAATTTGGACAGAGGTGGCGTTCTAGATGATATAACGCAAGAAAGCAAAATTAAGCAGGCTTTTGTGCATGCAAACAACGCTACACCTTATTTCTTACAAACGCCGCATCATGAAGAATATAAAAAACGGGCAAACACAGGAAGAAACTTAGATAACCCGTTTTTTCATGACAATACGTATGGCCCGCGCCCTATTGACGTATGTTATTACCAAACAAAAACCAGTAACAAAGCGTGGTAAATAGCTAGCTTATTTCGTGCAAGTTGTTCAATTTCACGGCTTTTTGCACGTATTTCGCCCTAATGCGCACACTTAATGAGCATTTAAAAAAAGTTAGTAAAAAAGGGGTTGACGGTTGCCAGTCATATACGCATAATACGCGCCACTTCCTGAGAGGGAAGAGAATAGCAAGGCTACGTAGCTCAGTTGGTTAGAGCACATCACTCATAATGATGGGGTCGCAAGTTCGAATCTCGCCGTAGCCACCAATTCTCACTTATCTCTTTTAGGAAAGTCTAGCTGCGCGGAAGTGGTGGAATTGGTAGACACGCTGGATTTAGGTTCCAGTGCTTCACGG
>PPCM01000054.1_pt1 | contig 221551 bp, 165 predicted proteins | sample 1555541 | NCBI WGS metagenome assembly PPCM01 (sample SAMN05284479, study PRJNA326546) | Marine sediment metagenome, whole genome shotgun sequencing project. | isolation source: marine sediment | place: Germany: Wadden Sea | collected 2012-09-05
GCCTGCCCAACCAGAACAATATCCTGGCCATGAGCCCCGCATTGCCTGCCGGCAGAACGGATATCGACCTGATAACGGACATTATCGCCCAGGGGGTTGAAAACGTACTGGGAAGCTAAGCCCGATCGCAACCCGTAACACACGGATTATACCCGCCCGGGGCCGGAGCGGCCCCGGGCGTTCACCAAGGAAAGGAGAAGGGATGAGTATTGAGATAATAACCTTTTTATATTTTGCCTGCCTGTTCGTGGGCCTTTTTCTCGGGCTGCCGGTGGCGCTGGGGCTGGGGGGAAGCGCTGTGCTCTTTGCCGCCATCTTTGAACCCAGATCCCTTCTCGCCATCCCCAGCGCTTTTTACTACACCCCCTGGAACGGGGTGCTTGTAACGGTTCCCCTGTTCTTGTTCATGGGCAGCCTGATCCGCTTTTCGGGAATCGCCGAAGCCGCCTACGATGCGGTGTATAAGCTGATCGGAAGGATACCGGGCGGGCTTGCCATGGGAACGGTTCAGGTGTGCACCATCTTCGCCGCCATCACGGGCATCACTCCCCCCGCCACCATCACCATGGGCCAGATCGCCTACCCCTCCATGGTGAAATACGGGTACAGAAGGGAGGTCGCCATCGGGTCCATCGGGGCCGGCGGGGCCCTGGGCGCCCTTATTCCCCCCAGCGTCCCCTTTATCTTCTACGGCCTCCTGGCCAAGGTCTCCATCGGCGGGCTCTTCCTGGGGGGACTTATGCCCGGGCTGATGCTGGCCTCGTTTTACATTATCTATATCGGTATCCGGTGCAAGCTTCAGCCCCACATGGGCCCGGCCCTTCCTGCGGAGGAGAGTTTTTCCACCCGTGAAAAACTCCAGGCCCTGGTCAATATCTGGCCGTTCATGCTCCTCATCATCATGGTGCTGGGAGCCATCTGGGGCGGGATTGCAACGCCTTCCGAGGCTGCGGCATTCGGCGCCACCGGCGCCTTTTTCATCAACGTGATCTACCGGAAACTCACCTGGGAAGTACTCAGGAACTCCCTTGAAACCACGGTGAAGCTCACCGGCATGGGCCTCTGGATCCTCATCGGCGCCAATATCTACCTCAACGTCTTCAACTCCCTGGGATGCCAGGAGCTGGTCACCTCCCTGGTGCTGGGCATGCCGGGCGGGCAGAACGGCATCCTCTTCATGATGATGTTCATCATCCTGCTCCTGGGCATGGTCATGGACGACTGGGCCATCATCATGCTCTGCACCCCCCTTTATATTCCCATCATCAACGAGCTGGGCATCGACAAGCTCTGGTTCGGCGTTCTGTTCATCGTCAACATCCAGATCGCCTACCTCACCCCGCCCTTCGGCTTTGTGCTGTTCTGGCTGAAGAGCGTGCTGCCCGAGGATGTGACCATGGGGGATGTCTATAAATCCGTGGGGCCGTTCATACTGCTCCAGGTCCTTGGACTGATCCTGATCTTCTTCTTCCCCCAGATCGCCCTGTGGCTGCCGAGCGTCTTCAACTGATGCGAACGTTCAACCGGTGAGAACTCCAGCCCCGCCTCCGGCATAGCCGGCGGGGCGCAACCCAAATTTTTATGCGGAAGGTAAAAATGAAACTCTGGAATCAGACGGAAAAAATCATTGACGGCATTGCCGAACTCATGGGCCGGATCGGCTGGGTCCTGATCCTTTACTGCATGTTGTTCGGGGTCACGGACGTATTCCTTCGCTATGTCCTCAACAAACCCTCGTTGTGGATCGCCACCACGCTCCAGTTCGCCATGGTCCTGACGGCCTGCGTGGGCGGGGTATACGCCTTGAACGACAACGCCTTTGTAAAGCTGGATCTCTTCTACGCCAACTTTTCAACGCGCAAGAAGGCAATATGCGATGTGATCACGGTGGTCTATACCGGAATGTTCCTGGGGGTGCTGGTCTGGAAGGGTTATGCCGCAGCCAAGATGTCGTGGATGATGAAGCAGGTCACTCCCACCAGTATTCCCATCCCCATCTACCCCTTGAAAATTTTCATCCCCATCGCGGGGATCATCATGGCCCTGGTGGTCCTGAAGAAGCTGGTCCGGGACATCATGGTCATCGTTTCCGAAACCGGAGAGGCCGAGCCGGACGGAAAAACCGAGACGGTTTTATCCGGCACGGATAAATGAAGATAAGCGTATTGGGCGGCTGCTTCGCGGCCCCTGAACATAACCCCAAACCCAAAGAAGATGCATCGGAGGAATTTGGAATGAAGAAAATGTCTACCATCGGAAAACTCGCAGCCGCACTGGCCGCATTCGTCGTCCTTTCGACAACCGGCGCTGCTGTTGCCGCCGAAAAATACGGGAAACCCAGCAAGGTGACCAAATGGGTCTTCCAGCCCTGTTTTGACTCGTCCGACGCGGGATGGGCCAACGGCCTGCTGCCCTGGATCAAGGCCGTTGAAAAGGCCACCGAAGGCTCCATCGTCATCAAGCTGGAGCCCGCAGGCGCCATCACCAGCGGTTCCGAGGCCTTTGGCGCCACCGCCGCCGGGATGATCGACGGCTATGCCGGCTGGGCCACCGTATACGGCGGCGAGATGCCCGAAGGCATGCTGGCATTCGGCATGGCCATGGGCGCGGACAACTACAGGGATGCCTGGGTCGCCATGTTCGGTGATCCCAAGTACCGCATCGGCGACCTCATCCAGGCCGCCGCCAACGACAGAAACCTCCGGTGGGTGGGCTGGACCAGCCAGGGACCCAACGCCATGTTCACCAAGTTCCCTGTTCATAAGATGGAAGACCTGGCAGGGAAGAAGATGAGGGCCGGCGGCCCCCAGGCCCTCTTCCACGCGGCCATGGGCGGCGCCCCGGTTTCCATGGGCGGCGGAGACATCTACACGGCCCTCAAGCTGGGAACCATCGACGGCACCTACTGGGACACGGGCGGAATCGACGACATGGCCTTCCAGGAGGTGATCAAGTACGCCACCATGCCGGGCTGGTGCCCCTCCCAGCACCAGGAGATCTTCGTCAACCTGGACAAGTGGAAAGCCCTGAACCAGTGGCAGCGGGATCGGATCGAGGGCATCTTCGAGTCCAGCTACTTTGAAACGAGCCGCATGAGCGCCCAGGGCGTTGACGAGGCCCTTGAAATCCTGAAAAAAGCAGGCGGAACCGTTAACCGGCTCTCCGACGAGGAGATCAAGAGAATGCGGACCAAATCCATCGAAACCGTCTGGCCCCAGGTGGCCAAGAAATCCAAGCGCACCGCCCAGGGCGTTGATAAGTGGAAGGAGTTCCTGAAGGACATGGGGCAGCTGTAAGTCCCGTCCCGCGACCGCGCGGGCCTTCGGCCCGTCGGCCTACGGCACCCCCCGGCCCATCGTGGCCGGGGGGTGCCCCGCCGTTGCCTTCCATAAGGGGGGCTGAAAAAAGCATCTTCAGGGCGGCCGGCAGGACAGCCGCCAACCCATGACCCTGAAGATTGAAGATGATTTTCACGCGAAGCCCGACCTGCTGTGTGTACATACCCCTTTTCCGGTTCGGCATGGAGCATTTCCTAAACGGAAAGACGGCAGGCTCATACCGGGGGAGAGGAGTGGATAAGCTTCCACCCGGTGATCCGGCGCGCATCGTGTTCGAGGACAATTTTCACGGTATTGATCCCGGACACCTTTCTCGGGAGACCACTCTTTTTCATCACCAAAGTCGGCGGCATGGGAACAGGGCCGGGATTGAGCGGCAACCGAGGCGCCGTAACCAAACGAAGGGGCGGAGATTATCAGTGAGGAAAACCGGTTCGCCCGGGTGGTCCCGGATCTGCCCGCGAGAGGTGAAATATGAGTTACCATGTACTGATCGTGGATAATGAGGAGAGCGTTCGTTTCACCCTCGGCGGATTTCTGAGAAACGAAGGGTTCCGCGTGGCCACGGCCGCCACCTGTGAAGCGGCGGTGAAAATGATCGCGGAGCATGCCTTTGACCTGATTATCGCGGATATCCTCCCCGAGGGGTGCACGGCCGGCGACATCCTCGGGCTGGTGGAGAGGCGGAAGCGCAACTGTCCGGTGATGGTGATCACGGAGGGCCACGCCGGCGAGAGCGACGAGGAGGCTTTGCGGCTGGGGGCCTTTGACTGTCTCGTCAAGCCGGTGCTCCGGGACGACCTGCTCGAGGCGGCCGGGGCCGCAGTCAAATACAAAACCCTGATGGACGGGAAAAATGCCCGCAAGGCCGATATCGAGGCCGGTTTCGGCAGTGCCGGGGAGGCTCTTTTCTTCGTGGATCAGGACTGCAGGATCATCGAGATCAACCGGGCGGCGGAACGGATCTGCGGTATCGCCTGCGAGGCCGCCGGGGGAAAATCCCTTGCCGGCCTGGGACTGAAATGCACCCCCCACTGCCTGGGGCTTCTGGATAAGGCGATGGCCCGGGGAAAAACCGTGGAGGCCCGCCAGGTCCACTGCAGGAGACCCGGAGGCCGGAAACTGGTCGTCACCCTCACCGCCTCTCCCATGAGGGATGCGGGGCTCGGGTACAAAGGCGCCCTGTTGACCGTCAGGGAGGAGATCCGGCTGTTTGGTCTTTCCCCCGTCGATTATTAAACCGGTAATTAAATACGCGAACCTGGCGGAAGGCGACCTATCCGGTTTTATTGAAATCCCGGATTTTGAAAGCAGCAGTTGTTAATTGCCGGGTTAATAGCTTGCCGGAAAAAACGATTGCCGTTCAACGAGTGATCTCCAGAATAGGGATATATTCCGTTTTCGGGGAGAAACCCATGAATGATCCGTATGAAACCATGCCGAAGATCCCTGCTGGAAAAATACCTCCCAAAAGGCAGTACCCTTCATCCAGGTGAACACCCCCTCAAGTAAAACGTCAACAGACCCGTCAAACCGACTTCGGCAAACAAACACCGGCTGGTCGATCAGCCGGTGTTTTCTTCACTGTTAAACCGGCAACTCAACACGCAAACCTGCCGTTTAAGCATGTACCTGTTCTCATGAGACACTTAGAGAAGACAAATTGTGTCCCGCAATTGCCGGGTTAAAAAATTGTACAACGTGCAATCGCTTCAGGACTCCATACGCTGCCTTGAGTATACGGCAACACGGGCCGGCGGCAATTGCGGGTGATTCGCTCTTTCCTGATTACTTAGTCGCTCTCGACGGCCTGCCCCTTTCCCACGACGAATTTTCCTTTGAAGTACTGTTTCCGGATATGCCCGGCCTCATCCACCCAGCGGTCGATTCCTATTTTTTTGATACGGCAGAGGTTGTAAACCTTCATGTTGTGGGGGTACATCTTCGCCCCGTCGGCCGTTGGGGCGAGCAGGGCGCAGGGGAAATCGACGCACTCACAGCACAGATCGATCTCCTTTGTCTTGAAGCAGTCGAGGGTGGCGCACCCCTCCTTCGGCAGGTGATAATGCTTTCCGTCCTGAAGCCGGCATCCCTTACAGGGAATTTCCGCCGTGGGCACGCCGAGCTTCTCGTGAATCAGTTTCGACAGGGCTTCGGTGAGATTCGCCTCGTGAAGTTCGCAGTTGAAGCAATCCAGTCCGCAGGGTGCCGTCAAGGCCTTTTTGCTCGTCATTCCGGGCTCCTTTATGATGATGAGAAAAGCGCTTTGTTGGAATCCGCCGGTGCGGCGAACCTGTCCGCGATTGTATAATCCCGGATCACGGCCCCCACCCGGATTCTGTATTCCGAGAACAGCTCCTCCTTGCCCTTTTTGTGGGCCGACCTGTGGTCCGAGAAGTTTCTCCAGTTTTCAATGGAAGCTTCATCCTCCCAGAAGGAAAGGGAGAGCAGTTTGCCGGGGTCCGCAAGACTCTGGAAACGCTCGATGGAGATGAATCCGGGGAGACTCGATAGATGCGCCTTGAGATTTCCCGCAATATCCTGGTATTCCTGCATTCCGGCCTGGGTGGGATGTACTTCGAAAATAACGGCGATCACGGTTGTTCCTTTCATTTTATAGGTTCCGGTCCGTCTATTTCCTACCGGAACACCAGCGGATTCCCATAAGCGAAATTCGGCAGGCAAAAGACGGCGGGGTAAAAATATCCCCGTATCACTATTCAGCAGTTTGATTGTAAAATGCGGAATTAAAGAATGGGTTACTTTCCGAGTTCTTTCCTGAGTCGGCGGATCTGCCCAAGGAGCAGTTCCGGTTGTTTCAGGCTGTTGGCAAGGAGGCAGCCCCCTTGGAGGGTCGCGATAAAGCGGCAGCCCAGTTCCTCGGCATCGGGGTTGCCCATGAGGCGATACTGCTCGGTAGCCCAGTCCATATGCGCCTTCAGGGTGCCGCCGGCGATATTCTCTTCCATGCCGCAGATCTTGCCGAACTGGTGGGACAGACTCCCCACCGGGCAGCCGTGATTTACAATTGTTTCACAGAGGGCCTTCGGCATTTCAAGAAATGAAACAAGGCGGCCCGCAGGGTCCGGATCTTTTTCCCATTCACGGGCAAGTGCATGGAAATTGTCGGTTCGCTCCTCCACGATTGCCTGGACGAACTGCTCCTTGCTCTTGAAGTAATAGTAGATATTGCCAAGGGGAACCCCGGACAGCTCCGCTATGTCCGCAAGTGTGGTCTGTTGGTACCCCTTTTTGTGAATGAGGCTTTTGGCAGCCCGCAGCAGCCTTTCACGCTTGTCGCTTTTTTGTCCCATTTTAAACCCGTTCTGAATTAAAGTTAGTTGATTAACTAACTTTGTATTCGAGGATTGCACGATGTGTCAAGATAATAATTGCCTTGGTATGGCGGAACCGACTCCCGATAAAAGGCAAGAAGTCGTAATGCCGAGAAATAGATGATCTCCTGATTGCTTTTTTATCGTTGCTTATCGATGTGGGGGGCACCGTTGATCATTGACCGATGAAGAGTGGTAGCCCTTATGGGGCCCACTATAATTCCGGTGGAGGGGCGCTTCATTCTCGATCATCAACAGATGACGGTAACGGAGGGCGGCTCAATTTGAGACTCACTGCGTCTTGTTTTGGAAACAACCGGGAATACCGACACATTTGAAAAGTGCGGCATTGGGGGGGCTGCGGGATGATCGGGATCAGTCGAGCAGACCCAATTCCTGAAAGCTCGCGTAACCCTTTTGGGAGACGATGATGTGATCAAGGACATTTATGCCAAGGATCTTTCCGGCCTCGGTGAGGCGGTTGTGGGTGGTGAGGTCGCTGGGGCTGGGGGTGAGGGTGCCCGAGGGGTGGTTGTGGGCGAAGATAACCGATGCCGCCCTGTCCGAGATCACGTCGGCAAAGACTTCCCGGGGATGGATCTGGCTTTCGTTCACAAGACCGATGGTGACGGTCCGGGTTTCGATCACCTCATGGGCGCCGTTAAGGGAGATGCAGACGAAATACTCCTGCTTTTTATCGGCAATATATGAAACAAGGGGGACCGCAGTTTCCGGGCCCGTTATTCTTACAATGCTGTTGAACAGGTGTCTTCTGGCCAGTTCGAATCCCGCGAGAATTTGCGAGGCCTTGGCGGGGCCGATGCCCTTGACGGCGGTGATCATCTCCAGGTCAAGTTGTCCCTTGTTCCTGTGGATCAGCCTTGCCACCTGCGCCGCAAGCGTCATCACATCCCTCTCCTTGCCGCCGCTGCCGAGAAGAACCGCCACAAGTTCTTTGTCGCTCAAGGTTTGAATGCCCTTTTCTTTTATCTTTTCCCTGGGGCGCTGGAATTCCGGTATTTCCTTTACTTTTTTCATGGATTACTCCCGGTAATGTTAAGATGGCCAAATAGGATACAGAAGCAAATTGTCGAGGCGGCGGGAGAGTAGCCAACCGCCCCGTGGAAAGATCAGCGGATTACTCGGCCTTTGATTGTGCTGTCTCCGGTAAACTCTTTTTCGCGGGAGCATGATCGGGGAGAGTTCCGGAACCCTCCTTTTGGGGGATAAACTTGGGGCTGAGGTACCCCGCCTGACTCATGCCCATCAGCGCCACCAGTTCCCAGGGGATATCCCACATGACCCTGTCGAGAAGGCTCTTTACGACAAATATCACGAGAAGAAGGCCGGTCCAGAACAGCATCTGTGCCTTTACGAGAGACGGTTTCATTTGGCCCGAGTTCTCGTCGTACTGGCAGATCAGCTGCCGCAGGCTGAGGGAGGTTGCCGGGGCTTCCGCCGGCTGGGCTTTTCCTCCCTTTTTCATATCCACCGAAATATAGTTGAGTCCCCCCGTGGCAAGGGAGAAGCCCATGAGGGCGATCAGGGAGTCGGGAATATTCGGCACCGACATGCCCACCATTCCGTAGCTGAGGACAATGCCGCCGATGGCCAGGGTCCATGCGGCGACCTGAAGCCTGGAGAGGGAGAGCCTTCCTTCGGGGCCGCAGAACATGTGCATGACGCCGCCGTTTTCACTTTTTGACACAAAGGTGATAAAGAACACCAGGGAGAGGACGATAATCAGCGTCCAACCGGCGGAACCGGACAGGTTGCCGAGATAGACGGGCCTGTTGCCCACCGCCGTCCGGGTTGTCTTGGCGCCGGTGGCCGGATCTTTTTCCTCCCAGGTCAGGACTGGGGTAAAGCGGATCATCGCCTTGTAAAAAGGAATCCGGTAACGGCTCAGGTCGAAGAGGAGCACGGTCCCCTCAAAACCGATCGTCTGCCCTTCGATCTCATGTTGAAATCTCTGGTCCGCCGCATAGGTAATGGTACGCACGTCCTGCTGTTCGGATTTTGCGATCTCCTTGATATCCACATTGGCGAGGGTGAGCACGGGTTTTGACTCCGACGGAAGATCAAGGGTGATAAATGCTTTGACGGCATTGGACTGGAACTGGGCATCGGGAAGAAAAAAGCGGATATCCTCTTCGGCTGCAAGGGAAAGCGGGGAAAAGAGTGTCGCGGCGATAAGGAGTGCCGTAAGCCATGTGAGAGCCCGTTTGTGTCCGTGCATGGAGCGATCCTTTCAATCGTAATGATCCGTAAGTGGCCTCTGGAGTCAGCCCTCCTGGAGCCTGAGGGCGCCGGGCGTGTCGACAGCGCCGTGCCGGGTGCGCCTGGGTCGAATTGGTGTGGAACCTTTTAATATAATTAATTAACAATACAGAATCACTCTTCTTCCGTCAAGTCGAATTCACCGGCGGGCTGGGCGGACGGGGTAGGATTCAGCTGTTGTTTTCCCATAGATCTGCGAATGCGAGGGCCGTGCGGGCATGAAGGGTGATACCGTAACCCAGGGCGTCGTCGTTGAAATCGAAACGGCTGTTGTGGCTGTGGGGCCACCCCCTTTGCCCTTTGGGGCGGATACCCAGAAACCAGAACGCCCCGGGGATTTTCTCCGTGTAGTAGGCAAAGTCCTCGCATCCCATGAGGGGAGGAAGGTCGGGCCGGACCAGCTCCTTTCCAACGACCCTTTCGGCCACGTTTCTAAACAGGGCCGCAGCCTTTTTGCTGTTTACGAGAACCGGGTACCCCATATCCACCGTTACCTCCGCCCCGGCGCCGAAGGTTTCGGCGCTCTTTTCGGCAATGGCGCGGATCTTTTCGGCTGTTCTCCGGAGATGTTTTGGGGAAAGGGAACGAAACGTGCCTTCGAGGGTTGCCGTATCGGGTATGGAGTTGGTGCTGTTGCCGCCGTGGAACCTGGCGATGGTCACCACCACGGTTTCGGCGGGGTTGGTGGACCGGGACACGATGGACTGGAGGGCAATGCCGGTCTGCATGCCGATATGGATGGGATCGATGCAGGTATGGGGATAGGCCGCGTGTCCCCCCTTGCCGTGGATCACGATTTTAAAATTGCCGCTTCCGGCCATGACCGGACCTTCCGACACGGCCACGGAACCGAGCCCGGTGCCCCTTCCCGAAAAGGAGTGGAGTCCGAAGATCGCCGATACATCCGGGTTTTCGAGGACACCGGCATTGCACATGTGGGCGGCTCCCCCTTCGAACTCCTCGGCGGGCTGGAAGATGAACTTCACGGGGCCCTTCAGCTCGTGGGAAAATTCCCCCAGCACCCTTGCCGCCCCCACAAGACAGGTCACGTGGCCGTCGTGACCGCAGGCGTGCATGAAACCGGGATTCCCGGATGCCCAGTCAAGGCCGCTCTCCTCGGTGATGGGAAGCGCATCCATCTCCGCGCGCAGGGCCACGCAGGGGCCGTTTTTATCTCTGCCCATGACGGCAACGATTCCGGTTCCGGCAACGGCTTTCCGGATGGAGAGGTCCGGCACGGTTTCAAGGTGCTCGAGAATCTTCGCCATGGTTCCGTGTTCCTTGAATCCCGGTTCGGGGTGGGCGTGAAGATATCTTCTCAGCTCCTTCATGGCTGGAAGGATCTTTTCAACGGCTTTCTTTAAGAGATCGTTGTCCATGGGGATTCCTCCTTGTTTCGGTGTGTTGGAATTACGGTAGAAAACCGTTACCCTTTTTTACAATGGGAATCAACCGTTATGGGAAAGATCCTTCAATCGCCATGGATAGATCCGCTGGGTTACGGGTGCGTACGTGGGGGGATGTTTTGATGCATGAATTCCACACGCTGCCGAACAAAGGGTAAACGGACCCGCGATTTCGCTTTCGGATTATGCTCCTGGGGGCGGTGTGATTCAAAGAGGCTCCGCCATATGGGCGGGATACTGAATCGAGCTGTCGGGGAACGGCATGGAAAGCTGAAATGGGATTGCGTCTAAAAAGATTTCCCACATGGGGAGAAAACGCAATCGAGCTCTCGATGAAGGATATTCCGGGATGCGGCCTAAGAAAACGGAAATGGGGGATTGCGGCATTTTTTAGTGGGCGCATTCAGGAGCGGGCTATTGGGTTAGGTGGCCGGGAAAAGGAGTCTCCGGGATACGTTTTGCAAAGGGGATGAAAAAAGGGCTGATCGTATATGATTCGTGTAAAGAAATGGAGGTGGAGGGCCTCCGGCACGGAGACCCTCCGTTGATGCGGGTTTAGTTAACGTTGACGTTGACGGAATCCATGATGTTGTGTTCAGGATTGTAAATTCCACCGTTGCCTTCCACGGCCACGACCCTCACGGTGTAGTTGCCGAAGTTGAAGATGGTGAAGTCCACATTGGTATTGCCGAAGGCATCGGTTTTCACCTCCTTGCTCTCCAGCGGCCGGCCGTCCTGGAGCAGTTCCACCGCGACCACGGCGCCCTCGATGATGTCCGGGTTGTCCGTGTTCACGTGGATAAAGGCCTTGACCTCGCTGAAACCGTCGAAATGCTGGAAGCCGCCCTCGATCACGTCGATGTAGAACTGGCCCACGGGCTCTTCGTCGTCAAAGTCGAAGTTGATGGCGCTCTCCCCGTGACCCAGGATGATGCCGCCGTCAAAGAGCACCGCCTCGGGATCGGGAACCGCAGTGAAACGCCAGGTGGAAGGAAGGTTCCCGGCGATGCGGGTGGCGTTGAGGCCCACCGCGACGGCATTGCCCGGCCCGGGAGCGGCGGTAACGGCAACGGGGCCGCCTGCCTTGGCATTCACGTCGACACCGCCGCCGCTCACCCTTCTAACGGTCCAGTTGAACGTTCCGCCGGCATCCCTTCTCAGGTTGGTGACGTTACAGGTAACGGGAATGGCCGGGGCGCCGCCGAAACGGTATGGGCCGCCGCAGTCCACCGCGAGGATGGGGTGCTTCTTGCCGTCCATCTCGGGAAGCTTGATAACGTGGTCCTCGATCTCGCCGGAGGAGAACTCACCGGAGCCGTCCCAGTCCGAAGAGGTGACGGACTCCTTGGTGAGGGCGATGCGCATATAGGCCCCGTCGGGGAGGATCAGGCCGTTTGCAAAGGCGAATGCCGGGGGGGTGACGATGGTCTTGGAGCCGGAGGTGACGGTGACCGCGTGGTTCTTCACCACCCACTCGGGTTCGCCGTTGCCGGCAACGCCGCCCCAGGAACCGTCCATGTCAAGGTCGATGAGAACGTTCAGGAAGAACGTTCCCCCCGATCCGCCGGCGGGTCCGTTGACTTCCACACTCACGGTGGCGGGCGGTGGGATGGAGGTGAGGAGGAGAAAGAGGTTCGTCAGGCCGTCGTCGGTGTCGGTGTTCGCGGGATCAAGGTTGGCCACGCCGTCGGGGTCGGCCGCGTCGTCGGCATCCATCTCGATGGATGCCGTGTCCCCGAGAATCGCATCGTCAACGCTCATTGTGCGTGCGCCGTTGGAGGAAAATAGGGTGGGGAAGCTTCCGGTCTGTGCAAATATGCCGGGATAACCGGTGTCGCCGCCGTCGGGCGCATCCCCGTACTCTCCCGCTTCGGCAGTGCTGCCGCCTCCGCCCTTGACGATGATATCGGCCGAATCAAAGGCAAGTGGAAAGCTCAGGGCGCCGTCCTGGATCTGGTCCACGGCAAAGAAATAGGTGTGGGTTCCCTCTTCGGAAAAGGTGCGGGTCAGGAAGGTGGTTTCGGGAAAATCCACGAGATCTCCCTGGAATATGGGGGGAAAGGGCGGGCTGGGGGTCTCGATACCGAAGGGGCCGACGGAAAACACACTGCCGTCGGGCGCACGGCGAACGATGAACCAGTCGGCCGGTTCGCCCAGTTCGGTGCCGGAGTCCATTGCAACACTCACCGTGACGCTTGTGCTCGTGTCCACCGTGATGGGTCCGTCGGAACCGTTTACATTGATGTCGGGGTTGGGGTCGGCCGTGGCCTGGACCGGGATAAAAAAGAAGATCCCGATCAGTAGTGCCGCAAGGAGAGCCTGAAGGTTCATTTTATATGATTTCATATTGCCTGTTCCTTTCATCCGGCCCGGTGTACAGCCCGGCGGGGAATGATGAAAATCGGCGGGAAGCAGGCTGCTGGGTGGTCGCCGACGGCATGAATCGGTGACCGGGGTGTCCGGGACAACCGGGCAGATCGAAGAAGATCGTTTCGGTTAACGGGCCCGGGGAGCAAAGGCCCTGTTAAAGGTTCCAGGTTCTGGAAAACCCACCGTCGTCGGCGAAAAGGGGCCGCCGAGGCGGTGAAAGGGTGATCGGTATAAAGGCGTCGGGGAACTGTATTGGTTCCAATTTGCCCCGGGATTCGGCCCGTCCACTTTTGAGAACGGGTAATGTCCCGGACCGGCGGGAAAATACTATTCCTACCGATGGGGTCAAGAATATCACATCGTGTTTACGAGTACAAGAAATCGCTTGCGCTTCATTTCCGCCCGCAGCCGGCGGTGGAAGCGGCAAGGCATTCCCCCATGAACTGCGGCGGGAAGGATAAAGTGCCGTGCGAAACCCAGGCGTGAGCCGTTGGGGATTCTTCCGCGCGACAGGTCCTCGGGTGAACGTCAACCCGCCGGTTAACCGCTTGCCGCCGGCGGTGGATGGGTAATGCGCTTTCCCATGAACCCTTTTGGGGAGGATAAGGGGTGTGCGAAATCCGGCCGTGAGTCCTGGGGAGTCTTCCTTCCTGCGGGGCTGCCGGATGGGCGTCACACGGGAGTTCCGGGGGGATGCGTGGGGGAGGATGGAGTATGTTTGTAAGATGTTGATTTGATGTGGATTGTCGATTTGCCGTGGCGGCGGGACAGGGGTGAATGGGGAAAATACCTGAATGTTGATTCGTTTGATCTTGAATATCTTTCGGATTGAGAATAAAATGAAAGAACCTTCAAACTTGATAATGGGTAAATACGTAAAAAAACACTGATGAGTTCCGAACAGACCGTACGCTGTTTGGCCAACCTTGGGATCGTCACGAATTGTCGCCGAAATCTTACCGGGCGACATTTTTCAGAACCGTCAAAATTTCCATTGCCTAAGCAACCGAACAAATATTGAAACGGGGCTTGCGACTTCCATGGGGCCGCGCGGGCACGACGGCCGTCACGCCTGAAGTCCCGTTATAGAATTTAGATGAATTGCCATGGATAATGTTTTCAAGAGATCATTTTCATACCGCGAGTGGCCGTAGATCCTAAATGAGCCGGAATCCCCGGAAAAAGTTGGCAATATCCCGTGGTCAAACTGTTTGGACAGGACCATGGCGCGGTTGAAAAATTGAAACCGAAATTTATACGGGACGTTAAAGGTATTGAGATGAAGACCGAAACCGATCTTATCCGGAATCTTCGGAGGATCGACGGAAAGGGATACAAGAGTTACAAGGGGCTTGCGGGGGAATACCGCTTTGATGGTTTCACGCTGGTGGTGGATCATGTGCAGGGGGACCCCTATGCCGCGCCGTCGCGGATTCTCATACGGATCGACCGGAAAGCCTCCGGATTTGCCCCGGATACGACGAAGAACAGGGTGAGAAGCGTTGCCCTTCGGGATTATCTTACACGGATGTTTTTTGCCGCCTGCGGGAAATTCGCAAAGGGGGGAAGGGGCAGCGGCAAGAGCGGCTTGATCACCATCGACCGGCCGGTTCAGGAGGTGCTGGACCGCTCCTCCATGAGGGTGGACGATCATCTGCTGGAGGCCCGCATCTTCATGGGGCTTCCGGCGAACGGAAGAAGGGTGGCGGGGCGCGACGCGGCGGCCATGTTCGGGGAGGAGGTGCCGAAGATCGTGAATGCGGCGCTCTTCATGAAGCACCTGGACAAGGAGGCGCTCTACCGCCATCTCTTCGTTTGCGAGGATGCCGCCTTTCTCCGGGAAAGCCTCGGGGAAAAGGGGCTCGTTGCGTTCGTCGGGGACGATTCCCTCCTTCCCAGGGCAAGCGGCATCGATCCGTCTCCCATGGAGCGGGGAAAGGCGGCCCTGTTCTCCTCCCCTGAAAGCTTCCGGGTGGCCGTGGACCTTCCCAACGCGGGACGGGTGACGGGCATGGGCATCCCCGAGGGGGTGACCCTGGTGGTGGGAGGGGGCTACCACGGGAAGTCCACCCTCCTCAACGCCCTGGAACGGGGTATCTACAACCATCTGCCCGGGGACGGAAGGGAGTTTGCCGTGACCGTGCCCTCGGCCGTGAAGATCCGGGCGGCCGACGGAAGAAATATCGAGAAGATCGATATCTCCCCTTTTATCAACAACCTGCCCCTGGGAAGGGACACCGCCTCCTTTTCCACGTCCAATGCCAGCGGGAGCACCTCCCAGGCGGCGAATATCCTCGAAGCCGTGGAGGTCGGGGCGGGTCTCCTGCTCCTTGACGAGGACACATCGGCCACCAACTTCATGATCCGCGACCTTCGCATGCAGAAGCTCGTCGCAAAGGAGGACGAGCCCATCACCCCCTTTATCGATAAGGTGCGGCAGCTCTACCGGGAGCGGGGAATCTCCACGATCCTGGTCATGGGCGGGTCCGGTGATTACTTCGGGGTGGCGGACCACGTGATCCAGATGTGCGATTACCTTCCCGTGGATGTGACAAAGGCGGCAAGGGAGATCGCCGAAAGCTTCTCCGCCCGGAGAATAAAGGAGGGGGGGAAGCGCTTCGGCGCCCTGGTGCCGAGGATTCCCCAGGCAAAGAGCGTGAATCCCGAAGGTCGCGGGGGAAAGGTAAAGATCTCGGCGCCCAGGCCGAGGGAGCTCCTCTTCGGCAGGGAGACCGTGGATATGGGGGACCTGGAGCAGATCGTGGATATCTCCCAGACAAGGGCCGTCGGCCATGGGATCCGTTTCGCGAAAAAATACATGGACAAGGGCTTTACTCTGGCCAATGTGATGGACAAGGTCATGGCGGAGATCGAAAAGAGGGGGCTCGATATCCTGACGCCCCATGTAACCGGGGACCTTGCGGAGTTCAGGAGGATCGAGCTGGCCGGTGCCCTGAACCGGATGCGCTGCCTTAAAGTGAAGCAGAAAAGAGCTTGACCCGCCGGGACGGCAAAAACTTCGAGGCTTGATCATGGTAGGGTCGAGGCCGGCAGCCGTTGAGGGAGCCCGGAAAAGATGTTGGCGAAGCGGTAGTGAAGATGGTGGTGCAAGTTCCCGGCATGGATCTTGTTGGAAATGCATTTATCAATCGGGGCTGCTTAAATGGAGATGTGAAGTAAGAAATCGAGGTAGCCGGCCTGCTTCCGATAACGGCGTTAATCGGGCGGGGGGGGAGTTGTCTTGGGATTGGCGATGGTGACGATGAACTCCGTTGCGACAATGGGGAGATCGCTCGGGAAGGCGGTGGGCGCCTGGCTGGAAGAAAATCCTCCTCCTGTTTTAGCTTGATTTGTGGGGATGTTTAGGCGTAGAATCTCAGTTCTAAAATCGAACTTAACATTCCATAGGAACCGGGGGGGATAATGTACAGGAACAGCGCTGCGTCGACACCGGAAGTTACGTCTTTGAGCGAAAAAGAATCACGGGATTTTCTTGAGGGATACGGTATCCCCGTTGTGGGGGCAAGGGTTGCCGCAACGGAGGAGGAGGCCGCCGGAGCGGCGGAGGAGCTTGGATATCCGGTGGTGCTCAAGGGAATGGGGAAATCCCTTGTCCACAAGACGGAGATGGGGCTCGTTCACCTGAACCTCGGAAACGGGGACGCGGTTCGAAAGGCCGCGTCCGAGGTCCGCAAGGCAGCGGGCGATGCCCTCGAGGCATTTCTCGTTCAACCCCTTGTGACCGGCAAGCGGGAGTTCGTGGCCGGGCTTTTCAGGGACCGGCAGTTCGGGCCCGTGGTGATGTTCGGGCTGGGCGGCATCTTCACCGAGGCCCTTTCCGACGTTGTGTTTCGCCTGGCCCCCCTTTCGGAGGGGGATATGGAGGAGATGCTTTCCGGAATTCGCTCCAAAAAGCTTCTCTCCGCGTTCAGGGGAGAGAAGGCCGCGAACAGGGAGGCGCTCAAGGCGGTTCTTTCGGGGCTTTCCAAACTGGCCGTGGAACATCCGGATGTGGCGGAGGTGGATATCAACCCCCTGATCGTGGACAGGGAGGGCGGTGTGACCGCGGTGGATGCGCTGGTGGTCAAGGGAGCCCGTGAAAAGGCCCTTCCCGTGCCGCCTGAGGTGGCCCCCGAACGGATCGGGTATTTCTTCCATCCCAAACCCATTGTTTTCGTGGGGGCTTCCCAGCAGTTCGGGAAATGGGGAAACCTGCTTCTCACCAACACGATCAGCGGCGGGTTTTCAGGCGACATCCACCTTGTCAACCCGTCCGGGGGCACGATCCTCGGAAGGAAGGTGTACCGCTCAGTGACGGAGATCCCCGGAAGGGTGGACCTTGCGGTGGTGACCATACCGGCGGCAAAGGTACTGGACCTTATCCCCCTTTTCAAGGAGAAGGGGATCAAGGACATGCTCCTGATCTCGTCGGGTTTCGGCGAGGTGGGCAAGGAGGGCAAGGCGCTGGAAAAGCGGCTCACCGAGGAAGCGGCGGAGGCGGGGATCCTGGTGGTGGGACCCAACACCATGGGGATCTGCAACCCCCATATCGATCTCTACTGCACGGGGACCCATGTGAGGCCCTCCAAGGGTTCCACCCTTATCGTTTCCCAGTCCGGCAACATGGGCAACCAGCTCATCGCCTTTGCCGAGCAGCAGGGGATCGGGGTGCGCTGCTTCTGCGGGTCGGGAAACGAGGCCATGATCACCGTGGAGGATATGCTGGCGGCCGGGGGAAAGGACAAGCTCACGGACACGGTGATGCTGTATGTGGAGAGCGTGAAGAACGGCAGGCGCTTTTTCGAGACCGCAAGGGAGGTGGGGAAGAAGAAACCCGTTGTCCTCCTCAAGGGGGGAGAGAGCGATGCCGGCAACAGGGCTGCCGTGAGCCATACGGGCGGCCTTACATCGGACGACAGGGTTTTCGACGCCATGTGCCGCCAGGCCGGCATTATAAGGATCAAGCAGTCCCAGGACCTGCTGGACATCGCGGCGTGTTTCTCCTCCCTTCCGCTGCCCCGGGGAAGCCGGGTGGCCGTCATGACCCTCGGAGGCGGGTGGGGGGTGGTCACGGCGGATCTTTGCGAGGTGCACGGCCTTACCATACCGGAACTTCCAAGGGAGATGGTGGAGAAGTTCGATCGAATTCTCCCCCCCTACTGGAGCCGGGCCAACCCCATCGACCTTGTGGGGGAAAACGACATCAACCTTCCCATGACGGTGGTGGAGGAGCTGGTGAAGTGGGAGGGCTGCGATGCGGTGATCAACCTGGGTATCCTCGGCAAGGGGATCTTAACCCGGAGGATCGCCGAATCCACCAGGGCCGTGGACCCGACCTATTCCGAGGAGTGCCTCGCGGGCGCGGGGGAGCTTATGAAACAGTTCGAGGCGGCGTACGTGGATCATATCGCAAGGCTCATGGAGATCCATGAAAAGCCGGTGTTCGGCGTGAGCATCATCACCGATGGAAGCGATCGAACCGTTTATCCGTCGGATAGTGGTAGGTACAAGGGGGTGTTTTTCCCCTCGCCCGAAAGGGCGGTGAAATCCCTTGCCGGCATGTGCCGGTACGAGCGGTATCGTCGGAAACAGTAAATCGCTGAAAAAAAGAGCGAGAGGGGGCTGGATGCGGAAAACAGGCGTTTGGATCATACTGATTTTTGTGCTGCTGGCCGGATGCGGGGAGAGGGGGGAGGATACCGGGAAGAGATCTCCCCAGGGGGAGGCGGCGGAAGGGGCCGCCCCGCTGCTCTTTGGGGTCTATGCGTCCGACAAACCCTCGGAGATGCTCAGAATATTCCTCCCCATCCTCGATGAACTCCAGAGACGCCTGGCCCGGGCGGGGATAGGGGTGAATATCAAGCTCAAGGGATATGCCGGTTACAAGGAGGCCATCGAAGCCCTTCGGAACGGTGAGTGCGATTTTGTGCGCTTCGGGCCGGTCAGCTATATCCTCGCGAAAAAGGGGAACACGGGGATCCGGTTGCTGGCCATGGAACATACGGCCGGGCGCAGGAAGTTCAAGGGGATCTTTATCGCAAGAAACGATTCCCCCGTGAACACGGTGGAGGATATCAGGGGCCGCTCCTTTGCGTTCGGCAGCAGGTACTCCACCATAGGGCGCTATCTATCCCAGGCGGAACTCGTGCGGAAAAAAATTCATGCCGAGGATTTCAGGAGCTTTGCCTACCTCGGCAGGCACGACAAGGTGGCCGAGGGGGTTGTAAAGGGAGAGTATGACGCGGGGGTGGTAAAGGAGAGCACATTCAAGAAATACTCCCGGAACCTTAAAAGTATCGGCGACTTCGACAATATGGACAAGCCGTGGGTGGTCCGGGAGGGGCTGGACGAGGCGCTCTTCGATGCCCTCAAGGCGGCCCTGCTTGCCATAGAGGATAAAGAGGTATTGAAATTCCTGAAGAAAGACGGTTTTCTTCCCGTTGAAGACAAGGATTACGATTTTGTGCGAAAAGGCATGGAGTTGTCGGCGGATTTCTGATTCACCGGAAGGTTGCCCCCCGTCACGGCATGCGCTTGATGACGATGGACCTTGCCGGCCGGTGTTCCCGACTTTTCAGCCGGTAAGAAACGGCCGGCCGTCGTGGGATGGGCAGCCTGGTCTCCGGGCCATTGCCGGCATGCCGGTTCAAGCACGAAAGATGCAATATGAACGGGCAGTTGTCGTTTGCCGGCCTGCGGCTGTGCCGGAGAGCACGCCCTGTTAATCGGCGGCGGCTCCTTCGGGCCTGACCGGAAGCCGAACGGTGAAAACACTTCCCTTGCCGGGGGTGCTTTTAACGGAGAGCGTGCCGTTATGGGCGTTCACCATCCCCTTGGCCTTTGCAAGGCCGAGCCCCCTTCCCTTTACACGCATGGCGCGTGCGTTCCCTCCCCTGAAGAACTCCTCGAAGATTTTCTCCTGGTCCTCCAGGGGGATTCCGATACCCGTATCGCGGATCTCCACCACCACATCGCATTGAGTGCGCCTTGCCCCGACAACGATGCTTTCACCCCTGGGGCTGTAGTTGACGGCGTTGGTGAGAAGCGTGCTGAAGATACTCTCCATGGCCATGGGGTCGGCGGTGATCGGGGGCAGGGGGGGGCTCGGGAGTTCGCTCGTGATGGACTGCTCCTTCTCCTCGGCCAGGGGGCGCAGGTATTCCATGATGCCCTTGAGCATGCGGTCGATGCGCACGGGCTCGGGATTCATCCATTCGCCGGTGGTTTCGATGGTGGAGATGTCCAGGAGATCGTGCAGGAGCGAGAGCACCTGCCGGGTTTTCTCCCGCGCGCGGCCCAGCACCTTTTCCTTTTCTGCGGTGGAGCCGCGCGGCATGTAGCGCATTACCATGTCCAGCTGCTCGTGGATGGTGGACAGGGGGGAGAGAAGTTTACCGGCCAGCGTTGCCACGTATCCGGATTTGGATTCCTTGAAACCGGTTTTTTCTCTCGAGGGGGCGGTCTCGGCCCGCCTTTCCACCAGGGCCCTCCTCTCCACCAGGACCGGTCCGAAGGTTTCGGATTGAAAGGTGGGCGGCGGGTTGACATAGGAGACAACGATGGCATCGAGGCTGCCGGCCTCGAGAATGGGGTGGGCCGAATGACAGGCGGTCCCGGCTCTCTCAACCCGTGAACGGGAAGCTGCGAGTCTGTTTTTGACTTCATGAACCGGGCAGTTTTCGCAAGGGGTGAAGCGATTGTGCAGAATTCGGTGGCATTCCGCGTCCCGCCCGGAAAGAAAACGACCCGGAGGAAGGGTGCCTGCGGCAACGATCCTGAAATCGGGGGAGATGATCATAAAGCTCTTGCCCGCTGTTTCCATGGCTTTGGCCAGGTAATGGGTGGCATTTTTACTATACATGGGGCCTCCGGCGCTTATCGGCGATTGGGTTCTTGACGCAACTTTCGAAATTCGCGCAGGCACTTCCCGCGCGTTCGGTGAAGTTACATGGAGCATTTGTTCTTTGCGACCGATATATGCGGCTGACCTTATGTGGATGCCCTGTGGGAAAAGGAGAAAACAGGGATACGGGATTCGACGGTCCGATGGATGAGTTCGCAGCCTCGATGATTCCAATCTACCACATTTCCCGCGTGAGGACAAAACGGGAATTGAAATAATCTACTCACCGCTCGTCCGGAGATCGTATTTTCTGAGGAGCGTATAGAGATGAGACTTGGAAAGACCGGATATCTCCATCATCCGCCTCGGGTTTCCGGATGTGTCGGAAATGAGTCGTTCCAGGTACTTTTTCTCCATGATCCCCTTGAAGGCCTTGAGGCTGGGAAGGGATTCCGGAAGGTCCGCAGGCCTGGGTTCGGTAATGGGCGATCCAGAGGTTCCGCCGGCCGCCGTCGTATCCATTGAACCCGCCGAAAGTGCGGGGATACCCGGCGTGCCGGGAGCTCCGGAAGCCCTGCTTGCGCCCTCGGGAAGGCCTTCGCCGATGGCGCGCCGGGTCGCCTGGATGCGGATATCCGAGGGAAGGTGCATGGGAAAGAGGGTGGGTTCCTGCTCGGAGTTCATGAATGCCATCTCCATGACGTTGAAGAACTCCCGCACGTTTCCCGGCCAGGAGTAGAGGGTGAGGGTCTCGATAAAGGCGGGGTCGAAGTTCTTCTTGGGCATGTTGTACTCGTCCGAGAGCCTGTTGATAAAGAACAGGGCCAGGGGTTTGATATCGGCGAGGCGCTCCCTCAGGGGGGGAATCTTGAGGGAGACGGTGCAGAGGCGGTAGAGGAGGTCCTGGCGGAACTCCCCCTTTTGCACCATCTCCTCCAGGTTCCGGTTGGTGGCGGCGATAAGCCGGAAATCGCTGGTCACCTCCTTTGTCTCGCCAACGGGGCGGAAGCGCTTCTCCTGGAGGACCCTGAGGAACGACTTCTGCATGGAAAGGGGCATGTCCCCCACCTCGTCCAGGAAGAGGGTGCCCCTGTCGGCGAGCTTCACAAGGCCAGTCCTTCCCTCGCCGGCGCCGGTAAAGGCCCCCTTGCGGTGGCCGAACAGGGTGCTTTCGAGGAGGGTTTCCGTGAGGGAGGCGCAGTCCACCACGATGAAGTTGTGTTCGCTCCGGGCGGAGTTGGCGTGGATGGTGCCGGCAAAGAGCTCCTTGCCCGTCCCGGTCTCCCCGGTGATCAGGACCTGGGAGTTGGCCTTGGATGCCTGGGCAACGGTCTCCTTGCATTTCTTGATGCCCGGGCTGATGCCCACCACCGCCGAGAGGTCCAGCTCGGGCCTCGGGGCGCTCCGGCATTTTTCGCTCCTGTACTTGAGGGCCCGTGAGAGGGTCAGGCGGGTCTGCTTGATGGAGCAGGGCTTGAGCAGGTAATCCCAGACCCCTCCCCGGATGGCCAGTTCCGCGCCGTCGGGATCCCCCTGGCCGGTGAGGATGATCACCTCGGGGGAATCTTGACCCGTCTTGATTCTGGGAAGGGCATCGAGGCCGTTTCCGTCGGGCAGGCGCACATCCAGAAACACCAGGTCGAAGCTCTCCTCGGAGAGCCTGGAAAGTCCGCTTGAAATGGTATGGGCGGCCGAAAAATCGTACTCCAGGCGCCGGATCATGCTCTCCATGGTTTCGCAGAACTCGATGTCGTCGTCTATTACCAGAATCTTGGTCATTGCCGTGCCTCCTTGATGCTACTCGAGAATATTCCTGATCTCATCGGCGATCGCGTTGCGGTTGTAAGGTTTTAGAACGATGTTCCGGATGTTTTTGGTCCGTTTGAGTTTCATGGCGCTCCCCCTGCCCGACACGATGAGCACCGGTGTGTCCGGGGAGAGCATCTCCATATGCCCGGCAAGTTCGAATCCGTTCATGCCGGGCATGTCGAAGTCGGTGATCACCAGATCGAAACCATTACTCTTCTGGGAGAAAATTTCAAGGGCCATGGGTCCGTTGTCCGCCACCTTCACTCGGTATCCCAGGTTGGAAAGGACCCTGGGGATCACCTGGCGCTGCTCCTCGTCGTCCTCCACGAAGAGGATCTTCTCGCTGCCCGTCTGGAGCGGGTCCAGGCTCTCCTTGTCCCGTTCGGCCGCGTCCTTCCGCAGGGGGAGGTGGATGGAAAAGGTCGTGCTCTCATCGGGGGTGCTGGTCACGTTCACGGCGCCCTTGTGGCCGTTGATGATCCCGTGCACAACCGAAAGCCCCAGTCCGGTTCCGATCCCCTTCTCCTTTGTGGTGAAAAAGGGGTCGAAGATCCTGTCGATGATATGGGCGGGGATGCCGGGTCCCGTGTCGCTGATCACCAATAGGGCGTAATCCCCCGGAACCATGCTGCCGGGGGCTCCCGGGGCCTGGGTTATCTTTACCCGGTCCAGGGACACGGCAAGGCTGCCCCGCTTTTCCCCCAGGGCCTGGAAGGCGTTGGTGCAGAGGTTCATGATCACCTGGTGGATCTGGCTGGGATCGCAGACGCAGAGGAGCGGGCCGCTCTCGATGCGCTCCGAAAGCTCGATATTGCCGGGCAGGGAGGCGCGGATCAGTTCCAGGGCCTCGTGGAGGAGTTCGGCGATGTTCACCACCTTGAGCTCCTCCTGGGTGGAGCGGCTGAAGGAGAGGATCTGCTTCACCAGCTGGCTTCCCCGGCGGCTGGCGGTGAGCACCCGCTCCATGTCGCTTTTCGTGAGGGAGCCCTCCTCGATATCCTCCAGGGCCAGCTCCGTGGAGTTGATGATGGAGGTGAGAATATTGTTGAAATCATGGGCAATGCCCCCCGAGAGGATCCCCATGGCCTCCATCTTCTGGGACTGGAGCAGCTCCTTTTCAAGGGTGATCTTCCGGGTGATGTCCTCGGCCGTGGAGAGGAGGCCCACCACGTTCTTCCGGTGGTCCGTCAGGGGGATCTTGTTGATCTCCAGCCATACGAAGGTTCCCTTTTGCCGTTCGATCTTGAGCTTGATCCTGAAGCGGGGGGTGTTTCCCCGGATCACGTCCCGGTCCATCTTCTTCATCTGTTCGGCAAGGGAGGGGCCGTAAAGGGGACTGTACCAGCCTTCCTCCCCCTCCTCATCCCCTTCGAGGAAGCGCTTGAAGGAGTCGTTGAACCCCATGAATTTGAGGTCCCGGTCCTGCCAGAACACCAGCTGGGGAATGTTGTCCAGGACCGCCTGGAGCTTGTGGAGGGTCTCCCGCTTGGATTCCTCCAGGTATTTCCGGTCCGTGATATCCTCGGCAATGGCCTCGATATAGAGGAACGCTCCCTGCTCGTCGTGGACCGGCCTTGCGCTGATCATCCCCCAGCGCACCTCCCCGTCCTGCCTGAGGTAGGCCAGCTCCAGGTCCGCCACGCCGCTTCCGCCGGAAAGGCCCCGCTGGAGTTTTTTCGCCTTTTCCGGGGAGACCAGGATCTCCCTGATGTTCGTGACCTTTTCCATGAAAAGGGCGGTGGAGGCAAAGCCGGTGAGTTTGGAAAAGGCGGGGTTCACTGAGATGATCCCCCCGGACAGGTCCAGGAGGACGATGCCGCGTCCCGCGTTTTCGAAGATGCGCCGGTACCGCTCCTCGGTTTTTTCAAGCTTCTTCCTGGCCTGCTGGATCTCGTGGATATCGTAGATCCCCCCCACCACCCCGATGATCTCGTTCCTGGCGTTGAGCTGGGTGGCCTTGTTGAGCACCACGTGCCTGGGCCGGCCGTCGTGGTGCATAAGCTTGGACTCGTAGATCTTGACCCCCCTTCTGGCAAGGAGCATCCGGTCCGTGTCGTCGGAAAGAAAGGGGGGATTGCCGGGCAGAAGAAAGCTGTCGTCCTGGTCCGTGAGCTCCTCCCTTTTTACCCTGAACCACTCCTCGAACGCCGTGTTGCACCCCTTGTAGCGCCCCTCCGTATCCTTGAAGTAGATGGGGATGGGGATGGTGTCCATCAGGATCCGCAGGAAGGAGAGCTGGTCCTTGAGCCGTTCCTCGAAGGAGCGCCTGCTCATGATGTTCACCACCAGGAAGAAGAGCATGATCATGAGAAAGAGCATTCCGAAAACGATCCCCCAGACGAGGCTCCTGTTGAGCTTGTAGAAACGGTAGGGTTCGTTGATGACGGTGCTTCCCTCGGGGAGTTTGGACCTGTCGATGCCGAACTTCTCGAGGACCCGATGATCGAACCGGTAGGGGTTCTGGAGGTTGGAAACGATGGGGATTTCCGACGGGTCGGTTCCGCCGATGATCCGGACCGCCATCTCTCCGGCTGTTTTGCCGTGGGTCAGGCCGCTGGTGAGTTCCCCGCCCAGGATGCCGTGCCCCAGGAGAAAGGCCCAGCTGCTGTAGATGGGGGTGTCCGTTGTCTCGAAGAGGTGGGAGATGATCTCCTCCACGGCGTAGCGCTGCTGGTGAAACCTTCGGTAAAAGGGGGAAAAGAAGAGCAGGGTGTCCTCGCCCACCTCGCTCGCGGCCCTTTTCAGTTGGGGCAGTTCGAAGCCGGTCCAGTATTCCGCCGAGAGCCTCCCCTCGAAAATGGGCATGATCCCCTTGATCCTGCCGATGATCGCCTTGCCCGTGACCGAATCGTCCCCGATCACCACCATTCGTTTCTTGTCCGGGTGAAGTCTGAGGGCAAGCTCCAGGTTGTCCTTGATCTCGATATCCTCGATAATACCGGTGATCTTCTCCTGTCCTTCGATCTGTTCGCTCTTGAAGGCGTTGATCCCGCAGAACACCACCGGAACACCGGGGCAGAGCTCGTCCCTGTACCGGAGGATGAAATCAAAGGCGTTGTCGTCGGAAACGATTACAGCGTCGAACTTCCGGTCGTTGAACTTGTACTTGTAATAGTCGTGGAGCATCTCCTCTATGCGGGGATCGTAGCGGTTCTTGGTGTCCATGTACTCGATCCGGAGATCCACGATATAGCCGCTCTTCTCCATGACCTCCTGGATTCCGGAGAGGATGTTGTCCGACCACGAGTACCCGTTGTGATAGGAGTTCAGGTAGAGCACGTTCTTCTTCTCCTGGTTTGCGTGGGCGCAAACGCAAAAGAGCAGTGCAAACAGGGTGAACAGTAATATGTATTTCGACTTCATCGATAAAGTATCCCATATGGCGCGGGGTTTACGGTCCGGTTTCGGCCGGCGGCGTTCATTTGCCGCCTCGGGTATAACGAATGGCCGGGTCGACCGCCGTTTCCGGTTTTCCATTCCGCCGGCAATAAAACGGAATCATTTCCGCTGAAACCCGTGAACCGTTTTGAACCATGGTGTGTCAAGGGTCCCGCGCGGAAAGCCGGCGCTAAAGACTTGTAAAGATTACAGCAAAAATCGGGCCAGTTCAAGCCGTGACCCCTTGATCCTTGACGGATAGGCGTATTTTCACCCATTGGAGGGGCGAGACGGCCTTAGAACACGGGAGTTTCCATTGGCGGGAACCGCTTCGGGCAAGGGGGCTTCGTATGGATGCACCCTCCCCGGGATCTCGTGGCCTTTTCGGCCTTTAATAAATGATGAACCGGTAAAAAGTCCAAGGTTGATTATTGGACCGCACTATGACGCATCGCATTCGATGCGTCACACCAACCGGTTGTGGTCGATTTTTCCATGGTCGACCACAACCCGATGTGCTCGGTGCGCCCCATCCATACTTCATGGTGGCCTCGAAATATCAGGTTCGGACATTTTACGAGCTCATCAATAATGGTGGCCATGAAAAAAGTCGAACCCCGGAAAATCGATCACATTAAATCGGCATCGCAAGCCAAGTCCGTATCCACATCATCTGATTGTGTAGGTTTGTTTTTACCTTTTTCAGGTGTTTATCACTATAGATGCACTTGCCGAAGGCAGTTTCGGACCATGAACGGTCAAATGTCAGAATAGGAAGCCGGGCTTTTATTCCGGGATCGGATCGACACGGGGTCGATTCTGGTCTTATGGGAAATTGGAATGTTGACTCAAGAGCTCCTTGGAATTCCGAATTTGATATTTTGACCCCATGGTGCAGCGGATCGTTTCGACTCCATGATGTGGTATCGGTAAGCTGGAATGAGTACATCCGGTTGCGGGTGGTGTTATGTCGGTCAACTTTTTCCAGGAGCACCGATATCGACTTCCGGTGCAGGCCCGAGGGAGTCATACGACGGTCTTTTTTTGCGCCTGGCCGTTTTATGGGACCATGATCAAGAGCAGCTGCATCCCCTTATGTTTTTTACCGCATTCCGGAACCCCCGGCGCATGTGAACGGAACCATGTACCGGCGCATGGTCGAGTCGCCGGTATTGCCGGCAACCTTGTTGGCAACATGCTGATATTATAGGGGGGCTGGGGGGGAGAATGCCGGGGGAAAGGTTGTTTTCCCCGGAAAACAACCGCCGTGAAAAATCCCCGAGGCAGGGTTCGACGGGGCGGCCCAGGGATTCGCGGAAGGGGGGAGTACGTTTTTTCGGACTTTGGTGAGGCCGGAAAAGGAACGGATTTTTGGGGATGGTGTCAATATAATTGGTAAGACGGTTGTTATTCCATGCCGGCATGTTTATTGCTTTGTAATCGTGTGAAATGAATAGGGGGCTTGGCCCCCTTTGGCGTTTCCCCCTTGAAACAGGGGGGCGTCCTTTGTAAACTTGAAGAGTGCGCCCGGGATGGGCGTCGCCCCGGCCGGTAAGGGATATGCGTGTTTGGACAGGTTGCGGGCATCGCGGAAAAATACTGTATTGCTTTAACCGGAACGATCGCCGCATGTTGAAAAGCAGCCTGCGTTCGGCACAAATATCTATGAGGAAAAACTTATGTTGAAAAGTATCTATGTTACCACGTCCCAGGCCAGGAGCGGGAAATCCGCGATTGTCCTGGGCGTCATGCAGCTGCTCCTCAGGGATCTTCGGCGGGTGGGGTTTTTCCGCCCTGTTGTCGATCCCCCGGAAGGAGGGGGCAAGGATCACGATATCGATCTTGTGCTCTCCCACTTCTACCTTGGCCTGGGGTATGACGAGACTTACGGTTGCACCATGAAGGAGGCAAAACGCCTCATCAACGCCGGCAAGCAGTCGGAGCTCATGGAGACCATCCTCAACAAGTACAAGCAGCTCGAGGAGAAATGCGACTTCGTGCTCTGCGAGGGAACCGACTTCACCGAGGGCAACGAGGCGTTCGAGTTCGACCTGAACAGCGAGATCGCGGCCAACCTGGGCTGTCCGGCCCTGGTGGTGGCCAACGGCCGCCACGCCGGGGTGGAGGAGGTGATCAGCACCACCCAGCTCACCATCGAAAACCTCAGGGACAAGGGCGCCGATATCTTCGGGGCGATCGTCAACCGGGCCCCAAGGGAAAATGTGGATGCGCTTACAAAGGCGCTCCGGGGTAACGTGCGTCTCCTGGAATGTCCGGAATGCCTCTTTTACGTGATTCCCGAGGTGGATACCCTGGCCCTGCCCACCATGGCCGATGTTAAGAAATGGCTGGGCGCCGAGGTGCTCTACGGGGCCGAGTCCATGGACAACCAGATCCACGACTATTCCGTTGCCGCCATGCAGATCTGCAACTTCCTGAACTACATCAAGCAGGGGAGCCTGGTGGTCACCCCCGGGGACCGCTCGGACATCATTCTCAGCTGCCTTGCCACGCGTCACTCCGCGACCTTTCCGGATATCGCGGGGATTCTCCTCACCGGCGGAATTCCCCCCACGGGCAACATGCTGCGCCTGATCGAGGGATGGACCGGGGTGCCGGTACCCATCCTTCTCATCAAGGAGGCCACCTACCCCACGGCCATGGTGCTGGACCGCCTTTACGGCAAGATCGATCCCGGCGACACCCGGCGCATCGCCTCGGCCCTGGGTACCTTCGAGGCCAACGTGGACACCCAGGAGCTCCGGGAGAAGCTGATCAAGAGGAAATCCGAGCGGGTCACCCCCCGCATGTTCGAGTTCAGCCTCATCCAGAAGGCCAAGAAGGACCGGCGGCACATCGTGCTCCCCGAGGGCACGGGGACCCGTATTCTCCAGGCCGCCGATATCCTCCTGCGCCGTCAGGTCTGCGATCTGACCCTCCTCGGGCGGGAGTCGGAGATCCTTCACAAGGCCGCCAAGCTGGGGGTGAACCTGGAGGGGGCCCAGATCATCGACCCGGAGAAGAGCACTGCCATCGACCGTTACGCGGAGGTCTATTACGAGCTCAGGAAGCACAAGATCGGAACCCCGGACGCGGCCTGGGACACCATGGCCGACCCCACCGTGTTCGGCACCATGATGATTCATATGGGGGATGCGGACGGCATGGTGTCGGGGTCGGTGAACACCACGGCCAACACCATCACCCCGGCCCTTCAGATCATCAAGACCAAGCCCGGCGTGTCCATCGTCTCTTCGGTCTTCCTGATGTGCCTCAAGGACCGGGTGCTGGCCTTCGGCGACTGCGCCATCAACCCCAACCCAACCGCAGAGCAGCTTGCCGAGATCGCCGTCTCCTCGGCGGAAACGGCCGAGATCTTCGGCATCGATCCCCGGGTCGCCATGCTCTCCTACTCCACGGGAACCTCGGGCAAGGGGGTGGACGTGGACAAGGTGGTGGACGCAAGGGCCATTGCCAAGGAGCGCAGGCCCGACCGCCTGATCGCGGGGCCGGTCCAGTACGACGCGGCCATCGATCCCTCGGTTGCCCAGACCAAGCTCCCCGAGAGCAAGGTCGCGGGAAGGGCCACCGTGTTTATCTTCCCGGACCTCAACACCGGAAACAACACCTATAAGGCGGTTCAGAGGTCCTCGGACCAGATCGTGGCCATCGGCCCCGTTCTCCAGGGGCTCAAGAAACCGGTGAACGATCTGAGCCGGGGCTGCACGGTTCCGGATATCGTCAACACCGTTGCCATTACGGCAATTCAGGCCCAGGCCGAAAAAAAACAACAGTAAAAAACAGTAAACCAACAGGAAAGCCAACAGGAAAAGACCATGAAAGTACTCGTCATAAACGCAGGGAGCTCCTCCCTTAAATACCAGCTTTTGAACATGGAAAACGAATCCGTAATGGCCTCGGGGGTTATCGAGCGCATCGGAGACGCCATGGGCAAGCTCACCCAGAAAAATTTCCCCGGCGGGGAGGGGGAGGCCAAGCATGTTTTCGAGCAGCCCATGCCTGATCACCGGGTGGCCATGGAGAAGGTCGTGGCGATGATCACGGGCGGTGACAAAGGCGTTCTGGGAAGTGTGAAGGAGGTGGATGCCGTCGGTCACAGGGTGGTCCAGGGCGGCGAGGATTTCAACGGCTCCATGGTGATCGACGACAAGGTGAAGGCGGCCATCGAGGCCAACAACCCCCTTGCGCCCCTGCACAACCCCGCGAACCTGATCGGCATCGAAGTGGCCGAGGAGCTCTTTCCCGGCACCCCCAACGTGGCCGTGTTCGACACCGAGTTCCACCAGACCATGCCGGCCAAGGCCTTCGTCTATCCCATCCCCTACGACTGTTATAAGGAGATGCGCATCCGGCGTTACGGCTTCCACGGCACCTCCCACAAGTACGTGTCCAGGAAGGCGGCCGCCGTCATGGGGAAAAAGCCCGGGGAGATCAACGTGATCACCGTTCACCTGGGCAACGGCTGCTCCATGGCCGCCGTTGAAAAGGGCAGGTGCCTGGACACCTCCATGGGCATGACCCCCCTTTCCGGCGTTATGATGGGCACCCGCTCCGGGGATATCGATCCGGCCATCATCAACTACATCGCCGAGCAGAAGGGGATGAGCGTCGGCGAGATCGACACCATGCTCAACAAGGAGAGCGGCCTTACGGGGATCTGCGGCATGAGCGACATGCGCGACATCCACGACGCCGTTGAGGCGGGCAACGAGAAGGCCAGGCTGGCCCTGGACATGCTCACCTACCGAATCAAGAAGTATATCGGGTCATACGCCGCAGTTCTCGGCACCATCGACGCCGTGATCTTCACCGCCGGCATCGGCGAGAACGACGACATCGTCCGCGCGGGCGTTTGCGAGAACCTCACGGGCCTCGGCATCCACTTTGATGCCGAAAAGAACCCGGGCCGTTTCAGCGAGCCCACCCCCATTCATACGGACGACAGTCCCGTTCAGGTCTGGGTGATCCCCACCAACGAGGAGCTCCAGATCGCTCAGGATACGGTGGAGGTTCTTAGGGGCTAACCGCCGACCAACGTCGACGGTAAATTATCCGTTTCCGTTTTTTTCCGAGTCCAAAAGGAAGGGGCAGCCGGTTTACACCGGCTGCCCCTTCTTCGTTTCATAAAAGCGACTAAGTCGGAATCCCCTCTCGTCAATGCCATATGAAAAGAGTATAAAGAAAGAAAAACACTCGGGAGAACAGCATGACCCTGACACGCAGCTTTAAAGATACGATCATGGCAAGAGCCAAAATTGATTCCGAATTCCGCGCGGCTCTCCTGACCGAAGCCGTGAACTGCCTCCTCTCGGGCGATATCGACACCGGAAAGTGCATTCTGCGGGATTATCTCAATGCCACCGGCTCCTTCAAGAGCGTCGCCGAAGCCCTTAACAAAAACGACAAGAGCATTCGCCGGATGCTCGGGCCGGGGGGCAATCCGACCCTGACGAATTTCATCGGTGTGCTCAATGAGTGCAGCAAGCTGGAACAGATCCGATTGCAGGTAGAGGCCGTCCCCCCCGAATAATCAATCGCCGCAAACCGCCTTTGCAAAGCGAGCTGGGGTCAGCTTTTGCATCACGTTCGTTTTTGCAACCGAAAAGACCAGAAGGGCGGTCCAGATAAAGGCGAAGCAGACCTTTTGCGCCATGGGAAAAGGCTCCCTGAACACGAACACACCGCAGAGAAACTGCATGGTGGGCGGCAGGTACTGGAGGATTCCCACCGTGGAGAGGGGAAGGCGCCTTGCCCCGTATGAGAAGAAGAAAAGGGGCAGCGCCGTAACGGGCCCGGCAAGCATCAGGAGCCATGTGGTGGACGCGCCGGAAGTCAAGAAACCGGCCTTTCCCTGAACATTCCCCAGGACAATGAACAGGAAGGCAATGGGCACGATATAGACCAGCTCAACGAAGAGCCCCACCAGCGCCTCGGCGGTCACGATCTTCCGCAGGAGGCCGTATACGCTGAAACAGATCGCCAGGATCAGGGAGTTGAGGGGAAGCCGGCCGTGGCTTGCAACGAGGTAGAAAACCCCGATAAAGGCAAGGGAAACGGCCACCGCCTGCCAGAAGTCCAGGCGCTCCTTCAGGAAAACCATTCCAAGCACCACGCTTACCAGGGGATTGAGGTAGTACCCCAGACTGGCCGTGACAACGGAGTTGTGGTTCACGGACCAGATGAACACGAACCAGTTCACGGCCATGAAGGCCACGCTCATGAGAAGCACCCACCTGCTTTTCCGGTCACGGACAACCGCCCGTACCTCTTTCCACCTGCCGGAGAGCGTAATAATCCCCGCAACAAAGAAAAATGCCCAGAAGATGCGATGGGCCAGGGACTCGAACGCCGGGATATGGCTCAGGTTTTTCCAGAACAGGGGAAAAAGGCCCCAGATCAAATATGACAACAGCGTGAAAAACAATCCTCTTTTCATTCCGGCCCGAACCTTCCTTGTTGCTGATGGGATAATAAAAAAGCGTTGTCCCGATGATATGTTGCGAAGCAAGCGACAGCAGGCACGCCTGTCTTTTCCCCACGCTAACGGAATCACTGGAAAGCAAACGGTTTATAGCAGAGGCGCCGACCAAACGCCACCCATCATCCATCACTCCGCAGGGTCAACGCAAGTAACTCCGGCAAAGGAAAATATGATCGAGATCCTTTTCGGATAGATGGCCCTCGCGGGCCGGCATGCATTTTACGAAACCGCCGAATTTCACCTCTTTAATCCAACAATCCCCCCCCTACTTGTGATAGAATGCCCCATGATATCGACAAAAAAGCCCGGCCCCGTAGTGAGCAGGCATGCCGCCGCCCCTCGCCGATGAGCCGGCCGATACCGGAAAGGTCCCATGAAATCATTCCTGTTTGCAGCCATCTTTATTCTGCTTTTCTGCAACGTTTCCCCGGAAGCGGCAAACGCATCCCCGGAGGAACCTGTTCGGATTATCCTCAACGAATGGACAAGCCAGGTCGTTCTTTCGAAAATCACCGGAAAGATATTCACCCGCATGGGGTATCCGGTCGAATATCAAAGGGTGGACTCCCACCGGCAGTGGGGAGGGCTTCACAGGGGATACTACCATGTGCAGGTGGAGGTCTGGGAGGGTACACAAAAAGAGGTGCTCGAGCGCGTGATCAAAAAGGGGGGGATACTCCAGGCCGGCACCCATGATGCGATAACCCGGGAGGACTGGTGGTATCCGACTTATGTGGAAGAATCATGCCCGGGCCTTCCGGACTGGAAGGCCCTGAAATCATGCTACGGGATTTTCGCCACCCCGGAAACGTCCCCCAGGGGCATGTACATCACGGGCCCCTGGGACAAAACCGACCGGATCCGAATTCGAGCCCTCGATCTGAAATTCGAGGTGGTCCACGTGGAGAATGCGGAAGTCCTGAGAAGTCGCCTCAAGGAGGCCGTTCGCAAGAGGAAACCCATACTGATCCTCAACTGGACGCCCGACTGGGTGGAGGCCCACTACGAGGGGAAATTCGTGGAGTTTCCTCCCTACGCGCCGGAATGCGAAACCAATCCCGGATGGGGCATCAACCCCGACGATATCCAGGATTGCGGCGCCCCTCGAAACGGATGGTTGAAAAAGGCCGTGTGGGCGGGAATGAAGGAGCGTTGGCCCTGCGCCTTTGAAACATTCAAAAATCTCAATTTCTCGAACATGATGATATCCGAGCTGGCTTTGAAGGTGGACATAGGGGGCATGTCCCCCGACGATGCCGCCGAGACGTGGATTCTCGAAAACAAGGCGCTCTGGGAATCCTGGATACCCCTAGGCTGTGAAAAGAAAGGACTTTGACAGGCCGGTCTTCGACTCCCTTTCCTTACGCCCGCTTCATGTTCTCGGCAATCTCCCTGAACATGGTATTCAAGCTCCATGCCATATCGCTCAGGGCTCCATTTTCATCCTTCCTCAGGCTCGGGAAGAGGTCCACTTCAAACACTCACTCATTCCAGACAATTTTCCATGCGTGATACTCCGAGGGGCGCACGCGGTAGCGCGCGAAATTGCTCTCGCGCACACCGAGCAGTTCGGCTTCGGCCATTACCGTGAAGCGCTCGCGCTCCCGGTCGTCCACATGCACGCTTACCCAGGCCGAGACGTGGTGGTGGGCTTCCCCGCGTGTCATGCCTTGACGAATCACATCCCCCACCAGTCTCTGTAAATCGGCTCGCCATCGCAGGCGGAACGGATCCGGTTCGCCCATGGATTGACGCTGCGCCGCATATTTTGCAGCCGAACGTTCATAAGCCCATACAAAGACATCACGAAGCAGCTCCACGCGCTTGAGTTCATAGACGCCGAGCACCCCTTGAACGTAGATATCGTCGGGAACATCCGTAAAAGAAATCGGGGCAAGATTCGCGCGGATCAGCGGGATATTCGCGGCAAGACGCGAGACGCGCTTGTTCACATCGTCAAAAGGCTGCAGGTAGGGCAGATGGACCATTACAAAGAGCGCCTGTTCGAATGGATCTTCAATGACCGCAGCTTTCTGGAACAGGGCGTCAAAACGCTCCTGAATCACCTGTGGCCCCACAAGGGGCTGGAATACAGAGCCTCCGATACTTACCGGTATGCGGCGAAGTCGGCCCGGCGCTTCGGGATCGGGCAGAAGATCGGTGGCAAGGAGTGCATGAAGGTTCTGAACGATGATGGGGGCAAGGTCGATCTCATGGGCATTTTCAACGATAAACTCGATCGCGGCCTTATGGTTCAGGATCATCGTCGCATCACGGGCGTTCTTGCCTTCCGCGACCCGGCCGAAATTTATCAGGCGCTCCGTGTCGAGAAGAGAATAGGTATTACCCTCCAGGCGACTCGAGTTCCAGGACAGATCGATAAGAAGCCGACTCAGGATATCGCGCGCATAGGTTCCCGCCGGCGCGGACGGCATCTCCGCCCGTCCCCGCTCGTGCAGCCGGCGCCTTTCCGAGTCCGAGAGGTAGAAGCTCTGATTGGGAACGTACTCATCCAGGAAGGTAAAATCATACCCCGCCGGCCGCCTCATTTGGAGCGGTTGCAATACGTCTTGCAGAATCTCGGCAGCTTCGGCCGACTGAGGTACAAAAAGACCCGTTTCACGTTTGGGCGATGCCGTATCCTCCGCAACCGCTCGCCGGCCCTCACCGGAAAGCTCCCCCGGTAAAAAATAGCGCGTGCCCCGGCGCTCACCTTTTCGGAGCAGACGGCCGGCATCCACAAGCTTCTTTATACGCGCCTGAAGTGTCCGGTAGGGTACGCCGACACAATGCCCGGCGATTTCGCCGAGAGAGGCCCCCCCGGGAGTGCGCCGTACCACATACACGATCGCGTCAAGTTCGGTTTCAGAGGGTCGCCTCGCCATATATCGGTGTCCTTTGGAGAAATTTTATACGCAACAATTCGTTTTATGCGCAACTATTAAATGTGTATATGCCATGTTGTGAGCATTATGCGCAACTATTAACAGCGCATAACCGTTTTAACCTGCGTATAACGGCTTTTATTGTTTTTGAACACACTCCCCGGCATCATCCCTCCACCCTGTCCGTGACGAGCCTAACCGGCGTGACGCTTCCGCCTACGCCCAGTCCACATTGATCCACATACCCTTCCCCATGATGCTGTACATCGCCCTCAACCACGTGAGCCGCCAAGCCCTGTAAGGTGACGTCTCACAATTCACCAAGCGAATTGACTTCCTTGACCCACCGTGGAAATTCGAAGCCCTCAACCCCAAATAGGATGGGGGCAGGGTGCGTGCGCCCGTTTTACAAAGAGCGCCGTCCACCAGAAACAGAACGGCCCGACGCCGACATCCCCGTATTACGGGGATTGCCGGGATCGGGCCGGACGTCGTCACCGATTGTTCTTCCCGCGCGGAAAGGGAGAAGGCGGCGGGTTATTTCACGCCGTAAGCCTCACCGTAATTTTCCAGAACGAAATCGATATCCTTGTCTCCCCTGCCGGAGAGGTTCACCAGAATTGTTTTTCCCGGTCCCTCCTGCTCCGCCAGCTTCATGGCGTAGGCAACGGCATGGGCGCTCTCGATGGCGGGAATGATCCCCTCTGTGCGGGAGAGCTCGAAAAACGCGGAGATGGCATCGTCGTCGCTTGCCGTGACGTAGTTCGCGCGGCCCATATCCTTCAAGAGGCTGTGCTGGGGTCCCACGCCGGGATAATCCAGGCCGCTGGCAACGGAGTAGACGGGGAGGGGCTCACCCTCTTCGTCCTGGAGGACGTAGCACTTGAAGCCGTGTATCATCCCCGGCGTTCCAAGGGTGAGGGTGGCCGCGTGATCCCCTTCGGTAAGTCCCCTTCCGGAAGGCTCCACGCCGTGGAGCGCGGTGCTTTCGTCATCCAGGAACCCCGTGAACAGGCCCATGGCGTTGGAACCGCCGCCCACGCAGGCCACGACGTTGTCGGGCAGTGCGCCGGTGGTCTCCTTGAACTGCGCCCTTGCTTCCTTTCCGATAACGCTCTGAAAATCCCGCACCATCATGGGGAAGGGATGGGGGCCCACCACGGAACCGATGGCGTAGAAGAGGTTTTCCGGATCTTCGAGATACGCCTCGAAGGCCGCGTCCACCGCATCCTTCAGGGTCCTGGTTCCCCTGTCCACGGGAATGACCGTGGCTCCCAGGATCTTCATCTTCACCACGTTGGGCTGTTCCTTGACGATGTCGATCTCACCCATGTAGATACGGCATTCGAGGCCCAGAAGCGCCGACGCGGTGGCCAGGGCAACACCGTGCTGTCCGGCGCCGGTTTCCGCGATAACGGTTTTCTTTCCCATTTTTTTCGCCACCAGGGCCTCGCCCAGGCAGTGGTTGATCTTATGGGCGCCGGTGTGGTTGAGATCTTCCCTTTTCAAGTAGATATCGGCTCCCCCCATCTTCCGGGAGAGGTTCTTTGCATGGAAGATGGCCGAGGGCCTTCCCACATAGTCCCGGAAGAGCATTGAAAGCTCTTCCATGAACGCCGGGTCCTCCTTGATCGCATTATAGCTCGCTGTGATCTCGTCGATGATCTCCTGAAGGCGCTCGGGAATGAAGCTTCCCCCGTAGTTCCCGAAAAACCCCTCGCTGTCCGGCATCTCGATCTTGTTGTCCATCCTGGTTTTTCCTCCTCATGTTTCCCGGGACAATCCCGTTTATCTGTTTTTTTCGTTTCCCATGTAAAAAGTCCAAAGCCGTTTTTCAGACCACGCGACCATGCCGGCGATATTCATATCAACCACATGATATTGCGATCATTTTTGGAGTGTCCGACTTTTTACGGGCCCATCTTTTTTGTCATATTCAACGCGCTCTCCCACTACCGCCGTCGGCCCTTGGAGAGAACGAAATCCGGCGGAGAATATACGCTCCGCGCCGATAACTTGCAATGATTTCCGCCCTCCGCCACCGAAAAATCATAGCTTGAATCGCCGGTTGATCTCGTTGAATCGTTGAATCGTTGAATCGTTGAATCGTTGAATCGTTGAATCGTTGAATCGGTGAATCGGTGAATCGGTGAATCGGTGAATCGGTGAATCGGTGCAACCGGTTCCCCGGCGCTCCCGTGGATCAACGGGTTGTCCGGGCATGTTGATTCCACACCGGCCAATCCGCGCCGGCCGTTCCGGCTGTATTTTCCCAAACCCGGCATCCATTTGTTTTTTTGACACAAAAAACAGCAAGACCCTGTGATTGCGGGGGCTTGTTGACGAATAACATATGAGGCGATATGGTTCGATGAACCGTTGTCAAGGGATCGGGCCGTGTTTCGGTTGCGCGGCGGGGCCGGCGCGGGCGGGTGTGTTCCGGGGACAATCGACAAACGAGTTTTAAATCATCGGGTGGTAAGCCAGTGGACGATGTTCTGTTAAAAATGAAAGCCGAGGTGGCTAAGCATGCGGATGTGATCTCCAAGCTGCTGAAGGCGGACGTGCAGGTTGTGGACGGGAAACTGAACCGGGTGGCTTCCAGGGGGCCCACGTTTGAGGGGGTGGAGACGGATCGATTTGTCGTCGGGAGGGTTTTCGAGGAGGTGGTCGCCACCGGTGAAAAGCAGGTGATCCGGGATCCCGGCCGCCACTTTCTCTGTACCACCTGCGACAAAAGAAACGAGTGCGGGGAAACCTTCGAGATGAGCACGCCCATCCTCTTGGACGGGCAGGTGATCGGGGTGCTCGGGTTTGTCTGTTTTACGGATGCCCAGAAGGAGTATATCTGCTCCAACTTCGACGTGTTTTCCAATTTCCTGGACCAGATGGCGGGGCTGATCTCCCTGAAAGCCGCGCAGCTGATGGAAAATGAACGAATGCTTGCCGTTACCCGGATGATGAACGACGTCGTCGACAAGATCGATGAGGGCGTCCTTGTCCTTGACAAGAATCGCAACGTCACGAGAATGAATGCCGTTGTCAAGGATCTCTTCGCTTGCCGGGACAACGGGGATTATGAGTTCACGCTGGAAAAGCAGGGTGAATCCACCGGCGACAACGATGTTTACAAGTTGCAATGCGCGGGCAGGGAGTACGACGTCACCGGAAAGTACTTCACATTTCACGACGCGACCTTCAACGAGGTCTTTATTTTCAGGGAAGTCAACGCCTTGAAAGCGGACGTCATGGCCCTTATGTCCGCCAATGAGAAGATTGGATTGGGCCGCCTTCTGGGACATTCCCGCGCCGTTCTGGAGCTGAAGGACACCATAAAAAATGTTGCCTCGACCCCCTCTTCGGTAATGATATTTGGGGAGAGCGGTACCGGAAAGGAGCTCGTTGCACGGGCGCTCCATGAGGAGGGCGACAGGGCCGATCATCCGTTCGTGGCTGTTAACTGCGGCGCCATTCCCGAAAATCTGCTTGAAAGTGAGCTCTTCGGCTATGTAAGAGGCGCATTCACCGGGGCCGACCCCAGGGGGAAGGTGGGCAAATTTGAACTGGCCCATAACGGAACCTTGTTTTTAGACGAAATCGGGGACATGCCCCTGCACATTCAGGTAAAGTTGTTGCGTGTTCTGGAGGAAAGGGAGATCGTGCGGCTGGGGTCCAACACCCCCCTGGCAATAGATGTTCGCGTGGTGGCGGCAACGAACAAGGACCTGGAAAAACTGATCGGAGAGCGGGCTTTCCGGGAAGATCTTTTTTACCGGCTGAACGTGATTCCCATTCGGGTCGGCGCCCTGCGGAACCGGGAAGGCGACATCCGGCTGCTTGCACGGTTTTTCTTCCAGCGGTATTCGAAGATTTTCGACAAGGCGTTTGTCGGGGTGGAGGAGGCGTTCTGGGTTTGCCTGGAGCGGTATTCATGGCCCGGAAACGTGAGGGAACTTCAGAATACCATCGAGTATGTGGTCAATGTGACCCCGGACAAACGTGTCGTCACCAGGGATCTCCTCCCCGGGAAGGTTGGAAAAAGAGAGGAGACCCACCCGGCCGAAGAGTTGAATTTGGAAATCATGGAGCGGAAAATCATCCGAAAGGCTTTGGATCGTTACGGTTCCGGCGGGCAGGCCAAAAAAGAGATTGCGAAGAAGATGGGTATCGGTGTCGCGACCCTGTACCGGAAGATGAAGAAGCACGGGCTCGGCACGGTATAGTCGGGAACCCATCCGTTGCCCCGGACGGATGCCCGCAACATCGGTGCACTCGTAAAAAGTCCAAAGTCATCTTTTTGACCACATCATAACGCTGAACAAGCGGGTTGGAACAACGACCGGTTGTGGTCGTTTTTTTAAGCGCCGACTTTTTACAGGGGCATCAACATTCGGGTCGGCGGATAGATGGGCCGGAAGGTTTCCGCGCCGGACGAAACCCCGTACTCAAACCGTTTACGACCGGCGCTTCCAGCCTTTATTACCCGGCCATAACCCTGTTGTAATTTTCAAGGTCCGTATCCCCTTCCGTACTGAAAAACAGCACAACGGAGTCTTGATCCAGACCCAGCTTCTCTTTTATCTCACCAAGGTTCCCGTCGACCATCAGTGCCTCCAGCAGTCCCACGCCCACCGCTCCGGATTCCCCCGATATGATCTTCGGGTCCCCGGCCTCGGGTCGGGCCAGCCGCCGCATGCCGGCCGCCGCGAATTCATCGGAACACGATATAAAAGCGCGGGCATGATCCCTGAGTATTTTCCACGTCCTCACATTGGGCTCTCCGCAGGCCAGACCCGCCATCATCGTCTCATGATTTCCTGTGACCGCATGGGGCCGTCCGTCCCCCGCCCGGGCGGATTTATAAATACATGCCGCCGCATCGGCTTCGACAATGATCGCCCTGGGCATGGAGCGTCCCATGCGATTGACCAGGAACCCGATCACCCCCCCCGCCATGGAACCGACGCCGGCCTGGAGAAAGACATGGGTGGGAAGCCGCTTTCCTGAAGCTTTCAACTGTTCCAGCACCTCATGGGCCATGGTGGAATATCCCTGGGTGATCCATGCCGGAATCTTCTCATACCCTTCCCAGGATGTATCCTGAACCATGATCCAGCCGTTTTCCTCCGCAAGCCGGTTTGCCTCGCGAACGGTATCGTCATAGTTCATGTCGGTGACGACAACTCGGGCATTTTCCTGTTGAATGGCGGCAACGCGGGCCTTTACGGAGTTTCGAGGCATCAAGATATACGATTTCGCCCCCAGCATGCCGGCGAACCAGGCCAGCCCCTTGCCGTGGTTTCCGTCGGTTGCGCTGATGAATGTCATCTCCTTTATTTTTTCCGAAATTTCGGGAGATTGAAGCGCTTTGAAGGTTAATGCATCATCCGGAATACCGAACCTCTCCTGAAGCAGTTTCCCGAGGGCATAAGTGCCTCCCAGGCTTTTAAAGGCGTTAAGGCCAAACCTGTGGGATTCATCCTTTACCAGGATTTCGGAAACCCCCAGTTTTTCCGACAGCCCGCCCAGGCTGACGAGGGGGGTCGGCGCATAGCCGGGCAAGGTGGCATGAAATGCGCGGACCCTCCGTACCGACCCGTCGTTCAAGAGGTCGACGTTTTCAACGTCCCCGGGGGCATTGACAATTGCAGAGATTTCATAGTTGCCTTTATATTTTAATTCCATCTGTTTCGCTCCTTGAATCACCGGTTTTCTCCTTTGTCCCTTTTATCCCGTTTCAGCCTGATCCCTGTTTTTTGATTTCTCTTTTTAATCCGCCGTTCGCGCGCCCGGCACGGCGACAAGACGAACAACCGACAACGTTCCAATGAGCATGTTTCATGCCATATGGAGATAAATATGGACTCACAGGAGGAGCACGGAATAAAGAAACATGCTTATCCGTTCCCGCCGGAGGACCCTTGCCCCAATCCCCGAAGGGGTTTGATCACAAGTTCGCTCATTCAACTTGACACGTTGGTCGCAACTCGGCATTAGTGCCCTTAATCATTTGATTATACTTTGCGGGCGCATCCTGCCGAAACCCGGCAGGCTGATGATATGATCAAGTCCTTCTGAAGATTACCCGTGCACCGGCAACGGTCTTTCGGAGTACACGGCCTTTACACTGATCGGATCGAAAGACGGTAATGGAACAGTAGAGGTATTTTCATTGATGCATCATATCAATTCATATGGTGGGGGTTCCGGTTCTCCGGGAGTGCCCCTTTGTCCAATCACACCGGATTCGAAGGAGGCGGGTGCGGCGGCTGTTCACGAACCGCGACAACAAAGCCTTTTAACATGCTGGAATATTATAAAAAAAGAGGCTATGGTCATCATCGACAACCTGCCCGGCGCAACGATTATCACTATGATAACAATTATCATTATGATAATCCCACAAATAACAGCAGCATTTCCAGGTGCTTAAAAAAGTGAACCAAAGCTTCGGGCCGACAGCATTCTCATTTTGATAAGGCGTATCATGACCAGTACGTTAATCGGCGTTGATTTGAGCCGGCGCATGAATCACAGCCCTTCATCGCCGCTCCGGCTCCCGGCGGAGGCAGGGCATCGGCCCTTTGTAATGAAGTCAACAGGCCCGGGAGTCCGGACTTGGAAGAATAAGGGTATGCCGAGACACGGAAAAAGGCGGCCCCGAAGAGGAGGCCGCCCATATTCTTATCCGGTGTTGATTTCAGCAATGCCGCCGAAGGTTCCGGCCCTTTTCAGGGCTTTTGTCATCTCCTCCGGGGTGATCCGGTTGGGATCGTATCGAACGGTATTGATTTCGCGGGTTCCGCTAAATCCCCGGGTCACGTCCTTTACGCCTTCCAGCCCTTCCAGGGCTGCCTTTCCCACGTCGTATCAAGCAACGTAAAAAACAATTTCCGACACCGCCCAGCCGCTTGTTCCGGCATGGGCGGCCCCTGCATAAACGGTGACCGCCAGGAGAAGCACGCTCATCATCGCGAATACGGGATTCCTTGTTCTTTCAGCTGTCTTTACGATATCGGTTCTCATGTTTTCACCTCCTTTTCCGCCCCTTTGTAATCCGGGGCGGAATGAGCATGGATAGGCTTGCAACTACTTGAGCCCTTTCGCGTATTTCCCGTATCCCTCCTTTTCCAGCTCTTCCACGGGAACGAACCTGAGGGCGGCGGAGTTGATGCAGTAGCGGAGCCCCGTGGGGGCCGGGCCGTCGTCAAACACATGGCCGAGATGGGAATCCCCCTTGCGGCTTCTCACCTCCGTCCGCACCATGAACAGGCCCCGGTCGGTTTTCTCGGCGATGTTGCCGGACTCCAGGGGGCGGACAAAGCTGGGCCACCCGGTGCCGGATTTGAACTTGTCGGCGGAACTGAAGAGGGGTTCGCCGGATACGATGTCCACGTAGATCCCCTTTTTGTTATTGTCCCAATACTCGTTGTTGAAGGCCGGCTCGGTTCCGTCCCTTTGGGTCACCTTGTACTGGAGGGGGGTAAGGCGTTGCCGGAGCTCCTCGTCCGAGGGGATCGCGCCTTCCATGTTTCCCGTTTTCATTTCGGTTTCATCGCTTATCATTACGTCTCCTGGTTTCATTGCCGCCTTCTCCTCTTTATCGTTTCCCATCATCTCGCCGGGTTCTTCACCTTTCATCCCGTTTTTGCCGGTGGCTCTCATTTTCATGGAAGATGCGGAATCCTTGCCCCATGCTTTTTCGAGGAAACGATCCCTGCCGGAACCTCTCCTGTAGAAGGAGTAGCGAAAGGGATTCCTCTTATAGTAATCTTGGTGGTATGCCTCGGCGTCATAAAACGTTGTCCTGGGAAGAAGGTCGGTGGAAATGGGCTTGTTGAAACGGCCCGAAGCTGAAAGCCGGTCCCGCGATGCCTCGGCAATCGCCTTTTCCTCCGGGTTTCCGTAAAAGACAACACCGCGATACTGATCCCCCCGATCCACGAACTGGCCGCCGCCGTCCGTGGGGTCCACATGGCGCCAGAAATATTCAAGGAGCTGCGCGAAGCTCGTTTTCGCGGGATCGTAAATCACCTTCACGGCCTCCACATGCCCGGTTCCTCCGGCGGAGACCTGCTTGTAGGTGGGATTTTCAAGCTCCCCGCCGATGTAACCGGAGACCGCCTCAACAACCCCTTCGACCTTTTCGAAATCGGACTCCGTGCACCAGAAGCATCCGCCCGCGAAAACGGCGGAAGCGGTTTTGCCGCTCATGCCCCCTTCCTTAACGGCCGTCATGGAATCCATCTTCTCTTCCTTCTGCATCTCGCTGCTTCCGACACCGCATCCGGAAAGCATGGCCGCCAGAACAATCATTGCAAAGATAAGGTTCTTCATACAACACCTCCCATTTCCTGAACTGGTTGATCAAGGAGCCTGCAACGACTCATCGTCGTAAGCCGTTGTCGGCTTTTTTCTCTGTCTGATAGATTAAAAGGAAGGCTTAAAGCAGGAATAAAGGAATTGTAAAGAAACGTTAAAGCTTGCCTCCGCGAATCGATCCCCGGTGTTTTTACGTGACCTCTTGTTTTGTCGCCGGTTTCCGGCTACCATTATACCGGCGGCAGAAAACAAGGACTACGGGATGAGATACTTACTCCATATTGGTACCGGTATTTTGATAACGACCGGCCTCCTGCTTGTCGTATTAACCACTGGGGGGCATGGAAAAGAAAGGCTCGTGCTTGCCACGGGAAATTGGGAGCCGTATTACGGCGAGAAGCTGCGAAACGGTGGGATTGTTGCCGAAATCGTCCGAAAAAGCTTCCACCGAGCGGGCTACGACGTCGAAATAAGGTGGCTGCCGTGGTCACGAGCGATCAGCATGGCAAGGGACGGCAAGTACGACGGTGTAATGGGTGCATGGCATACAGAGGAACGTGCCGTTTTTTTCACCTATTCAAAACCGTTTTTCAGGAACGAAATTGTATTTTTCAAGCACAGGAATTCCCCAATTACCTACGGTTCACTGGATGATCTATCACCTTACCGGATCGGCGTGACGCTCAACTCAGGCGCCCATGAACTACTGAAAGCCAAACTCGCGAAAAACCTCGATACCGTCCCGAACCCCGTTCACAATGTCGGAAAGCTGATTAAAAAACGGTTTGATCTTCTTGCCGATGAAAAACTGGGCACAATCCATATCATCAATAACAGCTTTCCCCATTGGCGGTATGATTTCAAAATCCTTGAGCCGCCGTTGCAGGTGAATCAACTCCATGTAATGATATCGAAACAAAATGCAAACCATCGATCAATAGTGGGAGATTTTAATGAAGGTTTACGGCAAATCCTTCAGGACGGTACCTTTTCCGGGCTTATGAAGAAACACGAATTCAATTAGAAACGTCCCGCGTGGATTTTCGAGGTTTCAAGACTGCTCCCCGGCACCGATAACGGCGACAACTATCCCCATGCTGTTTTTTCCCCTGTCAACTGAAGGCGGAAAGCGTTTTCCGGCAGCAAAAATGCAGGTTGAACGGATCACCCGGTATCTCTTCCACGGCCACGTGGGGGAAACCCGCCTGCTTCAGCATCTCCACGGCCTTTTCCCTTCCCCACATCATGCCGAGCCCGGCGCCGCCGTTCACCAGCCCCACGGGCATGCAGTGCATCAGGCTCACCGTGTAGAGGAAGGGGCCCATGGGGTGCTCCTTGTTGTCCTCGTGATCGGTGTGGGCCGCGATATCCACCATGCTGAAGATACCGCCCGGGCGGAGCATGTGCCAAGCGCTGCAAAGGGCGTCCATGGGCGCGGTCTGATCGTGGACGGCATCCAGTGCAAGGATGTAGTCAAAGGCGTCCTTCAGGCCGCTCTCCTCCTTGAGCCCGGCTCCGTCCCGGCAGAGGAACTCCACATTGGAAAGCCCCTTCTTTTCAGCGCTCGCACGCCCCACCTCAAGGGCGTCGCCGTCGATGTCGATCCCGACAAAGCGGCTGTTGGGAAAGGCTTCCGCCATCGCCACCATTGCCACGCCCTCGCCGCAGCCGAAATCGCAGACACGGATTCCCGCTTCAAGGCGTTTTGCGAGTTCCCCACCCCGAACAGAGGGGATAAACGTGGACACAAGCATTTTCCTGTGCTTTGCATTGGCCAGTTCCGCCATGAATGCCTGGAAGGGGGGATAGTGATCGTAGGACACCCCCTCTCCGCTTTTAAACCCTTCGATCACCTTCTCCCCGGCGCAGTCCGTGAGCAGGGGGATCTCCTGGGTGTAAACCCCGAGGTTCGGCCCCGCGCCGCTTTTGGCGAGCATTGCGCCGTGTTCCGGCGGAAGATAATACAATGCCTCCCCGTCCCGGTCCCGGCTCAGTTCCACAATCCCGCCGGTGTACATGATGCCCAGCCACTCCCGGACGTAACGCTCGCTCAGTTCCGCTTTTTCCGCGACACGATCGACCGTCGCGGGCATCCCGAGGGATGCCATGGCATCGAAGAGACCGGTCCTGTACCCGATGCCCATGGCCAGGTTGAGGGCGCCGTAATTGAGGATATCCGTCATTTTTTGGCCGAACGCCTCGCTCTTTTCGGGGTCCGTTTTTTTCATTTTCCCTTCCCTTTTCATCTTGCCCGTTAACCCGACAATCGGGAGCCTCGGCTTTTCAAGCCGAAGTCAGGGGTTGGAAATTATTTATATAAGAAACCGAAATATAGAACAAATTCTTTTTACACATATCGGGCAAACGAGCGACTTTTAAGCGGAAGGGTAACGACAAAGGGGCTTCGCCGCGAGGCGAAACCCCTTTCTTGTCGTCGGGAGCACCCATTGTTCCATTTCAAGGCAACTGCCCACCCGAAGACAACCTGTCCCGATTCGCCCCCTTCCCGGCGGGCTTCTTCAGCCTCGCCGGGAAAAAGCCGTGCGTGATACAGGCGCCTTTATTGAAAATTATATCTTGAATCCCCCCACCATCCGGCTCAGCTTCTCCGCCAGCTCCGAAAGGTCGCCGGCACTGGATTTCACCTCGGTGCTGCTTGTGGACATCTCCCCCGCCGACCGGTTTATTTCCGAAATGTCCCGGGCGACCCGATCGGAGACCGATGAGCTCCGGGCGACATTCTCGTTGATCTCGCTCATTCCAAGGGCCGCCTGGGAAACATTGGCGGCAATCTCCCCGGTGGCCGTGCTCTGCTCTTCCACCGAGGCGGCAATGGTTGCAACGGTTTGGTTCACATCGCCGATCACCTCGGATATGCTTTCAATCCGGGTCACGGTTCCCGCCGAACTCCTCTGGATCGCCCCGATCTTCTCCTTGATATCCTCGGTTGCATGGGCGGTCTGCCTTGCCAGCTCCTTGATCTCGTTTGCCACCACCGCGAACCCCTTGCCGGCGTCTCCGGCCCTGGCGGCCTCGATGGTGGCGTTCAGTGCCAGGAGATTGGTCTGGTTGGAAATTTCGTTGATCGTTTCCGTCACCTTCCCGACGGCACCGGCGGCGGTCCCCAGTTCCCGCACCCCCTTCACGGCATTTTCAGCCTCGCTCACCGCCTCCCCCGTAACGCTCCTTGCCTTTTCAGTATTCTCCGCCATCTCGTTAATGGTGGCGGTCATCTCCTCGGAAGCCGAGGCCACCACGTTCATGTTGGTTGCGGCCTGCTCCGTGGCCGCCGCGACCGAACCCATGCCGGAGCTCATCTCGTCGGCCGCCGAGGAAACCGAATCCGACTGTTCCGAAACAGTCTCGGCCCCGCCGGACATCTGCTCGGATATGGCCGCAAGCTCGGTGGTGGCCGAGGACATGGTGACCACCCCCTCCGCAACGTTCCTGAACATCTGCTGGAGCTTGAGGATAAAGTTGTTGAAGTAGGAGGAGAGCTCCTGCAACTCGTCGTAAACGGTCATCTTGAATACCTCGCACTCCTCGCATGAGGCGTATGTTCCCTCGAGGATCCGGGCGCAATCGGGCTCCGCCGCGAGGGAACCCGATTCCTGCCAGCAGAGGTTCTCGCGGCCGTAACTGCGACAGTCCCTGTTGTTGCAGCCGACAACATCCGAACAAACGGGACAGTCCAGGGCGAGGCGCCGGGTGAGGTCCCCCTCGCCCATGGCCAGGACCTTGAGGTTGTCCACCACCCGTTTTATGGGCCGCATGATGGTGCCGAGGAGAAGGAAGGCCGCGATCAGTACGGCCAGGACACTTGCCCCCATGGTTATGAAAAGCACCCTGTTCACCGCCCGCACCGGCGCCATGGCCTCCTGTTCGTCGATCTCGGCGATCAATGCCCAGGTGAATGCCCCCACGGCAATCGGGGTAAAGGCGGACAGCACCCTGTTTCCATTATAATCGGTGATGATCTCAACACCGCCCTTTCCCTGGAGGGCGCTTTTGGCGGCAACGGTCCTGACGGCCCCCGCCGAAGGGTTTTCAAAGGAGCCTTTCACGGAGTGGTTGCCGCTCTTGTCCAGGAAGGAGTCGGATCGCATGAGGTGATCGGGTCCCACAAGATAGGTTTCCCCGGTCTCTCCCATCCCCTCCCGCTCCTGCATGATCCCGTTCACGGCATCGAGGGAGAGCTGAAGGGCGATCACCACCTCCACCTCCCCGTTGTGGAGGAGGGGCTGGGCGATAAAGGCCGCGGGCGCGCCGCCGCTGGGGGCATAGGGCGCAAAATCGGCCACGCCGTAACGCTTCTCCGCCGTCACCTCCCTGAACAGGGCTCCCAGCCCGGAATCCGAAAACTTTCCGTCCCTGAAATTGGTCCCAAGGTCCGACTCCCGGGACACGGTATAAAAACAGCGGCCGCCCGCCTCCATGAGGAAGAGATCGTAATATCCGTATTTTTCGATATAAGACGCGTAAAACTCCTTGCCCGCCTTGTCCACCGGATTGAAGGCCTCGGCAACGTCGATCTCGGCCAGGATCGCCCAGGTCAGGTCCATGACCCTGAAGGGAGCCGCCACGGACAGCACCGGGTTACCGTTGTAGTCCAGGATAAGATCCTCCTTTTTTTCACCGGCAAACGCCCAGCGCACGGCTTCCGTGTCGACGCGCCCCTTTTCGGGGTTGGCAAAGGAGGCCTCGATGGTGTGGTTTTCCGGATCCAGGTAGGAGTCGGAGCGCATAAGCCCGTCCGGTCCCACCAGGTAGGTCTCGCCGCTCCTGCCCAGCCCCGCGCGCCGCCCCATGATGTTGTTGATATGCTCGGTGGAGAGCTGCACCGCCAGCACCCCCTCCATCCCGCCGTCAAGCATCACCGGAACCCCCACGAAGGCCGCGGGCTTTCCTCCGCTGGGAGCATAGGGGGAGAAATCCACCACTGAACGCTTTCCCTCCTTCACGGTCTTGGACCACACCCGCGCAAGGCCGGAATCCTTCAGGGGACCATGGCGAAGATTCTGCCCGAGATCGCTCTCCCTTGCCGCGGAATACATCACATGCCCGTGGGCCGCGCAGATCAGGAACACGTCGTAAAACCCGGTCTCCCCCTGGAACCTTTTGAGCTCGGTGCCGCGGGCATCGCAAAGGTCCCGGTAAGCCCGATCCGCCACATCATAGGTACCGTCGGCCAGAACCCCCGTTTCAATGTGATACGCCTTGAGCTCGGCATAGAGTTCCCCCGCACCCCTGCTCCGGGCCAGGAGATCGATCTGCTGAAACGCCTTTTCGAAATAATCCCCCAGCATGGCCGCCTTGTTTTCATGGGCCACCGCAAGTTTGTTGAACGCCTCTTGCCGGAGGGTGGTCACGGTCTCCGTCAACACCCCCATGTCTCCTTGCCGTTCCTCGAAAAACCGTTCGATCTGCTTTTTCTTGATATCCCGCATACCCACGAGCTGGTTAAAGCCCGCCTGTTCGAGGGCGTCGCCGGTTTTCCTCGAAGTAAGAAATCCACTGATGCAAAGGGGGAGGAGGCCGATCAACAGAAATGCCGTCGTCAGCTTAAACCTTATCCCCTTGTGTAAACGAAAATGTTTCATGGGTGCTGCCTCCTCCATGCTCCCCAAAGGGCGTCTGAACCTTCCCCCTTCTCGAACATGCTGATTAAATGGATTCCTCTCGAAATAAAACGTCGCGGCCACTTGCTTAACTTTTTCCATTGTTGTTAGTTTAAATAACAATCAAATTCCATGCCGGCCGCGCCCTAACCCGAACACATTAAACGGAAAGTCCCGCGCCCGACTCTACCACCCCGTAACACACCGATTTTTTTGAAATTTTGACGACAACAGATAGACCAATCAACACCACCGACGGATGGGGTACGTCAAATGAAAGTTGACATTTCCCAATGGTGGACAGGCGGGTGTCAAACGGGAGATTACACCGTCAAAGCGCGATTGACGGGAAACCAGCCGAATTCCCGCCCCGTGAAATAAGCCCGGCGAGCCGGCACACGGCCTGCTCCGCGCGCGCAATACCGGACCCTCGCCCGGGACCGATCATAATTCCTTGAGATCGCCAGCTCCGTGCGCGCAATACCGGACTCGTCAAAAACCACTCCCGGGCTCGGGAGCATTGACATTGGAAGGTGGATAACTTACTAAAAAAGCGTGCCTTGAAGCTCGGCGGTTCCATAACGCGACACGCGGCCTTTTCCAGGGGAAAAATCATGATCGATATTTTTAGGAAATCGGCAAATCAACTGAAGTTGAAAATCGAGAGCATGCCCATGGACGTGGAGGAAGAGCTCCGCTTCAAGCATTATACGCTACTCACGGCCCTGGCGCTGCCCACCATGGCGGGCTATGCGGGTTACGCCTGTTTTCAGCAAGCGTACCTGCCGGCTTCCTTTATCCTCTTTTCGGGCGCGGGGCTCTGCGCCGGTTGGTTCTCCATTTATCGTTTCCGGCAGGGCAGAAACGCTTACCGCGTCAACACCCTCCTGTTCTCGATTCTTTTGCTTTATTTACAGACAACGGGCGGCGGGGACGGATCAAAGGCATTGTGGATTCATATCTTTCCCCTGATCGTCATATTCCTGTTCGGAAAAAAGGAGGGGCTTTGCTGGACCCTGGGGCTTTTTGCCGCCTTCGTTCCGACAATGGCATTGGCGCCCGAAGCCCCGGATTTCCAGTACGCCCCGGAGTACATCGTCCGCTTTTCCCTTGTTTACCTGATCATCACGGCCGTCATCTTCCGGCTCGAGCACTCGAGGTCGTACTATCGTGAACGGATGAACGCGAAAAACAAGGAGCTCGAACAGGCCATGAACATCTTCACGAGCGGCCCGGTGGCGGTCTTCAAATGGAGAAACGAGCCCGGGTGGCCGGTTGAGTACGTTTCCTCCAACGTCGCGGATATTCTGAGCTACTCCAGGGACGAGTTTCTCAAGGGCGGCACAACCTATGCCCGGATCGTTCACGGGGAGGATCTGGACCGGGTCCGGGAAGAGGTGGCTTTCGGGAGTAAAAGCAGCAAGGGGCACTTTGCCCACGCGCCGTATCGCATCGTTAAAAAGGACGGCAGTGTCATCTGGGTGGACGATCACACATCCGTGGTAAGGGACGGGAACAATGAAATCACCCATTATCACGGCTATGTGGTGGACATCTCCCAGCGGAAAAAATATGAATCCCGACTGAAGGAACAGTATGATTTCCTGAAAACACTCATGAACACCTTGCCCTGTCCCGTTTTTTTCAAGAACAGGGAAGGTGTTTACCTTGGATGCAACAGGGCCTTCGAAAAAGCCGTTGGAATGCGGCGATCGGATATCGTCGGCAAAAGCGCCCATGAGCTCGCGCCGGCGGAACTGGCCGAAAAATACGAAGAAAAGGACCGGGCGCTGCTTGCCGCCCCCGGGCTTCAAACCTACGACTGGAAAATCGAAACCGCCGGCGGCATGAAAAGAGAGGTTATCTTCAACAAGGCCACCTTCGTGGACGAAAACAACGAAACAGCTGGAATCATTGGGGTTATCACGGATATAACGAAGCGGAAAAGAGCCGAGGCGGAAAGGGAACAACTTATCGCCGAACTCAGGGACGCCCTCGAGAAGATCAAAACCCTGAGCGGGTTCATACCGATCTGCTCCTCCTGTAAAAAGATCCGGGACGACTCCGGTTACTGGAGCAGGATCGAGACCTATATCGAACAACACTCGGACGCGCTTTTCAGCCACGGCATCTGCCCGGAATGCTCCCGGACCCTGTACCCCGAACTGATCAAGGATTGATTCCCGCGCCGAGTCCGATTTTATAAAACCGGGTACGGACCTATTACGAGTCCATCAATTTTCCCGGAGCCCCTTATTCATAAATTTTCTCGTCCGGGGCGTCCGCCTCGGCCGCATCCGCCTCGTGGTCGCGTTCCAAGGCCGGGCGCTTGCGCCCGAGGTACTCCTTGTACCATTCGTGGGCAATGATCAGGGACATCACCTCGTTGGAACCGGTCCAGATGGAGGCAAGGCGGATATCCCTCGAGATCCGCTCCACCGGGAAGACATTGGTGTAACCGATTCCGCCCATGACCTGCATGGCGTTGTGCACGGTTTTCTGACAGGACTCCGTAACGAACTTCTTGGTCTGGCTCACCAGCCTTCGTGTTTTTCCCACGGGCATTCCCGCATCAACGGCCCTCGCCGCGGTGTACATTGTGGATCTTGCGGCATCCAGCAGCATGGCCGCCTCGGCCACCTGGAAACTCACCCCCTGATACTGGTTGACGGTCTTACCGAAGGCCTTTCGCCGACTGGTGTACCCCGTCGCCACCTCCAGGGCCGGCCGTGCCGCCCCGATGGTCATGGCCGCCGTCCCCAGGCGCTCCGGTATCATCATGGTGTTGAAGACATCGTATGCCCCGTTGACCTCTCCCACGACATTTTCCAAGGGCACTTCCACGTTCCTGAACACGAGGCGGGCCGCGCCGCCCCCCCTGCTGCCCATAAGCCCGTAGTGATACTCCACCTCCACCCCCGGCCCCTTTTCCACGATCAGGCAGCTCAACGCCTTGTGGGGATGGGCCTCGGGGTCCGGATCGGTCCGGGCGTAGACCAGGAAGAAATCGGCCCCCTCCCCGCCGACGATAAAACGCTTCTGACCGTTCACCAGGAAATGATCCCCCCTGTCCTCGGCAACGGTGGCGGTCCCGAAGAAATCCGATCCCCCCCTGGGCTCCGTCAGGCATTCCGCCGCGAACAGCTCTCCCCGGAGAAGGGGCTTCACATACTTCTCCTTTTGTTCCTCGGTGCCGTGGAGTACGATCGCGTCGCAGACCAGCTCCGCGCCCACGCCAAAGGTACAGGCAAAGATATACCCGAGGGTCCCCACCTCCTCCAGCACCATGCAGGTGGAGACCCAGTCCATATCCCTGCCCCCCAGAGCCCCGGGATACCGGCAGCCGAAGAGGTTCCGGCGCCCCGCCTCCCGGAGAAACTCCTTCGGAAACGTGATCTTGTCCGCGTCCATATCGAGTATCATCCGCCTGGGAACCCAACGAACCAGCTCCCGAACTTCCTCGCGAAGCGCTTTCTGTTCATCACTCAAAAGAAAATCAAACATGCCCTTTCTCCTTATCGTTTTCACCCAAAACCCGCTTACTTCATCAACAGGTCGGCCGCTCAAGCCCCGGTACTTTTACTCCCGATCCTCTTTGTTGAGTTCGGCCAGGCGCTCGATCAATCGAACCCGCATCTGAATAATCTCCTCTTCCACCATCTTCATCTCCTCGATGCGGTTTCGGATCTCCTGCAGGTTCTTCTCCCCGTAGGCCAGGCTCTGCCGGATCTGATCCCTCTCGTCCATCTCGGGGGAGGCCGGGCCGATCATTTCGGCGATCTCATTCAGCGTATGCCCGAAACGCTTTCCCCGGAGGATCAACTTGATCCGGGCCCGGTCCCGGCGATCGTATATCCTTCGCCCGTTCCCACCTCTTTCCGGTGAAATAAACCCCTTTTCCTCGTAAAAACGGATCGTGCGCGCACTGATATCCAGTTCTTTCGCCAGATCCGAGATGGTAAAAGATTCCTTTTCCTCTTCAGGATGCATTATCTCCTCCGATATATTTACGTTAACGTAAACGTCACCTTAGACAGGAATGCAATCCATGTCAATCCCTTTACAGGCAAATCCGCGGGTGGGGGGGGACTGGATCGTCCTGAGCCACTGAGTTTTTAGAAAGGGAGTGCGGCGAATTCCCCAGGGCGGGTCAGGAAGAATGGGGAAGGGTGAGGATAAAGCACGAGCCGGTTCCCGGGGCGGATTCCACCGCCATGGTGCCGCCGTGATCCTCGGTGATGATGAAGTATGCGATGGAGAGCCCGAGCCCCGTGCCTTCCCCCACCTCCTTGGTGGTGTAGAAGGGTTCGAAGATCCTCTTTCGCACGGCTTCCTCCATGCCGGGGCCGGTGTCCGTCCATTTCATCCGGTCGGCCGAGCTTTTGTTTTGTCGGGCGGTATTTAAACGCATTCGTAGGAGCACCGGAGGCTCAGTTGGAGGGAAAGGCCGGAACCCGAAACAATCTCCCGAAACAGCAGGAATAGGCAGCATTTTGAAAGGAATGTGTATTTCCTTCAGACGGGATTTTATCTATAGTGAGATCACTTTTCCGGGCTGTCCCGTGCGGCTTGCCCCATCATACACATTACAAAGAAAGGGCCCATATGCGGCCGCCCATGGTCCGAGGCCGTTATTGTTACAGGGCCCTCAATCATAAAGAGGAGTTAAAACAATGAATTTCGATTATTATATCCCAACGAAAATACTGTTTGGCGCGGGAAAACTGAACCAGCTGGCAACGGAAAAACTGCCGGGAAAAAAGGCATTGATCGTGATCTCCAGCGGCACGTCCATGCACAAGCACGGTTACCTCAAGCGCGTGGAGGATCTCCTGAAGGCGCAGGCCGTGGAATCGGTGGTATTCGATAAAATCCTGCCGAATCCCATCAAGGATCATGTGATGGAAGGAGCTGCCGTTGCCAGGGAGAACGGATGTGATTTCGTGATCGGGCTGGGGGGCGGCTCCTCCATGGATGCCGCGAAGTCCATCGCCATTATGGCAAAAAATCCCGGGGATTACTGGGACTATATCCACGGGGGAAGCGGCCTTGGAAAACCGGTCGCCGAAGGGGCACTCCCCATCGTGGCGATCACCACCACCGCCGGCACCGGCACGGAAGCGGACCCTTGGACGGTGATCACGAACAAGGACGAAAAGATCGGGTTCGGGGACCCCTCCTGCACCTTTCCCGTGCTCTCCGTGGTGGACCCGGCACTGATGGTCTCCGTCCCGCCGCAACTCACCGCATTTCAGGGCTTTGACGCTTTTTTCCACGCGGCCGAAGGGTTTATCGCCAATATTGCCACCCCCGTGAGCGATCTTTACGCACTGGAGAGCATCCGCCTCATCAACGAGTACCTGCCCCGGGCGGTAAAGGACGGCAGCGACATGGAAGCCCGGGGATACGTTGCCCTGGCCAACACCCTCTCCGGAATGGTGGAATCCACGTCGAGCTGCACCTCGGAGCACTCCCTGGAACATGCCCTGAGCGCCTTTCACCATGAGCTGCCCCACGGCGCGGGCCTGATCATGCTCTCGGAAGCTTACTTCCGTTATTTTTCCGATAAGGTACCCGAGCGCTTTGAAAGGATGGCGGCCGCCATGGGCGCGAATGATTTTGTCCAGGCCCTGAAAGCGCTCCAGGCGGCATGCGGCGTGGGCGACCTGAAGATGTCCGATTACGGCATTACCGAGGAAGAACTCGGGAAGGTTGCCAAAAACGCCCGGGAAACCATGGGTTTTCTCTATACCCTGGACCCGGTGAAGCTATCGGATGAAGATGCCGAGGCGATACTGCGGGCTTCCTTTAAATAGGGCAAGTCCCCTTATCCGTCCAGTTCCGTCGGGACGAATCCGCCGGCGGCTCCGTTTGCAACCAGATGCTTGCCCCGGCGGATTCACGGGCCCGGAATCCTCCGAAAACCGGAGAACGATGCACCGCCAAATCGGAAGGTTTGATTGCCGCCTAAATAAGGCGGCAATTAAACGCATGGTTGTTGGCGGTTAAACCCGAGACAAGATAATCCGGAGTTGGAAAGGCTGACCAGCGCCTGTATCCGGCAATCTGAAGAGGCGGGAGCAACCCCATGCTCAACGGGGAACCGGCTCCGGCCGGGTCCGGATTCCCTGAACCGCCGCAAGGGAGACAAGGCTGAAAACGGCGCCGCCGATAAAGGGTATCCTGTAATCGATCATCCACAGCGCCCCGCCGATCACGGGCAGCACCACCGCCGCGATATGGTTGATGGTAAAGCTCATGGACACACTGGCTGCAATATCCTCGGGGCTTCCGATTTTCTGGAAATAGGTCTGTATGGCGATGTGAAAATTGTAAAATACCTGATCCAGGAGATATAGCACCGTGATCAGCCATTTGGACTCCGCGCCCGCATACGCCAGGAAAATAAATATCAGGACAAAGTATTCCACCGAGAGTATCTTTCTCTCTCCGAATCTCACGATCCACCTGCCGATCAGCGGAAACATGAAGTAGTTCATCACGTTGTTGGCAACAAACAGGAGGGTGACCTCCCGGACGGAGAAGCCGAACTTCTTGACCATCAGGAAAACGGCGAACGCCATGAAGATCTGGCGCCGCGCCCCCGCCATGAAATTTAAAAAGTAGTAAAGCCGGTATCGCCTGTGGAAAACCATCCCCCTGCGCTGGGGAACCGTCTCTCCGCCCCGGGGATCCCGGAGAAGCCCCCATACCCCCGCCAGGGTTACGACACCTCCAGCCATAAGATAGATCCGCGTGTAGCTGAGCCACGATGCCGTAAGGTAGATCAGCATGCCCACCCCGATATTGGTGAGGGCCGAAAGGCTCTTCAGCCTTCCCAGGACCACAGGGCGGTGCCGGCCCATATGCACCAAAGCGCCCAGCTCCTGTATGCTTCGAGGGGGGTGATGAGCGTGTCAACGGAGATGGGGATCTGGGTGGTGCCGCCGGAGCGGGCCGTATGGATTCCGGCGGATACACGACACGAGGTTCGCTCCTTCGGCCGCCTCTCCATGCGAACCCTCTATATCAAGAGGGATACCGCTTCGGGCTTGCCGGCGGAATGCTGCGTCGTGGGAATTTCATCGTTGATGCGGGAGCTGATCCTCCACGCCGTGGGGGTTCCCGATCTTTATGATCCGGACGGCCCGGACGGGCGGATCATGGCGGTGATCCTCGATCAGGTGGAGCGTTTGCCCGTAGCCCCCCTGGCACTGCGCATTCCCCGGGATCCCCGCCTTAAGCGGATATACAATGCCCTTATGGAGAATCCCGGGGACAACCGCTCCCTGGAGGAGTGGGGCCGCCACATCGGAGCTGCCGGCCGGACCCTGACCCGACTTTTCCAGGCGGAAACCGCCATGACCTTCAGGCAGTGGCGGCGGCAATTGAGGATTCTGGAAGCGCTGAAGCGCCTGGGAAGGAAAGAGGCGGTAACCAATATCGCCATGGATCTGGGTTACGACAGCCCCAGCGCCTTTATCTCCATGTTTAAAAAAGCGCTGGGGAAAACACCCGGGCAATATTTCAAGGGCTGATTGCTACATGGTGTAGAGGTCGTCGGAGGAGAACACGGGATCGGTGGTGAGGTTCACCCCCAACCGCCGGAGTCCCTCCTCGTCACCGGGAGTGGGCATATGGGTCAGATGCATCTCGCAGCCCCTGAACTCCTTGAGCCCCTCCATGGCCAGCTGAACCGTATGGTTGCCGGCGGCGCTGATCGCAAGGGCGATCAGGGTCTCCTGGAGGTCGAGGCTCAGGCTCTTCTCCTCAAGGATATCGGTCTTCAGGCGGGTCACCGAGTCACAGAGGTTTTCGGGCATGAGGTTGATCTTTCCGGGAATCCCTGAGATATGCTTGATGGCCCGGATCATGACGCTGGATGCGGCATGCATGCGCGGGGAGTTGGCGGCCGTTACAACGGTTCCGTCCTTGAGGCGGATGGCGGCCCCCATATAAAGCCCGTCCCTGCCAAGGCGCGGATCAGTCGCGGCCTCCTCGGCGGCCTTTCGGGCCGGGAGCACCACGTCCCGGTCTTCCGGGGAGAGGTTGTACTCCTTCATCAGCAGCTCCGCCCGCTGGACCGTGTCCCCGTCGGTAAGCCCCAGGGCATATTCGCAGCGGTACCGCAGGTAGCGCCGGATCAGCTCCTGGCAGGAGGCAGCCCTTGCGCCTTCATCGTCGGTGATGGCGAACCCCACCCGGTTGACCCCCATGTCCGTTGGAGAGAGATAGCAGGACTTGTCCCCCGTGATCTTTTCAAGAATTCTTTTGAGAACGGGAAAGACCTCCACGTCACGGTTGTAGTTCACCGATTTTTCGTCGTAGGCTTCCAGGTGAAAGGGGTCGATCATATTGAAGTCGGCAAGGTCTGCGGTCGCCGCCTCGTAGGCCGCGTTCACCGGGTGCTTGAGGGGCAGGTTCCAGACCGGGAAGGTCTCGAACTTGGCATAGCCCGACTGGATTCCGTGCTTGTGGTCGTGGTAGAGCTGGGAGAGGCAGGTGGCCATCTTTCCGCTGCCGGGTCCGGGGCCGGTGACCACCACCAGGGGCTTTTCCGTGGGAACATAATCATTGGCGCCGTACCCCTCCTCGCTCACGATCAGCTCCACATCCGTGGGATACCCCTTGGTGAAATAGTGGGTAAACACGTTGATCCCCCGCCGCTCCAGCTTGTTCTTGAAGATCACGGCGGCGGGCTGGCCTTCGAAGCGGGTGATGATGACCCCGCGAACGCTCACCTCCCACTCCTTGAGGTCGTCGATGATCTTCAGGATGTCCGTTTCATAGGTGATGCCGAAGTCCGCCCGGATCTTCTTGCGCTCGATATCCCCGGCATAGATGCAGATCAGGACCTCCGCCTGATCCTTGAGCTCCTTGAGGAGGCGGATCTTGATATTCGTGTCGTAGCCGGGCAGCACCCGCTCCGCATGGTAATCAAAGAGGAGCTTGCCGCCGAACTCCAGATAGAGTTTGTTGCCGAACTGCCGGATGCGGTTCCTGATCTCGGCGGCCTGTTCCTTGAGGTACGTCTCGTTGTCGAATATGGGCTGTGTGGACATGGTTCTCCTATAATAAAGGGGTCTGCATTCTCGGTTCTTTTCGAGAAAGGGCCCCAAGCGTATGGAGAATCTCGAAAACCGGAAATTCCTATCAGAAAATATGCCGGCAGGCAAACTAAGCTTTTCACAAACAGGTGACCGCGGGCACCGTAAGGCCCCGAGGCATTTACCGTTAAAGCGCCAATCCAATACACAAATTCAAAGCGGCGGGGCATCGCGTTTTTTCGTATGGGCATCCTCTCCTTTGTTGAATAATGTTTCCGCCCAACAGTGGTTTCTCTTGTCGAAGGAAGCCTGTCCCCCCCTCCTTGGCATCGTCCGTGGTACAGAGGCGGACAAAAAACCCGTCCATCCATGCAAACTGTTTTTCATATGGCAAATGACCCGGATTGCTATATAATGATCAAGTGTGCAAAGGCTTGGGAACCACACCGGGGCATGGAACACTGCCCCTGAAAACGTCTGCAAGGCCCGTGCAACGCTTCCAAGCTTGAATTCAACGATAAAGAACTGTTTCCCACAACATTTAATACAGTTGCGGAGGTGTTGAATGAAACCCAGCCGGAACCCCGAACACGCCGGAGATCATCAAGAAGCCTGTTCCCGAAGAGATTTCCTGGGATATGCCGCCGGGCTTGCGGGCATGATGATGCTGCCGGGGTGTGACGACTCCCCTCCCCTTAGGGAATCCCCAAAGACCGCTCCGGGTCCCGGAAACGGCGCGGCGTTTTTCAAAAGAGCGGCCGAACCCTATCGGGGCACCGTGATTCGCGGCATCTCCGACTTCACCCCCCCTTCGGCTTATGCGAGGGATGTGCTGGCACCGGCCTTTGAAAAGGAAACGGGCATCAAGGTGGATTTTGAAGCCGCGGAAAGCTACCGGATGTGGGACATGATCCACGGCGACATGGAAAAAGCCGGCGGCAAATATGATTTTGTCTATGTGGAACAGGATTTTATCTATGACTACCTGGAAAAGAAACATCTGGTCAGCCTCACGGAACTGTTCCGACGCCACCCGAAAATGATCTCGCCGGATTTTTCATTAAAGGCCTTTACCTCGTTTATCGACGAATTCAGGGAGCCGGGAACCGGCGATCTTTACGGAATCCCCCTGGAGGGCTTTATCAAGGCCTGCGTTTACAGGAAGGACCTCTTCGATGATCCGGAGATCGGCGCCGCGTTTTTCAAACAGCACGGTTACGCCCTGTCCCCCGCCATCACCATGGAGCAGTACCGCGACAATGCCGCATTTTTCACGGAGTACGGCAGAAACCGGGGGCTGGAACTGTGGGGAACGGGGCTACAGGCCACCACCGAGAACTCGGCATCGTTCTGGGCGGCCATGGAGATGCTGCCCCGGTTCGGCGTCTACAACTGGGGGATCAACCCCGCCAACCACAGGGCCCATGTGAAGTTCGGCGGCCGGATGAACAGTGCCCGGGCAAAGCAGGCACTGGCCTACTGGCTCGGACTGCTTGAATATGCCCCGCCCGAGGCAACCCGGAGCACATGGACCGAAATTGCCCAGAGCTTTGCGGACGGCCGCACGGCCCAAAGCTGGATATACGGCGAAAACATCGCCTGGATCGCCACCGACAAGACCCGCTCCAGGGTCACCGGCAAGGTGGGCGTAACCCTGACCCCCACCCTGCCCGGTGTGCTCGAGGAGGCGCGCCTGGGCAAGGGGTATGTGGATTATTACGACGGCGGCGCCTTCGGGATTCCCCGGGGAGCCCGGAACAGGGAGGCGACGCTGCTCTGGCTCCAGTACATCGGCCTGCCCCGTGTCCAGCCGGACTGGGCGGTGGCGGCGGGGAGGATCGTGCACATGGCCACCTTCGACGACCCCAAGGTAAGGGCATATGATCGCAAGCTGGGGGGGTATTTTTCGATCATGAAAAAATACGGCCACCTGTACGCGGGAGCCCCCCCCTTTTCGTTTATCATCACCGTTCGCGACAACGTGGCGCCCTTTATCCAGCGGGCCGTCAAGGGGGAGTTGACCGCCGACGAGGCACTGGATCTGGCGGCAAATGCCCTCGATAAGGCGCTTTCGGGAACTGCCTGAGGTCTTTATGGAGCAGCACCCGACCCAACCGGAGGCCGGCGCGTCCCGCCCCCACTTGACCGGGGGAACACCCCGGGGCGGGCGCGCCTTCCCCGCTCGCCGATATAAGGAGGAACGCACAGCATTGCCTGGGAAGAGGAGTTTCAAGATCTTCAATCGCCTCAATATCGCCTGGAAGCTGAACCTGGGAATCGGCCTGCTGGTTGCATTGTCCCTTGGGGTGGGGCTCGTAAATTTTGCGGGCGGCCGCCAATCCTCGGCCATGGTCAACCGCACCGTGGCCATACGCGTTCCGGCCGCGCTGGAATCGGTGCGCGCCCAAACGAACCTGCTTCGCATGCAGGCCAACGTCCGGGGCTATCTCGCGCTCAGCGACATCAACCACATGGACAGGTACAACAAGGCCGCCGAAGCCTTTGAAAGCAACCTCCTTTCGCTCGACAAACTCTCGGTCACCTGGGCCCCGGTCAATGCGGCGTACCTGGAAGAGCTGGAAACCACCTTTGAGCAATGGACTCCCACGGTGCGAAAGCTGTTCGAACTGCACGGCGCCCCCCGCAGGAACCAGCCGGCGCTTCGCATCGCCAACGAGGAGATCCCGCCCCTGCGGGCAAGGATTCTCGAAAACGTCCATGAACTGGGAACCCTTGAAAGGTCCCGGGCGGATGCCCCTTTGAGTTCGGCACCCACACCCCCGGTCGCGGATTTTCAGATCTCCCTTGAGACCATGATCGCCAATATCCAGGCCTATGCCGCCTCGGGCGAGGTGACCGCAAGGGGAAGGTACGGGGCCTCCCTGATCGCCGCAGGCAGGGCTTTCCGTGAATTGAGCTCCCCCCGGGCATTCGGGGAAGGGGCAACACAAAGCCGGGTTTCGGCAATCGGCCGCGACCTGGGGGACCTTTTCAGGGCATCGAACCGGATCATTGAAACCATGGAGGGAGAGCACGCCCGGGAAGATCTCTACCTGTTCTGGTCCGAGGTATCCCCCCAAACCGAGCGGATGCTGGAACTGCTGGACAGACTCACCCTGAACCAACAACGGCTCCTCGAAGGCGAGCTGTCCGGTACCCGCCGCAACCTGCTCAAGACGCAGCTTCAGACCCTGGCGGGAATCGTGCTGGCGCTGCTGGTGGGTATCACCACCACCCTCGTGTTCAGGAAAATCATTTCAGGGCCGGTGGGGCGCCTTACCACCACCGCCGAAGAGATCGGCCGGGGCAACCTGGATATCCTGGCAAGCGTTGAAACGGACGACGAGATCGGCAGACTGGGCGCAACCTTCAACCGGATGACCACCCGGCTGCGCCGAACCATCACCGACCTCAGGGAGGGCACCGACCAACTGGCGAAGGTCGCCGAAACCAATGCCCGCTTGTACGAACAAAAACAGCTGGCATTGAATGAGATGGAGACCCTGTACGCCATCAGCCGGCAGATGGTCACGGCCCAGGACCTGACAGGTCTCATCACCTCCGTGGTGGAGGAGATCTCCATACCGGTGATCAACCGGGCCGTCCTGATGGTTTTCGAGTATGATCCCGGGGGAACACTTGATACCATTGTGGTGCGCTCCAACTGGTACGGCGGAACGGGCACGCCGCCCACCCCCACGGGCACCCGCTACAGCGCCGAGAAGATTCCCCTGATCCGTTTTTTCCAGGGCGACGCCCCCGTGTTCTTTGACAATGTTCTGGAGGATGAGCGAGTGGACCCCGAGGCCCTGGCCGTGATCCGGAAGCTGAAGATCCGCGCCATGGTCGCCCTTCCCCTCCACCACCACGGCCGGCAGATCGGCACGCTGCTGCTCGAGGGAGAGGAACCCCACGCCTTTTCCCACTCCGAAATACGGCCCTACCTCTCCATGCTCGGTCAGTTTGCCACGGCGGTGGAAAACCAGCGCCTCATGGAGGAAACCCGCCTGCGGGCGAAGGAACTAGCGGCGGCAAAGGAGAAGGCCGAAAAGGCCAACCGGGCCAAGAGCATCTTCCTGGCCAACATCAGCCACGAGCTTCGGACCCCCCTGAACGCCGTGCTCGGCTTCACCCATCTCCTGATGCGGGATACCCCCCAAGGCGACAGCCGGCATAAACACCTTACGATTATCAACAACAGCGGGAAACACCTGCTCACCCTGATCAACGATGTGCTGGAAATCTCGAAAATTGAAGCCGGGCGGATCGAGCTGAACCCGAAACCCTTCAGCCTCCCCTCCCTCCTGAACGACCTGGAAGCCATGTTCCGGGAAAGAGTTCGGGAAAAATCCCTGAGACTTACCGTCACGTGCGGAAACGGGCTGCCAGACGCCGTGGAATGCGATGAAGACAAGCTTCGCCAGGTTCTCATCAACCTCCTGGACAACGCGGTGAAATTCACCGACAAAGGCGGCATGACCTTACGCGCCGCAACGGAAACGGAAGCGGAAGCGGAAGCCGTCCGCCTCGTCGTCGAGGTCGAGGACACCGGTTTCGGGATCGACCGGGATGAACTCGGGGCCGTTTTCAAACCCTTTGAACAGACCCGAAGCGGAATCCTGAAGAAGAAGGGAACCGGCCTGGGAATGGCCATCAGCCGAACATATGCCCGCCTCATGGGAGGGGACCTCACCGTAACGAGCCTTCCGGGAGAGGGGAGCTGTTTCCGCCTCGAAGTCGCCGTCAAGATCATGGGTACGCCCCAGACACCCGAAAAGGTCGAGGCACGGAGGGTCCGCGCCCTGGCGGCCGGCCGGGATGGGCTGCGAATCCTCGTCGTCGACGACAACGCCGAGAACCGGATGCTCCTGTCGCGGATGCTGGAGCCCGTGGGATTCCGCCCGCGGGAGGCATGCAACGGAGAGGAGGCCGTCGCCCTTTTCGAGGAGTGGTCCCCCCATCTGATCCTCATGGACCTGCGAATGCCGGTCATGGACGGGATCGAGGCCGCCCGGCGGATCAAGGCCGGCGATACCGGGTTTCGCACGCCCATTATTGCCGTCTCCGCGGCAGCCGGCGAGGAAGACAAGGCCGAAGCCATGACCGTTTGCGACGATTTTGTGATGAAACCGTTTCAAGCGGAGCATCTCCTCGAGAGAATCAAACGGCTCCTGAAGGTGCAATATGTTTATGAAGGGGAGCCGTTGTCCCCGGAAGGTGCGGATTCCGCCTCCCCGAACCACGATGCGGCCCAATCCCCGAAACTCGCCGCCGTCCCCCCGGGGCTGCGCCGGGAACTACTGGATGCGGTGACCGTCCTGAACGTCGGGGATATCAACCGGAACATTGAAAAAATCAGGGAATATGAACCCGAACTGTTCGACGTAATGAAGGCACTGGCGGATTCTTTTGCATACGGAAAACTCAAGGAGCTCCTGCTTCAACACCCGACTGAAGAGTGATGGTGAACCATGAACAAGGACAGCGCGATCAAGGACAGCATGATCGATAAATCACGGGCCGGCATACTGATCATCGACGACACACCGGCCAACCTGCAGCTCCTCTATAATATATTGACGGAAGAGGGCTACTCCGTCCGGCCGGCGGACAACGGCCCCCTGGGGCTGGAATCGGTGGCCGCGGAGGCGCCGGATCTGATCCTGCTGGATATCCGCATGCCCGGCATGGACGGCTTTGAGGTCTTTAAAAGATTGAAATCCGGGGATCACAGCCGGAACATTCCGGTTATCTTCATCAGCGCCATGGACGACATGGAAAACAAAACAAAGGGTTTTTCCCTCGGGGCGGTGGATTACATCACCAAACCCTTTGACCCGAGGGAGGTCCTCGCCCGGGTGGCAACGCACCTGACCATTCGCAAGACACAGGCCGGGCTTGAATCCGCGAACACCCGGCTCAGGGAAGCCGGTGAAAAGATCAAGCGATTGAATGCCGACCTGGAGGAACGCGTCAAGCGGCGGACAAGGGAGCTCGAGAACGCCAATATTGCCCTGTACAAGAGCGAGGAGAAATACCGCCGCCTCTTTGAAAACTCCGTGTTCGGTTTTTTTCAGAGCACCCCCGAAGGGCGTTTCACCATGGTGAACCCGGCCTTTGCCGCAATGCTGGGGTATGAGTCGCCGGATGATTTTTTTACATGCTCCGAGGATGTATCGACCCGGTTCTATACGAACAAGCATGACAGGAATCGGTTTCAACAGGTGATCCGAACCAGGGAGTGCGCCGAGAACTTCGAGTTCATGGCAAAATGCAAGGACGGATCGCGAATATGGCTGTCCAGCAGCACCCGTTCCTATTTCAGCAGTGACGGCAAGGTGATGCATTTTGAGGGCGTGGTTGTGGATATAACGGATCGCAAGCGCATGGAGGAGGAGAACAAGAAGCTCTTCGAGCAGTTTCACCGAATGCAGAAGATGGACTCCCTCGGCACCCTTGCCGGCGGCATTGCCCATGATTTCAACAACATTCTCTCGCCGCTGCTGGGATACGCCCAGATACTCGAAGAGGACATTCCCCCGGACAATCCCCTCTATGAATACAACGCCGAAATTCTCAAGGCCGCCCTGCGGGCCAGGGATCTTGTCAAGCAGATTCTGACGTTCAGCAGGCAGGGCGATCACGGGATAAAACCCGTCAAGCTTCAGCCCGTCATCATGGAGGTGGTAAAGCTGCTGTCCACCACCATCCCGAGAACCATCGAAATACGAACGGAGCTGGATGCCGGCTGCGGGGAGGTTGCCGCCGATCCCACCAGGATACACCAGATTGTCATGAACCTTGCCGTGAATGCCTACCATGCCATGGAGGAGTCGGGGGGCCTGCTGAAACTGGTCCTCGAGCAGTGCGTCATCGAGCCCCCGGAAGCGGGAATGCAGGAAGCGGGAACACCGGAAGCGGGAACACCGGAAGCGGAAACGCAGGAAGCGGGAACGCAGGAAGCGGGAACGCAAGAAATGATGCCGGGGGAATATGCTTTAATCAAGGTCGCGGATACGGGCGGGGGAATAGATAAAGAGATACTGGACAGGATATTTGACCCGTACTTTACAACAAAGGAAAGGGGTAAAGGCACCGGGTTGGGACTGTCCATTACGCGGGACATCGTTAAAAATTACAACGGCACCGTCCGGCTCCGCAGCGAACCCGGCAAGGGTACGGAGGTCCGTGTATACCTCCCGGTGCTGAAAACGGTGCCCGATAATAATGAAGCGGAAAAGGCGCCGCGGATTCAGGGTGGAACGGAGCGCATTCTTCTGGTCGACGATGAGGAGTCGATTCTGGGAATAGAAAAAAATATACTCGAACGCCTCGGCTACCGTGTGAGCGTCACGGCAAGCAGTATCGGGGCACTCGAAATGTTCAGGTCGGGGCCGGAGAATTTCGATCTTGTGGTCACCGATTTCATGATGCCGGATATGACGGGGACCGAGCTTGCACGCGCGATACGAACCGTAAGCCCCCATATCCCCATCATTATCTGCACCGGTGACAGCGGAAAAATCGACGGCGTTTCCAATGATCAGCTCGGGATTCAAGCCCGCCTGGTAAAACCCATCGTAAAGGCAACATTTGCCCGAACCGTCAGAACGGTTCTTGACGGACCGGACTTATCGGATCGTAATGAATGAGGAAAAAGAACAACCGTCGCATTGTCGTGCCCCCCTTCTCCCCCGGCAAGACACGGTTTGTCGAGCGCTTGACGCTAAACCGCTCAACAAACCGCGCCTGTTCCGTTTCGCACCGCACCCGACCGGGGCCACACGGCCCGAAGATCCTTTTATGGTTGATCGGGTTTTAACAATTACCCATGCCGGTGTTCACCCCCAGGTGGAAGGCGTTTTATACCGCGCCGTCCACCTCCATCGCCTTTAGCGGCGTTGCCGCGGTCTCCCTGTCCAGTTCCCCTTCAAGGGCAGCCACCACAAGACCTGCGGAGTTGTCCCCGAAGATATTGGTGGTGGTCCTGAACATATCCAGGATTCGGTCGATTCCCGCCACAATGGCGATCCCCTCCAGGGGAAGCCCCACCGATTCCAGCACGAGGGTGAGCATGATCAACCCCCCGCCGGGAATGCTCGCAGTGCCGATGGAGGCCAGAACGGCCGTCATGACGATGGTTGCCTGTTGGGAAAAACTCAGGTCCACGCCGTAAATATTGGCCACGAAGATCGCCCCCACGGACTGGTACAGGGCGGTGCCGTCCATGTTGATGGTCAGCGCCATGGGCAGGGTAAACCCGGAAACCCGCTCGGGAACCCCCATCTGCTTCTGGGCCCGCATGCTGAAGGGAAAGGCCGCTGCCGCGCTGCATGTGCTCAGGCCCACCAGGGCGGGCTCCATGGTCTTCTTGAAGTAGTGAAGCGGGTTCACCCTTCCCAGGAATCTCACCGCGCCCGAGTAGGTGAACACCACATGGATGATACAGGCGACCAGGGTGGCCGCGATCAGTTTACCCATGGGCAGGAGGATGGCGAGGCCGAACTTGCCGCTGGTCCAGGCGATAAGGGCAAAAACGCCGTAGGGCGCCATCTTGATAACGATATCGGAAAACTTGAACATCACCTCTGCCATGGCGGAGAAGAAGGCCGCAACCGGCTTTCCCTTGTCTCCGGAAAGGGAGAGGGCGCCGCCGAACAGGAGGGCGAAGACGATGATCTGGAGCACATTCCCCTTGGCAAGGGCCTCCATGGGGTTCATGGGCACCATGTTCACGATCATCTGCATGGGGGAAACCGGATCGGGGCGCTTCACGGCGGCCGCCTCGCCCAGGGCAAGCCCCGCGCCCGGCTCGAAAATATTGGCCGTGACAAGACCGATCACCACCGCCAGGAAGGTGGTGCCGATAAAATAGACCACGGTCTTGATCCCCAGGGCCCCGATCTTTTTCGGGTCACCGGCGCTCGCCACGCCGGTGATCAGGGTCGAAAGAATAAGCGGAACAACGATCAGACGCAGACAGCGAATGAAAATATCCCCCATGGGTTTCAGGTAAACCGCCTTTTCGCCCAGAACGATACCCGCAAAAAAACCGGCAATCAAACCGATGATGATCTTGTGATAGAGTTTCATGTACGCCTCCTTGAATAAAAAAAGATGTTGAATGTTGTGCTTCGCCTTTATGCTTTAACTTCCGGTCCCCATGGCCGGAAGATTCAGCCCTTTAAAAAACCTGCCGCGATGATATGCCCCCGTGCAAGGAGTCCGGGAGTGGACACCCATCGACAGCGACTGCCGGAAAAAACATGCCCCTGGAAAAGTCCCGGAAACCCCAATGTATAATGTCGACATTTAAAGACAAGACCGCCCCGGGCCTTGGGAGAACAACGGGACACAACGGGGTGTGAATATGGATTTATACGGAAACGGGGTGTGTTGAAGGAGATGCTTACCCGGATTTCAAAAAAATGCAAGACAAATTCGACGAGTTGTGTAAAATATTGTTTTGAGAAGGAAAATAGGTGTTTCAAGGTTGGCTTTTAGGGGTTTCCCCCATGGACACGCCACCACCCTTTCGGCTATGATCGGTTCCGGAAACGGGTGGACCGACTCCGGCTTTTACCCGGGAATCAATGGGGTGTGAACACGGGCGATTCCCCTGGAAAGCCGGATGCGAGGTATGGGAAAATGAAGAACGGAATAGCGGAAACCGTCGTAATGGGGAGTGTTTTACTCTTCCTTCTGTGCCTTGGGGCGATTACCTGCCTTGCAGCGCCCCTGACCCTCACCTATGCCACCAACACGGACGCCACGGGACTTCGGGGCATTGCCGAAAAGGGGTTCGTGGAGGAGATCGAAAGACTCGCAGGGGGCAGGGTACGGATAAAGGTCTACTGGCAGCAGTCCTATCTCATCGACAAGGAGATTCTCGAGGGGGTCGAGGACGGCACGGTGGATATGGGCCATGTGAACATCAACTACTACCCCAAAAGATTATTGAAAAACGGGGGCATTACCCTCCTTCAGCAGGGGCCTGCCGACTACGGGGACCGGATGCGCCTCTACAGGCGGCTGTACAGGGAGATTCCGGAGTTCAATGCCGAGTTCGAACGGTATCGCCAGAAGATCATCTACACCTATTCGGTCCTTCCCCTTGCGGGGTGCTTTACCCGGCCGGCGGTCTCCCTTTCGGATTTCAGGGACAGGCGAATGCGGGCCGCGGGCCGCTGGCTGCTGATGATTCTCAAGGGGGCCGGCGCCATACCGGTGAACATCCCCTGGGCGGACTGCCGGCCGGCCCTCAAAACCAATGCCCTGGAGGGGGTTTATACCAACCTCGACGCCATCCACAGGGTCGGCCTGGACAAGGTCGCCCCCCATATCCTTGTATTCCGGGAGTTCTGGAACCCGGTCCCCTTTCATATCACCGTCAACCTGCCGAGGTGGAACAGCCTTCCCCGGGATGTTCGAAAGATCATCGAAACGGCCGCCCGAAACTCCGAAAGAAAATTCGCCGCGCTTTATGAAACCATGCTGGAGGAAATCGTTGCCGCCCAGAAAGCTTCGGGCTGTACCGTGACCTTTGCCGGACGGCGGGATATCGAAGGATGGCTCTCCCTGGAAGAGGTGGACAAGGCAAAGGCCCTCTGGGTGAAGGAGGTGAACCTCTCGACGGTAAGGGGAGATGCCGCCGGGATCCTTGGGAGGCTCGAGGAGATCGCGGCCCGGGAGAGCGGCCGGGCCGCCGCTTCCTCTACAGCTCCACCAGCCCCTTTTTAACGGCATATCGGGTCAGCTCCGCGGTTCCGTTGAGTTCCAGCTTCTTCTGAATATTGGACCGGTGGGCCTCCACGGTCTTGGTACTGATAAAGAGCCTTTCGGCGATATCCCGGTTTGCATTTCCCTCGGCAATGAGCTGGAGCACCTCCCTTTCCCTGCCCGACAGGCGGTCCAGGCTCCCGGGCGCCGTGTTCGCCTGCTTCTCGCGAACGTAGTTCCTTATCACCTTTGCCGAGATGGAAGGGCTCAGGAACGAATCCCCCTCGTATGCCGCCTTGATCGCCTTTACCAGCTCCGTCGGCGCCGATCGCTTGACGAGATATCCCGATGCCCCGGCCCGCAGGGTTTCGAAGATATACTCCTCGTCGGCGTGCATGGAGAGGATGAGGATCTTGAGGTCGGGATAGAGCTTCTTGAGCCTTTTCGTGGCGTCCATCCCGTTGAGTTCCGGCATGGAGATATCCATGAGGACCACATGGGGTTTCAGGGCCTCCACCATCTTCAGGGCTTCCCTTCCGTTCTCCGCCTCCCCCACCACCTCGATATGCGCCTCCGCCTCAAGAAGGGAGCAGAGCCCCTTTCTCACGATGGTATGGTCTTCGGCCACCAGCACCTTGATCTTGTTCATCGTCTCTCCCGCCACGGAATCTCCGCGGAGATACAGGTCCCCCTGTGGGGGGTGGACCAGATCTTCAGCTCCCCCCCGAGTATGGCGATTCTCTCGCGCATCCCCAGGATTCCCAGTCTGTCGTTCATCTTTTCATCGGCCAGGGTCTCTTCCAGGTCAAATCCCGTGCCGTTGTCCTCCACCATGAGATGGATCATGCCGCCGCCGGGCCTTCCCACCGAGATATCCACCCGGGTTGCCCCGGAATGCTTGAGCACGTTGTTCAGGGCCTCCTGCACAAGACGGTACAGGGTCGTCTCGATCTCCTCCACCGGCCTTTCCGATAACCCCTCCCCGTCGAACATCAGGCGTATATCCACCCCCTCGGTGATACGCCCAAGGTACCAACGAAGGGTCGGCTCCAGGCCGAAATCCCTGAGCATGGGGGGCCAGAGGTTCAGGGAGAGGTCATGGGCCTGTTCCGAAAGCCGGCCGACAATATCTCCGGTGTCCCCGAGCAGCTCGGCAATCCTCCCGTCCACCCCCTCCGGAATCAGCCGCTCGATGGCGGCCAGGTTGATACCGGTCGCCGTCAGGGCCTGGCCGATCTCGTCATGGAGCTCGAAGGAGATCTTCCGACAGGTGGCCTCCTGCATCTCGAACACCTTTGCCGAAAGCCTCGCAAGCTCCCTTTCATGGCGCTTTCCGGCCCTCTGGAGCCGGACGCTCTGAATGGCCACGGCAAGGGAGGCCGCCACCTCGTCGAGAACATCCATCTCCCTGTTCCGGGGAGCCGGCCCGCCGCCCGCGGACAGGTTCAGGGTGCCGATCAGCTCCCCCTTGGAGAGGAGGGGGATGCTGGTGAACCGTGCGGGTTTCCCCTCCGGCAGGACCTCCGAAAAAAGGGCGTTCCCGGGTGTATCCAGGGAATCCACCGTTATCCGGGTTCCCTTTCCAAGGAGTTCCGCATCGAAATCGGCCATGGGCAGCACGGCCCCCTCTCCGGTTCCCATGCCCGCGCCACGTTGGGAATCCACCGCCAGAACCGTCGCGGCATTTTTCCCGAAATCGAAGACCACCACGCAGGCCCAGTCGGAATCCGTGAGGTCCCTCACGTGCCGCAACACCTCCCGGGTCAGCTTGCCGGAAAACTCACCCGCAAGGATGGCCCGGTCTATCTTATGGAGCAGGTTCAACTGGCGGGAGAAATATTTCAAGGATTTTTCCACCCGCTTCCGCTTAAACGTGTTCAGGAGCAGAACGAGAATGATAAGGGACAGTCCGCAGATGCCGCCCACCACGGTCCAGACCAACCGCTTGTACGCATGGTAAAACGAGAAGGGCACGTTGATGATCCGGGCTCCCCCGGGCAGGTGTTTCCTGGTGATTCCGAACCGTTTCATTTCATTGAAATCGAACATGTAGCGATTCAGGCTCGCCTCGAAAACGGGGATGGTCGAGACCGGCTCACCCTTTAAAATCCGCAGGGCCATTTCAGCGGCCTTTTTTCCATGGGCGCTCCCGCCGGCCATGCTGCCGCCGAGTACTCCGCTTCCAAGGTAGCTGTCCCAGAAAGAGTAGATGGGAACGGGACAATCCGCCGTTATCCGCTTAAATCCCTCTCCCATGGGGATCTTGTTCCCCTCCCTGTCCACCGTGAAGTTGACAAAAAGCACCACCGTTCCGGGGGAGAGGGCGGAAAGCTCCTTCCCGAGTTCGACAAAGGTCCTGGCCCCCACGAAGCGAAAGATCTCGGGGTCCCTGAAATACCTGAAGTTTCTCACCAGGGTCTTGATGGTGGCAATCCCCGTGTCCGTGCCGTCCGCCACCACGAGCAGCTCCCTTGTCCCGGGATGAAGGCGAAGGGCGATCTCCACGGTCTCCCTGATATCGATGCGCTCCACCACCCCGGTATACCCTTCGTGGCCGAACATTTCGAACTCCTCGAAGTAGTTGACCCCGCAGAACACCACCGGCGTATCCGGGAACAGGTGTTTTTTATACGCCATGAGAAACCGAAACGCCGAATCATCCGTGGCGATGATCACATGGAAACGACTTCCCCGGTATTTCCGGCGAAAGAACTCGTAAAGGCTCAGGATATACGCTTGATCCGGTCCCCTTTCAACATCCATGTACTCGTACCGGATCCGCAAATCCATCCCGGACGCTTGTTCGCCGGAAAGCACCGCGTCGATCCCCTGGGAGATCCCGCCGTTCCAGGCATGCCCCTTGTGAAAGGAGTGAAGGACCAGGATGTTCCGGACTTCGGGCAAAGCGCCCCGGCCCTCCGAAACAAGGGCAAGCAGGAGGGCGAAAACCGAAATCCATATTTTAAAAGTGTTGTCCACGCATACCCCCCGGCGCTCTCGATCCGGGTGATTTCAGGGGGCAATTCACCCGGACCGGCTGAAATCGCTCCAATGGACCGGACGCCCCATACCCGCCCCCATTCCCATCGTTCATACAGATCCTATATGCCACCGCCACACCCGGGATTCAACTCAATTGTTAATTGCCCCGCCCCCATTCCCCCGGAGTCGTTCGTGGAGATCCTCACCGGCGATACCGAATCGCTGATAGCGGCTGCCGGGCGCTCCCTTGCCAAGGCCATGGCCGCCCATGGCGGTGGGGAGAAAAAAACGGCCCTGCTCATCGACTGTATTTCAAGGGCGTTGTTCCTGGGCGAGGATTTCTCCCGTGAACTCTCAGCGGTGAACAGGGGAGAGATGCCACTCATCGGCGTGCTCTCCCTGGGGGAAATTGCCAACTCGGGGGAGGATTACATGGAACTGTACAATAAAACATGCGTCGTGGGCATAATGGGTGACTAATGGTTTCACGAATCGAACAAATTCAGCTCCATTACGAGCTTGTAATGGCAATGGGCAACAGCCTGGAGCTGAACGAAATGCTCCGGTCAAGCCTCACCGCCTTCCTGCGGAAACTGAACTGCCCCGCCGGGGGCGTCTTCTTTACCCGGAAAAAAACCGGTGGCCGTCATGAATTCGAGAATATCATCTCCATTCCGGGAAAGGCAAACCGGTTCGAGCCGTATCATAAAGCGCTGACGCTGTTTTCCCCGGATATGTCCGGGCGGGCGAAGGACAACTTCATTTCCCGCCTGCCCATGACCGAACAAACCCGGGAGGGAGTCTTTCACATCGCCGAACTGCCCGGGCTCGGCGTTGTGGTGCTGGGCAAGCGCGCGGCGTTCGACTCGGACTTCACGGCATCCCTTTCTCCCATTTTCAAAAAGCTTGCCGTGTCGTGCCGGGCATGCCTCCAGAATCAAGAGCTGCTGGGGCATCGAAACGACCTGCGGGCAACCGCGGAAGGGAGGGCCGCCCAGCTACTGAAAAAAAACCGGCAACTCAAAAGGGAGATGCGGCAGCGCGAAGCATCGGAAAAAGCCCTTCGCGGATCCGAGGAGAAATACCGGGAGCTGGTGGAAAATGCCAACAGCATCATCCTGCGCTGGGACACCAACGGGCGGATCACCTTCTTCAACGAGTACGCACAGGCCTTTTTCGGTTACGGGGAAGAGGAGATCATCGGCAGGCACGTGGTGGGAACCATCGTCCCGGAAACCGAATCCACCGGTCGGGACCTTCGCCCGCTCATGGCGGATATCAGCAGAAACCCCCTGAAATACCGATACAACGTCAACCAGAACATGAGAAAGGACGGTTCGAGGGCATGGATCGCCTGGACCAACAAGGTTCTCACCGACGCCCAAGGCCGGCTCATGGGCGCACTCAGCATCGGTGCCGACATCACGGAACACCGGAAAACCGAGCAGCGGTTCAAGCTGGCCGCCGAGGCCATCAGCGATCTGATCTACGAGTGGGACATCAGGGACAATACCCTCACCTGGTTCGGAGACATCGACACGGCACTGGGTTTTGAAAGGGGCGGGTTCGAACATACCATCGATGCCTGGCTGGAGAGGATCCACCCCCAGGATCTTACCCGGTTGGAGGAAGCCGTCCGCCGGCACCGGACCTCCACCGACCCCATCAGCTACGAGTATCGCATCCGGCGAAGGGACGACGCCTGGGCATACTGGTCGGACTATGCCGTTCCCGTGCTTGGCGACGACGGCGTCCCCCGCCGCTGGATCGGTGCCTGCAACGATATCACCGTGAAAAAAAAGGCGGAACAGGAACTCGTGGAAAGCGAGGCCAGGTACCGGGCGCTTCTGGCCAACGAGATCTATGCCATCAGTATTTTTGAAACCGAAACCAATCGATTCGTGGATGTGAACGCGGCATGGCTGGAACTCTACGGTTACGCAAGGGACGAGGTGACCGGCCTGACCGTGGCGGACGTGTCGGCCGAACCGGAAGTCTCCGGCAGGGCCGTGAAACGGTCCGCGAAAACAGGCGCCTTGTTTATCCCGGAAAGGCGGCACCGTAAAAAGGACGGCACGGTCTTTACCGTGGAGCTTTCGGCGGGTCCCTTTATCTGGAGGGGCCGAAACCTCATGTACGCCCTTATCCGGGACATAACCGATCAAAAGCGAGCGGAAAAACTTCTTCGCCACGCAAAGGAGGCGGCGGAAAGCGCCAACAGGGCAAAGAGCACCTTTCTGGCCAACATGAGCCATGAGCTTCGCACCCCCCTGAACACGATCATCGGCTTTTCCGAGCTGATGACCCGCGACCCGTCCCTCTCCGCCGAACAGAAGGGAAACCTCGAGACAATCGTCCGCAGCGGCGAGCACCTGCTCTCCCTTATTAACGACGTTCTGGAATTCTCCAAGATCGAAGCGGGGCACCTTGCCCTCCGGAGGGAAAGCTTTGACCTCCACCATCTCCTGCTCGGGCTTCACGAGATGTTCAGCCTGCGCGCCCGCCGGAAATCACTCTGCCTGGAGCTTGTCCAGGCGTCGGATCTCCCCCGGATCGTCCGCGCCGACCAGAGCAAGCTGCGGCAGGTGCTCATCAACCTGCTGGGCAATGCCGTCAAGTTTACCGATGCAGGCGGTATCACCCTCACGGCCGGGCGCGGACCCGGCGGGGGGACAGGCGGCATCGCCGTCCGTTTCGAGGTGGGCGACACGGGCAGGGGCATCGCCCGGGAAGAGCGGGAACGGGTATTCGAGGCGTTCTTCCAGACCGGCGAAGGGCATCCGACACGCCGGGGCACGGGCCTGGGTCTTCCCATCAGCAAGCGGTTCGTCGAACTGATGGGAGGCCGTCTCCGCCTTCGGGGAAACGCCTCGATCGGTTCCACCTTCTCATTTTCCATACCCGTCGAAATGCCCCCCGCCTCCCTTGCCGCGCCTTTGAAACAGGCCCCCCGGGTCCTGGGGATAGAGAAGGGGCAACCGGAATTCCACATCATGGTGGCCGAGGACAATGAAAACAGCCGGACCCTCCTCGTCACCCTTCTCAGGGGTGTCGGTTTCAGGGTCACGGCGGTAAAAAATGGGAGCGAGGCGGTTGCGGAATGGAAAAAACAGCCGCCCCACCTCATCTGGATGGACATGCGCATGCCCGTCATGGACGGCTACGAGGCGACCCGGCGGATCAAGTCTTTCCCGGAAGGGGAAAAAACCGTTGTCATTGCCCTCACCGCCAGCGCCTTCGAGGAGGACCGCGCCAGGGTCATGGAGCACGGGGGCAACGATTTTGTCCGGAAACCGTTCCGGGAGAAGGAGATCTTCCAGATGCTGGAAAAGCATCTCGACGTCAGGTTTGTCCGGAAAGAGCGCCGGGGAGACAGCTTGAAAGGGGAGGGGGCTTCGCCCCCCGAATCCCTTGCCCCGGGCATCGAGCGGCTTTCGATCCGCCACAGAACCGATCTCGCCAAGGCGGTGGAGAAGGTGGATTTCGATGCGGTCATGGAGATCCTGCGCCTTATAAAAGAGGAAAAGAGGCCCGGGTCCGGCCCTCTCGCGAACACCTTGGAACGACTGGTGAACGACTACCGCTTCGACACCCTGCAGCAACTACTTAATGGAGATAAGGAATGACCAACCGCCCCGGAAATATCCTGATTGTCGACGACACCCCCAACAACCTCAACGTGCTGCGGCGGATGCTCACCCAACACGGCCACCGGGTAAGACCGGCCCTCAGCGGGGAGATCGCCCTGAGAGCCGTCCGGGCCGATCTTCCGGACCTCATCCTCCTTGATATCCTCATGCCCGGCATGGACGGCTACGAGGTTTGCGGAGAGCTGAAGCGCCGCGACGAGACACGGGATGTCCCCGTGATCTTTATCAGCGCCCTCAACGAAATCGAGGACAAGATGCGTGCCTTTTCCGAAGGAGGGGTCGACTATATCTCCAAGCCTTTTCACACCGAAGAGGTCCTTGCCAGGGTCCACACCCATCTTACCCTGCGGGCCCAGCAGCAAGAGCTCAGCAGGCAGAATTTGGAATTAAAGGAAAAAAACGCCCTGATCAACGAGCAGTCCGAAAAACTCAAGGCACTGGCCGCGAGGGATTTTCTCACCGGCCTGTCCAACCGGCGGGATTTTCTGGAAAAGGCCCACGGGGAGGAGAGCCGCTTCATGCGCGGCGGCGGGGCGTTTACCGTGCTCATGATCGATATCGATCATTTTAAAAAGGTCAACGACACCCACGGCCACGATTGCGGCGACGGGGTGATTGTGGGGGTGGCCCGGAGCCTGGAAAAAAACCTCCGTGAACAGGATCTGGTGGCAAGGTGGGGCGGCGAGGAGTTTATCTGCTTGCTTCCGGAAACCGATCTTGACGGCGCCCTTCACGTGGCTGAAAAAATTCGGACATCGGCTTCGGCAACAACCCACTCCTGCGACTCGGGCAACGTCCGTATCACGGTCACCATCGGTATCGGCATCTTCAACGGAGACTGTTCGGTGGAGGAATGTATCGGGCGGGCGGACACGGCCCTTTATTCGGGCAAAAAAAACGGCCGCAACCGGGTCGGGTTCACGGGTTGAGCAAAAGGCGGCAGATGTCCCTGCCCATCGCCCCTCTTTCCCTGCCGAGGGATAATATTCGAAGGGTGATGCTCACCTGGGGAGTGCTTCCCCGGAAAGGTCGTGGAGGGACACGCCCCGGCGCCGGATATGATTTGCTCAGTCGCTTCCGGCAAAACCGGTATGGGCGCGAATCACCCCCGGTCCGTTGCGAAATAGATCTTCATGGTCCTGTAATAAATACAGTTCGACCGGACACACGCATCCTCTTTAGCTCCGTCGAGGTGCTTTCGAATAAGCCGGATCCCGTGGTTGTGGCAGAGCGTGCCTTCAACCTCCCAACAGGGACGGCCGTCGCCCCGCCCATGCATCACGCAGGTGTCGCAGGAACATTTGAAGTATTCATGGCATTTTTCCATGCCCCCATTATACCCGAAGATTCCAAGGCATCAACCGTATTCCAGCCTTTTGGGGCCGGCAGGGGCAGGGGGACGCCCATGCCCACCGGATTAAAAATAATCTCCCTCCCACTCTCAAATCTGTTATAATTTCAATATCGTTTAAAGTTTGCGAACCCGACACGGAAAAAGGAGAACAGAAACCATGTTCACGATAAAACGTTTTGGTGTTCTTGCATGGGTCCTTTTGTGCTGTTTCCCGCCCTCTCCCCCGGAAGCTTTCTCAAAACCCGCAAGGGTTCTCGTGGTGATGAGTTACGAGCGGGATTTCCCATGGTGCGCCGATATCGAGGAGGGGGTGCGGTCCGTTCTCCCGGAATCCTGCCATATCCGCCTGTTTTACATGGACACAAAGAAAAACCTGGCCGGGGGAGCGGAAAAGGCAAAGGAAGCGTTTTCGGTTTTTAAAACGTTCAAACCGGACGGGGTGATTGCCGCGGACGACAATGCCCAGTCCATGTTCGTGGTGCCCTACCTGAAGAACCGGGTCCAAACGCCGGTGATGTTTTGCGGGGTCAACGCCGAACCCGAGCGGTACGGGTATCCCGCCGACAATGTGTCGGGAATCCTGGAACGCCCCCACTTCAACGAGTCCTTTGCCTTTGTCCAACAACTGGTGCCCTCGGTGAAAAGCGTGGGGTTCATTATCAAGGAGAGCCCCACGGGCCGGGCCCATTATAATCAAACCCGGAGAGAAACGGAGGCTTACCCGGTGACCCTGTCCGCCTTCAAGATGCCCCGAACGGTGGAAGAACTCGTCTCCATGACCCGCGCCATCGGGGAAAACAGCGATGCCCTGCTCCTGGCGGCACTGGCCGGGGTGCTGGATGCGTCCGGCAGGCCCATCACGGAAAAGGAGGGCATAAAGATCGCCCTCGAAACCTTCGGCCCCAAACCCGTTGTGGGCGCCGAAAGCTATACCGTGAACTACGGGGCCCTCTGCGCCGTGGTGCGAACCGGTCAGGAGCAGGGGGAAACGGCCGCCCGGATGCTACTCCGGGCAATGGGGGGGATGCCCGTATCCCGGATTCCCGTCACCCGGAACAGCAGGGGAAAACGGATTATCAACGCCACCACCATGAAAGCCCTCGGTATCAAGCCCAGGCCTGATATTCTCAGGGGCGCTGAACTCGTGCGAACAGAGGAGTAACCATGAAACCCATTGGAAACAACCGAACCGAAACGCCGTCTCCGGCCAGGGGGAGCACCATGCGTCAATTCGGAATTCATCGGATCGCGGCCCTTTGCTGCCTGTGGGCCTGTCTGCTGCTTCCGGCCGGGCTCCTCGCCTCACCGCCCTTCAAGGTCATGGTGGTGATGAGCTATGACGATCAATATGCCTGGTCCAGGGAGATAAAGGAGGGGATCGACGGGGTGCTCTCGGAGAGCTGCGTTTTGGAATACGTCTGGCTGAACACCAAGGTGGACCTTGCGGGCGGTCCCGCAAAGGCACGCCGGGCATGGGAAGTTTACGGGGAGTTTCAACCCCACGGCGTGATTGCCGCCGACGACAACGCCCAGTCCATGTTCGTGGTGCCCTACCTGAAGGGGAAGGTGAAAACCCCGGTCATGTTCTGCGGCGTGAACGGCGAGTTAAAGGATTTCGGGTACCCCGCTCAAAACGTGAGCGGCATCCTGGAGAGGGCCCATATTCGAAATTCCATCTCCTTTGCCCAGATGCTGGTGCCCTCCATCAGGCGGGTGATCTACTTGAGCCGCAAAAGCCCCTCCGCAGCCGCCGTTTTCAGGCAGTACCAGCGTGAGCACCACACATACCCCGTTGAATCCGTGGCATTTATCATGCCCCGGACCCTGGATGAAGCCCTGGAACGGATCCGTGAGCTCCGGGAGGAGAGCGACGCCCTGTTCTATGAAACCATGGAAAGCATACGGGACGGGAACAACCGGCGTTATTCCGATACGGAGGTGGTGCCCCTGGTGGCCGAAGCCTTTGGAAAACCCATGATCTCCAACAACCTGGCCCATGTGGAGGCCGGCACCCTCTGCGCGGTGGTCAAGACCGGTCAGGAGCAGGGGGCAACAGCCGCCGAAATGTTGCTCACGGCCATGGAGGGGACCCCCGTCCCAAGGATCGGTGTCACCCAAAATCGCCAGGGAAAGCGCATCATCAACCTGAGGGTGATCAAGGAGATGGGCATCAAGCCGGGCTCCGATGCCCTAAAAGGGGTTCAAATCGTGGGCATCGAAAGATGATAGGCGCCCCGCACGGGCGTCCCGTGAAAGACGGGTCCGGGGAGATGCCTCCGGCCCCCCAAGGGATCGGCCCCGACGAGAGGACAGGATGACCGTTACCAGAAAACTGCTGCTCATCAACAGCCTGATCTGTGCCGCCTTTATCGTGATGATCATGGTGGTGTTCTTCTCTTTCCGTCACGTGGAAAAAGCGCTCACGACCCGCTTTGCGTCGGAAACCCGAAGAATTATCGAAAACGCCCATACCACGAGGGAGCTGAGCCGGATCCTGTCCGGAATGAACCTCGTCCTGCGAACCTTCCATGAACAGAGCGAAATCATTGAAACCGAGGGTGAAAAGCTCTTTGCGGGAATCGCGTCCCTGCTCTCCAAAACGGGGGATCCGGGGATGGAGGCCTCCCTCAGGCGTTTCAGCCGGCATCTTACCGACATACTCTCCCTTTGCGAACAGGTGAACCTCGCCCGAAGCGAACTCCGGGCAGCCGAGACGGCTTTCGACAACCGCCTTATCTCCCTTGACGACATCATTGCCCAGAGGCTCCTGGAAACCATCGTGGAGGGCGGAAACACTTCGGACCTCGAGCAGTTGAGCAGCATGATCGGGGGGTGGCGCGAGGCCTTTATACGGATGAAACTCCTGTTCGTCGGCCTTGGCGTGGAACATTTCAAGCTCCCCATGGGGGACACCCCCCATCCCCTGATGACGCGCGCGGACAACCTGCAGCTCCGTTTGCGCACCCTCACGGCTTCGCCCCCCGACATCGCAAGCCACGGCATCGACCTGATCCGGGACCTGAACCGATACAAGGTATCGCTCCTTACGGTCCATCAAAGCCACGGGGCCCTGGGGAAGATGCTGGAGGAAAACCACCGGGAAAGGGAGAAGCTCCTCTCCATGATGGAGCAAAGCGATGCCCTGACGGCAAGGCAGACCGAGGAGGCCGTCGTCGCCCTCACCACCCACATCAACCGCTCCATGGCCGGCAACGTGATCATTTTCCTTGCCGTGCTGCCCATCGTGATCCTCGGCGGCATGACCGCATTTTCCATCAAAAAACCCATCGCAACGGTCATCGAATATACCCGGCGCCTGTCCAGGGGGGATATCCCGGAGCCCATCGAGGAAACCTACAGCGGCGAGTTCGCCCTTGTGGGAAATTATCTCAACATGCTCATCAGCGCCACCCACAGCGTCACCCGGTTTGCCGAGGACATCGCCGTGGGCAACCTGGAAACCCATGTGCTGGAACGGTCCGGGAACGACCGCCTGATGCAGGCCCTGAACCGGATGCTCACACGCCTCGACGGGATCATCCGGGAGACAAGGGGGATGATCCAAAACGTGGGGGAAGGGCAGATGGATGTCCGGGGCAACGCCGAGGCGTTCGAGGGGGGATGGCGGGAACTGGTGGAAGGGGTCAACGACCTGATCGCCGGCCTGAGCAGCGCGGTCTCCCGGTCGGCGGCCCTGGCCCTCGAGATGAAGCTGGCAAGGAATATCCAGACCGGCCTGCTGCCGGCACCGGCATCCGTTTCCGGGGTTCATCCGGAATTCGATATTTCGGCGACCATGATACCGGCGGACCAGGTGGGGGGGGATTTTTACGACATCCGCACCGACAGCGCCGGCAACCTTCGCCTTGCCGTGGGGGACGTATCCGGCCACGGGGTCACGCCGGGACTGATCATGATGATGGCCCAGACGGTCCATGCGACGGTCTGTGCCCGCACCGACAGCGATGCACGGGGCGCGGTGGCGAGGGTCAACGAGATCCTCTATGCCAATGTCCATGAAAGGTTGAAGGAAACCCACTTCATGACCTTCAACGCCCTGAAATACCTGGGGCACGGGAGGTTCGAGCATGCCGGCGCGCACCTGCGCCTCATTGTCTTACGGAAAAAAACGGGCGAATGCGAGCTGATCGACACCAGGGGCGTTTACCTGAACCTTAAAAAAGATATCACGAAGGCCACCCGGAACGCCTATTTCAATTTGGAAGACGGCGATATCTTGGTTCTTTACACGGACGGCCTGACGGAGGCACGGAACCCGGACGGCGAACTCCTCGATATCCAGGGCCTGCAACGGCTCATCGTCCGCCATGCAAAGGAGGATCCCGATCCCGGCCCCATGGGGGAGCGGATCATGGCGGATGTTTTCAAGTGGTGCGAAAACCGGAGGGACGACGACATGACCCTGGTCGTCGTGAAAAAAAAGACGTCCCCAGTGGAATCAACCGGCAAACCCGCCGGCAGCCGGCGGGTTTCCGGCGGAACCGATCCCGCCCCCACTCCTTTGGATACCGCCCGGCTCCCTGCTGTTTTCGGCAACTTCCAGGAGGCCTGCGACACCCGGAACCCCGATGTTTCCAGCACCCTGAGGCTCCGGGCACGCTCCATCAGCCCCAAACGGCTCTGGGCTTCAAAGGACCGCTCGGCGGAGTTCATGGGAGATATATGGGCGTTGTTCGTGGATGCCGAAAAGGCGGAGCGAATCAAGACGGTCCTCCACTCCGTGTGCGTGGAATTAATTGAAAATGCCGTAAAATACGGATGCCGGGAGGTTGACTGCATGATCACCGTTGAGTTATGTCTCAACAGTGACGAGCTCCTGGCATACGTCACCAACAGAACCGTCCACGCGGGGACCGGGGCGCTTGCCCGGTCCGCCCGGGAGATTCTGGCCGCGGAAGACCCCCGCCGGCTTTTCAAACGGAAGATGAAAGCGGCAAAACGCGCCAAGGAGATGGGGGAAAGCAGATCTCAACTGGGATATGTTCGAATTGTCATGCAGAACGTTGAACTGGCCTGGAAAATTGAACCGTCGCGGGATTTCGACGTTGTGACGACGCTGGCAAGAATCCCGCTGAATCCATAAGGACGTACAAGATGAACATCAAGGGAAAGAGTTATCAGGTATCGTTTGACGGCGAAAACACCCTCACCATTTCGGGAAAGCTCGCCGCCATGCCCCGGGAGTACGATGAGATCGAAAAAGAGTTCGAAAACCTCCTTGCAACCGTGTCGGCCCGCACCATCCCGGAACTGATTCTCGACCTGAGGACCCTTTCCTTTCTCAACAGTTCGGGCATCAAATCCATTTGTGTTTCCCTTGTGATGGAGGCGGACGAGGTTGAAGGGCTCCGCCTTACGATCTTGTGCAACCGGTCCGTTACCTGGCAAGTGGAGACAATCCCGACCTTTAAAGAGCTGATGGACAACCTTGAAATCGTCTTTGAATGACCCCGGCCCACCCGTAACGGAGATCGGCGCTTGATATGACGAGCCAAAAGGACAAAGAGATAAAGCGACTCAAGAAAAGGGTCGCCAAGCTGGAAGCGACCCTGAAGATCGTGACACGGCATTCCGGGAAATCGGAAAACCGCATGCGAAAACAGTTCGAGGTGGTCTCCGAAACCATTCCCGTCCCCATGATCATCTCGAACGCGGAGGGAAAGATCGTGTTCGCCAACCCGAGGGCCCGGCAAACGTTCGGATACGCGCCCGAAGCCGTTTCCGAAATGAATGCCTCGGACCTGTACGGGAACTCCGGGGACCGGAAGCTGTTCCTGAAAATACTCGACGCAAAGGGCGAGGTGGACGGCTTCAGGAGCGAGCTCAAGACGGCCTGCGGCACCCTGTTTCCGGCGATCATGTTCGCACGGGGGATCCATTTCAACGACGAGGACGCCATTCTCACCGTCGTGCACGACCTGAGCGAGGTGATGGCCCTTGAAAAACAGGTCCGGCAAGCCCACAAAATGGAGGCCATCGGAACCCTGGCAAGCGGCATCGCCCATGATTTCAACAACATTCTGGCCGCAATTTTCGGTTACACGGATATGCTGGCCCTCCTGTTGACATCGGAGGAAAACCGGAAACCCCTGGAGTACCTGGAAAAGGTGCAGCAGGCCGCCGGCCGGGCCAAATCCATGATCCTGCAGATGTCGGCGTTCTACAGGCAATCCGAAAAGGAGAAGAAAAACTTTCGTATCGGCGCAATCGTGTCCGAAGTCGTTAAGATGATGGGTGAACTGACCCCCTCGAACATCCGGCTCCACTGCCGCATGGAAAACAGGGAGATGATGGTGAGCGGGGATCCCACGCAGATTCACCAGGTGGTCACCAACCTCGTCACCAACGCGGTTCAGGCACTTTCGGACGTGGGAGGAGCCGTTACGGTGGGCCTCGAACAGGCCCGTCTCGGTCAGGATGAGATAAACGGGTTGTTGATTCCCGGCCTCGGCCCCGGAAACCATGCCGTGATCACGGTAAAGGACAACGGCCCCGGAATCGACCCCGCGATCATCCACAACATCTTCGATCCTTTTTTTACGACGAAACCGGTGGGCAAGGGAAGCGGCATGGGCCTGGCCGTGGTCCACGGTATCATCCGGGGCCACAACGGTTCCTTGAGCGTTGAAAGCACGCCGGTCCGGGGGACCGTTTTCCGGTGCTATTTTCCTCTTGTTGAACGCCATGCGGAATCCCTTGCCCAAACGGACGGGAAACCCCTCCCCGCTGAAAAGGGGAGGGAAAAAATACTCCTTGTGGACGACGAGCCCCAGGTTCTGGATATCTGGTTCAAGCTCCTCGGGAAGATGGGTTACCAAGTCACCCCGTGCGGGGGAGGGGAGAAGGCACTCCTCATCTTTAAAAACACACCGGATCGTTTTGATCTCGTAATCACGGACAACACCATGCCCGGGATGAGCGGCACCGAACTGAGCGTGGAGATCCTGGGTATCCGGCCGGATATGCCCATCATTCTCATCACCGGAGACCTGGTCAGGGAGGGATCCGAATACCGGAAGTTCGGTATCAGGGCCCATGTCCGGAAACCCTTTGACAAGGAGCAAATTCGCTCCATCATCCGATCGGTTCTCTCAGGTCACGAAGCTTGAATCCTTGCAACCGCCGGAACTTCCAAAACTCTTGTTGATCCGGACAAACTCAAATCGCCGCGCCGGTTGCCGGCCGGAGGTTGGGATTGACATCAATTTCAGGTCCTATTAGCGTCTGAAATCGGCGACATTGGAAAGTCAACACGGGCAAGTGACGGCCCCACAAATAAAGCAACGCTCCCCTTCGAAAGAATACGGGGCACGGCATTGTTCAAGGCAGGGCGATTATGGAAGCACTCCACGACAAAGGGCATGAATTCAACGGCAAGGCCTACCTCGGGCGCATCGGTTACAAGGGAGAGACAAGTCCATTGGAGGAGAACCTCAAAGCCCTCCACCATGCCCATCTCCACTCAATTCCGTTCGAAAATTTCGATATCCAGCTGGGACGGAAAATCGACCTTACGCCCCGGGCAGTGTTCAACAAGCTCGTGCACCGAAAACGGGGAGGTTACTGTTTCGAACTCAACGGCCTTTTTCTGGCGGCCCTTCGGTACTTCGGCTTTACTGGCCGCCCCCTCCTTGGCCGTGTGCACGTAACCGGCACCCCTTCGGGGCGGGGGCATCAGCTTTCACTTGTTTCCATTGGAGGGAAAAAATGGGTTGTCGATGTGGGATTCGGCGGCGACAACCCAAGAGGCCCGGTCCCCCTTATCCACGATCACCCCTCGGTCCATGACGGCAGGCAGGTACGCCTCAAGCAAACGGAACGATTCGGCACCATGCTCCAGACCTTCAAGGAGGAAAGGTGGCATGATCTCTACAGCTTCGACATGGAGTATGTCTGCAAGGCCGATATCGCTTACGGAAACCATTACACCTCGACCCACCCGGATACCCTGTTCACCTCTGCCCGGGTGGCGGCATTGCCCATACCCGGAGGCTCCGTCACACTCTTCAACCGGACCCTGAGAAAAACCCTGGGGGGCGAGGAGACCGTGCTGGAGCTTCCCAAGGGAGAAGCGTATATCCAGGCATTGAAAACCCATTTCGGAATCGAGCTGGACGCACCTTACGAAGCGCTAAGCCCCCTGCCGCCGACATTTGGGGGAGAGGGGCCGATTTTCGGCTGATCCGGCAAAAAGGGAATCACCGACCGGGGAAAGGCACCCGCCATTTCGCCCCACCGGGCAAAATCCGGAATTCCCCTGAAGATCGACGGTTCGTGCCCATGAAGATCTCCCCATACCTCGGTACCGCAGCCTTTCAGTTTGACGACAGGGGCCTGAGTGGAGGTCGCCCCTGCCGCTTTATCCCTCCGACATACGTGATGATGCATCAATCCATAAGGAAAGCGATGATGACGAAACTCAAACACCTGCTTGTTTCAAACGCCGTGATGATCACCAACCTCCTTGCCGTTTGCGCCTCTTCAATTGTCGCCCATTACCTTACGGAAACCGTCTCGGTGCACGACAGGCAAATCCGCGAGTTGTCATGGGAGATCTCCCTGCTCATCGACTGGGGCTACATCATCGCCGTCACCGCGGCGGTTTTCATATACGAACTGCCGGTGAGGCGCGCCTGCGGGATGATGCAAAAAGGGCTTGCCCTTGAGCCGGATCTTGCGCTGAAATCACGCAGGCGCCTTCTCAATGCGCCCTACGTCATCATTGCCGTGGATTTTATCACCTGGGTTGTCGCGGGATTGATCTTCACGACATACCTGATCGGGGCCGGCATCGATCCCCTGTTTGCATACCTGTTGGGGGGCGATATCCTGCTGACGGCCCTGATCACCATTGCAACGGCGTTCTTCATGCTCCGGTTCGTCATTCAAATATGGCTTGTGCCCGCCTTTTTTCCGGCCGGAAAGCTGTGGGATGTTCCCGGCACCCACAGGACCCGGATCGGGAATACCCTCCTGAACCTCTTTTTTGCCCTGAACCTCATCCCCCTTTGCATCATCATCTTCACCCATCTCAGCCATGCCCACAAGTATCCCGCGCATCTCGCGGGCGACCCGTTCCTTACGAGCCTCAACTCCCAGATCATCGTCCTCTCCCTCTGCTTCATCTGCCTCGGAATCTTTCTGACCCACATCGTTTCACGAAACATCAGCAGGCCCCTCACGACGATCACCAAGGTTCTCAAGGGGGTGGGCCGGGGCGACCTCCACAGGAAGGTGCGCGTGACCACCAACGACGAGATCGGCTATACCGGAGACGTGATCAACGAGATGACAAAGGGACTCCTGGAAAGGGAAAGACTCCAACGCTCCATGAATGTCGCCAAGGAGGTGCAGCAACTCCTCCTTCCCCACGGCGATCCCGATATAAGGGGGCTGGATGTTGCCGGAAGGAGCATCTACTGCGATGAAACAGGGGGGGATTATTATGATTTCCTGCCCCTTGGCCCGGGAGGCTCCGAGGGCACCGGTATCGTGGTGGGGGATGTGTCCGGCCACGGCCTGGGCCCCGCCCTGCTCATGTCCACGGCAAGGGCGCTCCTTCGCCTGAGGTCCACCCAGCCCGGCGCCCCATCCGCGATCGTGAACGACGTCAACAGGGAGCTGGCAAACGACGTGGGAGATTCCGGGCGGTTCATGACCCTGTTTTTCCTGGTTCTGGAGCAGGCGGGCCGAAACGTGAGATGGGTCAGGGCCGGCCATGACCCGGCAATTATCTACAATCCCCAAAGCGATACCTTCGAAGAGCTGAAGGGTTCGGGCATCCCCCTGGGAGTGGACGGGGATTGGATGTTCCAGGAGGAGGTTAGAACCGACCTTCCGGAAAATCAGATCATCCTCGTGGGAACCGACGGAATCTGGGAAGCGCAAAATGCCCGGGGGGAGATGTTCGGCAAGGAACCGGTATACCGAATGATCCGGCGGAATTCGAAAAAAAGCGCCCTCGTAATCCTGGAGGGCATCGCGGGTGAGCTGGAGCGCTTCCAGAAGGGAGTCAACGCCACCGACGACATCACCCTGGTCGTTGTCAAAACCTGATGCCGGCCCTTACCGCCAATCCCGCCAAGCCTTTGAAGGCTCAGGCGCGAATGGGCCCTTCATAAGATTTGTTTTATAAAATCCCGACATCTGAAAACCATCATTGACAACCCCAACAGATATCTTATATGTGATATATCACATATCTATGAATTCGATACTTGTTTTCGATTTCTGTAATTATAAAGTGGATCGCCGCCGAATGGTTCCTCGGGACCGAACGGGGATGATGAACAGGTAAAAAGCCGGATGCCGATTCCCGGCTTCGGAATATGGACGTCAATCCCAACCGGCTCATCAAGCCGTTGCCGTGGACCTTTCGAGTTCCAGCCTGTTGATTTGGCAGCGCGGTTGATCCACGTGTAAAACAGTCCTGAACGGAAGAGGGGGAGCGATGGGGTTTATCAATGCAGCCGTTAACGAACTGATGTGCCAACGCATGGACTGGCCCCAGGCCCAGTCCCTTGACGTGGTGGATTTCACGGATCACGTGATTGAAGAGATCCGCTGGCTTTTGGGGGTCGGCGAGGATGACGGCCGCCGGGTGGCCGGAGGGCTCTGGCGGGGACTCCGAAACCGTGTGGATACCGCGCCTCCCGGTTAGCGACGAAAATCCGCAGCGGATAGAGCGGCGGCAAGGAGAATCAACATGTAATCCACTGAAAACAAAATATTTTCCCCTGGCCTCGCGCAATTTACCCTGAGCTTGCTTTCCCGGCATCAAAAAGGGTAATATGGAGAAATGCGTAAGGACTATCCGGCTCATAAGGCAGGTAAACTGCTCGCCCACTCCGCAATGATCGTGACCGAGGTCTGCTCTGAACTCAAGTGCGAAGAGCCTTCCTGTTTTGGACGTTTCTTCAAGCCGGAAACCGGCATAACGCCTTCCGTATTCAGGAAGCAAATGGGAGAAAATGCATGGACAGGTCGGTGACGGGATCCCGGGACGCATTTATCGCTTTAAGAAGAACCATGGATTCATACACCCCCATTTCCAATGAAACCTGGGCGGCCTTAAAGTCGGTCTGCGCGTTCAAAACCGTTGATGCACACCGATACCTGTATCCGTCCGGGGAAATCCCCCCCTCCTTTTCCTTTGTTTATTCCGGCTTGTTCCGGGGGTTCAGCAGCGATGAAAAGGGCAATGAGTACAATAAAATCTTCTTTGACGAGGGGACCTTTCCCGGCTCCATGACAGCCCTGTTGACGCAGGCCCCGTCGAAGTTCACCATCGAGGCGCTGGAGCCCTCTTCCATCGTGGAGATCGATTTCAAGGGCTTCAGGAAAATTCTGCTCGAAAAACACGATTTAAAAATGTTCCAGATCCATTACCTGGAGAAAAACTGGTTGCTTGCCAAGGAGACCCGTGAAATAGAGCTCGTCCAGGAAAACGCGACCCGGCGCTACGAAAGATTCCTCCGGGATTATCCATCCCTTTCGACAAGGCTGCCCCAATATCATATCGCCTCCCACCTGGGCGTCACCCCCACCCAGTTAAGCCGAATCCGAAAAAACCGTTTTTATCAACCCATGTAAATGACATGGGCCGGCGCCCCCTGTATTCTTGATCACGTTTGGAGCGAGTTCAGCTTTCATTCGATGCTCCGGCGAAACGTCGGAAGCGGAAAAAGGGCCGCGGCATAATTCCGTACCCTTTTAAACTGTTGGGTATCCACCCAACGGAATTTTGGATCTATATCTTATAACGTTCCGGTTCCTGCCTGTCCGGGTCGGGGAAACGCGACTCACCACGTTATAGCAGGACACGGCAGGAAGAAGGGGGGACGGTTTTGAATTACTTATCGTTATGGGCACTGGCGGCAGGAGCCGCCATTGCAACCCAGGTGGGCATGAACGCCAGACTCGGCGTGTTGCTGAATAATCCGTTGATTGGAACGGCGATTGCTTTTACAAGCAGCGCCCTTTTCACGATGATCGCCGTTATTGCTTCCACCCGGGAGTATCCCCGCGGGGAGATTCTTGCCGGCGTTCCGACTTACCTGTGGTTCAGCGGCGGGATCTTCAGCGCCTTCGGGGTCGCCCTGTTTTATTACTTGACCCCCAGGATGGGCGTCGGGCCCATGATGTCCTGCGCCCTGACCGGACAGGTTCTGGTTGCGGTCGTCTCCAGCCATTTCGGCTGGTACGACCTGCCCGTCAAACCCGTCACCGTTGTACGACTTGCCGGCATTACGGCGATGATTATCGGGATTCTGTTGATCAACCGGGAATAATGAACCCAACCACACGACTTTCGGGGTTCAAACAAGACGGCCCTGTAAAAAAGTCCCGGATGGATAATTCGGCCACGATATAATGTGACTTCCGTGCCCATGGAATACTGAAAGCTGCGGCCCCAAAATCTACTTCGGACTTTTTATGAAGGCATCAAACAAGGTTCGAGCAGAACAGCGGGCCCACGGCCCCCTCGCGGGTGGGCGAAAAGAAGTACGGATGCCGTTTTACCCGGGAAACATATTTTCCCGAGGAAAACATCGCTCCCCGTATCCCTTAAGAAACCTGATTCAAATGGAGGAATATCATGGATATTGACGTTAAGTTCGACTGCGCGGAAGTGAACTGGAAGGAAGTGGCGGATACCCTCAAACAGGTCCAAATGGGCCACCACGAGCCGTGCCTTCATAAAAAAGCTTTTGAAAACAGCTACGTGACTGTTTTTCTATACCACAAAGGCCGGATGATCGGCTTCGGCAGGGCCATCTCGGACGGCGCCTATCAGGCGGCTGTTTACGATGTGGCCGTGAATCCGGATTACCAGAAAATGGGCTTGGGAAACCTGATTGTAGGCAACATTATCGATCGTCTTCCCATGCCCGTATGCAACATCATCCTCTATGCCTCTCCCGGAAAAGAGGGGTTTTACCTTAAACACGGCTTCAGGAAAATGAAAACAGGCATGGCCCGCTTCAGCAATGCCGAAAAAATGGCGGAAAAAGGCTTCACGGAATAGTGATTTCCCGCCGTCGTCACTTAGACCGCCGACGCATTTTCAATGCTTCCAGGCTCGATCAGTTGCCGTATCGGGACTCCCGGATCTTCCTCCCGGGAGTTCCGGGCACGCGTATGAGTAAAATGCCCCCATATGTCCACAAACGAATAAATAAAAATCCCCCCCTCAAAGGACCACCTTCTCCTTTGACCTCCTGACCGTGTAGAGGAGTTTGGATGCCGTGATCAGGCTGCTGGTGCTCAACTGGAAAAAGGCGAATACCATGATCGACACATCCCCCTGAAGCAATGCGTATGCGCCCCATACCCCCCCGTCGGCCATGGAGAGCAACCAGGTCCCCAGGGAAAGCTCCGCCAGATTATTCTCCCTGAATACCAGCCGCAACTGGGGCGCGTTGGCAACCATGACGCTTATGGGAAGCACCACCGCCAGCCCGCTTCCACCGAAGACAACCCCTGCCGGAAGCAAAACCAGGAGCCAGAAAGGCGCGACTTTCATTTCCCCCGCCCGCCGTCCAAAGCGAAGGGCAAAAAATACAATCGCCGAAAAAACCACGCCCGAAGCCCCCGTGGCAAGCGCCACATACGGCTGGCCGGTCATCATCCCGTAGGCGGTCCAGCCGAAGCTCACCGCCGCGCTGGTGGCCGCCGTATCCACCGAAACGCCGTGCGCTTTCCTTGCCCGGAGAAGTTTGAGCAGTTGGGGCAAGGCCCGCACCAGCCCGATCACCGTTCCAATAATGCCCAGGAGGGGAATGATTTTCATCTTTTATCTCGCTCGATTTTTCGTCGCGGTCTTTGGACAGCGTTTTTTACCGCCGGATTTTATGCGGATTATCCATGAATCAGCTCCACCAGTTCCAATGCCCGGGAGAGCTGCGCCTTTCCCGATTTGATCCCCGCTTCATCCAGGATCACGCCGGTGCGCACGTCGGGTTCGAAAACCCCTTCCCCGTGCCTGCTGCTCACGGCGGACGCCCCCATGGGACTGATGGTGGAGGGAATGGTCGCGGGTATCATATTAAGGGTGATGAAGGCGTACATATGGGAGAGGTGGGTTGTCTCCATTCCGCCGTGGCGGAGCCACGACACACCGGCGCTCATGCCGATTTTATTCCGGAGTTTTCCCCCTGCCGCATTGCCGTAGATAAAGACCCTGAGCCTGTCCAGAAAGGTCGCCATCATGCCGCTGGTCCTCATGAAGTAAACCGGGCTGGCCAGCACGATGATGTCCGCGTTTTCCAGCTTTTCGTATATGAGCTGGGCGTCGTCGTCGAGGGAGCAGTATTTATCCGTTTTCTGCCTGGCAAGGCAGTAATTGCAGTGAATACAGTTTTTAACCGTCAAATCCGACAGGTTCACCATATCCGTTTGAAGGCCTCTTTCCCCGGCATCCTTCAAGATCGTTGACAGAAATGTATCGGTATTGCCCTCTTTCACGGGACTTCCCGAAATCCCCAGAATTTTATACGGCATAACTCCTCCCTGATAATTTACCCGTCGTTTTTTCCGCTGCCGTGTAATCGACCGCGTTACCCGGAATATCAAGCCGGGTCGATTTCGTCACATTGATCCAGCCGCGCAAGATAATTTTGCATCCGACCCCACTCCTCGGGAGTAAAGCAATTCAGGAACTTCCGGTTTGTCTCCTGAAACAGCCCCATTATTTCCTCCCGTTTTTCCCGTGCATCGGGCGTAAGAAAAATCCTAAGGGAACGGCGATCGTTTCCGTGGGATCGCCTCTCGATCCAGTCGTCTTTTTCAAGGCGGTCGAGAAGCCCCGTGGTGGTCGCCCTGTCCTGGGACGTTTTTCGGGCAAGCTCGCTGGGCAGCAACCCTTCCTCTTCCATAATTGCAACCATCATGAAAAACTGGCCGTGTGTCAATTTGTAAGCGGCGATCTCCCCCCGGTATGCCCTTGTTACCCGGCGAACCGTTTTCCCCAGCTGAAAGCATATGCAATCCTTGAACAGCAAGCGCTCCTCCCATCGATTGTTTTGAAATTCCTCCAACACGTAGCATACATATAATTTACATACAAACTATTTTCCGGGCGGTTTGGCACAAAGGGAATGACATCGGGAAAAGTAAATCCCCCCTTATTTCAATAGGTACAAAAGTTACTCGACAACCAGTATTGACTATGAAAGTCCCCCCCCCCCCCCCGCGGCGGCACAGCCGAGCCAATACACCGACAGCCTGCGGTGGAGTCATTGACGGTCGACTTCCAGGCCCCCCCGTGTCAACATCCTCATTTTGTTAAACCGGGCTCCATATCGAACCGGCAAAGGGAAAAATGATTCTGATTACCACCGTCTTCAGCCAATCTTACGAATCGGGAGCCGCTGTTATGGGGGGCGGTTCCCAAGCTTTCCCTCTTTCAGTTACTAATGAGTACGTATGTTTCCCAACCGGGTGTCGAAACTACATTCAATACACGATCTTTTTTATATGTCAGGGTGGGTTTTGAGCGCATTAGTAATCATCTTCGCTGTTTCCGCTCCCATGGGCCATATGCCTTCGGGGAGGCGGGTTGTCCGGGCGAAGAACGAGCCGGTCTCCCTGCTGCTCGCAGGTCCCCGTGATCGTATCCCCCCGGGGGCTTTCAAATTCCGCCGTATCCCCCGCAGTTTTATCCTCGCAGGCGGTAAATGCCTCCGGGGGAGGGCCGTGGTGCCTTCCGCCGGGCCTTCGGGAGTCGGTGCCCTCTCCCAATGCACTGCCGGCCGTGAAAATTACCATCAGAGCGACTAAAACGGATATTCTTTTCGTGATGTTCATGGAAAACCTCCTTAAAATTGACGGTTGATACATAAGCTCCCAAATCTCTTCTTTCCGTTCGCGATGCGCCGAGGCATCGTACATGACTCCCGGAAACGGATGAGTGATCGCCCGGGGCAATACCCCTTACGCGGGACATCATGTGTTCACGGTACCGGGAAATTGTGGATATAGAATGGAGGCGGTATGGGTTCGGGATGTAGAGAGGGGATAGTTTCCACCGGTGGACAATACCGGGTATTCACCCAAATCCGTGTGGCCCTTATTCGTGCCTTTCAATATCACGCCTTAAAACACAAACGGCCCGGCCCGTGGAAAAGAGACGTTGCCGCGCCACGATGCCCCGGGCACATGATAATGATACCCAACCAAGGAACATTCAGTATTAGGGTACCATGTACACTATCTTTCGAGGGGTAATGAAAAAAACGCTTTACATAAATGAACGATCATTTTATAACCATCCCATAAGAATCCCATACCTCCTTTGATCGCCTGTTTTTCAAGCTGCACTTTCCGCGGAATGGGGTTTGGCACCTGATGCATCGGAAATAAAATATCCGTTGTCAAGTTTGTCCGAAATGTCGTGTTTATCCGCACCTTGCAGCGGAAAACCCCATGATGAACAAACATAACAAGATGAAAGCAGTGGAAAACCAATAATGAACATTCATTTAAAGTGGTACACCGCATTTGATCGCTCCGACACCCGGAACAGCACCAAGGATAAAGGGGGCGTCAAATCGCCTCCGAAAACCGGACACCCCATGGGGGCTCCCAAGGGAAAGAAAGCCCTCCACCGGGACATCCGCCGCGCATCCCCGTGACACCCGTTGTCAACCCGGCAATATCACGGACGTTTTCCCGGATGCCCCATAAAAAAAACAATCCCAAGGCGGCCCCGGGAATCTCATGCCCGCTTAAACCATGATGTACCGGTAAAAAGCCGGAACCCGATTTTTCGAGCGCGACATGAAGCATGAGCAAGGTGTTTGAAACACACCTGAATGTGGTCGAAATCCCTTCCACCGGCTTTTTACAGGATCATCAACCATAAGATCGAGGGTATGGAAATGTTATATCGTGAAGTACCGAAGACCGGAGACAAACTGTCGGCACTGGGCTACGGATGCATGCGCTTTCCCAAGCGGATGCAGTCCATCGACGAAAAACGCGCCGAACGGCAGATCCTCCATGCAATGGAGCGGGGGGTCAACTACTATGACACGGCCTACCCCTACCACGGCGGAAAGAGCGAGCCCTTCCTGGGCAGGGTGCTTTCCGAAAACGGGTGCAGGGACAGGGTGAAACTCGCCACCAAGCTCCCCCACTGGATGACCGCCTCCAAAGAGGAGATGGAGCGGATGCTGGACGAGCAACTGGCCAAATTGCGGACGGACCGCATCGACTACTACCTGATCCACGCCCTGAACGGCGATCCCCGATCTTCTGGGGGACGTGGCGGCCGATATGGAGGGCTTGACGACCAAGCCCTTGATCTGGCTGGGCAGGCGAATGATGAAGGTCGCGAGGCGCGCATAGTTGGGCCTTCAGGGGGCCTCCGTATGACCGGGTTCCCGGCGACGATTCCGCCGGGAACCCGAGTCATTTAAAGCGCCGCCACTTCCCCGGCATGACCGAGCGGTGCGGCGCAGAAGAAAAACGAAAGGTGCTTCCGGGTCCGGCCCATCGGACTTCCATCGGCGGAAGTGCCCGCGCCTTTCCGGATATATCGCCGGCTTCCCCCGTGATCGGTTACCCGTCTCCGGCCGGCGTTTCCTCTCCTTTCAGCGCGCCAAGGCCCTTGGACATCTCGAGCAGGACCCCCAACCCCTCCTTGACCCCGGGATCCCCAAGGGCCCCCATGAGGGAGAAGAGACCGGCGGGCTCGCTGCGGGACAGATCCATGCGCCCCGGCAGGCCCGCCGCCCGCTCGATAAAGTCGAGGGACTCGGGGGTGGTGAGCGTTTTTGCCACCCCCACGAGGCGCACAACCCCGTCGGCGATCTGTTGCTGATCCTCCTCGGAATAGGTTTCGCCGATCTTTTTCACCGTTTCCACGCCAAGGGAGAGCATGTGGAAAACACCCTTCCGTTCCAGGTCGTCCAGGTAGAAGATCGCCTGGGGCACCGTGGACTTTAGGAGGGGTTCGGCGTTGGCGAGAAAGGCGATAAGACTCTCCAGCTGGTCCAGGGTAAAGCCCAGGTTCCGGACGTTCCTGAGGGCCTTTTTCGTTAGAAAGAGAAGGTCCTCCACCTGGAAGTCCCCGTCGATATCGGCCAGTTCCGTGATCAGGGCCTGCACCGCCTCGCTCACCCTGGGCGCAAGCTCCACCCTCAGGTCCCCGAGGGCCTTCGCGGAGCCGGCAAGGGGCGCGATCTGGCTTTCCAGGCGGTCCAGCCGTTCAATGATTTCCCGGTTTTCACTCATATCCGTCACCTCCCTTTAGCTCGCTTTTCTTTTACGGATCTTTCCGGCCAGGTTCATCTGCGGTTCCAGGGGCAGGTCCAGTCCCTTCATCATCAGGTTCCAGTAGACCCAGCGGAACATCATCTTGCCCCAGTGGTTGGAGAGGCTCTCCTGGAGCAGGCTGAAGGGCCCCATGCCGGGGAAGGGAAACTTACCGGGCAGGGGCTCCACGTCGTAGTTGAAGTCCAGGAGGATCGCCTTTTCGAATCCCGAGGCAAGGAAGCAGGTGGCATGGCCGTCGAACTTGGGAAGGGCCTCGTACCCGTCGATCTCCCTGAGGAGGTTTTCCACCAGGGTATAGGCCTGGTAATGGGCCACGGACCCGGCCTTGGAGGTGGGAACGTTGGTGGTGTCCCCCAGCACGAAGATCCGCTCGCCGTTTTCATATTTCAGGGTGTGGTTGTCCGTTGGAACGAACCCCACGGGATCGCTGATCCCCGATTCGATAAGGCAGTTGTCCCCCACGTTGGGAGGAATGGCCACCAGGAGATCGTACCCCACCTTTTCCCCCTTGTGGGACTCGATGGTCTTCTCCTTTGCATTGACCTGGGCAAGGTCGAAGTGCGGGGTGACCTTGATGTTCTTTTTCACGGCGTACGCGGCAAGGGCCTTGGCGGCAACGGGCTTGGTAAAGACATTGTCCAGGGGGGTCACCAGCTCGATCGTAACCTTGTCCCTGACCCCGTTCACCGTAAAGAACCAGTCGGCCATGAACACGAACTCCAGGGGGGCGATGGGGCATTTATAGGGGACTTCGGCGATATTGAGGACGATCTTTCCCGAGTTGAAGTACTTTAGTTTCCTGCGCAGTGCAAGGGCGCCGCCCAGGGTGTAGAAATCGAAGATCTCCTTACGCCAGCCGTCCATCATCCCGTCTATCTCCCCAGGCGCGATATCGCAGCCGGTGGCGATGATCAGCCAGTCGTAGTCGTACTCCCCAAGCTCGGTCTCGACCTTCCTGAGGTCATCGTCGATCCCCACCACGTTGTCGTGAACGAAGCGCACCCCGGCGGGAATAAACGCCTTCTTGGGCTCCACCACATCACTTTCCCCGTAAATTCCAAAGGGGATGAAGAGGAAACCGGCCTGGTACATGTGCCGCTCCTTCCTGTCGATGATGGTGATCTCCCACTCCTCCTCGGCCAGTTCCTTGCGCAGCATGTTCGCGACGATGGTGCCGCCCGCGCCCGAACCCAGAATCAATATCTTCCTCATAGTCCGCCTCCGTGTACAGGGGTTGCCGGAAAGGAGAGAGCCCGGACACTCCCCCCGGTTTTCTCCTCTCCAAAATGTTAATGGATCGTCCCACTGAAACAGGATGAGCAGGGCCGCCGTTTCCGTGAAAGAGAGAGGGAACGGGCGCAGGATCGATTGGCGGCACGTTTCGCCCTGCATGGAACAGGGGGTTTCAACAACGGCTGGATCAACGATCGGTTTACTCAACAGATTTACTACACATGAATCGCTAAAAACAGGATACCGGATAATATGCGGTGGTTCATGCGACCAAAAAACCGACTCCCGGACCGGGGATGGGAAAAGCGACCGGGCCAACGGCACGATGATGCGCGAGAAATTATCGACGATTTCATCACGGCAAAAATGCACCGCAACTTCCTTTAAACGCCGGCGGACCGTCATTTCGCGGGTGGATGTGGCTGCAACTCGGGTATTTCGTACAATAGCATTTACGACTTGCCGGCGGCAATGGTTTATTGGACTTTACAGCAGGGCCGGCCAAAAGAAATTGACTTACATCAAGAATTCAGACTTTTTCCATCAAGAATCCGAAGAGGGCTATCCAAAACACTTGACATCGCCGAATACTTTTAAAGTCAATTCGCTGATGTACCGGCTCAACAAGCCCGCTCAATTAAAGAACACTCCCGGCAACAGCCCGATCCTTGAACCCATTGGTCCCGAGAATCTGCAACGGGCAATCGAATTTGTTATGCACAGCATAGGGGCCCCGGAAGCGTGGCTCACGCAATACCTCTCAAACCTGGTCCGGAGGCGGGAACTGTTCGGGTGCTACTCCGGGGCGGGCAGGGGAGGCCGGGAGCCCCATCTTCAGCCCCCCCGGACTCCTCCCTCCCATGAAAAACCACCGGTTGCCCCCCCACATCCCCGTGGACAGAATTCGTTTTTACCGAAGGCTGCCGTAATTGCGCGGCCCGCAGGCATTCAGGGAATTCACCGAATGATTGGCGGTAATTTTTAAAATACGATATAATTGGGAGAAGATAAGGTGCCCGTTTAATATTTTTATTTAATTTTCAAAGGGTTGCCGTTAACACTCATGGGAGAGGGCTTGATTCGCTTTTCTCAACGGGAGACAGATGAAAATTTCCACGGCGGGAACAACGGCAATCGAGCCGGATAAGATTACGGCGCTTTACGAGTCGCTGACGGACGAGTTGGGCACCGTTCCCGACCTGCTGATCGTATCTTGCAGCACGGATTACGACATCGGGGAGATCCTGAAAATCGTGCGCTCCCGAACTCCCGATCCGCTCGTGCACGGCGGCACCTCCTGCATGGGCGCCATGACGGAGGACGGCGTGGTGTCGGAAAACGGCAGGGGACTCGCCTTAATGGGCATTTCCGATCCCGGTGGACGTTACGGCGTGGGCGCTTCCCCGGTGGGGGACGACCCGTCCGGGGCTGCGGAATCGGCAATTTCAGCGGCCCTGGAAGAGGCGGAGCGTCCAGGGGAAGTGCCCGCCATGGTGTGGTTGACCCCCGTGCCCGGATGCGAGGAGGCCGTCATCAAGGGAATCGGAAATATTGTGGGACCGGATGTACCGGTGGTGGGGGGCTCTTCCGCCGACAACAGCGTCGGGGGCGGGTGGAAACAGTTTACCCGGGATACCGTGTATGGCGACGGTATCGTGGTAACGGCGCTTTTCCCCTCAACGGAACTTGTATTTGCATTTCACAGCGGCTACGAGCCCACAAGGACCCGGGGCACCATCACAAGGGCGGGGGAGAAGGAACCCGGCGGGAACAGGCGGGACGCCCCCCATGCCGGCAGCAGGACATTATACGAAATCGACGGAAAGCCGGCTGGGGAAGTTTACAATCGGTGGGTGGACGGGGCAATAACGGATAAGCTGAAAGAGGGCGGCAATATCCTGCAACAGACCACCCTCACCCCCCTGGGGAGAATCGCCGGTCATATCGGAGAGATTCCCTATTATCAGCTGAGCCACCCCGAAACGGTCACCGGGGACGGCGCCCTCACCCTGTTTTCCGACATCGGCCCGGGAGAGGAGATCGTCCTCATGCGGGGCACCGTCGACAGCCTGATCACAAGGGCCGGTCGTGTTGCCGTTTCGGCACTGAAAACCTCCCGGGAAGATACGGACAGGGTTGCGGGCGCGCTTATCGTATACTGCGCGGGGTGTATGCTGACGGTGAGGCAGCGGCTTAACGAGGTCGTGGAGAGTTTTAAAACCGCCTTGCCCGGCGTCCCCTTTCTGGGGACCTTTACCTTTGGCGAGCAGGGGTGTTTCCACACGGGGGAAAACCGCCACGGGAACCTGATGATCTCGGTTCTACTTATACTGAAGGATTAATAAAGCAGGCTTCGTTACTATTTTTTCCGGTTCAATCGGCGACAACCGATTTTTTGATATCCGGTATTTTAATGGAGTCGTCAATAATTGATTCTCCCGTAAAAAGCATGGTAGCCCAAGAGTGAGCATATCCCCCAAAGGGAACTCACTTTTTTTTCCGGCCGATTGGACCTTGAATCAGATTTTATAAAATCAGCATATTGATCCGGGAATTCCATAGAAGTCGTGTTACTGAAAATTTGAACACAACATTGTGCCACGCTTGCCTTTTTGGGCCCCGATATTGCAGGTTGAACACCTGCTTCGGACTTTTTTACACAGGCATCAACAATTAGGAAGCGCGGAAAACGAACTGCGGCAAATTGCGCGTGATATGGAAACATATGGTTTTAAAATCTGAAAAATTACTCGAGTCCCTTCTCGACATCGAAAAGGCGCGGATCAGGGAGCGGGAAATCCGTATCGAGACCGAAGCCCTGTTAGAAGGTCTGCAGGGCCTCGCAAAGGCACGGCAAAAGGGCGCGTTTTTCAAATCCCTGTGTAGTGCCCTGGGGAATGTCATCCTTTTCGAGGATGCTTTCATCCTTGAGTTCGTGGGTAAAAACACCATGGCCCCCCTTGTTTCCACCAACCCGCTCCTAGAAGGCAGTCTCTGGGAGCCCAGTTCCCTGTTTCATCGCGCAATCAAGGGGCGCCCCATTGCCGCCTTCGATATTTCACCGATACCGGAGTGGAAAGCCCTTCCCGAAGAACTGAGGCCCAATATCGGCTCGGCGCTCCACATCGGCCTCCACGGCGGTGTCTGGGATGCGATTCTCATCATGACCCACTCCCGGAAAAGGCATTTCGGCCCCGGGGACATGAAAAAAGCCGTGCGCTTCGCCCCCCTTGCCTCCCAGGCGATGCTCACCCTGGAGCTGCACCAGAAGTTCGTGGAGCGCGACAGGTTCTTCCAGCTCTCCATGGACCTCATGGCCATCATCGACGCCGACGGCATTATTCAGCAGTGCAACAACGTATGGACGGACCTCCTGGGATACGAGCGAAAGGAGATCCGGGGAAAGCGGCTTCTGGACTTTGCCCACCCCGAGGATCTGGAAGCCGTGGAATCCGTCCTGCATTTCATCGGCATGAAAGAGGGAAAAGAGCTCCTGGAGGTGCGCTTCCGGAAAAAGAACGGAGCCTGCCTGTGGTTTTCTTGCAGTTTTGCCGCCTATCACAACCAGCGCCTGAGTTACATCGTGGCCCGGGACATCACGGACAGCATCAAGTATCGGGAACGCCTCTCCCACGACGCGAGACACGACGCATTGACCGGCCTTAAAAACCGTAAGGAATTTCTCTATTACCTCAAGACGGCGTTCACCACGGCATCGAGAGACAAGGATTACAACTTTGCCGTATTCTTCATGGACCTGAACAGATTCAAGGACGTGAACGACACCTTCGGTCACGACGTGGGAGATGAACTGCTGACAACATTCGCGCGGATTCTCGAAACCGTCGTTCGGGGCAGGGACCTCATCGCAAGGATCGGGGGCGACGAGTTCACGCTCCTCCTCGCCGATCCCAAATCCCGGTCGGATGTCACCGGCATCGCCGAGCGTATCCGGGAAAAATGCCTGAAGCCCCATGATATCAAGGGGCACTCCATCAAAATATCCACCAGCATCGGCATTGCCCTGAGCGCATCCCGATACAAGGACGAGGAGCAGATGCTCAATGCCGCGGACCGGGCAATGTACAGGGCCAAACTGTCCCCGGACAATCAATACGTCGTCGACGATTAGGCCGCCGATACACGTACCCAATTTCCCAAACAGGTTGCCGGCGGCTCCCCAAACAGGCAGCGGGTGAATGCACCGCATTTCCAAAAAATTATAAATTCCGGGGAAATTCATGTATTATTAGAAAGAAGGGCCGATTTCGGAGCCGGAAACGCAAAAAAACATCTGAACCCGTACGCGGAGGGGGTTGCGCATATAGATGAAACTATTCCACGGATCCATTCGGAAAAAGCTGGTTGTTCTTGTTCTCCTGGCAACGGCACCGGTCTTCCTGGTGCTGCTGGGAACCGAATTCTTCCACGGCCGGCATGCCGTAAAGTCGGCGGAAAAGGATATCGCCTCCTTCCTGAACGCGTTCGTGGAGGTCCAGCAGCGGATCACCGACTCCACCGGGACCCTGCTGAGAACCGTGGCCTCCATACCGGATATCCGCAATGGGGACGTGGAAAAATCCCGTGTCATCCTTTCCACCCTGCTGGAAACCAACCCCCTGTATACCAACGCCATCCTCGTGGACCTCGAAGGGAACGTGGTGGCGGCGGGCAGGAACCACGACAGGGCCGGACACCTCAACTTTGCCGACAGAAAGCAGTTCAGGGAGGCGATCGCCTCCCGGGGCTTTGCATCGGGTGAGTTCGTGGTGGGAAAGTCCTCGAAAAAGGCGATATTTCCCTTCGGCATGGCCGTGCCGGGCGAAAGCGGCAAGCCCCGGGGAGCCCTTATCATCGGGGTGGACCTGAGTCATTACAGGGAAGTGTTCAAGCGCGGCACCTACTCCGAAAACAGCTTCTTCGGCCTCACGGACCATAAGGGGTTGCGCCTCTTCCGCTACCCCCTGCCGGAAAAGGTCTCCCTGGGAAAACCCATCAAGGGCAAGGTATTTCAGGCGGCGGAGGCCGCCGTGGGCCCCGGTTCCATCGTCACCGTTGCCTCCGACGGCAGGAAGCGCATCATCGTTTTCGAACCCCTCTCCCTCCGGGAGGGAGCCCCCCCCTACATGTACATGTTCATCGGTTCCGATTATGAACAGATACGGGAAAAGGCTCATACCGTCTTGACCCGCGTGATCGTCACCGGCCTCTTCTCCCTGGCCCTTGCCCTGCTCATTGCATGGTTCATCGGCGGCAGAAGCATCGCGAAGCGCCTGGAAAAACTGGCCGCCATGACCCGGAAATTCGGCCGGGGCGAAAAAAACGTCACCGGCTCCCTTGATTACAGCGACGGAGAGCTGGGGAACCTGTCGGAATCCTTCGACAACATGGTCCTCACCATGCGAAAGCGGGAAGATGAGCGCAACGATGCCCTTGAGCAGTTCCTGGCAAGCGAGCAGCGATTCCGCAAGCTGATCGAGGGGGTTTCGGAAATATCGATCCAGGGTTATGACGAGAACCGAAACGTCACGTTCTGGAACTATTCCAGCGAAACCCTCTACGGATACAAGCGGGAAGAGGCCCTGGGAAAAAAACTCGAGGACCTAATCATCCCCGACCGCATGCGGGACGAGGTCGTCGGCGCCCATTCAAACTGGCTCAAGGGGGGAGAAAAAATCCCGGCCGGCGAGATCCTCCTCAGGGACAAATGGGGAAACGGGGTGAGTGTCTTCTCCTCCCATGTCATGCACGACACCCCGCTCGGCAGGGAGATGTTCTGCATCGATGTGGATCTGACCCCCCTGAAAAGATCGGAAGCGGAAAGAAAACAGCTCCTGAACCAGCTCAGGCAATCCCAGAAGATGGAGGCCATCGGCACCCTGGCCGGAGGGATCGCCCACGACTTCAACAACATCCTCAGCATTATACTCGGGTACTCGGATATCCTCAGGACGGACCTCGTGGGCCGGGGTGCAAAACCAAGGGAGATCGACCATATCATCAAGGCCGGAAACCGGGCCAAGGACCTGGTGGGTCAGATCCTGGCCTTCAGCCGCCAGAACAAGGAGGAGCTGCTGCCCATCCAGCCCGCCCTGATCATCGGCGAAGCCATGAAGATGCTGAGGGCTTCCATTCCAAGCACCATCAGGATCCATGACAACATTCCCAAGTGCGGCTCCATCACGGGAGACCCCACCCGCTTCCATCAGATCGTGATGAACCTCTGCACCAACGCCTATCACGCCATGCGGGAAACGGGCGGCACCCTGGGGATCACCCTCCTGCCCGTTACACTGGAAAAGAACGCCCCCGAGGTGCTCTCATCGCCCCTCACCCCCGGCCCCTATTTGAAACTGGAAATAAGCGATACCGGTCACGGCATGGACAGGGAACTGCGGCAGAAGATATTCGACCCCTACTTCACCACGAAAAAGAAAGGGGAGGGGACCGGCCTCGGCCTTGCCGTGGTGCACGGCATCGTGAAAAACTTCGGTGGACATATCGCGCTTCGCAGCGAACCGGGACGGGGAACCACTTTTTCCCTCTATTTCCCCCATATCGACTTCGAGGCGAAAGAGGGGCCGGTCGCCCCGGCGGAGGCCCTTCCCACGGGAGACGAGCATCTCCTGGTGGTGGACGACGAGGAGTCCATCGTTCAGATGGAGAAGCTGATGCTGGAAACCCTCGGCTACCGGGTATCGGCCTGCACCAGCAGCCCCGAAGCCCTTCAACTGTTCCAGGAGCGGCCCGAGCGGTTTGCCGCCGTGATCACCGATGTGACCATGCCCGATATGAGCGGGGTTGAACTGGTGCAGAGGATACGCGAAGCGGCGCCGGACAAACCCGTTATCGTCTGTTCCGGCTTCAGCGAGCTGATCGACGAGCAAAAGGCGAAAGCGCTGGGCATCCGCAAATACCTGATGAAGCCCATATTGAAGCGGGATCTTGCCGTTGCCGTGAGGGATATTCTGGACAAGGACACGGCTTGACGCCCGGCCGGTTCCTTATTAATACAGATAGCAATCGCCAGGTAATTATCGCCCCACCGCCCCCAAGTCGGGACAAAATGCATGTTGCCGTGCAAAGTCCGGGTCGATAAAAATGCCGCTCCTGTTTTCAGGATTGAGGCGGTTGCACCAAAACTTCTCCGCCGAAATCCGTCTGAACCGCATGTACCCTCTTTTGTCGACGGTTCTCAAGATTGGTCCTGTTTGGGGATGATTGGGAAGGGTATTTGCACCGGCTCCCAAAACCGTCCAAATGAGGTGTTCCGCAAGTCATGAGATATCGGCTCTTGGGGCTTGATCACCTGCTCGGTAAGGCAACTCGACATGTTGGCCGCATCTCGCCGGCAGTGCCCTCAATCACCAAGGCTTTTTAGGCTGAGCGCAGCCTGCCGAAATGGCCGAGTATGATCAAGCCCGGCTTTTTCACCGCATGATGCGGTGTTTTTTTACAACCGATCTCCCGGGAACCCGGGGGGCGGGATGCCGATTTCAAATCACGCGGGCCCCGGTCGGTGCCGCCGGCCTCGGTGAAACCCGTTCCCCCGCCGGTTGATCCCAAACGGGTTCCCGCCCCCTTTACGTGCCGATCCTTTTATGCAAGGGATCGGAAAAACGGTTTATCGAACTTCACCCTGAAAAAGATCGAATAGAGCACGGGAACAATCACCAGCGTCAACAGGGTCGCGAAGAGCAGCCCGAAGATGATGGAGACCGCCATGGTCTCGAACATGGGATCGTGACTGATCCACAGGGGCAGCATCCCGCCGATGGTGGTGGCCGTGGTGAGCAGGATGGGCCGAAGCCGCTGCTGACAGGCCTCGATCACCGCATGGGTGGGGGAGAGGCCGTTCTCCTCCCGCTCGATATTGATCCGGTCGATCAGGACGATGGCGTTGTTGATGATGATCCCGGAAAGGGAGACGATTCCGAGAATCGTCATAAACCCGAAGATCGTCTTGGCAACGATCAGCCCCAGGGTGATGCCGATCATCCCCAGGGGAATGGTGCAGAGGATGATGGCCGTTTTCCGGATGGAGTTGAACTGGGCCACCAGGAGCAGGAGGATCAGCATGCCCGATATGGGCAGTTTTTCGCCGATGGCGGCATTGGATTCCTCGGCGGTTTCCATTTCGCCGCCCATCTCGTACCCGTAGCCGTGGGGCCAGGATTTTTGAACCTGATCCAGCCAGGGGGTCAGCACGGCGGCGACCTCGGTGGCGGTCACCCCCGGAAAATGCTGGGTCCTGACCACAATGGTCCGGGTCCGGTCACGGCGGTTGATGATGGCGTTCTCCCACGCAAGCGCAACGTCCGCCACCTGCTTGAGGGGCACGGACACCTGGCTGCCCTGGGCATAGACCCTGAGGCCGTCCAGTTTTCCCAGGTCCCTTCTTTCCGCCGAAACGGCGCGCAATGTCACGGGGATGATGTCGTTGCCCTCCCGGAACTCCGTCATATTGAGCCCCGAAAGCCCCGTGTTCAGGGAGAGGGCCACGTCGGAGTTGGACACGCCCGCCCGCCGGGCCCGGTCCTGATCCACCCGGACGGCCAGCTTCTTGGTGCGCGGCCCCCAGTCGTCGCTCACCTCCATAACGCCGGGGGTTGCCAGGAGCTTCTTCTTGACGGCTCCCACGATATCGTAGAGCCTGCCGATATCATCCCCGGTGACACGCACCTCGATGGGGTAGTCGATGGGAGGGCCGTTTCCAAGCCGGGCCATCTTCACCTCCAGGTCGGGGTATTTTTCCGCCGCATACGCCTTCACCTCCTTGATGATCCCGGGAATCAAAAGGTAATCCGTGAGGCGAACGATCATCGCCCCCAGCTGGGTGTCCTCCTGGTCCGGGTCGATGCCCAGGACATATCGCGGGGTGCCCACGCCGATATAGCTGAGTACATCGACGATCCCCTCCTCTTCCCCTTCCGAGGGCCAACGTTCCAGCATCAGTCGTTCAATGTCCGAGAGGATCGCTTCGGTCACGGCGATATCGGTACCCCGGGGCATATTGAACTTTGCATTGATAACTGGATCCCTGCGATCGGGGATAAAAACCTTGGGCACGAATTTAAGCGCCCACAGGGAGGTGAAAAGGAGCCCCGCGGCAACCGCGAGGGGCAGCAACCTGAACCGCAGGCTCGGAAAGAGAATCAGGCGGTACACCCGGTACATGAGCCCCCTGTAAGGCTCCCGCTTCTCCTTCCCCCCGTTGATTTTGGGTTTCACCTTCATCACGGCGACGGTCATGATGGGAATAAAGGTCATGGCCAGAAGCCAGGAGGAGAGAAGGGAGATGGAGACCACCTTGAAGATATCGGCCGTGTACTCGCCAACCGCGGATTCCGCCAGGAAGATGGAGAGAAAGGCGGCGGCCGTGGTCAGGGAGGAGATCAGGAGGGGCACGCACATCTCGTTTCCCGCGCTCACGGCGGCACGGTACTTGTCCTCGCCGTTTTCCCTGCGGATCATGATGGACTCGGCCATGACGATGGCGTTGTCCACCAGAAGCCCCAGGGAGATAATCAGGGCGGCCAGGGAGATCTCGTTCACGGTGATATCAAGGGCCGACATGCAGACAAAGGTCAGCAGGATGGTGGTGGGCACCAGGGAGGCCACGATCAGGCCGGTGCGCAAGCCCAGGAACAGGAACATGACGGCGGCAACGATGGCAACGGCCTGCCCCAGGTTGCTCATGAAGTTTGAAACGGATTGCTCCACCAGCGTCGGCTGTGAAAACACCTTTTTTATGGTGATGCCGTGGGGGTAGGCGGCTTCGATCCTCGGCACCGCCGCATCCAGCACGCGGCCCAGGGCCAGGATATCCCCCCCCTCCCGCAGGGATATGCCAAGGACAAGCCCTTTCTCGCCGTTGTAGCGCACCTTGGATTTCGCCGGGTCCACATAGCCCCGGGTGACCGCGGCGATATCCCCGAGATAGGTGACCCCGCCCCCGTCCGGCAGCCGGACAACGGTTTTTCGAAGGGCGTCCAGGGTTTCGTAATTACCCGTGGGTTCGAGCACGATGCGCTCCTGCCCCATGCGGGTATTGCCGCCGCTCGAAAGGATATTGGCGCCGGCAAGGGCACTGCTCAGGGTCGTGGGCGTAAGCCCCGTCTCCTGGAGGCGGGCCCCGTTGTACTCCACATAGATCACCTCGTCCTGCTTTCCCTGAATCTCCACCTTTGCCACGTCGGAAAGGCCCAGAAGGTCGTTTCTCACCTCGTCGGCGATCTCCGAAAGCTCGGCATCGGTGAACCCCTCCCCTTGGAGCGCGTAGAGGATGCCGAAGACATCCCCGTACTCGTCGTTGACACTGGGCCCCAGGATACCGGCGGGCAGGCTCCCGTCCTCCTTGAGGTCGTCGATCTTGCGCCGCACCTTGTTGAACAGGGGACGCATGTCCTTGTACTTTTCCAGGAATTCAACCGTGACGATGGAGATGCCCGACCTGGATTCACTCTCGATATGGTCCAGCTCGGGAATCTCCTGTATCACCTCCTCGATCCGATCGGTGACAAGCTGTTCCACCCGGGACGGATTGGCCCCGGGGAACACGGTGGTCACCACCGCCGAACGGATGATGAACCCCGGGTCCTGCCGCTTGGGCAGGTCGATGTAGCTCGAAATCCCAGAAAAGACCAGCAGGGCGACGATCACGAGGATCGTCACGTTATTTTTCACGGCAAAGCCCGTGATGCCGAAGAAACCCTCCCGGGTGCCGGCCCCTTTGTTGTTGTTATGCTTATTCATCCCCGTATTTAACCTCCATGCCGTCTCTCAGAACGGAAACACCGGCCGTGACAACGCGCATGCCCGGCGCAATCCCCTCGACCACCTCGATACCGGTCGCCAGAACCCTGCCCACGGTAACCGGTTGCCGTCTGACCACGGCGCGGCCGTTCCCGCCGGTTTTCAGGACAAATACGTGGCGTCCCATCCGGTCTTCCCCCACGACAAAGGGCGGCACCACAACGGACCGATTTTCCCCCTCATCCCGGTTCTCGATGGAAAAGGTCACATCGGCCGACAATCCCGCCTTGAGCCCGGGAGCGCCGGGATCCGCCATCAGAACGGTGACGGGGAAGGTGGTGCCCCCCTTGACCGAGGAGACCCCCACCTCGTCGACCCTTCCTGCATATGTTTTCCCCTGGAGGGCCGAAAAGGTAACGCCGACCGGCATATCCTTTTTAATATTCCCGATCACGCTCTCGGGAATATCCAGTTTCACCTCCAGCCCCCTGCCGCAGGTCGTGTAAAAGATCTGCGTTCCAACGGCCACGTTTTCCCCTTCTTCCGCATCCACCGATGCAACGGCGCAGTCCTCTTCCGCCCTGAGCTTTGTATAGGAGAGGTTCAAGCGGGCAAGCTCCAGCTTCTTTTGGGCGGCCTGGACGGCGGCGGCCGTGGAATCGTACGATGCGCGGGCATTGTCCAGTTCGCTCCGGGATACGTTGCCCCCCTCGTAGAGTTTCTTGACCCTTGCATAGTTGGCCCCGGCATTTCTCAGCTCCGACCGTGCCTCGTCAAGGGCGGCCTTTGCCTGCTGGGTTTCCAGTGCGTAGGTGGAAGGGTCGAGGAGGGCGATCACCTCCCCCTTTTTAACGGGATCCCCCACCCTCACGGGAATTTTCCGGATGGTTCCGGCGATCTTGAAGCTCAGACTCGTCTCCCGAACGGCATGGAGCCTTCCGGAAAAACTGGTCTCATGGATCCCGCTCCCCTGGTCCACGATCATGCTGCGCACACTGCGAAGGGGGGCTTTGAGTTCCTTTTTCTCTTCCTGCACGCACCCCCCGAGAAAAATCGCGGCAAAAAGGCACAGCGCGCATGAAATGCCCCCGGAAAGGGGCGTGGGTTTATGAATTTCAGTCATTTTTATTTGCATCCTTTATTTTTGATGGCCCTGAAATAGATCCGCAGCCTATTTCCCGACTTCCATCCCGAGTGACTGGAATCGGGGATGATACCGATATGGCGTGGTAAAAAATCGCTTCGGATTTTTTAACGATTCATCATTTTTCTGTTTTATTAATCTTCTCGGTCCCCTGTTTGAGCCACCGCCTTATGCCCCCATACGGGTTGTTGGCGACACTCCTTTCACGAGGGGCACCTGATCGGCTTACGGAATAACGGGTTGATATGGTTAATCCCCCCGTAAAGCGCCGCAGTTTCCAAATACGGAAGTTCCGGGGCCGCCTCCCGTGCCGGCGACGCCCGACTACTCCCCCACGCGCTCCGAAATCTCCTCGGACAGGGAGAGGCGCTCTTCGTCCGTTAAAAAGAAATCGAAAGAGCCCACGGCCCGCTGGAGGTTCATCAGATCGACCAGAAAGCTGTAAACGGCGTTCATGGATGCCTCCCGGGCCTCTATCAGCGCCTCCTGGGCATCCAGGACCGCCGTGATGGAATCTCGGCCAAGGGCATAGGATGCCGACACCAGCTCGTAGTTTTTCCGTGATGCGCGTTCCGCGGCCGCCGAAAGGTCGATGCCGCCGTACGAGGCATGCACCGCTTCGGCATTGGCGCGAATCTCCTGCTCGATCACGTTTCCAAGATCCCGGTAATCGGTTTCCAGCTTTTTCACGGCAAGGCGGTTTTGGGCCGTGCGCGCCTTTCTCGCGCCCCCCTCGTAAAGGGGCAGGGAGAGGGTCAGGCCCAGCCGCCAGTCGTTCTCCTCGGCGGGAGTGCCGCCTCCGTCACGATCCTCGTCGATATTCCGTGTGTATTCACCGGTCAGGTTCACCTCGGGGAGCCAGTAGGCCCGCCTGCTGCTCAGGAGCCTGCGCCTCCCCTGTCCGATCCGGGCCTCCAGCCCCTTTAATTCCGGCGCGCCGGCAAGCCCCCTTTCAACAAGGAAGTCCGTGAGTTTTTCCAGGTCGTAGCGGTTTACCACAAGGTCCGTCACCCGTTTGTCGCTGATCAGCAACAGGGGGTTGTCAAGGGTTTCCACCGTTGTGGAGAACGCTTCCTTGATGGGCCTGTTCAGAACCCGGTTCAGTATTTGACGCCTCTGTTCAAGGGTCGCCTTTGCCGACAGCACGCTTCTCTTGGCATTGGCGAGCACGCTTTCCCAGCGGTACAGGTCCGAGGCATCGCTGGCCCCAATCTCCACCCGGTTCCTTGCCAGGCGGTAATTTTCACGGGTAATCCCCAGGTTGTAACGCTCCTGCTCCAGGGAGGTTTTCTCCCGCAACACATCGAGGTAGGCGTTGACGGCGGTCTGGACGATATCCAGCTCGGTCTCCCTGAGCCGCTCCTGTTCCGACAGGTGGGCATATTTTTGAATCGCATAATCGGCCCGGCGTTTCTCGGAAAAGAGGGACTGGGTGAGGGTCAGGGAGGCATCTGCGGAACTTTCGACCAGTGCCCCGGAGCGGGTCCCGTCGGTTTCCTTCCGGGTCGACCAGTCGAGGGAGGAATCGATCCGGGGGAGAAGCGCGGCCCTGGACTCATTCACGGCCTCGGCCGCCTCCATGGTTCGCAGGCGCTCCGCCATAAGGGAGAGGTTCGTCTTGACCGCCTGTTTCGCAACATCGCCCAGGGAGTATTTCACCCCTGCCGCATCCCGCTCCTCGTTGATAAGGGTCGCCTCGCTCAGGAGATCGAACCCCGGCGCATATCGAATTTGCCGGGAGGTTTCCATGTTGATCATCAAGCGCCCGGCGGACTCGAACAGCACCGGCAAACCCGACGCGGGGGTGCCCAGAAACACCTCCTGCATATGGATGGCCGTGCGGCGCGCCAGCTTTTCCCAGTCCGTGTCCGGGTTGTTGGTGGCAAAGGCTCCCAGGCGGACAAACGCTTCGCCCGCAAGGGAAAAGCTCACGATCCCCCTTTTGTTCACCTCTCCGATGATCCGCCGGATCTCCCTTCGATCGGCGCCGGGAAGCCCCCCGTAAAGCACTGCGTCCGTGTCCTCCGGAAGAGCCGCCATCAGCGCCGAAACATCGCCTCCGTAAGTGACCACGGTAAGATCCACTCCCGCTTTTCGGGCCTGGGCCTTGATGCCGGCAAGCATTTTCGAACCGATACTCTGCTCGGTTCTTGCCCCCCCGATGAGTACCGCGCGCCTGAACGGCGCAACACGGTGCAGGATTCCAAGCTCCTCTTCAAAATCGAATTCAATGGTCTGATAGTTCAGGTTCTTCCTGCCGCTGCCCGTTCCCGAAAGGGGATAACCCAGGAGGCGGCCGTTGATGACCATGGGCAGGAAGGTGGGCTTTGCAAAGGCGGCGCGCCGCCCGATCACCTGGTTTGCCGCGAAATCGAGGACCAGCACCATATCCGTTCCGGGATCATCGTACGCCCGCTCGAGAAGGGCGTTGGTATCCGCCACGCCGGCATTCCCGCCAAGAGGATAAATTGAAAAATCCACGTCCTGCTCGCCCTTGAACAGGGCAAGCAGTTCATCCTTGAAAAGGCGGTGCAGGCCCACATCCACCTCCCCGGCGCCGCCTGTCTCAATGACCGCCACCCCCACGCTTCGGGCATGAACGCTCCCCGGGCCAATGACCAGCAGGCCCAGCAATGCCGTGAGAACGGTACAGATCAGTCGAAACTTTGCCCCTCCGGGCAGCCTGCCGCGTTTCATGGCGCATCCCCCGATATGACTGTTGTTCCCGCTGATTCCGTCCGGCCTCCGGGTTTCCCCGGATTTTCCCAACGCCCCCGGCCAAAACAGGGCCCGCAAGCCCCGTTGTCCCCATATTGCCCATCAGTTGCATTCATGCTCACCTTCCTTTTCAACTAAGTCGGCGGACCAGACCGAATGATTGACGATTCCCAGGGACGCAAAGAGTTCCGCAATGCTGACCCCAAGGGAACTCTTGCCCGGCGGTCCGTCGCCGGCACCCCGGAAGAGATGTATGGCCCAGTCCATTTCCAATGCCGGATTCATGAACAGCTCGGCCGAAATTGCCCTGCCGGTCACGGGACAACACCCGGACCGAACATGATCCATCACCTCCCGGACCCCGTTGCGATTTTCCGTGCTGAACAGCCTGACACTGATAATTTCGATCCATTTGTTTCCTTTCATGACTCCTGCCTCCCGTTTAAATTTCAGAGCGCTAAATAGCCAGAACCGTGCCGGCAACCAAATACCTTTAAAAATCGGAATATTAACAATCCACAACAAAACAAACTGCCAAATAAGACATTTTTATATATCTTATTTGACAGTTTTGCCGTACAACTACCGAATATGACACCTAAGGGGAGGAGATATGAAACTCAGTGATATGGATTTTTTCCATCAGGCCACGAAAACAATCTGCGGCAGCCTCGACATCCATGCGGTCCTGGACCGCTGCCTGCTTTTTTTCAAGGATTACATGCCCCTTACGACCATCAGCACCTCCATTTACGACCCCGACACCCGAAGCGTCGTGAACATCGCCTCGGAAGGCCCTGTCGGGTTCAGGCCCCTGGAAACCCCGGTCCGACTTCCCGATGAAGCCGCCGATCATATCGAGAACGAAGAGGACGGCAGCACGGGGGTGGAGATCATCAACCGCCCGGAAGCGCATGTCGTGGGAAAGGTGATCTGGGAAGTCATGGGCAGGATGGATATGTCCGCCCTTGTTTTAAAACTGGAGGTGGAGGAGGAGGATCTGGGGGTCGTGGTCTTCATGGCCAGGGGATTCGATCGATATACCCCCGAGCATGCAAGGCTCTTCCAGCTCCTGCACGATCCATTTGCCATGGCCCTGGCCAACACCCTGAAACACCAGGAGCTCCTCGGGCTCAAGGACCTCCTGGTGGACGACAATCAATACCTGAAGCGGCAGCTCCACCAGATTTCGGGAAACGAGATCATCGGCGGTGAGTTCGGCTTGAAATTCGTCATGGAGATGGTCCGGCAGATCGCCCCCCGATCCAATCAGGTCCTGCTCTTAGGAGAGACGGGGGTGGGCAAGGAGGTGATCGCCAACGCCATCCACTACTCGTCCCCCAGGGCGGGAAAACCGTTTATCAAGGTCAACTGCGGCGCCATTCCCGAGAGCCTCATCGACAGCGAGCTGTTCGGCCACGAAAAGGGGGCCTTCACGGGAGCGCTTACCCGGAAGCGGGGAAGGTTCGAAAGGGCGGACAAGGGCACCCTGTTCCTGGACGAGATCGGCGAGCTGCCTCCCCACGCACAGGTGCGCCTGCTCAGGGTCCTCCAGAACAGGGAGATCGAGCGGGTGGGGGGAACCCGGCCCATACCCGTTGATGTCCGGATCATCGCCGCCACCCACCGGAACCTCCCCGAGATGATCCAGAGGGGAACGTTCAGGGAAGACCTCTGGTTCAGGCTCAATGTCTTTCCCATCACCATCCCGCCCCTGAGACAGCGCAAATCGGATATCCCGGCTCTGGTACGCTACTTCATGGAAAAAAAGGCAAGGGAGATGAACTTCCGGACCCAACCGGTACTTGCCCCCGGGACCTTCGAAAAACTTCAGGCATACGAATGGCCCGGAAACGTAAGGGAGCTGGAAAACCTCGTGGAGCGGACCCTTATAAAGTGGATGACCGGCCCCAGCGGAAATCCCCTGGAATTTGAAGCCCTTGTTTCCGAACACAATGCCGCCCGGGAACCGGACGCCCAGGATACCGCCCCAGGTCCCCTGCTGATGGACCATGTTGTCAAACAGCATATCCGGAAGGTACTCGAGAGGGCGGGGGGAAAGGTTCAGGGGGAAAAGGGCGCGGCGGCGCTATTGGGACTCAACCCCAGCACCCTCAGGAACAGGATGAAAAAGCTGGGCATTCCCTATGGCCGGAACAACAGGCGGGATAAGGTGACCGAGGGCTCGTCACGGTGATTATCGCTTATTTCATTTGATCTTGGCCCCATATCCAAAAACATACCCATACATTTAATATCGTGAAGTCAACAACCGGGCCCGGAGGTCCAGGTTTTCTACAACAGAATAAACAGCCGGGTTTTGGAATATGACAGGGTAAAGGCAAGTAACTCCGGCACGCCTGCCGGCGACGGCCCGGGTCGATGAAATTACCGGTCGTCAATTAATCACGGCATGATTTCATTGGGCTGAAAATCTACCTGTGATTGCCCTTTGGAATATGGAAGGGTGGGGAAGTGGGGAGCATGCCGGCGGGGAAGGTTGTACAAGGTTTCCATATACGGTTCCATGAGAGGGGCGAGACGGAGACCCGACTCCGTCCCGCCCTGCTCAATCGGTCGTAACCCTTTAACCGGGGCTACTTCTTTTTCTTGGGATGACAACCCTTGCAGCTCGCGGGAGCGGCCTTGGACTTGTTCTCTTTGTTCCATGTCTTGTGGCAGGAGATGCAGTTGTCGTGAATCGCGTCGGCGTGGAATTCACGCTTCTTTTCCTTGCTCCACTTCTCGCCCTTGGGCACCTTGGCCTTGGCGGGCTTCTTGTGACACGCGATACAGTTCTGCACGGGGTCGCCCATCTTCAGGCTCTCGAGGGGCTTGCCGTCCTTGTCGTGGTGACAGGAACCGCAGCTGATCTTGTAATCCTCGGCGTGCTTCTTGTGGGTGAAGATGCAGATTCCCTTCTTGTGCTTCTTGTAATTGGGGTTGTTCATCTCGATAACGTCGGCAACCTCGCCGGAGCCCGCTGCGGCGGGTGCTGCCGCTGCCTCGGCTGCTTTCTCGGCCTTTTTGGCGGCTTTCTCCGCTTTCTTGGCGGGCTTCTCCGCTGCCTTGGCGTGTGCGTCAGCCTTCTTGGCGTGTGTCTCGGCCTTTTTAGCGTGTGTCTCGGCCTTCTTGGCGTGCTTCTCGGCCTTCTTGGCCTCCTTCACGGCCTTTTTGGCATGCTTCTCGGCTTTCTTGGCGGGCGCTTTTTCGGCCTTGGAGTGGGCCTTCTCGGCTTCAGGCTTTGCCGCTGCCTCGGCCACCACTTTTGACGAAACTTTTAAGGCGGTCTCCTCCTTTACCTCGGTGGCAACCACCACCCAGACAAACAACACCACCAGCCCCACGGCCCAACACAACGGCTCAATATAACGCTTCATCCTCTCTTCCTTTCTCCCTAGTTTTTGAAATAATTATAGTTTCCCACGGCAGGCAAAGGCCGGCGGCCCTATATTCCTCCCCTGATATCACTAGTAACAGCAGGAAAACTACACCAACCCGCTTTCAGGGTCAAGAACAATGGACCGAAGCGGCAGGGTAAACGCATGTAACCCCGGCACGCCCGCCAACCGCAGATCAGGTTTCTGAAATCCACGGCCGCCACGTCACAACGTCTTGGATTCATTGGCCTGGAAATCTACTTGCGATTGCCCTGACCGAAGCGGGCGGGCCCGGCCCCGCGCGCGGCCCCCCCATACGCGGAACGGCACACCGTCGAATCGCGGGAGCCGCTTTCCGCTCACGCATTCGGATACAGGCTGCTGCGGTGATGAGCCGGGGCTTTGGAAATAAACTGTTGACACTTGAGACGACCGGTCATATGATTTGTTCCATGAAAACGAAAGACGAAAAAAAGGCCGAACTGATTCACCAGGGCCTCAAGGCATTTTACGAGAAGGGGTACAATGCCACCGGCGTCAAGGAGCTGGTGGAGGCCGCGGGGATTCCCAAGGGGTCGTTCTACAATTACTTCAAGAACAAAGAGCATTTCGCCATCGAGTCCATGCGCTACTTCACCGAAAAGGAGCTCGCGTTCTGTGAACGGTTTCTTGGGGACAACGCCCATCCTCCCCTGACGCGCATCGAACGGCTCTACGAAGCCAAGATCGATTACTTTACCCGGAAGCGGACCTTTTCCCTGGGCTGTTTTCTCAGCAACATGACCCTCGAGATGGCGGATGTAAGCCCCCTTATCGCCAAGGCGGCCACCGTTGCCTTCGAGGAGGAGAACAACCCGATTCTCCGCTGCCTGGAAGAGGCCAGGGAGGCCGGCGACCTCGATCCCTCCCGGGATATCGATCATATCGCGGCCCTTATTCAGAGCAGCTGGCTGGGAACGCTGGTGATCATGAAGGCCAATAAAAACGCCGACGCCTTTGATCATTTTCGAACAGTTCTAAAGAGCATCGTCCTGGCCTGACGGGAACACTGAAAGGCCGGCAAAGGGCAAACGGCCGTGCTCCGAAGAGCGCACCCGGCTGCCGGCGCCTCCGGACGGCATGACTTCAGCGGGGGCCCCGACCTGCTCCCTCGGAACGTCGGCACGGGCAGGGCAACCACGCGACATCGTCAACGCGGCAAAAGCTGTTCCGGTACGTAAAGGTGCCGTAATACCGAGCGGCTCCCCCGGGCGGCGGTCGGTTGCCGGCCGCCCATCCCCGATACCCGAGGGCAGCTAAGGGACAGCGGCAAAAGCGTAAACATCGTTTTTGGACAGGACCGACAACATCGTTTTTTTACGGCGGAATACGAGACGACCGGTCACATTTTTTGTATTAAATCTATTCCCCATGCCCCAGGAAAACGATTTCAGAGTGCCGGGGAAATACCACGGTGCCGGACAGGCGTGCCGGCCTTTAAAAACGACTATTAAATATTTATATAACCGCTCAACCTTCACCCATGAACCACCCACAGGAGAGAAAAATGGAAAACAAAAGCTTCAAGGCCATGGTCGTAACCGAGACGGAAGACGGTAAGTTCGTTAAAAACATCACCACCAGGACCATCGACGAGCTGCCCGAAGGCGAGGTGATCGTCAATGTGCTTTACTCTTCCCTCAACTTCAAGGATGCCCTCTCAACGGCAGGCAACAGGGGCGTTACCAGAAACTACCCCCACACCCCGGGAATCGACGCGGCAGGTATCGTCGCGGAGAGCACGAGCGACAAGTTCAAGGCGGGAGACGAGGTGCTGCTCACCGGTTTCGACCTGGGCATGAACACCTCCGGCGGTTTCGCCGAGTATATCCGCGTGCCGGCCGAGTGGGTGGTTCCCCTTCCTTCCGGCCTCTCCCTGAAGGAGAGCATGGTATACGGCACGGCCGGCTTTACCGCCGCCATGTCCTGCTACAAGATGATCGAAAACGGCGTTGCCCCGGACCAGGGCAAGGTGCTTGTCACCGGCGCCACCGGCGGCGTGGGCAGCATCGCGGTTTCCATCCTCTCAAAATCCGGCTACGACGTCACGGCCGTGAACGGCCTCGTGGACGAAACCGATTACCTCCTCTCCCTGGGGGCTAAAGAGGTGATCTCCATCGAGGAGGCAACCGACACCTCCGGCAGGATCATGCAGAAACAGCTCTGGGCCGGCGTCATCGACTGCGTGGGCGGCGACGTTCTCGCCACTGCCCTCAAATCCACGAAATACGGCGGCAGCGTCACCTGCTGCGGAAACGTTGGCTCCGGCGACCTGGGCACCTCCGTATACCCCTTTATCCTCCGGGGCGTCAGCCTCCTTGGCGTCGATTCCGTGAGCTGCCCCAAGGAGTTGCGCCTCGCCATCTGGGATAAACTGGCCGGCGACTGGAAGCTGGAGCAGCTTGCAACCGTTACAACGGAGCTCCCCAACCTCGAGGCGCTGGAAGAGCGGATCGACCTGATGCTGGATCGCAAGAGCAAGGGACGGGCCATCGTCAAGATCGCCTAATCGCGGCTCCAGACACTTTTATTTATAAATAACCGGTGTTTGCCTATAAGGGCAACGCCGGTTTTTCCACCACTTCTCCCGTTTCGTTTCCCCGGCCGGGGAGAGATCCCGCCCCTCGCGAAGTTCCGCAACCTGACCATGACGAAAGAAAAGGCTGGAAAGAACTCGTGACGAATCTCATCACCGGGATGATCGCCCGGACGTGCCCGCGAAGCTGTTTCAGAAGGGATTCAAGCAACAGATGTCCAGGAAAGGCGGGGCCTCGGCAGATGCTCCATGGGCAGTATCGGGGGAAACTGAATGGTTGAAACCCCGCCACCCACACAGTGTCATATACACATATGACACCATGCGGGTGGCAGTGGGGTAATACGGAACCCCGCACTGGTGATTGTCATAACAGGAGCACCAAAGGTGCGTACTCCCGGTTTTCCCTTGACCACCCGCCCGCGTCGGAGATATGTTGCAACGCAAATGGGAGCCTCGCATCAAAGGTGTCGAAGCTGTAAATAAATCCGCTGCGGAGATAATTCTTAATAAGCATGCAGATGAGGCTTCCGAACGCAGGATCAATATCTGTCCTTGGCAGGCAACGCGGCAAAACGCCTCCCAGGAAGAACAACGGCTGCCGGAGACAGTGCGGCAAACATTTTAACGCAGGTGGTTTACCAGGATGTCCTATCTGAAAATTCCATATGATCAACTGAGCCCGGAGGCCCTCCACGGGTTGATTGAAGAATTCGTTACCCGCGACGGCACCGATTACGGTGAAGTTGAAATTCCCCTGGAGACAAAAATCACCCGGGTACTGAACCAACTCAGATCAGGCAGCGCCGTAATCGTTTTTGACCGGAAAACCGAAACCTGCACCATATTGAACAGTGACGATCCGCTTCTGAAAAGCGTGAGCGGGTAACCCCGTCCCCGTGATCCAAAAAGATCGCTGAAGGGGCTATCACTCGGTTTCCTCTATCAGTTTAAGCAGTTGATCATTCAGGACAGATAGCTCATTGGTCTTGGCCTTGATTTGAGCCCTCACAGCCTCGTTCTCCTGATCGCCTTGTTTCAATTTCTGGATTTCCTCTTTCACTTTCCTGATTTTTTCCTTAAGCTTTTTGATCATTTCTTCCTTTAACGTTGGGCCTGATTCCGATGCCCTATCGGCAGCAGCGGCGGATTTGGTACTTTCCGATTTTCCCCCATCATCGGAATTCGCCGATTCAGTTTTATTTTCAGCAGTTGAGGCGTTTGTTTCCCCCGCTTTGCCCCGGCCGTCACCCGTACCTGCGCTCTCGCCGGTTCCGGCGACTGCTTCGGACGATACCGTCACGGCCTCTTTTGCCTCGTTTGAAATGGTGACGCTGTCCCCCCTGGAAAGAGGCTTATCGTCCACCAAGCTTGCCTCTTGATTCGGAATGTTCTCATTATCGGCAAGACTGCGGGAGCTTAAATCAACTTCCTGCCGAGAAAATGCCGATGAAATTTTCATTCCCCCTCCTGTATACGCCATTGACCACCATGGCCTGGATTTATTCAACGGGCCGCTTCACACCCTGTTTTTCGATGAGGGACGCAACCGACAGTCACTCACAACATTTTATACAAACGATTTTGAGGGAACAACATTGCCTAGTTGTCATCTCCGGAATCAGTTATTGGTCCGATCCCGGAATTATCAAATCGGCAATTATATACGCGAACCATCCGGAGGGTGACCTGTCCGTTGTTATTAATTATTCGGTTTTTGAAACCTGCATTTATTAATTGTCGGGTTGATAAAACGCTATTTTGTCCCTCGGAACGGCTTTTCTTCAAATCGCTTGTGGAACGATCTGTTATATAATCGATACCCAATGTCATTACCTTTAACGAATTGGCTGGTAATTGTAATTGCAACGCCCGCTCAGGGAAACAAGGAGGTTAATAACCCAAAAGGCCGGATACCCCCTGTCCAGCAAAACAAGATCGCCTGAAAGATAGTTTAGCCGTGCTGAAGCCCTCCAAACACTTGAGCTTCGAGTGAACGGACGTCAAGGAATGATCGATGCATTGTGGAATCCGGTTCCCTTAAACGGCGATGTGAGATTCGGGTGCGAGAAGCATCTCCTGAAAAATCTCGTAAAAAAAACCCGCATGAAATCCGTCCGCCAGGCCATGGTGAACCTGAAAAGAGTAGGGCATCCACCACCGGCCGTCTTTCCTGGTAAAACGTCCCCACGATAGCCTCGGAACGGAGTCGTTGCGGTTCATGTTCACGGGGTGCTGCAAGCTTGTGAAGCTGATCCAGGGCAGGGAGGTGATGTAAAGAAGGTCGTCCCGATCGTCATGTACCAGGTGATCGGACAGCTTTACTTCCCGTGTATTTTCATCCACTTTCCGGAAAAACGCCGGCGGGTCGCACGTAAACTCCGCGCAGCAGAAGTTAAAAACGTTGTTCTCTCCCATTACGGTGAACGAGGGATGCACGGTTTCATGTTCCACCACCCGGCCGTCCCGGATGCGGGTTTTCATCTCCGGAATCCGGTTGGCCGCGCGGGATGAGAAATACAGAATCAGGTTGAAAAATTTGAGATCCCGATCCTTCGCGAGTTTTCGGACAGCGGTGATATCCACGTCAAAGCAGACGTTGAAGTGGGGATAGTCCATGGCGGAGAAAAACTCAAATTGACTTCTTCTTGGCCAGTTGTTCATGTCGATAATTTTCATCCACGTTTCCTGTTGTAATTCTTATACTGGTGAATACGTAAGTTGCCCGACATTGATGTGTGTCGGACACATATAATATCTTTTAGGTTCGAGCGCTCTTTTGTCATGCCGGGCGGCCTTTTACCGCACTAGTAAACGGCGAGGCCGCACGCCGTTTGTTTTTACTTCCACCGATTCAGGACAAGCCGGAGCCCAAAACGATTGACGTAAAATCGCAAAGTTTCGTCGGTAAAATACTAATATTTTCCCGATAGTTGCCTAAGTCCCTCAACGGGTGCGTCGCCGCCAAACCACCCCACCCGGATATTTTGATGTTCATTCGTTGTCTTTTTTTTGTTAAGTATCCGACGTGCAAAAGCGACGCTAAAATACCAGACCGGCGTGCCGGGTAAAGGACAGTTGTCCCGGAATGATCGGATAGTTGACCTGGAGGGGGAAATGAAAGCTGAAAAACGTAAATTTTCGGATGCAATTCTCAAATGTTACGCAGATATGCCGGAGGAACTGAAAAACAGGGCAAAGGAGCTGACGGTGCAAGACGGCCACTCCTTCCTCAGCCAGGGGGATGTGCCGGAACATCTGTTTCTCTTCCTGGAAGGAACGGCCAGGGTCTTCCGCGCAACGCCCAAGGGAAACGAATACCTGATGGACATGATGGTGCCGGGAGAACTCGCCGGAGAGGTGGAGATCCTGAACGGCGACGACTGCCTGTGCAGCGTCGTTGCCCACGGCCCGTGCAGGGCGGCCCGTTTTTCCAGGTCGCTCTACCGGGAGTGGATCGAGCGGGATTCGGATTTTTCATTCCTGGTGATCCGGCAACTCTGTTTCCGTGTCCGCGGATTGGGGATGCGGGCGGCCACCCACCTCTCCTACCCCCTGGAATACTCCGTCCTGGAGTTGTTGAGGGAACGGCTCCAGGAAGGGACGTACAACCTTCCGGACTTTTCCCGAAGCGATCTGGCCGATTATTTTGGCGTCAGCCCGCGTAACATGAACCGGGTGCTGAAAAAACTCCAGGACAAGGGGTTGATCCAATGCGACACTGGGGGAATCCAGCTCCTTTCACCGACCCTGCTGGAGGAGCTGATTCAGGTTTACGAGTAAGCGGGGCATCTCCTAAAGCGCCGGCGACCGGCATGAAAGGAGTTTTCCATGGTAATGAAAAAATTCATCAATGACCCTGCGGACCTTACCCAGGAGCTTTTGGAAGGATACGCCATGGCCTACCCGAACAAGATCTCGGTGGAATCGGAAAAGCTGGTGGTACGGACCAACCCAAAGGACAAGGTTGCCGTGATCACCCTGGGCGGCGCCGGGCACGAGCCTGCCCTGAGCGGTTTCGTGGGAAAGGGGATGCTGGACATCAACGTGGTGGGCCACATCTTCGCGGCACCGGGGCCGCCCAAGGTGTTCGAAGCCTTGAAAACGGCCGCCCGGGATGCCGGCACGCTCTTTGTGGTGTGAACAACGAAGGGGATCTCCTGAGAGCCAACATGGCCGAGCAGATGGCGGAAAACGAGGGGATCCGGATCAAGCGGGTCCTGCCCCATGAGGTTATTTCCCCGGCCCCGGGGGCCTCGACGCCGGCAGGTTGGTTTGATCGGAGATCTCGCCGACGGTTTCCGTCACGTTCCCAACATCCTTTACCGCATTGCCCATTACCGGCAGGTTGTCGGGCTGGGACAAATCGCCGACCGGCCGGGGTAAGCCGGCTTTATGTTCAGGGGTGGAACCCTCCGAAAAAATGAAAACCGACCCCATTTTCCCGGGGAGAAACCCTCTTGACATAAGCGAACTCTTTCTCCAGTATGCATACTAAAATGACTGCATCAGCGAACCGGCTCAAACTCTCCAAGCCTTTCAACAGTGAGCCGGCGGCAATTGCCGGAATGTTTTTTTTCATAAAGATTCGGAATGAACGGAATCACCGAACTCAGGGCGGGCTGAATATCGGCAGGGAACTGTAAAGTTGAACAGCTTAATCTATTTTTCGACAACGAGAATAATAAGCATGAGTACAAATATTTATAAATTCGCGATTATTAAATTACTAGCGGTTTTCGGGTTGTTTCGCATTGGCCGGTATCCGGCGGTGCTGTTTACCGCAGCCTGTTGCCTCGCCGTACAGGGCATCTCCCCGGCATTAACCCCGGCCCGGGAACCGGGGATCGAAATAATGGATATCGAAACCCTTATGGAGATCGAGATTACATCGGTCGCTAAAAAGCCCCAGAATTTATCGGACAGCGCAGCGGCTGTTTTTGTTATTACGGCCGAAAATATTAGAAGTTCCGGTGTCACCAACATTCCCGACGCCCTCCGCATGGTCCCCGGAGTCAATGTCGCGCGTATCGACAGCAACAAATGGGCCGTGAGTGTCCGTGGATTCAACAGCCGGTTTTCCGACAAACTGCTGGTATTGATGGACGGTCGAAGCCTCTATACCCCTTCGTATGCGGGGGTGTACTGGGAGGCCCAGGACACGATGATCGAGGACATAGAGCGTATCGAGGTGATCCGGGGACCCGGGGCGACCCTTTGGGGGGCCAATGCCGTGAACGGCGTGATCAACATCATTACAAAGCATGCCGCCGACACACTGGGAGGACTTGTAACGACCGGGGGAGGGCCCCATGAAACGGCTTTTGCCCGGGCACGGTACGGGGCGATGCTTGGCGAGGGGATTTTCGGACGCCTCTATGTCAAGGGGGATCGCCGGAATGAGCTTGACCTTGAGGACAACGAAAGGGGTGCCGGAGACGACTGGTCCACCCTGCGGAGCGGGTTTCGCGTGGACGGGGCGCCGGCGGACGACAGCAGCTTCACGGTTCAGGGGGATATCTACAAAGGCGAAATCAACCAACGGATCCTTTTACCCGATTTGAAGGCTCCGTACAGCTATACCGTGGACGATGAGGGGGAGATGTCCGGGGGTAACGTTCAAATCGCCTGGGACAAAATACTCTCCCCCACTTCAAACATCACCGTTAAGGCATATTACGACCGAACGGAACGTAAGGAGGTTTTTGCCCACGAAGAGACCGACTGCCTTGATTTGGAGTTGCAGCATCGCTTTACCCTTGGGGAGAGAAACGACATCGTCTGGGGTACCCATTACCGCTATACCGCCGACAAGATCCATGAGAATGATTTTATTTCCTCCCTTAGCGAGCACTCAAGCCTGTACAGTTTTTTTGTTCAGGATGAAATTTCCCTGCTGAAGGATCGACTCCTCCTGACCCTTGGGTCAAAATTCGAGCATAATGATCACACCGGGTATGAGATCCAGCCGAGCGCCCGCATCATGTGGCGCCCACACGAGCGCCACAAGGTATGGGCATCCGTTTCAAGGGCGGTTCGCACCCCCTCCAATATAGAACGGTACGGCACCCTGACCTCCCAGGTCCTTCCCCCCTATTACCTCTTCAACACGAGCCCCCTTCCACTGCTTACCGGGATCACGGGGGACGAGGCGTTCGATTCCCAGGAGGTCACAGCATATGAGCTGGGGTACCGGCTGATTGCCGCAAGCAACCTCTCAATCGATATTGCGCTCTTCCATAACGAATATGACGACCTGCGCTATTTCGAAACCGCCGTCGTCACACCCAGGGGCGATCACCTGGAAGGTTATTCTCCGTTCGCAAACGGAAAAACCGGCAGCACCTGCGGCGTGGAGGTATCCGCAGCATGGCAACCTGCGGACCGGTTGAAGCTCGATGCGGCATACAGCTGGTTCCGGGAGGATCTACCGGATTTTTTTGATTCCGATACATACATCAATGAAAGCCCGACCCACCAGTTTTCCTTGCGCGGCTCCTGGAAAGTTTCGGACAGGTTTACTGCGGATGCCTGGTTGCGGTACGTGGACGGTTTCCTCTGCGCATATCCAACGGCCTCTTCACGCAAATATGAGATTGACGACTACCTGACCGCCGATCTCCAGCTCACGTGGCACCCTTCCGGGAACATCAGCTGTTCCCTGGTGGGACGGAACCTGTTCGACAGCGGGCGGGTCGAATATGTTCAGGAATACTACACGTCTCCTGCGGAAGTGGAGCGGGAGGTTTACGGCAAGATCACCTATCGCTTCTAGCTCGCCGGGATGCCCCGGGACCGGCCCGGACAAGCGGGGATAAAGCACGAGGGCTTTTCCCCGGAACAAATCCTCCGGGGCAAATCCTCCGGGGTATCGACCGGGGTTAAAGACCATATCCCGCCCCCATGTCGCCCGTCCAGATCCCATATCCCCCGTCTAAAAAAGACCGGCCGATTTTCATCGAAACACCTTGCGAATAAATACCAAGGTCTGCTACATATACCTTGGCATTCGAAATGCCCCCATGATCACATTTTACTATAATCACGGCCTCTTGCTCGGATTGTGAATCTGCTTTTTCGGCCGGAACCTTTCAGGGGAATGTTGTCTTTAGTTTTCCCGGAAATAATCCCCGCGACCGGCTAAAATCACGCGGGAAAGCAATACGGATTCGGCGCACCGTAATTTAACCGGGCAGGAGACGGCGGATGCAGGGAATGGATTACACTAGAACGCTCATGAAAAAGACTTCAAACCCACCGGGCGCTTTATTGACGCGGCTTCTCCTCCTCCTCTGCCTGTGCATTGTTTATCCGCCCCCCCACCTTTCCGCCGACGACATGGATCAGTACAGGGTCAAATCCGCATTCATATTCAACTTTGCCCTGCTCTCCCAGTGGCCGGATACGGCCCCCCCATCCGCCGAAATCCGCGTGTTCGTGGTCGGCAACGATTCCCTCAGGGGGTATTTCAAATCCATCGACGGGAAAAGAATCGGCGAGCGGGTGCTGCGCGTGCATTTCCCATTGCCGAACGAAGAGTTCACCGATCCTCACATGCTCTTTATCAGCGAGGAGGTGGATACGAAAACGACACTTCGCTTATTATTGGAGACCAGGGGAAAAAGCGTCATCACCATCGGCGAGCGGAGCGCGTTCAACAAACTCGGGGGGATGATTCGCTTCTTCGTTGAAAACAATCGGCTGAAATTTGAAATCAACCTTGCCGCCGCCCAAAAAGAGGGGATTCGCTTCAGTTCGCGCCTGCTGAAAATCGCCACCATCACCGAAGCACAATAGGCCCATGAAAGGATCGCTGCGGGAACAATGCCTAAAAACATCTCGATTAAAATAAAGCTCCTGTCGGCATTCTGCCTGACGGCCCTTCTCGGCCTTTTCCTGTTGAGCACGGCAGTGATCATCATGGAGAGGAAAAATGCAACCCACAACCTCATCAACGAACTGAGTACAATGGCCGATGTGGTCGCCTGGAACAGCAGCGTGGCAATGATGTTCGATGATGAAAAAGGGGCCGGCGAGGCCCTCGGCTCCCTCTCCAGAAAACCGGAAATCGCGTTTGCCTGCCTGTTCGATACCAGGGGAAAGAAATACCGTGATTATACCCGCCCGGGAAACCTGCCCGCGAACCCGGAAGAAGGTTTCCTTGAAGGGCTGCCGGAAGGGACCTCCATCACTGAACGATTGAAAGTCGAGGGGAGCATTGTCGATCGAAACGCCCGTTATATCCGGGTCATCAGGCCCGTCTTCGACAACGACATGCTCCTGGGTTCAATTCTCCTGGTGGATGACTTAACGCAACTCCACGATCTTCTTCGGAGATATTCCATCCTCCTGGCCATTGCCGTTTTCACGACACTGGTCGTTGTTTTCATCGTCTCCTCATGGTCCCAGAGGCTGTTCACGGCACCGATGACAAGGTTGATTCGAACCATGGCAACCGTTACCCGGGACAAGGTTTATGAGATCAGGGCCGAAAAGCAAAACGACGATGAGTTCGGTGAACTGTTTGACCATTTCAACGAAATGATACGGGAGGTGCGCGCCCGCGACCGGGAACTCAAGGCCCACAGCGCGGGCCTTGAAAAGCGGGTCGAACAGCGAACCCGGGACCTCTCCCTTGCAAAACCGAGCTGGAGACAAGCGTGGCCGAGCTTAAGATCGCAAGGGATGCGGCGGAGGAAGCCAGCAGGGCCAAATCCCAGTTTCTGGCCAATATGAGCCATGAGCTCCGCCCCCCCATGAACGGCGTGCTGGGGATGACGGAGCTGCTCCTCGAAACGCCCCTGAACCGCAACCAGCACCAGTTCACGACGATCATCCAGGATTCCAGTGGGGCACTGCTCTCGATTATCAACGATATCCTGGATTTTGCAAAGATCGAAGCCGGCAAGCTGGAGCTTGAAATCATCCCCTTTAACCTGCGGGAGCTGCTCGAGGATATCGCCCAACTGCTCTCCTCCCGCTGCCGGTCGAATAATATTGAGCTGGCTGTTCTCATACCGCCGGAAACCCAGTTGCACCTGAAGGGAGACGCCTCCCGCCTCAGGCAGGTGCTGATCAACGTGATGGGCAACGCCATCAAGTTCACCGAACAGGGCGAGGTGGTGGTAAAGGTGAAATCCCGTAAAACGACATCGGGGGTTGCCCTCGACGTGGCCATTAGCGATATCGGCATCTCCCCGGAGAATATGGAAAGGCTGTTTAAACCGTTTGCCCAGGCGGACGGAACCAGCACGCGTCAATACGGCGGCACCGGCCTTGGACTCGCCATCTCCACGGAGCTTGTTTCCCTGATGGGGGGAACTCTAGGGGTGGACAGCACGCCCGGCAGCGGTTCGGAGTTTTTCTTTACCCTCCCCCTGGAAATTGCCGAATCGAGCCCGGGCCGAACCGGCTCATGGGGGGAGTCCATCCTCGAGGGACTCAAGGTGCTGGCCATCGACGACAATGCAACGAACCGTGAAATCCTCCATCACCAGACCACCTCATGGAATATGACCTGTGAAACCGCCGGGAGCGGCCCCGCCGGCCTCGAAATATTTCAAGCGGCCCTGGAACGAGGAGCCCCCCCTGACGCGGTGCTTCTCGACATGAACATGCCCGGGATGAACGGGATAGAGGTGGCCCAAAAGATACGCGCCGAAATGAAAAAGATCCCCATCATCATGCTGACGTCGGTGGGCGCTTACGGGGAGGTCCGGAGGAGCAGGGAGATCGGGATCAATCTGTATCTTACCAAACCCGTCAGGCAACAGGATCTGCATTCGGCTCTCTCGGACGCGATCCGGGGCGTCGAGCCGGATCTTCTGGAGCCGGCCAACCGGCCCGGCTACCGGCCGGGAAAAGGTGCCGCCCCTCGGGAGTGCAACCTGAGGATTCTCGTGGCCGAGGACAACACAACCAACCAGCTGGTGATCACCAACATGTTGAAGTACATGGGGTGCGGCGTCGAACTGGTTGCCAACGGCGCCGAGGCCGTAAGGTCATATCAAGACAACCCGTGCGATCTGATCCTCATGGATTGCCAGATGCCCGTCATGGACGGTTACCGCGCCACCCGGGAGATTCGCGCCCTGGAAACCGGAAACGCGCGCATCCCGATTATCGCCTTGACGGCCAATGCCCTCAAGGGGGATCGGGAGAAATGCCTGAACGCCGGAATGGACGAACACCTGAGCAAGCCGCTGAAAATCGAAGCCCTCACCGAGGTGTTGTCCCGGTGGGTTCCCGGCAAACCGCAGGTAGATCCCCCGGACGTGGAAGCCTCCCTGAAATACGACCCAGTTGTTTTTGGGAAACCGGCGAACGATTCCGCAGACATGGGAGCCCCCTCGGAAAAAGACCCTGGTGTTCCCGGAAAGCCGCCGGTTGATTCCAAGGACGTGGAAGCCCCACTGAAAAAAGATCCAGGTGTTCCCGGTGAACATTCCGGGGCCGATTCAGGGAGCATTGATCCGAATGTGATCAAGGCCCTGAGGGAGCTGCAGATCGACGGTGAACCCGATATCGTGGACCATGTCGTCACGGCCTTTCTGAAAGATGCCGAGGTCCTTATTGCCGAACTCGGCGAAGCCCTCCCCGGCGGGGACCCGGAAGCCGTGAAACAAAAGACCCACGCCTTGAAATCATGCAGTGGGAACGTGGGCGCGATGGAGTTGTCCAACCGGGCGGGTATTCTGGAAAAGAGCTGCGAAACCAATGAAATGGATACCAATTCGGCCCTGCTGGAAAACATGCGGGCCGAGTACGTCAAGGTAAAGACGGCCCTGGCAAAGGAGCTTCAAAAATGAAACCAACGGACGGAAACAGCCGAAGCACCCCCCTGGCATTGATCGTGGATGACGACAGGACGTCGCGCCTCACCATGGGGGCGGCCCTGCGAAAAGCCGGTTTCGAAACCCGGGAAGCCGCCGACGGCGCCGATGCCGTCCGGGGGTTCCAATCAAGCAGGCCGGACCTGATTCTCCTCGACGTCATGATGCCGGGCATGGACGGGTTTGAAACCTGCAGGGCCATAAGGCGACTTCCCGGAGGCGAATATACTCAGATCCTGATGGTGACGGGGCTTGACGACACCGAATCGACGCAAAAGGCGTTCGAGGCCGGCGCCAATGACTTTGTTTCCAAGCCCATCAACTGGGTCATGCTGGGATACCGGGGGCTTTACATGCTCCGCGCGGGCCGGGCTTTTCAGGAATTGCACCTCAGCCGCAGCCTTCTTTCCAAAACCCAGGAGGTCGCCAAGCTGGGCAACTGGCAGGTCGACTACCATGACAATGCCCTGGCTGTTTCACCCGAAGCCTTTCGCATCGCCGGCCACACCGGTACCTTTGAGCTGCCGACCATTGAAAGTTTCCTTGAAACGGCCGTGGAAAATGAAAGGGATTTTGTTCGGGAGAGCGTTGAGAACGCTGTCCGGGAGAGGCGCTCTTTCAGCGTTAATTATCAGGCCATTACGCAGAACGGATCACGGCGGCATCTCTACATTCACGGCGAGGTGATACACAGGGAAACCGGGGCGCCGGAGATGATGCTCGGAGTGGTGCAGGACATCTCGCGGATCAAGCAGGCCGAGGAGGAGATCCGGTATCTGGTCTATTACGACAACCTCACGGGCCTTGCCAACCGGATGCTCTTCATGAACCGCCTGAGGAAAACCATCGCGGCTTCAAAAAGAAGCGGTTCCACGTTTGCCCTGCTTTTTCTTGATATCGATCATTTTAAACTGCTCAACGACACCCTCGGTCACCGCGCCGGTGACCTTCTTTTAAAGAATACGGCACAAACACTTCAGCAGACCCTCAGGGGCGGGGATACCGTTGCCAAGGCGGATCCGGGAAAGATGGCGGCAAGGCTGGGGGGCGATGAATTTGTCCTGATGCTTGTGGATATCAAACTCCCCGAACATGCCGCCGTGGTGGCGAGGCGAATCCTCAAGGCGATCGGCAAACCCCAGGTGATCGACGGCCGGGAGGTATCCGTGACCGCCAGCATCGGCATCAGCATGTTTCCCGAAGATGGAATCGAAGCCGATTCCCTGGTGAAGAATGCCGATGCGGCCATGTACCACGCAAAAGATCTGGGGCGCAATAATTACCAGTTTTTCAAGGAATCCCTCAACAGGGCCGTCACGGAGCGTTTCACCCAGGAGAACGACATGAAAAAGGCCCTGGAGAAGGGGGAGTTTGTTCTGTACTACCAGCCCCAGCTCAGGGTGGAAGACAGGCGAATCATCGGAGCCGAGGCGTTGATTCGCTGGAACCACCCGGAAAAGGGATTCATTCCCCCCGACAGGTTCATCCCCATCGCCGAGGACTGCGGCCTGATCGTGGAGATCAACAGGTGGGTCATCGAGGCGGCCTGTAAACAGAACCGGTTGTGGCGGGACAAGGGCATGCCGCCGCTGCGCATTGCCGTCAACATTTCCGGATACCGCCTGGCGGAACAGGACATTCCCTTTCTTCTCGAAACCTCCCTTACCCGCCAAACCCTTGACGGCAGGGACATCGAGGTGGAGATAACCGAGAATATCCTGATGCAGGATACCGAGGGCGTTGAAACGATTTTAGGCCGGGTAAAGGACCTGGACATCCGGATCGCCCTGGATGATTTTGGAACCGGTTACTCCTCGCTCAGCTACCTGACCTCCTTCCAGGTGGATACCATCAAAATCGATCGATCCTTTGTTCAGGGGTGCACGGAAAACAAGAAGAACCGCGTGCTCATCAAAACCATTATCGCCATGGGTCACAGCCTGGGCATGGGGATCGTCGCCGAGGGGATAGAAACCGCCGAGCATTACGACCTGCTTAAAAAGTACGGCTGTGACGAGTGCCAGGGGTATTTCTTTTCCCCCCCCGTGCCCGCCGGGGAGTTTGAGCGGCTGGTGGAACAGCGCACCCTGTGAACCTTTCCCCCCAAGCCCGGGCATCATATAGGCCACCCGCTTGTGGTGGTCGTTGAGACCTTCCACGAATTACCGTGAAAAGAGAGGTGTCGGCGGTTTCCGGAAGCGGCTTTCAAAAAATCAGCACTTTCACCGTTGGATATGCCCGGCCCTTTTTTCGCCCCAACCGCTCCCCTCTCTCCACCGGTATTCTTAGAACACCATTTTCGATACCAAAATCATGCCGCTAAGCCTTATTATCGACGTTCCATCCACATCAATTTTCCAAATATCAAGCACTTAGCAAGGTCCGACCCCATTATACCATTATCTCAGGCCGACGAAACCGAAAATCATTGGAAGCTGATCTCACGCGGAATCACTTTAAACCGTCGTTTCCGACACCCAAATCGAGGGGCTAAACCTCGAAACCGGCTTTATTTTCGTGACAAACACCAAGAGATCAAACCGTTGGCACGGTCCGACCCCATTTCGACCCCATTTCCGACATTTCTTCCATTTCTTTTTCCCTTGACAAAAAATGATATTAGTTTATTCTAAATTAGAAACAGCTAATATAAGGAGTGGATGAATTCATGGCGGAAATCGATCCGGAAAAACTGGAAGAAAGCGCGGAAAAGGCTGCAAAACTGCTCAAAAGCATGAGCCACCCCAGCAGATTGATGGTGTTGTGCAGCCTCATGGAGGGGGAACTGCCCGTGGGCGTGCTGAACCGGAACATCCCCCTGAGCCAGTCGGCCCTGTCCCAGCATCTGGCGGGATTGCGAAAGGCCGGTCTTGTGAGCACGCGGCGGGAGGGTCAGGTAATCCACTACCGTCTCAAAAGCCGGGCCGTTACCCGGGTCATCGAAGCGCTTTACAGTATTTACTGCAACCCCGAAAACGAGGAGCAAGAATCATGAACGGACAATTAAACTGGTTCAAGGGAGGCCTTCTACTGGGCGCGTCCTTCCTTCTGGCGGTGGCTTTCGTCAAACCCATCGGCGTATCCACGCAGTTTGTCATCGCCGACGGCATCATATGGAATCTGTTTTCCGACTCGGTGGTTCAAAAGGACAGCGAAAGCAAGTCGGGCTACGCAAGCGCCAACGCCTATCTGAACAAAAGCGGGGGAAAATACGCCAAAAACGTGGCCAACCCGATCAACTACGGCTTTGTTTTTGTTGTCGCCATGGTGGGGGGAGCGCTGCTGTCTTCCCGCCTTGGCGGGCCCCGGCCTGCCTCGCCGGACAAAAGCGCCCCCGAAGTCTGGCGGGAACGCTTTGGGGAAAATCCGGGACCGCGCTATGTAACGGTGTTTTTTGCGGGGTTCGTGGTTCTTTTCGGCGCACGTCTTGCCGGAGGGTGCACCAGCGGCCACATGATGAGCGGGATGATGCAGACATCCCTGAGCGGTTACCTGTTCGCGGCGGGCGCTTTTGCCGCAGCGGTTCCCACGGCCGTTTTTGTTTACAAGAGAAAATAGGAGGCGTGTCATGAGCATCGTTTTAGCTGTCATACTCGGACTTTTCTTCGGTTTTGCCCTGCAGCGCGTGGGGGCCACCAACCCCCAGAACATCATCAATATGCTGCGCCTTAAGGACCTGCACCTGATGAAGGCGATCTTCTTCGCCATCGGCATCAGCAGCACGCTCCTGTTTCTTCTGATGACCGTGGGCGTCGTCGACCCCGGCCATCTCTCCGTGAAGAGCAGCTACATCGGGGTGATCGTGGGCGGGGCGATGCTGGGCCTTGGCTTTGCTGCGGCCGGTTACTGCCCCGGCACGGGCCTGACCGCCCTGGCGGAAGGACGAAGGGATGCCCTGTTTTTCGTGGGCGGCGGCCTTCTGGGCGCTCTTGTCTATTCCCTTGTTTACGTTGGGATCAAAGGCTCATGGCTCTTTGACAAGATCGCCGGCGGCAAGGTGATGCTGGCAACGGGGTCGGACAAGTTTGAAGCCCTTCTCCCCATGATACCGGGCGGCATTCTTGCCGCCGCCATCGGGATTTCGTTCATGCTCATTGCCTGGAAACTGCCCGACAGGCTCTGATTCCAACCTTACGATCAAAGGCCCCGCATGGCGCGGGGCCTCTTACTCACCGGATCGTTTCCAGGACAGGCGGATGATAAATTTCGCGCCGGAGCCGGGACGGGATTCCACGGCCATCTCCCCCCCGTGATTCTCGGTTATGATGAAATAGGAGACGCTCAACCCCAGGCCCGTGCCCATTCCCACCGGCTTGGTGGTAAAAAAGGGCTCGAACACCCGTTTGCGGGTCGCTTCATCCATGCCCGGTCCGTTGTCCTCCACCTCCACACAGACCACTTTACGTTCTTTTTCAAACCGTAACCGAACAATCAACAGAGGGTTCTCGATTCCCGCCCCCTGCATCGCCTGGGCTCCGTTTCTGAGGATGTTCAGCAGAACCTGCTGGATCTTGGCCCCTTCACAGGGCACGGGGGGCACGTTGTCTCCGTACTCCTTTTCAATCCTGATCTTTTTGAAGTCAAACCGCTTTTTCAAATCATAGTCTCCGGCCGCCAGATCCAGGGTTTTGTCGATCAGCCCCGAAAGGAGAAGTGGAGATACCCGGGCGTCGCTCTTTCGGGCAAAGCTGAGCATGTTGTCCACAATCGTGGCCACGCGGTGGGCCGACTCATCAATGGCCCCGATCATGCGCAGGATGCCCCGGGCCTCCATGAAAGCGCGGACGGCTTCCATTGTGGTGCCCGCCGCCTCGGCGGCTTTCAGGTTGGCGGGGATGTTGCTATTCTCGTCCAGGCGATTTGCCATGACATTGGCGTTCTGCATCACGGCGGCGATGGGATTGTTTATCTCGTGGGCCATGCCGGCGGCCAACCCGCCAACGGAAAGCATCTTTTCGGTCTGGATCACGACCTCCTCCATCCGCACCTTGTCGGTCACGTCGTCAATGCGGATAACCGCGCCTTCCACGCCGTTGCCCACCAGGGGATAGATCGTCAGATCCTCGTACCCCACGGCGCCCTCCGATCGGCGGGATCTCTTCCGCTCCTGCTTTGTTTCCCGGGATTTAAGGCTTGCGGATATTTTTTCCATACTCAAGGCTACCCGGGGAAACACTTCGGAAAGCTCCTTTCCCTTCGCGGCTCCCACCGGGATCCCCGTGGTTTGTTCAGCCGTCTTGTTCCACAGGGTCACCCGGCACGCGTCATCCACTCCCACCAGCACGGACGGCATGGAATCGATAATGTTGGACAGGTAGTTGCGCAGGTGCCGGAGTTCCGCCTCCGCCTCTTTTCTTGCCGCCATTTCCTGATGGAGCTTATCAATGGTGGCGGTGGCCCCTTTCAGGGCCTCGGACAACTCGTTGAAGGGTTGGGCCAACTCCCCCACCTCATCCCGGGTGAAGACCTCTACCCTGGAGGGCGTATTGCCTTCGGTGATCATCCGGGCCGCTCCGGAGAGTTTTCCGAGAGGTTTGACGATCTGGTGGGAGATGCGTATGCAGATCAGGGTGACAACCGCCAAAATGCCCAGGGCCATGCCCCCTGCCGTAAGACAGACATACCGTATCCGCTCATGGGTTTTTTCGTGGGACAGGGCCAGAACCATCACCCCCAGAAGTTCCCCCTTCCCTGAAAGAACAGGCTTGCAGGACACAAAGTGCATGACGCCGGCCAGCTTTATCTCTTCCATCACGGACGTTTTCTCCCGCTTCACCTGCCCGCGCAGGGCATGGAGGGAAGGATCCATAATAATCCTTGAATTGGTAAAGGTGGTGGCCTGCAAACGGTCTCCGTCATGGATCATCACCTCGAGCCCGTATTTATCTTTTATCTTGTTCAGGAAATCCAGGTTGAAGAGCCGGGAAACCTCCAGGACACCGATCACCCTTTTATTTTCCTTTATTGGAAGAAACACCAGGACCCCGAGCCCCAGATCCGACTTTCCAACCCCCCTTTGCCCCCGGCCGGAAAGGGCCTTTCCAAACAGCGGTTTGTAGGACTCGTTATGCCCGTACCGGGTGGGATGGTGGGCTTCCACGAGGACCGTGCCGTCCGGGGCGATCACCTCCACGGCATCGGCGCGCAGAGTACCCCGGAAACGCTGAAAAATATCCAGAAGCCCCCTGCGGTCATTTGCCTTGACCGCCTTGTGAATCTTCTCCTCCCCCAGCACCACCCCGGAAGCAAGCCAGGTCTCCTGCTCCAGATCCTCTATCTCGAGATCCACGCTTTGTTCGAAAGCGTGCAGCTGTTTTTTAAGGGTCACATGCTCCCGCCGGATCAAAAAGACCATCTCCAAAACTACGGGAAGGAGTATGCCGATCCCCACAATGGGCAGAAAGCTTGCCAGCATTTTATTTTTCAGGCTCTTCATACCTTTGCTCTCATTGCCCCGTCTTCAGCGGTCTAAAAAGAGGTTTTCCAAACCGCTCCTTTCCGTACCCCCGTATCAGCTCCTGCCCTTCGCCGGAGGTGATAAAATCAATAAAGACCATGGCACCTTCAAAGTTGACGTCCTCCACCTGGAGGGGATTGACCGCGATGACCCCGTAAGGGTTGAACAACCGCTCATCTCCGCTTGCCAGGACAACCAGATCCAGGTCTCCCCGGTTAAAGAGAAAGGTGCTCATGTCGGACAGAATATAGGCTTGCTCCGCGTCGGCCGTCCCAAGGCTTGCCCGCATGCCCTTGCCGGATTCTCGATACCATGGCTCCTGCGGTGAAATACCGGCCAACCCCCAGAGTTCCATTTCACGGTTATGGGTTCCCGAGTTGTCGCCCCTTGAGATAAACAACGACTCGCTGGCCGAAATACGGATCAGGGCCGCCAGGATATCGGTTTCCCCCTTGATACCGGCAGGATCCTCCGCCGGCCCCAGCAGGACAAACTCGTTGTACATCACATCCTTGCGGTTCACCCCGTAACCTTTGCTCACAAAACGGTCTTCCACGATCCGGGAGTGCACCAGGACCACATCCGCCTCTCCCCGGCGCGCCAGGAGCAGGGCCGCGCCGGTTCCCTTTGCCTTTACCTCGACCCGGATGCCGTGCTTTTCCTCGAAAACAGGGATGAGAAGGTCCATGAGACCGGAGCCCACGGTACTGGTCGTCGTCGCAAGACGGAGGATGCTCCCCTCCAATTTCCCCTCTTTTTTATCGGAGTCGCCGCAGCCGTGAACCACCGCGATCAGCAAACAGCAAAGCACCGCATGTATCGTGTGTCGAACGTGAACCATCCAATTCCCCTCCACCGACGGTTACAATTTACCGGCCCGTGCACCATTACAATTATGAACCGGCAGCCCCGATAGCACAATACCATTATGGGTCATTTTTTCTTTGAATTTCGATTTTTTGGCCGTGGATGAAAACACGTATTCAACCGGAAAACCCGGGGCATCCATCCGAAAGGAACTCACGTAAAAGGGCGATCAGATCATTGAAATGCCCTCAAGACTCACTGTCGCCAAAGAGAAATCCCGGATATTGTATTTTACAAGAAACGTCATTTATTTCAATGCAATCGTGATCCTCGGCGAGCAACCGCAACGGCCGAGATCATCGACAACTGCGGTGTCCGATGCCGCAACGGTTGCGGGGTTTGTTCCTTCCACCCGAATTTTTTCAGGGATCATGATTTCTGTTAGAATTAGAATTCAACCGTCACGGTATGTTCCGGAACTGCTTTTGAAGACAACCCATCAGGAGATGAAATGGCCGAAATATCAGAGAAAAAGGCTTTATCTCTTCACTTTTCCATTCTCATCCCCCTTATCCTTTTGTTCTTAGCCGTCGCCACCGTGAGCGCCTGGCTTTTTTTCAAGTCCAGTCGGGACAGCATCGACAGTCAGGTCGCCGTTTACCAGAAAATGATCCTTGAAAACACGAAGCTGAAGCTGGAAAACTTCCTGGAAAAACCTCACCTGATGAACGCTTCCGTTCGGAACACCCTTAAACGCAACCCGGGGCTTTATGGGGATCTTCCCCAAATGCGGCGGATCTTTTTAGACAATCTTTCCATCTACCCCTCCGTCATGGCGGGTGCGCTGGGTGTGGAAAACAGCGGTAATTTCATATCGGCCGGCAGGCATATCAAGGGGGGCTTTGATTCGGCCGTATATCAAAAGGAGGTTTCATCACGTTACAACTATTACAAACTCGATGAAAAGGGACTGCCCGGAGAGCTGATCGCCTCCAGGGACGGTTACGACCTCAAAGCCCGCCCATGGTATAAAACGGCAATCCAGGCCGGAAAACCCACATGGAGCGCCATATATACGTTTGCGGCGAATACCGAGATCGGATTAACGGCAGTTCTGCCCGTTTATCGGAACGGCCGGCCGGCGGGAGTCATACAATCCGCATTTTCCCTGGCGTTCATAGCGGGGTTCCTTCGGGAACTTCCCATGAAAGGCAATCACCGTATTTTTATTTTCGAGAACAGCGGGTTTCTCGTGGGTGCCTCCGGCAATACCCGGGTTGTCGTAAGAGACACGGAAGGCAAACTGCGGAGAGTCGGTCTGAACGATGTCCGGGATCCCATCATCGAGGCCGCTTATCTCAGCGGTGCCTTGAATCGGGCGCTCGAAGGAGGAAAGACCGTTCATTTCATGGAAGGGGGAGAAAACTATTACCTGAGAACAATTATCTTTTCCGGAGATTTTGACCTGGAATGGACTGTCGCGATTGCCGATATCAGGGAAGATTTCACCGAAGGGCTCGAAACGGTATTCAAGCATAATCTGCTGATCAGCGCATTGGCGGCATTGCTTTGCATGGCTTTCGGAGTCATGATTCTGAGAAAAATGATAGTGCCTCTTTCAAGGTTGAGCAGGGCGGTAAAGATATTCACATCCGACCACAACATGGCGAAATTCAGGATTGAGGGACCGGGAGAGATCCGGGAACTGTCCCGTGGATTCTCCATCATGGCAAAAGAGATCCGCCTGATGGTGAGCAATCTTGAAACAAGGGTAACGGAAAAAACCGGGGAGCTGGAGGAGTCCCTCGAGAAAGTCAAAACCCTGACCGGATTGTTGCCCATCTGCTCGAAATGTAAAAAAATCCGCGACGACAAAGGGTATTGGAATAAAATCGAGACATATATCGAGAGGCACACGGATGCCCTGTTCAACCACGGCATGTGTTCGGAATGCGCGGAAAAAATCTATGGAGACCAGGAGTGGTACAAAAAAATGAAGAAGGAGTAGCCCGAATTCTCAGCAAATCCGACAGCAAAAGACCTGCCGATCCCCCCCCCCCGGGCCGTTTTTTTTAACATGCAGGGCAATTTTCTCCGGAGATCCCCGGAATGTGAAAACCGGGATGGATGAGGTAATCCTTGCAATCTGCGGCGTGAATGACATGATAGACACGACGGTTTCCGGATGATTTGCAGGTCGCGCGCCATGGTTCCTCCTACCGGCGACAGGAGCCGTCGGTAATTCAACAGGGTGGATCACGTGTGCGTGACCCGGTCAACATCAATGCGTGCGTGCACTCCCCCGTCTGCGGGGATGGAAAGTGTGAAATTTTATCGTATACCTCCCCCGAAACACCGCGAAACGTCGATTCAAGGAGATATCGTTGATTGACAGTGCTTTTAGAGTAAAATTGTTCCGGTTGTTGATTGGTGGTGATTACGATTTTACCGGAGAGGATGCCCGGCGGGATGCGATGACCATAATTATCGGAATCCTGGCCTGGATTGTTCTCTTATGCGTGGCAGCGGGATCATGGATTAAAGGAGACGTCCTCGTCGGGTGGCTCGATTTTTCCGTGAGCATCGTTGTAGCAGCACTCCTGCTTGTATTCAGGTTCACCGGTTACAAGCAGGCATGCAGGTATGCAAGCGTCGCCATGATGTACTGCCTTTACCTGTATCTCTTCTTAAGCGGCGCGGCGGGCGGAACTACCTATATGTGGCATTATACATTCCCTTTTTTTGCCATATTCCTGCTTGGTTCAAATCACGGCACGGCGGCAAGCCTGCTTCTTTTTTTCCCTGTGTTCATCAATGTGATACAGGACGCCCTGACGCCCGGTTCCGGATATTACTCTGTTCATTTTGCCATTCGTTTTGTCCCGTCGGTTTCCGTGGCCCTTTCGTTTGCCTACCTCTTTGAAAAAGAGCGGGAACGATTTCGCAAGGAGGTGCTCAGGACCCACCGGGAGCAGGAGCGAATCATCGAAGAGAGAACCCGGCAACTTAACGACAAGGTATCCGAGCGAGACCGAATAGCCCGTAAACTCAGGCAGTCTCAGAAAATGGAGGCCATCGGAACCATGGCAAGCGGCGTTGCCCATGACCTCAACAATATTTTATCCGGTATCGTCTCCTACCCCCAGTTGATGCGTTTCAACCTGCCGGTCGACAGCCCCTTGCTGAAACACGTGACATCGATTGAGCAGTTGGGATTTCGTGCGGCCGCCGTTGTAAACGATCTTCTGGCCATCGCAAGAAATGCGGCATCGGTGAGAGAGGTGTTCGATATCAATTTGCTTATCAAGGATCTCCTTAATTCGCCGGAATGGGCCACCCTTGCCGCCCGTCACCCCCGTGTGCGCCTGAAGGTTGATTTGGGCACAAGCGCCGGCATCGTCCACTGCTCCCAAACCCGCATCAGGAAATGTCTCCTGAACTTATTCCTTAACGGGATCGAGGCAACTTCACCCGAGGGCACTGTCGTCATCTCAACCCGGAACATGCCCGGCAATGAAGACCATGACGGAATGGAAACCACGGGCCCCGAATGCCGGGAGGTGACCGTCACGGTCAGGGATAACGGTCCGGGAATCGCGGAGGAGCATCTTGATCATATATTCGAACCGTTCTATACAACCAAAAAAATGGGGAAAAGCGGTTCCGGCCTTGGCCTTTCCGTGGTCTGGAAAACGGTTGAGGATCACGAGGGAAGCATCAGTGTGGAAAACATGAATCCTGGAGTAAAATTCGAGATCAGACTTCCGGTAACCGCAAGTGAATTACCGGCAGATCAGGATCAAACGCTTTCAGGGTTTGAAGCCTACAAAGGCACCGGCAAAATACTGGTTGTTGACGATGAGGCCCATTTACGTGAGATAGCCGAGGAAGTTGTGCAAAAACTCGGTTATTCCGTAACAACCGTTGCAAGCGGCGAAGATGCGCTGGCCCATATCAAAAACAACCATGTGGATCTTGTGCTGCTTGATATGCACCTGGGCGACGGTATCGGCGGATTTGAAACCTATAAAGAGATGATCAAGCTGAAGCCGGGGCAAAAAGCGGTGATCGTAAGTGGTTATTCCACCTGCGAGGATGTTCGCCGAACAATGGAGTTAGGTGCATTTTCCATCATCATGAAGCCGTACTCAATAGGAGAAATCGGCAGGGTGATCAAAGAGTGTCTCGGGAGCGACTCCACCAATCAAGCCGCTCAATAATTCCGCCGGCATCGGTTTTACCCCCGGAACCCGACATGGAACGGCCGAAGCCCGAACGGCACCGCAGGTACCTCCCCATGAATATCGATCCGGCCCAGGAGCGCCCCCGATATCCTCGAACGATACCGTGCGACCTGGGCGGACGTACTGGTGCATTCGTGATTGGACTCACCGAGAAAGCCGCAGCTGCCGCCATTCGGCACAGAAAGTCAACAATCCCAACACAGCCAACCAAACACTGCATCTGGAGACATATCGGATACTTACAATCACTCAGAGACACAATTCCAATAACGGATATCCACTCGAAATCCGCGATTTAGGCGACCTCATTCGGAAAACCAGGATGGATAACGACCTCCCCCGGCGCAAAACCTCAGATATCTCGTATTTACATCTTCAGGGGCTACCGGTCGAAAACCTGCCGCACCTTTGCTGCCAAGTCGCTCTTGGAGAATGGCTTCTGAATAAAACTCACTCCATCGTCCAATACGCCGCGATGAGCGATCACGTTAGCCGTATACCCGGACATAAACAGGATTTTTAAATTTGATTGTATGGCTGTCAGTTTTTTGGAAAGATCCCGTCCGTTCATCCCCGGCATTACGACATCCGTCATCAACAGGTTGATTTTACCGACATGCTCCTCGGCCAGACGGACGCCTTCGCCGGGGCTGCTTGCGGGAAGCACGACATACCCCAGCCTTTCAAGTAGCGTCGTGGTCATATTCAGGATCGCCGGTTCATCCTCCACCAGAAGAATGGTTTCGTTACCGTGTACAATGGGTTTCGCCGGAACTTCTTTCACCTTCCCGGCATCGCCCATATGCCGAGGCAGATAAATCGTGAACGTCGTGCCCTCTCCCGGCTCGCTGTAGATATTGATAAAGCCGCCGCTCTGTTTGACGGCACCGTACACTGTGGCCAGTCCGAGACCGGTTCCTTCGCCGACACCCTTGGTCGTGAAAAAAGGTTCGAAGGCTTGATCCTTTGTTTCATTGTCCATGCCGTGGCCGGAATCGCTCACAACAAGCCGGACATACTCTCCCGGAATGAATCCCGTATGAGCGGCGCAATAATCCTCGTCGAAGACGCTCTTTCCCGTCTCAATGGCGATCTCGCCGACATCGGAAATAGCGTCCCTGGCGTTAACACATAGATTGGCAAGTATCTGATCGATATGCGACGGGTCTATCCGTACCGGCCAAAGGTCGGCTCCCGGTCGCCAGGACAACCGGATATCCTCGCCGATTAACCGCCAAAGCATCTTGACCATGCTTTCAATGGTTTCGTTCAAGTCCAACACCTTGGGCTCGATTATCTGTTTCCGGGCAAAAGTCAAGAGTTGCCGCACAAGACCGGCAGAGCGCTGAGCCGCCTTGCGGACCTCTTCCAAGTGGGCATGAAGCGGATGTTCGGTCTCCACCTTATCGTAACCCAGATCAACATGGCCGATAATCACCCCGAGCATATTGTTGAAATCATGGGCAACGCCACCCGCTAAACGGCCGACGGATTCCAGTTTCCGAGCCTGCTGAAGCTGAATTTCGAGTTTACTCTTCTCATCGGCCGTCCGTTTTTGATCGGTGATATCGGTATGGGTGCCGCTCATCCGAAGTGGTTTTCCGTACGGGTCGCGGCTGACAATTTTTGCCTGATCCAGTATCCACCGATATTCCCCATCCTTGCTGCGCATACGGTACTCGATTTTGTGTACAGGCGTCCTTCCTTTCAGGTGGTCTTGAATAGATTGCCGGGCGGCGGCCCGATCGTCCGGATGTTGAAGATCGATCCACTGCTTGTCGGAAAATTCAACTTCTTCAAATGTATAGCCAAGCATCTCAGCCCATAGCGCGCTTCTAAATACCTTGCCCGTCTCAATATTCCAATCCCAGAAGCCAAGCTGACTGCCGTCCAGCACGAACTTTAAACGTTTTTCGGATTCCTTTAAAGCCGCCTCTGCCTGCTTGCGCTCCGTAACATCCCTGGAAACGCCTTCAATTCCAAGGATATTGCCGGCCTGACCACAAACCGTATGCGCATTTGTGGAACCCCACCAGATCGAACCGTCCTTGCGCTTGAATTGCGCCTCGAAATCCACGACGGAACCGTTTTGTTCAAGTGCGGTCAAAAAAGCGATTCTTTCTTCGGGATCGGCGTAGAGTTCTCCTGCCGTTTTCAACCCGAGCACCTCCTCCACGGTGTAACCGAATAGTTCATGGATCGACTGGGAAACAAAAAATATCCTTCCCGCCACATCCGTTCGAAAATGAAGATCCGGGGAATTTTCGATAAGGACCCTGTACTTCTCTTCGCTTTCACCGAGCGCCTTCTGGGCGAGTTTCCGGCGGTTGATTTCAAACTCAAGCTTTTTTAAATGCCTGATGGAAACCCCGATCACACAAAGAATTCCGATGGCCAGGATGCCAAAAAACCATAAGGTTTTCCAGAATGGCGGTATGACGTTAATTTTAAGGGAGAAACCCTCCTCATTCCATACTCCGTCATTATTTGAACCTTTGAGTCTGAGGGTATAGGTTCCGCCCGCAAGCCCCGTATATCTGCCGGACGGGTTGTTGTCGCAATAGTACCAGTCTTTATCCCTTCCTTCGAGCATATAGGCATACCGGTTTTTCGCAGGCTTGGTATAGTTGAGTGCGGCAAACTGGAATTCAAAAAAATTGTCTTTCCACCCGAGGGTCACCTCTTTGAGTCTTTCAGGCGCCTTGGAAAGGTTGACATCCTTTCCTCCCTGGGTAAAGGATGTCAGAACAACCGGGGGAATCGCCTTGTTGTTCTTCACCTCATCGGGATAAAAGCTGTTCACCCCGAATGCGCCTCCGAACCACATTTGCCCATCCTTCTTTTTATAACTCCTCCAGAAATTCGTACCCTGCAGACCATCACTCGTGGTGTAAACGGATACGACTTTCCTGTTTTCAATATCAAACTTGATAAGCCCCAAGTCTGTTGTACCGATCCAGAGATGACCGTTTGCATCCTCTTGAACGGTGAGATTGATTCCTTTGGCGGGGAAACCGTTTTCCTGGTTGAAATGTTGAAAAACGCCTGTTTTACGATCCAGCAGATCCATTCCATTTGCAAGGCCGGCGACCCAGAAATTACCGAATGAGTCCTCAAACACCTGCGATTGCTTGGTAAAGCCGATACTGTCCGGATTATCGGGATCGTGCACAAAGCGGGTGAAGATCCCTGTCTGCTTGTCAAAGCGATTCAGGCCGCCAAAGGTGGATACCCACAAAAACCCGTTGCCGTCGTCATATATCGACCACACGGTCCCTAACGTAATGGTTGCGGAATCATCGGTGTCGTGTACAAAATGCGTAAATTCCTCGGTATTTTTATTAAATTTTTCCATCCCGCCGGACAGTCCGATCCAGAGAATCTCGGGGTTATCCCTGTCCTCTATGATGTTTCCCCCTGTTGAAGTGGACTGCATGATGCCGGCCGGATTACCCGGCTCATGGGTATATTGCTTCACAGCCTTTCGAGAGACGGTATCAAACCGGGTCAAAACACCCCGGTTACTCAAAAGCCACATCTTATTGTCGTCACCCGCGCACATTGCGATGGTAAGATTCCCCATCCGGGGATCCAGTTCCTCATATGGTAAATGGGTCAGTGTTCCGGTGGTGTTATCGTATAACTCCAGCGCACCGATAACCGATATCCATAATCTCTCTTTTGGGTCCTCGAGCATAACCAACACCTTCGAGCTTGTGATGCTGTCCGGATTTGAAGGGTCATGCCGATGAAGTCCAAACTTTCGACTCTCCTTGTCGTATTTGTCCAATACGCCGTGTTGAGTGTTGAGAATCCAGAATATCCCTGTTTCAGGGTCCTCATAGACGGTGCTGACAAGGTTGGAGCTTATGGATGATGGATTCCCGGGATCGGCGGCATATCGTATAAATTTCGATTGTTCTTTATCGAACATCTCGATCCCCGCCACATCCGAAGCCTTGTGGCATACCCAGATATTGCCGGCGGAATCTTCATATAGATAGAATATTTTGTTGTCGCCCAGGCTGGATGGATTGTCGGGATCATGCCGATAATGTAAAAATGTTTCACTCTCCTTATCAAACCTGCTGATCCCCCCATCCCATGTACCGACCCACAGCGTTCCCTCCCGGTCCTCTAAAAGAGACCAGATCGTATCGCCGGCAGGCCCCCTGTCGGAACCGGCATCATATCGATAACGTGTCCAGGTGCCGGTCTTCTCGTCAAACCGATTGAGCCCCCCTCCGGTGGTTCCGACCCAGATCACGCCATCCTTGCCCTGGATGACCGATGTAACATTATTATTACTTAAACTATTCTTATTATCCGGATCATTGACATAATGTTTGAACGCGCCTGCTTCCTTATCGTATATGTCAAAACCACCCATCGTTCCGATCAGAAGCCGGTTTTGGTTATCGACAAACATCCGCTGGGGGCAAAAACCGTCTGAAATATTGCTGCTGATGCTGTTGGTGTTGTTGGGGTCATGCTTGTAGTGGGTAAATGTGTCCGTATCTTTATCATATTTATTCAGCCCGTTATCTTTGGTAAGAATCCATATGATGCCATCCGCGTCCATGACGATGGAAAAGGCGCCCGGTCCTGAAATGGAATTTTCACCGGGCTTATAATACTTCACCTCATAGCCGTCATACCTTCCAATTCCGCCGTAATAGGAAAACCATAAAAAGCCCTCTTGATCCCGGATCATATTGCCGTAGATTTCCGATGGAAGATCCTTCAGACCGACTTCAAACGCCAATCCGTTCCGCGCTTCAAGCTCCCGGCCGGCACAGAGGGTGACAGCCAGCAGGATAAAGAGTTGAAGTAAACCATTATACTTTTTCGATAACAATACCTGTTCCCCTTAACTCCGATAAAGACTTTTTGCACTTGCCGCTACCTTAAAAAACAATCAACGAACGAAGTCAGCGGCACATTCACATGGACAAACACATCCAAAAAGGAAACGTGATGAGCATAAATCTCCTCTTTACCTTTTTCTAAAAAGGACTGATCCCCCACGGCTCTAAGGATTACGGCCTTGTCGGCCGGGACCTTTCATGGGGAGTTATGAAAGAATCTATATTATATTCCGGAAATTTTCGCAAATTGCCTTCGCAATGCCAAGGATGGGTTTTTTTGGCGCAACGCACCGAAAAGGTGCATGTCAAAAATTGCAGCGCATTCGATGCCGCGACAATTACGAAATCGACAAACTCGTCGGTCAAGGAGGCCGAGAACATGGCTGCCATTATCGGCCGTGTAAACGAGATCATTTCCGAAACAAGCGATCAGGTGAGAGAACTTGCCGTCACAGCCAAGGAAATATCGAAAAATCCCATGGGTATACGCGAATTGGAAATGCAGACACATCGTATTAAATCAAGGTACCCTGTCAAAACTCCTGTACCGTGTCGCCTCCGAAATGTGCCCTGTGTTTATTTCGGGAAACCGTCGAGAGGGCCGGATCTTTTGACTCCGCCGATGTGATCAGGGCCCTCGAGGGGCACCGGTATGTGATGCTCAAAGATGAGCAGAAGTGGCGCAAATTCGACCATCAGTCGGTGCAGAGCGTTTATGCGGTCAGGGGTAAACCTGAAATCGAAGTGATGAACCTTACCTGATTTGATGGCGAGGATTTCTCAATATCTCCCAACCCATTTTTGAAAATATCACATCAATTCAAAAGGATCGCGACTTGGTAACCCACCCATCAATGAAATCCAGAGATACTCATTCCTATGAGTTCATTCAGTTACCCCCAAGTACAACATTGTCCAGCGCCCCGGTTGCGCGAAATGAGCCGTATTCTCCCCGGATCCGCAGACTGGTAAGTGTTGACAACACCTGCCTGATATTTTCAGCCGTTGCATCGACCGCCCCCGACAGGGAGTTCTTCATACTCATTTGCCAACCCGATGAAGCTTGCAGATCCATGGAGTAAGACGTCCAATCGGCTCCCGGTTCCTGATAATTGGATTGGGGCTGAAAAATATGCATCACGTTACCTTCGTTATCTTTTCCGCTGATAACGACAAAGGGGATGGAGAAGGAATCGTTGATTTTGGTGTTGTCTGTTTTGAGGTCAAACGTCAACTTTTTGCCAAAAGCAAAACTTCTATCACCTTGGTAGTTACTCGAATAGGTGGTAAAGAACCACCAGTCCCCTTGGCTCCCAACCCACGATAAGTACCCGCCCGGGTTGCCGCCGGAACTCTTGTAATCAGCCACATCCTCTCCATGAAACCAGCCGGAACCAAACCCAAATGTCATGGCGCCTATCCCCCAACGGTCATAGGATTCGGCATAGCTGTTATCAAAAGTACTGACGATCCGTTCCCCAGGTTCCTCTTCCTCTTCTTCTTTTGGGGGGCCGAGGTTGATTTTTTCCAAAAAGACATCTGTGGTGGAAGCCAGAGTATTGGTGTCAAGGAGGCCGATATAAAGGGTGAATGCACTTGCTGCCTCTACCGCCTGTTTCAGCGGCGTCAGATCGACGGTATTATTAACGGTGACGCTGCCGGCTGCGGGAACCGTTACGTCATGTCTCACATGGACGGTGTTCTGCGGATGAGCATTTTCAACCAGCTCCATCCACAGGGTGACCGTCGCGCTATTCCGCCGGTCACCATTATAAATGGGGATTTCATATTTGAGGTGGGTGGCATAATCCCGGAAAAAATCATCACTAACATTTCCCTGTTTTTCCCATCTATAGCCGTCTGTCGCCTGTTCATCAAACCGGAGATTCATTTTCCCGGTGTGATTTTCGCCATCCCTGCCCTCAAAATAGATGTGCCCGAATGCCGAGTCCAAATATGTGGGGATGCCGAGGGACTGCTTTGCACGCTTTGTATGAGGGGCAACCTTGGACCAGGTAAGCATGACCAGCTGGGTAAAGGCATTCTCCTTGAAGGAATCATAAAAGGGCATCTCTTCGTACATGGTCGCTTGGGAATTGTGTTGAATCAGGACAAGGTCGCCATTCTCATCGTACCTATACCCCAGGACCAGCACGATGTGGGCGGACCTGGCAAAAATGACCGGCAGCCCCTGGTCAATCAACTCGATGATTTTATTTTTGACGGACTCATAGCTGAAAAACCTTGCATAGGTAACTTCATCATCTCCAATCAGTTCGGTGTAGAGATGGTAACTGAAAAAACCCAGACCGTCGTTAATGCCAATACCCATGTTTGCCATCCATTGATAGATTCTGCGGTCGGATAACGGGCCGGCTTCTGCCGTGTAGGAGGCTTTGCGCAGCATCATGGCCGCAGCTGCCCAGCAGGTGCCGCTGGATTGCTCGAAATACGGCATTTCAATAACATTGTTTGTATCCGTCAAGACAGCCTCATTGAAATTTTTGGCAAGGACAAGAAGCTGATTGTCATTGTTCTCTTCAATGCCGGATGCACGCCTTTTCCCCCTGTCTGTAAGGGGATCCGGAATATTTTCAAAAGTCCAGTTGCTTTCCAGTTGCAGCGTGACGGTACCGGCGGCCGGGTTAAACACGAACTCAAGTTGATCTGCCGGACCGGTTGCCCCCTGCACGTGGACCACTTCGATGTCATCCGCTGAAGAAATACCCCTGACCGGAATGGTTATTCTCGTCTCGGGAAGTTCCTCTGAGCTGAAAAAGGCGTAGGAGGCAACAATGTCTCCGCCGATATATGCAGGCTCCTCAACCGGATAGAAAAAGACGGCAGCCTCATTGCCCGATGCCGGCCGGGAAGGAAAAATTTCGGCCCCACCATCCAAAATGATGCCCTCGCCTGCTGTATATCTCCCGAAACTTACCTCATTGCTGCGGGGGCCGATTTCGTTTCCTCTCTGTGCCCGGATTGTAAAATAGAGAGGACCGGCAGGTAAATTATCCAGCGTGGTATGGATAACGGGCGAAGCGTTGAATTCAGTCCGTTCAAATTTATGGGAGAAGGTATGAGCTCCGGGTTCAGTGCCCATTTCCAGGAGGAACGAATCCGCTCCTTGTATCGTATTCCATCTAATCCAGATGGTTTCACCGTCACATTCCAGGATCACTTTGGGCGGGATTGCAAAGGCATTGGGGGAGCTCACCTGAAAGGCATCGCCGATGGCCTGTTCCTCCTCCCCATCCGTAGCTTGAATCATGACATAAAAAAGAGTCTCCCCAAGAACATCCAATGGTAAACGAAAGGAAGTGACCCTGCCCAACGGCAGCTGCACAGTAGGCTCATCCGGTTCGAGACCGGCGGAAAGGATGTAGTCTGCGGCCCCTGCAATTTCAGGCCAGGAGAGGATCAGTTCATCGGCAGTGTAGGCGACGGACACCTTGGCAAATTCGGGTATCGTCAGGAGCGAATCTGCGGTGTCCCCATTGTTGTCAGGGCTTCCATCGTCATAACGGATACTCACCTCAGCCACGGTGAGGGATGTATGGACACCGCCGTAATTATCGTGAAACGAAATGACAAACGGTTCATTTTCAAAAGCCTGCAACCGGCTCTCACTCAGAGTGCCGGAGAACTGGTGAAGAAGAGTACCGCCCATGGATTCATAGTTATTCTCAGCAATGGAATAGAGCCAACTCCCCTCTTCACCATGTATGCTCACGGTAATATAAAGCCATGTGTTTTCCGGAATCACGGAACTGCCCGCATATGAATGATGGGTTGTCAGCAGCGGAACCGGCAGTCCATAGGGTTTGGCCTGCATCCAGAGATACATGTTATTGCCGTTTACTTTCAATTTTATTTGGCTTGTGGCCCCGGTGTGATTAAATGAACCGGTTGACAGCACACCGTTACCATCGGTAAAACCGGTTTCGCTTACTCTACCGTTTGTCCACGCCACACCGTTCAGCAGTAACGCAGAATCCGTGTTTTCAAGGGGACCGTTCTGATATTCGTTGTGGAGCCAGGATGAGAGACCCAAAGAAAGGTTTTCACTCCCCATACCGGTTGGAACCGCAACCAATACCAGCAACAGGCATAAAAGGAAAAACCACCCCCAAAAAGCCGAACTTTTTAATCTTGGTCGAGATTGGCTGCATTTATTGTCCAGATCCCATGATACTGCAAATGATGGTTTCATTTTATGTCCTCCTGAGAACAATTAACGATTGACTGCATCCACCAGGCTTATCTGAACCCGACCTACAGGGCCTCTCCACTCAATAATAATTTGGCATGTTATAAAATAACAAAGGAAAAACTTATTATCAAACGGGCTCCGTCGTTTTTGGATCTGTATATAACCATTGGGTGTCCTTCAAGGGAATCCGCAGTTGGAAGATTGGTCATTCAAAGACTTAGCCCGAATAATGTAGCGGGCCGAATTTTTTAAGGCCCTTCTCGTCGGTCGGCCGGATGGTGTCATCGCAATATACATTTGGTGCACCAGGCAAAGCCTGGGAAATTGGGGGAGGGATTATATGACGTAAACAATTCTGAAGTTTTTCTCTATACCGAACAGGATGAGGGCATGGTTCCGAGGCGGTCTTTCGTGCCTGCAACAGGAGCCCTTGAAAAGAACGGCTTTCAATCACTGCCGGAAGCTGCCGGTTGCCCGTCACACCATGCGGCGCCGGTGTAATTCCAACACCTTCCCAACAGGCAGAGTCTTTTCATGGGCCATGTGAGCATCAGCGTAAACACGATATCCTCAACCCTTTGCGGCGGCATGGGCCGCCCCGTGAACCTCCGCCCGCCCATTATATAATATTTTGCAATCCGTTCGAGCCCGGACAGGAGGTGGCTGTCCATTCGCTCCCGGAAACGGGGCCAACGCCAAGTTTTTTTTAATCAGACAGATGGTAACAATTAGATTCGCTATGCTCTTCGATGTCAAGAGCATGCTGAAAAAACGGTAAATAGTTCTACCGGGCCCTTCGGCGGAGTTCTCAGGAAGAGATAAAACAATGGGCATTGCAGGCCATGATCGCATGAGAAAAAGTGAAACGGTATTCCCGGTCAAGGGTTGCACCTGTGAGAGAAAAGCCGCTTCCACCACTCCCTGATCCGGTTCACGGAATAATGGACACTTCGTTAAATATTCAGTTGAATCTGAGGATTCTGTCAAAGCTCCTGTATTGAATCGCCCCGAATGAGTGAGGCCGCTTTCATCTATTTGAAGGCCTCGGAAGAGGCGGTTGGATGCAGGATGGCGATGGAAAACTCCGGTTCAAAGGGCAGGGGATTGTCTAACTTTATTTAATTCGCATGAACTGGAAATATTTCGTCTCCGCCAAACTGTTTGTAAACGAACAGCAGGACGCGCACTCGGGGCATTGAAAAACGAGAACATACCGGTCCTCGAACCGGGTTTTTCGTTCCATAACATGAAGGCGTTTGGAAAATCGGGAAAGGATGTGAAAAATATCGCGTTTGATCGGTGGCTGAGACAAACGCCGGCGGGGGAACTGTCCCCCAAACAGATGGAGGAACGGTTGATTCGATGGGAAGAAGCCCCCTTGCAAGGTGCCGCCATCCCCTTGAAGAGCACCTGCTGCCGTTGCATGTCTGCTTTGGTTTAACCGGGAAAACGGCAAGCGTCGTTTTCAACGATGATATTATGAACAAAAAGTCAACGGCATTCTTACGGCAAGCGTGAAATCCGGCAACCGGGAAAAGAGTTGCGAAAGGCGGCGTGGAGTTCGGGACAAAAAAGATATGTCGCACGCCACCTTTCAACGCCCTTATTCCCCAGGATCACAGGCCTTTGTGGGACATGAAAACCACCTTGTCCGCGACGAACTTAATTTTGATATTTTTCGTTTCATCGCCCCAGGTGCAGCTTTTCGCCCCCAGCGCTCCGTCGCAGGAGACATCCTCCCCCAGTATCCCCACCACCTCGTCGTACGGCATTCCCGCCTTGAGTTTTCCATAATTTTCCTTCGTGAGCTTGTTGCAGCCCGAAAGGAGCAGCAAGCAGCAGAGCAGCAGGACCGCCAAGCCGTGACCAATTTTTTTTCGAATCATTTTTTTCCTTCTTTTAGTATGGTGTGGGAATTCATTTTGCGGAATTCGAGTGCTGCGTTATCTACACAGAATTGTAAAGGATCGGGAGTGTATTTAACACGCGGATAATCAATTGTAAACAAACCGGTAAAGCGGGATCTTCCGATACCGCAACGGCACACGGGCAAATAAAGCACTGTCCGGAGGTAACGAAAGAGTTCCGGTCATCGACGAAGAAGCTCCGATTGCAAGGATGACCCACTCGGTGGAACCGGTCTCAAAGGAACAACTTTGGTCATTGTGCTTTGTAAAAAAATCCTTTTATCCCAAGGCAGTCATAACCTTTGGTGACAAACTCCGCTCCGCTCGCATGCATACAGAAGTTATTATCGATCAGAAAGTTTGCAACGAGACTGAATGTAAAGGCTTCCACCATCAGAAATTGGGAAACAGGACAATCCAAACCGTCACCGGATATGAAAGAAAGGGTTACCAAGTTTTTCCCAGGCCTTTTTGAAATGCCCCGTTAGCTTTTAAGGCCTCAATGCGGTATCTGTGCAACAGCATTTTAACATGGCGGCCTATTTTACTAAATCGCGTCACCTAAGCCGGAACGGCCATACTCTTTCTCCGGGATGCGCCTAAAATAAGACCGGCAATCAGCATGTGGCCCAGGACAAGTGATCCTCCGTAACTGACGAGGGGCAAGTTCAGACCTGCCGATGGCATCGGCAGGCAGCCAAGATTAGCCAGGATTCCCCAGGTGATCCCGACTGAAAATACTGCGGTCCCGCCTACACAAATTGATCTCGCAAATGAATTTTTGACTTCACCTGTCAAAACAATAAGCCTAATCAAAACAATTGAGTATGCCAGGACAATACCAAGGGCTAAGAACGAGTGTTGAGTTTGAACGTGGTGAAAAATAAAGTCGGTATGCTTTTCACTGAGTGAAACCGCCTCAAAGTTTTCAGGTGATATGAAAAAGTGTCTGCCCCCTACGAAAAAGCTGATCATTGCCGGGATGACAAAAGCAACAATTCGATACCCATATTCGCGACTTGCAATCATCATGGATATCATTGCTACCAGAAGCAAAACGGCAGGATACAACGCCCCGGTGTGAAACAACATCGAGAAAGGGACATAACTCAGAACACAACCGATGAATACTTGCTTTCCGGCGCTGAAGCGATCATATGTTCCGGCCAGTGAGACGACAAGCATAATCACCGAGAGATCGGCGACACTGACATTCACAGGTCCAAGCGATATATAAGGCAGGTTCTGAACTGAAATTCCGAAAACCAGTGAACACACCAGAACAACCAAGGTGCCCGTATATATTTTAAGAGACCATTGTCTAACATAGCGGGGTTTGAGAAACATCGCACCCGCCGATACTGCGACGCCGATACAGATCCAGACAGATTGGAGCTTGGCCATGGAGACCATGGCTCATGGAAACCATGCCGACGATCAACAACAATGTCAGGCCACCCAACAGGCCGAAATCCCAATAGGGTCTATGAATCAGGTCCAGCTTTTTTCCGGTCTCCCCAGCAGAGCCCATTCTATTGATCGCTTCATGGATAGCCTGTTCCTCTGTATTACCCAACGATATAAGACCATCAACGGTATCCAGTATATGTGATTCCAACTCGTTTTTTATGGTTGGGTGGGCCTCTGCAAATCGGACCTGTTCAGTCACTTCGCTGAGGTAGGATTGAATTTTCATGCTTTCTCCTTTTAATTACAGGCTGAACACAACCATGTCCACAGCCGATTTAAAATTGCTCCACTCCTCTTTCTTATCTTTTAATAATGCCCTGCCGGATCTTGTAATAATATAGTATTTGCGCTTCCGGGTCCCCTCTGCCCCAACCCATTCGGCCTCAACACAGCCGGCTTCTTCCAAAGAGTGCAATATGGGGTAGAGCGTTCCTTCCTTGAGCTGGAAAAGGTTTTGAGACTGCTCCTTAAGTTCCTTAATAATTTCATATCCATACATTTTTTTTTTTGACAAGACAGTCAATACAAGCGTGACTGTGCTTCCCTTGAGTAACTCTTTGTTAATTGTCATTACATTTTCCTCTATACATTTCATTTCGATACATCGGATATCTATGCATACTGATATTTGTACCGTTTGACAAGAAAAAAGGTCCATGTTCTGTTGCAATAAATTGAGATTATCTGGTAGTTTGGTTCTTCATCGTTTATTTTTCTGATGGGGGATCAATCAATGAATCAGAAGAATCCGTTCCCGGATATCCTCGACCGATACCGTGCGATCTGCGCGGGCGTACAGGTGCATTCATGACTTGAATCACCCAGGAAACCGCAGCCGCAGCCATGCAGCATAGAAAATCAACAAATCCGCCACCGGCCACCACACACAACATTCAAATACATATCAAATAGTTGGAGGCATCACCAAACACATTTTCCACAACGGATATCCGCTCGAAATCCCTTGTTAAGGCTATTTCATTCGTAAAACACGGCTGAACGGCCATAAGCTTAAACAACTTGGCAGACTTTAAGGCGTGTCTGAAAAGATAGGGCTGATTGAGAACTCACTCAGTTATCATTAGGGTTGTAGATAAATCCGACAACAAACCGGAACAAGGCATTGTTTCCAACAAGGTTCTCCGCTATAATCGAACTCGGATCCTGATTACAGATATGAGGCCAAGCCTGATCCGGCGGAATCGACATATGATTTCGATTCCCTTTGGGCGGTCTTGAGGCACCACCGTTGCGTCCCCCCGGGAAGGGGGGCGCATAGGGTATCCGGATAAAACGCAGCCTCCTGAAACCCCATTAATTCCAACATATTATTACCAACTCTCGCCTTTGCATTTTTACCGAAGCGGTGCCGGGAAAAAAGATCAGAATCTTACATATCCAAGCCGATATGTGAAAGGAAGTGACCGGATTATATGTGTTCTCAGTCAGGATTTAGCGTATGAATATTTTCAGTTTATTAACTCCAATGACATATTGGCTCCTGATTGCTCTGTGGTCTTTTATACTAGTCTTTTATCTCAAGCGGATTCGAGCCTACATACTGAAGAGGAGACTTGTTTCCACCCTTCTGATCATCCTTGCGATTGATGCCTTCAGAACCCTGTTCGAGAGCCTTTATTTTGGCGCGTGGTATACCGCGCTGGCGGGTTTCCTGCCTTTGGCGGTTCATGCATTTCTGGTTCGCCCTGAAATGGTTTTTATTCCCAAAATCATAAACGTCATTGCCGCGATAACGGTAATCGCTATTCTACTTTTCCGATGGCTCCCCCAGGAAGAAGAGGAAAAAGAGGAACTCAACAAGCTGATAGCGGAACGAACACTGGCCCTTGCAAGGAGCAACAAAAAACTCCAGAAGGAGATCTCCGAGCGCAGGGCGACTCAAAAGAGGCTGCAAGGCTATGCGGAAAATTTGAACACAATATTCGACAGCACGCCCAATATTCTGGTGCTCGTCAACGAGGAGGGGCGCGTGGACATGATCAACCACAGGGGAGCCGCCCTCCTGGGTCATGAAAAAGAGGGCGTCATCGGGCTGCTGGGCGGGGAAGTTTTCAACTGCCTGAACTCCTTTGAGGATGACGGATGTGGCCGCAATCCGGAATGTTCCCGATGCCCCGTGAGGGGGCGCGTCATGTCGACCTTTGAAACAGGCACTCCCCGCACCGAGGAGGAGGGCCGATTGACCCTCCTGCTCGAAGGGAAACAGAGAACCATGGACCTTCTCATATCCACCTCACTGCTGGAACTGGATGCGGCAAGGAAGGTCCTTCTCTCCCTGACGGACATCTCCGCCCGCAAGCGAGCCGAGAGAGAGCTTCACGAAAGTGAGCAGAAGTTTAAAAGCATGTTCGATCAGGCCCCCCTGAGCTACCAATCCCTGAACAGGGACGGCAGGTTCATCGAGGTGAACGAGACCTGGCTGAAAACACTCGGATATGAAAGAGGCGAGGTGATCGGAAACAATTTCGGTGCGTTTCTGGAACCGGGTTTGAAATCCCACTTTGAAGATAATTTCAAGAGGTTCAAGTCGGTGGGGGAGATCCTCGGGGTCGAATTTGATATGTTGAAAAAGGATGGTTCCTCTATCCTCGTTTCTTTTCACGGCAAGCTCGAAAAAGACAAGCACGGAATTTTCAAGCGGACCCACTGCGTCTTGCACGACATCACGGCCCAGAGGGCGGCCGAGGACTCTGCAAACCGGGAGATGATGCTGAACAGGGGCATTGCCGATATTTCAAAAGAGCTTCTGTCCAAAAAGTACGACATCAAGCGCGTATCGGACAAGGTCCTGGAGTATGCCAGGAAGCTTACGGAAAGCCCCCACGGGTTTGCCTCCGCCATCGACAGGATCACCCTTGAAAACGTGGGGCACACCCTCACGGAGATGTACGGCAAACTGTGCAGGGTCGAGGATCAGCGGGTTGCCTTTCCCATCGGCGAGGACGGTAAATACAACGCCCTGTGGGGGCATGCCCTGAACACAAAGGAATCGTTCTTTACCAACGATCCGGTCAACCATCCCCTTTACAGGGGGGTGCCGGAAGGACATATTCCTCTGAATCGTTTTCTGGCGATCCCGGTGAAGGCGGGAGATCTCCTCATGGGACTTATCGCCCTTGCCAATTCGGATCATGAATACTCTCAAGCCGACATCCGGGCCGTGGAACGACTGGCCGAGGTCTATGCCCTTGCCCTGCACCGGCAGCAGTATGAGGTGCAACGGAAAGAATTTGAACAACAGCTCAACCAGCTCCAGAAGATGGAAGCCCTTGGAACCCTGGCAGGGGGTATTGCCCACGACTTCAACAATATTCTCTCCCCCATCATCGGGTATACGGAACTGCTGGACGAGGATCTTCCGGACAACAGTGTATTGCGCGAAAACACGGAAAAGGTTTTGACCGCCACCAAGCGCGCGCGGGATCTCGTGAAACAGATCCTCACATTCAGCCGCCAGGCGGAGCAGGAGATAAAACCCCTCAAGCCCCACCTGGTTCTCAAGGAGGTGATCAAGCTGATGAGGGCCACGATCCCCTCCACGATCGAAATCAGGACGGAGATCGATCCCGACACAAAACCGATTCTTGCCGATCCCACCAAGATTCACCAGATCGCCATGAACATCATTACCAATGCCTATCATGCCATGCAAAATCAGGTGGGAACGCTTTCAGTGGTACTCAGGAACAGTACCGCGCCGGGGGAGGAAAGAGGAAATCCCCCCCCCATCGATGGAGCCGACGTTCTTGCCCCGCTCCAGGGCCCCTGTGTTCTGCTCTCCATCTCCGACACCGGTGTGGGCATGGGCATAAACACCACCGACAAGATTTTCGACCCCTATTTTTCAACAAAACCCAAGGACAAGGGCACCGGGCTCGGACTCTCGGTGGTGCATGGTATCGTGAAGAGTTACGGCGGAGAGATCCGGGTGAAGAGCCGGCCGGGCGAGGGGAGCGTGTTCGACGTTTTTCTGCCGGCGATCCAGAACGATCCGGCGACCGAGGAGGGGAGCGGGGGCACCCTTTACCCAACGGGCCATGAGCGGATTCTGCTGGTGGATGACGAAGAGCCGGTGGCACGAATCGGACAGCGGATGCTCGAGCGATTGGGTTATACGGTGGATATTCGGTTCAGCAGTATCGAAGCACTGGAAACGGTAAAGGCCACCCCCGATCTCCACGATCTGGTGATTACGGACATGACCATGCCCGGTATGACCGGAGATCAACTCGCGCTCGAGATCCTGAAGATCCGTTCCGAAATGCCCATCGTGATCTGTACCGGCTTCAGTGAGCGCATCTCCCCTGAAAAAGCCGCAGCCAAGGGCATCAAGGGTTACCTGATGAAGCCGCTCCTGAAGAAGGAGCTGGCCTCGCTTGTGCGAAGGATGCTGGACCCGGCATGATCACCCGGCATGATCACCCGGCATGATCACCCGGAACGACCGCTACCCAAGCCGCATGGAAAACGATGAAAAAAGGAGACGGATGCAACCGTATTTCCAAACGTTAAGGACGTTAAGCATTGGATTTTATGTCAATATCATCATTGGCGCCATATTTTTGATTTCCACGGTATTGGTTGTCTTCATTATCAATCAGAAAATGCGGCAGCAGGCTCTCCTGGAGGCGGAAACCAAGGCAACACTTATTCTGAATCGAAACCTGGCAACCCATACCTATTTTTCTCATAATCTCAAACCCTCCCTGTTTGAATTTACCGAACCTTACAGGTCTAAAGAGTATTTTGATCCCACATGGATGTCATCCACCTATGCAATAAGGGAAATCGGCAACTACTTTAAGTCATTGGCAACCGATGAATACTATTACAAAGAGTGTGCCGTGAATGCCCGCAGCCCGGAAAATGAGGCAGATGAATATGAGCGGCACTTCATCGAAGCGATCAACAACAACAAGCAGGTTGTTAAACAATCGGCCATCCGGGTATTGGACGGTAAAAAATATTTTGTCCTGTTGTATCGCGGCGAGGTGATGGAACGATCCTGTTTACGCTGCCATGATACCCCCGAAAGGGCGCCGGAAGATCTTGTCGGGCGCTATGGTGCGGAACGAAGTTTTTTCCGGAGCGAAGGCGAAGTGGTTTCAGCCGTTTCCATAAGGATACCCGTGGATATCCCCTATGCCCGGGCCAACCGGATCACATGGGAGCTCTCCGGGGGGATGCTCATAATCCTGTCGGTGCTTTTTGTTTGCCAGTATTTTGTCCATCGACAGGTAGTGACCTTGCCTTTGAACAGAATTCAACAAAAAGCAATCCAGATCTCCAATAGTCAGGATCGTATTGGAGAAAAATTACCTCCTGGATTCGGCAAGGAGCTGAGGGGAATATTTTCTGCTTTTAACACCATGTCGAAAAAACTGAGATTACACATGGACACCATGGAAAATACAATCCAAATACGAACCTCCGAGCTCTCAAAGAGCAACACCGCCCTGAAGCAGGAAATTGCCCTGCGCGAACTCTCGGAAACGGAAAAAGAGCGATTGATCCGCAAACTTGAAACGGCACTGCAGGAAATTAAGACATTGAAGGGAATTCTTCCGCTCTGTTCTTACTGCAAAAAAATCCGAAATGACGATAATTCATGGGAAGAGGTGGACCGTTACATCCATAAACACTCGGAAGCCGATATCAGTCACAGCCTTTGCCCGGAATGTATAAAAACCAATTATCCCGAAGAGATGGAAGAATAATGCACCGATGCGACTCCCGGAGCTCATCATGGCGGTGCAATGAGTCTTCCGGGCCTTTGCAAGTCCCTCCCTTATGGCCGATGAGGGCTCCGGTGCATCATTTTCCGGGAACTCCCTGTACGGAACCGCCGGCACCTTCCACATGAATATCGATCCTCTCCAGGAACGGCCCCGATTTCCTTGACCCATACCGTACAATTTGAGTGGGCGTGGAGATACATTCATGGGTGGAATCGCCTCCGAAACATGCCCTGTGTTGATTTCAGCCCCCCCCGGAGAGGTCCGCGATACTCCTTGCCACCTTGAGGATGCTGCCCCCCCTTGCGGAAAGCCGCAATTTTCCGGCTGCCGCCCCAAGAAAACGGGTCGTCTTTTCGTCTGTTCTGAAATATTTCTTGATCTGCCTGCCGCTCATCATCGCATTACTGTGGATCTTCGATCCTTTAAATCTGTTATTCTGAATCTTCCGTGCTTCGGCAATCCGCTCCCTTATGGTCGATGAGGATTCAAGAGCTTTCATTTCCCGCAAACTCCCTGAACGGTACCGCAGGCACCTCCACATGGATATCGATCCTGTCCAGAAGCGGCCCGGATATCCTCGACCGATACCGTGCGTACAGGTGCATTCATGACTTGAATCACCCAGGAAACCGCAGCCGCAGCCATGCGGTACAGAAAGTCAACCGAACCTTCACAACCGGTCATGGATTATACTAAAATACATACCAGATATATGCATCAATTCCGAAACATCTTTTCAATGACGGATATCCACTCGAAATCGGCTGTTTAGGGGATTTGATTCGTAAAACCCGGATGGATAACGACCTTGAGATTAAGCAGCTTGGAAAGCTCCTCAATGTTGATGAAAACACTGTGATCAACTGGGAAGCCGGCAAATCCGCTTCCATACAATCAATCCTTTGCGGCGGCATGGGCCGCCCCGTGAACCTCCGCCCTCCGCTTAGTGCGAAAGTACGCCTTCCGGTAAAGCAGTTTAGTGGGCTCCTTCTCGTGGGCGCGTTTGTATGCATCCCGGGCCGGGCCGTGTTTTCCCATCAGGGTATAGGTCTTTCCCAGCCAGTATTCGGAGCTTGCGCTCCCGGGGTCCTTCTTGAGGCGGCCCTGGGCCAGGGCATACGCTTTTCTCAGGTGAAAGGAAGCCTTTCGGTGGTTCCCCCTCTGGGTGTAGGTTCGGAAAAGGGAGTGGTGAAGGGAGATCTTGTCCGTGCCCTTGGAAGCTTTGATCTCCGACATTTTTTTCAGGTCCTTTTCAAGGACCCTGTTGTTGTAGAAAAGGAACTTTTCATGGTTGCCGAGCTGCTTGTGGCTGTGGGCCAGCTTTCTTGTGATGGAATTTCTTTCGGGCATTTTCAGATGCGCCCCAAGATAGAGTTCTGCGGCGGTTTCCCACCGACCGGCCAATGTATGATATTTTGCAATCCGTTCGAGCCCGGACAGGAGTTGCCTGTCCATTCGCGCCCGGTTTTCCTCTTGCTGGTACAGGGCAAGGGTTGTCCCAAGGGACAAGACCAGCACCCCAAAAAAGATCACCAGGGTATGGGTCGCTCTGATGCGCGACAGTTTGACGGCATCGCGCGGGAGTAAAGCGCCGTAATGCCCCCGGGTCCAGTGATCCATGGCCATGATCGCAATGGCGCAGGAGAGGACCAGTTCCCCGACTTCCGCCCCGCTGAAGCCAAAGGGCGACTTCAGGAGGAGGGCCCCTGAAAGAAAAAAGGGCCACAGGAAAAAAGGGGGCGCGGCAAGCCCCCTCTCTTCCAGCCGTACAAAGAGCCCAGCGCGCATTCTCAGCATTAGCGGGTAGATCACCCCGTATGCGGCGAACATGAACACGGCGCAATACATGACGATCTCCTGGGGTTTGTTGTACATGGGCCCGATAACGAGGTTATGGAGGTTGGTCTCCTTCTGGAGGCTGTGTATTTTAAAAAAATAGGGTACGGAGATGTGCAGGATCCGCTGGCCCCAGGAGATCTCCTCCATGGCCACTGCAAAGCAGCACAGGCCGAAGAGTCCGAAAAAGACCCGGAACCGCCCCCCCCCTCGCACGATCCTTTCGCAGTAAGCGGCCGCGACCATGAAAAACCAGAACTGCATCCACTCCCCCGGAAGGTCCTCGGAGCCGACCCAGATCAGTCCGGCAGGATACCGGGTCACCACGGCGAGATAGGCTGCGGCCATAAGCAGGAAAATACCCCAGGCAGCATATCGGTGGAATGCGCTCCCATTCATTCTTGATACCTTCTTTCGTTTACGTTGTTTTCCAGCAGCTCCGGGACAAGGTGTTCGGCCGCCGAAACGACCGCTATCCTCTTATCTTAGTCATTTACCACAGGCCCCCCCCTGACAGCCCCGACCGGCAGCATGGCCCATCCCATAAGATGGTCCTGCGGATGCAGACTCCCAATCCGACTCGGAGATATCAAAATACAGCTTATTCCCCCATGGCGTGACCTCCCCCTCTTCGTCCTCGTAATCGTCGTCATCATAGGGGTTGTAGTGCCCGGTCGCTTCGGTGGGAAGCTGGGCCCGGCTGAACTCGGTCAGCACGTAGTTTCCGGATGCATCCGTGCCCTTCATGCAGTAGTCGTAGGGCAGGGGGATGCCCTCTTCGTCTTCGAACCAGAGATAATCGAAGGTGAACTTCGGGCCCTGGGTAAAGGTGTGAAGGTCGCTCTCCGGGTTCCAGATATCGTATCCCCTGCGGCTCAGGTTGATGCCCAGAGCATAGAAGCGGACCCTGTCCCCGGCATCAATGGTGCGCGAAGCCTTGTCGTAGACCACGGTTCCCTCTTCGTCATCGGGGCCGCCGTATACGATACTGTAGGGGCGCACCGTGTAGTCCACCACCACGCTGCTGCTGTTCACGGTAACCTCCAGGGTCGCATACTCCACCGCATTGCCCTCGTGATCCCTTGGAAAGGCGGGATCGGAGTAGTCCTTGCCCGCTTCCAAGAAATCGATCTCGGCGGCAAAAACAGAGTAACGATGGCCGCGATGGACGAATTTCCGCTGGAAATAGAGGGGCACCCATTCGGCCTCCATGTCGGGGTCGAACTGCACCCAGTACCATATCTGGTTCCACTGGGGGGTGAAATACTCTCCTTTATTGGTGGTGGGATGGGCTTCAAGGGTGGCGGTGGACAGGAAAAACTCGTCCTCGACGCCGTCGCCCCATCCGTCGAAGGTCAGCCGGTTGCCGAATACAGTGCCCACATCCGCGAGGTTCGGGTCCTCGAAGGTCGCCGAAATTCCCTTGATGCGGGTCTGGATTTCAGCGCTCTTCCGGCCCCCACCGGGGGTTGCGCAGGTTTCTTCCACATGCACAAAGGCGCCGTGGAGGCTGTTCATAAAGGGAAAATCGGTTTCGGTTTTAGAGCGTCGCCTTTTCCGGGCCGGGGAAGGGGGAGTGTCGGGGACCTCCCCATAACTGAACCAGTACTCACTGCCGCTGCCGAACCATTTCGTTCCTTCTCCCGCCTTGAGCCAGGCAACGTAATCGGCCCAGTCCTCATCGGAAAAACTGTAATAATCGTACTCGCCTTCCCGGTTTTCCTCCCAGAACTCCAGCTCCGCCGCATCGTATCCCCACTGTTCAACATCATAGGGGAGATACGAAAAGTCGGCGGCATCGGCATCGTCGTCCTGGGAGACGATCAGCGGGGCCTCCTGGTCGCCCCATTGAAAGGCCCGGTAGGCATCCTGGAAGGCGATCAGCTCCGGGCTGTTGCCCTCCCATGAATCGTTCTCGGGCGCGATCATGGAAACGCCGTGGGAATTGGGCTTGGTGCCGTCTTCCCGGGCGTGGATCACATAGGCGGAAACCGAGGCGATCAGGGCATCCAGCTTTGTTAAAAGGGCCGGGTCCTCCGTGTGGGAACGGGCAAGGCGCGCCAGATGGGAGATGTCCACGCCGTAGCGCTCGCCCGCGCGGCCCTGTTTTCCATACTCCTGGGCACGGGTGACGCCCGCCGTGACGGCGTCGGCGGCCCCGCCGGATTCGAGAATCGTCGAAAAGGCGGATAAAACATCGGAGACCTGGGTACTGAGGGCGGCAAACTGCTCCAGGTCCACCAAAGAGAGGGTCTTGCCCGTTGCCTTGTAGGGGTGAACATCCTTCACAAAGTTGTCGATAACCGCCTTTCCGGCTTCAACCACGCTTGTTGCGGTTGCAAAGGCCGTCAGAGCCGCCTCCCAGTTCCAGCCGTGTCCGGGCTCGGTCTCCTCGGAGGCGAGGAGATAGCGGCCGTGGTTCCTGACCTTCTCCCCCACCTCGAGGGAGGCCATGAGGCAGGCATCGAAGCCGATAAGATCGAACCGGTCGATCCGGACCGGGTAAAGGCGCTGTCGATCTCGGAAAGGGAGAGGCCGTCGCCGCTGAAGTTCTCGTCGTTTCCAAACCCGTTGTAGGAGCCCCCGTGATCCCAGAGCACGACGACTCTCCTGTCACGGCCGGGGTAGCCCTCGCGCAGGTAGTTCAGGAAATGGAGGAGGGAGCTCTCGTCCCCCATATGGGCGCGGCCCTCGGAATAGTCATAACTTTCAAAGGGCTCATTGCCCTAAACACCGTCCTTGCCGTCCTCCATGAGCCCCGGCATGTCGATGAACTTCATCCCTCGCCAGCCGTCCCGGTCGGCCCCGCCGAAGGCGATCACCACATCGAGGTTCGCCGGATTCGTGAGCCCGGCATAACCTGCGATCATCTCGTTGAAATCCGAGGTGGCCGCCCCGTAACGGGATTCCAGGTCGCTGCCCACCACGTAGACGGCGATAAGGGTCCTGCCCGCTCCAGGTGTCGCAACAGGCTGATCATAGGGCGAAAGGGTGCCGTGGTTGTCCGAGAACCCGCCCACATCGGCACGCCGGGCGTAATGGCGCAGATACTTGAAATAGATCCCGGAAGGGTCCGCCTCGTCTGAATCGCGGGCCAGGATCAACGTATAGGTCTGTTCGCCCACCCGGAGGGAGGGAATGGTCAGCGTAAGGTCGCTCCCAAGGGTTGCGGAAATCGCGTTATCCCAGGTAAAATCGTTGTTGACGGTCTGCTCCCCGAGCTTCCATCGGAACTTCTCCTCCTGCGAAACCAGGTCCAGCCGAACGGCATACTGGAGGCCGCTCACCCCCACGCAGGGCAGATAAATATTCATCTCGCCGTCGAGGTAAGCTTCTTCGGAAGCGGAGGCGGCCCCGGGGATATCCGCATTCACCGGCAATACATAAATCAGCAGCGACAAGAACAGCCATAGGAACTTCCGTGTCTTCATGAGAACTCCTTTTCAGTAAAATAACATTGTATCGGCTCGGCGGATTCCGAATCCCATGCCGTTGTCGAGCCGGTTCCCGGTTCGCCCTGTCTCGGGCAAGGCCCCTTTTTACCCAAGGCGGTATCCCTTCCGGGTTGGTTTATTTTACCTGCCGGCTGAATCGATAAACCGGACGGGTCCATATCCCGGCAGCGGCATCCGCGGCCGCCCCTGATCCCCGGCGCCTTTTTTCTCATCCGGTGTCCACCGACATTCCTCAATTACTCAAACAAATATAGGAATTAGAATCGATGTGGTTTTCAAAGTCAAGAAAGCGTTTGATAATATCGGATGTCTCATTTGTCGGAATTAGCCGGCCGGAAGGCGGCTCAGGGAGGGGATGCGATACGGGATTCTCAGCCTTGCGAAACTCCTTCCAGGTCCGAGATGGTCCTTGCCTTTTTGAGAAGACTGCCCGCCCATCTTAAACAGGTGGTCGATTTCATTGAAAGCCGCTCGGCGAAATCAATAACAAAGGAAAAGCTCTACCCTCCTATCCCGCAGTTGGCAGAAAATGCTTGTTTTTTGTCATTGCAGCCAAACTTCGCACCCTCTATTATTGCCCCATGAAGAAACGAATGGAATTTTTCCTCTACTCAGGCATGGCAGCCTTGGATGTAACCGGCCCGCTGGACGTCTTTCAGGCAGCCAATGAACTCCTTTCCCGCAACAACAGGGGAGAGGAGGGTTACGAACCGCTCTTCTCGGCCCTTGAGCCGGGTCCCGTCCCCACCTCTTCGGGCCTGCGGCTGCACGCCGACATCCCCCCGGGCATGCAGGCGACGGACAGCCTGCTGGCGCCGGGGGGGATGGTCGCCGAAGCCGTATCCGGCGATCCGGCGATTGTTCAGGCTGTACGCCTGTCCGCCCGAAAAGCGCGGCGAATCGTGTCCATTTGCAGCGGAGCGTTCCTTCTGGCAGCCGCCGGACTCCTGGACGGCCGCCGGGTCACCACCCACTGGCTCGTAACCGACCGCCTGGCCGAGCGCTACCCGGAGATCCGCGTGGAGCCGGACGCCATCTACGTGCAGGACGGCAATATCGCCACCAGCGCGGGAGTTACCGCCGGTATCGACCTGGCCCTGGCTTTGGTGGAGGACGACCACGGCCCGACACTGGCCATCGAGGTGGCCCGCATCCTGCTCCTCTACCGCAGGCGGCCCGGCAACCAGAGCCAGTTCAGCACGCCCCTGGCCATGCAGGCCAAGGCGGGCAAACGTTTTAAAGGCCTCGTCGACTGGGTTGAAACCCACCTGGACCAGAACCTCACCGTGGAGCGCCTGGCCGAACAGGTGCATATGAGCCCACGAACCTTTGCACGAATTTTTCCGTCGGAAACCGGCATGAGCCCCGGCCGGTTCATCGAACAGCTGCGGATCGATCGCGCGCGCGAGCTGCTCGAATCCGGGGCAGATGGGCTTGGGAGCGTGGCTCGGGAGTCCGGATTCGGCCGCGAAGAACGACTGCGCCGGGCATTCCAGAGAAGGCTCGGCATCAGCCCGGCCCAGTACCGGACTCATTTTATAAAAATCAAAGGAGAACACCATGACAAAGCATCTCACTTACGGGATATTCATTTATGAACAGGTTGCGGAACTGGACTTCGTGGGGCCGCAGCAGGTTTTTGCTGTCTCGAACCATCTGCTGGGGGGCGGCCGCGTAGTGACCGTCGCCCAGGACACCGAACCCCTCAGGGGGGCGGGGGGCTTGCGCATGATACCGGATTACAGCATCGATGACGCGCCCGCACTGGACGTGCTGCTCCTGCCCGGCACGGCCGAGGTGAACGAATACGCCCTTGGCAACGACCGGGCAATCGACTGGGTGCGGGAGCAATACGACAAGGTGAACTACATGACCGCTGTATGCACGGGCGGCCTCATCCTGCAGAAGGCCGGCCTGCTCAAGGGGCGCAAGGCAACTACCCACTGGATGCTGATGGATGCCCTTGCTGAAGATCCTGAAGTCACTGAACTGCCGGATATGCGTTATGTCCGCGACGGCAAGGTCATCACCTCCCAGGGCATATCTGCGGGAATCGACATGGCGCTGTGGCTGGCAGGTGAGATTCACACCCCCGCCCACGCCCGCATGGTCAGAAGAATCCTTCAATATGACCCGGCCCCGCCTTATACTGCCGAGGTGTAAGCACAATGGCCGCCCAATCAGGCGGCCATTTAAATATATCTGAATACGCACCGATTTTTAAGGTGATCCATTACCGCCTCAAAAAGCTGTAAACAGTTGAAGTGGGTCAACAATTACGGACACTTCGTTAAGCACTCAGATCAGAAAGCTCTGTCAAAGCTTCTGTACTGAATAGCCTCTGAAATATGCTCCGTGTTGATTTCAGAAGCTCCCTCAAGGTCTGCGATAGTCCTTGCCACCTTGAGGATGCTGCTGCACCCCCGAGCGGAAAGCCTCAGTTTTCCTGCCGCCGAACCAAGGAAACGGGTCGTCTCTTCATCTGTTTTACAGTGCCTCTTGATCTGCCTGCCGCTCATCATGGCGTTACAGTGGATTCCGGACCCTTTAAATCGAATGTTCTGAATTCTCCGGGCCGCTGCAATCCGCTCCCGTATGACCGACGAAGGCTCCGATTCATCGGTTTCGGAAAACTCCCTGAACGGCACTGCGGGCACCTCCACATGAATATCGATCCGGTCCAGGAGCGGTCCCGATATCCTCGAACGGTACCGGGCGATCTGGGCGGGCGTACAGATACATTCATTGGTGGGGTCGCCGAAGAAGCCGCAGCCGCAGCCATGCGGTACAGAAAGTCAACAAAAGAGCCGTCGTTGAGCTTGCCATGTATTCAAATACATATCAAATAGCTACACCCATTCCAAAGCATATTTTCAACAACGGATATCCACTTGAAATCCACTGTTTGGGAGATCTCATTCGTAAAACTCGGATGGATAACGACCTTGAGGTTAAACACCTTGGCAGGCTTTTGGCCGTGGGTGAAAACACTGTAATCAACTGGGAAATCCGGGGAATTTATCCCAAGGGAGTCCATTTAAAAAGGGTAATCACTTTCATCGAAAATCACTCCGTGGAATTGACCTCAAAGGAAAAACTTTGGGGATTTTGTTTTGCAAATAATCGTTTCTATCCCAAGACAACAGAATCATTCGGTGAGCAACTCCGAACCGTTCGTATGCAGAATTTTATATCGATCAGACAACTGGCCAAAGAGCTGAATGTCAACGCATCCACCATCAGAAATTGGGAAACTGGCAAATCAAAACCTTCGCCAGACTTGAAAGAAAGGGTTCTTAAGTATTTCAACTCTTTGTTTTTGAAACAAGAATCTTGCCATCGCCTATCTTCAGCGCCCTTTTAAAATACTATGATAGCTTCAATCAACCCTTTTATCCTGTCCCTGTTAACATCTGAGGCGTGGTCGACCTCGGCATCGGCGGTAGAAGCCTTTCACATGTTTCACCAACCAATTGGCATCTCTAAGATAATATTTTTATTTTTCAGTTGTGAAACCCCATTCCGCTCCCCACGATTCCCCATGACATTTTTTGCAACCCTTAGCCATTTTGTATTGTTTCCCTAACCCGACAAATGAATTTATAATATATAATGAAAACTTTTTTTACTTCTTTACGCCCCAAAACACAACATGAGCCAAAATAATAATCACCCAACACAGGGTCATTCTTCTTGAGATAAAATCAATAGTGTTTTATCATGGGACAAAACAAACAAATAGCGTCAATAATCAACTCATTCTGAACTCGCACTGAAACGCCCCCTGTACTACGCGAATTCTTATTCACCCCAACTGTGCACAAGCCTCCCCTCTTGCATCAGCAATGTTTTCCTCAAATATCTGTTGGATATTGAACTTTCATATTGTTTAACAATTAAAATGGAGGGACATATGGAAAAAAAACTCTTAACCGCAACACTTCTGCTGCTGGGGGGCTTCACCTTCGGAATTTTGGGGTGCAGTACGGATCAAGCTGTTGATGTGGCTGCCGTAACATCACGGCCCAAAGCCTATGTCGGATCAGACACCTGTAAAACGTGTCACCTGGAACATTTTGATTCCTGGAAGATGACCCTGCACAGCCGTATGCTGCAGGATGCCGGAAAGAACGAGGATGCCATTATTGTCCCCATTGACGAAAAAACAATCCGTGCCGACCTTGCTAAATTGAGTAAAAAACTCAAGGTTCCCGCGGAAGAGATCTACGTCCCCCGGAAGGATGAAATTTTATATACCATCGGCAGCCAGTGGAAACAGCGCTTTCTCATTAAAAAAGATGATACGCTGTTTATTTCGCCCATCCAGTACAATGCAGATACAAACAGATGGGTCAACTATCATGAAAATGATTGGGACAAGCGCCCCTGGATTAAAAAATGCGGCGGATGCCATGCCACGGGTGTGGACCTTGGCAAAGGAACGTTCAAGGAAGCCGGAGTGGGGTGCGAGGCCTGTCACGGCAAAGGGTCCTGGCATGCGGCATTGCCCAAAACAGAGTTGTTTGAAAAACGAAAAACCATTGTCAACCCGGCCAAGCTCACCATGGGCGTTGCTTCGCAGATCTGCGGTTCCTGCCATAACAGGGGAAAATCCACCATGGAAAAGGGGGCCGGATGGCCCGTGGGGTATGAACCGGGCAAAGCGCTTTCCGCCTATTACAGCTCGACCACCTTTGAAAAAGGGGATGTCAAGCACGTGTACGCCAATGAATTTGCAAAGGGTCATCACCAGCAGTTTCTCGACTGGCAGCAGTCCAAGCATTCGGCCGAGGGCGTGACTTGTACTTCCTGCCATTATGTTCACCAGCTCGGCATGCCCCAGACCCGTTCTCAGACGGCAAAACCGGGATCCGCACAATGTTTCCAGTGTCATGTACAGGTCAATACCAATATGGCCCATTCGATTCATTCCTTTGCAAACTGTGTGGGGTGCCATATGCCCAAGATCGCCAAGAGTGCGGAATCAGGGGATATCCACAGTCATGTATTCGTAACGTTGCTGCCTGAAGACACCCTGAAAAACCCCAAAGTTCCCAATTCCTGCCAGACCTGTCACAAGCATAAAAATGACAACCTGGAAGAGCTTCAGGCGGCCTGGAAGAGGCTGGCCGTATTACCCACACCGACAGGCAAGCCGGTCGATCCCGTTGAATACAAATATACCAGATAAAACCTTAAGGAGTCCGATATGATGCGAAAGAACAAAAATCATCCGCTCATACTCACAGGTCTCCTGCTGGCTTTCGGGTTCTCATTTTTTCCGGCCGTGACGGCAGCCCAGGAAGAAGTCGCGTCCAGCATCAGGCGTTATAAGCAATATGAGGTCAGCACGGGGTATTACGAAGAGTATGAAACCAAACCCCTGAACCGCCGGCCCTTTGTCGAAGTACCGGGCGTGCGAAGGGGCATTTTTCCTTACAGCCCGGCTGCGGCAACGGTCCGGAATGCGTCTCGATCGTCGGATTCACACCAGGGGATCCGGTTTTATGAGCGAAGGCGGTGTGAAGAATGCCATATTGAACAGACAAGGAGCCTTCACACGGTCCGGGCCAACCTCACCTGCCGCCAGTGTCACGGCGGAGAACCCGTCGCAAGTATCAATCACTATTTTTCTCCCATGAATCCTATTCGCAGGCATGCATATATCTGCTCAAAATGTCATGAAGGCGCCACTGCTTCTTTTGCCGGTTATGTGGTTCATGAACCCAACCCGTCCATGGCCGGGACTTTGAAGACATTCCCGGTCCTGTTTTATGCTTTCTGGATCATGATCGCCATTGCAGTGGGAACCTTTGCTGTTTTCCTTCCGCACACCGCCCTGTGGGGATTCCGGGAACTTCTGTCAAAAATAGGAGGTGACCGAAAATGAGCGTAAAGAAAAACAGGATTAAACGGTTTACGCCGGTCCAGCGCCTGTTTCATTCACTTCTGATCTTCTCTTTTCTGCTTCTTGGCGCTACCGGGCTGTCCAGGCTGTACATAACATCCGATTGGGGAAAATGGCTTGCAGGAGTGTTCGGCGGATACGATTCGGCACTCGTGGTTCATGAATATGCGGGTCTTTTCATGATCTTCGGCTTTATCATCCATGTAATATATCTTTTAGCAGGAATTAATTCCCAAAATATTACCGGCCCCGATTCCCTGCTTCCCAGGGGCAAGGACATCACTGATTTTTTCTCCCATATCGGCTGGTTTCTCGGTTTGAGAGAAATGCCCCGTTTTGATCGATGGGGCTATTGGGAAAAATTTGACTATTGGGCTGTTTTCTGGGGGATGCTGATCATTGGTGTCACGGGCCTGATGATGGCATACCCTTTGGTCGCCACACGCTACATGCCGGGCTGGGGATTGAACGTCGCCTTGTGGGTTCACAGGATCGAGGCCCTGCTTGCGATGGCACATGTATTTATCATCCATTTTTTCATTGCGCATCTTCGCCCTCATAATTTTCCCATGGATCGCGCCATGTTTGAAGGCAGCGCAGACCTTGAAACGATTCAAGGAGAAAAACCCTCCTGGATCGATCGTTTGAAAAGCAATGGAGAACTTGAAGGGATGCGGGTTGCGGAAGCTGCCGCCCCGCGCAAGGCTGTCTTTTTCATATTCGGTTACGCCATGGTCGGCATCGGGCTGTTTCTATTGATCGGTGCCCTTGCCAACCGAAATGCCGTTGCGTGGTGATGCCCGACAGCGTCCCGATAATTTGAGACTCCGATATTTAAAGGCGGGCGATGGTTGACCCGCCTTTAAATATTTGGAGGAAACTTTCACCTCGACTCACATGGTTCTGTCGAAATTCCTGTACTGGATCGCCTCTGAGATATGATCTACTTTGATTTCCACAACCCCTTCAAGGTCCGCAATGGTCCTTGCCACCTTGAGGATACTGCTGCAACCCCGGGCAGAAAGCCTCAGTTTTCCAGCCGCAATTCCAAGATAACGGGTGGTCTTATCATCTGTTCTGCAGTGTCTCTTGATCTGCCTGCCGCTCATCATGGCGTTGCAGTGGATCTTGTCACTTATAAAGCGTTTGTTCTGAATCTTCCGGGCCTCTGCAATCCGCCCCCTTATGGCGGAAGAAGACTCGGAGCTTTCATTCCCCGCAAACTCCCTGAAAGGCACCGCCGGCACCTCCACATGAATATCGATCCTGTCCAGAAGCGGCCCCGATATCCTGGACCGATAACGGGCAATCTGCGCGGGCGTACAGGAACATTCATGGCTGGGGTCACCGAGGAATCCGCAGCCGCAGGGGTTCATGGCCCCCACCAGCATGAAGTTCGCCGGAAAGGTGATGGTGGTGCCCGCCCTTGCGATGGTCACGGCCTGATCCTCCACGGGCTGGCGCAGCACCTCCAGAATGTTCCTTGGAAACTCGGGAAACTCGTCCAGGAAGAGGACCCCGTTGTGGGCAAGGCTGATCTCGCCGGGCAGGGGAGTGCCGCCGCCCCCCGTGAGCCCCGCGCGGGTGGTGGTGTGGTGGGGGGAACGGAAGGGCCTTTCGGTGACAATGGCCTGTCCGGTGGGAAGGGCGCCCGCGATACTGAAGATCTTTGTTGTTTCCACGGCCTCCTCGAAGGTGAGCCGGGGCAGGATGGTGGGCAGCCTTCTGGCCAGCATGGTCTTTCCCGCGCCGGGGCTTCCCGTCATCAGTAGGTTGTGGCTTCCGGCCGCCGCCACCTCGATGGCCCTTTTCACATACTCCTGGCCCAGCACCTCCGAATAATCCACCGGATGGGATTCCGGCCCCTTGAACAGCTCCGACAGATCCACCGTCTGGGCCTCGATCCTTTTCATGCCCCTGAAGAACTCCACCACCTGGGAGAGCTCATCCGCGGGCAGCACGGAAAGCCCCTTTACAACGGCCGCCTCGAGGGCATTCTCCCTGGGCACGATAATCCCCTCGTACCCCTCACGCCTTGCAAAGAGGGCCATGGGAAGGGAGCCCCTCACCGGTCGTATCCTTCCCCCGAGGGAGAGCTCCCCTAGGATCAGGTAGCTGGAAACCAGATCCCTCGGCACCAGCTCCGTTGCCCCGAGGATGCCGAGGGCAATGGGCAGGTCAAAGCCGGTGCCCTCCTTTTTCACATGGGCGGGCGCAAGGTTCACCGTGATCCGGTCGGCGGGAAAGGAGTACCCCGAGTTCTTCACGGCGGATTTCACACGCTCCCGGCTCTCCCGGACGGCCGCCTCCGGCAATCCCACGATATTGAAAACCGGAAGCCCGCGGGCAATATCCACCTCGACCTCCACCCGGTATGCCTCGATTCCGATAATCGCGCTGCTCAAAACCTTGGCCAGCAACTTAAACCTCCGTTATCAACAGATAAGCCACAACAGGCCCCGTCCCCGAAACCTTTCCCGTTTCACCCGATCAGGTGTCGAGAAAAATAATTTACACAATTACCGACGATTCATGTTGTTGTTGACGTAAAGCAAGGGGCTTCAAGGGGTTCCCGGAGAAGCCCGATTTCAACAATACCGTCAAAATTTGCCGCGCCCCGTATGGTTCAGTGCTTTTTTCACGTTGACTTTTGCAATTATTCAACAAATCAGGTATATGGACTAAGTTGCGCTACTTTTACGGGGCCGGGAAGGGAATTCCGTCCTTGACGTTCCGTAAAAAACTCTATAGGTAACGCTGCCCGGCTTTGGGAAGGAGCCGATGGGAAAGGGGCAATACCGGCATTTACCGGTAAAGGCTTTTCCCATCATAACACAGGTAATTATTTAATAAAACGCTCCCGTCAAAACCGGCGCAACCCGGGCGGTCCATTGAAGACCGCAACGGATTCAATTAACCCGACGGAGTCGTAAGCGAAAATACCATGGTGATACACCCGCAACAAAGAACGCTCAGAAAAACGGTAACATGTTCCGGAATCGGCGTTCACTCAGGGAAAACGGTGAACCTGACCATCAACCCGGCACCGGTGAACCACGGCATCAAGTTCATCCGGACGGATACCCAGAAGCACCTCAGCGTCAGCGCCATCTTCAAGATGGTGGTGGACACGAGCCTTGCCACGGTGATCGGCAGCGACGGCATCATCATCTCCACCATCGAGCACCTCATGGCCGGTTTTTACGGCCTTGCCGTGGACAACGCCCTCGTGGAGGTGGACGGCTACGAGATGCCCATCATGGACGGCAGCGCCGCCGTTTTCACGGAGCTCATGAACGAGGCCGGCATAGAGGAGCAGGACGCGCCCCGCCACTATTTCGTGATCAAGGAACCCATCACCCTCCAGGAGGGGGGAAAATCCGTTACGGCGCTTCCCTGCAACGGCTTCAAGCTCACCTGCACCATCGAGTACGATCACCCGCTGATCGGGACCCAGACGGCCGATATGGAGATCGACGACCAGACCTTCACCAACGAGATCTGCAACGCCAGGACCTTCGGATTTCTCCACGAGTACGAGTACCTGAAACGGTTCGGCCTTGCCCGGGGAGGCTCCCTGGACAACGTGGTGGTGATCGAAAAGGACCACGTGATGAACGAGGGGGGCCTGCGCTACCCCGACGAGTTTGTCCGCCACAAGCTCCTGGACTGCATCGGTGATTTTTCCCTCCTCGGCATGCCGATCCTGGGCCATATCACCACCTTCAAATCGGGTCACGCCTTCAACCATGCCTTCCTCAAAGAGATTTTCGCCCGGAAGAATGCATGGGAAACACGGCCCGTGGAACTTGACAGCTGATGAACCGGCGTTGACCCCGGATGACTCACGACAACATCAAAGTGCCGCAGGAGCGTTGATTTTGTTTTTCAACGCGCCTCCCGGGCATGGGAGCAGCTGCGTTTTACCCGAGGGGATTCCGGCTGTGCCCCGATGGAAACCGGTAAATTGCGCGCCACTCCCGCGAGTCTCCCCAATACGAAACCGACCGCGATAAAAGAACCCGGCTGGGCCGGCACACCGGCCGCCGACCCCATACATAAAGAGGATGAAAAAAGTGAAAAAACTGGAAAGCTTTCAGAGGAAATATCTCAGGGGCCTTGCCCACGACCTGAAACCCGTGGTCTTTATCGGCCAGAAGGGCATTACGGATGCACTCAAAACCTCCATCAACGAGGCCCTGGACGCCCATGAACTGATCAAGCTGAAGTTCGTGGATTTCAAGGAGAAGGAGCAGAAAACGGAGCTGGCCGAGGCCGTGGAAAACCTCTGCGGCTGTCAAATGGCGGGGATGGTGGGACATGTGGCCATCTTTTACAGGCAGCACAAGAACCCTGAAAAGCGGAACATCACGGTTCCCCAGGATAAGAAATCGGTCTGATATAGAGGAAAAGGGCTTCCCGGATACCGGCCCTTCGGGAAAAAGGGCCGGTTTCCACGGCCGGGTTTCAAGCCCCGGCTAAACGCTTATCAGCATTTGTTGGTTTCGGCGCTCTTCCATGCCTCGTCGATGCGATTCTTCATGTAGGCCACCTCATCCTTGGTGCAGTCGGAAAGGTCGAAGCAGTATCCGTCCTGTCCCGAGAGGCCGCCGGGGATCACCTCGCCCATCTCGTCGGGATCGGAGAGCATGTCCTCGTAAAAACAGATGGAGAGCCACCGGTCCGTGGGATCGTCGTCGATCACGTCGAAGATGATAAAGAAATCCCTTCCCTCCTGGTTCTTGTGAACCGCGCGGATGGAATAGCTCACGCCGGGGCGCCCCTTGAAGAAAAACAGGGTTTCCTCCCTGTCGAAGAGGTGGTCCTTGAGGACGATGAAGGCATCCCTCACATTGGCGTTTTCTTCCTCCCATCCCTCAATCAGCGCATCGATCTGCTCCAGAACATCGGGTTCCGTCATTTTTTTACTCCCTTGTAAAAGTTTGTGGTTCGTTTCCGTCCGTGACGGCGTGGATCACCGGGTGAAGCGATAAACGGTCCTGACCGGGGAATCGGTTTGAGCTTTTAATTCGCATTTGCCCTTGGGCGATAAAGCGACCCCCTTGCCGAACCGTGCTGATCCCAAACAGCGGCCTCACGGATGGACGGTAATCGGTATCAATCGGCCAGGTGCTTTGCAATATGACCCAGCTCGGGGAAGATCAACGCCTTGCAGGCGAGCTTCACCGCCTTGAGGCTGCCGGGCATGCAGAACACCGCCGTCTGTCCCACGACGCCTGCGGTTGCCCGGGACAGGATCGCCGCCGAATCGATCTCCTCGTAGCTCAACTGGGCAAAGAGGGTCCCGAACGCCGTAAGCTCCTTGTCGAACAGGGACCTTGCCGCCTCGATGGTGACATCGTCACGGGTGATGCCCGTTCCCCCGTTCAGGAGCAGGGCGTGGGGGTTGTCCTGGAGCACCGACCTGCTGATCGCATGGCAGATGGTATCCGCGTGATCGGGGATCACCTTGTGGAAGATCACCTTGTGCCCCTCCTTTTCGGCGCGCTTTCGCATCCACTCGCCGCTGAGATCCTCCGCCACGGTCCTTGTGGTGGACATGGTGATGATGCCCACCGTAAGCCTTTTCGGGGCATTTTTCTTGTGTTCGCCGGTACCCATTATCCCTCCTGCTTTAAAACGTTCCTTTCCTCTCCGTCCAACTCCTGGAAAGGCGGATCAACCGTTTTTGAATGCCTTGTTGCCGTAAACTCTCCGGCATGATCCGCGACATGGGGGAAACGCTCCGCGCCCCCTGTCCACGCACCCCGCCGGCTCGAGACCATTGTCCTGCCTTCTGTTTGTCCCATGATCCTTGATGGACTCGTAAAAAGTCGGCCACGGGAAAAAGGCCACAACCGGTTGACACCCCACATCGGGTGCGACACATCATAGTGTGGTCAAAAAATTTACCTTGGACTTTTTACCGGTTCATCATCCTTGATACCCCGCAAAAATCCGGCGTTCAAAAACACGACCACACCGGTCATTGTTTTAATCCGCTTATTCCGCACCATGCGTGATCAAAAAATGGTGTGCTCAAAAACCTGCCTTGGACTTTTGTACGAGTGCATCATCTTTCAATGGAAATCATTTCCAGCCGATGTATCCTATATCACTAGCCGCCCCAAGTTCAAAACGTAAAAATCACGCGCGAACCGGCCGAAAATTGAAAGCCGTTTCCCCCCAAGGGCAATCGCATATGGATTTTCAGTTCCGATAATTCATATCGTTACATATTGGCGGGCGTTCATTTCAGCGATACGAGCCGCGGCCGGCGGGCGTGCCGAGGTTACTTGCGTTTACCCTGGTTTCCCCCCAAGCCCCCCATCCCCAAAAGGACACCCCCTTTTTCAGTTGAAGGCGCCGTATAGCCCCTGAAACCGATCCCGTGAAACCGGCATGTGCCCCATAAATTCCACGGAAATCGCCCCTTGAACTTTAACCCCACGGGATGTGTCCGCGGAAGGCATCCGCCCCAGATAAAGTGGTCCAAGGGTTACCCGGAGTACCTCGAAGGCCCCGTCGCCACTTGACCCCCCTCGTTTTTTTATATATCTGATGTGATGTCGATATTTTCAACATTTGCAGCGACACCGGCCGCGGATTCGACACCTTCGACCGGAAAGGAGGTCCACAGCGCACCATGAAAGCACCCTGTACCGGCGTTATCCTGGCCGGCGGCAAGAACCGGAGGCTGCCGGGCCAAAAAAAGGCGTTTCTCTCCATCGGCGGCAGGAGGATCATCGACCATATCTTTGAGCTGTTCCGGGAGCTGTTCGACGAGGTGATCATCGTCACCAACGATCCTGCGGAGTTCATGGAGTTTGACGTGAAGATCGTTTCCGACATCTCGGACACCCGCTGCTCCCTTGCCGGCATCCATGCGGGCCTGTTCCATGCATCGAACCCGTATATTTTCGTTTCCGCGTGCGACACCCCCTTCCTCTCCAGGGAGCTGGTGAAATACATCGCGGAGGCCGTGGAGCCCGGAAAGAGCGTGGTGATCCCCGAGGTTACCGAGGGCCTGGAACCCCTGTGCGCGGTCTACTCAAAGGAATGTCTGAATCCCATCGAGGGCAAGCTCGCCGAAGGCAAGCTGAGAATCCTCGGTTTTTTCAAGAAGAGAAGGACCAAGAAGATCCCGGAAAACGTGCTCCGTAAGTACGATCCGCTTCTTCGGTCCTTTTTCAACATCAACACACCCGAGGACCTTGCCAGGGCAAAGGAGATGGCGGGGGAATCGTCAGGAAAGGTAAAATCATGAGACTTGCGGAACTTCTTCAGAAGGCAAAAGAGCACCCGGACTACCACAAGGCGGGAATGATCCTCTGTCACAACGGCGTTGTAAGGGAAACCTCCAGGGACGGCAGGCCCGTATCCGGCCTGAGCGTGAAGGTGGACTGGGACAAGCTTTCCGCCATCGTGGAAAAGCAGAAGAGCCGTCCGGGCATCGTCGAAATACTCGTGGAAGTCCTGGAGGGGGACGACCTCAAGGTGGGAGACGACGTCATGTACATCGTCGTTGCCGGAGATATCCGGGAAAACGTCATCGAAACCCTATCCAACACCCTGAACGAAATAAAGGCCACCGTTACAAGCAAAACGGAGTTTTTTATATCATAGCGCCGCCCACAACCGGCCGTTTCACACGGACCGCCGACAGGCATTAGGCATTAGGCATTAGGCATTAGGCATTAGGCATTAGGCATTAGGCATTAGGCATTAGGCATTAGGCATTAGGCATTAGGCATTAGGCATTAGGCGAAACATATCATCCGCGCCGACGGATGGGCAATAATATAAGGAGAGCAACCTTGTCGGGTTTAACGCATATCGATGAACAGGGACACGTGCGGATGGTGGATGTCACGGATAAGGACAACACGGACCGCATCGCCGTTGCCGGCGGAAAAATTTCCATGAACAGCAACACCTTCGAGCATATCGTGGGCAACAAGATCAAGAAGGGCAATGTACTGGAGACCGCAAGGATCGCCGGCGTCATGGCCGCCAAGAAGACCAGCGACCTGATCCCCATGTGCCATCCCCTTCTCTTGACCCACGTGAAGGTGGACTTCACCCTGAACGAGAAGGAGAGCTCCATCGGCATCACCGCCGAAGCCCGCCTGAGGGGACGCACGGGCGTGGAGATGGAGGCCCTTACGGCCGCCTCCGTTGCCGCCCTCACCATCTACGACATGGCAAAGGCCCTGGACAAGGGCATGGTGATCGACGGTATTTGCCTCCTTTCAAAAGAGGGGGGCAAGAGCGGCAGGTATGACCGCGACGCGGCACCCGCCCAAGAGGGGGATTGATCCGTGATTCCCCGTAAAAACCGGCTTTCCGCATTGGGCCCCCTTCTTGTCGTGCTTCTGGCGCTTCTTGCCGCCGGATGCACCACCACCACGAAGAAGCCCCTGCCCACCGGGCTCGTTCGCGTTGAAGCGGATCGGTTTCCCGCTTTTATCGACGATATGGACTACACGGGCATCGCCGGGGCCGTGGAGCAGAGCCTCAAGTACCTGAACAGGGTTCCGAAGGATCGCATGTACACCTTGGGCAAGGAGAAGTACAGCGCGGCGCATATGATCCGCACCCTGACCCGCTTCAGGGAGCTGATCCAATCCGCCCCCTCCGCCGATGCCCTGGCAAGAAGCATCCGCGCGGAATTTATCCTCTACCGCTCCTCGGGAAAGAAGGGGAGCGGCGAGGTGCTGTTTACCGGTTATTACGAGCCCTCCCTCAACGGAAGCCCGACAAGGAGCGAAAGGTACAGGTACCCCCTCCTCAAACGCCCCGAAGACCTCATCGCCATCGATATTTCCAGGTTCGGCAAACGGTTCAAGGGAGAAAAACGCCTTGTGGGAAGGGTCTCGGAGCGGAATACGGTGGTTCCCTACTTCGAGCGAAGCGAGATCGGACCGGATTTCAAGGGAAGCGAGCCCCTTGCGTGGGTGGACGACAGGGTGGACCTCTTCTTCCTGGAGATCCAGGGTTCCGGGAAAGTCTTCCTCGACGACGGCACCCATATGAAGGTCCACTACGACACTTCCAACGGCAGGGCCTACCGGAGCATCGGCGGCCTCCTGATCCGGGAGAACAAGCTCACCCGCGAGGAGGTCTCCCTCCAGACCATCAAGGCCTACCTGAACGACCATCCCGAAGAGGTGGACCGGGTCCTGAATTACAACGAGAGCTTTGTCTTCTTCAGGGAGGAGACGGGCGGCCCCTACGGCTGCCTGGGCGTCCCCCTCACCCCGGGCCGTTCCCTTGCAACGGACCGGAAGGTCTTTCCCCCGGCCGCCCTGCTCTTTATCCAGACCCAGAAGCCCCTCGTGGACGGCAAAGGCAATATAAGCGAGTGGCGGGACCTCACCCGTTTCTGTCTCAACCAGGACACGGGCGGCGCCATCAGGGGCCCCGGCCGCGCGGACCTGTTCTGGGGCGACGGACAGTACGCGGAGATCGCCGCGGGCCATATGAAGCACAAGGGCGAACTGTTTATCCTGGTTTTAAAGCCCTGACGCCGCCGCCCGGACGAAAGGGACGTGGACACCCTCTACAACGATACGGAACCCATGATGATCTCCTCCATCGCGAACCATGCCGGGCCCATCCCCGGCCTTCTGGAAACGGTGGAGGGGCTGCGCCGCCCGGTTTCCGCCCGGGACCCGCGAAACCCTGGCCAATTCCCTTTTTTCCAATACCGCCGATATCATTCTTGACACAGCCTGCGCCGGCATATTACAGAATTGGGTCCGGAACCGAACACAGCGCTCTGTAAATTATTTGAAACAGCCCCATGGCATTTAATTTACATTTTCAGATTTATCGGTTAATATCCCGGGGTATTTTCCGGCGCCCCCCGTGGGGCGACCACAGACCAGATAACCAAGGCGGGATAAAACCTTCGGGCCGGCGCCGTTTCCAAGTGATCCGGCTGCCCCTCGGGTAACCGTTCCGCCAAACAGATATTCAGGAGTCTTTTATGTTTGGAATGGGCATGCCCGAAATAATGCTTATACTGGCAATCGCGCTTATCGTCATCGGTCCCAAGAAACTCCCCGACCTTGCCAAGTCCCTTGGTCGTGCCCTTGGAGAGTTCAAACACGCCACGAAGGAGTTCAAGAGCGCCATCGATATCGACGAGGATGTGAAATCCATCGGCAAACCCTTTGACGATCTCAGCGAGCAGGTGAAAAAGAACTTCTCTTCCTCCTCCACGGAAGACATTGAAGACGACGACCCTTCGGACGAAAAAACCGAAAGCAAGAAAACCGCCGAAAAAGGAAACGGTAAAAAGGCGAATGACGACGCGGACGCCGTTTTCACCCGGAACTCCGCCGAGACCTATCCCGAAGCCGAGGCCGGCGCCGATGAAAGCGCATTGAATGCTGCTTCCTCCGAAACCGACACCGTAAAAGAAGACGCAAAAGCTTAGAAGAGGGGCATGATGAGCGAAGAAGACAAACAACCGTTTACATCCCACCTCGACGAGCTGAGAACCCGCATGATCCGGGCTTTTATTGCCGTGGGCGTCGGTTTTTTCATCTCCTACGGCTTCAAGGAGCAGCTGTTCCAGATTCTCACCGCCCCCCTGATCCAGGCCATGGATGCCGGGGACAAGCTGGTGTTCACCGGGCTTCCCGAGGCGTTCTTCACCTATCTGAAGGTCGCCTTCCTCTCGGGCATCATGCTGGCAACGCCGGTTATCGCCTTCGAGTTCTGGATGTTCGTGACCCCCGGGCTCTATCAAAAGGAGAAGAAGCTCCTCATTCCGGTGATCTTCCTCTCCACTCTCTTTTTCCTGGGCGGCTCCCTGTTCGGGTACTTTGTCGTGTTCCCGTTCGGGTTCAAGTTCTTCCTCGGGTTCGCCTCGGATACCATCCAGGCCCTCCCCTCCATGAAGGAGTACCTGGGCTTCGCCTCCAAGATGCTCCTGGCCTTCGGCCTCGTGTTCGAGCTGCCCCTGGTCATCACCTGCATGGCGCGGCTGGGGCTCGTATCCGTTGATTTCCTCAAGAAGAACAGAAAATACGCCCTGCTCCTCTTTTTCGTGGGCTCGGCCATCCTAACGCCGCCGGACGTCGTGACCCAGATCATGATGGCCTTCCCCCTCATGGCCCTTTACGAGATCAGCATCATCGGCGCCAAGGTTTTCGGCAGAAAAGACCCTTACGCCGACGACGACGAAGAGGAAGCCGAAGAGGCCCAGCAAGCCTGACAACCCAATGATGTACCGCAACATCATTAAAAAGCGCCCGGCTTTCGGCCGGGCGCTTTTTTTATTCCAATGCAACGTTGATGCACTCATACAATATCCCAACCTGTTTTTCCGAGCACCCCATGAAATATGGACAGATCGGTCCGAGCACATCGGGTTGTAGTCAAAAAATCGCATCCCTCCCCCCACTAAATGTAGTAACCACCGTCCACCCGAATTTCCATATGCCCTTGCCGAGTCAATCTAATTCGGGCTTTCTCACGAGGCATCAACTTTTCCAGTGCATGGCGGCTGATCGGCATTGCGGACGTCCAGGCATGGAAGTGAAACTAAAAACATCAGACATCAGAATTTTATCTTCTCACGGTGCATCCGTAGCCACGACTGAGAACGGTTTCCTCCTAATCTTAACTCCCAACTTCCCTTCTTGAAAAAAATGAAACCTTGGTCTATGGTGACCTATCCACCGGAATGCCGGGTGAGGCAATCCCGACTCAATGCGGCATAATTAATCCGTGCGTCACCGTTTAAAACGGAAACGCCTTGATTCTTTATCGTAATAATGCCGCAAATGACATGAAGAATCCCTTACCCGACAGTACGCACAAGCTGTCGTGCCGCCCCGGCCAGGGCGATACAATATGTTGTTGCGCGATTTGCTTTTAGTGATTTTTTTAGCAATTCTACATGGTTAATACTGGAATCAAATACCTTTTTGGTATATATGTCCATGTTTAACAAACCTCGTTATCCGTTCAATTCCGGGGTTTGCCGAGAGTTAATTTTTTTTATTTAAGCAAGGGGGTTAAAGGGGTTATGAAGAAAATCTTGACAACGCTTATGATTGTCGCTGTTTCGTCACTGTTTCTGGTATCCGGCGGTTTCGCGGGCACGAAGGTTGACGACGTCATCCAGATGAACAACGCCAAGTACAAGAAACACAAGAAAGGCATCAGCGTGTTTACTCACAAGAAGCACGCCGAAGACTACAAGATTGATTGCGGCGACTGCCACCACGACAAGGACGGCAAGCCTATCACCGGTCTGAAGATGGGCGACGATGTTCAGAACTGCATCGACTGTCACTCCAAGGCATCCAAGGCCAAGGCACCCAAGGGCAAGAAGATGAGCAAGAAGGAGAAACGTGCTTATCACGCGGACGCGATTCACCAGAACTGCATCTCCTGCCACAAGAAGTGGAACAAGGAGAACAAGTCCAAGGCTGCTCCCGCAAGCTGCAAGGGATGTCATCCCAAAAAGAAAAAGTAGTCGTAGCTTCAGGCTGATTTAGTAAAAGAAATAGGGTCGCTGCCGCAAGGTATCGACCCTTTTTTTTATGAATCTCGCGGGAAAGCGAGCTGTTGTCCCCCCAGTTTCCCGGCACTCCAGGAATCGGCGGACGGGAATTGTAAAACGAAGCGATCCACGGGCAAACCGATACCGATACCGATACCGATACCGATACCGATAAAATCATGACATAAAACCGGTGATTTCGTTAATCGAAAACCGCTGCCCATGGCGCTGCTTTAATGCTGCCGCGTTTTACGGATAGTGGATACGGAGAGAGGAATTTCCTCGGAACGAAACAGGATCAGAGCTTCAGGCGGGTATCGCATTTGACGGTATCCAGCACGAACGAGGATTTCACGTTCTGAATTCCGGATATTCCCGTAAGCCGCCTGTTGACGAAATCCGTATAGCCGTTGATGCTCTCCAGCACCACCTTGAGGATAAAGTCGTCCTGTCCCGAGATCTGGTAACACTCCAGCACCTCGTCCATCTCCCTTATCTTGTCCATGAACTCCGCGAAATAGGAGCGTTGATGCACGCTCAAGGAGACCGTGACGATTGCCAGGATGCCGTACCCCGCCTTTTCGTTGTCCAGAATAGCCGCGAATTTCTTAATGATCCCGCTTGCCTCCAGGCGCTTTACCCGCTCCAGCATGGCGGGGGGCGAAATGCCAACTTCGGCGGCCAGCTTCGCGTTGGTGATCCTGCCGTTGTCCTGGAGGATATTGAGGATCTTTCTGTCTGTTTCGTTCAGTACCATATAATACAGTCCGTGATGTCCGAAGATTATTATCATTCCAGCCGGCATCAGAACCACCGACTTAATTTTATTAAGTTATATCAAACATTGTTTAATATAATAAGGCAAAATACCATATCTTACCCAAAATAACATCCAATATTCTCAAATCGAGTTAATTATTCCTTGACAACAAGAAGAATGTTAAATATAAACCCAAACAGCACTAATTATATTCGGCGTTTCCACTAAAGCGCCTAATATAAGCCCTTATTTCAGGTTTTTAATCCAAAATAAGCGGTATGCGGACGGATAACCTCCGTTGACTGTGGGTCCGCCCGGGGTGGCGCGTGTGAAGCCTTGCTCTACCGGATTATCGGGATAGTTTTGTGGTTACCTCGAACAATACCGGTTGACTGACCATCCTTTTTTTTGCTTATCATTGTTGCTTATCACTTTTTTTTCTTTTTTCACATGCGCCGGCCCCGGGGGCTGCCCGTCCCCTTTAAGGGGGCCGGGAACACAGCCCCCTTCGATTCCCCGGCATCTTTTTCCCCAGTCCTCCTTGCTTTGATCCACCATCCGGAACTCCTCCGCATCCATTGCAATTATCAACGGCTTTGAAACGCCGACATTTTTTGGTTTTTAATTTATATTCCAGGGTCCTGTTAAAAGGATATTTGAATCCGCAGCCCAATCGTATATTCTGTTGCCTGCTGAATATAAACTCAACATGTGAACCTTACGGGGACCCATCGACTTGTTATTGTAAATTATTTCAATTTCACCAATGCGGTCAAAACCCACCCGACATATAAAAAGAGTTCGTGTGTTGGAATAACTTCATGATTCTATATAGTTCCGACACCCATCAATGTCGGGAGATTTACGTACTCATTAGTAAAGGCTGATGTTCTCAATTGCCGGGTTAATAAAGGGCCGCGCAAGCTGCTGCTTCAGCCCATATAAAAATCTCAACGGGGGGTATTATGGAAGTCCATATCGACTATGACCGCATCACCGACTGTTTCACACGGGCAAGGGAGGAGGGCCGGGACTTCCTCTTTGAGTACGAGACCTATGAGCTCCTGAGAAATTCGGGTGCGGAAACGCCCCCCATGGTGAACCTCCTGGTAAAGGGCGTCAGGCCCACGGACGCCGAACTCACCGCCATGCCCGGCGAAAAGGTGGTGATGAAGATCGTCTCCCCCTATATCATCCACAAGACCGAGGTTTCGGGCGTCCGGATCGTCGAAAACAGTCCGGGAAAGATCCGCTCCGCATGGCGCAGGATGAACGACGAGGTACCCGAGAACTATGCCGCATGGATCGCCCGGCACCGGGATCAGGCGCCCCCCGAGTACCGCCACCTGGAGGGGGAGGCCCTTATCAACGCCGTCTCAAGGGATATCAAGGGCGTGCTCCTCTGCCAGTTCATGCCCCCGGACTCCGATGCCTTCGGCAACGAGCTGATCGTGAGCCTCAGAAGAACCCGGGAGTTCGGCATGATCATCACGGCGGGCCTGGGGGGCACGGACACGGAGCTCTATGCCGGCCGCTTTAAAAAGGGGCAGGCGGTGGTGTCGGCGGCAACGGCCCTGACCAACGGCGAGGAGTTTTTCCAGCTCTTCAAGAAGACCATCGCCTATGAGAAGCTGGCCGGCCTCTCCCGTGGGCAGAAGCGGATCGTCTCCAACGACCAGCTCGTGGAATGTTTCTCCTCCTTTATCGCCATGGGCAACCACTACTCTCCCGGGAGCGAAAACGTCCCCTATGTGATCGAGGAGCTGGAGGTGAACCCCTTTGCCTTCACCGATTACCAGATGATCCCCCTGGACGGGCTCTGCCGCTTTTCCAGCCCTGAAAAGCTCTCCACCGGCCGCCCCATCCACAAGATCGACCGCCTGCTCCACCCCGAGTCCATCGCCATCATCGGCGTATCGGAAAAGCGGGTGAACTTCGGCCGGATCATCCTCAAAAACGTCATGGCAAGGGGATTCGATCCCGCAAAGATCACCATCGTCCGCCCCGGAACCGAAACCATCGACGGGGTCGCCTGCGTTGATGCGTTAACCGATCTACCGGCAAAAACGGACCTCTTTATCGTCGCGGTGGGCGCGGAGCAGGTGCCGGATCTCGTGGAAACCCTGATCGACAAGGACCTTGCGGAAACCGTGCTGCTGATCCCCGGCGGCCTGGGGGAGAAGATCGGCAGCGAGGAGCGGGCGGAAAAGCTCAAGGCAAAGATCGACCAAAGCCACAGGGAAGAGGGGGGCGGCCCCGTTTTCCTCGGGGGAAACTCCATGGGCCTGATATCCCATCCCGGCAACTTCGACACCATCTTTATCCCCGAGGAGAAGCTTCCCAAGCAGAAGGGGGAGCACCCGGTGAAATCCGCGTTTATAAGTCAGAGCGGCGCATTTATGATCACCCGCACCAGCAAGCTTCCGGGCCTCGATCCCGCCTATATGCTCTCCATCGGCAACCAGACCGATCTTACCTCGGGGGACCTTGCCGCGTTTATGACGGACCTTCCGGAGATCGACATCATCGCCGTGTATATGGAGGGGTTCAACGATATGGACGGCCTTGCCTTCTGCCGGGCCGTGCGAAAGGCGGTTCTTTCGGGAAAAGAGGTGATCTTTTACAAGGCCGGCAGGACCCCCGAGGGCAAATCCGCCACATCCGGCCACACCGCCTCCCTTGCCGGGGATTACGCTGTCTGCGAATCCTGCGTTCAGCAGGCAGGCGCCATGGTGGCGAACAACTTTACCCAGTTCGAGGACCTCTACCTGATGGCAACCCAGTTCCATGGGAAAAAGATCCGGGGCAAGCGCCTTGCCGCCGTGAGCGGCGCGGGCTTCGAGGCCGTGGGCATGGCCGACAATATCCAGGGGGAGGATTTTGCCATGCAGATGGCGAAGTTCCAGCCCGAGACCGTGGAAAAGATCGAGGCGCTGATCCGGGAGCACCGTTTGAGTGGGCTTGTGGATGTGAAGAACCCCATGGATATCAACCCGGCGGCCAACGATCTCCTCCACGCAAGCATTGCCGAATGCCTTTCGGAAGACCCGGACGTGGACGGTATCGTGATCGGCCTCGATCCCCTTTCGCCCGCCATGCAGACCCTTCCGGTGGGGGTTCGAAACAACGAGTCCCTGGATTCGGAAAAGAGCATCGCCACCCTTATGGCGGGGCTGATGGAGCGGGTGGAAAAGCCGGTGATCGGGGTTGTGGACGGGGGGAGGCTCTACGATCCCCTTGTGGAATCCCTTGAAAAGGGGGGGCTGCCCGTGTTCCGCTCCTCGGATCGGGCGGTGCATGCCGTTGCCAAGTATATCGAGGGGAGGCTTTACGCGGATCTTCTAAGATCCAGAGGATGATGGGCATTTGGATATAACGGGGGGCTGTAGCGACCGGCCCCCTTTTTCCCATGGAACCAGCCTTTCCTTAGCGCCGGAACAGCAGCGCAGCACCACCGCAGCAGCAGTGAACAAGGTCCAGCCGGCCGATCATATATGAGTTTCCATTCACGCGTACCTTTTCATAACTTCGGAAAGTGTCTTATCGAGTTTTTCGTCGTCACAGGTGAACTTACTCGTCTTAACCCTGAACATTCTCCGATTCCGACCCCGCCTCACGACCGTCGAACGGCATCCGGAAATCAAGCGTTGATTTACCCTTTCGATATCATCCGCAGTGGTACGTATTTTTCCCGTTTTCAATTGTTTTATCATCCCAATCCACAAAGTCCGACAACGCATTAAGGCTCTGAAAAGTCACCTGTCAAACATATCACCCGGCTGTTGTTCTTTGCAAGCACACCAAGGCCCGGTTTTCGCCGGCCCCACTCAAATGGTATGAAACAGCCCTGACCGGGCTCACAAATTATTTGACCTATGAATCCAATCAACGTATTTCTTTAAATATTCCAAATAACACAGCCTGCGGAAAGTGAGTTTTCGAAAGGCTTAATGAATCAAGCTGGACAACATCGGATCGTCATCATGAAATTAGACCGCATCTTACTGAAAAACTATCGTTGCTTCAAAGAGCTTAGAATCGAACTGCATCCGGAGATGACGGTATTGGTAGCAAATAACGGACAGGGCAAAACAGCCCTTCTGGATGCCGTCCGGATCGGGATTTGGCCATTTGTTGCCGGTTTTGATCTGGCCCATACACATTATTCCGACCCAGCCGACAAGATTTCCGTAAGCGATGCCCTGATGCTCAAATCCGACCGGGAAATGGCTCGTCAACTCCCTTCCACCATCGAAATTACAGGCGACTACGGTGAAGGCGCCACGACCTGGAAACGCTTTCGAACCAGCGAGGCCCCCAAGGCACAAACAAAAGACGATACCGCAACAAAGGCCATGAAATCGTATGGCGCAAGCTTGCAGAAGACCGTGCGCAACATTCTTCAGGAGCCTGTTGATTTACCGGTTTTCGGATATTACGGAACGGGCCGGGCCTGGATAAAAAAATCTCCTCGCCCGGGAGGCAGAAATGCATATCACAACGGCAGAAAAGACGATGAAAGCATCCGCACTTTTGCCTATCGGGAGTGCTTGACCCCATCTTCAAACTACAAGGCGTTTAAAGAGTGGTTCGCCGCATCCTACATAAAACGCATCGAATCGCAGTTATCGGATTTAGAAGACGGGAATTCCGGCGCTAAAACGACCCCTGAAATGGAAATCCCGGTCAAGGTAATACAAAACGCCACCAATACCTTATTGGAGGATACCGGCTGGCGGAATCTTGCCTTCAGCATATCCCTCGATAAAGCCCTGGTGCTGAGACATCCCGATTACGGCATACTGAAAGTCGATCAACTGAGCGACGGTATCCAGAACATGCTGGCAATGATTGCCGATATCGCCTATCGCTGTTTTCTTCTCAATTCGCACATGGGTATCGATGCCGCAACAAAGAGTAAAGGGGTCGTGATGATCGACGAGGTGGACATGCACCTTCATCCCCGGTGGCAGCAAACCGTCGTGGCCGGCCTGACCCGCGCTTTTCCCAATATTCAATTTATTGTAACGACCCACAGCCCGCAGGTGCTCTCGACCGTTAAGAACGATAATATTCGCCTTATAAAACAGGAACTCGATGTTCATACTGGAGAACCGTTTTCCGTCGCCCGAATGCCGGGAACCCAGACAAAGGGAACGGCCAGCTCGGATATCCTGGCCTGCTTAATGGGAATCGACCCTGTTCCCGATGTCGAGGAGGCAAAATGGTTAAGCGAATACAAGGCCCTTATCCAGTCCAATGCCCATGAATCGGATACCGCTTTAAAACTTCGTATAAAACTGGAAGCACATTTTGGCGGCGATCACCAGGCAATCACGGAGTGCGACCGGCTTATCCGCCTGTTTAAAATGAAAGCCGGCCTCCCATCCGTTAAAAAACCGGGAAATGAGCCCCATGCATCAACTTAAACGACCGGCCGCCCCCAAATGCCTGGGGAGATATCGGCATGGCCGGGACAGATGGGACGATGTAAGCCGTGTAGACAAATCCCGGATCCGAACCCATCTGGATGCCATGCAGCAAAGCCGGTGCGCTTACTGCGAAGACCACATTGAAAAAGGGCTCGAAAAGAGGAATTCGCATATCGAGCATTTCCGTCAGCGTTCGCGCTACCCCCAGGGCACGTTCGAGTGGGATAACTTATTTGCATCCTGCAACAAGCAGAATAGCTGCGGAAATCATAAAGACAGGCTTCCGCCATATCCTCCCGGTGATCTGATAAAAATGGATGAGGAAAATCCGGATGATTTTTTTATCTTCGTGATGGACGGAACCATAGCGTTGCGCCCGGACCTTACGGGCCGACAAAGGCATCGCGCAAAAGAGACACTGCGCATCTTCAACCTGGATGCCGAAAACGGCCCCCTCCGGCATATGCGAAAAGCAGCAGTACAGGGCTACATACAAACTGCGGAAGAGATCACCGAAATGGCGTTGCAATTTAACGAAGAGGATTGGCTGCCCCTTTTGGAGGAAGAGCTGGGGGCCATAAAATCGCTGCCCTTTGCAACCGCCGTCAGGCACCTTCTCATACCCTGCTGAATGAAACAACCACCCAAATGAATCCCAAGGAAACGACATGCCGCTAACTGTTTCAGGACCTTTTACAAGCGCCTACTTAGCAAACGTCACATCCACGCTGACCCTGAATCTCTTATCCGCCGTCGGCAGGAAAATTCAAGATGCCGTGAACGGCCCCGAAGGGGAACGGGCCGTGCAACGATGCGTGCATGCCGGGATCATCGGTTTGCTGTACAGTGCCGACATCAAGACCCCGGAAGAGGAGGGCGTACTGGCTCATATTTTCGAAACCTTTTTCATGGAACCGGAGATGGCCCGGGGACTTTCGGGAATTCTGAGCGGAAAGTCATATGATATGGAGGAGATCGCCTACCTGTTTGAACAGGCTGATTTTGATGAGAAAACCCTTCCAGCAATCAGCCTGAAAGGTTCAATCGCCGCATTTGAAGCGGCTTTTCTCAATGCAGCGGCACAGGAAACAATCCTTCAACCGATTATGCAAACCAAGGTCCTGCTGGAACAGGCTCACCTCCAGCGGGAACTGGTGGGTTCCATGAAGGAACTGGTGGACTTTCTGAAAAACAGCAAACGAGACTCCATCGGTATCAACGCGGGAATCATCATCGCGGAACACGTGGACAGTGGGAAACCGACTACCTACACCTCGGGACAGCACACAAACCAGGGGCAAGCGGACTGGGAAGAATTTTATCTGAAAAGAGTTGTGTCGGTTTGTAATCACCTGGACCTTGCGGCCATCGACGAAACGGTCATCTGCGGCGGGCAATGCAATGAACCGGATGCACTCAAGGTTTCCGAGGTTTTTACAACACTTTACCTGAAACAGCATTCACGCCGCCCTGATCAGGGCGTTTCAGATGCCGTTCCTGGCCAGGGTAAACCCCGCTATCATCCTCAATGGACGGGAGGGGAGGCTGGTTCAGGAGAGAACAATATTCCCGAATTCACGGAGGAGCGGGGCGAAAAACAAGCCGTTCCCATCCAGGCAATCGAAGCCGCCGGGAATCTTTCCCGCCTTGTCATTCTCGGTCGCCCCGGCGGCGGCAAGAGCACCCTTGTCAATCATATTTCAACCCAACTTGCCCTGAAACGGCTCGGCGAAACGGATTCTTATAAACCGCTTCCCCTTTGGCCCGAAGATGAAAAACCCCTTCCGGTGAGAATCATCCTCCGGCAGTTTGCCGCATGGATACCGGAAGACACGGGAAAAGCAACGGAAGGGCTCGTCTGGGATTACCTGAAACACAACCTGAAGGAATGGGGGTGCGAGGAGTGTTTCGCTGCCTTGAAACAGACCCTGGACAGGGAAGGGGGGGTGATATTCTTCGACGGGCTGGACGAGGTGCACGAAACAGACGCGGATAAAAAACGCTCCCTTATTATCGATGCCCTTGCCCTGTTCGCGCGCCCCCTGGAAAAATGCCGCATCATCGTCACCTGCCGGGAGTACGCCTATGGGAAGGGTGACGAATGGCGACTGCCGGAATCCGAGTTTCCCGTTGTGGAGCTGGATCTCTTCCGTGACGAACAGATCGAGGCATTCACCGGTACATGGTACAGGATCACGGGCCCCATAAAGGACTGGAGCGAGGAGCAATGCGTTTCCGAGGCCCAAAAGCTCTTCGAGGCGATACGATCCCTGGGACATTTGAAGGAGCTGGCGCAGTATCCCCTGCTCCTCACATTGATAACCCAGGTCCACGGTCGTGACGGCTATCTCCCGCGGGATCGGGCCGATCTTTACGAGAGGGTGGTGAACCTCCTCCTCAGCCACTGGGAGAACCGGATCGTCCGGGACAGGGAGGGAGGCAGCGGCATCGAATCCGGCATTGTGATGAGACTGAAAGTTCCCGTGCATATCCTGAGGGAAGCCCTTGAAAAGGTCGCGCTCTCGGCCCATGAAAAACAGGAAACATCCAGGGAAACCAAAGGGCTTTGCGCCGATATTCCCAGGGAGGACCTGCGACAGGAACTATGCGGAGAGCTGAACTGCTGGAACAGGGCCGAGGAGGTAATGGAGTATATCCAGAACAGGGCGGGCCTCCTGCAGGCCAGGGACAACCGCACCTTCTCCTTTCCCCACAGAACATTCCAGGAATACCTTGCCGCCACCGGTATCATGAGAAGGGGGGATTTCGACGAGCTTCTCCGGGAATATATCCTCCGTGATCAATCCTGGTGGCAGGAGGTTTTCCTTCTGGCGGCGGGCTCATCCCGCAACACTCCCAAAAACATATACGATCTGGTGAATGCCCTGCTGCCTTATAATTTCGGCCACTTCAAGGATTCTCCCCTTTCACTGGAAGAAGCAAAGCTGTCCCAACTGGCCGCCAGGGCATTCCACGAAACGAACTTTCTGAAACGCGTCAAGAAGGAGGCGGCCTCCGGTTCCTCCATTCCCGGCAAATTTGGTATTATCCATGAAAGGGTTCAACAATGGCTCACTGCGGCGTTGGAAGCGGATGAACCCCTTGAACCAAGGGATCGGGCGGATTCCGGCGCGTCCCTTGCCCTGATCGAAGATCCCCGTCCCGAGGTAACGACAACGGAACATATGGCGTTCTGTTTTGTTCCCGGCGGGCCTTTTATTATGGGCGAGGATGATGAGGAGGCGGAGCTGCTGCATGAAAACCACCAACTTGATTACGACTACTGGATGGGTCGACATCCGGTAACAAATTCCCAATTTAAAGAGTTTGTATACGCCGGAGGTTATGTATATGAGCACTACTGGACGGAGGCCGCAAAAGAAGGTTTTTGGAATTCCGGAAAATTCAAAGGAAGGGACGATTCCGGTTTTAGAAACGCTCCATTTGATTTCGGTTCCCCCTTCAATTTCTCGAATCACCCTGTTGTGGGCGTTACATGGTACGAGGGACTTGCCTTTACTCGCTGGTTAACCGAAGCATGGTATGAAAAGGGTTGGCTTGAGCGTGAATGGGCGGTTCGACTTCCCTCTGAGGCTGAGTGGGAGAAAGCGGCCAGAGGCGGGTTGGAAATCCCGAACAACAATAGGGTTACCAGACCGTTGGAAAAACAATGGTCGACAACATCGGACATGAGATTGGTGATCAATAAAAATCCTTCCCGAATATTTCCATGGATACAAAATAATAGTAAAAAATACCCTGATACCAACAGAACCAATTACTATGACACAGGTATAGACGCTACGAATGCCGCAGGCTGTTTCCCCCAAGGTAGCAGTCCATATGGGTGCCTTGATATGAGTGGCAATGTACGGGTGTGGACAAGAACGTTGTGGGGTAAAGAGTATAAAAAGTCCGACTTCGAATACCCATATATTTCCGGAGATGGAAGAGAAACGGAATCAGCAGAGAAGGGGCTTTATCGTGTGTTGCGCAGCAGCTCTTTCAATAGCGTAAGTTCGTCTGTTAACTGTTCGTCCCGATACGGGGACAATTCTGGAAACCGGAGCAGGTTCTACGGGTTTCGTTTAGTAGTTTCTCCGAATAACCTCTGATTTCTGTTCTCTGGATCTCTGGGAGTTTTTTTGGATGATTGTAAAGTTGCGTATTTAGTTGCCGATTGAATCGCACGAACGCCCCTGTATCGAAAAGGCGCCTCGTCATTTTACAGGGACGCATCGTCACGGACTCTGCGTCCAACTCCCTTGAAGGCAATATACCGACTTTCCCTATAAACCCGAAATTCATTTTTCGGATACAATGATTTTACCCAATGCCGTATATCGGATTTAAGCCCTTATGCACATTCGGTGTGGACGCCGAAGCCGGAGAGGTTTATAAAAAGGCGGAATTCGGCTTCATCAAGGGATTTCCGTTGCCCCGGGACAAGAGCAGTTCCCTGCCGGAGCATAATCTGAAAACGATACCGGACATTTGCAAGGCACCGCAAAATCCAGAACATTATAATCCCGGCCAAGGCCGGCATAAACCCGAAAGATACCAAATGGACGCAGTTTTAAACGCTTTTCTGGCCTATTTCGTCATCGTCGACCCCATCGGCGTAACCCTGATCTTCAACGCCCTCACCAATGGAAAATCGGAAAGCTACCGCAGGAAAATGGCCGTGCGCTCCGTATGCCTTTCCACCGTGCTGATCCTCTGCTTCGGATTCTGGGGGCGCGCCTTGCTGGAGGTCCTTGGAATCCAGATGGAGTCCTTTAAAATCGCCGGCGGCCTTTTGATCTTTTATGCGGCTTTCGGGCTGATAACCAAATCCGATTCCGTGGACCAGGAACAGACCGTGACGGAGCAGGACGATATATCGGTCTTTCCCCTGTCGATTCCCATGATCGCCGGCCCCGGAAGCCTTACCCTGACCATTCTGCTCTTTTCCCAGGCAGCGGAGAGCAACAACAGCTTTACCCCACTGGTCATTGCCGTGATTCTGATCTATGTGTTCACGCTGGTCTGTTTCCTCATGTCCAAGGTGATCGCCCGGGTCATGGGAGAGACCATCAACAATATCCTAAAGCGACTTCTCGGGGTTCTCTTGGCCTCCCTTGCCATACAGTTCATTGCCGACGGCATCAAGGCCCTGATGGGCTGAGCAGTTGTTTTGCCCGCCTTCAGGGACGGCTCCCGATACAAATGCCGCCCGGCACTTTTCCATATCGCTGAACAACAACGGGAGGCACTGTATCGGGGCCGGCAGTGCTTCCGGGCCGTTCAATACCCGGATTTACCGGCGTTTCTCCTTGAATTTTCGCCCCTCGAAAACACGAACGGCGTTTCCCCTCTCCAGTGAATTGTGCCGGTTCCATCGCCCCTGTTCATGCTCCTCCCTCTTTTCGGCCTCCACATTTTCAAGCTCGGCGCGGAGGCGGTCCAGGGCCAGTTTCCTGTTGAGATGCTGGGAACGCTCTTCCCTGGCAACCACGCTGATGCCCGTGGGCAGATGGGTTGCGCGGACCGCCGTTTCCGTTTTATTGACGTGCTGACCGCCCGGGCCGGAGGCCTTCATGGTTTTGATCCGGATATCCTTGCTGTCAAACTTCGCCGCCTCCACCCGATCCAGCGCCTCGACGCCGATAAACCAGTTCTTCCGCTTGTGTTTGGGCCTGAACATGCTCTGGCCGATCCACTGGACGGTGCCGGTCCAGCTTGAGACAAATTCCTCGACCCCCTCCTTTCCTTCCACCGCGATCAGGGCGGATTTAAGGGTGCCCGCAACCTCTCCGGGCACCGACTCCACCAGGGAGGCCGCAAGGCCCACGGCCTCCGCCTCCCTGATGATCTTCCCCGCCGTTTCCGAAACAACCCAGCAGGTTTCCACGGGACCCCGCCCCGACGTAAGATGCAGACAACGGATCATGTGCCCCTCCTTGTGCCCACCTTGTAGGTGATCAGCGGGCGGAACGCGGCAATCACCTTCACCACGCCCGCATCCGTCATATCCTTTATCACGCCCTCAATATTCTTATAGCCCTGGGGCGCCTCCTCGTAGAGAAGGTCCCTGTTTTTGCAGATGACAAGGCTGCCGAGGTTCGTGTGGGTCAGGGATTTGGCGGAAAATTTTGATTTAATGCGCTTCCTGCAACTGCCCCTGTCCCATCTTCGACCCGCGCCGTGGGCAACGGACCAGAGGTTTTCCTCCTGGTTGCCCAGGGGTTTCACGAGGTAGGTCAAGGCCCCCCTCGATCCGGGGATCAGAACGGGCCCCCCGTCCGAGGCGGCAACGCCCTTTCTGTGGAGCCACAACCGCTCTCCGTCCATGGATATGGGCGTGATGCTGTTGTGACAGACATCCAGCACGGGCGCGCAGGTGCCGCCCACCATTGTAACGAAGCGACGGGCGATCAGGGAGCGGTTTGCCCCGGCCCATGTCAGCGTGTATTCATGCGCCTTCATATAGTCTTTCGCCTCGGAGCTTTCCGCCGGCAGCCCGTCGTCGCCGCGAACCTCCGTGTGGGAACGCAGAAGTACATTGCCCATGCCCCTCGATCCGCTGTGGACCATGAGGAACAACGACTTTTTATCGAGCCCCATCTCCTCGAAACTCTCGCCACAGACAACCTTGTCGATCTTCAGCAGCTCGGCAAAGTGGTTGCCCATTCCGATGGTTCCCAATGCCGTGTCGAAATCGCTCGAAACCAGTCCGTGCTCGGAAAGAAAGCCGTCCATATCCCCCTCCCAGGGGCTCTGGAGCCCCACAAGCTTCTTTGCCCACTTGTCGCGCTTGACCTTGTTTGCCTTCAGGCTCGTCTTCCACAGCCCGATTCCACAGCCGCCGTCGTTTCCGATAATATACGGGTAGATCCAATCTCGTACGGCAAAGGCCGCGCCAACGGGATTTCCCCTTCCGGGATGAAGGTCGGGCATGCCGACGACAACCCGCATTCCATCCAGTTCCGAAGTTCTCTTGAACTGCCGCACGGCCTCTCCCTCGATCCATGTTTTTTCGGAGGCCAGCAGTTTCACAACAGGTTTATCACTGAGTATGGTAAACATAATAATCCAATATAGATTACAGCCGGTTGATGCCACTTCCCGCGTTTTAAACGATGCGGGGATACGCGCGCCGGCTTCGGTTGATGCACCATTATAGCTGAAGGCCCCGTTGAACAAGGATGATGCCCCTTGTGAAATCGACAGGTTGATTCATGACTCCCCTGATAGCTTTTCCGGGCCGCGCGTTGCCGTATACCCGAAAAGATCCCGCCGGCCCGAGTTCCCGGAAATCACTTGCTGATCACCGAAACTCTTGACGAAAGGAAGTCGAAAAATGAATAAAATGATCACGATGTCGTGCCGTCAATCCGCCACGGATGCCGGTTTCCCGCCCCTGTAAAGAGCTCGGACGTTTTGCCGGGCATCATGAATATGGACTGGAAAAGCCCGAGGCAACTGTCGATCCGTCCCAATGGGAAACGCAACGGAAAGTCAAAAACAATCCGGCGGCGGATAAAACGCACCACGGCAACATTACGGAACCGTCAACTATAAATATTTGGAATAAACCCCTGCCGGTCGGCAGAAAAAAATCAGGCGGCCGGACGGAGGCTTGAAACTTCTCGATTTGTATATGTAACAATCATTAATACCTCCTTTCCGTTTCTTGGTGTTGAAGAGTTGAAGTTGTAAAACGCATGCCACATTACCACGGCATTTTCGGAAATGCAAAAGAAAAGAACAACCCATCAAGTTGTTTTTCGCTTCTCTTTCATAATGCTGATCACTCTTGGGGCCAGACAGGAGCCTGCGTATAACAAAAAAGCGGGCGCCCCTGGTCCAAGGACGCCCGCCGTGTCATATCTCCTCTTTTTGTGGCTTACGGGGTTCAGGGCAGTGAATCCGCAACGGCCCAGTCAACCTTCCGTGTGGGAACGGCAAGGAAATTCGCATACCTGAAGAACAGTTTCCAGTATCCGAACTGATCCCTGGCCGCGCGCCTCACCTCGTAGGGCATCGCCTTGAAGTTATAGAATACCAGGTGAACTTTCGGATGATGGAGTTTATCCTCCTCATGAACGCCTTCCCGGAACTTGTAAACGGGCACACCGAAAAGAATCGGCCTTCCCAGCTCCACTTTCACCGCTTCCTTGTCAAACTGATCCTTGAGGCCCACGGTTTCACGAAACTCAGGATCAAACCAGCGAATCCAGTAGAGCTTGTAATGGTCGATCCAAAGCCTTTCCGTTGGTTGTTCATGGGTAAAGTCAAACTTCCAGGCCGGCGCCAGCATGGCCACGGGTGCCCCCGTGAAAATGGTGAACTTGCCGAACTGGTTGTGGATCGCGACCTTGCGAAAAGGCTCCTCGTGGTTGAAGTCCATAAATCGATACAAGCTGTAATGGGCAAATTTAAACCGAAGCTCCTCGAAAAAATCGTTATGGAACTTGATGGTGGGATTTCCGAAATAGATGGGTCCGTAAACAACGTGACGTTTGGGCTCCATGCCCATGTCGAACTCGAACTGTCCCCAGAGTTTGACTTCAAAACGCTTCATATCCGTTTCGACCCTGTAGAACTTGTAGTGGTCGAACCAGAAGTCTCCGTCCGCCCCGAAACTCTGCATCGGCGCAAGAAACAACGCTGCGCAGAGTATCAGTATGATCACCGATAATCTTGCTTTCATGTTGCACCTCCATATAAAACTATTTCAAACCCGTTTCACGCCGATCCCCGGCGGGAAAACGCGCCTGTTATCGTAATACTTCTCTCCCAACCCTTTTGGGGGATGATCCTTTATGCCAACTCCGGAACACTGTCCCTCCGGAGCCCATCCCCCGACAACGGGAGCCCCGTACCGGCGGTTTAACCGGCTCACTGCTCCCTGCATTTTCATTTATCCTTGAAAAACTCAATCGACCCAAACTCCTTCCCCCTTTGACGACCGGATTAAGCGCACACCAATCGTCGTGAATCAATCATGTTCACATCGGATCGTACCCATCCGCTCATCACATAACTCATTCCGGCACCGCCACCGGCGAACAGACGCGATTCAAGCCGCCGACCGTTTGGAGTTTCCAGGACTTGTCTCTTTACGCACCCGCTGAAAGTCCGAATCCGATACTTCGAACCTACCGCGAAGCATGGGTAAGTCGTGCCGAACACATCGGAATGAGATCAAAAATGTGCCGCAGGCCTTGTTGCGGCGTCATCATCTCTTCGATGTGAAAAACCCATCCGCTTCGCTCTTGGGATATCCGGTTCAATTTGAATATCCCGAGTTCGACGGATGAATGTCGTTGGGGGGCGAAATCAGGTAACCTTCTAATTTATGTTTTTTAAAAATCAGGGGTGTGAGGGGGATAAATATCAATATATCATCTGGTAAGGGGATCCTGTTCAGCGGATCCATGACTTTTTATCAGAGAGATTTGATGCTCCAAATAATAACGCAGAAATCCTTGGTTTCAATATGCATTACCCGAAAAAAAGCCGATGGGGCATCTATTCAGCGATTTGAAAAAAGCCCCGGCACACAAATGCCGAATACCCCTGGATGCTTCCCGGAATTGAACAAAGGCTCGGGAAAGAACAGCTTTCATCCAAACGGTTGGTCAACGCACCGACAGCTGAGGAAAACCGAGTTCCCGAGACATATGATCCCGTTCCCGGCAACCTAAGCGGAGGCATTAACTTTCCCACTGACCTAAACGGAGGTATGCACTCCACGTCCCATGTTCCGGTCCATACCCGGAACTTTCTTTTCGGATTCCTGTTGTTCCTTAACATCCTCAATAATTTTAAGGGTATTATCCTGCTGGAAATCGGGAATGTAAGCCTGAGGCCGACGGGGCATCTTCTCTGCATCCGCTTTTTCCAGAGAACTTTCATCTGGCACAGGCGCCCTCTCGGCGGCGGAGGGCTTCAAGCCGGAGCGGACGACGTCGGCGGATGTTGAAAGGGTAACGGAATCCGCTTCCCGTCCCTGATTTCGGCCATGAACAAGACTGCCGTATAATCCATGATTGCCGGCAATGCCGGCAACACCGCCATTGGAATGATCGCCGGCGGCAGTACCCGCCTTAACGCTGTTCAAGTCGGGGTTGCCGGATTTGCCCTTACCGGGAGCCGACGCGTATTCACCGGGTTGCCCCGCCGATTTATCGTGACGGATTAGCGTTGGACGAATCCAATTCTCACCGGTTCCGGCCTCCTCCGCATTATTCGCCTCCGGGCTGTACGCCCTGAGCGTGATGCCCGGAGCGCTCTGCCGGTTCGCGTCGATTGTCACGCCGGACGCCGCGTTGCGTTCAAATCCAATGGTTTGCAGTTTAAGGAAACTCAAGTCGTCGCCCTTCTCCACCGTGAGGCTTTCCCGGCTTGCCGAAACAGCCGGCCCCGGCGGCATTTCGGTGGGCACCCCGTAAACCAGCTCATCTCCCCAGGCCATGGACGAGGTCTCACTGTAATCCGCCTGCACGGCGGAAAGGGATTCCCATTGGGAAACGTCCATTTCGGATATCAGGGACGACACGTCGCGGCCCTCCTCGCTGAACGCGGCAAGGGCATCCTTCGCGGCCGCCTTGAACGCCTCAATCTCCTCCAGTTCCCGCTCATCGAGATCCCCTTCCACGGAGACCTCGATATTTTCCATGCGCTCCCTTGAGTCTTCCAGGCCGGGGATGTATGTGCCCACCTGACGAATATAGGATTTTTCCCGGGTTACGAGGGAGGAGGAGAGGGTGACCTTGTCCCCCTGGGCGGTGACCACATTGATCGTAAGCTCCTTCTCGTCCGTCGTGCTCCACTGCCTGGAACCGAAGTTCATGGGGTTTTGCCTGATTTCGTCGGGAAGCTCGATTCGCGGCTCGGGTTTCGATGCTTTCCGGTTGTTCGAAACGGTTCCGGGGGTGATCCGGAGGGCGTCGTTTGCAATCCCGCTCTTTCCGATGGGGTCCATGTATTCACCTCTTTTCGGGCGACGGCGTTGTAAAATGGAAATCGGTTGAAATATCAAAAGGTTTATCGACACGATGCTTTACAGGCTTTAACATTTATCCGGCGAAAAACCTTCCCGCGGGGCAAACCGCCGAACAGGCCGGCACCCGCGACCACCACAGCGTGATATTTGCCTTTTCCGTGGAAGCCTGCTACTAAAAGAATCAATGATTCAGGCACAGTGAAGCTTGCCGTTCAAGAAACGGCATCGATTTTTTTCACCCCGGCCGGATTTGACGGCCAAAGGGGTACCGGGGGAGGGATGTGAAGGGGGTTTTGAGGAGCATAGTTCTGGGAATGATTCTGATCTTCCTGGTTTCCTGCGATTCCATGGGGGAAAAGGACCTTCACCCGGGCAATGCCAACGGCATCACGGAAAAGGAGATCCTTATCGGCTCCTCCCTTGCCCTGGGCGGTCATGCCGGCTACCTGGGAACCCAGACCCTCCACGGGGCCATGGCCCATATCCGCGAGGTGAACGAGAAAGGCGGCGTCCACGGCCGAACGATCCGGGTCATCGCCTACGACGACCAGTACGATCCCCCCAAATGCCTCTACAACACCCAGAACCTCATCGTTGCCGACAAGGTCTTTGCCCTGTTCTGTTACGTGGGCACCCCCACCACCGTGAACATCCTCCCCCTGGTGGCAGAGGCACAGATCCCCCTGGTGGGCATGTTCACCGGCGCCAGCATCCTCAGGGAAGGCGACAACCCCTTTCTTATCAATGTGCGGGCATCCTATTACCAGGAGACCGGGGCCGTGGTGAAACACCTCGTGGAAAAGCTCCATATCCGCAAGGTCGCCGTGTTCTACCAGTACGATGCATACGGGTTCGACGGCCTCAGGGGCACCGAGATCGCCCTGAAAAAGTACGATCTGGTTCCCGTGGAGACCGGCACCTATATCAGGGGCACCCTGAACATCGACGAGGGCCTGAACAGGATCATCGCCTCGGGGGCCGAGGCGGTGGTGATGATCGGCACCTACGACCCCTGCGCCAAGTTTATCCGCCAGTCCCGGAACAAGGGGTTCGACCCCATCTTCTGCAACGTCTCCTTCGTGGGAGCCGACGAGCTGGCAAGAAAGCTGGGCAGGGACGGGGAGGGGACCATCGTCACACAGGTGGTGCCGCCCCCCGAGATGACGGGCACGGAAAAGGAGTTCCGGGGCGCAAGGGAGTATGTATCCCGTCTTGCGAGATACTATCCCGACGACAAGCCCAACTTCGTGGGGCTCGAAGGCTATATCAACGCCAGGGTTCTCGTGGAGGGGCTCCGCCGCGCCGGAAGGGAGCTCACCCGGGACAGGTTTATCACCGCCATCGAATCGATCCGGGAGTTCGACATGGGGATCGACAACACCCTCTCCTTTGGATGGAACGATCATCAGGGATTCGACAAGGTCTATTTCACCCGGATCAGAGACGGCAAATTCGTGCTGATTCCGGAATAACGCAGGGCAACACAAACAGCTCGCGGCTGCGCGCGCCCGGCCCGTTTCGCCAACCGCAAACGACCAAGCGGGCAGTGCCGCATGATTATGATCCGTGATTCGGTATCGGAGGGGCCAACTACCAAGCAGGCTGTGCCGTATTCGTTTCAACAGCAGCAGCGCAGACTGCGATAAAAACGCAGCCCGCTCAAACTTACCGGCTTTGCCGGGAACAGATCCGCCGGCGGGAAGAGCGCCGCCGTGGACAGGGTATTATGAACTGGTTCGAAAACCTAAGCCTCAAGAACAAGATTTTTTTCTCCACGCTGGCCTTTATCCTGCTGCTGAGTGTGGTGATCGCCCTTTTTACCCGCTGGGTGCTGATCTCGAGCCTCACCACGGAGCTGGAACACAGGGGCCTGGGGATCGCCCGGAACATCGCCGACAACAGCCGGGAGTTTATCCTCACGGAAAACTCGGCCGAACTCACCAACCTCACCTTCGAGGCAAGGCGCAGCGGCAGGAACACCCTGGTGCGCTACGCCTTTATCATGGACAAGAACGGCAAGCTCCTCTCCCACACCTTCACCGAGGATTTTCCCGACAACCTCCTGATCTACGGGAGGAGCAGCGACACCCCCAAGGAGAAGATGAAGCTCCTCATGGTGGGCGGGCAGAAGGTCTACAACATTGCCGTGCCCGTGAAGGAGGGGCTCTACGAGATCGGCTGGGTGCACGTGGGGCTCCTCAAGAGCCATATCGACAATCTTATCGGAAAGCTGAGGATCACCTTCCTGGGCTTTCTCTCGTCGGTGACCTTCTTCTTTTTCATCATCTGTCACAACCTGTCCAACTACATCACCCGCCCCATTTCGGAGCTTATCAAGGTCTCCGACGAGATCAGCCGGGGCAACTACGATATCGAACCGAGCTTCCCGGCCGGCCTGGGCGTGGGGGCGGCCTGCATGGAGGAGTTCTCCCATCTTGCCGACGAACCTGAGGTCTGCCTGAAAACCCATGCAAAAACAGGGGAGGGCGCGAAGCCCCCGGCCGCCTGCGAACACTGCCCCAGGTGCGATGTCCACCGGGAAAACATCAAGGACGAGGTGCGACAACTCTCCAACTCTTTTTTCAAGATGACCAACCGGATCAAGATCTCCCGCATGAAACTCCGGCAGTCCGAGGAGAAGTACCGCTACCTCTTTTCCAGCGGCCCCAACCCCATCTTTGTCTGCGATTTCGAGAGCCTGGAGATCCTTGCCGCCAACCCCAGGGCCGAGGAAACCTTCGGATACACCCTGGACGAACTCAAGGGAATTCCCATGACCACCCTGGGTCCCTTCGACCATGCGGCCATGACCGAGGATGCGGGAGGGAACGGGGGAAGCCGGCTCAACCGCTCCAAGGTCCAGTATTACCGGAAGAACGGGAGCGCCGTCCATGTGAACGTCCACGCCTGCCCGGCAAAGTTCCAGGACCGGATTGCTGTGATCATCGCCACGGCGGATATCTCCGAGCTGGTGGAAAAGGATTCCCAGCTGATCCAGGCCAGCAAGATGACCAACCTGGGCAAGATGAGCGCCGGCATCGCCCATGAGCTGAACCAGCCCCTGAACGCCATCAAGATGGGAAGCGAGTACCTGAAACTGATGATGGACCGGCATATGGAGATCCCGGACCGGGACCTCTACCACGTGGTCAACGAGGTGAGCAGCCAGGTGGACCGGGCGTCGGACATCATTAAAAGGCTCCGGGACTTCGGGCGCAAGGCGGATTTCAGCAGGGAAAAGGTGAACATCAACACCCCCCTGCTGTCGGTTGCCAGGATCGTGGAGCGCCAGCTCGGCATGCAGAATATCAAACTGGGGCTGGACCTCGGGGAAAATATCCCGTACATTCTCGCCCACAACAACCGGCTCGAACAGGTGCTGTTCAACCTGGTGACCAACTCGAGGGACGCCATCACCGAACGCAGCGACGAGGACCCGTCGTTCACCGACAAGGTGATCGGCATCCGCTCCTTTTCCGAAAACGGGCGGGTGTTGGTGACGGTTTCCGATACGGGCAACGGCATTCCCGACTCCGTGAGGGACCGCATCTTCGAGGCGTTTTTCACCACCAAGGAGATGGGGGAGGGCATGGGCATGGGCCTTTCCATCATCTACGGCATCGTAAAGGATTATGACGGCAATATCGACGTGGACAGCACCGTAAACAAAGGCACGACGTTCACCCTCACCTTTCCAGCAAGAGAGGCCCGGACCGACGCTCCGGATATATGAGATATGGAAAAAATACTGATTATCGACGATGAGAAACCCACCCTCTCCATGTTCCGACTCTTCCTCGGCGCATACGGGTACTCCGCCCTCACGGCCGAGAACGGACCGGAGGCCCTGGAGATCTTCAAACGGGAAAAGCCGCCCATCGTGTTCACGGACATCAAGATGCCGGGCATGGACGGCCTTGCCGTGCTCAAGGCGATCAAGGAGATCGATCCCCTGACCCAGGTGGTGGTGATCACCGGCCACGGGGACATGGAGCTTGCCGTGAAGGCCCTGGACCTGGACGCCACGGACTTTATCAACAAGCCGGTCCAGCGGGCCGCCCTGGACGCCGCCCTCAAGCGGGCCGAGGAACGGTTCAAGCTCGGCATGGAAACCCCCTGCGGGATTTCACACAGGGAGGCGGGCCCTGTCCGGGTCATGGAAATATCCGGAAATATCCGGGCCGAAGCGAAAACGCCCCTGCTCGACGGGCTTAAAGCCGTGACCGGGGGCGGCGCAAAGGCCCTTGTCCTCTGTTTCGACGATAATTTTTCCATCAACGGCGAGGGGATCGCGGCGGTGATGAACCTCTTGACCGACTGCAAAAAAACGGGCCTGCCCGTTGCATTGAGCGGCGTGTCCGAGAACTTCAAGTTGATATTCGAGATGGTGGGCATCACCCGGCTGGCTGATCTTTACGATACGGAGGAGGGAGCGATCAAGGCCGTGAGTTGAAAAAACGGAAGCCGTTCAGAATAACGGGAACCCCATTGAATCCGGCAACACCTTGCCTGTCAATTCGGTCAATTGGTACCGAGCTCTTCCCGATTCAGGATTCTGAAAAAACCGAACACAGCATTTCGGTCGACTTTGCATCCCCAACGGCCCGCCCCCCTTTTGAAAATGTGCTTGAGCCGCGAACACGATGCGAAAGAAACAGGGGGTTCGTGGATATACGATCGTTACTTCATGAAACCGGAAATCGATTCAGGTGACCGGTTGAAAGAAGAAGCAAAAATTGATCTGTCCCCTTTTGGTGCTTTTTGAGGGGCTGCCGGAGATGAGTTTATAAGATGACGCCTTTTATCAACAGCTCGAAATATACCCCACCGGGACTCTCGGATCTTATTTCCCGGCAGCGGTTGTTCGATCGTTTCGAAAAGAACGCGAATAAAAAGGTGAACTTTGTCATCGGCCAGGCGGCCCAGGGAAAATCCACCCTCGTGGCCACCTATCTCTCCCACTCGGAGGTCCCCACGGCCTGGATGCACCTGGACAGCGAGGACTCGGAGCCCGTCAACTGCTATTACCTCCTGGTGTACGCGGTCCAGCATGCCCTGGGAGGGGATCTTTCCCCCTTTCTCACCCACCCGCCCATCACCCTGGGTCCCCGTGAGGTGATCCTCAGGTGCATGGAGCTGGTCCACTCCCTTTTCGAGCAGGTGGAAGGCCCCCTCAATATCGTCATCGACGGCCTGGACAGCTTCGAGCCCGACGCCCCGTCCATGAACTTTGTCGCAAGCCTGATCGACACAATCCCAAGAAGGATCAGGCTCTTCGTGATCTCCCGAGAGACCCCCTCCTTCGGCATCCAGCAGTACAAGATGCGGCGGGAGGCCCTGGTGCTCACCAACGACGAGCTGGCCTTCACCCCCGAGGAGATCGGGGATTTTTTCAGGAGCACCGGTTCCCCTTCCATCGGCCCCGACGAGATCGGAATCATCGGCCGGATCACCGGGGGCTGGGCCGGCGGCCTGATCCTCCTTGCCGAATCCCTGAGCAACCTGCCCGAGGAGCACCACGGGGCATATATCCGGGAGGAGCTGGGAGAGAGGATGCCCGGGGACGACCTCTCCCTGTTTTTCGACGAGCTCTACTCGGTCCAGCGGGAGGAGATCCAGGCCTTTCTCCTGCGCTCGGCCCTGTTCGACATCATCGAGCCCACCGTCCTAAAGGAGTTCCCCGGCACCGAGGACGCCGCCCGCATCGTGGGGGAGTTGGAGCGCAAGAACCTCTTCGTCCAGTCCATCTACGACCGGAACAGGGGCCGGATCTTCCGGTACCACCAGCTCTTCAGGGACTACCTCAAGGAAAAAAGGGCGGCCGTCATCGGCCGTGAAGAGGAGCGGGAGCTGCTGATCACGGCGGGAGAACTCTACCGGAAGCGGAAGGAGAACGAGTCGGCCATCAAGTTTTTCCTCCGGGCCGAAGCCTTTGAACCGGCGGAGGTGCTGATCCAGAAGGTGGGCATGGGCGTGCTTATCGAGGGCAGGACAAAGGACCTTGCCGGCTGGATCGAAAGCCTGCCCGCCCCCATGCACCGGGAAAACCCCTGGCTCCTCTTCTACCTCACCATGACCCGGAGGATCAGCGGCGGCAAGCGCAATATCGACGACTTTCTCACGGTCCTGGCCCTGTTCCGTGAAAACGGGGATACCCGGGGCCATATCTTCTCCCTGGCATACCTTATCGAGGCGGGCATCTTCATGGGCCACCCCCCCGAGCCCCTCGTGGAATGGCTCGGGGAGGGGGAGGAGATCCTGGAGTCCCTCAGGGGCGAGGAGCGCTACGTGTACGCCAAGGCGGTGCTCTGGCAGCAGATCGGGTTCGGGTATATCTCCGGCGGGCTGGACCTCCAGAAGGGGATCTCCGCGTGCCGGAACGCCTATCTCCTGGCAAGGAAGATGGGCAACCCCACCCTCCAGGTAAACGCCATGATCGTCGCCACCCTGGGCTACGCCTCGGCCGGGGAGTACCTCCTTGCCGAGGATTCCCTCGAAAAGATCCGGGACAAGGTGGAGCAGGCGGTCTACCCCGAATACCGGACCCTGCGGAACATCGTGAACATGGACCTCTCCCTGAAAAAGGGGGACCTGGAAAAGGCGGGGGAACACCTGGAAACCTCCCACAGGGATATCGAGAAATACGGCCTGATCTTCCTCTATCCCAAGTATATCGACGCCTCGGGCCTCCTGAAGATCTACCGGCGGGAATTCGAGGAGGCAAGGCAGACGGCGGCCCACCTCTCGGACGTGGCCCTGCTCTCCAACAACTGGTACTATAAGGGCCTTGCCCTCCGCCTCTCGGGCATGAACGCCTACCATATGGGGGATTTCAAGGAGGCGGAAAGGCTCACCAAGGAGGCTGAGAACGCCCTCTGCCACACCGGCCCGGACAATATCCACGAGTACGAGGTGCGCCTGATGACGGGCCTTATCGCCGGCCGCCTGAAAAAATACCGGATCGCGGAAAGGGAACTTACCCACGCCCTCGCCTACTTCACCCGGGTGCTCAGCCACGTGTCCATCGCCGAGACCCATATGGCCTTCGGCCTGCTCATGTTCGAACAGAACAACATTGGGAGAGCCATCGAACACCTCACCGAGGGCTTCCGCATCGCCGCCGAAAAGGAGTACCGCCACCTCATCGTCATGGGCCCCGAGGATTTCACCAGGGCCTGCCTCTTTGCCATGGTCCTGGCCCCCAGGGAGGTGGACACCTACGCGTCGGGCCTCCTCGCCGGAAAGCTCAAGGCGTATCTCCCCGACGGCCTGGACCTCCTGGTCTCCCACCCCGTGTTCAAGAAGATCAAGTCCACCAAGGAGGTGATCACCCGGATTCATCGCATGAGCCTCCCCGAAATCCGCATCGAAACCCTCGGGGGCTTCCGGGTGATGCGGGGAACGGAAGAGGTCAAGGAGGAGGAGTGGGGGGGAAGCCGCCCCAGGCTCCTCCTCAAGGCGATCATCGCCAGGGGCGCAAGGGAGATCCCCAAGGACCTGCTGATCGAGGACATGTGGCCGGAGTGCAAGGCTGCGGCCGGTGAAAAGAACTTCAAGGTCAACCTCCACCGCCTCAGAAAGGCCGTGGAGCCCGAGAGCCGGAAGGGGTTCGGCTCATCCTACATCCACCTCAGAAGAAACTTTATCTCCCTGGACGACAACCTCTTCCGGATGGACCTGGACCGCTTTCGAACCCTCCTGGACGAGGCCCGGAACGCGGAGTCCCAGGAGGGCCCGGATCGGGCCCTGCCCCTTTTCCAGGAGGCCGTGGACCTGTACCGGGGAGACTTTCTCATGGAAGAGCCCTACGTGGAGTGGGCGGCCCCCCTCCGGGAGGAGCTCGGCAAGGGTTTCACGGAGGCCCTCGCCCGCATCGCCGAGATCTCCGAAACCACCGGCGACTGGCAACGCGCCGTCTCCTGCTACCGGCGGATCATCCAGGCCAACCCCATGGACGAGCACGCCTACCAGCGCCTGATGATCACCTGCTCGGAGAACGGCATGAAAAACGCCGCCCTGAACATCTACGAGGAGTGCAAACGGGTCCTCATGGACGAGATCGGCACCGACCCCGATCCCGCCACCACAACCGTCTACCGCAGAATCCTCGAATCGGAATAAAAGCAGATAAGGAGCATACTTCGTTGGCTAAATATAAAATTGAAGAGATTCGCCCAGAACACGACAGCGCCGTTTGTGGTATCATAAAAACGGTTGGCGCGGAGCACGGGGCCGTTGGTGACGGTTTTGGACCGTCCGACCCTGAGGTTCTCAATATGAGCCGTCATTACGACCGTGCGCAAAAAAGCATCTACCTTGTTTCCCTGGTGGAAGGCATCGTTGTCGGCGGCAGCGGTATCGCCCCATTCAACGACAGCGACGATGTCTGTGAATTGCGAAAGCTGTTTTTATTGCCGGAAAACCGGGGCATGGGCCTCGGCGGGGAACTCACCCGGCAATGCCTGGAGTTTGCAAGATCCCAAGGCTTTACAAAATGTTACCTCGACACCCTGTCCAATATGAAACCGGCAATCGCCCTCTATGAAAAATCCGGCTTCGTTCATCTGGACAAGCCTCTTGCCGGCACCATTCACAACGGCTGTGATGTCTGGATGTTGAGAGAGCTTTAATAATAACGAAATGTACAATCATACCGGCAACTTGATAAACCCGGCTTCATAAATGCCCGCATCCACACCTGATAATCCACACTATTTGAAATGCCGATCAATTTTCGGATTGAACCATGCCCCTTGACAAAAGTATCAATATTGATACCATAAAACATGGCAAAAATCGAAAACATATTGACACAAATGAGGCAAAACCCCAAAGGTGTCAAATTCGATGAGCTCTGCAAGGTATGCGAACACTTCTTTGGAAAACCTCGAAAGAGCACCGGGAGCCATAGAGTTTACCGGACTCCCTGGCGGGGTGATCCGAGAATCAACATCCAGAACCATAAGGGCAAGGCCAAGGCATACCAGGTAAAACAGGTGCTTTTGGCTCTTGAAAAGTTAGAGGTCGTCCATGGCGTTAAAGAATGATCGATATACTTACCGGATTACCTGGTCCGAGGATGATAATGAGTATGTAGGCTTGTGTGCGGAGTTTCCAAGTTTAAGCTGGCTGGCCGATACTCAGGAAACGGCCCTGAAAGGAATCTGCGATTTGGTGGCCGACGTTGTGGAGGACATGAAAGCGACCGGGGAAAAAGTACCGGAGGCCCTTTCCTGCAAGTCGTACAGCGGAAAGTTCATGGTTCGCCTGCCGCCGGATGTTCATCGTAAACTGGCACTTCAGGCCGCTGAGTCCGGCGTGAGCCTCAACCGCATCGCCAGTGCCAAACTAAGCCGCTGACTGCTCCAAAGGCCAAAGCTCTTGGGCTTCCAGTTCGCAAACCCCGCGAACAACGACTCCAGCCCGAGCCTTAAACCGGATGCGGAGAGATCCCACGCAGGCTCTCTCCGCATGCAGGCGTATCATGCAATCCCTCCCTCCAGCAGGGAGAGAAACGATCCCACCTGCCGCACCAGGGGATGGTCCGGCCCCAGCAGGTTTTTCAGAATCTTCTTCCCTTCCATCGCCAGCTTTTCGGCCCTGCCCGGGTCCTGCCACCTGAGGACCTGGGCCATGAGAAAGAGAATATTGCCCGTGTGAAAGGGGATATCGATCTTTTTCGCGATCTCGGCGGCCATTTCCAGCTTTTCGCATGCCGCCTCCACCTCGCCGATGGTGGCAAGGGTGTTTCCCCAGTTCGCGAGGGTGGGCAGAACCGAGGGGTGGTTTTCGGTCCCGTAGACCTCCTTCTTGATCTCCAGGGCCTGGGCGTAGGTCTTTCCCGCCTCGACGCAGTTGCCCTGGTGGGCCAGGGAGTTGGCAAGGCCGTGGAGGGAGGCGGCGTATTCGGGATGGACCTCGGTTCCATAGGCCTTGCTCTGAATCCCGAGGGATTTCTTGTACGCATCCACCGCCTCCTTGAAGCTGCCCAGGCGATCCAGGGCCCCCGCGAGCCCGTTGAGGGAAACGGCGTATTCCGCGTGGATGTCGGTTCCGTATACCCTTTTCTGGATGGCCAGGGATTTCTGGTAGTTCTGAACCGCCTCCTTGTACAGGCCGAGGTGGGCCAGGGAGGCGGCAAGGCCCCCCAGGGTGGCGGCGTAATCCGGGTGTTCACCGGAGCCGAACTCCCTGCCCTGGATGGTCAGCACCTTCCGGTAGGTGGCCACGGCCTCCTTGTAGGCACCCAGCTTGTCCAGGGCGCCGGCAAGGCCGTAAAGGGAGGCGGCGTGCTCCAGATGAACCTCTTCCCCCTGGACCTTTTTCCTGATGCCGAGGGATTCCCTGTAGGAAGAGACCGCCTCGTTGTAATGGCCCAGGCGCACCTGGACACCGGCCATGCAGTGGAGGGCGGCGGCATATTCCGGGTGGTTTATTGTTCCAAAGGCCTTTTCCTGGATTGAAAGAACGTTCCGGTATACCGTCAGTGCTTCGTTATAATGGTCCATCCGGATCAGAACGTCCGCGAGTCCCTTCAAGGCATCGCTTCGGGCGGCGCCGCTTTCGTCCCGATGCTCCATGGCCCTGTCCGCCGCCTGGAAATCCTCGCGGGATTCGGCATGGCGTCCGAGGTCGCAGAGCGCCCTGCCCCGGCTTATAAGCAGCGATTCACTGTTTGCCGGCCCCATGGAGAGGATTCCGTTGAGCAGTTCAAGGGCATCCTCCGATCGTTCCTTTTCACGGTACTGGTCCGCCAGCCGTCCCGCCGTGTGAGCGGCCGCATCCACCTCCCCGGCCTCCACTAAATGATACACGGCCTCCTCGGCGAAAACGGTTTTCCCCTCCCCGTCGTATTTCTTTTTATAGCAGAGGCCGATTTTTTTATGATCGCTCGCATCGGCCCTGCAGTCGAGACCTTCGGTGAATTTTCGCACGCCCGCCTGGAGGGCGTAAAAGTTTCCAGGAAACCGGCACAGGAGGCCCGCCTTTCCAAGACTCTCCATATCGTCGCCCAGAAGTCGCACGATGGACGACGGGGCGGATCGCCTCAGGGCCGTCAGTGCCCGTATGTGCTCCCTTGGACTCTCCCCCAGGGACGCCCATATCTTTTCCAGGTCCGCAAGATCCTCCTCCCGTTCCCAGGCCGTCGTACCGCCCCTTGCCACATGGAGCCCGGCGGCCCCTGAGATTTTGGGGACAAGGGGTATTTCCCGGGCGGGAGCGCCCTGAACGTCCCCCCCCGCAGTATCCCTGGAAAATGCCGATTGAAGCAGCTCATCGCCGCCGGAAAGATTCGTGTCGACCACATCTTCCGCCATCTCCGCCGCCGTCGCCTCCCCGCTTCGTGCCACCCTGGTGATTATGTCATTTGATTCCACGATATTCCCCTTTTCAATTGTTTTGAGCGCTAATTGCCGGACAAACACGATTTCACGGCCGGAGCACGACCATGAATCGCCGGCGATGCGGTTCCCCACAACCTTACGGCATTGAATTCAGAGCATGGATGGAGTTGCTCTCGCGTGTATTTCTGACGATTTCAAATGATGTCGATATAGGTGGATAGATGGTAAGGCTCTCTAAATTTATACCCCATATGGAATTTCAGGGCAAGTTTTGAATTGCCCGCAGCCGGTTCCGCCCACGTTTTTCCCCGCATGCCCTTTCGCACCACTCCCTGCATCCGTCGCGGGGATCAAAGGCAATGGGCCCGGTTGGGGCAAGGCGCGCTTCGAGGAGGATTCCCCCGAGGCGCCCGACCCCGGGCGTCACCGACAGGTTGTTTCCGCCCATGGCGCCCAGTCCGGCCATTACCCCGGCATCCTTGAGAAATATGCCGCCGTTCTCGGATACCTCTCCCACCTGCTTGCCGGTGAAAAAACCGAATGCAGCGCCGTCACGACCCGGCTGCTGGAAGAGGGGGTGCCTATCAAGGAGCTGTATACCGACCTGTTCAAGCGCTCCATGTACCGGGTGGGGGAGCTCTGGGAATCGGGCAGGATCTCGGTTGCCACCGAACACCTGGCAACCGCCGTCACCGAGGGGCTGATGGCAAGGCTATACCCTGTCCTGTTTTCGGAAAAGAGGAACGGCAAAAAAGCCGTTGTCTCATGCTCCGCCAACGAGTATCACCAGCTGGGCGCCCGGATGGTGGCGGATATCTTTGAGATGAACGGCTGGGACGGTCTCTTCCTTGGGGCCAACACACCTTCCGAGGACCTGCTCCGGCTGATACACGAGACCAACCCCATCGTCGTGGGCTTGTCCGTGAGTATCTATCCCAATATGCCCGTTCTGCAGAGGATCGTCGAAATGATCCGGGCCGAGTTTCACGACGTTGAGATCCTGGCGGGGGGGCAGGCCTTTTTATGGGGCGGGGTGGATTTCTGCAAAAAAATCCCCCGTGTCTCCCATATCCCCTCCCTTGGGGAACTGGACCATATGCTGGGAAATGGATAGGGGATGGATCAAATGAACCGCCATGAGCCGGCAGGTGATTACCTCCGTGAAACCGCGCCTGTTTTTTACCTTGCGGTTGATTCCCGGGAAATTGTCGTGGACACCAACCCCCATACCCAAAGGATCATCGGCACCGATCCCCGTTCCCGATCGTACAGGTCCGTTTTCGTTGATTTCTCGGGCGCCCTGGATCTTGCATCCCTTGCCGCCGCCCCCGAAACCGAACACCTCCTCAACGTGGTCACCTTCACGGGGCTTCCCGAGACCTATTATTTCCGGTTTTTTCGAGAGGAGGGCCTGATCCTGGCATTCGGGCGCCGGGACCTCGGGGAGCTTGAACGGCTCCGCCGGGAGCTGGTTTCCCACAGCAACGAGCTGAGCAACCTGACCCGGGAGGTTCACCGGAAAAATGCCGAACTGACCCGCCTGAACAACCTCAAGAACCTGTTCCTGGGCATGGCCGCCCACGATCTCAGGACCCATATCGGAATCGTCCTGAACTACAGCGATTACCTCTTGGAGGAGGCTGCCGGAAACCTGGGGGAAGAGCACCGGCGCTTCCTCGACAACATCCATGAATCCGGCAATGCCATGGAACGGATGGTGGATGACTTTCTGGACATCGCGGTGATCGAATCCGGCAGGCTGGTTCTCGACACCGAACCCGTTGATCTGAACGCGCTCATAAGCCGCTCCGTTGCCGCCCGCCGGGGCGAGAGGGAAACGGGGAAGGCGAATCTTCGCTTCACCCCCCGGGAGAAGATGCCCGTTATCATGCTGGACGCCCCGAAAATCTCCCAGGTAATGGACAACCTGCTCTCCAATGCCCTTGCCCACTCCCCCGAAGCCGCCTCGGTGACGATCCGCTCCCTGCCGGCGAACGACGCTGTCCACGTCAGTGTGACGGACAAGGGCCCGGGGTCGTCGTCAATCCCCGGAAGATCCAGCAGGTGCTTCTGAACCTTTTGAGCAACGCCCGCCACGCCCTGAACCGGAAACACACCGGCCCCCACCCGGAGAAATCCATCCGTATCGGTGCCTCGGCGCTTTCCGGCACCGGCGCCCCGCTGGTAAGGGTGACGGTTTTCGACAGGGGCACCGGAATCCCCCCCGGGGAGGTGGACAAGGTGTTCGACCCCTTCTTCTCCACCAAGCCCAGTGGAGAGGGGACCGGTCTGGGACTCAGCATCAGCTACGGCATCGTAAAGGAGCACGGCGGCGAACTCACCGTGGAATCCGAGCTGGGGACGTTCACGCGAATCCACCTGGACCTGCCCGCACTTGGGGAAGCGTGACGGGAACCCGCGAATTTCACATATTTCACTTGATTTTATAATCAATCCTGTTTTTATACACTCCGGCTCGCGGCTCCTCCCCGGCAAGGAAAACAAGCTTCCCGGCCGCCCCGGGGCATCACGGAAACTAATCCATCTGTTTTTCAATGCCTTCGAAAGAACTGGTATTTATAACGCTCCCGGCCCTTTATCCGGATGAGCGGGATATATGGATTATCATTATCCCCAACAACTCGGGAAATACCGGGGCCGTGGGGCCACCGCTTTTAATTGATAACCGGGGACCCTGGAGAAGGGTGGGTCACCATATAAAACAGCCGATTGATTAACTCAACTTTCGGCTTTCACGGCGCGCAACCGTTTATTCATGGAAACGCCGGCTGTTTCGTGCAACATTCAGGACTGAAACACATTGCCATATGGTGTTTCGCGGAAAATAAACTCGAATCCCGAAAGATGCGTTACCAAACTTAACCAGCTTCACCGGGAACACCGGATATGGCGATATAACAATCCGGTTTTACAACGAAAATAAAACATCGGGGTTACCTCACAAACTCCGATTAGCAACGGAAGCGGCGGCTCGGACTTTCAGTCGGGACCGTAAACGACAGGCGCAAGGACAGGGAATATGGCGAAAATATTGATCGTGGACGACGAGGTGAGCCTCCGCTTTACCTTCCGTTCGTTTCTCACCGGAAAAAACCACGAGGTGACAACGGCCGAGGACTACCCCGCCGCAATGACGTGCCTGGATGAAACCGTTCCGGACCTGATCTTCGTCGATATCCTGCTGCCCGGCGGCAAAACCGGCCTCGACATCCTCGGAGAAGTGCGGAAACGGGGCATACAGGCCCCCGTGATCGTGATCACCGGCCAACCCGGCGTGGAAACGGCGGCGGATGCGGTCCGTCAGGGGGCATTCGATTACGTTCCCAAGCCGGTCAGAAAGCAGACCCTGCTCCAGCTCACGGCAACGGCCCTCAAGTTCAACGCCCTGGAAAAGGAGAAAAACCGGATCGAGGAGGAAAAGGAGCGGTATCGCAACCACCTCGAAGCCGTTTTCAGGAGTGTTTCCGAAGCCATTGTCACGGTGGACATGGAGATGCGGATCACATCCGCCAACGATGCCCTGGAGCGACTCTGCGGCACGCCTTTCGAATCCCTGGGCGGAACATACCTGGGCAAGGCCCCCTGCGACTGCCTTACCCGCTGCCATGAACAGCTCAGGCAAACCCTTGCCTCCGGGGAGCCCGTCCAGGGCCTCCACGTGGAGTGCCGACACGTGAAGCAGGCGAACCAGACCGTGGTGGTCAACAGCTCCCCCCTCAAGGGGGAGGACGGCACCCCAACGGGAATGGTGGTGGTGATACGCGACATCACCCGGATCAGAAACCTGGAGCAGAGCCTCAAGGAGCGGTACCGGTTCCACAACATCGTGGGCAAAAGCCCCGCCATGCGGAAGATCTACGATCTCCTGGAAAACCTGGCCCATATCGACACCACCATCCTTATCACCGGTGAAAGCGGCACCGGAAAGGAGCTGATCGCCAACGCCCTTCACTACAGCAGCAGCCGCTCGGACGGCCCTATGGTGCGGGTAAACTGTTCAGCGCTCTCCGAAAACCTCCTGGAGAGCGAGCTCTTCGGCCATGTGAAGGGAGCGTTCACCGGCGCCGTCAAGGATCGAAAGGGACGGTTCGAAAAGGCTTCGGGGGGAACCCTCTTCCTGGACGAGATCGGCGATCTTTCCCCCGCCGTCCAGGCCAAGCTCCTGCGGGTGCTCCAGGAAAAGGAGATCGAACGGGTGGGGGAGAGCACCCCCGTCAAGGTGGACGTACGCCTGGTAACGGCGACCCACCGTAACCTCTCCAGGGCCATCAAGGAGGGAAGCTTCCGGCAGGACCTCTACTACCGCCTCAAGGTAATGGAGATCTCCCCGCCTCCCCTGCGGGAGAGAAGGGAAGATATTCCCCTTCTGGTGGACCATTTCCTTCAACTCTTCAACAGCCGCTTGAAACGCGATGTGGAAGAGCTGTCCGGCGACGCCCTCAGGCTGTGCATGACCCATCCCTGGCCCGGCAACGTGCGGGAACTTCGGCATGCCCTTGAACATGCCTTTATCCTGTGCCGGGACCGGATCATCACCACCGAGCACCTACCCGAAGAGCTGCGCGCGCCGGCTTCTGCCCCGGTTCCGGCAGCGACAACGCCCCATGCACAAGCCCCGGCCCCGGAATCCGGGGAACTTCCCGCCCCCGCCGAAAAAATCCTGTCGGCACTCAAACAGGCCGGCGGCAACAAGGCAAGGGCCGCGCGTATCCTGGGAATTCACCGTCAGACCCTCTATCGAAGGATCGCCCGCTACCGCATTTCCATTCCCGAACAGGACTGACCCACCTTGCCCCCCCCAAATCCGGAAGCGATTCCGGAAATATCCACGACTCCCTGTCGATTCCACCGCCCTCTCTCCAAAACAGCCCCGTACCCCAGGGTGCCGACTCTGTTCAACTTGCCGGGCTGATAACCCCGTATCCGGCGATTCCAAACCGGAAGTGACCGTATCCCAAAATTTAACCCCGGGTTTTGCCGCGAGCGCGTCAATCCGCGAGGTCAGTATGTTGCTCCATGAGTTGCCACAAAGCGCCTTCAACAGCGTACCGGCCCCGCATCTAAATGGAAATCGGGGTTGGTCACAAGATCGGCCGTTCATGATCCAAAGCCACACCGGGAACAGCAGATGCAAGCCGCGACATTTGTGCAGCATGTGTAGCGCTACACATGCGACACTACCGTCACACCATTCCTCCTCAAGCTTGTGTCGAAACAAGCAACAACCACACACAACTAACCGATATAATTATATTTAAAAACAAACAAAACCTGTCGGCACGGTTCTTGATAGTTAATCTCTCGGAACAAGCCTGCTTTCCGGCGAACCTCCGGACAACAGGTGCCTGGCGATACATCCGGGAAAAGTTCCCGGAAACGCTTTATTGCGGAACATGGCCCTTAATAAGGGGTGGCCCCATGCAACACATTCATTCAAAAAGCAACGTACTGGTCGTCGATGAAGAGGAGAGTGTTCGATTTATCCTCGAACAGTACCTGAACCGCTCGGGATACCGGGTACAGGCGTCGGGATATTGCCGGCCATGTACTCCCCATGATCCCCCCCGATCATTTAGAAGCGGTCCTTGCCGAATTAAAGGGTCTCGAAAACAGGTGGCCGTTAACCGAATTCACGACGCCCTGCATGGACAGCAGGGGCAATATCATCGAAAGATCCCTCAAATGTATCCTGTTTCGGGATAAGGGGGCGGAAGAAGACGCCGCCATGGTGATCTTCGGCAACAGATTGGAATCAAAGGAATAAGAAGATGAATCAAATGAGAAATTTTAAAATCGGTACCCGCCTCGGCGGAAGGTTCGTCCTATGACATCCGGTTTTCCATCAAACGAATCAGTATCCCTGAAAACCTTCATTCAGTTAATGGCTCCGGCTGCATTCTGTCTTCTCTTTTCGGGAGTTCTGACCGCCTGCCTCACGGCCCTGTTCGAACACCAAAATCACAGGGGAGAGCATTTCTTCATTCCCCTCAAGAAACGTCGGGGGGGGCGGCTCGTGAACCGAGCCGAATCATTAAGGCGGCACGCCCCGACATCTTCCGCCGGTTTTTTTTCATCCCGACGACATTTACCAACGGAATTACCGGCAACCCCGCCGTTGTATCACAACATCCGCTCCGGGTTTCACGTTCAAAACAGGGAGCTTACCACCCCATTCGCTTGAGGAGGTTTTTGACCTCCCGCTCCTTGATCCGCATCTCCTGGTCCAGCTTCAGATCCGCCGCCTTTCGGATTTTCCCGTCCAGGTCCTCGACATCCGCCGGTTTGAAAAGGAAATCATGGGCCCCCAGCTTCATCCCCTCGATGGCGTTTTCCACCGTTGCCTTTCCGGTGAGCATGATCACCTGGACCAGGGGGTGCCGCCGCTTCAGCTCCTTCAACACCTCGATCCCCGATATTCCCGGCATCTCCACGTCCAGCAGGACCACGTCGGGCTCCCGCTCCTCCACGCTCTTGAGGGCCTCCGGTCCCGAGTAGACAACCGTTACCCTGAACTCCCTGATTTCCAGACGTTCGGCCAGTGCATCGGCAAAGTCAACCTCGTCGTCCACGATCAACAGCTTTACGGTCATCACGCCCCCCGTCGGTTATGGTTCACTTAAGCAAGAACGGCACTTTTCAGTTCAACACCGCCCATGCGGCATACCACGATCCATTTTGATCCACAACGCCTCACAACTTCACATCCACGGCAACCCCATGCAACCAGGGCATGTCCGCCGACTGCCGGCAGGGCCATTGAAATCAATGCCCGTCAGGTCATGCAGTCCTTTACAATGCGGGAGAGCTCATGGAAAAGATCGGTGGAGCGTAAAATCCCCACGATTCCCTCCCCCCTCATCACGAGCAGGGATCGATGACGCCCCATCACGATCCGGTGCATGGCGCAAAAAAGATCGTCCGATTCGTTGATAAACTCACCTTCGTCCGGTTTATACATAAAATCCGTGACTTTAAGTTCCACTGCCAGTTTGCAGAGCTCAGACCTGTTCTTGTCCCAAAGGGAGACCCCCTCGTACATATCCTTCAGCATCTCCAGACTGTACCCGAAGCGGTGAAGCCGATGGTCGATCTCCGAGCCGACCTTGGTGTAATTGGGCTCCATGGCCCGCATGATGTCGATCTGGCTCACCTTCCCGAGCACCCGGTTGTCTTCTCCCACGATGATAACCGACTGGTGTCGAAAGGGAAGGTCACCGCAGGCAAGGGTTTCATCCTCGATGGCGCAAATCGCCTCGAACAGATTTGCATCCTTTGAAACCGTTGCATATTTTGAAATCGGCACCATCACTTCCTTAATCGTTTTCGAATGCATTGATCTCCTCCAAAGGGTTGTTTCCCCCTAAACCCCGCCCGTGTAAACGGGCATCCCCATTGCCGGCCATATAAAGTAGACAAAAACCGCGATCACCGCCAGCAGGATTACGCTTGCGGGAATCCCGTAAAGAAAAAACTCCCCGGAGGAGAACTGCCGGGACTCGTAGGCGATGGCATTGGGCGCGGCCCCCACGAGCAGCAGGAAAGGCATTCCGGCGGTCACCAGGGAAACGAAGAGGATCACCTCGGGGGAAACCCCGAGGTAGGGCGCGATCACCAGGGCAACCGGGAGGGAGATGGCGATGGCCGCCACGTTCATGATAAAGTTGGTCATCATGAGCACGAAAAAGGCAATGCCCATGATAAAGACAAACCAGTGGGAATCCTTGAAGCTCCCCAGCCACTTGATGGCCAGCCACTGGGCCGCCCCCGTTTCCCAGAGGCAGAACCCGATGCTCATGGCCCCCCCGAACAGGAGAATGATGTTCCAGGGAATGGACTCCAGGTCCTCGAGTTCCAGGATGCCCAGGATAAAGAACAGGATCGTGGACACGAGGATGATCGCCGTGTTGTCGAAGGGTTTGAGCATGGGCACGAAGGATTTCAGGGACATGAACAGGACGCATCCGCCGATGAGCACAAGGGAGACCACCTCGTCCCGGGTGATCCTTCCCATCCGCCTGTAAAGCCCGGCGGCCCTCCGTTTCAGGCCGGGAATCGATCCTCTTTCCGGCTTGAACAGGACCATGAAAAAGCCCCACAGGATAAAGGTCATGGCCCATCCCGGCAGGAACATATACTTGGAAAGCTCGAAAAAGGAGATCTCCCTTCCCACGATATCCGTATAAAACCCAAGGGCCACAACCCCCCTGGCGGCCCCCAGCAGGGTAACGATGCTCCCGGCGCCGGCCACATAGGCCATGCCCATGAAGAGCCCCTTGCCGAACCTGGTGGACCCGTTCTCCTCCTCCTCGTACATCCCGTATATGATGGCGAGCAGGGGGTACATGGTGGCTGCAACGGCCGTATGGGCCATGACGTGGCTCAGGGCGGCGGTCAAGGTAAAACACCCCAGGTAAATCATGCCGGTTCGCTCTCCCACGATGGAGAGCATCCGGTAGGCGATGCGCCGGGTCAGGCCGGTCCTTGTAAATACCATGCCGATCACCAGGGAGGCAAAGATAAAGAGGACCGAGGGGGCCATGAAATCCCTGAACGCGGCGCTTGCCGGCCGAACCATAAAGAGCACCTGCAAAACGCCGATGGTAAGGCTGGTGATGCCGATGGGAACCACCTCGAAGATCCACCAGATCCCCGCCAGCAGAAAGATGGCAAGGGCCCCCTTTGCCGCCGGGGTAAGTGGAAAGCGTTTTCCCATGGGATCCACCGCATCGGCCCACCCGGGAGAAAAGTACACCCCCGCAAAGATCACCGCGCCCATCACCAGGAAAAACATCTTTTTCAAGTCCATCCGCTTTTCCGAGGGTTGGAATTCTCCCGCCTCGGTCGCGGATTCGGATACAGCATACGATTCTGATGTCATAAGGCTCCCTCCACTGTTGCGCTGCTTAGGAGGGCATGTCGACCGCCCTCCCTGGAGGTAATTGGAAACCCGTCGGCATATCTGATTATCAATCGGCTTAGCTTCCAATATCCGCGTATTCCCGAATACTGCGGATTGATCACAATATTACCGACGATCTCGGAACTTCACCGGTGGCTCACCGGGTTGCTTGCTGTTTCATCTAATTTTGTACCCCAACGAGAAGTTGTTGTCGATAATGATTTTTTCTTCCCAACGAGTTCTCCTGGAAACGCAGCTTCTTCCAAGTGGAAAACGCCCCGGGATTCCTTAACAAATGAAAGGCAGGGTCCGGACGGACCCTGCCTTTTTTATACCGGGGAGGTGTCCCGAGGGGCAATACGCCGGAAATCCATCATTTACACCGGCAGTTCAGCCCCTTGGGCCCGGATATTACATGACCGAGGCGTTGATCAGGAGATGGCAGACGATGCTCGCGATGTATCCCAGGGCGATCACCGGCGTCCACCTGAGATGGGCGCCGAAGGTGTAGGTTCCCCTGGCCGTTCCCATAAGGGCAACACCGGCCGCCGAACCCACCGCCAGCATGCTGCCGCCGGTTCCCGCCGTGAGGGTCACCAGGAGCCACTGGCCGTGACTCATGGCCGGGTCCATGGTGAGGACCGCGAACATCACGGGAATGTTGTCAACGATGGCCGAGAGCACGCCCACCAGGCTGTTGGCGGCAGTGGGGCCGAGGTCGAGGTACATGAACTTGGAGACCGCGCCGAGGTAGCCGAACTGGGCAAGGCCGCCCACGCAGAGGATCACGCCGTAAAAGAAGAGCAGGGTGTCCCACTCGGCCCGGGAGATCTTCTTCATGAGATCGAAGGGAGAGAAATCCTCCGTTCCCGGACGGGCGCAGTCCTTCTCCCTGGCGCCGAGGATGGTGTCGTACTTATGGGAACGGTTCTCGTGGCGCTTGATATGGTAGGACATGGCTCCCAGGTACGCCAGGCCCAGCATCATGCCGGCCGCCGGGGGCAGGTGCAGGGAGTTGTGAAAGAGCACCGCCGTGGTGATGGTGGCAAGGAAGAGACCCATGATGACCCATGCGCCGTACTTCATGGATACCTCCTCGTCAAGGGCCTCGGGCACGGACTTTTCAACGGCAAAGCTCATGATCGCCGCCGGAACCAGCCAGTTCACCACCGATGGGATAAAGATGGCGAAGAACTCGGAGAACGCCACCTTGCCCTTCTGCCATACCATCAGGGTGGTGATGTCCCCGAACGGAGAGAAGGCGCCGCCGGCGTTTGCCGCGATAACGATATTGATACAGGCCACCGCAACGAACCGCTTGTTGCTGCCGCCAACCGCCATGGCAACGGTGCCCATGAGAAGGGCGGTGGTGAGGTTGTCGGCGATGGGCGAGATGACAAAGGAGAGGATTCCCGTGAGCCAGAAGATCTTCCTCAGGGAGAACCCCCGCGATACCAGGGCGGCACGCAGGCACTGGAAGACGTTGCGCTCCTCCATTGCGTTGATGTAGGTCATGGCCGCCAGCAGGAAGAGGAAGAGCTCCGCGTATTCCAGCAGGCTGTGCTTGATGGCCGCGTGGGCCGTGTGGGTGTCTCCGATCTTGGCATATGCAAGGGCAACCAGCACCCAGATCAGTCCTGCGGCAAGCATCACGGGCTTGCTCTTTCGGAGGTGAATTACGTCTTCAAGGGGAACAAGGGCATAGAGCGCCACAAAAATAATGACACCGAGGTATCCGTATACGGTCTTGGTAAGGTCAACGACGGTGGAAGCATCCCCGGCCCCCGCCCATGCGATCGCGGGCAGAAGCAGGAGTGTCATCAAAGTTACAATCTTTTTCATGCTGCGTAAAATCCTTTATTTAAACATCCATGGGCCCTTGGCCCGGAACCGATTTGGAAACAAATGAACTCGCGGAGTCGTGTCACGGGCTCCCGAATACCTGCCCATGGTGCCGACGGTCACTCGCGAACCCGGCGTTTCCAGTAAAAAACCTATTAATAAGAGCTCGTTAATATTGCCCGCAAAAAAGGCGCTCCCTTGGGAGCGCCGCTTTATACGGAACTCGATCCAAAAAAACAACTCCCTTCACTCACCCGGCTTATCGGGCACGCCGTGACCGGAAACAACACTTTCCGGGGAACACTTGATCCCCGAGGTGCGGTAACAGGGGCAAAAGGCCCCGCATCCCATCGGCGGTCGTCATGCCCAAACTTCCCGGGCGGGTACATCAAGGGTATTCGTGTATCCGAACCTTATCGGCACCGTTGTTACAGCGCCTTCCCCTGTGGAGGTTCGTACATCCGGGCCTTATCGGCGCCGTTGTTACAGCGCCTCCCGAGGCCCGGATGCGTTAAGCATGTGGGCGAAAGAACGAGGAGGAGAGCCCCTTACCACCCCACACGCTTTATTAGATTATCCACCTCCGCTTCCCTGATCCGGTTCTCGTGCTCCCTTTTCAGGATCGCCGCGCTTCCGATCTTCTCCTCGAGAACTTCGGCGCCGGCGGGTTTGAACAGAAAGTCGTAAGCCCCCAGGCGCATCCCCTCGATGGCGCTTTCCACCGTTGCCTTGCCCGTGAGCATCACCACCTCGATCAAGGGATGACTCTCCTTGATCCTCTTGAGCACTTCGGTACCGTCAAGCCCCGGCATCATCACGTCCAGGAGCACAACGTCCGGCTCCCAGCCCTCGATCCGCTGCAAGGCCCCCACTCCCGAGTAGGCGGCGGTCGTCTCAAAGCCCCTTATTTCAAGTCGTTCGGCCAGGGCATCGGCAAACTCATCCTCATCGTCCACGATCAGTACTCTTGTCTTCATAAGATCTCCCGCATTCATATGATTCCATGTTCAATTTCAAATAACGTATGCCGCAGCCCG